>JAEEGI010000436.1_pt1 | contig 135261 bp, 109 predicted proteins | sample 8958751 | NCBI WGS metagenome assembly JAEEGI01 (sample SAMN16246545, study PRJNA631951) | gut metagenome | biome: gut microbiome; feature: rumen; material: KS-attached | host: Bos | place: Iran: Karaj | collected 2018-10 | reverse complement strand
CGGCTCGCAGAAGAGCATCGGAAGTTCTACGTTTTGAATCGCAGTCAGATACGGAAGCAGGTTTCTTGCGTTATTCTGCCATACAAATCCGACAGTCTTCTGCTTATAAGCAACCATCTGGCTCTCGGTCATTTTGAACAGGTTCTTGCCGTCAACATAAAGTTTTCCGGCACTCGGTCTGTCAAGTCCGCCCAAGAGGTTCAGGAATGTGGATTTACCGGAACCGGAGCTACCGATGATTGCGATAAATTCACCTTTCTCAACACGAAGCTCGAGTCCCTGCAGCGCAAGTACTTCGGTATCCTTCGTCTTATAAATCTTTACAAGGTTCTCGCAGAGGATCATGACATTGTCGTCAAGCTCATCCTCAAGTTCCCCTTCGGTCTGCTTCTTGTAGGCTTCCATGAAGGAATCCTTCAGTGCCTTCGAAATCTCTTCCGCCATCATGCCGGATGCGGACCCTTCGGCAGTGTCTTCAGCAGCCTCAGCAGCTACTCCGGCGGCGGTTTCAGCAACAGTTTCGGCAGCGGTTTCTGTAGCAGCTTCAGCAGCTTCAACAGCGGTCTCATTTGCCGCTTTGGCCTCGGCTTCCTTCTGCTCCTTCTCGAGCTTCGCGGCAATGTCCTTTACGATGCTTTTCTTCTGAACAATATTATTTCGGTTACGTTTTGCCATCAGTTTTCCCCTCCGTTCATATTGTTCGTCGTCGAAATAACCTCACCGTCGAGAATTTCGTAAACCATATCGCCGTAGCCCATCAGCTTCGGATCGTGGGTTGTCATGACAAATGTGATACCTTCCTTTTCAATCAGATCCTTAAAGATACTGATTACCTGAAGGCTTGTCGCGGAGTCAAGTTCGCCGGTAGGCTCATCCGCGAAGATAATCTTCGGCTTATGGGCAATGGCCCGGGCAATGGCGACACGCTGCTGCTCACCGCCTGACAGCTCCTGCGGCATATGGGATGCACGCTTGCTGAGGCCGACGAGCTTCAGACATTCCATAACACGGGTTTTGTAATCACCCTTGTATCCGGCAAGACGAAGCGCATACTCGACATTCTCGTATGCGGTCATTACCGGAATCAGTGCAACCGACTGAAAGATAAAGCCGATTTCCTGACGGCGCAGCAATTCGCGCTCCTTGTCGGAAGCATCGGAAATGTCCTTTCCGTCGAAGATTACTTTGCCGGAGGTCGGCGCGTCAAGAGCACCGATGATGTTTAAGAGGGTTGTCTTACCCGAACCGGAACGGCCTTTCAGGATGGTGAGTGAGGGCTTCGGAACCACAATGCTGATTCCCTTCAGTGCCCAGAAATCGCCTCCCGCAACCGGAAACGCGCGTTTCACGTCTTCTGTACGTAATATCTCTTCCATGGGTAACCTCCTTAATCTTCCCCAAGCTTAAGAGCCTGGTTAATCTTAATCTTCGAAAGCAGCACGGAGATTACCGCGAGACATCCGATCAACATTAATCCGACAACAACGCTGATTCTTATGATATCACCGCTCTCAACGAAGATCTTCGTAGGAAGCGTCTGCTCCGCGGGCGAGTATGCGATTTCAATCAGCGGGATGAACATCTTCGAAGCAAGAATGCCGATTCCCGCGCCGAACAGGATCGGGATCAGGGAACCGAAGAAGTGTTCATTGATCAGCATGCGGATAAGTTCGCTCATAGACATACCCATAGCCCGGTAGATACCGAAGATCAACTCTCTCGAGCGGATATTCGTGAGCCAGTAAATCAGGAAACCGATCGCGCAAAGCACCAGTACAACGATGAAGCTGATGGTCAGCATTCCGTTCGTCACCTGGAAATAAGGATCGTTCTTCATCGCGATGATCTTATTGTTGTAATCCTCGAAGGAAGTGAACACGATGCCGTTCTCTTCCGCCCAGTCATAGACAAATCCATGGTCGCCTTCAATCTTCATCCATACCTGATAAGGCGTCGTCGGATAATAGCGGCTCAGATTGGCAAATGCGGACACCAGGAAATACTGATCCACATATTCGTTTTCTTTACCCTGCTCCGTTGAAAGCACGCGGCTCTCAAAGGACGGGAATACATCCATGATCGCGACTACGGTAAGCGGCATACGGCCGAGGTTCTTGCCGGTGCTGTCGGTCCGGTATACGGAAACGGTATCGCCGACTTTGGCGCCTACGGCGTTCGCGAAATTCGTCGAAATGATTGCGCCTTCCGGATTGATGGCAAGCGCATTCAGGTAGGTATACCAGTGCTCTGCCGTTACACCGTCGGGCATCCATGCGGTAGTTCCGAAATCGTGTGTATTGATTCCGAAATACTTCACGTTATCCGTGTATTTGCCGGAATAGTTCACGGTAATCGTATCGGTAAGCACGCGGGCAAGTCCCACAAGCTTATCCGGATTTGCCTCTTTAAGCTTCTCATAACGGGTATAATCCGGCTCCGAGTAAATAAGGGTGGCGTTCTGAACATTCTTCAGTTCGGAACTGTTGTCGTCCCATTTTTCGCTGATGACGATGTCCGCGCCTGTGTTGTAATGAATCCGCATCTCTTCGTTGTTATTAACGGTACGCGCGATGTTCGCGTTGAAAATTCCGAGCGCAATGGTCAGCACAAGGAATACCGTAATAAAGTTCTGCTTGCGGATATCTCGCATAATCTGTAAGAAGGATGCGTAAGCGGCGGGCTTCCAGAAACGGCGGCCGATCCGGAAGATCAAGGCTGCAAGCAGCGGAATGATACGAAGAAGCACGATCGCGCAGCTTAGGATAAACAGGGAAGCCGCAAGGAAAAGCATCGGATCGAGCGCTTCTCCCTTGGCAACCTTCTCAATCAGCATCTTCTTCTGGGAATTGAAGTTATAAAATCCGTAGATGGAAATGCCGAGGAGGATAAAGTCGAGGCCGACTCTCTGCCAGAGCGGTGTCGTCTTCTTGCGGCGGTTCGCCTTTTGCTCGACAATCGTAAATCTTGCGTAACGAAGCACCGGAAGCGTCATGATGATAATGCTTGCGGCGGCGCATACAAGTCCGTAAACAAGAGCTGTTCCGGTAATCGAAACACGGAGTGCCTTTCTTCCGACAAATTCGAGGAACGCGTTCGTCGATCCGAACAAATGACAGAGCGCATAGCCGAAAGGAATACCGATGATCAAACCGATTGCGGCGAGTATCGCGGACTGCACCAGATACGTCAGTATCAGCTTTCCCTTGCTGACGCCACGGCTCTTTAAGATGGAAATCTCACCCTGCTCAATGGAAACAACCTGGTTCGACACCATGAAAATGAATACGGCAAGGAGCACAAGTATCGGGCATTGTAAGATAAACATCGTTGTGCCGACACGGCCGGAGCTCTTCTGATAATCCTCAAATACCTCATGGTACCAGAAGTATGCATGATAAAGCTCTCCGACTTTATAGTCGTAGCTTAATTTGTCATCGTTTTCGATCATGCCGGGCACCTGCTCGGTATTGATCTTGTCATAATCGAACAGAGAGTACCATCTTGCGGTGACATTTCCCGCAATGCCCTGCTCGTTAAAGAAACGGCTTACGAAAAGGTCCTGGTCCATGAACATTTCGCTCTCATAGGACAAAGGCTCTTTCGTCCAGTATACGTCTTCGCTGTCCTTTGCGCGGAACACGCCGACAACGCGGACGGCTACGGGATTGTCATTCAGGTCGCGGTAGGAATCAAGGGTGATGATGTCGCCGACTACCATCTGGGAAGCAAAGTAAACCGGCTCGTTGACGATAACGTCGATGACGCCATCCGCATCCGGGGTCGCGCTGTATACGGTACCCGAGACAATCTCGATATGATCGAGAAGGTTCGTGAGGGATGCGAGCTTCATCTGCACACGGTTCGCCTTTTCATTGCTTCTCGACGCCTGAAAATGTGCATCCTGGTTGTTCGTAAGACCGTAGTATGCGATTTCATCCATCGGCGTGACGCCGTACATGCTGCGAAGGGTATCAAACACCTTCATATAGTCCTTGAAGTAATTGGACTTTTTCTTTTCAAGTCTTGTTTCGCTGAGCTTGGCCTCAATATAGATCGTGCCGGGGTATTTATTGTTCTCCGACAGATAGTTATCCATCTTCGTCGTCAGCATCTTCTGAAGCGCAGCCTTCGTATACATCGGGTTACACGAAGCAATGGCCACCAGAAGAATGTTACCGATGAGGATACAGAGGATAAGCCATTTTTTATTCAGCAGTTTCTGTGTAATAAAATGTAACATGCCTATCCTCCTAATGTACTACCAGACTGTCGGCGGTCGTAATACCGTCGCAAATCCATGTTCTTTCGCGGCTTTGTTCCACAATCGTCACATACCGCTTTACCACCTGACCGTTCTCATCATAAGCCCAGACATAAGGCACACCCTTCTGCTGTTCTTCATCGGAAAGGTTCTGCTTTAAGAGTTCCGTAAGCGGATCAAGCTCTTCGTCTTCATCCGTCTCCTCCGTCTTGCCGGAAACCTCACGATACACGAGATCGGTGGGGATGGTTATCACATTTTCCGCGGAACAATACTCTGCGCTGATGTTCGCGTTGGCGGCACTCGCTTTGTACTGTTCGTCGGAAAGCGTTACAAATACGAATGCAGCGGAACTGCTTTCTTCGGGGCGTACGTCATAAGCGGAAATCACCTTACCCGTGGTGCTGACGGTCTGGCCTTCCACCGAATACTCAACGGTCACGGTCATGCCGTAACGGAACCGTCGCTGTTCGTCCATGCCGCCGTAGAAAAGCGAATCCGGATAATACAGCTCGCACATCTCCTGATCGGCTTCGAGTTCCTTGCCGACCGTGTACTTCGCGAAGCTGCTTATGTAGCCTTCCTTCTCCGCGTAAACGACATAGGGCTCACCGTTGCCCCATACATCATAGTTGGCAAGGCGTTCTTCACATTTGTCGATCTGTTCCTGACCGTCGATTTTATACTGTTCGTAATCGTTCTTCGCGATATCGTACTTCAACTGGGCAAGCTCTTTCTCAACGCCCGCGCTCATGTTGCGAAGCCTCTCGAGCTGCTTGTCAAGGGCTTCCTTATCGTCCCTTAACTTCTTTGCATAGGTCTCTTGCGCAAGCTTCAGGTTCTGTCTTGCTTCTTCCCAGTCGGATTCCTTAATCTCGGGAACTACGGAATACAGTTTCTGTCCTTCCGTCACGAAAACCTGTGAGTAGGTGGAAATATAGATTTCCTTAATCTTACCGGGAACCGGGTTGATGACCGGATCGGATTTCATGGAACGGCGAACCACAGGAGTACTGCCGGACATCCGGTAATCCTCGGTCTTCGCTGTAGTGGATTCGTAATTTACACCGTAACGTGTCAGATTGTTCGCAACGAAAACGGTCTCGCCTTCCGAAAGGCCGGAAGTGATTTCGGTATAATTCTTGTTTTTGATACCGATGGTAACCGCACGGAGACCCTGACGGTCACCGGATACGACGCGGACATAATTCTGTCCGTTACTGCGGGTTACCGCCTGGCTCGGCACAATAAGAAGCTCCTCATCGGACGTAGCGGTAAGCTGAATCGTTGCGTACTCGCCGAATTCCACATCATCGGGAAGCCCTTCCACCGTAAAATACGAATACAGATTCTGGGACTGGAATTTTTTGTTATAAAGCTCCTCTTCGTCGTAGGGAATGTACGTGATGTCGTATTCCTTGCCGCGAATCGTCGCCTTAACGTCGGTATAGGCGTTATATTCCTTCTCCTCGATCAGTTCGCAGCACAGAAGCTTCGTATCCTGCTTTGCGATGGAAACGACGGTGTTGTCCTCATAAATCGGATCCTCGTCGTTCATGACACCCAGATATACGATCTGACCGGAAACCGGCGCCTTGATTTCGGAGTTTTCAAACTGTTCCTTCAGTTCCAGGTAATCATCCTCAAATTCGAGGATTTCCTGGTACACGGAATCATAACGGATGGAAAACTGGGTTTCCAGCTCGCGGATGTTGATATCAAACAGGTTGTAATCATACCAGTCCTGCATGTTGGCGAACATATTCTTCAGATTCTTTAGGTTCTTAATCTGATCGTTATGCTGTTTCACCGCAACTTCGTAGTCCTTCTTACGAAGCATCAGCTCCACCTCGGCCTCTTTCATGCGAACCTCGAGGTCCTTGTCCAGATAAAACAGAACATCGCCCTCTTCTACGAAATCACCGGTTTTCACCTTGATATCGTATACGCATGAATCGAAGTCGAATTTCACGTCGGTCACGTCAGGACATATGGACGCCTCCTTGACGGTAACCGTTGTCATTTTCTGCCTGCGTGCCGCGTAAACCGCATCCGGGTTTTCTATCGGAACAAGAAGTTCCGGAACATGCTGCTTCTGCCCGCAGCCGGCAAGCATTAAGACTGCCAGAAGGATGGCAGTTGTAAGACGAATTCTACGTTTCATACTTCTGCCTCCCTACCGAATAATCACTTTATCGCCTTCGGAAAGACCGGACACAATCTCCGTCCGGTTCAGATCCGAAACCGTTCTTCCGGTAACGCTCAGTCCGATTTCCACATAACGGATATCGCGCATACCGTCTTTGTCAACCACATAAACCGCATTCTTATCGCCGATGGTCCGAAGTGCCTCCGTCGGAATATAGAGCACGTTCTTTCTTTCCTCGGTGATAATATTGATATTGGCCTGTGTTCCGGGTTCAATCTCAAGCGTCGAATCTACCGGAACAAAAACCAGAATGGAGCGTCCCTTCATCTGGGTAATCTCCGTTATGGATTTCAGCGTACACTCAATTATGTCATTTTCCGTTTCAAGCTGATAAACCTCGCCCTCACGGAACAGCGAAGTGTCATCCACGTTCGAAAGGAAGCCGTTATCCACGCTCGTAACCGTGATGAACGTTTCCGTGTCGGTCATCTCCCACGGACGTACTTCCCGGACATATGTGACAACTCCGTCGAAGGAAGCATACAGACGCCGTCCCTTTATCTTAGCGTTGGTCTCCGCAAGCTTAAGATCTGCAACCGCCTTCTGGCCGGAAAGCTCGGTCGTCCGAAGCGTCAGGTCCTCAAGCTTCTTCGTGTCGTATTCGCGTCCCCAATCCTTTGCAAGCTTCTGCCGTTCCTGCTCATAGCTGAGCATCTGCGAATAGTATTCGAGATCCGCGTCAATCTGCTTGCAGGTTTCCTCGCAGACTTCGATATCCTCTTCAAGCGTTCCGAGCGTACATTCGGCAAGAAGCTGACCCGCATACACCGAATCTCCGGTCGAAACATACACGCCTACAAGGTTCTGAAACCGAATATTGAACGCAAGATTCTCCGACTGCTGCGTTCCGTAGGTACATACTGCCGTGTAGCCGTTTGCCACATCCCCGCGCGCGACGGTTGCAACCGTAAAGTACTGCGTTTCAAGCGCAGTCTTATTCACGGGTGCCTTCCGCATGCTCTCCTCCTTCGGGAAGAGCCCGCAGCCCGTGCAAAGAAGCACGAGTATGAGGCACACAACTGAAATCCTTTTCATAAAGCCCTCCAAAAATTATAACGAAAAATGTGACGGATATCAGAACAGTCCGTCAATGACGCCGTTATCGTCGACGTCGATCCGCTCTGCAGCGGGATGCTTCGGAAGTCCGGGCATCGTCATGATCGTTCCGGTAAGCGCAACGACAAATCCGGCTCCGGCCGATACATAAACCTCGCGGACCGTCACCTGATATCCGGTCGGACGACCGAGTTTACCGGGATCATCCGAAAGTGAATACTGTGTCTTTGCCATACAAACCGGGAAGTTTCCGAAACCGAGTTCGGTAAGCTTTGTAAGCATCTTCTCGGCTGCCGGATCGAATATAACGCCGTCTGCGCCGTAGATTTTCTTACATACCGTTTCGATTTTCTCCTTAAGCGGCATATCGTCCGGATAAATCGGAGCGAATTTGCTTTCCTTCTCGGAAAGCGTTGCAAGTACACGCTCGGCAAGGGCAATGCCGCCTTCTCCGCCCTTTGCCCATACTTCGGACAGCGCAAAATCGCATCCGCGCTCTTCGCAGAAGTTCTTTACGTAGTTAAGTTCGGCATCCGTATCCTCGGTGAAACGGTTCAGCGTTACAATAACCGGTACCTGATACATCTGAAGATTTTCAATATGCTTCTCAAGGTTGACGATTCCGCGCTTCAATGCGTCAAGGTCCTCCCTGGCAAGTTCCGTCTTCGGAACGCCACCGTTATATTTCAGCGCGCGGACCGTAGCAACAAGTACAACCGCATCGGGCTTAAGGCCTGCCATACGGCACTTGATGTCGAAGAATTTCTCGGCACCGAGGTCTGCGCCGAAGCCGGCCTCCGTGATCACGATATCGCCGAGCTTCAAAGCGGCCTTCGTGGCACGGACGCTGTTGCAGCCGTGTGCGATGTTTGCGAAAGGACCGCCGTGTACGATAGCGGGTGTATTCTCGATTGTCTGAATCAGATTCGGACGAAGCGCGTCTTTCAGAAGAGCAGCCATGGAACCGACTGCGCCGAGGTCTGCAGCTGTTACCGGATTGCCCTCATAGGTGTAGGCAACGATGATTCTCGAAAGTCTTTCCTTAAGGTCCTTCATGTCGTCCGCAAGGCAAAGAATAGCCATGATTTCAGACGCTACGGTAATGATGAAATGATCCTCTCTGACCACGCCGTCGGTTTTCTTTCCGAGACCGATGACAATGTTACGAAGCGCGCGGTCATTCATATCAAGGCAGCGCTTCCATACCACCTGGTTCGGGTCGATTCCCAAGGGATTGCCCTGCATCAGATGATTATCAAGCATTGCCGCAAGAAGGTTGTTTGCGGAAGTGATTGCATGGAAATCCCCCGTAAAATGCAAATTCAAATCTTCCATAGGCACAACCTGGGCGTAACCGCCGCCTGCAGCGCCTCCCTTAACCCCAAAACACGGCCCGAGAGACGGTTCTCTGAGTGCGATTACCGCTTTCTTTCCGAGGCGTCCCATTGCCTCTCCGAGACCTACCGTTGTTGTCGTCTTACCTTCTCCGGCAGGGGTCGGATTGATTGCGGTAACTAACACGAGCTTTCCGTTCGGACCGTTTTCAATCTTCTTCAGAAGTTCATCCGAGAATTTGGCTTTGTATTTGCCGTAAAACTCAAGATCGTCTTCCGCGATTCCGAGTTTAGCAGCTACTTTTCCAATCGGGGCAAGCGTGGCTTCCTGTGCAATCTGGATATCTGATTTCATAACAAATCTACCTCTCCTTCTTTTCTTATTTGTTCGGCCAAATGGCCGGATTCTTTACTTTTCGGGAACCGTTGAGCGGAATACTTCCATATTCCCGGACAGCTCATAGGCTCCGTATCCGAAGGGAACGATCAGATGGGTACCCTTCCGAATCGGTATGCCGTCGATGGCTCCTTCGCCTTCCGTAACGCTGAGGTTTACAAACTCCGAACCGGAATCCAGCGTTACCAAGCCGTTAACGGAAATGCGGTCAACCGTAAAATCCGGAATCGAAACGAGCGTCTCGACTTCGGAAGCTCCGATGCGTTTGATCACCGGCTTCAGTTTCGATTCCTTATACGGACAGGTGATAACATCAAGAGACTTGTCAATATGAAGCTCTCTCTTTACACCGTTCCGCACCCGGTCATAATCGTAGAACCGGTAGGTAACGTCACTGCTTTCCTGGGTTTCGAGAATCAGCGTACCGGCTTTGATCGAATGTACAACACCGGGTTCAATCAGGAAGAAGTCACCTTTATGAACCGGAATCTCACGAAGAAACTCCGAAAAGCGTCCTTCCCTTACCATACGTTCGGCTTCGGCTTTCGATTTGGCGTGATGGCCGATGATGATTGTCGCATCCGCCGCGCAGTCAAGCACATACCAGCATTCGGTTTTCCCGAGAGAGCCGTTTTCATGCTCCCTCGCGTATTCGTCGTCCGGATGGACCTGCACGCTTAAATCCTGCTTTGCGTCGATAATCTTCACAAGAAGCGGGAAACGGTCCGATTTAACGTTGCCGAACAGTTCCCTATGCTCCTCATAAAGACGGCTCAACGGCATGCCCTGATATGGGCCGTTCTTTATAACGCAGTCGCCGTGTGGATGGGCGCTGATTCCCCAGCACTCCCCCACTGTTCCTGTAGGCAGGTCATATCCGAATTCCGAAAGTCTTGTGCCGCCCCACAGCATGTCCTTAAGGACCGGCTGAAGGAACAGCAGCTTATCCGTTCTTTTCATGTTTACTCCGCAAGTTTCTTCATGGCATCAAGCAAAGCGTTAAGCTTCGCGTCGGCGTCCTCGAAGGAGCTTCCCTTCACGCCGGAATAGAACTTAATCTTCGGCTCGGTTCCGGAAGGACGTACGCATGCCCATGCATTATCATTCAGATCAAAATACAAAACGTTGGATTTACGAAGTCCCGTAGGCTTCTTCTCACCGGTTTCGGTCATAACGATAACATCGTTTTCGTAATCACGGAACTCAAGAACGTTATAATCACCGAGCTTCTTCGGCGGATTGTTCCGTACGTTCTCCATAATCTCCTTAATCTTCGCAGCGCCTTCAAAGCCCTTAAGGGTAAGGGTATAGAGACCTTCACGGAAGAAGCCGTACTTACGGTAGATGTTCATCATCTGATCCCAGAGCGTAAGGCCCTTGGTGCGGTAGTAGGCAGCTGCCTCGCAAAGCGACATAACCGCTACGATGGCATCCTTATCTCTTGCGTGAGTTCCGACGAGACAGCCGTAGCTCTCTTCAAAGCCGAATTCGTAGTGGCCTTTGCCGGTCTGCTCGGAAAGCTTGATCAGCTCGCCGATAAACTTGAAGCCGGTGAGACACTCCTTCAGATCAACGTTGTATTCCTTTGCAATGAGGTCGGTCATATTCGTGGAAACGATTGTCTTTACAATAAATCCATCATCATGCAGAAGTCCGAGCTCCTTACGGGTGCTCATAAGATATTCGCAGATCAGCATGCCGGACATGTTACCGGTGAAGGACTTGTATTCGCCGGTAACGGAATCCTTTGCGTATACGCCGAGACGGTCCGCGTCGGGATCCGTCGCAAGAACGAGGTCCGCACCTACCTTCTTCGCAAGCGCAAGGGCAAGCTCGAAGGCTTCCTTGTTCTCCGGGTTCGGGCTTGCTACGGTCGGGAAATTGCCGTCCGGCTTCTCCTGCTCTGGAACAACATGAACCTGCTCAAAGCCGATTTCCTTAAGGATTCTTCTGGCAGGAAGATTGCCTGTTCCGTGAAGAGGTGTGTAAACGACCTTCATGTCCTTGCCTTCCTTACGGCAAATGTCAGGGCGAAGCACCTGCTTCTTCAGTTCTTCCATGTACCTGTCATCGATTTCCGAACCGATCACACGGTAAAGTCCGGCTTTGATCGCATCCAGGCGGGACATCGTCTTCACCTGATGGAAATCCGTAACAGCATTTACTTCGTCAATGATTTCCGTGTCCTTCGGAGGCGTAATCTGCGCGCCGTCTTCCCAGTAAACCTTGTAGCCGTTATACTCTGCCGGGTTGTGGCTTGCGGTCACAACGATACCGGCGATGCAGCCGAGCTCGCGGAGGGCAAAGGAAAGCTCCGGAGTCGGACGAAGGGATTCGAAGCGGTATGCCTTAATGCCGTTCGCGCAAAGGCAGAGAGCTGCTTCTTCACTGAATTCAATCGACATACGGCGGGAATCGTAAGCGATTGCAACACCGCGGTCCTGACCGCCTTCCTTGATAATATAGTTGGCAAGCCCCTGTGTTGCCTTACGGACCGTATAAAGGTTCATGCGGTTCGTGCCTGCTCCGATGATTCCGCGAAGACCGCCGGTACCGAACTCGAGGCTCCGGTAGAAACGTTCGCGAATCTCGTTGTCGTCATCCTTAACGGCAAGAAGCTCGGCCTTGGTTGCGGCGTCGAAATAATCATCCGAACACCAAAAATCATACATTTCCCGATAATCCATAACAATACCTCCTGATTATATCTTTTCGATCTTTTTTTACTCTAATATTGCTTTATAACGAATCCGAAACCGCGGAAGCGATTTCAGCGTATAAGTGAAATCCGTCTGCCATCCTGCTCCCTGCGCCGGGTCATTCTCGCCGCTTGCGGGCGGTGCGAACAGGCTGACAAAGATCAGACCGCCGTTATACTCCCGGTCGAAGAAAGCGCTGTTCATATCGATTACGGAAACACCCGGTTTCTTATAAAACCATTCGCTGCCGCAGGCAATCATCAGATTTGCGTCCTTAAGCTCGCCGTCGAAATACATCTCAAAGAACACGGGCTTTGCTTCAAGCTGCACCGGAATCGTAATGCCGTCCGCATCCTCCGCTCCGCCGAAACGAAGCTCGTACGGTCCGTCCGTCCGCTCTCCTGTAACCATGGAAGGAAGAAACGGTTCTCTGTGGATCAGATTCCGGTAGGTCTTAAGAAGCGGCTGCTCGATTCCGACATTCGAATTGTTCGGGTCGGTGATCTCAAGCCCCAGCCTTCCGTCATCCCGGTACTGATACATCGTAATTCCCGACAGCCAGTTATCCGGGTCTTCCCGAAGCAGCCGGCAGAATTCCTCGTACATCTCCGCCTGCTCGTAGGGACCGGTCACGTCGCCGTCCGCATTCAGCTCAGAAAGAACCATCGGCTTCCGGACTCCCCGGTTCATAACCGCATAACGGTCCGCGCTCTTTTTACAGAGGCGGTAGATTTCACTGACAGGCGTCCTTTGCGCGCTCCGGTTATCCTCGCACACATCGGTGGGATAGCCCCAGTGAAGCGCCATATACCGGTCTACGGAAACAATGTCAGCGGCCCGGGCGGCTTCGGTGAATATGTCTTCCATGACCATCTTTTCTTCGTCCATGTTCTTGCAGCCGTCCAGACAGAGAACAATCTTGCAGTTCGGTGCTTCCCGATGAAAGACTTCGCAGCATTTTACGAAGAATGCAGCGACCTGCTCGTAGGTTGCCCTCCGGTTGAACGAAAACCACGTTCCGGTTGCTTCATGGTTAATCCGGACCGTTATTCTTCCGTAGGTCCGAAGGTCCCTCGCAACCGCTATGATGTGTTCCTCCGAAAGAAACGGGTCCATCGTTATGGTCAGGCATACATCCTGTCCGTGACGGCGGATGTCCCGCATGCGTTCAAACACTTCCGCGTTCGAATCTCCTCCGAGTCCGCCGCCGTACGGGAAATAATCATCATACGGATAATCCCAGGCAAATTCGGGATTTTCCTTCGGGAATGCCTCACTGGCGCGTTTCGGCCAGCCCGGGTCATTCGGGTAATAACAATACATCAGATTAATCTGACGATGCGGGCGACCGAGCTTACGTAGGATCGTATCCTGACCCACATAAAGCCCGCGCTCGCTTCCGTCCCCGAGATCCGCCCCGCAGCGGGCCGGTCCGAGGTGCACGCGATACACTTGTTCCATAAAATCCTCTTCTTTACGCTATGGGGTCCGCCCCCGAATTCCGGCGAAAATGCTACACCCGCTGCCGGTACGGGTGTTCTCCTGCATCAGTGCAGAAGTTTCAGTGCTTCAGTTCTTCCTGTAGCCGATATAAAAGATTCAGTGCCTCAATCGGCGTCATCTGCGACAGATCGGCTTCTCTGATCTGCTCGGTAACCCGGTTCCCTTCCGGTGCTCCGAACAGGCTCAGCTGTCCTTCCACCTCCGCCTGCTTCGGCGCCTTCTTTACTTTCGGCGCTCCGGTATCCACCACGCGGATGTTTCTTGCCTTCTCGGCAAGGTCGTTCTCGGAAAGCTGTTCGACGATTTCCTTGGCACGGTCCAGAACGCTCTTCGGCACGCCCGCAAGCTTCGCTACCTGAATTCCGTAGCTCCGGTCTGCGCCGCCCCTGATAATCTTTCTGAGGAAAATGATATCGTCGCCCTGCTCCTTCACTGCGATGCAGTAGTTGCAGACACCTTCCAGTTTACCTTCCAGTTCGGTCAGCTCGTGATAATGCGTTGCGAACAGTGTTTTCGCCCCGATCAGATGCGGATCGGCAACGTGCTCTATAACGGCCCACGCAATGGAAAGTCCGTCAAATGTGCTCGTTCCTCTTCCGATTTCATCGAGAACCAGAAGGCTGTTCTTCGTGGCATTCCGAAGGATGTTCGCCACTTCGGTCATCTCCACCATAAAGGTGCTCTGGCCGCTCGCGAGGTCATCGCTTGCGCCGACTCTTGTGAAGATGCGGTCCACGATTCCGATCTCCGCCGATGCTGCGGGAACAAAGCTTCCCATCTGCGCCATCAGCACAATCAGCGCCACCTGACGCATGTATGTGGATTTACCGGCCATATTCGGTCCGGTGATGATGCTTACGCGGTTGGAGGCGTTATCAAGCAACGTGTCATTTGCCACAAACATACGGTTCGGGATCATCTGCTCCACAACCGGATGCCGTCCGTCCTTAATGCGGATGATTCCCTTATCGTTGACCGTCGGACATACATAAGCGTTCCGCTCGGCAACGTACGCAAGGCTCGCCATCGCGTCAATCGCGGCGATTGCCTTTGCGGTTTTATGAATGCGGTCCACTTCGGCGAAGATTCGGTCTCGCACTTCGACGAACAGACGGTATTCCAATGAGAAAAGTTTATCCTCGGCATTCAGAATCGTATCTTCCAGTTCCTTCAGTTCGGGCGTCGTATACCGCTCCGAACCGGTCAGTGTCTGCTTTCGGATCCATTCGGCGGGAACGAGTTCCTTAAAGGAATTGGTGACTTCTAAGTAATAACCGAAGACGCGGTTGTATTTGACGCGGAGGTTTTTGATGCCGGTCTGGTTGCGCTCCCGTTCCTCGAGTTCCGAGAGCCACTGCTTGCCGCTTGTCTTGGCATCGCGAAGCCGGTCCACCTCTTCGTTGTATCCGGTTTTGATGATGCCGCCCTCCTTCGAGGTAAGGGGCGGGTCGGGATCGATCGCCGCGTCAATCAGTTCGTAAAGATCCGTCAGCGGGTCGAGATTTTCGACCTCGGTGTGAATCAGATCGCTCTTAAACTCCTTAAGCTGGTAACGGATCGGCGGAAGCATCGAAAGCGAGGTTTTAAACGCGATCAGGTCGCGGGGATTCGCGCTCTGATAACTGATGCGGCATATAAGCCGTTCCAGATCGTATATCGCGTTCAGATACTCACGCACTTCCTCGCGGGTCATCACATTTTCATTGAACTCGCGGATGGCGTCCTGACGCCTTTTTATTTCCTCCGTATCAAGAAGCGGCTGTTCGGTGAAGCTCCGAAGCATTCTTGCTCCCATTGCGGTTTTCGTTTTATCAAGCACCCATAAGAGGCTTCCGCGCTTCTGCTTCTCCCGAAGGGTTTCGCAAAGCTCCAGGTTCCGTCTCGTGGCGCTGTCGATGATCATGTATCTGCCGGTCACATAGGGCTTCAGTTCCGTAATATGCGAAAGCGCTATCTTCTGCGTATCATACAGATAATTCATTACGGCGCCGGCAGCCAAAACGCCGGTCGGCATGTCGCCGAGGCCGAGACCGAACAGATTACTTAAGTGAAAATGTTCGCGCAATGCTTTCTCGCAGTTGTCGGGTTCCGTCATCCAGTCCGCAAGCGGCGAAATCGCGATTCGAAGCCGGTTCTGCAGGTCTTCGGTGTCGATTCCGGACATGAAAAACGCAGGATTGCAGACGATTTCGGACGGGGCATATTTCGTGATCTCGTCCATCACCTTACGGGTTCCGTTCACTTCGGTCACATAATAGTCGCCGGTGGAAACGTCAATCGCGGATATTCCGAAGGAATCGTCCGCCCATATAATGCCCATCAGGAAGTTGTTCTTCGTCTCGTCAAGGCTTTCCGGGGCGGTATTGGTACCGGGCGTAACAATCCTTATAACCTCACGCTTCACCATGCCCTTTGCAAGCTTCGGGTTCTCCACCTGCTCGCAGATGGCAACCTTATGGCCGTTATCCACAAGCTTGGTGATATATATGTCTGCTGCGTGAAATGGCACACCGCACATCGGAGCGCGTTCCTCAAGTCCGCAGTTCTTTCCGGTAAGTGTCAGTTCCAGTTCTCTTGAAACCAGTTCCGCGTCATCGAAGAACATCTCGTAGAAATCCCCGAGGCGGTAGAAAAGAATGCAGTCCTTGTACTGCTTCTTCGTCTCAAGGTAATGCACCATCATCGGTGACAGTTGTTCCATCGGGATGTTATCCATTGTTCTCCCCATTTCTGAGCGGATTTCTTAAGTCTCCGCCGTCATCAATATATAACTCTTCTCCGTCGGCAGCCGACGTTGCAAGGCGGTCGCACCGTTCGTTCTCCGGATGGCCGGCATGGCCCTTCACCCAGTTGAACGTAACCTCATGCCCCTTCATGGCCGCAAGCAGCCGTTCCCACAGGGCACGGTTCTTAACCTCGTCATTGCCGCTTGTGCGCCAGCCTTTCTTCTTCCAGGCATCAATCCAATGCTCCGTAAAAGGCTTCACCACATACTGGGAATCGGAATACAGATCCACCTGACAGGGCTTCGTAAGCGCCTCAAGACCGACGATCACCGCAAGAAGCTCCATCCGGTTGTTCGTTGTTTTCGAAAAACCGCAGGAGTATTCCCGCTCATGAAGGCTGCCTTTTTGGTCCCGGTACTGAAGTACCGCGCCGTAACCGCCCGGACCCTCCGGGTTTCCCCGCGCGGCGCCGTCCGTGTACAGCGTAACCTGCCATTTGTCCATAATCAGTTCCATTCTCCCGTAGAAAGAAAACCTTCCACCGCCTTGTTGGCGTCGTCGGTAATCACCTTCGGGTATTCCATCATCTCGAGTAACTTAAGCGCATTCCGCGAGGTCGCCTTTCCGGGCTTCAGGCGGTAATCGAAAACGACGATATCCTCTTCCACCTGCTCGCTGAAATGATAGTTTTCATAGACATCCGCAAGAAGCGAAGTCAGTTCCAGATCGTGTGTCGCGGCGAACACAAGTGCCTTCTTCTCCGCAAGATAGCGAAGAATCCGGGAGCTTGCCGCAATACGTTCCGCCGTATTCGTTCCGCGAAGCACTTCATCGACGAAGCAAAGAACGGATATATTCTCCTCCGCCGCATCCATAATCCGTTTCAGGGAACGGATTTCCACAATGTAATAGCTTTCCTTGGTCGCAAGGTCGTCACGAAGCGCCATGGAGGAAAGAATCTTAAAGTAATCCGCCTCGTAGCCGTTTGCAAGGACCGTATGAATCGTCTGGGCAAGAATCGCGTTGACGGCGAGCGTCTTAAGAAACGTCGATTTGCCGGAGGCATTCGAACCGGTCAGAAGCACCGGCCGGTCGGCAGTAATGCTGTTCGCAACCGGATCCGCAACAAGCGGATGACAGATTGCTTCCGCCTTAACCGTATGATTCGGCGTATCATGAAGGATCGGAACAGCGTATTTCTTCCGGTAGCAGCGGTAAGAAGCAACGGCGCGTGACGCGTCAATCCGTCCGGTTCCCGCAAAGATCCGGTTCAGTTCCTCCTGCCTTGCGTCGAAATCCTTTATGATCCGGTTAAACTTGATCAAATCCACATGGAAAAGCATGCGGACATATTCCATCACGAGTTCGGTAACGCTTCCGGTCGGATTGGACGAAGCAAGAAGCCCGGACATTCTGACAAAGGAGCGGAACGATTCGGTATCCTTAAAAAGGCTGCTAAGCTCTTCCTTAAGCTCCGGATTCTCGTTATCCTTAAGCTCGTCCGCCATCACCCGAACGGATTTAATCCATCTTGAAATATACGAAACCACTTCAAGATACGGCTCGATCACGCCCTTCCGCTTAAGGTAGGTAAGGATGTTGAAAAGCGCCGTCATCATGAAAAGTCCGAAACCGGCAACCTCCTGCCCGGCAATGATCATGCCTACGGAAACCGCATAAACGGCAAATGCCAGATAATGCCTCAGGTTACTCTCCTTCGGCACATCCCGGAGCCGCATCATATAATCGTAAACCGATATCCGGCGCATCTTGCCCATGCGGACAAGCACCTTGCCGGCTTTGAGTCTCGCATCCGCGTCGTGTTCAAACAGGTCGATCAGATGCTCTCTTCGGATCAGTTCCTCTGAACGCATCTCCGGCTTATGCAGCCAGGCGAAAAGCACCTCTTCCCCGACGGCCGATCCGGTATGATTCAGCGATTCGAAAATCCGGTCCATATCGAGATCGTTCCAGGTAATATCGTCAATGTCTCCATCCGCTTTAGGAAGAGACTTAAGATATGCGGGAAGCGACGCGTAACGGTCTAATGTCATCGAGTCCGTCGGCGCAACACCGAAGGACTTTTTGACCGATTCGGTTAATTCCTTCTCCCTGCGGATCCGGTTCACGATTGCCATAACCACGAGAACCACAATACCGCCGATTGTAATCCATGTATATTCCAAAGTAACCCCTCACTTTATGTACGGTTTCCCGTTTTTCGGATGAAATGCCGTACTTCTTTTCTATGCTCCGAAACAATCACAATACTTCTTTTCAACGTTTCCGGATCAATCGCAATACTTCTTCAGTGTTGCGCGAACAGCGCCCTTACCTGCGTACAGCTCTTTCACAAGGCTCTCAACCTTCTCGCCGAGACCGATTTCATAAAGATCAACGGCGAAAACATCCTTACGGGAATATAACGACTTAAGCGTCGAATAATCGTTGTCGCCGCCGAGCGTATAGCCCGCAACAGCTTTCTTCAGTTCCGAAAGCATCGGATCCGGTGACTGCTCAAACGCCTCTCCGTCATCGTTTAGACCGCTCAGATAGCGAGCATAGCCGGCAAGCACCAGAGGAATCAGCGTCAGAGAGGAAAGGTCAAGTCCGTCTCTCTTATATGCCTTAAGGGTTTCGCCGAAACGGATCGGAAGCTTTTGCGAAGTATCGGTTGCAATACGCTGCGGGGCGTCCGGCATGAACGGATTCGGAAGCCGCTTCGTAAGTACATCGCTGATGAACTGCTTCGGCTGAATGATCCCCGGGTCCACAACCACAGGCATAGCCTCGTTATAACCCATCTTCGTGATCAGATTTACAAGTTCGGTATCCTTCATTTCCTCGGAAATCTTTGTATAACCGAGCATGCAGCCGTAGATGGCAAGCGCCGTATGCAAGGGATTCAGACAGGTGCAGACCTTCATCTTCTCAACCTTGTCGACGGTCTCCCTGTCAGCATACAGAACGCCCACCTTCTCAAAAGCGGGGCGGCCGTTCGGGAACGTATCCTCAACCGCAAGATACTCGGTTTCCTCCGCGTTTACGAAAGGCGCCGTGTAGGTATTCCGGCTCGTTACGATCAGATCGGTGTCCGAGAAGCCGTCAGCAGTAAGCATTGCTCTTACGGTATCGTCCGGACGGGGCGTGATCTTATCGATCATGCTCCACGGAAATGTTACGGAAGACGGATCGGAAAGGTAATCCACAAAGCCCTTCTTCGCAATCCCCTTCTCTTCCCACGTCTTCGCGTAGGTCATAACCGCCGCCTTCAGCTTATCACCGTTATGGGAGCAGTTGTCCATCGAAGACATCGCAACCGGATAAGCGCCCGCAAGGAAACGCTCGTAAAGAAGCGCGGTCACCTTGCCCATGATAAGCACCGGATTCAGCCCTCGGTTATCAAGGTCCTCCTTCGCAACCGGCGACAGATTTCCGTCCGGTCCGGTCAGCGAATAGCCCTTCTCGGTAATCGTAAAGGTCACCATCTGCAGGCTTTCCTTGCGGAATATATCACGGAGTCTGTCAAAGTCCGGCGAAGCCGTATCACCCTTCAGCGATTCCGCAACGCTTCCGATCACCTTCTTCGCTACCGTTCCGTCCGCCTTCAAAACCGCAAGCAGGCTCAGGTTGTCATACGGACGGTATGCCTTATCGATGATCTCATAGTCAAAACCTTCGCAGACAATTACGCCGCGGTCCGTCTCTCCTGCATTCAGCATCCGGTCAAGAAATGCTGCAGGGAATGCACGAAATATATTGCCGGCGCCGAAATGAATCCATGTAGGATTTTCTTTCGTTTTCGCGATCATTGCCTCGCGGTCATACTTCGGAAGCTCGTAACCCTTTGCTTCCCATTCCGCCCGGTTCCCGGGCTTTACGATATCCGTTAATTTCATTTCAATCATCTCCTTTAAGCGGCCGTATCATCTGGCGGCTCCGCTCTTATCAATTGCTTCCCAGAGACCGTTCAGGTAGGCAACTCCGAGCGCTCTGTCATAGAGTCCGTAACCCGGTCTTGCCTGTTCGCCCCAGATCATGCGGCCGTGGTCGGGACGGATAACACCGTCGAAGCCGACCTCCTGCAAAGCTTTAACGATCTCATACATGTCAAACTGTCCGTCCGAGGAAAGGTGGCTGCTCTCGTGGAACACGCCGGGCGCCTCGAACTTAATGTTACGAAGGTGCGCAAAATGAATCCGCGGCGCAATCTTCGGGTTTCTGATAACCTTCGGAAGGTCGTTCTCGAGATTCGAGCCGAGCGATCCGGTGCAGAGCGTAAAGCCGTTATAGATGCTCGGGTTCAGGGATGCAATGGTCTCCAAAGCCTTCTCGCTTGTTACGATACGGGGAAGTCCGAAAACACTCCATGCGGGATCATCGGGATGCACGGCCATCTTGATCTGATACTTTTCGCAGGTCGGCATGATTCCGTCGAGGAAATACTTGAAATTGTTCATCAGATCCTCTGCGGTAACGCCCTTGTATTTTTCAAAAAGCTCCTTGATTTCGTCCTTCCGTTCGGGTTCCCAACCCGGAAGAATGAAACCGCCGGAGGCGTTCTCCATCCGCTCGAACATCGTATTCGGATCAATTCCGTCGATCAGGTTCGAGTCATAGGCAAGCGCCGTGGAACCGTCAGGAAGCGGCATCGCAAGGTCGGTTCTTGTCCAGTCGAAAATCGGCATGAAATTGTAGCATACGAGGTGAATGTCGTTCTTACCGCAGGCTTCGAGGGACTTGCAGTAATTCTCGATATACATGTCTCTTGTCGGCGCTCCGAGCTTGATGTCCTCGTGAACGTTGATGCTCTCGATGCCGATGAGCTTAAGGCCTGCCGCCTCAACCTCCTCCTTCAGTTCCTTCACCTGCTCATAAGTCCATGCGATTCCGCAGGGAACCTTATGCAGGGAGGAAATCACTCCGGTCACGCCGGGAATCTGACGGATCTGCGATAAGGACACGCTGTCCATATCCTTTCCGTACCAGCGAAGTGTCATATCCATAATGCTTTTCTCCTTTTCCTGTTATGGTTGTTCCTTCCGGTCGTCTATCGCCCTTCCGACCGGCCAGGAATATGTAATTTCGGCTTTCGTACTCGCTATGTAGCCCGTTCGTCCGTCCTTCAGCTCGACCTCAATGAACAGCAAAGTCGTCGGGTCGTTGTTACTTCGGACCGCGGGCGTTTTGGCCGTAACGATGTCGCCTACGCTCAGGGCGGCGATCACATTTTCCGCCTGTGTCGTCGGTGAACTCCGCACGTTGACCGCGCCGGTAACCGTTGCCGAATAGATCACATGCTCTCTTGCGTAGGCCTCGGCATCCGCGCCGCGAATCAGCAGTCTCGAGAGGCAGTATCCGGTAACACCGCCGGTCTTCACAAGCGCCCATTCGCCGTCAACCGATTCCACAAGGCAGCTGTCACCGTTGTTCATGAGCCCGAGCCGCGTTGAATTTCCGTCGGGTTCACGCCGGATGCTCAGATAATCGTCAACTTCGGCAAATGCGATGTTGCCGGGCACGGAGCATGCAAACGCTTTATCAATCTCATTCTTGATGTACTGCTCCTCCGGACTTAACGTCGGTGTCGGCGTCGGCGTGTTAGTTGGCGTCGGCGTCGGCGCCACCAGTTCGTCACCGTCCTTATGATAGACTAACGGGTCATCCTCCGAAAGCGGCGCAACCGAAATCACTCCCGGCGTTGTTGACGGGGCAATATGATCGATTGCGTTATATTGTTTGCGCGTCTTACGTCCGACGCCGGTGAAATCCGTAAAGATCAGGCCGATCAACAGAATGACCAGCAGGATTTCACCAACCAGGATATACCGTTTCATAACAATCCCTTATTTCTTTTCCTCTTCCCACATAACCTCTTCCTGACGTTCTCTCGTGAAGAGGTCCGCAAGCGCTTCCTGCGCGGTTTTGCCCTCGAAGAGCACTTTGTTCACCTGCTCGACGATCGGCATTTCAACTTTGTATTTCTTAGCAAGAAGGAGCGCCGCCTTCGCGGAATACACACCCTCTACAACCTGTTTAACTTCATCCATTGCTTCCTGCATCGTGTAACCTTTGCCGATCAGATAACCGGCATTGTGGTTACGGCTGTGCAGGCTCGTACACGTTACGATCAGATCTCCCATTCCGGAAAGACCGAGGAAGGTCTCAAGATTGCCTCCCATTGCCACGCCGAGACGGCTGATTTCCGCAAGACCTCTGGTCATCAGCGCTGCCTTCGTGTTATCACCGAGTCCGAGGCCGTCCACAACACCCGCAGCAAGAGCGATAACGTTCTTTAAGGAGCCGCCGAGCTCGATGCCGATGACATCCGGGTTAATGTAAATCCGGAAATAATCGTTCATGAAGGCGTCCTGGATCATAACAGCGGTCTCGTGGTTCTTCGCGCCGACAACAACGGCGGTCGGAATGTCACGTCCTACCTCCTCGGCATGGCTCGGTCCCGAGAGGACTCCGGTTTCCGCGCCGGGGATTACGTCGGAGATTACCTCCGTAAGCGTCATCATCGTGCTCTCTTCGATTCCCTTTGCAACGTTTACAATAACCTGTCCGTCGGGAATGAAGGGCTTTGCAAGCTCTGCAGTCGAACGTACGTAAGGCGACGCTACGGCAAATACGATGAGGTCTTTATCTTTGCAGGCTTCCTCGAGATCCGTCGTAAGAATGACGCTGTCCTGCAAAACGGCATCGGGAAGATTCGGAACCTTCTTCCGATCCGCACGGAGGGCTTCAATCTCACGGGGGAGTTTGCTCCAAAGCGTAACTTTGTTATCATTTTCCGCAAGCTGGATGGCCAGTGCGGTTCCCCAGGTTCCTGCCCCGAGGACGGCTACTTTTCTGAACATGTTTCTTTCTCCTTATCATCCGATGTATCGGCCGGAATGGTTACTCGCTGTCCGAACTTTCGTTCCGTGCCGTTTAGAATTCGTTTTATATTCGCCCGGTGCGTGAAGAAACCGGAGGCGGTGAATATGCAGGCCGTTATGACCATAGCCGCGTAATACGGTTCCCCGTACCTTGTGATGGCAAGATATACCGGGTAAAATGCAAGAATATAAAGGGATCCGAGGGATACATAGCCGGTGAGCCAAACCAGGAAGAAAAATCCCGGAAGGTAAAGGAGCACCCGCCAGTCGGTGGCAACCATCGCGCCGCCGGTGGAGGCAACGCCTTTGCCGCCCTTAAAATGCAGCCAGAACGGATAATTGTGTCCGAGCACGCCTGCAAATCCGGTAATCTCACAAAGAAGCGTCGCGTAATCCTCGCCCGAAAAAATCACGTAATGCACAAGCCATGCGGGGATAAACACCTTCAAAAGATCCCCCAGAAGGACGATGATTCCGGCCTTCTTTCCGAGGGTGCGGCTCGCGTTCGTAGCACCGGCGTTTCCGCTACCGTAATTGCGGATATCCACATGATGCAGCTTTCCGATCAGATAACCGGTGGAAACCGATCCGCACAGATATCCGACCAGAATACATAAAGCAATCTTAATCGCCATAATTCCTTAAGAACTCCTATTTTTTCTCTTCGTCCCGTTCCCGGATAATGAACTTAAGACTCGTTCCGTCAAATCCGAAAGCTTCCCGGATCTTGTTCTCCAGGTAACGGACGTAAGAATAATGCATCAGTTTCTTATCGTTTACGAAGATAACGAAGGTCGGCGGTTTCACGGATACCTGCGTAATGTAGAACAGCTTCAGGCGGCGTCCCTTGTCCGACGGCGGCTGCTGGAGGGCGGTCGCCTCCATCATGATCTCATTCAAAACGCCGGTACCGATCCGCTTGTTCTGGTTCTCGATAACCTTTTCGATTGCGTCATACAGCTTCGGAAGACGCTGTCCGGTGAGGGCGGATATGAAGATGATCTCCGCATAAGGCGTGAAGGAAAGAATCTGACGGATATCCTCGGTATGCTTGTAGATCGTCTTGTCATCCTTCTCGACTGCGTCCCATTTGTTGACGGCAATAATGATGCCCTTGCCTTCGTTATGGGCGATGCCGGCGATCTTCGCGTCCTGTTCGGTAACGCCCTCGGTTGCGTCGATGACAACAACGACAACATCCGCGCGCTCCACAGCGCCTACGGTACGGACGATGCTGTACCGCTCGATATTCTCGTGCACCTTTGCCTTACGGCGAAGTCCGGCCGTATCGATGAAGACATATTCCTTGCCGTTATACTTAACGGCCGTATCCACGGCATCTCTGGTGGTTCCCGCAATATCCGAAACGATAACGCGGTCCTCGCCGAGAAGCCGGTTCACGATCGAAGACTTGCCGACGTTCGGCTTTCCGACAATCGCGATCTTCGGACGGGTATCCTCTTCCTCTTCGGCCCCCTGCTTAGGAAACTGTTCCGTTACACGGTCCAGCATATCGCCGAAGCCTAGAAGTGACGCGGCGGAAACCGGATAGGGATCGCCGAGCCCGAGGTTATAAAACTCGTATATGTCATTCTGGAACTTTTCAAAGCTGTCCACCTTGTTCACCACAAGAACAACCGGCTTATGGGAACGGCGAAGCATATCGGCCACCTTATGATCAGCGTCCACAAGTCCCTGTCTTACGTCGGTAAGGAATATGATAACATCTGCCGAATCGATCGCCATCTGCGCCTGCTCGCGCATCTGGGAAAGGATCACATCCTTCGACTCCGGCTCGATACCGCCGGTATCAATCATCGTAAACGACCGGTTCAGCCAGGTGATGTCCGCATAGATGCGGTCCCTGGTTACTCCGGGGATATCTTCGACGATACTGATTTTCTCGCCCGCAAGGGCATTGAACAGCGTGGATTTGCCGACGTTCGGTCTGCCGACAATCGCTACAATCGGTTTACTCATCTCCGATTCATCCTTTCTAAGCCAAAAGGCTACTCTGTCAAACTGTCAAGAAAGTCCCGTCCGGTTGCTTTCGAAATCCGGATCGGTACCTGTAATGCTTTTTCAATGTCGGAAACGGTCAGGTCGTCAAGAAGAACGTCCTCTCCGCTTCGAAGAAGATTCGCCGGAAGGATCAGCCGCTCGCCGAGTTCCTTACCGGTTAACTGGGCAATGATGTCCTTCCCGGTAAGCAGTCCGGAAACCGTTATCTTCTCACCGAAGAAATCATTCCGGATGTCATATACCGTAACGGTGATATTCGGGAATTTCGTCCGCACTTTTTCGCAAAGTTCTCGTATGGTAGGCGCGGCAAGCTTGCCGGTTGCAATCGATAGTTTACGGATTTTTTCGTCCCCTGCGGCTTCTTCCACACAGACGTTAACCTCCTCGGTCAGCGAACGGATCATTCCGACACCGTTCTCAATCTGCGGATAGCCCTCGTATTCCTCTTCCCCCGGGAGTTCCATGCCTGCGGTCAGATACCATTCATCGCTTGCGTAGACGAAATTCGTATCGAAGTAATCGCGGCATATACCCTGCCATTTGCGGATCCTTGCAATCACGTCCCTTGCGTCCTTTGGAAGAAACGGAAGCAGCTCCGGAAGTCCGTCCCGGTACTTCGTGAGTCCAACGGGAACCACGCTTAAACTCTGCAGGTTCGGAATGTACTTCGTCAGGTCGTGAATGGTCCGCTCCAGCTCCTCGCCGTCATTAACACCCTTTACGAGAACAATCTGCCCGTTCATCGTAATATCCGCCTCCTTAAGGCGGGTAAGCTTCTGCTCAATGGATCCCGCAAAGCGGTTGCAGAGCATCTTACAGCGAAGCTCGGGGTTCGTTGTATGCACCGAAACGTTAATCGGGGAAAGCTTATAGTAACAGATACGGTCAAGCTCTTCATCGCTCACATTTGTCAGGGTTACATAGTTACCCTGCAGGAACGAAAGTCTCGTATCATCGTCTTTAAAGTAAAGCGTGTCACGCATTCCGGGCGGCATCTGGTCAATGAAGCAGAAGATGCACTTATTCCGGCACGAACGATAATCGTCCATCAGCGATTCCGCGAAAACAAGTCCGATTTCCTCGTCCTCGTCCTTCGAAACCGAATACTCCTCCTCGGTTCCGTCCGGATGGCGGATGGCTAACGTAAGCTCCTCCTCCGCTTCCTCAAAACGATAATCGAGAATATCGATAACCGTACGTCCGTTTACGGAAAGAAGAACGTCTCCCGAGGCGATCCCGAGCCCTGCGCAGGGGCTGTCCGGAAGAACATCGACTATCTTGTGCTCATGATTCTTCATAATCCTCAACCAAGCATCAGAAATCCCGCATTGCTTCCCCGAAGGCCGTTCGTTGCACGGTGTGAGAAGAACAGCTCCGGCCGGCACATCGTACAGAGTCCCGAAACCGTAATATTCTCCTTTCGCGCACCGGCGGAAAGAAGCATTATCTCATTGGCGCGCCACAGGTCCGCATAGAACCTGTCGCCGCCGCCTTTTCGTAACACCTCGTCACATGCTCCGGCAAATGCCACATCAAACTGCTCCGCAACCTCCGGCCCGATTTCAAAGCACTTCCTGCAGATCGACGGTCCGATTGCCGCAAGAACCTTCCCGGGATCAGTGCCGTATTCGCGGTTCATCGCTTCTACGGTGTTTCGGCAGATTCCGCCGACGGTCCCTCTCCAGCCGGCATGCACAAGCGCGATTACCTTATGCTCCGGGTCATACAGAAATACCGGCACACAATCGGAGGTAAATATCACAAGCGGCACGTTCCGCTCGTCGGTCATCAGCGCGTCTGCGTCTTCAAAACGATTCTCAGAAAAGAAGCCGTTCCCGGCATCCGCCGCCGTAACCTTCTGCACGTGGCAGAGATGGACCTGCTTGGATAATACAAGACGTTCCATCGGAAGTCCGATCGCGTCACACATACGGCGGTAATTCTCCCGCACACGGTCGGGCTCATCCCCGCGGTTCTGGCCGAGATTCATCGAAGCATAGATTCCTTCGCTCACGCCGAAAAGTCTCGTGGAATATCCGTACCGCACATCCTCCGGCACATTCCAGCCGGGAAATGTCACATAGGCCGCTTCGGGCGAAATCTTCAGTTGTGCCTTTTCATTCAATGAAATGTCCAAGGAAAGACCTCCGTCAGAATGCGTTTTTGTGCCAGCGAATTTCCGTGCTGTCGATTGCAATCACGTCAAACCGCATCGCCGAATCCGGCGACATATGCTGCTCCGAAAGATACCAAAGCGCCGCTCTCCGGATTGTTTCCTGTTTCCGAAAGTCAACCGCCTCTTCGGGGTATCCCGAGGCGTTGGTCCGCCGGTACTTCACTTCGGCAAATACGACCGTTCCGTCCGGTTCCGCGGCGATCAGATCGATTTCGCCGAGCCGGCAGCGATAGTTTTTAAAAAGAATGCGAAGTCCCTTTGTGATCAGGTACTCCGAAGCCCTTGCTTCGGTTTCGCTTCCTACTGTCCGCTTATTCACTTATCCTCTTTCTCTCTCTCCGAGGATACCGCCGAGGAAACTCCTTCTGTGGATTTCGCACGGCCCGTACTGCTTAAGCGCCGCAAGATGTTCGGGTGAGCCGTAGCCTTTGTTGCGGGCAAATCCGTATTGCGGATAGGTTTTATCAAGTTCCGTCATCATCCGGTCTCTCGTTACCTTCGCGACGATGCTTGCGGCCGCGATGCTTGCGCTCTTCGCGTCGCCCTTTATAATGCTCCGCTGCGGGATCGTAACGCCCGGAATGTGCACGGCATCCACCAGAAGATGCTGCGGCGTAACGGAAAGCTTTCCGATTGCCTGCCTCATGGCTTCATAGGTTGCCTGCAAAATGTTTATGTCGTCGATGACCTCGTGGGAAACCATTCCGATACCCACACTTACGGCCTTCGCCATGATCTCGTCATATAACTCTTCCCGTTTCTTCTCGGGAACCTGCTTACTGTCATTCAGGTAAAGGATGTCGCAGTCCTTCGGAAGAACAACGCAGCAAGCGACAACCGGTCCCGCAAGAGGGCCTCTTCCCACCTCGTCGATTCCGCCGATGTAGATTGCTTCCGGATAGAGTCGCTCGTAATGGAACATCTCCTCCATGCGGGCAAGTTCCTTCTTATATGCGGCAATCTTTTTCTCCGCGGATACGATCAGTTTCTTTACCACTTCCCGCTCATCCGGGCGGAACTGCGTAACAGTATTCGGAAGTTCCGTGATATCCGTCGAAGCAAGAATCTGTTTAATCTCACTGATTGTCTGCATCTTCCGCCTCCTCCGGCCGCTCTAAGCTGATTGCGCCGAGCCGTACGGCACGGAAATCATCGAGAATCAGGTTTGCGGCACGCTCCAGATCAAACCCGCCGCCCTTCTTAAGACAGCCTCTTCTTGCAGCAATCCGCTCGAGAAGGGATGCTGCCGAATCCTCGGGAAGTGACTCTTCGACTTCGTATTTGCCGTTGATTAGCCCTGAATAATGCGCGGTGATATAATTCAAAAGGTCGATTGCCATCTCTTCGGGAACGAGAGTATTGTCGTTAATGGAACCGATCCAGGAAATCTTCTTTCCGACCTCCACCGATTCGAACTTCGGCCACAGAATACCGGGGGTATCGAGAAGCTCGGTGTTTTTATTGAGCCGGATCCACTGCTTGCCCTTCGTAACGCCGGGCTTGTTGCCGGTTTTCGCAACGGATTTGCCGGCAAATGTGTTGATAAACGTTGACTTTCCGACATTCGGAATGCCGACGATCATGGCGCGCACCGGACGGTTTTGGATACCACGTCGGCGGTCACGCTCAATCTTTTCCTTACAGGCTTCGTTGATGACGTCCTGTACGGCCTTCACACCGTTGCCGTTTCGGGAGTTTACAAGCGCCACATAAAAACCGCGCTTCTCATACCACGCCTTCCAGAGCGCCGTCACATCCTTATCGGCCATATCGACCTTATTCAGGATGATGACTCTTGCCTTGCCCTTCGCGATATCGTCAATATCGGGATTTTTGCTGGCAAGCGGAATGCGGGCGTCCACCAGTTCCACCACAACGTCGATCAGTTTTATGTCATCCTGCATCTGGCGTTTTGCCTTCGCCATATGCCCGGGGTACCATTGATATTGCATAGTCTTACTTTCTGTTCAGATTATTGACAAAGGAGAGCTTATTGAGTCGGATCCAGGCATATCCGATAATGTCGCTCTTCTTAATGTTTCCGATGGTTGCGTAACGGCTGTCCTCGGAGCTGTTCCGCGCGTCACCGAGAACAAAATATTCATCGTCGCCGAGCTTGACCTCGTAGGTCGCGAGACCGGAAATCATCATGCGGTCCACATTCACAATCTCGGTCATTTCCTCGCCGTTAATATACACACTGCCGTTTTTAATCTGCACGGTTTCGCCCGGAAGTCCGATGACACGCTTTACGCTGTAGAAGGCGTCCTTCCGGTCCTTGTCCGAATCCTGGCAGTATACGATCACGTCGTTTCTGGACGGTTTAAAAAGCTTATAGCGGAAACGGTCCACTAAAATCCGGTCGCCTTCCTCCAAAGTCGGGGTCATGGACGCGTCCGCGGTTGTCTTCGCAAGACCGAAATGAACAAGCAGAAAAGCAAGCAGAATCGCGCCTCCGACGGCTGCTATCCACAGCACTGCGGAACGGATTATACTGAACATTTTCTCGCGTCTTGCGGCATTCGAATAATCATACCTGTCGGCCATTTTTGCCTCCCGAAACACAGATGCCCCCGATTTTGACCATAAGCTATTATATTATACCAATATGTTCCGTTTTTTTCAACAAAAAAAGTGCAGTTCCCATACGGAAACTGCACCTTAAAATACTCTTTCTAGCGGCCGGCTTCTTTAACTTTAGCTGCCTTACCGGTTCTCTGACGAAGGTAATTCAGCTTCGCACGGCGAACCTTACCCTGACGGATAACGGTAACGCTTGCAAGTACCGGGCTGTTAAGCGGCCAAGTCTTCTCTACGCCGCAGCCGTTGCTGATCTTACGAACGGTAAATGTCTCATGAACACCGCCGTTCTGACGCTTCGTTACAACGCCTTCAAAGGCCTGTAAACGTTCACGGTTACCTTCCTTTACTTTGGACTCCACACGTACGGTGTCGCCGACAGCAAACTGGAACTTCTCTTCTTTGAGCTGAGAGTCTTCAAGGCTCTTCAAGTACTCAGCATTTGTCATGATTCTGACCTCCTGATAAATCTTATTTCGGTCTTCATTCTGCATTCCGTTTGAAATCTTTCAAAAGATTTCGGATGATGCACAGCGGAACACCGCGTCTCACGGAATCACATATTACCATACCGCGTCGGAAAATGCAAGGGTTTTTTCACATTTTACGGAACAATCCTCTGCTGCTCCGCCCGCTCCGTAAGCTCCGCTCTCTCCGCTTCGCTTACCTGCTCCGACGGTACGGCAAATGCGAGGTAGCGGTACTGCATTTCATAGTCCGGAAGTGCTTCGCCGTCATTGTCGAAATCGCCGTGAACAAGCTGCCGGATCAGGTTATCATAAGCATCATAGAAATTCGTTACGGAATAGGTGATATTCCCGTCGGTATCATAGTAGCGTTTTGCTTTTTCTTTGCCGGAAGAAGTATACTCCGCTTCAACGGAAAAAATCAGTTTTCCGTCCGTGGTCAGGAGTCTTACTTTCTCCGCCGTCACATTGCCCGCATCGTCAAAGCTGTAATCCGCTTCGGTTGTCTTAACATAGGTCTGTGTATCGAAATCATAGGAATAGCTTGCGGTCTTGTTTCCCATGGAATCGTATTCATACAGAGAATCCGAATATACGCTGCCGTCCGAATCATAGCCGGTGCATCGGGTAAGGCGGTTCTCCTCGTCATACTCATTCCTTGAGGATACATAGATCTTACCGTTATCGTAGTTTATGGTTTTGAGTTCCTCGCCCTGAGCGTTAAACTCGGTTTCCATATAGAGCTGACCGTCCGTATAATGCTTCTGCAGATACTGCGTCCCCGTTTCATCGAAGAAGGACTCCGACTTATACATGAGGTAACCGAAATGAAAATCCGCGTAATTAATGTCAAGGGTAACCTGCCGGAGCGTCCCCGCTTCATCATATGTATAACGGGATTCCGAAAAAGTTCCGTCGCTGTGCGATATTACCGTCAGAATGAGTCTTCCTGAATCATCATAACTGTAATCGGTACGGCTGCGGGAATCCGAATCCTTGTAATAGATCTGATAAGTAATCAGCTTCCCGTCTTCGTCGTATTTATACTCTTCCTGCCTGGCGCCGTAATCCCTGTCGGGAAAATCATCCACGTTATCGAAATTCAGATACTCCGCTGCGACGATACGACCCTTTTTGTCATACTGTATCTTCTTGTATCCGGTATACTTATCCAGAAAGTTTTCATAAGTAACGGATGTAACCTGACGCTGTTCGTTATAGGTATACGAAAACGTTTCCGTCAGATCGCCGTACACGGAATAAGAATCATACCGAAGAAGGCAGCCCTTATCATCATATTCCGAAAGTTCTCGCGGAATCTTCGTTCCGTCCTGAAGGATACGGACTTTCGTAACCTGCTTCACCAAAAGCACCGAACCGTCCGGAACCGTCGGAATCACGCACTCCTCCGGATATTCCTTAATCGCAAGCTTCCCCGGTTCCTCCGGTTTCTTCTGCTTCTTTCCGAACACATCGAAAACAAAAAGCAGTCCTACGGTAACCGCCGCAACCAGAAGCAGCGCCCCCGCAATCCACAGTTTTTTCTTTGCGAAAAATCCCATAGGAATCCCCCCATTCCCTGTAGAATTACTTCTTCTCAAGCCCCAACTGCATAAGATCCTCGTCCGTCAGGAATTCATACAAAACGTTGAATGCCTGATATTCGTATGCAGACTGCATAACATCCTCGCCCCGGTACCAGCGGCTCATGGAAATCAGGTTCCCGAACTGGTCATATTCGTTGTGGCCTTCGTTAATCTTCTCGCCCATGGCGTTATACCCGAAGACAGACAGCAGTTTTCCTTTTTCCAGGAAGGTATAATCCGTTACCGCATAGATTTCATTGTTGGCAAAACGGTTGGTAACCTTCTCGGCGGTAAGTCTTCCGGTCGCGTCGTATTCATACTCCTCAAGAACAATCGTCACTCCGTCCGCATTGGTTTCCGTATGTTTCAGAAGGTTCCCGTTCGCATCGAAATCCCATTCGTAAGCGAGTGTCATATTTCCGGTCTGCTGGTCAAATTCTTTCTTCCGGATCAGACGCTTTTCGGGATCGTACACGTTCTCCTGAATCAGTACCGGAACCTTGTCATTATATCCGTAGGTTTCAAGCAGGTTATTATCATTATCATAGACATTCCTCTGCATCAGAAAACCGTACTGATACCAGAAACAGGTAACCGTTTCCTCTTCATAGGTGTACTCCAGTCTTCTCGATTCCGTATCATCGAGGAACTCCTTACGGGACAGAATCCGGTCCAGATTGTCATACGAATAATATACCTTTGAAATACCTCCGCTCGTGTAAACCGTAACGGCTTCCAGTTTCTGACCGTCCTCACGGTACAGAACAGTATCGGTTTTCACCCCATAATCCGGTGACTGGTATTCCGTAAACGATTTTTTAAGCTGCCCGTTCGCGTAGTACTCATAATCGTCGGTATTCACGCATTGTCCCTGTCCGTCAATCAGAGTAGTGTGAATCAGATTTCCTTCGCTGTCATACTCATTGGTAGTCCGGCTGGTAACTCTTCCGACCTCGTCATAAAAAACGATGGAAACAGGATATCCGGCTTCGTTGTAGCTATACTCGCAGCGGTAATTGATCTCGCCGTTCACATAATGAATCTGCTCCAGCAGACTGCCGTTTTCATTATAGGTTTTCTTTTCAACCGGCGTCTTGTCGCCGTCCATCGAAACATCATACTGTGCCGTCACCCGAAATACCTGATACCGCTCTCCTTCGGGCTTCTTATCCTTGTCTTTGTCCGTACCGGGGTTATCCTTACCGGTATCCGGATCTTTCTTCTGCTCTACCGTATCGGTAGGTTTCGGTGTCTTATCGGATTGCTTATCGCCTCCGAAGATTTTGGCGATCATAAAAATCCATACACATAAAGCCACAACAAGAATGGCTCCGGTAAATACAAATGCTGTCTTTCTGTTAAGTCCCATTTTCATTTCTCCCTTATTCTTTTCCACACATTTTGCTGTCTTCGTTAGCTGTCTTCGCCGGTTGCCTTCACCGGTTGTCTTTGCAGTCCGGTAAATCCGCTTCCGAAAGACGTTTTTTGTAATACTTCTGCGCTTTTTTATCAAGCACCGCTCCGCGAATCAGTTCCGGACGATACGTTAACGTACGGTCAATTGAACGTTCCATGCGCCATTCGGCAATCTTCTGATGGTTTCCGGATAGAAGCACCTCCGGAACCGCTTCGCCGTTCCAAACCTCGGGACGCGTATACTGCGGATACTCGAGAAGATTGTTCTCAAAGCTTTCGGTCATGCCGCTTTCCTCATTCGTAAGAACGCCGGGTACCATTCTCGCTATGGCGTCAATCATTACCATCGCAGGCAGTTCCCCGCCGGAAAGCACATAATCGCCGATGGACACGTAATCCGTTACGATTTCGGAAAGAATCCGCTCATCGACACCCTCGTAATGACCGCACAAAAACACAAGGTCCTCTTCCGCGGCCAGTTCCTTCGCCATGGTCTGGTTAAATACCTTTCCCCAGGGCGTCAGATAAACAACACGCGGACGTTCCTTCTTTCCGCGCTTATCCAGAATTGCCTCGTAGCACCTTTTGATCGGTTCCGGCGCCATCACCATTCCGGCTCCGCCGCCGTACGGATAATCGTCGACATGGCGGTGCTTATCAAGGGTATAATCCCGGATGTTAACGGCTTCGATTCCGATGATCCCGGCATCGGCGGCGCGTCCGAGAATGCTCGTATGCAGGCCGTCCCGGACCATCTCCGGAAACAATGTCATCACATAGAAATTCATCAGTCCAAAAGCCCTTTCATTACGTGAACGGTAATCTTCTTCGCGTCCGTATCGACATCCTTCACGCAGTCCGGAATGACCGGAAACAAGGCTTCCTTTCCGTTCGTAAGCGTAATCACAAAAACATCGTTCGCCCCGGTCTGCATTACGTCCTTAAGCACCCCGAGCTTTACTCCGTTCTCGTCGACCACGTCACTTCCGATCGCGTCGCAGATAAAATATTCATCTTCGGCAAGCGGCACGGCATGCTCTCTTGATACGAGCAGATCGTGTCCCTTGTAGCGTTCAATGTCATTAATACTGTCAATTCCTTCAAACTTCAGGATGACCATATTCTTAAAGTACTTCACGCGCTCCACCTTAAGCGGTATCTCCTGCTTTCCGGTGTCAAGATAAAGGGGCAGCCCCTTCTTGAAGCGCTTTACGTCATCGGTTGTCGGATAGACCTTAATCTCTCCGTGCACGCCGTGCGTATTGGTATAAACTCCCACCCGAAGCTTATCGTCTGCCATAAAACTCTCCTTTATTCATGTCATTTAACGTAAAATACGATACAACCCTTTCATGAAAAAGGAAAAAGGGTTGTAAAAAACAGTCCGCAAACTGCTTTTACAACCCGCAAAAGTCACTGTATGATATCGACAACAACTTTCTTGTCTTCCTTCGTTGCCGCGACCTTCACTACCGTGCGGAGTGCCTTCGCAATGCGACCCTGTTTGCCGATGACCTTGCCCATGTCGTCAGGCGATACGCGGAGTTCCAGAAGAATGCTTCCGTCATCCGCAACCGTCTCGGTGACAACCACCTGGTCCGGCTTGGTAACCAGTGATTTTGCAATCACTTCCACTAACTCTTTCATTGCGTCCTCCTGTTACTTCTGAATGCCGGCCTTCTTGAACAGGCGGGCAACGGTCTCGGTAGGCTGCGCACCGCTTGCAAGCCACTTCTTAGCGGCTTCCTCATCTACCTTGAAGGTCATAGGTTCCTTCGTAGGATCATAGGTGCCGAGCTCAGCGATAAATCTGCCGTCTCTGGGGGATCTTTCGTCCGCAACGATTACCCGATAGAACGGAGCGTGCTTCTCGCCCATTCTTCTTAAACGAATTTTAACTGCCATATTGATTCACCTCCTTAAAGTATTCCATGCAATGTATATAAAAATCCAACGGATCCCTATATCGAATTAAAAGCCGAACGGAAATTTCATTCCGCCGCCGCGGCGCATCTTGCCGCCCTTCATCATGCCGTTCATCTGTTTCATCATCTGCTTCGTCTGCTCATACTGCTTCATAAGACGGTTGACCTCGGCAATGTCAACACCCGCTCCCATCGCGATACGGCGCTTGCGGGGAGGCGTAATGATGTCGGGCTTCTCGCGCTCCTTCTTCGTCATCGAGCAGATAATCGCCTCAGTCATCTTGAACGCGTCATCGTCCACCTGAACGTCCTTCAGCTGGCCGCCGAGACCGGGAATCATCGAGAGCAGACTCTGCACGCCACCCATCTTCTTCATCTGCTGAATCTGGTCATAGAAATCATTGAAATCAAACTCGTTCCGTTTAAATTTCTTCTCGAGTTCGATGGCTTTCTTCTCGTCAACCTCATTCTGCACCTTCTCGATCAGGGTAAGAACGTCACCCATGCCGAGAATTCTTGAGGCCATACGGTCCGGATAAAACTGCTCGAGGTCGGAAAGCTTCTCGCCCATACCGACATATAAAATCGGCTTTCCGGTTACCGCGCGGATGGAAAGCGCCGCACCGCCTCTCGTATCGCCGTCGAGCTTCGTAAGGATCACGCCGGTGATGCCGATCTTCTCGTCAAATGTGGTGGCAACATTAAGAACATCCTGACCGGTCATTGCATCCACGGTCAATACCGTATGATGAACATTGACTGCCTTCTTGATATTCTGCAGCTCTTCCATGAGTTCTTCATCGATATGCAGACGGCCTGCGGTATCGAGAATCACTACATTGTTGCCTTCCTTCTTAGCATGTAAAAGAGCTGCCTTTGCGATATCAACCGGGCTGTGACCGGTGCCCATCGAAAAGCACGGAACGCCCTGCTTCTCCGCATTGACCTTCAACTGGTCGATGGCTGCGGGACGGTATATATCACAGGCAACCAAAAGCGGTTTCTTGCCCTGCGCCTTGAACTTTCCGGCAAGCTTCGCAGCGGTAGTCGTTTTACCGGCACCCTGAAGACCGCACATCATAATGACGGTGATTTCTCCGGAAAGAAGCGTAATCTCGGTGGTTTCCGAACCCATCAGGGAAATCATCTCTTCGTTTACGATTTTGATGACCATCTGTCCGGGTGTCAGACTCGTAAGCACGTCCTGGCCGACGGCGCGCTCCTGTACCGACGCGATGAACTGCTTCACCACTTTAAAGTTAACGTCCGCCTCAAGGAGCGCAAGCTTAACCTCACGGAGGGCTTCCTTTACGTCAGCCTCCGTCAGACGGCCCTTGCCGCGAAGACGCTTAAATACGTTTTGCAATTTATCCGATAAGCTTTCAAAAGCCACGTTACATCCTCCAAACACTCCTAAAGCACATTCATAAGCTGCCTAAGGAGTTCCTTCATCTCTGTCCGGACCGTATCCGGCGCTTCATACTGCATAATCCGGTTCTGTAACTCCGATACAATACGCTCCGCCTGCTCGGTCCGTTCCGAAAGGTGAAGGCTTTCTTCGTATTCATGAAGCTTTCTGCTGATCCGCTTAACCAGATCGGAAACGCCCTGTCTGGTCATTCCCTCACGGTCCGCAATCTCCGCAAGCGACATATCGTTACAGATATAATCTTCAAAAATCTCACGCTGATGTTCGTCAAAAAGCGCGCCGTACGAGTCAAAGTACCTCGCTAAAGTGAGAGCCTCCAAAAGCCAGTCTACCGGCTCCGATTTCTTGTTTTTTCTCTGCTCTTCCATGGCATACTCCGGCGCACAAAAAATGCGAAGGTGTAAAGTCTTTTGCTTGACACCTTCGCAAGTATACAAAACTTATGTGCATTTGTCAAGAGACAAATCCTTATTTCGTTAATTCAAGCCCCTCCAGGAAAGAAAATACAAACGCCATCTCATCGTTCGTAGCGTTAGTTGTCCTAATAATAAGGGCGTTCTTTGCTTCATCATAGACGAAGTAGGCAGCCTCATCATTATCAAGGTAGATACGGCCGTCGCGAATCTCATAAGTGCTGTTAAAATCCTCGGTCTGATTCAGCTCGTCCATATCAAAAGCTTCTTCCATAGACTCCGACAACATGGAAACCAACTGTGCTTCGGTCATACCGGACATGGTAAGCGCATCCTTAATGGCTGCAACATCCATACCCATGTACTCTGCATAAAAGGCATAGACATTATCTGCATCGGAGAAGAACTGCTTAATGGCAACACCGAACTCCGTAGCATCCATGGAGAAATGAAGGCTGCAATCTTCATCGGACGTAAAATTCATACGCATTTCAAGATAAATCTTACTGTCAATCCCGCTCTTCTTCATGGAATCAAACAGAAGATTCATAATCTCCGCATCGTCCGAGCCGGTGCCGGCAAGTCCCATATACTCGCTCATGAATTCTTTCGGCTCAAGCGTTTTCTCACCGGACCACTGTCCCTTAAGCAAATCATAGGAAAGCTCTCCGACTAAAACCGGAGTCGGTGTCGGGTCCGCGGGCTTCTCGGTAGGCGTAGGCGTATCGGTAATTACCGGTTCAGCCGTAGGCTCGGGCTTGTCGGTAGGCTCAGCCGTCGGATCGGGATCCTCCGTAGGGGTAGTTACATTCTGCTCGGTATCATCCTTCTTACGGGAAGAACCCTTCTTTGAACTGCTGTCGTCATCCTTTTCGCCGCAGGCTGTCATGGCGAAGACAAGCATCAGAACAAGAAGCAGCGCCATAATCTTCTTCATCATTTTCATTTTTATTAATCTCCTTTTCCATTTTCGGCAAATACCAAATGGTTACTGCCCTATCATACTCCTTTTTTCCGAAAAACGCAAGTTTTCCGTTTTGCGCAGAATGATACATCCGGTTTGTGTAAAATGCTGTAATAATACATGAATTTCACAGTTTTTTCACTATACCGCCGAAAGGGGTTATGATATAATGCATTTTGGATTTTTATACATATAGGAAAGGTTCGGTTTTCGATTTATATGCTGACACTTAAGAACATCAAAAAGGATTACCCGGTAGGCACCGAAACGGTGCATGCGTTAAAGGGGATCAGTCTCTCCTTTCGCGAGAGCGAATTTGTCGCCGTGCTCGGTCCTTCCGGCTGCGGCAAAACAACCTTATTGAATATTATCGGCGGTCTGGACCGCTATACCGAAGGCGACCTCATCATCAACGGCCGCTCCACCAAAGAATACAGCGCAAAGGATTGGGACGCATACCGTAACCACAGCATCGGTTTCGTCTTCCAGTCCTACAATCTGATTTCCCATCAGACGGTATTAAAAAACGTGGAGCTTGCTCTGACACTCTCCGGCGTTTCGAAATCGGAACGCAGAAGACGCGCAATTGAAGTTCTTGAGAAGGTCGGCCTCGGCGACCAGTTAAACAAGAAGCCGAACCAGATGTCCGGCGGTCAGATGCAGCGTGTTGCGATCGCCCGCGCCATGGTTAACGACCCGGATATTCTTCTTGCGGATGAGCCGACCGGCGCCCTTGATACCGCCACCAGCATCCAGATTATGGATTTGTTAAAGGAAATCTCCAAAACGAAGCTTGTTATCATGGTAACCCATAACCCGGAGCTTGCCGACCAGTATTCAACCAGAATCGTAAAGCTTCTGGACGGAGAAATCACCGATGACAGCCAGCCGCTTTCCGAGCAGGAGGAGCAGGAAACCGGCAGGAAGGCGAGCCGGACATCCATGTCATTTTTCACAGCGCTCTCCCTTTCGCTTACGAACCTGATGACGAAGAAGGCGCGGACATTTCTGACCGCTTTCGCGGGAAGCATCGGTATCATCGGTATCGCCCTGATTCTCTCCTTAAGTAACGGTGTACAGGAATACATAAACCGGGTGCAGGAAGAAACCCTTTCCACCTACCCGCTGATGATTCAGCAGCAGACCGCAGATTCTTCCGCTTTGCTCAGTGCCCTGCTCGGCGTTCGAAATGCGGAGTCCGAAGAGCATGAACCCGGACGGATTTACTCCAGTAACGCCATGGGGGAAATGCTGAATACGATGCTTTCCGAGATTAAGTTTAACGATCTGGAAAAGTTTAAGAAGTTTCTTGATGAAAATGCGGAAATCAAAGACCTTGTTTCCGATATAAAATATACATACACATGTGAACCGAACATTTATATGGCGGATACTTCAAAGGGTGTCATTCAGCTGAACCCAAGCACGATTATGTCCTCGATGTACTCCGCTATGGGTGCTTCCGAAAGCGCGGTTTCCGATTTTACTTCCATGTCTTCGATGTACGGCTCTTCCGCAACGATGAGTGTTTTCACGGAAATGCTTGACAATGAAGAACTGATGCATTCCCAGTACAATCTTCTTGCCGGTCACTGGCCGGAGGCGTGGAATGAAGTGCTTCTGATTGTGGATGACGACTATGAAATCAGCGATTACGCGCTCTATTCCATCGGTCTTAAAGATCCGACCGAGGTTGAAGGTAAAATCAGAAAGATGCTCCTCGGGGAAAAGATTGTAAGCGAAACGGTATCATTTTCCTATGACGACCTTCTCGCCCTCACGTTCCGGCTTGTGCTTCCCGCCGATTATTATGAGTATGACGCACTTACGAAAAGCTGGGTAAACCGGCATGATGACGAAGCTTTCATGAAGCAGCTGATCTTCGATCCCGAAAAGAGCGCTGAAATCCGTGTCGTAGGTATTATCCGTCCTGACGATGAGGCGGTTGCGACCTCTGCAAACGGTGCCATCGCATTTACCAAAGGTCTTACCGAGTACATTGTAACCGAAAGCGCCAAGCGCGATATCGTTAAGGCACAGCTTGCCGCCCCGGATATCGATGTATTCACCGGCATTCCGTTTGAAAAGACGAAGGCACTGACACCCGACGAAATCCGTGCGGAATTCATTGCCGGACTCGAAATGATGAGCGAGACCGAACTTGCCCAGACCGAGATGATGTTTAAAATGATGATTGAAAGCGATGACACCGGAGCCTTTGATTCGCTCAAAGAGGCAATGGCAGCCGGCCAGGAAGTCTCGCTTCAGGATTTCATCAATTATATGCCCGATGAGATGCTTACACGACTGAACAATTCTTCTTCGCAGAAGACCACGAAGAACACCTATGAAACGAATATGATGCTTCTCGGTTATGCCCGTCTTGAGGTTCCGTTCATGATCAGCATCTATCCGAAGGATTTCAAGGCAAAGGACCGCATTACCGAAATCATCGCGGATTACAACGCCTCCGTTCCGGAAGAAACCCAGATCGAGTATACCGACTTCATCGCGCTTCTGATGTCCTCGGTAAGCACGATCATCAATGCGATTACCTATATTCTCATCGCATTTGTTGCAATATCGTTAGTTGTATCTTCGATTATGATCGGGATTATCACATACATTTCCGTACTCGAGCGGACCAAGGAAATCGGTATTCTCCGCTCCATCGGTGCAAGCAAGCGCGATATCAGCCGCGTATTCAATGCCGAGACGATGATCATCGGTTTCGTTTCCGGAGCCTTCGGCATTTTGGTTACGGTTCTTCTGAACATTCCGATCAATATTATCATCCACCACTTCGTGGATATCAGCCGTCTGTCGCGGCTTCCGATTCTCGGCGCCGTAATACTGATTGTCATCAGTATCTGCCTGACCCTGATTGCCGGTTTGATTCCGTCTCGGATCGCCGCCAAGAAGGATCCGGTTACCGCGCTTCGGTCCGAGTAAATATGTTTTCTGCGGCAGTCACATTGTGGCTGCCGTATTCTTTTTGAAAGGAGGTGCCCCGTTATGAAGAAACTTGTCATCGGGATGATTGCACATGTCGATGCAGGGAAAACGACGCTGTCGGAAGCATTGCTTTATCATGCCGGCAATATCCGTTCCATGGGAAAAGTCGATAACAAAAACACCTTCTTCGATACAAGACAGTACGAACGCGAAAGGGGCATCACCATATTCTCAAAGCAGGCGGTTCTCTCGCTTCCCGATTGCACGGTCACTTTAGTGGATACGCCCGGTCATGTGGATTTTTCAGCGGAAACCGAGCGTGCCATGTCCATACTCGACTGCGCGGTTTTGGTCATCAGCGGAACCGACGGCGTTCAGGACCATACCGAAACGTTATGGAATCTTCTTGCCCACTACCGCATTCCGACCGTTCTTTTTGTGAATAAAATGGACCGCCCCGATACGGACGAGGCTGCTCTTCTTTCGGAGCTTAAGGCGCGTCTTTCCGACAATATCGTAAATCTTTCACATCCGGACCCGGAAGATCTTTCTTTGTTAAGCGATTCCCTTCTTTCCTCGTATCTTGAAGGCGGAACCATAGATGAATCCGTCTTTCCGGAACTGATTAAAACCCGGCATATGTTTCCGTGCTTCTTCGGTTCGGCGCTCAGGGATACCGGTGTAATCGAATTTCTGAATGTGCTGCCCGCTCTTCTGCCGATGCCCGAATACCCGGAATCCTTCGGCGCAAAGGTTTATAAGATTACCTATGATGAAGATAAAAAACGTCTCACGCATATGAAGATTACCGGCGGAACGCTTACGGCGAAGATGCCGATTGGCGAAGCTGAAAAGGTTGACCAGATCAGGATTTATTCCGGAGAGCGATACGAAACCGTAGCATTTGCCGAAGCCGGAACCGTATGTGCCGTTACCGGGCTTTTAGAAAGCCGCGCCGGAGACGTTTACGGGTATGCGCAGGAATCCGACCGGCCGGTTTTGGAGCCGGTTCTTACCTACCGGCTCATTCCGAACAATATTGATGCCGTGCAGCTGCTTCCGAAGCTTCGGCTTCTTGAGGAGGAAGATCCGACGCTTCACGTTGTCTATGAGGAAACGCTTCGGGAACTCCGGCTGCAGGTAATGGGGGCCATCCGTCTGGAGATTTTAAAGAAAGAGCTACTCTCCCGTTTCGGCGCCGACGTCAGTTTTGACACCGGAAGCATCGTCTACCGGGAGACGATTGCCGGATATGCGGAGGGCGTCGGACATTTTGAACCGCTCCGGCATTATGCGGAGGTGCATCTCTTTGCAAAACCTCTGCCGCCCGGAAGCGGCCTTCGGTTTAATACCGAATTGAGCGAGGATTTGCTTTCCGGCAACTGGCAGCGTCTGATTCTCACACATCTTGCCGAGAGGCGGCACCGCGGAATTCTGACCGGTTCCCTGCTAACCGACGTGCAATTCACGCTGGTAGCCGGCAAAGCGCATCCGAAGCATACCGAAGGCGGGGATTTCCGGCAGGCGACCTACCGCGCCGTCCGTTCTGCCCTGATGCAGGCGGGGTGTGTTCTTCTGGAGCCGGAATATGCCTTTCGGATGACGGTTCCGGAGGAATCCCTCGGACGTGTGATGCACAGGCTTGACCAGATGCTTGCTTCCTTTGACCGGGAAGCGGATAACGGCGACGGCAGTGCCGTATTGACCGGGGTCGCGCCGGTATCGCTGTTCCGAGCAATGCCCGAAGAACTGCCCGCATTAACCAAAGGCCGTGGGCATGTAACCTGGCGATATAACGGATACCGCCCCTGCCATAACCCGGAGGAAGTCATTGCCGCGCGCGGCTACGACCCGGATGCCGATCTTTCGAATCCTTCCGGTTCGGTATTCTGTTCAAACGGGAGTAGTTTTTCGGTTCCATGGGATGAAGTTCCGGCGTATATGCATCTTCCATATGTCGTTAACATGAATGCTTCCGACGAAGAAATTCTCCCGGCAAATGTGACCCCGACGGGGAATCTGACCGAAGCCCTTGACCTCGCCCTCGGAACGGAGGAAATCGATAGCATTCTAAAAAAGAGCTCACATGCCAATGCGCGTCCCGAAAAGAGAATGCCGGAAAGAAAGCCGGAACCAAAGCCCTACCGCGGTGCGGAAACGAAGCATCTAAACGGCCCCGCATATCTGCTTGTCGACGGCTATAACATCATCCACGCATGGCCGGAACTTGCTACGCTTGCCGCAACCAATCTGGACGCTTCCCGCTCGAAGCTTCTTGACATTCTTTCAAACTATCGGGGCTTCCGGAATGAAGAAATCATCGTCGTATTTGACGCCTATAGGGTAAAAGGTCACGGTGAGGAATACTTCGATTACCATAACCTGCACGTCGTCTTTACAAAGGAGGCGGAAACCGCCGACCGCTATATAGAGCGTTTCACCCATCAGAATGCCTCTAACCGCCGGATTCGTGTGGCAACCTCCGACGGCCTTGAACAGATCATAATCCGCGGCGAAGGAAGCCTCGTACTCTCCGCCCGTGAACTTCTCGAGGAAGTCCGCACAACCGAAGCAAACATCCGGGAACATCTACAGAACAACTAAAGGGCGCCCCTCGCAATTCGTTTGGGGACAAATCCGCAGTGTGCCAAAGGAAAAGGGCCGTTGCATTTGATGCAACAGCCCTGTCTTTGTGTCTTGTTATTGTGGTTCTTCGCTTACCGGAATCTGATTGTTCATCGGCGCATCGGTCACACTTATCTTCTTACCGTTCCGGATGGCCTTCACATCGCTCTTAAACTGTTCCCAGTTTTCATCATTGACAAAGAACAATGGACAGAATCCGCCGTTCTTTTCGTAGTGCCGGAACACCTTCTTCTCGGTCAGCCCGAACTTCTTGCAAAGCGTTGCAACAAGTTTGCAAAGGCTCGTATACGTTGCGGCGCTCATCGAGCCGTCGGCTCCGGTGATGCAGAACTCAATTGAGATGGACTTGAAATTGCTTCCGGCTACCGCGAGAGCGATCTCATTTGTCGGAATGCACTGATAAATCTTTCCGTCCAGATCGACGATGAAATGCACGCTCTGCCGTTCATCGTTGTTTTTCTTGTCCTTCAGGCTTTCGTAATAATCACGCTGTTCCTGCGCCGTCTTACCGAGCGTATTGTTGGAATGTATGATAATCTCGTCAACGGAATCCAGCCGCTCACCCGGTCTTGCGAACCGGCTGATGGAAAGAAGGCTTTGCGAAATCTTGACATCTTCCGCTTTGCTCAGAATTCCGTTGTCCGAATGCCGGAATATGGCGGTCACGACCTTCACCAGAAGAATCAGTACCAATACGGCGATCAGCGCGAGAAATGCCAGCGTGACATATTTCCGTATTATTCTCTTCCGGCGGCGTCTTCGACGCCACTCTGCTTTTGACATAACCATGGGAAAATCCTCTTAAACTGCCTTTACTCATCCACGCTGTAGTTCGGAGCTTCTTTCGTAATATGGATGTCATGGGGATGGCTTTCCTTCAGGGAAGCGGCGGAAATCTTTACGAAACGGGATTCGTTCCGAAGCGTCTCGAGATCCTTAGCGCCGCAGTAACCCATACCGGAGCGGAGACCTCCGAGAAGCTGGAATACGGTATCCTCCACCAGTCCCTTATATGCTACACGACCTTCAACACCTTCCGGAACAAGCTTCTTTGCGTTGCTCTGGAAGTAGCGGTCCTTACTGCCGTTCTCCATAGCGGCGATGGAACCCATGCCGCGGTATACCTTGTATTTTCTTCCCTGATACAGCTCGTAGTCTCCGGGGCTCTCCTCGCAGCCTGCGAAGATGGAACCCATCATGCAGACATTAGCGCCTGCGGCGAGGGCCTTCGTAATATCTCCGGAGTACTTGATTCCGCCGTCACCGATAATCGGAATGTCGTATTTCTTAGCGGCTTCATAGGCATCCATAATCGCGGAAATCTGCGGTACGCCGATACCTGCAACGATACGGGTCGTACAGATGGAACCGGGTCCGATACCGACCTTAACACAGTCAACACCTGCCTTGATCAGCGCCTCTGCGCCCTCTGCGGTTGCCACGTTACCGGCAATGATCTGAAGGGTCGGATATGCGTCGCGGATCATTTTAACGACACGGATTACATTTGCCGAATGGCCATGTGCGGAATCGACTACAATCGCGTCTACCTTAGCCTTTACAAGCGCGTCAACACGCTCCAAAACATTGGCAGTTACACCGACGCCGGCTGCGCAAAGCAGTCTTCCCTGGGAATCCTTCGCGGCAAGCGGATACTTGATGGCTTTTTCGATATCCTTTATCGTGATCAGGCCTTTCAGGTTGCCTTCATCGTCGACAATCGGAAGCTTTTCCTTACGCGCTGCGGCAAGAATCTTCTTGGCCTCCTCGAGGGTAACGCCTTCCTTACCGGTGATCAGTCCTTCGCTTGTCATGGATTCGCTGATCTTCTTCGAAAAATCGGTCTCGAACTTCAGGTCACGGTTCGTAATGATACCTACGAGCTTGCGGCCTTCGGTAATCGGAACGCCGCTGATGCGGTACTTACCCATCAGCTCATTGGCATCCTGCAGCGTATGATTGGGAGAAAGGGAAAACGGGTCACTGATAACGCCGTTCTCGGAACGCTTTACCTTGTCAACCTCCTCTGCCTGTGCTTCGATTGACATGTTTTTGTGAATGACACCGATGCCCCCCTGTCTGGCCATGGCGATTGCCATGCGGTGTTCGGTTACGGTATCCATACCCGCGCTCATAAGCGGAATATTAAGGGTAATGGAATTGGTCAGTTTCGTGGTAATGTCCACTTCATTCGGGATTACTTCTGAGTAGGAAGGAACCAATAGTACATCATCAAAAGTAATGCCCTCACCGATCAGTTTTGCCATAACAGCTTCCTCCTTTATATAAAAATATTATTAACGTTATAAAATCACCTTTCGGGGAGATTTTTTCTTCATAAACTGAAGGAAATTCTCATCCGGCTCGAAAAGAATCTTCTCCGGGCCCTTCTCCCCTTTTGTGAAAATCGCATAGACCTTCTTTCCTTCCTCGCGGGAGGTGTAGTCGGCGGCCTTCAGCTCGAGATGCTTGTACCCATCGAGCGCGGCGTCTCCAACCGGCGCAACAACATCGGTTTTTTCAAGATCGATGCGTTTCAGGTGCTTTCTCGTGCTTCCGCTGTACACGACATCGAAATCAATCTGTCCGTCTACAAAAATATATTCATACTCCGCCTTGAACTTGGGCCACTGATTGGCAACAAGGACGAAAGTTACAACCAAAAGAACAAACCCGAGAATCTGAACCAGTCCGGTTGTGATCAGCGCGAATATTGCAACAGCGGCAATGAAGAAAAGCATAAGCCCCTTCTTTACGGAATCCGCCGTGCTCCCCTTCCGCTTTACCATACACTCGGTGTAATTACTCTCTCCGACCATCGGTCTACCCCTCCTAAGCTTTATTTCTTCTTCGGTTCTTCGACGAAAATGCTGTTCGTCTTCTGCAAAGCGCGAATCAGCGCGTCCTTCGAATTCTTCCAGTCCGCATCGGCATTGCGATAATCGAACTTGTCCGTAAACCACTCAAGGTCATCCCGGACACGCTTGAAATTCTCAACCATGATACGGCTCATAACCTCCGAAAACTGGTCGAGGTTCTTCGCGGAAAGGGCTGTCGCCGCAAGCTTGTGCAGTTCCCCGTAATGCTTTAAGCAGAACCCTTTGGCTCTCGCGAATTTATCACGGAAAATGCTATCGTTATCATATAAGTAGAAAATCGTCGCAAGGTAACGCTCGTAGGTATGTCCCATGCGTTTGCAGACATAGCAGGACTTCTGCTGCTCTTCGGTATACGCATAAACCGGGTCCGCCGTATCATTTTTCTTAAATAATGAAGGCTTAACCGATTTGATCTTTGCAAGCTTCTCAAGCGTCTTCATCTGCCGGTCCATATAGGTAAGCATCATCAGACCGAGACCGAGACGGTTCTGGTTTTTATACATCATCGGAAGATGATTCGCGCAGAAACCGATCTGGTCGGTCTCCATACGGACATCGTCCTCCATATAGCTTGCGCCCATCACAAAATCGATGGCGTCCCCCTGCAGCTTGTTATACATAAAACATACAGGGCACTCGCAATCGGCATCGAAGGCATCGTTTACGGGAATTGCATAAAGCTGTTCTTTCATGCTTTCGTTTCTCCTTTCGATTTCGGGCAGGGACAATAACGAAAAATGCTACTGCGGCTTATATCCGCTCTTCAGTGAACAAATCCGGTTAAAAACAAGAGAACCCTCTTTCGAATCCTTATAATCAACGCAGAAATAGCCGTTTCGTAAAAACTGAAAACTGTCATAGGGTTTCGAGGCTGCCACGGAAGGCTCTGCGAAAGAATTCAGTATGCGGATGGAATCCGGATTGATGTTCATGGAACCGTCTTCGTTATAGACGCCCTTCTCCTCATCAATCAGGTTCTCATAAAGTCTTGTCGTTACAGGGACAGCCGTTTTTGCGTATACCCAGTGAATCGTTCCCTTCACCTTACGTTCCGCGCACTCACCGCCCTTCGTTTTGGGGTCATAGGTCGCATGAACAACCGTAATCTCGCCTTTTTCATCGGTTTCGTAACCGGTGCAGGTGACGAAATAGGCGCCCATAAGACGCACCTCATTGCCGGGGAAGAGACGGAAATACTTCTTCGGCGGTTCCGCCATGAAATCCTCGCGGTCAATATAGAGTTCCCGTCCGAAGGGTACCTTGCGGCTGCCGAGTACGGGAACCTCCGGATTATTCGAAACCGTGATTTCTTCGGTCTGATCCTCCGGATAGTTGTCAATCACAAGTCTCACCGGATCAACGGCAACCATAACGCGGTTTTTCCTGCACTTCAGGTCCTCACGGATACAGTACTCAAGCATCGCGTAATCGACGGAGCTGTTGCTTTTCGATACGCCGGCCAGTTCCATGAAGAGTTTCAGCGACTCCGGTGTGAAGCCGCGTCTTCTCAATGCAGCAATCGTAACAAGCCGCGGGTCATCCCAACCGTCAACCGTGCCATTTTCAACAAGTTTCTTAATGTATCGCTTGCCGGTAACCACATTGGTCAGATACATCTTCGCAAATTCAATCTGCTTCGGCGTATCTTCCGGCTTTTCCTTGAAACCGCACGCAATCAGAACCCAGTCGTAAAGCGGACGATGGTCCTCAAATTCCAGTGTGCAGATCGAATGTGTGATTCCCTCTACCGCATCCTCAATCGGGTGCGCAAAATCGTACATCGGATAGATGCACCAGCGGTCCTTCGTATTGTGATGCGTCATATGGGCAACACGGTAAATGACAGGGTCACGCATGTTGATGTTCGGCGACGCCATGTCAATCTTAGCTCGAAGCACCTTCGCGCCGTCCTCGAAACGCCCTTCCTTCATCTCTTCAAAAAGACGAAGGTTTTCTTCGATGCTTCGGTCACGGTACGGGCTGTTCTTTCCGGGCTCGGTAAGCGTTCCGCGATACTCCCGGATTTCGTCCGCAGTAAGGTCGCACACATAGGCAAGGCCCTTTTTAATAAGCCCTACGGCACATTCATACATCGTATCGAAATAGTTGCTTGCAAAAAACAAACGGTCTTCAAAATCCGCACCAAGCCAGCGCACATCCGCAGAAATAGACTCCACGAACTCCGTCTTCTCCTTGGTCGGATTCGTGTCGTCAAAGCGCAGATTGAACTTTCCTCCGTACTTCTTCGAAAGACCGTAATTTAACAAAATGGATTTCGCGTGACCGACATGCAGATAGCCGTTCGGCTCCGGAGGGAACCGCGTAATGACCGTAGTGCACCGTCCTTCCGCCAAATCCTTTTCGATGATCATCTCTATGAAATTTCTGGACGCGTTCTCAACACACATACCGTTCTCCGTAACGCTCCGAATTTCTTCCATAAGTGCCTCCCGAAAGTGGTAAATAATTACCGCTCGATGTATATTGAAAGTTATATTACCACAACTGCATGCGAAATGGAATAGGGATTTTTCGAAATTTCAAAAAATCTTACCGGTTCGAAGTAACCTTTCCCCCGTCCTTATATTGATCGTTCTTCGCGGAGTACGGATTCACCGGTTTCTTCTCGGAATCCCCGGTAAAGGGCGCATCGCCTTCTGTGGTCTTGCCGTCGTATTTGTCCATAAGCTGCTGCGTCTCAAGATCGCCGAAGGTCTCAAGGGGCGTATTCAGAATCTGCTGGGTGCGCTCGTCTTCCTTGCGCTTCTGCTCCTTCTTCGCGGCCCATATTGCGATGCCGATTAAAGTAAGAAGCAACACGACAAAGCCGATAACGGCCACAAGAGAAACCACCTTCACAACCGAAAGAACCGAAGCCATGGCTCCCTTTGCATCTGCCCGGTCCCCGAAGAAATATACAAGACAGAAAACCACGAGACCAGCAAGCGCAAGTTTTACCATTCCGCCGGAGCTGCCTTCTCCGCCGTTTCCGCCTGCTCCTCCGTTACCGCCGTATCCGCCTCTTCCTGCCATTTGTCTCCTCCTTCTTATCGGTACTTCCGATATATATGATAGTAAAAATCGCCTCTGGCTTCCTTGGACGTAATCTCCTTCAACTGCGCGAACAGTTCGTCGTGCGTACGGATGAAATCAATAACCTCCGGATTATACTGTAATCCTTTCAGGGATTCAAATTCGGCGAAAACCTTCTCGAACGTCTTGCCTCTTGTATAATTCCGCCCGTACGCATCGGTCGCCGCATCCATCGAATCGCAGATGGTCAGAATATCCGTAAGAATCCGGTATTTGGAAGCCCGGTTGTCATACTCGTCCGGATATCCTTTCTTTCCGTCATAACTCTTGTGATGCCCGAGCGCAATCTCACAATAAGCGGAAAGTTTCTTGTTCTTCGAAAGAATCAATGCACTCCACTCGGAATGCTTCCGAATCAGCGAAAACTCCGTATCCGAAATGGAACGGATCTGCGTATTGATGATGGTAGCAATACGAATCTTACCGATATCGTGACACCGTGCCGCGTTATACATAAACAGCGCGAGGTCTTCCTTTTTAGAACGTACTTCCTCGCTACTCGAAACCCCGAGCACACGGTAGAAAAGTTCCGGACGTTCATCCACAAGCGGATCTAAAATGGCCTGTGTCAGCTTGGCCGTCATGATTGTATGAATCAGCGTTGCAAGCTGGCGGTTCATCATCAGTGTATCGATGAATTCAATCGCCATGGCCTCATCATCAATGAATTCGATGACGTCATAGAGAAGATGATACAGGCAGTAATCCATGTTCTCCCTGCATGCGCATTCTCTCGGAATCGTCTCTATGTATTTTTTTACATCGTAAAGTATCTCCGCAACCTTGCGCTGCTTACCATCTTTCGGCAGCCTGCTTTTCATCACCATCTGTAAAAGCGGCCTGGTTGTAAGACAGATTGCAAAGAAACGATCATTCCCGGAAAAATCATACCAGGACGTACGGGAGAAATCCACCTTCTCGGGAAGCGTTTTTGTGTACGGATAAAGCAGATTAAAGCACTCATCCGCGGAGAATCTGCCGGAATAAAAGGCATAGAAAACATAGGTCATGAAGAGTTTCGGATTCCGTTCGGATTCCGGAAGGTCTATCTCCTTCGACAGTTCCCGTTCAAAGACTTCCGCAAGGGCTGCCTGCCGCTTCTTCGGGACCTTGTCCCAATGAAGAGCCTGCATAAACATAACATTTATGCCGACCTTGTCCCGCAGTTCCCGCATGCATTCGTCGCAGTAATCCTTCGGAAGAATATCACGGTATTGTTCGATATTCGAAAGGGCATTATACCGGCGCACAAGTTTCGTAAGATCCGGCTCCAGCTGTCTGCACTCCCGGTCGAACAGGCGGTATCCGGTTTCAATAATGAACCGGACATCCTGAAGGAAGGTCTCCTCATCCGCGTGTTCCTTACGAATCTCACGAAGCCGGCTCATGCCTTCCATTACCCGCTCCGCTTCCGCCATCGACTGCTCACCAAGCGGTCCCTCCGCGGAAAGATAGGCATTATTGGCAAATGCGAAACGGCATTTGCGTTCTTCAAAACGGTCACCCTTCTTCGCATATCGGCCGGTAAGCATACGGAGAACCGAAGATTCCATGACTTCGTCGAAAAGGGAATCGTAGAAGTAACGAAGCGCGCCTTCCTTCAATGCCTCGGCTTCCTCGTCGGAGGTTTCCTTTTCTCCGGAAATATACGGGAGGATCATTGCATGGATGCCTTTATCCACTTCCGCGTGATATTCACGAATCAGTGAGGACTTCCGCACAAGATGCTGCGTCCACCCCTTCTTCGTATTGGAGGAAAGGAGTTCCTGCTCTTCCACATCAATGGCATTCATACGGACCAGATAGTCTTTATAGAATTCGGCTATGGCCTGCGGCACTCCTTTATCCCCCTTTTTCATATTTATCCTTCTCTTTCTGTTGTAAAGCGCTCCGAAAACTATTCTCCGGCCATTACCGCGCGCATCTTCCGCGCCGCTTCTCTTGCAGTATCCCAGTCAATCTGACCGACATAAAGCTTTTCTCCTTTATAGGAGAAGCAATACCCATAGGTTCCGGTACAGGAAATCGCATAGGTTTCCACGGTCCAGGACGCCCCGGAATCGAGCTGGCTGCGACACAAAGCAGCCAACTGTTCGTAAGTCAGATTTGTTTGGAAGTTTCCGGATACAGCTTCCATGATACTGGTGAAACTGTTCAGAATTGCAGGAGACTGCATCTTATTAATTACGCCCTTTATAACTTCCATCTGGTTCCGTCCGCGCTGGAAATCACCTCCCGGAATATTATTCCTCTCGCGCGCAAAAGCCAACGCGCTTGCACCGCTCATATGATTCATTCCGGAACCATACGAATGTATTCCGTCTGAAGAATCAAATGCATAAGGTGAATATACATCAACTCCCCACAGATAATCCACAATCCGTTCCACGCTTGAGAAATTGACGCGGACATAGTAATCAAGAGTAATACCGTAAACCCGTTCCAATGTCTTCATGGAAGCCTTGACTCCGTAAACGCCGGCGTGTGTCAGCTTATCAAAGCTGTTTCCGCTGATATCCGGAATCAATACATAAGAGTCACGAGGCGTATTCACCAGAAGAATCTTATGGGTCTTCGGGTTTACTACCATGATAATATTCACATCGCTTCGGCTCTGCGCGGTAATTCCTCCGTAGCAATCGATTCCACTGAAGTATACGGTATAATAATCTCCCGTTATATTCTCCGCGCTGGAACGGGCCGGCATTGCCGTCATCGGAATGACAGGCGTCGGAACTGCGTCATAACCGATCGGAGTCGGCGTCACCGCTTCCGTCGGTTTACTCGGATCCGGAGTAACATCCGGGTCCTCAATCGGGGCCGTAAACGGAGTAGGCGTAACACTCATATTAAGTTCAGCCGCACTCTTCGGGATTTCTGCATCAAAGGAAAGCTCTTCAAGAATTCGGTAATTTCCGTCAAATCCTTCTGCATATTCCGCAAGCATATCCACATAAGAGGTATCGGAAAGCATAGCCTGAATTTCTCCGGACATCAATGCTGCGGCAACATTTGTATAATAATCATACTCCTTAAGGTTCAGAGAGATTTTCTCAGTACTCGCGATATGCTCATAAGCTGCAAGCATGGGCGCATACTCTTCCGCAGTCTGAATTCCGTACGTGTATCCGTCCGTATCCTTCAAACGCTTCGCAGGGTTATCGATTCGTACGATAACGGAAACCCCTTCAATATGATAGGTTTCACTTGCTTCCACACCGGTGATATTCTCTACTGTTTTTCTGGCGGGCTCAATGTAAGTAATAATCGCCAGGAAACATGCGGCAGCCCAAAGGATGGCCCAGAGAATACCGGGAATCAGCCCCTTCTTTCCGTCCCTGATGAGTAACAAAAGAAGACTCGGGACCAGGCCGATAACGAGTACAAGCGCAAGTAATAGCATATACTTGGTCGGAAGAATCGGAAACCATACAAACTCAATCATCAGAATACCGGACATGATCATCTGAAACAACAAAGCGACTATGCCCGTAATCCGTATGGCTCTCCAGAAACTCTTCTTTTTCAGTTTAAAACCTTTTTTCTTCTTCATAAATCTACGTACTGCGTGTCCTTTTCGGTTCTGAGACCGAAATAACACATCCGTTTACTCCGCATTCTCTTCTTCGGTCATGCGGACTGCACGGTCAAACATTTCCTCCACTTCTTTGTCCGGCTTCGCCGTGCAAAGAGTCACGACAACGCAAACCAGAAGGCTCACAAGAAAGCCGGGAATTATCTCATATAAACCGGATAAGGTGCCGGTAAGAATGGCTTTGTCCGGATTAATGATCATAGTGCCGCAGGCCATCGCCCAGCCGATATCCACAAGAAATCCGCTGACAATACCGCAGATGGCTCCGGAATAGCTAAACCGCTTCCAATAAAGCGACAGGAGGATGGTCGGTCCGAAGGCGGCACCGAACGCTCCCCATGCATTTCCGACAAGATCCATAATGCTCTTATTTCCGAGCCATGCTATCAGAAATGCGACAACACAGATAAATGCAACAACGAAACGTCCTGCCCACATAATTTCCTTATCGCTCGCGTTCTTTCGAATGGGCTTATAAATGTCACTCGAAAAAGCGGACGAGGAAGCAAGAAGCTGTGAATCCGCAGTGCTCATGGATGCAGCCAGAATCGCGGAAAGGAGAATTCCCGCCAAAACTGCCGGGAAAACGCCCCGTACAAGAAGAATGAATGCAGTACTGGTCTTTCCGATAAGAATCAGCTCGTCGCCTAGATATCCTCTGGCAACAATACCGACAATCGTAGCCATCAGGAGGATCATAAACGTCCATGCAATACCGATTTTCTGGGAACGTTTCATCTCTTTCTTCGAGCGAATGGACATATAGCGAACCAGAATGTGCGGCATTCCGAAGTAACCGAGACCCCATCCGAGACCGGAAAGCACCGTTACGATTGCCGCCCCGTCAAGGGAGCCTGTGCTGAGGAGATTATAATAATGCGCACCGAGTACTTTGTCGGGAGCGACGAAACCGGATCCGTTCATCACGATAACGGCTACAATCGGAGCTGCCATAAGTGCTGCCAGCATCAGAAGTCCCTGGAAAAAGTCCGTCCAGCACACCGCATTGAAACCGCCGAGGAAGGTATATGCGACAATGATGATTGCTGCAGCCGCCATTGCCGTCTTCCTTCCGCCGTCATTCAGATTGAATACGGTCTGGAACAAATCGCCGCACGCGGATATGCTCGATGCGGAATAAATACAGTAAACAACGATAAATACGACTGCGCAAATCGCCTGAAGCGCAATGTTCCCGCTCAGGAATCGGTTATTCAGATACTGCGGAATCGTAATCGAGTCCTTCGCCGCGATGGAAAACGTGCGAAGTCTCGGTGCAATGAAAAGCCACGCCAGAAACGTTCCGATGAACAATCCGATGCTGATCCAAATCTGACTGAGACCGGATGCGTAAATTGCTCCGGGAAGTCCCATCAGTACCCATGCACTCATATCGGATGCGCCGGCAGAAAGTGCCGCCACGGGGCCGCTCATGCTGCGTCCGCCGAGGAAATAATCCTTTTCACCGCCGGATTTTGACTGGATGTAGAAATAGATACCGATTCCGATAACCAAAACAAAGTATACGACAAATGCAATGACTTCCCAGTTCATACGGTTTCCTCACTTTTTTTGTTTATTCGTTCTTATCAACTACCTCAACAACTTTTCCGCTCTTAAAAATACTGTAACTCGGAATCACGCCGCGGACCGATGACGTCGGATAAATATTCGAATGACATCCGATTACCGTACCGGGATTCAGCACGCTGTTGCAGCCGACCTCCACGAAATCCCCTAACATGGCGCCGAACTTTTTCAACCCGGTTTCAACGGACTCCTCTTTCGCTTTCACAACGACCAAAGTCTTGTCACTCTTCACATTTGACGTAAGGGAACCCGCGCCCATGTGGGATTTGTATCCGAGTACGGAGTCACCGACATAATTGTAGTGCGGGACCTGTACACCGTCGGAAATAATCACGTTTTTAAGTTCTACGGAGTTCCCGACAACGCAGCCGTCACCAATCAGAGCGCTTCCGCGGATAAACGCGCAGTGACGTACCTCCGTATTCTCCCCGATGATGCACGGAGAACCGATGTATGCGGAAGGGAATACCTTCGCGCTTTTGGCAATCCAGACGCCTTCCTCGGGATGGTCGTACTTCTCCGGGTCAAGCGATGCGCCGATCTCCAGAATTATGCTTTTAATGGACGGAAGAATCTCCCACGGATACGTTACTTTAGAAAGCCAGGGCCATGCAAGCGTATGTCCGGGCTCATATAAATCTGAAACCTTCATTTGAACGTTACTCATATATTTATCCTCCTAAAACAGCCATTATCTGACTTTCAACAAATGCCCCGACTTACGGATGGCATCGATAATCTTATCCACCTCCGCGTTGCACTCCTCATAGGTGCCTGCCTCGGACATGACACGAAGCACTTCCTCGGTACCGCTCGGACGAAGCAGCACACGGCCGTTGTTTCCGAGCGAAGCCGTGCACGCTTCCACCTGAAGCGTAACAGCGGGATCCTGCATTGTTCCCTGCTTGTCATCCACCTCCACGTTCTTCAATACCTGCGGATAAAGCGGAACCTCTGAAGCCAGTGCGGAAAGAGGCATCTCCGTATCAATCAAAACCATCATTACCATGATCGCCGTCAGGATTCCGTCGCCGGTACGGGCGTATTTACGGAATATAACATGACCGGAATTCTCTCCGCCGATTACATGGTCATTTGCCTTCATATTCTCATATACATAACGGTCGCCGACCTTCGTCTTCTCGTAATCGATGCCGATGCGGTCAAGCGCCTTGTAAAGACCGAAGTTGGACATGATCGTCGTTACAACGGTATTACTCGGAAGCTGTCCGATTCTCTTCAGGTACTTCGCGCAGATATACATAATCTGGTCGCCGTCAACAACATTTCCGTTTTCATCGACGGCAAGACAGCGGTCTGCGTCTCCGTCAAATGCGAAGCCGACGTCCACACCCTTCTCTTTTACGAATTCACAAAGTCCCTCAATATGCGTGGAGCCGCACTTTTCATTCACGTTAATGCCGTTAGGCTCATTGTTGATCACATAGGTCTTCGCTCCGAGCGCATCGAATACGGAACGGGCTATCATCCAGGAACTGCCGTTTGCGCAGTCCAAAGCAACCTTACGGTTTTCAAAAGATTTCGTTGCTACATTGGTCAGATATCCGATATATCGGTTACGTCCGCTGTAATAATCCACGGTGCATCCGATATCGGCACCGGTCGCGAAAGGAATCTCATCACATCGGCCATCGAGATAATCTTCGACAAGGTCCTGTACCTCGTCTTCCATTTTCTCGCCGTCACCGTTCATCAGCTTAATGCCGTTATCGGTGAACGGGTTGTGACTCGCGCTGATCATGATTCCGCAGTCGAAACCGTCGGTCCGTGTAATAAAGGAAACGCAGGGTGTTGTCGTAACATGCAGAAGATATGCATCCGAACCGGAGGACGTAATGCCTGCGGCAAGCGCATTCTCATACATGTATGAGGAACGTCTAGTGTCTTTTCCGATAACGATTTTCGCATGATGCTCCCGGCTGTAATACCAGCCGAGAAAACGTCCGATCTTAAATGCGTGTTCCGCCGTCAGAACCGTTCCGGACTTACCGCGAAATCCGTCTGTACCAAAATACTTGCCCATAGTTTTGTTTTCCTTTCATTATAAAAATATGATACGTGCCCTGTCTTCCGGCAGGGCACTGAAATCCGTTATTAACCGTTGTAGCAGGCCTCGTCGCAAACGAGGACAACATTATCGTGAAGATTCAGGAAAGAAGCCGGGCAGGACGTGGTAACCGTACCCTTAAGCATCTGCATTACGGCATCGTGTTTATTCTTTCCGTTTGCAAGAATAATGATCTTCTTAGCGGAAAGAATGGTCCCCATCCCCATGGTAAGAGCCTTAGTCGGCACATCGGCTGCGCTTGCGAAGAATCTGGCGTTTGCATCGATTGTGTCCTCTGTAAGTCCCGTTACATGCGTAACCGGTACAAGCTCGGTATCGGGCTCGTTAAACGCGATGTGACCGTTGCGGCCGATTCCCAAAACCTGGATGTCGGCTCCGCCGAGAGAACGCACGTAAGCTTCGTAGCGGGCAGCTTCCACATCTCCGTCCGAAGCGGCGCCGTTCGGCACATTCGTTCTTGCCTTATCGATATTGACATGGTCAAACAGGTTTTTATTCATAAAGTAACGATAACTCTGATCATTCTTCGGGCTGATCGGATAATACTCATCAAGATTCACGGTAGTAACATCCGAAAAATCAATCTCACCCTTCTTGTTCATCTCGACAAGTTTCGCATACATTCCCTCCGGGGTCGAACCCGTCGCGAGACCGAGAATCGCGTTCTTTTTGTTCTTCATTACCTCGGCAACAATCAAAGCCGCCTTTTCGGACATTTCTTCATAGTTTTTGCAAACAACAACTTCCATATTTCTTCTCCTATATACTTTAGATTTCCCGAATTAAATCGAGAGAAAAATGTTCTCTGAAATCATATACCAAAACGGCTTTTTTTGCAAGTCTAAACTCGCTTTTTCACCGATTTGTCACCGAAAACTAAGACTCTTTTCTTTGCCTTTTCCGAACCACCAGAAGCACAACCAAAGCTGCTGCAATCAGGACCGAAAGAATGCAGAAAAAAATCCCTCCGGGACGTCTGAAGAACGACTTCTCTTCTCCCGTCTTCTTCCCGGATGCCGGCACTTCTGTAGCCGTCGGTACCGGTGACGGCGTCAGAGTCGGCGTAAGTGTAGGCGTCGGGGTTGCCGCTATCGTTACTTCGGACGGATCGGCCGGTTTGCCCTTTGAAACATCGTTCGGCGTAACCGGGGTAATTCCGGTGTCTTCGCCTTTTCGGACGCTTTCAAGTGTGGCCGTAAGACTGTCTCCTTCACATAACAAAAACTCCGGCGAATCCTCCCTAAGAACGAAAACCGCACCGCTTCCCTTCTTCATCAGCACCTTCTGGTACTCATATTTCGAAACATCCCTGCAGTTCTGCATGTCATACACCGCGCTGATCACATTCACGCGGTTTTTCTTTCCTGCGGCAAATGCCACATACAGCGTTTCCGAAACCGGACACGACAGCAGGAACTCATCCGAAATTCCGTAAGCTCCGCCGACTGCGGAATCCGTTACATAGGTAATATTCTTTCCGTCTCCGGTCAGCAAAAGGTTTCCGTCGGAATCATATACGCTTACGTCCGCAACGCCGTCAAATACCATATAAAGATAACTCGTCTTGCAGGTAAGCAGCACGCTTCCGTCTCCGAGCGTATCCAGCCAGGCCATGCATAATTCCGGCGCGTGCGCAATTCCGAAATTCATCACATCGCTTTCCCCGGGTTCCTGTTTCTTCATGTTGTCAAGATATTCCGAAACAACCGGCATGACAAGCGCTGACATGGCATTTCCCGTCACCTTCTCTCCGAGAACAACCGAGCGGATCATATCCTGAAAATATTTCACATAGTTATCCGGTGAACCGACCAGATTCACAATTCGGTATATGGAATGATCCAAGAATACCGACTGTCCGGTTTCAATCGTATATTTCGTCGCGTCCGAATAGGCAAAATACTTTTCAAGCATCGGCCCTTCAAGTGCTTCATATTCCGAACAGTTCTGCGGAGATGGGAAGAAAAGCGTCACGCCGTAGCGGCGGTATCCCCATCTTCCGGGAGCCACCTTCGTCACGGCATCGATTTCATTTACAAAGGAGAAAATGTTATTGCAGACCTTACTCTTTTCGGAATCATCGGGAGCCTTCGAATTCATCGGACACTCAAAACAGTATGCATAGATGTTCTCGGGTCGGATATTTCCGAGATTCCCCGCCTCCGACAGGAAGTCAAGATCGGCAGCGGCCAGATTCGCAACCGCCGCGCCTCGGGAGTAGCCGGTCAGTAAAACCGAAACCTTCTTCTCCGACGGAATCTTAAGGAGGTACTCCGAAACCTCTCCGGAAACCTTATCGGCTGCAGCCCGAAAGCCCTCGTGGTCTATTCCGTTTCCGAGCGTAAAGTTGCTGGCCCACTCGTCCTTATAATTTCCGCCTCTTACCACAACCAAAACGACACATTCCGTCTCACTTACCTCACGGATTCCGTATGCAAAACCTATGGTATCTGCAGTCGGTTTTCCGTAATGGACGGTTTCGTCCGTATACTTAACACCAAGCTTGTCAAAAAAAGGCAGCAGATTCAAAGGTTCGGAAGTGTCCCCGATGCCGAACCCGGCAACCGCCAGTCGAAGGGAAAAGGAAGCAAGCTCCATATTAAGCTCATAGGAGGAGCAATCAAAGAAGCTGTCCCGGTAATAAAACGTGTTCTCCTTCTGCCGCTTTTCCTTTTCAACACCGGATGTGATGTAAGTATAAGTGCCTTCGATTTCCTCCGCAGCGGCGGATAAAGGCAGAAAAAGAGCGCAGAATACCAACAGGAAAAGTCCTGTCAAAAACCGTATTCTGCGCCTCTTATATTCCATAAATTACTCCCTTATGCTTCCCAAAAGCGAACATTTTTCTCTTTCAAAAAGCCCCGGATGATTTCAGCGCTCACACATTCCGTGTGAACCATCGGTTTGCCGTCCACCATATGAGTAACGGTTCCGGTCACCATACCGAGAACAACGCCGTCCCGGTCAAATACCGGCGCACCGCTGTAGCCTTCGCCCACCAGTCCGGAAATTTCAAATGTCATAAGCCGGTTTTCATCGTTCTTAACCGCCCGGACAATCATTCCCTCGGTGGGAAACGGCGTCGATGTATGCGTTCCGGAAGAAGTCCATTGAATCTCGTCCTTCTCACGGGAAAATGTGAAATCATCGAATTCCGTAACCGGATACCCGACTCTCGCCACACTCGTTCCGATCCTCGGCTTCTTTCCGTTTCCGAGAAGCAAGGCGTTTCCCTGATAAATCGGGGCGCCCTGCCCGCTCAGTCTTATGATTGCAAGATCATAAAACGTATGCATCTCGATTCCGAGCTTCGCAATCTTTTCGTAGCATCCCGGAAAATGATACCGCAGCTGGATTTTGGATTCTCCCTTTGCGTAATCATAACGGCGTTCCATCCGGTTGATCTCGATACGCATGTTGGCTTCGGGAGGAATTCCGGCACGTTCCTTCTTGAAGGATTCGTACCTGGCGTTTATCCGCGCCGACTTCATGATTTCTTCGGCAACATGACGGCTCGTAACCGCCTCGCCTTCCCGGTTCACAAAGAACATCGTTGCCATAGCGGGAATCACTTCATTCGATTTATACATACGGGATATGGTCTTAATGGGACGAACATATCCCGTTGCCTTTTCGATCGCATCAGCGAACATAAATAACTCCTTAGATAAATTCTTATCGCGTAATGGCGGTAGTCCAGTACTCCTGATTATACAGGTCCGTAAGGCGATACAGAATCTTTACGTTGTAATCCTTCAGTTCCACGTCGGATACCTGCATATTGTCGGTAGCCGTCATCGTCTCGCCGAGGTAATAGCTGTCAAGATATGTCCCGTCATAGGAATAGTAATCGCACAGGAAATCGATCTTGCTGCCGGCGGCAAGCGTCTCCACGCCCTTGGCAACCGTCTCGGTCTCGCCGTCCTTATAAACGGGAAGAACGCCGATAATGCTTCCGATTCCGTTATCATCAAAGCAAATCTGGATCTCGGAACGGGTATCGTCAACCATCGCGGGAACATAACCGAAATAGTATTCCTTACCTTCAACAACGGTGGTATCGGTATGATAGTAAGCAACCACCTGACCGTTAATCGCCACCCAGGTCTTTTCGATATCGGCAATGAGGTTTCCGTCCTTATCATAGGAAAGCACGTTGTCAAGGCCGAGGTCGATGTAGCCTTTGCCGTCATCAATAAACATATTCTTGTCTGCGGAATGAACAAGCGCCCAGTTCTCTTCCGTCAGGGAAAGAACATAGTCCTCTCCGACCTTCTTGAAGGAAAGGTCGCCGGTAAGCATATGAGCGGATACGTATTCCGCAAGTTCTTCCGCGTTCTGCTCCTGCAGATAAGCGGTATTGTCCGCATTCAGTCCGTCGATGCTTCTTCCGCCTCCGAGGAAGCTTGAAAGGAGTCCGGAAAGAAGGTCACCGCTGCCGCCTCCCACAAGGGAACTGCCGATATCGAGAATGGATCCGACCGGGGAAGCAGAACCGCCTGCCGCAATCTGGCCGCTCGTCTCAAGTGCCGCAAATTCCTTGATGCATTTCGCATACTCGGAATCCATACCGATCTGGTTGTAGGTACTGCAGGCGCTGTCGACGCTCGATGTCTTCTGATACGGGAAATAAATCGATACGCCGTAAGCATCGGACATATTCGAAGAAGTCCGGTTATACTTGACTGCGCCTTTTATGGCATTTGCAAGAGCCGTTCCCTCTTTCGTATTCATGTTGAGGGCAAGGTCTGTTAAGTCAACCTGGTCGATTTTCGTGCTCGTAGCAAACTCTCTCGTGCCGGCACGGGCGTCCGAAACCGCATCATACTCTTTATCCTTCAGTTTACCGCTTACGGACTTTGCGAAATCGGTCAGCTTATCGGGAACCGTATAGGAAAACTCCGCAAGGTCGATCAGGGAGAGCGTCGTCTTCTGTCCTTTGCACTTGGATGCGCAGGTCGAAACGAAATCATCGATGATCATCTTACCGAGATCGGTGGATGGAATGGATGTATTCTTTCCGAGCGCGGTAAGCCAGTTCGTGTAGTACCAGCCGATACCCGGCTCCGTTTCTTCGGAGGCGATCAGATAATCGGCATAATTATCAAGCATCAGAGCCGTTTCGGCCGTTGCCATCAGACACGCGTCAAATCCGATGATGTCAAATGTGACACCGCCGCTCTTCAGCGCATTATTGATTCCGGCAAGGTTCATGGAACCGCTTCTTACATTCTTCTCATCATAGCCGTAACCGCTTACGGATCCGCCGCCGTGGTCCCAGAGAATCAAAAAGTTCCGACTGGCCGGATAATTGCTTGCGCAGTACTTGATGAAATCCGCAAGGTTGGTCGGGTCGGTCATTGCCTTCTTGCCGAAATTCGAATTCAGCGAAGTCAGTCCGTTCGATGTGACGCGATAAATCTGATTCACGTCGGTGCTGATGCCCTTTGTCTTCCATTGCTTGCAGCCGCCGGTGCAGACAATGATCTTAACATTGTCGCCGAAGCTTGCCTTGGCCATCTCACCGAGGTCATTGGTAGCCATTCCGTATTTGGATTCCAGGTCGGTACCGCACATATAAATCATAATGGTGACGGTATCGTTGCCGTTTCCCTTTAATACGGTTCTCTTGGCACGGGCGCCCTTGACAACGGTGTTGTCCACTTTCTGTGTGGGAGCGGGTGTCGCATATGACTCAACCTGCTGCTCATCCCCGGAAGGGTCCTCCGAAGATCCGCCGAGAAATCCGCTCAGAAGACTTCCGAGATTTCCCTTAGAGCCGAGAAGCAGCATAAGAATAATAATGATCAGCGAACCGCCGCCGACAGCAGCGCGTTTCGCACCGTTTCCGCCTGAGCCCGACCCGCCGGCCGGACGAATGCTGTTACCGGACCCGAAGCCCTGTCCCACCGGACCGGTTCCGAGACCGTCTCCTCTTTTATGAACATCGGCACCTGAGCCGGTGACGTTTTTCTTCCTTCCGGAAGGTCTGTTGTCATTCATTACGATTACCTCCTTATGACAAAAAGGTATACATACACTCTTTATCATACCACAATTTCAAAATCGCTTCAAGATATAAAAGAAAGAACCGCAGGTCGCGGTTCTCTCTCAATCACACTATACAAAAAGCGAATTATTTCTTGTTCTTCTGCAGGAACTCCGGAATCTTGATTCCGCTGCTCTGGGTTTCCTTCGTCTCGGGCTTCTGATATGCAGGAGCGGTCTCCTGTGCGGGAGCGGAAACGAATACGGGCTTCGGTGTGGAAATCACCGGGCTCGGAGCGGGAGCTGCTGCCGGTGCAGGCTGCGTTACGGGCTTCGCTACGGTAGCCGCGGAACGGTTATTCATGAAACCGAAGCCGGTGTAGCCCGGTGCTGCCGCAGTCGTTGCCTTCTTCTGGGTATTACCGCCGTAATAATTACTGCGGGAGGAAGAGGACTGGCTGCTTCCCTTGCTGTTCTCATCAAGACCGGTTGCAATAACCGTGATACGGCACTGATCCGGAATCGTTTCATCATACATGGCGCCGAAGATAATATTGGCATCCTCGCCGCAAAGCTCCTGAACGTAGGTTGCCGCTTCGTTAACCTCAATAAGGCTTACAGCGCCGGCAATCTGAAGGATAACATGGCTTGCGCCCTCGATGTTCGTCTCAAGAAGCGGGGATGTGGTAGCCTGCTTAACGGCTTCCATACACTTATCATCTCCGGTACCGTAACCGATACCGATATGAGCGATGCCCTTGTCCTTCATAACCGTCTGAACATCCGCGAAGTCGAGGTTGATAAGCGCGGTGTCATTAATCAGATCGGTAATGCCCTGAACACCCTGCTGGAGAACCTCATCCGCCTTGCGGAGAGCTTCCGGCATTGTGGTACGACGGTCAACGATTTCAAGGAGACGGTCGTTCGGGATTACGATCAAAGTATCAACATGCTGACGCAGTCTCTCGATACCGGAGATTGCGTTGGCCATACGCTGCTTTGCTTCAAAACGGAACGGCTTCGTTACGATACCGACGGTAAGTACGCCGAGTTCCTTCGCAATCTGGGCTACAACGGGAGCCGCACCGGTTCCGGTACCGCCGCCCATACCGCAGGTGACAAATACCATGTCGGCACCCTTGATCATCTGGGTGAGCTCTTCCTTGCTTTCTTCCGCAGCCTTCTCACCGACATCCGGCTGAGAACCTGCGCCGAGGCCCTTCGTCAGTTTTTCACCGATCTGGATGCAGGTCGGTGCTTTACAGTTCTTCAAATGCTGACGGTCCGTATTTACACATACGAACTCAACGCACTGGATACCTTCTTCAATCATCCGGTTAACCGCATTGTTGCCGGCACCGCCGACACCGATTACGATAATTCTTGCGCCGGCTTCTCTTTCATCACCTTTAATCTCAAGCAAGGGTTTGTCCTCCTTAAAAAAATATATCAAAAAATCGGATGTGCATAAAAATCTAATACTACTATAGTACGAAAAAGCGTGAGATGCAAGTAGAATTTATAAAAAACTTGATTTTTCTGCATTTTTTCTACACTTGACTACTTTTTCGGTTTTTATTCTACAGACTGTCTTTCTATAACAGTAGCATTTACATTATCCGTATCATTTTCAACATTTTCCATGTGAAAATGATACTTTACCGGTCTTCCGCCGATCTGGTCCAGAATTCCGCGTATCATTCCGATCTGAACATCGTATGTTTCCCTCGTTCCGAGGTCAAAACGGTTATCATCACAAAGCAGATACACTTCGTTGTCTTCCCCGAAATGAATCTCTTCTGCAGTAATTTCATATTTCTGCAGCTGTCGTACAAGATTCATGACAACACGGGCCAGATCCGACCTCTGTGTCCGGAATTCCTTATAGAGGGTTACTTCGGTATAAGTTAAGCCGGTAATCACCGGCAGCTTTTCAACGTTTTCTTTTTTGGAGGCTACAACCACGCCGTCGGTATCAAAATAGAAATAGTTTCCCATCTCATAGATACATCCGATCGGCATTTTCTCATATGCGCGTATCTCAATGATTCCTTCATCGGTCACATTTACCGTAATCTTCTCGAGGTACGGAAGCGTTTCCGCCTTCTTGTATTTGTAATACCACTTGGCGAGAATCCAGTAATTCTTGTACCATTTGTCGAGGGTGTAATCACGAATCTCCTCTTCGGAATACCGCCCGCTCATTCCGACAACCGTAACGACTACATCCTTCTCACGATCAATTTTGTACTTCTTTTTGAACCATACGAGAAAGATTACGACGAGAAGAATTCCGACGAGAATTCCGATTCCGACCTTAAGAAGACGGATGGTTCGTTTTTCCAGTTTTACTATCTTAGCCATACTCTTCTATTCTCAAAATCCTAAAAAATCGCGTCATATTCAATCTGGTCGGACACGTTCAGAACGAGCCCGATTTCAAGCATCAGAAACAGCAGGGAACTGCCGCCGTAACTGACAAAGGGAAGCGGAATTCCTGTCGAAGGAATCGTATTCGTAACTACGGCAATATTCAAAATCGCCTGAAGCGCGATCTGCACAAATACACCGACGGTGATCAGCGAACCGAACAGGTCAGGAGCGTTGGCCGCAATCTTATAAAGACGTACCAGAAGGATCACGTACATGGCAATCAAAAACAGCCCGCCGACGATTCCGAGTTCTTCCACGATACAGGTGAAAATCATATCGGTATGAACCTCCGGAATGTACCCGAGTTTCTGAATACTGTTTCCGAGACCTTTGCCGAACCAGCCGCCGCTTGCGATTGCGTAAAGTCCCTGAAGGATCTGATATCCGCCGGGCGTGTTCTCGATGTCCTTCCAGACCTGTACACGCGCAGCGCGGTAACCGACCAGCTTGATAAAGATGATTCCGACCGCGAGAACGATGACGAATGAAACGAGATAATACCAGTTTTTACGGCTCGCAACGAAAGGAACGATGAATACGATACCGATCATGATCGCAGCAGTCGTCAGGTTCTCTCTTGCCACCAGAATGATGATCGGGGCAGTAAAGAACAGTACCCTGAGGAAACCGGTTGCGCGGTCGAGTTTCTTCGGAGAAACGAAAACGATGAAGGCAACCATAAGGATCAGCATCAGTTTCGACAATTCCGAAGGCTGAAGTTTGAAGAATTTTCCGACGGCGAACCAGCGGTTGGAACCGTTCGTTCCGTCTCCACGGATCAGCACGAGAAACTGAAGGATCAGACAGATGACAAAGCCGATGATCAGCAGGTTCGTGCGGAATTTCTTAACGCCGAAACGTGCGATATAAATGTGATAATCAATCTTCGAAACAAGAATCATCAGGACAAGACCGATTAATGCGTATTTTCCCTGATTCCGTACGAAAAGCGTCGCGTCATCGTAGTATTTCGTGGCATTGTAGGCACTGATACTGTAGATCATGACCAGACCGAATACGATCAAAAAGACCACGATGAAAAGAAGCGTGTAGTCAAAATACCGCTTCGGCTTGATTTCAATTCGTTCCTCTTTCCGACCGCCGTCTTCCTTGCGGAATACGTTTTTGATTGAAAAGTCCTTCGCCACAGTCTGTACCTCTAGTTTCGTAAGCAATTAATCGGGAAGCGACCGAACCAGCTTCTTAAAGATTTCGCCGCGTTCCTCGTAGTTTTTGAACATGCCCCAGCTGGCGCAGCACGGAGAAAGCAGAACGGCTTCTCCCGGAATCGCATGCTCGGCTGCGGTTTTCACCGCTTCTTCCATGGAATTCACCCGAATAATTTCGTTAAATCCCATTCTTCTTGCGGTCTGCTCAATCTTATCCGCAGTCTGTCCCATCAGAAGAAGGAGCTTGATCCTTCCGCCGAAGGAGGCAATCCATTCGTCATAAGAGGAGCCTTTGTCATACCCTCCTCCGATCAGGATGGTCGGACGGTCCATCGCCTTTACCGCCTGGATGGACGCATCCGGATTGGTTCCCTTGGAATCATTATAATACATGACACCCTTCTTCGTTGCAGTATACTCTATCCTGTGTTCGACCGCAACAAAGTTTCTTAATGCCTCACGGATCAGATCCATCGGAACATTCATGGAAATGCCTGCGGCAATGGCTGCCATCGCATTTTCGTAGTTATGCTTTCCGATGATGTTCAGCTCGTGAACGTCGATTACCGTTTCTTCGGTAAGGCCGTCATTGTAAACAATCTTATCTCCGACAAGATACAGGCCGCGCTTTAAAATCCTGGCGCTTGAGAACCAGAATACCTTTGTATGAAGGAGCTTTGAGCCTGCATGCAGTCTCTCGTCTTCGTAATTCAGGATGCAAACCTCACCGGGAGTCTGATTTTTCGCTACGTTAAACTTCGCGGCGGTGTACGCTTCCATCGTGTGATGGCGGTTCAGGTGGTCCGGCGTGATGTTAAGAATCATGCTTACGCAAGGATGGAATTCTTCGATGGATTCCAGCTGAAAGCTGCTCATTTCGGCAACCGTAACGCTGTCATCGGTCATTTCCTTAGCATAGTCGGTATACGGTGTACCGATATTTCCGACAACGAAAACGCTCTCAAAATACAGCTTCATGATTTCGCCTGTAAGTGCCGTCGTTGTTGTCTTTCCGTTGGTTCCGGTAACTGCGATCAGCTTGCCCTTTGCAAACCGGTACGCGAGCTCTACCTCGCCCCAGATCGGAATGTTTCTCTCGCGGAGCCGGTTCAGATAATCAAGGTCTGCGGGAACGCCCGGGCTTATGATGATCAGCTCCGCACTTTCCTCAAGATCCTTCGGAAACTCGCCGGTACGGATATCTCCGTCATAAAGAACACCGAGTTTCTTCTTAACATCTTCGAGATTCATCTGCTCGTTGCTGTCGTAAAGCGTAATGTTTGCGCCTTCTCCGCTCAAAAGTCTGCAGGCGGATATTCCGCTCTTTCCTGCTCCGATAACTACTACTTTTTTGTCCTTGAGATTCATATGCGCTCCTTTAATGCTCAGTGTCCTGTTCCTTTTCCTCTACGGAACTTCCGATTTCGTCTCCGGGTCCTTCAATATCCACACCGTAATCGATCTCGCCCTCCGAAGGATACAGTCCGAGGTGCGGAAGAATTTCCTGCAGGATATCGGATGTCAGCTGTGTCGCGGGACGGCTCGATTTAAATAGGGTTTCGGAATGTACCTCATCGATAACCACGTAGATGACAACCTGCGGATTGTCGGCAGGGACGCTTCCGATAAATGAGACGATGTATTTGCCTTCGGCACGAATACCCTTCTGTGCGGTACCCGTCTTTCCTCCGACAAGATAACCGCGTACCTTTGCAGGCTTTGCGGTACCTTCTTCAACGGTTCTGTAAGTAGCGTTTCGGATGAATTCCGCGGTGGACTTTGATACGGTTCTTGCGGAAATCGTATTCTTTGCTTCGTAAACGGTTGCGCCGTTTGCATTGATGATTTTCTTAACTACGTGAGGCGTGTAATAATATCCGCCGTTTACGATCGAGCTGTATGCTGCGGCCATCTGGACCATCGTTACGTTGAAGCCCTGGCCGAAGCTGCTTGTCGCAAGCTCTACTTCGTTCAGTTTGGATACGTCAATCAGAATACCGCTTTCCTCGGCAGGCAGGTCGATTCCGGTCTTTGCTCCCAGTCCGAAACGGTCCTGGTAGGAACGGAAGGTCGAACGGCCGAGCTTTCCGGCGATATCGATCATCGCCATATTACAGGAATACATCAGCGATTCCTCAAGATTTACATTCTCATGTCTTGCGTTACAGTGAATCTTAAAGTCGTCCATTTCGGCAAGTCCGGAACAGAAATACTTGCTGTCGGATCCGGCGACACCTTCCTCAAGAGCGGCCGCGACCGTAAGACACTTGAATGTGGAACCCGGCTCAAATGTGTAGAGCATACAGAAATTTCTCCACATCCGGTTTCGAAGGTCGTTCTTGGTCCGCTCGTCATCGCCGATTTCCAAAAGCGTCTCGGCGTCGACATATCCGGTCAGATCAAACGGATTATTCAAATCGAAGCCTTCGTTACTAGCCATCGCGTAGATTTCGCCGTTATTCGGGTTCATTACGATGACACCGATGTTTTCGCATCCGGTTTCCTCATTGAACTTCCTGATATTCTTCTCGACCGCAGTCTGTACGGCGATGTCGATGGTGGAGATGATCGTGTCGCCGTCTTCCGCGGGCCAGGTTTTCTTGATCAGATTCAGTTCATTATCATAGTAGCCGCTCTCCCGTCCCGGTTTACCGGTCAGGTAGCTGTTGTACTGATACTCAATTCCGGTTCCCATAGACTGGTCGCTGTTTACAAACCCGATTACATGGGAGGCAAGGCTTCCGTAGGGATAAACTCTCGTGAAAACGGTTTCGAACCATACGCCTTTAACGAGTTTGTGGTTTTCTTCCTGCAGTTCCTTGAAGCGGCTTACTTCCTCGTACGGCCGGCCCTTTAATAAAATGTAATACATACTGTCCGCTTTCTCCGTAAGGATGGAACGGACATCGGCGGCATTCAGGTCAAAGGCTTTCGTGATTGCCTTAATGGTGGGCTCCACGTACATGCCGTTGTTTGCGTTTACTACGCTCGGGTCCAGAATAACGTTATAGGTTACCACGTTCTTCGCAAGCACTGCGCCGTTTCGGTCGGTGATGCGGCCCCGTTCATACGGGATATTGGTGTTTACATAACTCTGGTGGCTTAATACGGCGTTTGTGTAGTCAACACCGTGCTTCTGACGGAGAAATACCACACGGATAACCAATAGGAAAAATAAAAGCAAAACAGCACAAAATACAAGCAAAAACCTTGCTTGCATTTTGCGCGTCATAATTTTCTTTTTCACTTTTGCTCCGGCTCTTCCGGATCTCTGCGGTGTCTTCATCATCGGGAACGCGTCCTTTCGGGATTATCTCAGAAGTCGGCGAAGTACCTGTGTTACGGTATCTACCGTGCCCTCTTCGGCCGCGTCCGGAATGTTGTTGTACTGGCGGACATAACCGTCGCCGGCACTGACAAATTCCACGACCTGATTGTTGTTCGGATAAACCATTCCGAGCTGGCCGACTGCAATCTCGTATACTTCGTTCAGATTGATATCGTCGGCGATATCGAACAGAAGGGAATCATTCTCACCCTTCACTGTCTCATACTCCTTGGTAAGGTTCGTAAGCGTCTTGTTCAACTCCGTAACCTCTGCATGAACGCGCAGATAACGGACGGCAAATACAAGAACGATTGCCAGCGAGATTCCGAATACGCTCATGGTAAAGAAGTCCATTGTCCGGCGGAAACCGACCAGAGGTCTGCGGTTGATGTCCCGCTTCGGCTGTCTCTTAGGCTCTTTCTCCTTCTCGGGAGCCTGCTCCGGCTTGTAAGCGGGCTTTCTTACAGCGCTGCCGTCCACGTAAGCCTGATGTGTAAGCTTCTTGTTGTATGTCTTTTCGTTTAATTCCTTGTAAGCTGCCATGGCGGCACTCTCCTTTGTTTTAGTATTTTTCGAAGATGCGAAGCTTTGCGCTTTTCGCTCTCGGATTTTCTTTCATCTCTTCTACACCCGGTACGATCGGTTTCGTTGTGATCACTTTTCCGAGAGGTTTCTTTCCGCACACGCACATCGGAAGGCTCGGCGGACAGGTGCACGGATTCTCGGCTTTCTTAAAAGCGGTCTTTACGATCCGGTCCTCTAAAGAGTGAAATGAGATGATGCAGAACCTTCCTCCCGGAGCCAGCCGGTCAATCATTCCCGTGAGGGAATCCGAAAGAACGTTTAATTCCCGGTTCAACTCAATCCGGATTGCCTGGAAGGTTCTTTTCGCCGGATGTCCTCCGGTGGCCCGGACCTTGGCGGGAATGGCTCCCTTTACGATTTCGGAAAGTTCCAGGGTGGTTTCGATCGGCTTCTCCGCCCGTTTCATCACGATATGCTTCGCAATGTTCTTGGCGAACCGGTCTTCGCCGTAATCCCTTATGATCCGGAACAGTTCCTGTTCCGAGTAGTTGTTTACAATATCGGCTGCGGTTTCTTCCGTCCGGTCATCCATCCGCATGTCAAGCGGCGCGTCGGCCATATAGGAGAATCCCCGTTCGGCGGTGTCCAGCTGATAGGAGGAAACGCCTAGGTCCAAAAGAATTCCGTTTACTTTATTAATCCCGAGCCCGTCAAGCTCTGCGGTCATGTTCTCGTAATTGTTCCGGATGATCGTCACGCGGTCCTGAAACGGTTTCAGTCGCTCGGTTGCCGCCGCAATGGCGTCTCCGTCCTGGTCGAATCCGATTAGCCGTCCGGACGTCAGTTTCTTTGCTATCTCAAAGGAATGTCCCGCTCCTCCGAGAGTTCCGTCCGCGTAGATTCCTTCGGGAAGAATCCGGAGTCCTTCGATTGTCTCATCAAGCATTACGGACCGGTGTTTGAATTCCGCCATGCGTATCTCCCTGTCTCTCGCGTTTCGCTGCTGTCTTTCGAAAATCACTTTCCGAATCCGGAGTTCGGTTAGACATAAACCTTCGCTGCTTAGAAGTTGATTCCCAGTTTTGCAAGATCCTCTACGATGTCGTCTACGGATTCAAAGCTGTTCAGCTCATCGAAACGTTCCTTGCTCCACAGTTCTACCTTATCGATCATTCCGACAAATACGGTTTCCTTATCGATTCCTACCAGTTCGCGAAGACTTGCCGGTATAAGCGTTCTGCCCTGCTTGTCAATATCGCAGCTGGCTGCGTTCGCCATGAAGTACCGCTTGGTACGGCGCGCCTCTTTCGTTCCCGGAAGCTTTTCGAGCTGTTCCGTGAACTTCTCCCACCCCTCGTCGGAGAAAAGATACAAGCAGCCGTCCATGCCAAGCGTCGCGACGAAAGAATCCCCCAGCTCCTCACGAAGTTTGGAAGGAACAATCACTCGGCCCTTGGGGTCGATGCTATGCTCGAATTGTCCGGTCAGTCTGCTCATCTCTACTCCACTTTGTTACAAAATCATGGAAAAACGCTCCATTTCGCTCCACATTTTCAATATACAGCCTCAAAAACAAAAATGCAAGTACTTTTTTAACATTTTCTTAATATTTTGTTCGATTTTCCGCCTTTTCGAAAAATGCCATACAGCAATCTCCTTTCTTCCCGGTAAAACGGTTCACAAAAATAGGGCTGTCGCATCGGCGACAGCCCTGTAAACCCCCCGGAATTCAAAGAAAAATCCTTGCATTCCTTTGGAAAACTATGTGATTTTATGTGGGAAGAATTCCCGTAATGATTACTTGACTTCCGTCTCGACCTTCTGCTCCTTCGGCTTTTTTGACTTCAGGAATAAAACGCAGTAAAGAACCGCGCCGGCGCCTGCGAGAACAGCGCTCACGAGCTGGGAAACCGGAATGCCGGTATTCCACAAAAACAGCTGGTCGGTACGAAGACCTTCAATCCAGAATCTTCCGATTCCGTAACCAATCAGATAAAGGAGACAGATTTCTCCGCGGAATCTTCTGTGCTTCGTATAAATCAAAAGAAGAATCAGCAGCACGAAGTTCCAAAGCGATTCATATAAAAACGTCGGATGTACCTGAATATAGGTTGCCGTTTCCGTCACGATCGCATGGTTGCGGATATCCATTACATTTGCAAGAGCTTCCGGTTTGCCTGCGAAAAGATTGTTGACGTAATCAAGACTTGAAGACGGGTCAAAATACGAAGCGGCATCCCGCACATCCACCTGCATTGCGAACAGACCATCCGTATAGGTGCCGAAGCACTCACGGTTTACGAAGTTGCCCCAGCGTCCGATTACCTGACCGGTCAGAAGTCCTACAATCGCCGTATCGAGGAACAGCCCGACATGCATCTTACGAAGCTTCGCGAAAACGATTGCCGTCGTGATTCCGCCGAATACGCCGCCGTAGATGGCAAGTCCGCCCGTCCGCAGGTTGAATACCGAAAGCGGATGGTCGGAGAACGCGCTCCAGTTGAATACGACATAATAGACACGCGCGCAGATGACGCTGATGATGATCGCGATAATCGTGAAATCGAGATATTTCTCCGCATCCTGTCCGGTCCGTTTGGCCGTCCAGTCCGTCACGAGATATCCGAAGATCATTCCGAGTCCGATGAAGACGCCGTATAAAGCGATGCGGACTCCGAAAACCGAGAACCCGTCCCGGACGTTTTTCAGATAAAGCCCGAGATGCGGGAAATTGATATCCGTAAAGCCGAAATTCAAAAGAAACATTAAGGAATCCTCCTAAACATTGAAACGGAACAGGATTACGTCGCCGTCCTTCACGACATATTCCTTTCCTTCGGAGCGCACCAGGCCTTTTTCCTTCGCCTGAAGCATTCCGCCGCAATTCACCAGATCATCGTAGGCAACCACCTCGGCGCGGATAAAGCCGCGCTCAAAGTCGGTATGAATCTTGCCGGCCGCCTGCGGTGCCTTCGTTCCCTTTGTAATGGTCCAGGCTCTCGTCTCATCCGGTCCGGTTGTTAAGAAACTGATAAGTCCCAAAAGATGGTAGCTTGCGCGGATCAGCTTTTCAAGGCCGGCTTCCTCAAGCCCCATCTCGGTCAGGAATTCCTTGCGTTCATCCTCCTCGAGTTCGGAAATCTCCTCCTCAAGGCGGGCGGAGATCACGAATACCTCGGAACCCTCTTCGGCGGCAAATGCGCGAACCTTCTTAACGAATTCGTTGCCTGCGCCGTCGTCCGAGATATCGTCATCGCTCACATTTGCCGCATAAATCACCGGCTTACGGGTCAGGAAAGAGTATCCGCGGAGCCAGCCGATTTCATCCTCGTCATCGGTCTCGTAGGCGGATGCCTTCGCTCCGCTCTCGAGAAGCTCCTTGAGCTTTTTAAGCATTTCGTATTCTTTCGCCTGCGCCTTGTCATAGCTTGCGCTCTTCGAAACACGCGCGATCCGGCGCTCCACGGTCTCGAGATCGGCGAAAACCAGTTCCAGGTTGATGGTCTCAATGTCACGGATCGGATCCACCGAGCCGTCCACATGAATAATATTCGAATCTTCGAAGCAGCGAACCACATGCACGATGGCATCGGTTTCGCGGATGTGACTAAGAAACTGGTTACCGAGTCCCTCTCCTTTCGAGGCTCCTTTTACAAGACCTGCAATATCGACAAATTCCACAACGGCCGGGATGGTCCGCTTGGACTGATACATATCCGTAAGCACCTTAAGCCGTTCGTCCGGCACGGTTACAACACCGACGTTGGGGTCGATCGTGCAGAACGGGTAGTTTGCCGACTCCGCTCCGGCTTTCGTAAGCGAATTGAAAAGGGTGCTCTTCCCGACGTTGGGAAGACCGACGATTCCGAGTTTCATAAATCCTTCTTATCTCCTTCTGTTGAAACGGCTTCTCCGGGCTCCGGATTACCGTCTTTGATTCAAAATCTGCTGAAAAGCTTTCACATTTGCCGTAACATCCCCGCGGAATACGGCGCTTCCGGCAACAATCGTATCGGCACCGGCCGAAAGCACGTCGCCGGCATTCTGTAACGTAATACCGCCGTCCACCTCAAGAAGCGGCTTCTTCGCGCTTTTATCAATCATCGCACGAAGCTCCTTTAGCCTTCCCATCGTTTCCGGAATGAACTTCTGTCCTCCGAAGCCGGGCTCCACGGACATTAAAAGGATCAGGTCGACCTGCTCCACCCATTCGGCAAGCACCGAAACCGGTGTCTTCGGCTTAATCGTAATGCCGGCCTTCTTTCCGGTTTTCCGAATGGCGGCAAGCGTTGCCGCAAGGTCCTCACATGCTTCGTAATGCACATTGATCATATCCGCGCCCGCATCGGCAAAGGCCTGCACGTAACGCACCGGCTCCTGAATCATCAGATGCACGTCAAGGAACAGGTCGGTCTTCTTCCGGATGCTTTCAAGTACCGGAATGCCGAAGCTGATGCTCGGGACGAACAGCCCGTCCATCACGTCAAAATGCAAAAACTCCGCTCCGCCTTCCTTCACCGCGGCGATCTGCTCACCGAGGATATTGAAATCCGCCGCCAGAATGGACGGGGACAATCGGTTGATTCGTGTCTTCTTCATTGCGTTACCACTTTCTTTTTGCAGCCAGTTCTTCATAGAGAAGCGTGTAGTTGTCGTACCGCTCGCGGGCAATATGCCCGGCCTCAACGGCTTCCTTCACCGCGCAGTCCGGTTCCTTTCTGTGCACGCAGTCGGGAAAACGGCATTTGCCCTCATAGGGCGAAAACTCCGGATACATAAACCTTAGCTCGTCCGCCGCGATATCCGGCAGAAACAACGAGCTGAATCCGGGCGTGTCGCACAGATAGGTTCCGTTCGTCACATAATTCAGCTGCGAATGTCTCGTTGTATTCTTTCCGCGTCCGATCTTCCCGCTCAGCTCCCCGGTTTCCATTGCGGCCTCGGGCTGGGCAAAATTCATGATCGTGGATTTGCCGACGCCGGAAGGTCCCGCAAGCACGGTTGTCTTTCCGAGCAGCTCGTTATACACCGCATCCATCGTGTCCGGGTTGTTCGCCTGAACGAACAGTACCTTCGACCCGCTTCCGCGGTAAATGTCACGGAGCTTCTCCGTATCGCCTTCTCCCGCCCGGTCGGTCTTGTTAAAGCAGATCACCACCGGAAGGTTCTCACGCTGCATCAGAAGGAGAAACCGGTCAAGAAGATTCAGGTGCGGCTCGGGGTCTCTTACGGCAAATACGACCATTGCCTGGTCAACATTGGCAACAGCCGGACGGATCAGCGAATTCCGCCTCGGAAGCACTGAAAGCAGATTTCCCTCGCGCTTTTTTTCATCCGGAACGGACAGCTTTACGTTGTCACCGATCAGCGGACGAATTCCGTTATAACGAAGAATTCCCTTGGCCCGGCATAAAACCGGACCAAGGTCCTCCACATAAACTTCATAGAGTCCTCCGACTCCTTTTACGATTTTTCCGGTTCTTTCACCCATTCGGCGCTCCGTCAGGTGTCACCGTTGCCGCCGTCCTGATCCGGTGTTCCTACAGGCGTAGGCGTATCCGCAGGCGGTGTCGTCGGGGTAGGCGTATCCGTCGGAATCGGCGTAGGGGTAGGGGTATTGGTCGGGGTCGGCGTAGGCGTATCGGTAGGCGTAGGTGTCGGTTCCGGTCCCTTGCTGACGAATAAAGTCACAACCGTTCCCTTCTTAACTTCGGATGTGGAACCGGGCGTCTGGTCAAATACGGTGCCCGCTTCCTTCTCATTATACTCTTCCTTCACTTCAACGCGAAGGCCGGCGTCCTGAATCTGCTTCTCGGCGGACGCTCTCGTTGCGCCGACAACCTCCGGTACCGAAATCAGTTCCGGACCGGCGCTGTAGTATACGATAATCGTGGATCCGCGCTCAACGGTGGAGCCTTCGGCAGGCTCGGTTCCGAGAACGATATTTTCGTCGCGGTCGTCATTTCTCGGCTCAGCGATAACATTCATACCGGAAAGAATCGTCCGCACCTGATCAAGCGTCTTACCCTTGACACTCGGAATCTTAATCGTTCCTTTACCGATACTGATATAAAGCACAATCGTATCACCCTCTCCGAGTTCGGCGCCTTCAAGAGGCTCCTGGCTGACTACGGTGCCGGCTGGATACTTCTCGTTCGGATTTGCTTCCTCCGGAGTGGAAATATTCAGTTCGAGGTTCAGTGACTTCAGCTTAACCACGGCCTGCGTCTGCGTCTGTCCGACCAGGTTCGGCATCAGCTCCGTATGGGCGGCCTGCGTGGGCGTAGGGGTAAATGTGACCTTCTTCTGCGGGGTTAATGTATTACCCTTATTATCCTGATTGAAGATACCGGTTGTCTTGTTGACAACAAGAATTACGATAACGGCAACGGCAACCATCAGAAGGATGCTGCTGATCAGGCCGACCTTTTCCCAGATATTTCCGACATCGTCGATGTCTTCGTCATCGCGGTCATCTTTTCTGCGTCTCTGGGCAGGCATCAATGCTCTCGGATCTTCATCCTCGTCATCATCGCCGTCCTCTTCATCGAAGAAATTACCGGTCCGGACAACGCTTCCGGCCTTTGCTCCGTTTTTAATCTGTTTCAGCTCGTCATCGGAAAGCTGCTTTGTAGGCGAATTGGAAACCATAGGCGCAGCCGCGGTGACAAAGTCACCGTCCGGACGCGTAATGGACATCTTAAGATCTGCAATCAGCTCCGCAGCGGAGGAATACCGGCGCTCCGGCTTCTTGCTCATGCACTTGCGGATAATCTTCTCCACCGCAGGGGTAATATTCGGATTTAATTCGATCAGAGAAGGCGCTACGCCGTTAATGTGCGCAAGCGCTACGGCAACGTTGCTGTCTCCGACGAACGGCACTCTTCCGGAAAGCATCTCATACATCGTGATACCAAGGGAATAAATGTCGCTTCGCTCATCCACATAGCCGCCGCGTGCCTGCTCGGGTGACAGGTAATGCACGGAACCGACCGCGTTCTCGCGGATTGTGTTGCTCGTCGTCGCCTTGGCGATACCGAAGTCGGCCACCTTGACCTTGCCGGCAAGGGAAAGAATGATGTTCTGCGGCTTGATGTCACGATGGATAACGTGCTTTGCATGTGCGGCCTCAAGGCCCTGGGCAATCTGAATGCCGATGCCTACCGCTTCCTTAATGTCCAGCTGACCCTTCTTCTCGATGTAACGCTTCAGGGTAATACCTTCCACCAGCTCCATTACGATGTAGTGGAGATCGCCCTCGTCGCCGACGTCGTAAACGCTTACGATGTTCGGGTGCGTAAGACCCGCGCAGGACTCTGCCTCGGCGCGGAAGTTCGTGACGAACGTGTTATCGCTGCAATATTCCGGTTTCAGAAACTTGATGGCGACCATACGGTTCAGCTTGTGGCATTTGGCTTTGTAAACATCCGCCATGCCGCCGGAACCGATTCTCTCGATAATCTCGTACCGGTCACCGATTAACATTCCCGGTGTAATAATCATGCTGTCTCTTCCTTTCTGCTAACAATCCGAAAATCAAACCTTCATCAGGATAACGGTGATGTTATCCTTGCCCCCGTTTTCATTGGCCATAAATACCATCTTGTCGGTAATGTCCGAAACGTCCTCGTATTCGCTGACCAGCTTCAGAAGTTCCCCCTCTTCCACCATTTCCCATAAGCCGTCGGAGCACAGGAGAATGTAATCTCCGCGGTTCACTTTAATCTTATAAAAATCCGGATTCACAACCGAACGCGTACTGAGCGCCCGAAGAACCACGTTCTTCTGCGGATGGAATCTGGCCTCCTCCTTCTTCAGTTCCCCGTTACGCACCATCTCCGCCACAAGGGAATGGTCCTGCGTAATCTGGTGAATGGCATCGTTAACAATATATAAGCGGCTGTCGCCGATGTTCGCGATCAGAAGATACCCGTCCGAAAGCAGCGTTGCCATGACAAATGTGGTGCCCATGCCGTCATATTCCCGCTGGGACTTTGCTTTCGCGATCAGTTCCTCGTTGGTCGTTTTGAGCGCTGCTTCGATGGCGGAGATCGGTGTTCTTTCCTTACTCTCGCGAATCAAAGACACGAAACGTTCCACCGAAAAACGGGAAGCAAAATCACCTGCATTATGTCCGCCCATTCCGTCCGCGACGATGTACAGATTCGGCAGCATGCCGACCGGCTCATCCGAACTGAAGTAGTAGTCCTGATTCATGCTTCGCTTGTTTCCGACGTTGGTAACGGCTACAGCTTTCATTCTCTCTCTCCTTATAATTCGGCAGCGGTAACGCTCTCATAACTTCTGCGCAACTGGCCGCAGGCGGCATTGATGTCCGCTCCCATTTCCCTTCTAATAGTAACATTTATGCCGGCTTTTTCAAGTAAATTCTGAAAACTTAACACATTTGTCATATTCGGGCGCTCGTAATCACGCTCTTTTACGGGGTTCACCGGGATCAGATTCACGTGGCAGTTCCGGCCTTTTAACAGGGCGATCAGCTCCCTCGCGGAGGCGTTGGAATCGTTCACGTCCCGCAGCAAACTGTACTCAAATGTCATGCGTCTGCCGGTCTTCTCCGTATAATAATCGGCCGCTTCCATCAGTTCCTTTATCGAATACCGTTTTGCTATCGGCATTATCTTACGCCGCAGTTCGTCATTCGGCGCATGAAGCGAGATTGCGGGCGTAATTCCAAGGTCCTTATCCGCAAGTTCCCTGAGTTTTTCCACAAGTCCGCAGGTCGAAACCGTAATGTTTCTCCTGCTGATGTTAAGCCCGTCTTCCGAGCTGAGCATCGTCACAAATTTAACCAGATTATCAAAGTTATCCAAGGGCTCGCCGGTTCCCATCACTACGACGTTTGACACACGCTCGCCGGTATCCCGCTCGATGGAATACACCTGATCAAGCATCTCCGCTGCAGTAAGATTTCTCACCAGACCGCCGAGCGTCGACGCGCAGAACGAGCAGCCCATCCTGCAACCGACCTGCGAGGAAATGCAGACCGAATTGCCGTGCTTATACTGCATCCACACACTTTCGATCACATTGTCGTCGGAAAGCCCGAACAGATACTTCCGCGTTCCGTCCTGTTCGGAACGAAGCATCACTTCCTGTTTAAGAGCGGTATAATCGAATTCGTTCCGCAGCCGCTCACGTAGCTGTGCAGACAGATTCGTCATCTCCGAAACGGAACGGGCCAGTTTCTTATGCATCCAGTCATACATCTGTGAAGCGCGGAAACGTTTCTCCCCCAGTGCCTCGATGACCGCCGTAAGCTCTTCCTTTGTCAGGTTTTTTAAATCCGTTCGTTCCATCTGTTCTTGCCTGAATCTCCGTCACTTTGACAAATGCCACACTTTACTCTTCTTTCCGAAACAGCGCCATATAAAAGCCGTCGGTCCCGTCCTGCGGGAACAGCTGCAGGCTTCCGTTTTCATATCGTTTGAGGAGTCTTTCGGGAATCTTCTCCGAAAAATCCCACGCCGTAAGCCCTTTTCCTTCGATATACTTCCGGTTTTCGTCGTTCTCCTCTTTCGTAACCGTGCAGGTCGAGTAGCAAAGGTATCCGCCCTTTTTCACATACCGTACGGCATTATCGAGGATTGATTTCTGCAGCTTTGAAAGCGCTGCGATATCATTAAGCCTCGTCTTATACTTAATGTCCGGCTTCCGTCCGATGACGCCGAGTCCCGAACAGGGAAGATCGGCAATCACGATGTCAAACTTTTCTTCGGATGCCGCATCGAAAACGGTGGCGTCGCCGGGTTCCACGGAAACATTCAATAATCCGATTCTTTCCGCTTGCTCGCGGATGCGGTCACATTTGCCGGCGGAGATATCTCTTGCGGTTACGCTTCCCCCGCCGAGAACCGAAAGTTCATCGGCAATGTGTATCGTCTTACCGCCGGGCGCCGCGCAAAGATCAAGGACCGCCATTCCCTTTGTAATGGGAAGGATGTTGCCGGAAAGCGCCGAACTTTCGTCCTGCACCGAAAGCAGTCCGCCGAGATAGGCTTCCGTCCGCGACAGATTGCCGGTGCGTTCCATCCGAAGGGTGTTCGGAAGAAGTCCGTCCGTAAAGGCAATACCGTCCTTCGTAAGACTTTCCTTCAGCTCTTCCATCGTTCCGCGGCTTTGATTCAGCCGGATTGTGAAACTGCCTTCTGCTAAGAACGCGGCGAACATCCCCTCCGCTTCCTCCGGATAGTTCTTCGTGAAGTATTCCGAAAGCTCAGAGGGCATCGAATAATGAAACGAAAGGCGTTCCGCGTCACCGAACTTCTTTTCAACATCCGAAAGATATGCTTCCGCGCCGCCGGCCGCTTCCACCCTGCGGACAAGGTTTCGAAGCACGCCGTTCACGAAGCCGGTTAGAAACGGATAGCCGGCTTTCTTTGTCAGATTGACCGCTTCATTGACTGCAGCGGAGCTTGGAATCTGTGTCAGAAAAAGGATCTGGTAAACCGTCATGCGCATCAGGTTTCGAAGCTTTGCTTTAATGCGGCTTACCGGCTTTCCGGTCAGGTCCTCAAGAACCCGGTCGCACGTAAGCTGCCGTTCGAGGGTCCCGTGCACAAGTCTTGTCACAAGCGCCCGGTCCTTCACAGAAAGGTCATCGCCGTCAAGCGCAAGGATCGCCTTATGGCAGAGAACGCCTTCTTCGTTGATGCGGACAAGCATATTCATTGCCGATTCCCGGGCATTCATTCCGAATCTCCTTTTACAAACGGTAAAGTCATTCCGTCACTCCCCGCAAATGGTACCCCCGCAGGAACTCTTCGGTGGTCATGCGGCGCTTTCCCTCCGGCTGAAGGGAAAGAATCTTAAGTCCGCCGTCGCCGGTCACATAGGTGAAGCTCTTCGCGGTAACATCCGTGATGGTCCCGGGCGTCCCGCCGTCAGAAAGCGCTACTGCTTCCGCTTCCCATATCTTCAAAAGACGGCCGTCCAGATCGGTAAAGGTTCCGGGCCACGGATTCAGTCCGCGCACATAGCGCGCAAGCTCGGCTGCCGGTCTTTCGAAATTCAGACGACCCATTTCCTTCGTCAGCTGCTTTGCGTACGGGGTCGTCATCTCCCCCTGGGGAATCGGCTTTAAGCTTCCGTCAAGAATTCCGGGAAGCGCTTCGCAGAGAGCCTCTGCGCCGAGTTCCGCCAATTTATCATGAAGAGAACCGCCGGTTTCGTCCGCAGAAATCGGAATCTCCCTCTGCAGAAGTATATCGCCGGTATCGAGCCCTTCGTTCATATACATGATCGTAACGCCGGTCTTCTCCTGCCCGTCGAGAATAGCCCACTGAATCGGGGCCGCTCCGCGATACGCCGGAAGAAGCGACGCATGCACATTGATACAGCCGTATTTCGGAAGCAGAAGAACCGCCTTCGGAAGAATCTGTCCGAACGCCGCGACGACAATCAGGTCCGGCTTTGCTTCCTCAATCACAGCTACCGCTTCGGGATTCCGAAGCCGCTCGGGCTGGAAAACCGGAATGTCATGCAAAAGCGCCAGCTGCTTCACCGGCGACATCGCAAGTTCCTTGCCTCTTCCCTTCGGGCGGTCCGGCTGGGTTACCGCAAGGACAATCTCATACGGTTCTTTAAGAAGCCGCTCGAAGATCACAGCCGCGATATCGGGCGTTCCCATATATACCACTCTGATCATTTACTGCTCCTCTGCCTCCGCCATTTCCTCTAATTCCTTGTTGTCGTAAAGGCGTCCTTCCACCTTTTCCACATAGAGATGGCCGTCTAGGTGGTCGTTCTCGTGTAAGATGGCACGCGCAAGAAGGCCCTCGCCCTCAATCTCCTGCCACTGCATATTGCGGTCCTGATAACGGCATTTGACGTAATTCGGACGCGTCACCACGCCGCTCTTTCCGGGCACGCTGAGGCAGCCCTCATAGCCGCTCTGCACGCCGTCGGTAGCAAGAATCTCCGGATTCAGAAAGGCAATCGGCTCATTGCCCTCGGGCGATACGTCGATTACAAAAAGACGCTTCAGAATTCCGACCTGCGGCGCTGCTAACCCGACGCCGTCCGCCTGATACATCGTCTCAATCATGTCATCAATCAGCTCCGCCGTGCGCGGATTCATCTCCGTGACCGGCTTGCACACCTTCTCAAGTACCCGGTCGCCCTGCGTACGAATCTTTCGTATTGCCATTTTCCCCTCCTTCATCCTGCGGCAAATGCCACACCGTAACACCAACTACAATTATTCACTGAATTCAAACTGCACCGAAACGTTCTCAAAGGAGAGCCGTTCGAGCCGGTCCTTCACCTGCTTAACCTTATCCCGCGAGACCGCCTTACAGTAAAGCACCATGCGGAATGTGTCCTGCACATACCGGACATAATCCGGCGCCGGTCCGAGGACCGTAACGCCCTCCGCCTGCGCTGCCGCGGATAGTTCCTTCATCGCTTCCGAAAGCACTCCTTCGTCCTTCGAAAGCCCGAGCACCTTTAACATGCTTGTGCACGGGGGATACCCTAACATCCTGCGGTATGTGATTTCCTGCTTATAAAACTCCGGATAGTCCTGCGCCGCGGCGCACAGTAACGCGTAATGGTCCGGCCGGTAGGTCTGGATCACGACCCGTCCCGGCAGCCTGTCACGCCCCGCGCGGCCGGCAGCCTGCGCAAGAAGGTGGAATGTCCGCTCTGCGGCGGAATACTCGGAAACGCCCAGCGACATGTCCGCAAGCAGCACGCCCATCAGCGTAACCTTTCCGAAATCGTGTCCCTTGACAATCATCTGCGTTCCCACGAGAATGTCGGCTTTTCCTTCGGAGAAAGCGGACAGGATCGTGTCATATCCGTCTTTCCCTTTAGTCGTGTCAGCGTCCATCCGCATGACGCGCGCCTCGGGAAATTCCTTTTTGATATATTCTTCAATCTTCTGCGTCCCGGTTCCGAAGGCGGAAATGTACTTCGACCCGCAGGCGGGACACACATTCGGAAGCTTCGCCGTATGGCCGCAGTAGTGGCACTGCAGATTTCCGCTTTTATGAAGCGTCAGCGAAATGTCACAGTGCGGGCATTTGAGCACTTCTCCGCAGCTGCGGCACGAAACCGTTCCGGAGTACCCTCTCCGGTTGAGAAACAGCATCGCCTGCTCTTTCCGGCTTAGGCATTCCGTCAAAGCCTTTCGGAGCGTCCGGCTTAATATGCTTCGGTTTCCCGCGTTCAGTTCCTCACGCATATCAACGATGTCGGCTTTCGGGAGCTCGGCTCCCTCCTTAGCGCGCTTCGTCAAATGTAACAGCACGTACTTCCCATTTTCCGCCATATAATAGCTCTTCACGGAAGGCGTCGCGGAACCGAATACAACCGCCGCACCGCATCCCTCGGCACGCTTCTTAGCCACCTCGTCCGAATAATACTTCGGCGTTGTCTCGCTGTGGTAGGAAAGCTCCTGCTCTTCATCGATAACGATCAGTCCGAGATTCGGAAACGGTGTGAACAGAGCCGACCTCGGTCCGATCATAACCGAAATCTCTCCGGTTCTTGCTTTCTCACTCATCTGGAAGCGGTCACCCGCTGCCATTTTCGAATGCACATAACCGACGCGGTCCCCAAAGCACCGAAAGAAACGAAGAAGCGTCTGGTACGTAAGCGCGATCTCCGGAATCAGGACAATTGCCTGCTTCCCCTCCGCAAGAATCTGCTCGATAACCTTCAGATAAACCTCGGTCTTTCCGCTTCCGGTAATTCCGAACAGAAGGAACGGCTTTCCTTCCGAACGTCTCTTGAGAATGGTATCCGCGGCAACCTGCTGCTCCTCATTCAATTCAAACGGAAGTCCGTCGCCGCCGAAGCCCGATGCGGTCCGGTCCACAACCTCGAGGATTCCTTCCCCGACGAAATAATCTATGGTCGGCTTTGTAATGCTCATCTTGCCGACTGCCACTTCATAGGGGATGAATTCCTGCGAGCAGAACGGCTCGAGAAGTCTTGCCTTAGCTTTATGTTTCTTCGAAACCGCCGTGCGGTAGGCTTCCTCAATGACATCCTGTGACACGGTTCTTGCAATGATCCGTTTCGGTTTCTTCTGTACCTTCTCACGGACCGGAATCACGGTGCGAAGCGCTTCGTAAAGCGTTCCGCCGTACTGCTCGCGCATCCAGTACGCAAGCTCCACCATCCTGTCTTCGATGGTCAGCTCCCGCTCCGGCACTTCCGCAATGTCTTTCGTCCGTTCCGGCGGAAACTTCGGTGTTTCGCTGATTCCGACGATATAGCCCTTTCGGGACGCGTTGCCTCTGCCGAAGGGAATCCGCACCGGCGAACCGATCCGGACCTTTCCGGAAAGCTCCGGCGGAATCCGGTACTGGAACGTCCGGTCAAGAGACGCCACGGAAATATCAATTATCACATCTGCATAAAGCACCCGTGTTCCTCCGTATTCTGTGGATGCCTGTTTCGAAACTGCCGCCTTTTGTAAAGCTCCGGTTTCAATACTGTTTTCTAGCAATAGAGTCCCAGCTTCGCTGCTTCCTCGAGAACCATCTCACGGTCGTCCATATGGTATTTGACGCCGCGAATCTCCTGATAGTCTTCATGTCCTTTGCCGGCAATCACGATGCAGTCGCCGGGCTCGGCATGTTCCAAAGCGTAATGAATGGCCTCGCGGCGGTCAATGATCGTAACATACGCGCCGTCTGCCTTTTTGATTCCGGTCACGATATCCGCGAGAATATCCGCCGGCTCCTCGAACCGGGGATTATCGGATGTCGCAACGGTCAGGTCTGCCATTTGCGAGGAAATCTCGCCCATCTCATACCGGCGGTCCTTCGAACGGTTTCCGCCGCAGCCGAACAGGCACACGAGCCGCTTCGGCTTGTACTCGCGAAGCGTTCCGAGAAGGCTACGAAGCGCCATTCCGTTGTGCGCGTAGTCAATCATTACGGAGAACTTGTCGGATACCTTCACGGGCTCCACACGTCCCCTTACATGAATGTGTTTCATAATATCGGTGATAATGCCTGTATCAATGCCCATCTCCGCGCAAACCGAAAGCGCGGCAAGGGAATTATATGCGTTAAATGCGCCCGGAATATCCACGAATACCAGCGTATTTAAACGGCCGGACACGGTAAAGGATACGCCGAGGCTTCCTGCGTCATTCGTAAGCTTTACGTCGGAAAGCCTGTAGTCGGCCTGCTCCGAACGTCCGAAGACGACCTTTTTACAGGGCTGGTCCGCCATCATATCCTCCGCGCGGGGATCGTCCCCGTTGAAGATGCCGGTACGGCTCACGGCGAAAAGCATGCGCTTGCACGCAAAGTATTCCTCCAGGCTTTCGTGCTCGCCGTCACCGATATGGTCGACGCCGAAATTCGTAAAGACACCGTAGTCAAATGTGATGCCGTGCACGCGCTTCATCTTAAGCCCCTGCGAAGACACCTCCATGACAACGGCGCGAACACCCTTACTTACCATGCGGGCGAGATAATCCTGCAGGTCATAGGACTCCGGCGTGGAATGTGACGATGGGATTCGCTCATCCCCGATGATATTCTCAATCGACCCAATCAGTCCGCAGGATATCCCGGCCTTTTCAAGTGTCTCGCGAATCATGACGGAGGTCGTCGTCTTGCCCTTTGTACCGGTAAGACCGATCATCGTAAGCTTCTCCGCGGGATGACCGAACCATACCGCACTCAGTTCCGCAAGTGCCGCCCGGTCATCGTCGGTCTTAACGACCGCAACTCCTTCGGGAACCGTTACGTCCTTCGTAACGCAAACGGCAACAGCGCCGGCCTCGACGGCCGCGTTGATATAGTCATGTCCGTCGCTCTTCGTTCCGACGATGCAGACGAACAGGTTGCCGGGCTTCAGCTTTCTTGTGTCGTACGCAATTCCCGTGATCTCCGTCTCGGGGTTGCCGCACACCAAGATTCTTGCGGCACTCAGAAGTTCCTTTAGTTTCATACTGAAACTCTCCATTTACTGGTTTTAGTTGACGCTGTCGCTGTCTCGGCAGCAGACCTCTCGAGAAGGTCTTCGACAGTCTCTCGAGTTCTGCTCCGGACGGCGCGACAGCTGTGAACAGAAATCGAAATGTAAAACTACTATTCCGTTAAACAGCCACGCGCGGCCGGAAGCAAGGGCGGAATCAATTCAGCTTGATTTCCGGACTTGCTTCCGAGCCAGCAGTGGCGTGAATTGCAACCGGGATATTACATGCTCCGGTAGAGGTCCTCATACTGCTTCGCGGAATTGGTCCAGGAGAAGTCCCGTGCCATACCGCGGTCGATGATCTTGTTCCACTCGCGGCGGTGGTTGTAGTAGACATCCTTCGCATAGCGGATGGTTCCGAGCATTTCGTGGGCGTTGTAGTTGCAGAAGCCGAAGCCGGTACCGGTATTCTCGTACTGGTTGTACGGCTCTACCGTGTCACGGAGGCCGCCGGTCTCACGCACGATCGGAACCGTGCCGTAACGGAGGCTCATAAGCTGCGAGAGCCCGCAGGGCTCGAACAGCGAAGGCATCAGGAATGCGTCGCAGGACGCGTAAATCTTATGCGAACGCTCGTTGTTGTAATAGATGTTCGCGGATACGCGGCTCTTATATTTCCACTCGAAATGACGGAACAGGTTCTCGTATTTCGGATCGCCCGTGCCTAGCACGACGAACTGTGTATCCTCCGCGCAGATTTCCTCGATCACACAGTCCACAAGGTCAAGTCCCTTCTGGTCGGTAAGACGGGATACGATACCGAGCATGAACACCTTGTCGTCCTGCGCAAGGCCGAGTTCCTTCTGCAGCGCGCGCTTATTCTTCACCTTCTCCTTACGGAACGTGACGGCGTCGTAGTTCTGCACGATGTACGGGTCGGTCGCCGGGTCATACTCCTTATAATCGATACCGTTCACGATACCCGAGAGGCAGTTGCTCCGGGCATTCATCAGACCGTCCAGCCCTTCGCCGTAGAACGGAGTCTTAATCTCCTGCGCATAGGTGTTGCTGACCGTCGTGATGCGGTCGGCGTACACAAGACCGCCCTTTAAGTAGTTCGCGTCGCCGTAGGCTTCCAGTTTGTCGGGCGCAAAATAATACGAGGACAGCCCCGTAATATCCTGCACGGATTTGGCATCCCACACGCCCTGGAACTTGAGGTTGTGAATCGTCATGATCGTCTTGATCCCGTGGTAGAACGGATTCTCCTGGAAACGGTCATGAAGCATAACCGGAATCAGGCCGGTCTGCCAGTCATGGCAGTGAATGATGTCCGGCTTAAAGCCGATCGCCGGAAGCGCCGACAGGCATGCCTTATCGAAAAATGCGAATTTCTCGATATCTTCGTGGATATACCCGTAAGGCTTGTCGCCGTTGAAGTAATACTCGTTGTCTATGAAGTAAAATGTGATGCCGTCAAGTTCGGTCTTCAGAATGCCGACATACTGGCTCCTCCAGGCAAGGTCCACATAGAAATGCGTCACATACTCCATCCGGTCGCGATACTTCTGCGGAATGGCAAGATACTTCGGCACCATCACGCGGATGTCGAATTCCTCGCGGTTAATGTACTTCGGAAGCGATCCGACAACGTCGGCGAGACCTCCGGTCTTAATAAACGGTACACACTCCGATGCAACAAACAATACCTTTTTCATATGCTCTCCTGTTTCTAAAAGATATGATATTAAGCTGACATTCGGTATGTCAGAAACTACCTTTTTCCTTCGCAAGCGCCCGCATTTCCTTCGCATTTGCCATCACGGAATCGGTGATCTGCGCGCCGGAAAGCATTCTTGCGAGCTCCTTCACGGTCTGCTCCTCGTTAAGCGACGTCACGCCGGTCTTCGTCGAGGTCCCGTCGGTCGCCTTCTCGATCAGAAAATGCTTTGAGGCAAATGCCGCAATCTGCGGCAGATGCGTAATACACAGAATCTGATGTTCCTTCGCGATGGCGGCCATCTTCTCCGCCACCTTCTGCGCCGTTCTTCCGCTGACGCCGGTGTCGATTTCGTCGAGGATCAGCGTATCGATCTCGTCTTTGCCGGCGAAAACGGATTTCACCGCAAGGCTGATCCTGCTAAGCTCGCCGCCGCTTGCAATCTTCGCAAGCGGTCTGACCGGTTCGCCGGGATTCACGGAAATCATAAACTCTGCGCTTTCCGTTCCGTCACCGGTCATCGGAACATCTTCGATTGCAATCCGGAATATGACATCCGGGAAATTCAGATCCGTTAGGGCGTCATGAATCTTCACTTCAAGCTTTCCTGCGGCCTCTCTTCGGACTTCTCCGACCCTTCCGCAAAGATCTGCAAGCTTCTTCTCCTGCTTCCGGACGTTTCCTTTCAGTTCCTCGAGGTACCGGTCGAAATTCTCAAGCCGGTCAATCTTCAGAACCAGGTCCTTATCGTACCCGCGGATGTCCTCAACCGTCTTTCCGTATTTCGCCTTCAGGCGGTTCAGAAGGTTCAGCCGCTCCTCGGTCTCGGCAAGCTCACCCGCGTCCGAATCCAGATCATCCGCATAATCCGATAAGCCGGCTCCGATGTCCCGAAGCTGCTGCTCCACCTGCTCGATTTCGCGGTAAATGTCATCGAGCTTCGCGTCATACGAGAGCACGCGCCCCATTTGCCGAAGGGTCCGGCCTACAAGGTCCGCAGCGCTGTCCGAATCGGTGCAGAGCAGGCGGTCCGCTTCTCCGGCCGCCTCTAAAAGGCGGCTCCGGTTTGAAAGGATGCGGTAGCGCTCTTCGAGCTCCGTATCCTCCCCGGGCTTCGGGTTGGCGCGTTCAATCTCCTCGTGTTCGTAACGAAGCAGAGACAGCTCACGGGTCCTGCTTTCCGCGTGGGACCGGGCTTCTTCAAACTCGCGAAGCGTCTGCCGGTACGCGCCGTATGCGGTACGGATTTCCGAAAGAAGCGGTCCGGTCTTCTCTTTCGCGAAGCGGTCCACAAGCCGCAGCTGGTTCTTCGTATCGAGAAGCGTCTGATTCTCGCGCTGGCCGTAAACTTCCAGAAGCCGTTCCGAGAGTTCCTTCAGAAATCCCGTGTTGACGACTTCGCCGTTCACGCGGCTGATACTCCGTCCGTTGTCCGCGATGCGCCTTGAGATGATCAGATTCTCCTCAACGGGGATTTCATGGCTCTCGAGCAGTTCTCTTACTGCCTCGTCCTCTCCGTCGAAGATCAGCTCCGCAAGCGCGTAATCTGCGTTCCGGCCGAGCATTTCCTTACTGACCTTGCCGCCGAGGGCGGCGTTCACGGAACCGAGAAGGATGGATTTGCCGGCGCCGGTTTCTCCGGTAAGGATATTCATTCCCGGGCCGAAATCCACGTAAACCTCGTCAATAATCGCAAAGTTTTTGACATGTAAACTTAAAAGCATAAATTCCTCTTTCCCTCTCTCCGGGACAAAAGGTTACTCATCTTCCGGCAAAATACCGTTGTGGTAAACTTCCTGCACGTCATCGTCATCGTCCAAAAGGTCAAGCGTACGGTTGAACATCTTGATGTCCTGCTCGTCGGTAAGCTCTACCTCGGTCTGCGGAATCTTGGTTACTTCCGCCTGCGCCATTACAATGCCCTGCGCCTCAAGGGCTTCGCGAACGGCCGAGAAGGAATCCGGATCGGTAAGAATCTCGTAGGAATCCTCATCGTCCGAAAAATCCTCAGCGCCGGCATCTAATGCCATCATCATCAGATCGTCGGGATCGAGGTCACACTCTTCCTTGTCGATGATGATCTGGCCCTTCTCGTCGAACATAAAGGATACGCAGCCCGGCGTACCGATGCTTCCGTTCCCCTTCGTGAACGCGCTGCGGATGTTGGCCGCGGTACGGTTCTTGTTGTCGGTAAGCGCCTCAACGATAACCGCAATTCCCTTCGGGCCGTAACCCTCGTAGGAAACGAACTCGTAGTTTACGGCGTTCGCGTCGCCGGCTGCCTTCTTGATGCTGCGGTCGATCGTGTCGTTCGGCATGTTGTTGGATTTCGCCTTTGCGATAATATCCTTCAGCTTGCTGTTGTTGTTCGGATCGGGACCGCCCTCCTTAACGGCAACGGCAATCTCACGCCCGAGACGGGTGAATACTTTTCCCTTTGCGGCATCGTTCTTCTCTTTCTTGTGCTTGATGTTGGCAAATTTGGAATGTCCTGACATAACTGGTTATCCTTTCTTTTTATCTTTCTCCAAACGGTCAGATTACGGTGTTTCGCTGTTCATAATCTTGCCGATTTTGATCATAACATCGGAGGCCTCTTCCGCGGACTTCACGGCGCAGAACACCGTATCGTCTCCCGCCAGAGAGCCTACAATCGAAGGAATGTTGATTCCGTCAATGGCCGCCGCAACCGCCATCGCCATGCCGGCGCTTGTGCGGAGCACGAGAATGTTCTGTGCGGTATCCATCGAAACGAGCGCATCCTTTATGATGCGGCGGAAACGCATCTGGCTCTCCTCCGAAGCGTCACTGCGGGAGATACAGACGTAGCGCTGGCGTCCTCTCTCGATCGGCATCTTCGTGATCTTCATCTCACGGATGTCGCGGGAAATGGTAGCCTGCGTCACATTGAACCCCGCCTGCGTCAAGAGGTCTGCAAGCTCCTCCTGCGTACCTACCTCACGGGTCGAAATCAGTTCCATGATTTTCATCTGTCTTTTGTTCTTCATACTTCTTCCTTTCCGAAACATAAAACGCGTTTCTCTATAGCTTTCCCCTCACTCTTTCCCAAAAGGAAATGTCCTTAAGCATAACAACCGGCACAACGCCGGGAGCTTTCCGAATCGTAACCGTCTCGCCGACGGCAAGCGCCAAAACCTCGTCTCCGTCCACGGTTACCTGTGCTTCTTTCTCCATGGAACGGGAACTCCTGCACACCTCTACGGTAACCTCGTCGTCCTCCGAAATGATCAGCGGACGCGCGTGCAGCATATGCGGACAAATCGGTGTGATCACAAGCGTATGTGCTACCGGCGAAACGACTGGGCCGCCCGCGCTCAGACTGTATCCCGTTGAGCCGGTGGGCGTAGCCAAAATCACGCCGTCACCCTGATAATTCTCGACCTCCTGTCCGTTCACCGAAAGGCGAAGGCGGATCAGACGGGAGAATCCGCTTCGGGCGATAACGATGTCATTTAACGCAAGTGTCCCGCAGGGATTGCCCTGATAGGACGCTGTCAGAAGCGTACGGTTTTCGATGACATACTCACCGGAGACAAGCTTTGCAACCGCCTTCTCCGCATCCTGATACTCGGCCGCCGTCAGAAATCCGAGGTGCCCGAGGTTGATTCCCATAACCGGAATGCCGTACGGAAGCAGCACCTTAGCCGCGCGGAGAAACGTTCCGTCCCCACCGAGGATCACGGCACAGTCCGTGCCTTCCTCAAGCTTCACCTCCCCGTATTCCGTTCCCGGAATGATCGGGGAAATCACATAGGCCCTGCAGCCTTTCTCCGAGAAGGACTCCGCGAGCTGCCTCGCAATCCGTCCGCCCGGATCCTTTTCCTCATTTGCGATAATACAAAAATGCTTCATCGACAATCCTTTCCGCATCCGCCCCGGAATATCCGGGAACTTCTTCCCCGGTTTTGGTCCCGAGGAAAAGATACTCGATATTGCCGCTTCCGCCCTGAATCGGCGATCTTGTCACGCCGTCAATCCGAAGCCCGAGCCCCGTCGCGAAAGCAAGCACGTTCTTTATCACATTCTTATGAACCTTGCGGTCCTTAACGATTCCGTTCTTTCCGATCCATTCCCGCCCCGCTTCGAACTGGGGCTTGATGAGGCAGGCAAGCCGCCCGCCGGTTCTGACCAAGGACACCATGGAAGGAAGCACTTTGGTCAGTGAGACAAATGACACATCGGCCGCAAGGAAGTCCGCTTCCCCGCCGAGTTCCTCACTCGTTACGTCCCTTATATCCGTCTGCTCCATCGATACGACCTTCGGGTTACTCCGAAGCGACGGATGCAGCTGGTCCGTTCCGACATCAATCGCGAATACCTTCGCGGCTCCGCTTTGGAGCATGCAGTCGGTAAATCCGCCGGTGGAGGCGCCTGCGTCGATACAGGTGAGCCCGTTCAAATATACGGAGAATTCGCTTAATACAGCGGCCAGCTTGTCACCTGCGCGGCTTACATAACGCATGCCCTCGCCGGTAAGCGTTACGGTGTCTTCTTCACAGACCTGCGCGCCGCATTTTGTGACCGGGGTTCCGTTCACCGAAACCTCGCCGGCCTTGATCCTGTTCTGCGCCCGCTCTCGCGATTCGCAGAAGCCGTTTTTATGCAGATATACGTCTAGCCGTTCCTTCATGATTTCTCACCCTTTTTGAAGGCAAGAATCCGTTTCGCCGTTGCCTCCGCGGTGAGCCCGTATATCTCCCTCAGCTCCTTATCGCTTCCCTGCGGAATAAACGTATCCGGGAGCGCCGTGATCATCACCTGCATCGGAAGCTGTTCCGCTGCGCAAAATGCGGACACATGTTCTCCGAATCCGCCGCTCGTTACGCCTTCCTCCATCGTTACGAGGAGGCTGTGCGTCTCCGACAGTTTTCGGATCAGCTCTTTATCAAACGGCACGGCAAATCTTGCGTTAACAACCGTTACGTCATAGCCCTGTTTCGAAAGAATCTCCCGCACGCCGAGGGCTTCCTCGGTAAGGGTTCCGAAGTACAGGACACAGACGTCCTTTCCTTCCGTAAGCACTTCCGCTTTGCCGCTTTGAATCCGGGGCGTATCGTCACTAAGAAGCGCGATGTCCTTTCCGCCTCTCGGATACCTTACGGCAACGGGGCCGTCAAGGGTTACGGCGTAACGTAACATGCTCCGGAATTCCGCGCCGTTACGGGGTGCCATAACGGTCATGCCGGGCATATGGGAAAGGTACGCGATATCGAATATTCCCTGGTGAGTCTCGCCGTCCGCACCGACAATTCCCGCTCGGTCCACGGCAAGAAGTACAGGGCGTTCATTCAGACAGATATCCTGCATGATTTCATCATAGGCACGCTGCAAAAAGGTCGAATACACTGCAAGAACCGGACGCATCCCGCCGAGGGAAAGTCCTGCCGCAAAGGATGCCGCGTGTCCCTCCGCGATACCGACATCGAAGAACCGGTTCGGAAACTGCTTCCGGAAACGGTCCAGTCCGGTACCGTCCGACATTGCCGCGGTAATCGCGACAAGCTTCGGATCGTTCTGCCCGAGCTTAACGATCTCATCCCGGAAGATGTCCGTATAGGACTCGCTTCTAAAGGAAGAAAGCGTTCTTCCGTTCACCATGTCAAAAGGCGCAATGCCGTGGAAGCGGCTCGGATCGTCCTCGGCGAAACGGTAGCCCTTGCCCTTCTTCGTGATGACATGGATGATAACCGCGCCGCGGATCTTGGCGGCAGCGTTCAAAGCCCGCTCCACGTCGCGGATATTATGTCCGTCAACCGGTCCGTAATAGGTAAGTCCCATCTCGCTGAAGAACTCACCGGGGACAACCATCGAACGGATGGTGGATTTCATACGGCGGATTCCGCCGGCAACCTTGGAACCGAAATTGGTCTTATTCAGAACGTTCTCGACGTTCCCTTTGAAATCGATGTAGTTCACGCTCATGCGGACGCGGCGCAGATAATTGGCCATGCCGCCCACGTTCTTCGAGATAGACATCTCGTTGTCATTCAGGATGATGATCAGATTGGTCTTAAACCGGCCGGCGTTGTTCAGTGCCTCGTAAGCCGGTCCGCCCGAAAGGGATCCGTCGCCGATTACCGCAACAATCCGGTTGTTCTTCCCCGCAAGGTCGCGGGCCTTCGCAAGTCCCGCCGCAATGGATACGGAGGTGGAACTGTGGCCGGTGTCCGCTACGTCACAAAGGCTCTCCCTGCGTTTCGGGAAGCCGCTGATCCCGCCCCGCTTCCGAAGCGTCGAAAAGGCTTCCTTCCGCCCCGTCAGGATCTTATGGGTATAGGACTGGTGCCCCACATCCCACACGAGCTGATCCTCCGGAAAATGAAGAAACCGATGCAGCGCTACCGTCAGTTCCACCGTGCCCAGATTGGACGCCAGGTGGCCGCCGTTACGGCTTACGGTGCGGATGATATAACTGCGGATTTCCTTACAGAGACGCGGCAGCGACTCAAAGGGAATCTTCCGCACATCATTCGGCTCCTGAATTTTATCTAAAAGGTTACTCATCGTTATTTGGTCCGTTTCACTAAGGACAGCAAAAGCGCCTTAAGAAATTCTCCGTCTTCATTTTCCCCGACATATAAACCGAGTTTCGCAAGCGCACGGTCCGTAAGCTTCTCCACCATCTTCTTCGCGGCTTCGATTCCGAACAGCGAAACATACGTCGTCTTCTTATTCTTCTCGTCGCTGAATACGGCCTTCCCGAGTTCCTCGACGGTGCTTGTCACATCGAGCACATCATCCTGAATCTGGAAGGCAAGTCCGACATCGGCAGCCACCTCTTCCATGGCGCAGACAGTTTCGTCGTCCGCACCCGCAAGAATCGCGCCTACCATCATCGAGGCCTCGAGAAGCGCTCCTGTCTTCAGTTTATAGATAAACAGCAGTTCCTCTTCGCTGAAACTCTTTCCGGTGCCGATTACGTCGACGGTCTGTCCGCCGACCATTCCGCGGGCTCCGGATTTCCCGGCAAGCACGCGGAGCGCTTTCTGAAGGAGCTTTCCCTCATTGCCCTGCCCGTTCGCTGCAAGCGCGGTTTCAAATGCGAAATTCAAAAGTCCGTCTCCGGCAAGAATGCCCATGGCATGTCCGTAGGCCGCATGGGTTGTCAGCTTGCCGCGGCGGTACATGTCGTTGTCCATCGCCGGCAGATCGTCATGCACAAGCGAATAGGAATGAATCATTTCGATAGCTCCCATAAAGGGAACAAGAATGTCCTCCTCGCGTTCGCGCGCGCCGCCCAGGCAGCGGTAAGTCTCCTGCATCAGCATCGGGCGGACTCTCTTGCCGCCTGCCAATACACTGTAATTCATCGCTTCAAACAGAATGCGCTGGCGCCCTTCCTCCTTCGGAAGAAGCATCCGGATGCGATCCGTTATCTGCGCGGTTTTTTCTTTCAATACTTTCTGAAACGTAAGGTCATTCATCGGCCGTTCCGTCCTCCTCGATAATCTGAAGTTCTTTCTCCACGGTATCAATCATTTCGCTGCATTTCTTCAGCTGTTCCATCCCCTCACGGTACAGACGGAAAGACTCGTCAAGCGTCAGTTCCATGCTTTCCATCTTACGGAGAATCTCTTCCATCTGCTGCATGCGGTTCTCTAACGAAACCTTCTTCTCTTCTGCCATGTCCGTCTACCTCCGTTCGTTATCCTGTAAAAGCTTTACTTCCTTCACTTCGGTCAAAAGCTCGCCGTCCTTAAGGAAAACCCGGATCTCGTCGCCGGACTTCCTTCCGGAAGCCGTTGTTACCGCCTTTCCGTCCGCGTCGGAAACATATCCGTATCCGCCCGCAAGCTTCTTTGCAGGCGAAACGCCTTCCAGTCTTGCTGCATACATCGAAAGGCGGTGCTTCTCACGCTCTAAACGCGTGTCCATAGCCGTCCGCATGTTCTTCTCGATCACCTCGAGACGCTCCCTGCGCCTCATAAGACGCACCGTAGGCTTCTGTAACGCCATCATTCTGCCGAGGGCGGAAAGCTTATCCCGAAGTTTCGAAATCCGGTCCATTACGGCAAATGTGAATTCGCTGTGATAGTCCGCAAGCCTCGTCAGTAACTCATCCGCTTCCCTTACGCTAAGCTCCGCTGCCGCAGAAGGGGTCGGGGCTCTTAAGTCCGCCACGTAATCGATGATCGTCGTATCGGTTTCATGTCCGACGCAGGATATTACCGGCACCGGACAGTCATAAACGGCTCTCGCGACATTCTCTTCATTGAACGCCCAGAGGTCTTCGATGGAGCCTCCGCCGCGTCCCACAATGATGACGTCCACGTTCTCCCGGACCAGTCTTTTGATGGCCCTGACAACCGTCATCGAAGCGCCTTCTCCCTGCACCTGCGCAGGCACGAGAATCGGCTGCACATACGGATTTCTGCGGTGCAGGATGGAAACGATATCCTGCAAAGCGGCACCGGTCCTCGATGTTACGATTCCGACACGCTTCGGATAAAGCGGAAGCGGTTTCTTATGGCTCTCGTCGAAAAGCCCTTCCGCGTACAGCTTCTTCTTCAGCTGCTCAAAGCGCTCATAAAGCTCGCCGAGACCCGAGCGGACAATCCGGTCCGAATACAGCTGATAAACGCCGTCCCGCTCATATACGCCGATCCGGCCGAGCACCTGTACCTTATCCCCTTCCTGCATCTGAAAGGTAAGGCCGTTTCTGCGGGAATCCTTAAACATCGTGCAGCGAAGCGCCGCGTCGGCATCCTTTAGGGTGAAGTAGATATGTCCGGAGGAATGGTATTTGAGGTTGGATACCTCTCCTTCCACCGTAACCCGCGGCAGAACGCCGTCCCGCATGAACATGGTTTTGATGTATAAGGTGATCTTACCGACACTATATACCGGATTCATTCTTCTTTTCGATTACCTTTCCGAGGATTCCGTTGACAAAGCCGTAGGAATCGTTCGTTCCGTACTTCTTCGAAAGCTCTACGGCCTCGTTGGCCGCAACCTTCTCGGGGATGTCCTCATCAAACAGAATCTCAAACACGGCAAGCCGCAGAATGTTGATTTCCGCCTTGCCCATCCGATTCAGGTCCCATCCGATCGCGTACCGGGAAAGCAATGCGTCGATCGTTCCGATATGCTCCTGAACCTTCTTATAGCGCGTGTATAACTCTTCCGTGAGCTCCTTCGCAAAATGCTGCATGTCATAGTAGGTCCGAAGCGCTTCCTCGCGCTCGGGCTCCTCGTAGAAACCTGCAAGGAACAGCGATACGAAAACCTGCTCACGAAGTTCCGTCCGGCTCAGCCGTTCGATTTCTTTGGTAATGATTTCGTCACTCAAAGCTATTCTCCTTCTATGGTTATTAAAACTTCGGTTGCCTAGCAGCCGGCCGCCTCATAACCAAAAATAAAGGGAAGTGCATGGCGCAAACCTTCACTTCCCTTACCGTCCGTTCCGTTATTTACGCCTTTTCAATGTCCACTCCGACGATGTGCACGTTCACGCACACAACCGGAAGCCCTGTCATTCCCTCGATCGCGGTTCTTACCTTCTCCTGAACCGCCTTGCTGACCTTCGGGATGCTGTATCCGTACCGGACCACCAGCGACAGCTCTGCGCTGACCTCTCCGTTCGTCACGTCGATTACCGCGCCCTTGCTGAGATTCTTGATTCCGAGCTTACCGATAATCTCTTTCGTAAGATTGCCTGACATATAGGCGACGCCCTCTGCTTCCGTGGCCGCAAGCCCGGCAATGGAGGCGATTACGTCGTTCGCGATCTTGACATTTCCGTCCATTCCCTCGAGGTCCATTTTTACACCGTAAATCGGTTCATTATCCTTGCTCATAATTTCGTTCCTTCCCGCTCGCCCCATCGGGACGGCATTCTTTCGCTATCATAATCGGATTATAACAAATTCGGGGGAAAATATCAATGTTTTGATGAATAAAAGATGAATAAAAATGCCGTACCGGATGGCCGGTACGGCAAATGTAACTGCTTTATTTATCTTTCTTCGATGAGGACATATTCCCCGGTTACGGGATCCTTCTGAAAGCGCCTTACAAACGCGGTTCCCTCGAACGCGTCTCCGCTCGATGCCCGGTCTTCGGAAGCAACCCCTTCGTGCTCCGTTCCTTCCGCGGTTTTCCCCGCGCTGTCAACCTCCATCGTATACCCGAGGCTGTTCGTACGATACCCGGATACCGTGATGATTCCGTCCTCTTCCGTTACGGAGTTCGTCACGAAGTAAACAGGTTCCTCCACATACAGATCGGCTATCAACGGAATCGCAATCAATTGGAACAACTCCCGTTGTTTCTCATAATCCGTAGGAAAGACACATATGAACTTTGCTTTCGAATCCTTTTTATAGGTCGGTGCGAAAGCGTTCAGGCCTGCACCGCTTGGAATCGTAATGTATAGGGGCTCATCATCCGGTGAAAGTTCCCCGTCGTGCGCAACGTCCGAATCGAGATTGTTCTCTACGCCCGTGTTGACGGTGCTGTCCGGCGCAGAGGCTGCAATGGTCGGAGCATTCTGCTGTACGGTTTGGACCAGGTCATATCGTTCCGTGGCCGCTTCTCTTGCCTGGCCGGCCCGGTCGTCTGCGTCCTTCTGTACGCTGTTCGCGTTCTTAACGGCAAGGGCAATCAGAAGAATCACCGCGCAGGCTGCCACACACGAGGAAACCCTGAGAAACAGCGGACGAATATAGAACGGTTTCGTACGCTCCGGCTTGGCATTTGCCGCCATGCTCTCCGCGTTCGCTGCGCGGGATGCCTGTGCCGCGCGAAGAGATGCTTCGAGGATGCGCTTCTTCGCGTCGTCGGAAAGCTTTTCCTGCTGCATTGTCTGTTTCAATTGTTCTTCTGCTTTCATTGCATCTTCTCCTTATATCGTTCGGCAAGCATGTCCCGTCCGCGCGATAACCGCATCTTAACGGCCGAAACGGACTTTTTAAGTACCTTCGCGATCTCCTCCACACGGTACTCTTCCACATAATGGAGCATCAGTACGGTCCGGTACTTTTCGGGAATCGAATCCAGTACCTCGAGAATTCCGTAGTCTGCGTCGCGTCCGACGGAAATCTCCGCCTGTTCCGAAAGAATCCGTTCCCGGTTTTTATTCTTCCGAACAAGCATCAGGCTGTTGTTACGGACAACCTTGACAAGCCACTGCTTTTCATGCGCCTCATCCGGAAACTCCGGCGCCTGCTCCGCATAGGTTACAAAAGTATCCTGGACCATGTCCTCCGCGTCGGCACGGTTTCCGACGATGGAAAGACTCATGCGGTATAAAAGATCCCCGTATGTGTCTAGGATATGAGCGATATGCTCCTCCTGTTGTAACCGGTTATAACTCACAAAGACGCTCCGTTTCCGTCACCGGACGGTTCCGATGAAGATCGGACAGCCGGTGAGATTATCGATGATCATGTATACAAAAGAACGGTTCAAGTATACACGATAGATATCTCTGAAGTCAACCGAATCGCAGTAACACTGAGATATTTCGGTCACCGCTGCCGCCTTTGTTCCCTCTCTGTTAACCTCGATAAATGTCTTCTGGATGACCCCCGAAACCTTGGTTTCACGGCTCGAAAGCTTCCCGAATTTGGCGTAATTCGTGAACGCCTCACGAATACCCATGCGCTCAAGAACATCCACCAAAGAGGCGCCGTATTCTTCCTTGTACTCGGGAATCTTCACATATACATCGCCGCCCCGCGCGTTTAGAATAAGCTCGCGGTAGCTTTCCGCGGTAAGGGAAGCAGCCAGCTCCGATACGGTTACGCCTTCCTTCGGAAGAAGCGCCACATAGGAATACTGTCTGTCCTTATAGGACTTCCGAAAACCGGTGCAGAAATCGTTCTCATAATAGGTTCCGTCCGCGCCTCCGTACATCAGCTTCCGCTGCTCCGTCGTCCCGTCCTCATGGGTGAAGGTTTCCTCGTTACAGTTTTCTTCTTCAAAAGGGTCGTCCCATTTTGCGTCAAATGCTATGGCGTTTATGAGCATCATGACCGTCTTCGGATCGATGCTGTCGTTCATCTTCGGAATCATGCCCTTGGTATGCTCCGAAACCCAAAGGTTAATGTCTTCTACCGCCTCCGGCTTTTCGAAATCCGTACGGAACACCGCTGCGCGGTAGGCATTTCCGATAATCTGCAGATATTCCGGATAAATCTCTTCGGCAAACTTCCCGGTGATCCATACGGAATCGGCAATCGTGAACACGCCGTCGTCTTCCTGCCTGCTCATAAACCAGGCGGCAAGGCGGTTCATCTGCTCCGTGCTCATGCCGGTAACCTGTTCGATTTCCGCAAGCGTCGTGTCGGTTGCGCCGTTACTTAACATGCCGAGGGCAAACCAAAGCGAATACGGCGAAACCATCATCGTGCCGTCCTCTTCCGCGAGCACTTCCCGGAAGAATCGGAACGCATACTCGTTATAGGCATCCGCAAGTGTCTCATCCATCGGCTCCGCTTCGATTCCCGCAGCGGACGCGCCTCCGGTCATCTCCCCGGAAACGGCATAACCGGGCGTTTTCTTATCTGCCCCCGCCGTCTCCGGGACGATGCGTGAATCCCCCGCTTTTACTCTGTCCTCTGCGGCGCATCCGAACAGCGCCGCGGACAGAATCACGATTAACAGAAATGCAATTGTTCTTTGCAGAGATAACTTTCTCATTTTGCGCCTCTTACTGAAATACTCCGATGAAGAGCGGAATGTTGTTAATATCGTCCATGATCATGTAAATGAACGGATGATCAAGGTTTACGTAGTAGTAAGGATAAGGCTCCATAACGCAGGCTGCTTCCAGCGTGACCGCGGTAACCGCAGCCGCCTCCGTGCCCTTCTCGTCGACCTTGATGAAGGTCTTATGGATGACCTCGCTCACAAAAAGCTTCTGGTCTTCGGTAATCGCGGAGAAATCCGCACGCCCGGTGAATGCATCCGTCATGCCGAGCTCCTTAAGCGCATCAACCAGTCCCATTTCGCTCCGGTCCTCAAACTTCGGCATGCTTACCGTAATGCCCGAGCTCTGCTTATACGGAACCGCGTTGAAATCAAACGCGGAAATCACATCCTCGATCGTATAACCGTCCTTCGGAAGAATCGCGCGGAAGGAGTAACCGTTCTCGTACAGTTTGTCTATGCCGGTCATCCGCTCGTTCTCGAAGTAGCGCTCCGCTTCGCCCGTCATCATGTCGATCTCTTCTTCGTTTCCGTTCGCGTGATAGAAAGGCTTCTTCTCGGTAGCTTCCTCGAAGAACGGATCCTTCCAGATTCCGTCAAATGTCACGGCGTTGATCAGAATCATCGCCTGGTCATCGGTAAGACGGTCAAGAATCTTGCTGATACGGTGCTTCGTATTCTCATCCACCCAATTGTTGATTGCCTCTACCGTTCCCGGATCGGAGAACGGTGCGCGCATGACGGCGCTTCGGTAGTAGTTTCCGCATGTCTTAAGGAAGGCATCCTTCACGCTCATCTTAAGGTTTTCATTCAGCCAGATGGAATTGGCGGTCCGGACGATTTCCTTCTTGTCGCCGTACTGCATCAGATACGCAACGGCGTTGTTGCTTACATCGGCGCTAACGCCGAACATCTCTTCAATCTGCTTCTTCGTTTCTTTGCTTGCGCCGTTATTCAACATGCTGATAGCTGCATATACGGAATACGGGGAAAGCAGAATGTTCTGCCCCTGCTTGTAGCACTGAAGGAGCATATTCACGGAGAACGCATTAAAGCCCTCCGAGAAATCAGCCCCCGGAACGTGAACCTCCGGTGTTTCGGATGCCGAGCCGGCGGTCAGTTCCTGTGCCGCGACCTCCGAGCCGTTCCGCTTCGAGCCCTTCTTCTTATCGGACTCATCGGCGCCGCAAGCCGTAAGGCTTAAAAGAAGGATCATAATAAGTAATCCCGAGATAATTTTCTTCATCATAATTCTCCAACCCTTTCACGAAACCTTTGTTTCGTTTTTCTTTTTGATACTTCTTAAATGCTTTTGGGAGGGAATCGGTCACATTTTCCGCAAAAAAGATGCAATTTTTTTTGACAACAAAAAAAGCCCCCTCCGCATAATGCGGAGAGGGCCGGAAATCCGGATCAAACTCTCTTCATGTACTCGCCGGTACGGGTGTCAATCTGAATCGTCTCGCCTTCGTTTACGAAAAGCGGAACCATAACGGTTGCACCGGTCTCAACAGTTGCGGGCTTCGTAGCGCCGGTAGCGGTATCGCCCTTGAAGCCGGGCTCGGTAGCCGTAATCTGAAGCTCTACGAAAAGCGGAGGCTCGATGGAGAAAATCTGTCCCTGATGGGAAAGGGTCTTAACCATCTCGTTCTCCTTAACGAACTTCATTGCGTCACCGCACTGCTCCTCGGTCAGGGAAATCTGATCGAAGGTCTCGGTGTTCATGAAGTTGTACATATCACCGTCTTTATAAAGATACTGCATGTCTGCTCTCTCAATGTGAGCCTGGGGATACTTATCGGTCGGGCGGAAGGTCGTCTCCACAACGCCGCCGTTTTTGATATCCTTCATCTTGGTGCGGACGAAAGCCGCGCCCTTACCGGGCTTAACATGCTGGAATTCAATAACCTGCAAAACTTTGCCGTCAATCTCAAGCGTAATGCCGTTTCTGAAATCGCCTGCTGAAATCATAAATCATCCTCCTAATATATCCTTCTAGATAACCGCTACATAGTTTATCGTAACTTGTGGCTTTTTTCAACCATTTTTTTACAGTTCCAGTAACTTTTTCTCCGAATGCGCCAGATTCTCGCATCCGTCCTCCGTGATTACGACCATATCCTCGATGCGGACACCGCCGAAATCCTTTACGTAGATGCCCGGTTCAACGGTCATCAGCATGCCCGCCCGAAGCACTCTCGTATCCCGCATATTGCAGTTCGGATCCTCGTGAATCTTAAGGCCGACGCTGTGGCCGAGGCCGTGTCCGAAGCAGTCGCCGTAGCCGCCCACGCGGATCATGTCGCGGGCAATCGCGTCGGTTTCCTTTCCGGTCATGCCGGGACGGATTCTTTTAAGAACCGCTTCCTGCGCCTTTAATACGAGATTGTAGATTTCCTTCTGCTTCTCGCTTGCCTTGCCGATCACAACGGTACGCGTCATATCGGAGCAATAGCCCTGATAGACACAGCCGAAATCCATCGTCACGAAATCGCCCTGCTGAATCTTCCGACTGGAAGGCATCGCGTGCGGCATGGACGAATTCACGCCCGATGCTACGATCGGCGGGAAAGAATTTCCCGACGCGCCATGCATCTGCATGAAGTAGGTCAGCTTGGCGGCAATCTCGAGCTCGGTGATTCCCGGCTTCAGGTACGGAAGGATCTCCGTGAAAGCAAGGTCTCCGATATGCTCTGCCATGCGGAGCTTCTCAATCTCCTCAGGTGTCTTGATCTGCCGAAGCTCCGAAAGGATATCTCCCACGGGAAGAAGCTCTGCGGAAACCGCTTCCTTATACTCCCGAAACTGCAGATAGGTTAATACTTCCTCTTCAAATGCCAGCTTCTTTACGTTCTGCTTTTTGCAAAGCTCCGCTACGCACTTTGCATAGCTGCTTCCGGCGATATCCATGACATTTGCCGCGGATGCTTCCTGCTGTGCCTGAAACAGGAACCTAAAATCGGTCAGAAGATACTGCTCCGTTTCGGTAATCAGAAGCACTCCGGTGTCATTGGTATAGCCCGAAAGATAACGAATGTTTGCAAGATCGGATACTAACATCGCGTCGGCTCCGGTCTTTTTGATCAGGTCTCTCGCCCGATCCCATCCGGTACTGTTCACTCTTCCTCACCCCAGATTTCTATTAATTTGTCCATGGCGGCAATGTAGCCGTCCATACCGAGCCGCATGATCATCGCGTTGCATGCCGGCGACGTTACGCTGTTCCGGCGAAACGCCTCACGGTTATAGATGTCGGTCAGATGCACCTCAATCTTCGGCATCGGGATATCCAGAAGGCAGTCATAAATCGCATAGCTGTAATGCGTCAGCGCTCCCGGATTGATAATTACTCCGTCAATCTTCTCTTCGGCGGCCTGCTGCAGGCGGTCGATGATGGCTCCCTCATAATTGCTCTGGAAGCACTCTGCCTCGAGTCCGCGGCTTTCCGCCTGTTCCGCAATCAGTTTAAGCAGGTCCTCATAGCTGTCATACCCGTAAATCAGCGGATTCCTCTTGCCGAGGAAATTCAGGTTCGGTCCGTTTACGACCAGGATCTTACGTCCCATAGCGCACTCCTCCTTCACATTTTATTCTGATGGCTCGGCCTTTCGGCCTTATCGCCGTTTTTTCTTCGGCAAATGCTACATGCACCGTTCCACTTCCCCAACGATTTCGTCTTCGCTGAGGTCGTCCACTGCTATCACGTGGTGGGCGATCATACGGTACACGAACATGCGCTCCGTAACCATGCGTTCCAGCATCTTTCCGTCCTCCGGAAGCAACGCCCGGTACGGCGCGTCCTTTACGCGCTCTTCGGCGTGCTTCGGCTCGATTCCGAGGCAGATGACATAACCGAGCTTTCGAAGAAGCTTCTGGTTTTTGTTCCGCATCGGCATGCCGCCGCCTGTCGCGATCACGTTCTGCTTTCCCTTCAGGGCAAGCTCTTTTAATACGATTGTTTCAAGATCCCGGAAGTAATCCTCGCCTTTCTTCGCGACAATCTCCGGAACCGTCATTCCCATCTTCTCTTCAATGAGCCGGTCGGTATCGATAAAGGTATACCCGTAGGTTTCGGCAAGCTTCCGTCCGACCTCCGCCTTCGGCGTTCCCATGAATCCGATGAGAACGAGATTTGTATTCTTCAGCCTGTTCAGGCGGTCCTTTCGGAAGAAGAACAACACGATCTTCTCAAGCGGCCGCTTCAGAACGATCTGAATCTCCTCGCGCTTATTGATCGGCTTCACGAGGAAGGAACGGATTCCGGTACGGTTCGCGCCGTACACGTCCGTAAACAGCTGGTCGCCGATGAACAGCGTATTCTTCTTGGTCGTGCCCATCACAAGCATTGCCCGACGGTAGTTCTTCCGGCTCGGCTTGTGCGCGTTGAAAATGTAATGGAGCCGCACACCCTTAACGGATACGCCGCGATAGAAACGGCGCACGCGCGGAGCCTTATTGTTCGAAAGAAGGCAGATTCGAAAGCCGATCTTTCTTAGTCTTCGAAACAGCTCAATGACTTCTTCGTTGGCATCGTTTCCATGCTCTACGAGTGTATTGTCGATATCATAGATCAATCCCCGGTAGCCCTTCTTATAGAGCCCCTCGTAATCGATATCATAACTGGATTCGGCCATCTCGGCCGGATAAAACCTGGAAAACATACCGCCAAACTACCTTTACAACCTAATTTTATAAATTCGCAAAAGGCGGCACGGTTTGCGCCATGCCGCCCCCGAAACATCTTATTCGTCTTCGTCCTTAACCTTATCGGACTCTTCGATAACCTTCGCCTGAACGTCGGCGGTTGCCGGCTCGTAACGGGCAAATTCGTAAGAGAAGTCACCGATACCGCCGGTCATGGACCGAAGGTCGGTGGAGTATCCGAACAGCTCGGACTGCGGGATATCAGCAACGATCTCCTGCCTGCCGCCCGGAAGCGGATTCATGCCGAGCACGCGGCCGCGGCGTTTGCTGAGGTCACCCATGATATCGCCGGTGAACTTATCCGGAACAACAACCTTCAAAGTCGCAATCGGCTCGAGAATGATCGGCATTGCATCCATGACGCCGAGCTTGAATGCCTTGCGGGCAGCAAGCTTAAATGCCATTTCATTGGAGTCTACCGGATGGTAGGAACCATCGATCAATGTAGCCTTGATTCCGACAACGGGATAGCCGGCAAGCGGTCCCGCAAGAACGCTCTCCTGAATACCTTTTTCAATTGCCGGGAAGAAGTTCTTCGGAACGGAACCGCCGAAGATCTTCTCTTCGAATACGTACGGCTTGTCGAGATCGCCGGAAGGCTCGAAGATCATGATAACATCACCGAACTGGCCGGCGCCGCCGGACTGCTTCTTGTGACGTCCCTGAACCTGAACCTGCTTCTTGATCGTCTCGCGGTAAGCAATCTTCGGCTTACTGATAACCATCTCAGCCTTGTAACGGTTCAGGATCTTGCTGACCGTAACCTCAAGCTGCTGGTCGCCGATGCCGTACAGAAGCGTCTGACGGTTTTCCTTATCGTTGACAATCGCAAGCGTCTTGTCTTCTTCCATGATCTTCGAAAGAGCCTGGGAAATCTTATCGTCATCGCCCTTGTTCTTAGCTTCGTAACGTACATAGGTGTAAGGAACGGAAACCTTGATCGGATCGTAGATGATTGGATTCGCCTTGGTGGAAAGGGTGTCGCCGGTCTGCGTATCGGAAAGCTTACCGATGGCGCCGATATCACCTGCGTACAGCTCCTTCACTTCGATCTGTTCCTTACCTCGCAGGATGTAAAGACGGGACAGTTTTTCTTCGGTTTCCTTGTTGGCGTTGTAGATTACGGAATCGCTCTTCAGAACGCCGGAGCAAACCTTGATCAGGGAGAACTTACCGATGAACGGATCGGCGATGGTCTTCCAAACGCGTGCAGAGAAATCCTTATTGGCATCATAGTCCGCGAAGAAGGTCGTGCCGGTCTTCTGGCTCATACCGGTAACAACGCCCTTGTTCGGTGACGGGAAATACTTATCAATGGCCTGCAGGAGCGCGAACGTTCCTCTTGCCTGAACGCCGGAACCGCAAAGTACGGGAACCATATCGCCGGCGCCTACGCTTCCGCGGATTGCGTTCTCAATCTCAACCATCGTAAACTCTTCGCCTTCGAAATACTTCTCCATAAGCTCTTCGCTGGACTCCGCAATGGACTCCATCAGAGCTGCGCGGTAATTCTCGGAATATTCCTTGCAGTATTCCGGAATCTCACCGTCAACGTACTCACCGAGGTTGTTGGTGAAACGGCGGCCTGCATTCTTAACAACATTAACGAATCCGACGAACTTCTCGTTCTCACGGATCGGGGTATGGAACGGCGCAATCCGGTTGCCGTAACGCTCTTTCAGGTCCTCAACAACGTTCCGGTAGCTCGCATTGTCATCATCCATATCGGTAACAAAGAACATACGGGGCAGCTTAAACCGTTCGCAGATGTCCCATGCCTTCTGCGTTCCGACCTCAACGCCTGCCTTCGCGGATACAACGATAACCGCGGCATCGGCTGCGCTGACAGCTTCCTCTACTTCGCCCACAAAATCGAAGTAACCGGGAGTGTCGATGAAGTTGATCTTCGTCTCTTCCCAAAGAATCGGAACAACGGTGGCGCTGATGGAGAACAGTCTCTTCTGCTCTTCCTTGTCATAATCGCTGATGGTATTGCCTTCCTCAACGCGGCCGAGTCTCTTCGTTACTCCGGTCGTGTAAGCCATAGCTTCCACCAGTGTTGTCTTTCCGCAGCTGCCATGTCCCAAGATGGCAACGTTACGGATCTTTTCGTACTTATAGGTCTGCATAACGGTAAACCTCCATTGGATTTGTAAAACACAAGGATATTTTACCAATTTTTCGAAAATCTTTCAATTGTTTTTGTGAATATTTCCGAAAAATGTGAAAAAGAAGACCTTTTTCGGAAAACCTTACGGAAAATCCGTCGCATTTTCCGAAAAGTACTCCTCTTCCTCCGGGGTTTCCTCCTTCTTCAGAAGAAATTCGGCTTCCTTTTTGGCGAGTGCCTCCCGCAATCCCTTCACCGCGTCGAACGGCATAAACTGCTTGGCACGGTCGGCGGGGCTCATCTTCGGCCTGGCTTTATTTCCCACGTTTATGTCCTCCGATCTGATTGTTACGGTCCCTGGCGGTAGCGCCGTCAAGGAGGTCTCTTCCTTTAAGCATGGCATTTCCGCCGTAGCGCTCTTTAATCGAGAGCACCGCCTTCTGAAGGGTATGCTCCCTCCTGTCGTCCTCCGCCTGCTCGGCGGTATCGAAAAGACTCAGCTGCCTAATGCCGGTATCTTTCACAATATTGTTGCAGGACAATCCGAGCCTTCTGATCGGAAACTCCGGGTCGACAACACGGTCGAAAGCTTCCCGAACGGCGCGGATCCACTCCGTATCACTGTTGGACTCATCGGGAAGGGACGCGGTTCCGCCGGACCAGGGAAGCTCGAGACCGTTCGAATAGCCGACATAGAAGCTCATGGATTTGGTCATGACCTCTTTTTTGACCATATCAAGGCAGAGCGTCTCAACCATCTCGGTCAGCACGAGCTTCGCCTCGTCAAAGGCGTAATCCCGCATCAGAACCTGTCCGGAACTTAACCCGTTGGTTCTCGGTTTGTACGCCTTGATATCCTGCATCGTCGTGCTCTCCCGTCCCCACGCGTGATCGATCAAAAGCTCCGCGTCGATGCCGAACGCCTTATAAAGCATGTCCTCATCGGCATGCGCAAGGTCGCCCATCGTATAGATGCCGCGCTCCGCGAGGCGTTTCGCGATGCCCGGCCCGATGCGCCAGAAATCCGTGATCGGACGGTGGTTCCATAGCGTCTTCCGATAGGTCTCCTCCGTGAGTTCCCCGATGAAATCCGATGCGTGCTTCGCCGTGATATCAAGGGCTATCTTCGTCAGATAAAGGTTCGTTCCGATCCCGCAGGTTGCCCGGATGCCGAGCTTTTCATGGATTTCTTCCATAAATTTGACGGCAAGTTGCCTTGCCGTCATGTGATACCGTTTCCGATATCCCGTCACGTCGATGAAACATTCGTCGATCGAATAGACATGGATATCCTCCGGCGCAATATACTGAAGATAAATCCCGTAGATTTCCGCCGCATAATCAATGTATTTCTGCATCCGCGGTTCCGCCATGATGTAATCGATATTCTTCGGAATTTCGAAAACACGGCAGCGGTTCTTAACGCCGAGCGCTTTCATCGAAGGCGATACGGCGAGGCAGATGGTCTTATCCGAGCGTTCCGGATCCGCAACGACAAGATTGGTCGTCATCGGATCCAGATGGCGCTCCGCACACTCTACGGATGCGTAGAAGGATTTCAGATCAATACATAAAAAAGCGGAATCTGCGTTCATGCGTCCTCTTAATAAATGTCACTGCTGTTAATGCCGAGATGCTTCCAGAGAGTTTCAAAGGTGCACGGGCCGATGTTCAATACCGCGGTCTTCGCTTCGATATCCGAATAGCCCTTTGCCTCCAGCTGCTCAAACGTATCAAGCATCAGATAACGGCCAATGGTATACGGAAGGTAAACAAAAGCATCCACGGCAACTGCGTCATATACATACGATGCGGTTTCGTCATCCCCGAGTCCGTAACCGTCGAGGAAGTTTTTCAAATCACCAACGCTCCATCCCATATAATTCACGCCGATATCGGCGATGGCGCATAAATCCATATTGAGATTATAATCAATGGCATATATATCAGCCAGATTCGTATCCTCGAGGATATAGTAATAAGCCTGCTCGCCGGCAACTACCGCCCAGCCTTCCGTATAACCGTTATAGCTCAGCAAAGCATTAATCGGACGATATCCTTCACAATGGGAGAAGAACTCGTGCTGGTAAAGGTGTCCGGGATATCCCTCATGCGCAAGGGTACTGAAGAAGCTGGTGCAGTCACTGATTCCGTCCGGATTGAAACGCATGATCTTTCTGGAACCGTTATCGTACTGGGGCGACATAAAGTATGCAAGTACGCCGTCCACCCGAAGCGCTTCCGGCAGCGCGCTTACCGTATAGCGCGTCTCGCGGATTTCGGGATAGTTCTGCTTGATATACTCCTTCAAAGAATCCAGAATCACTACCGGATCCTCAACGGTATAGTCATCCGAGGGATAATTGTCAAATGAATCCGGATGGAAACGATACAGTTTTACAAGTGCCGAATACTCACCATCGAATTTTGCTTTCAGGTAGTCAAACATATCGGTGCCGCTCATGTCGGTACCGAGTGTTGCCTGCGCGCTGTACTCGTAGTATTCCTTGCCGCCCGGAAGCTTGCACATTCCGAAGGCTTCGTCATCGCAGGCATCGTACCACTTCTGAATCTCCGCCTTAAAGGACTTAAGCGTTGTGAACAGATACTGTCTCAGCTTATCCTGATACTGCCGGATATATTCTGCATTCTGCTCCTCGGTAAGACCTGCCTCCACAATGTTCGCGGCAAATCCTTCCACAAGCGGATTATTATCTTCTACAATAATTCCGTCAATGTATTCGACGGTAACATCAATCATGGACTCAAGCAGAAGGCATCCTTTATCAAGATATTCCTTTCTGGCAAGCTCCAGTACTTCACTGAAGAATCTCGGGCTGTCCTCGATGGTCTCAAGGAAATCCTTTATATCCTGCTCATTCAGAAACGCGTATTCCGTTAGCATCGTGGAAACGCTGTTAACGACATTATTATTCTCGCTGAACAGGGCGCAATAGGTCTCATAGTTCAGGGATTCCGCCTGGATTCCGATATTAAACTCATACATCAGACGGTCGTAGTTTACCTGCTGACCGGGCGTCAGCGCTTCATAATCGAATCCGGCCATGCGGGACTTATACTTATTGCAGAACTCCGCATATTCCGCCGGGTCGGCTTCCACTTCTCCGAAGGTATTGCTCTTCGACATGCCGAACTGCTCGGGATATTCAAAATAGAAATGAAGATCCATTCCCGAGTCCTTCCCCATCTCGCGGGTGATTTCATCCAGGAAATCATCAAACTGCTCCTGCTCATCCGTATACTGCGGGATGTTAACCGCAGGCGTGCTCCAGGGCTTGCCGTCGACCGGCATCGGCGTCACTTCGGGCGTTCCCGTAGGTTCCCCGGTAGGTTCCGGCACATCCGTAGGAGTCGGCGTACTCGTTACCGACGATTTCTGTGCTTCACGCGTCTTTCCCTTGGAAACGGATTCCTGTTTCGTGCATCCGGAAAGAAGCGACAGAATCATGCAAAGGACAAGCAGAATTGCCGCCTTTTTTCTGAAAAACTTCATAAATAACCTCCCATCACCGGCCGCGTTCCCGAAATCCGGGATGCAGCCTGACGTTCCTCTTTTAACATATGTTACAGTATAAACGATTATAGCGGCAAATACAACCAAAATTGCCGTTTTTTCGTAAAATCTGTAAATAATACTTGCATTTTTCGTAAAAATCCGTTACAATGGCATCAGTAAGTAAACCAAGTTTACAAGCTTTTTCGTTTTTCCCATAGTTCGTAAGGAGGATTTTTATGGATCGCGCGGAATTAGGAAAGATTATCAAAGATGCCCGCCTTGCCAAGAAAATGACGCAAAGCGAAGTTGTCGGCACCTTTATCACCCGTAATATGTTAAGCCAGATTGAGAGCGGTGTTGCCGTTCCTTCGATCAAGACTCTGGAGTACCTCTCCAAGAAACTGGATATCTCAATTCAGATGCTTTCGGCCGGCGAACGGACCGAGCGCTCCGCCGCTACCCCGTCCGATTATGATTACATCCGGCAGTCGAAGCAGAAATTCAAGGCCGGACAGTACGAGGAAGCCGCCGCAATTGTAAAGCCGTGTCTGGAGGAGACTTCGGAATTCTTCGATGAGGCCTGTGCTATCTATACGATGAGCACTCTCGCTTTTGCCGGTAAGAGCGATGTCGACAAGCAGACCGCCTGCGCCTATGCGCGTGAGGCACTCCGCTACTCGGAGAAAGGCTTCTATGCCTGCCGTGAGTGGAAGGTCGAAGCCATCTGCCTGATTGAACGGCTGAGCTGATAATTGATTTCCGAACAAAAGAGGCCGTCGCTTGATGCGACGGCCTCTTTTCTTTCTTATCTTACTATTCTGTCTTACGGATTCTCTTCCGTTCCGATCTTACTGGTTCTCTTCCACTTCAATCTTGCGGATTTCCTTCGTATCAATTTCCTTCTTGATAGCAACAATGAAATCGGAAAGCTTCTTCTGGCCTTCGTCGCCTAAGAAACGGCTGCGGACGGATACAAGTCCTTCCTCTGCCTCCTTGGCGCCGACAACAAGCATGTAGGGAAGTCTGTCAAGACGTGCCTCACGGATCTTGTAACCGATCTTCTCGTCACGGGCATCGACCGTAGCAAGGATGCCTGCCTTCTTCAGTTCCGCGCAAACCTGCTCGGCGTATTCGTTCGTCTTCTCGGAAATCGGAAGCACGCGAACCTGCTCGGGGCAGAGCCACGTCGGGAACTGGCCGGCGTAATGCTCTATAAGCCATGCAAGCGTACGTTCGTAGCAGCCCATGGACGTTCTGTGGATGATCCACGGAGACTTCTTCTCGCCGTCCGCTCCGACATACGTCATGCCGAACTTCTGGGCGCTCTCGCAGTCAAGCTGAATCGTTACCATCGTGTCTTCTTTGCCGTATACGTTCTTGGCCTGGATATCGATTTTCGGTCCGTAGAAAGCGGCTTCGCCATCGGCTTCCGTGAACTTGATGCCGTTTTTGTTCATAACATCTCTGAGATACTGCTGCGTCGAATTCCAATACTCTTCGTCGCCTTCGTATTTGTCCTTGTTCTCAGGGTCCCACTTCGAAAGACGGTACGTAACGTCTCCGTCGATTCCGAGCGTCTTCATGACGTAGTTTGCAAGCTCAACACAGCGCGTCAGCTCCTCTTCCGCCTGGTCCGGTCGAAGCACGATGTGACCTTCCGTGATTGTAAACTGACGGACTCTCGTAAGACCGTGCATCTCACCGGAATCCTCGTTTCTGAAAAGCGTACTCGTCTCGGACATGCGGTACGGAAGATCTCTGTAGGAACGCTGCTCGTTCATGTATACATAATACTGGAACGGACACGTCATCGGACGAAGCGCCATAACCTCCTTGCCGGCTTCGGCATCCTTGTTGAGGATGAACATGCCGTCCATATAATGATCCCAATGACCGGAAATCTTGTAGAGGTCGGACTTGGCCATCAAAGGCGTTCTCGTTCTTACATAGCCCCACTCGTTATCCTCAAGGTCTTCAATCCATCTCTGAAGCGTCATGATCATCTTCGTGCCCTTGGGCGTGAAGAGCGGCAGTCCCTGACCGATAACGTCGGCCGTCAGGAAAAGCTTCATCTCACGACCGAGCTTGTTATGGTCGCGTTTCTTGATATCCTCAAGATGGGCAAGATATGCGTCGAGGTCGGCATTCTTCGTGAAAGCCGTACCGTAGATACGCGTCAGCATCTTGTTCTTCTCGCTGCCTCTCCAGTAAGCGCCGGAGGAGGAAATCAGCTTGAACGCCTTGATCGGCTTCGTGCTCATAAGATGCGGTCCGGCGCAGAGGTCCACGAAACCGCCCTGGTCATAGAATGAAAGTTCCGCATCCTCAGGAAGATCGTTGATCAGCTCTACCTTGTAAGGCTCGCCTCTTTTCTCCATCAGTGCAATTGCCTCGGCACGGGAAAGCGTGAAGCGCTTCAGCTCGTTGCCTTCCTTGATGATCTTCTTCATCTCGGCTTCAATGGCATCGAGTGCTTCGCGGTCAAGCGGCTCCATATCGAAATCGTAATAGAAACCGGTGTCGATGGACGGGCCGATGGCGCATTTGGCGTCGGGATACAGCCGCTTCACTGCCTCGGCAAGTACATGGGAGGTCGTGTGACGGTAAGCTGCCTTACCGGCTTCATCGTTAAACGTTAAGATGTTCAGTGCGCAGTCCTTTTCAATAACGGTACGAAGGTCCATAACCTTCCCGTCCACTTCACCTGCGCATGCCATACGGGCGAGTCCTTCGCTCAGGTCCGCTGCGATGTCGATGATGCGCATCGGCTGTGCATACTCTTTAAAAGAGCCGTCTTTGAGAGTAATTTTCATGTCTGTTCTCCTTTTCGTTGATTGTGACATTTTCCGTCGGCAGGAATTAAAAAATCCCTGTCGACACTTACGTATCAACAGGGACGAATTTCTTCGCGGTTCCACCCTATTTGACTTTCCGAAGAAAGCCCTCTTCATTGTGACGATAACGGAATCACCGGACCGGATTGGGGTCTCTCGGGAGGTGGTCTTCGGCTCTTTCCTTCCACCGGCGCTTTCAGCTCGCTTACGCGGCGCCTTTCTCTGTCGGAACTCCGGAGCTTACTCTTCTCCTTCAACGATTTAACAGTAGTATAGCACCCATTCGGAGTTTGTCAAGCAAAAACTATTGATATCCGCCTTTTGCTGCCGGAAGGGACTGATATTCCTTCTGCCGATACAGAATCTTCGTCAGTTCATCAAAGAACACAGAAAGATTATGCACCTTCAGTTCTCCCGGAAGTCCTTTCAAAATTGCGTTATTCGTGGTAATCGTGTACGTCTTTCCGTCGAGCGTGTACGTGAACGAAATCTGCTCAAGCGGTGAAACCGTTGCCATGAAATCCCCGATTCGCTTCGTATACTTTTTCACATCCTCCGAGAGCGTCGCTACATCATATTTCTTAATGAGCGCTGCGATTTCATTAAGATCCTCATCGGAAATCTTCCAAACTGCGGAAGTAACACCGTTTGCAACCAAGTCCTTTTGAATAATGTTCTTCTCGGTCGAGAAGATGTTCTTCCGGCTCGGCTCATACCACGAGGAATACTCAAACGAAAGCTCCGACGCTTTCTCTTCCTCTTTCTTCCCGCATCCGGCAAATGTCACGGCAAACACCAGAAACAGTCCGCATAACAAAATTCTTTTCATAACAAAGCCCTCACACCGGGTAGTCGGATATTCTTCCGCCATCTCGATTATAAGCGGAAGCGGGAAGCTCTGTCAATCGAAAGAATATAACAATACTATTTTACGAGTTCCTCCGCGCGGGCGAGCGCCGCGTCGATGTTCGGAAGGAAGTTCTCCGTTCCGATCAGCCGGTCAAAGCCTGCCTTCTTCATCACGCTCATCGGCTGTTCGTTGACATGGGACATCAATACGGTAATGTCCGCCTTTTTGAATGCCGTGCAGATATTGGTAAGGTTCCGAAGTGCCGTCAGATCCATTGCGGGAACGTTCCGCATACGGATGATGACAACCTTGTCCGAATCATTCAGCGTAATGTGCGCGAAGCGGTCCGCCACGGCGAAGAACATCGGTCCGTTGATCTCATATACGCTGACGCCCTTCGGTACGGGCTTCAAACCGTGCAGCTCGTCGGTCTGCTTTTCGTCTTCGGCGATATAGGTCCAGTTGCGTACTTCGGTCACTTCCGTCATACGCTTTAAGAACAGGAACGCGGCAAGCACCATGCCGACCTCGATTGCGACTACGAGGTCAAATGCGACGGTCAGGCCGAAGGTTAAAAGAAGCACCAGAATATCACTCTTCGGAGCGGTTTTACAGATGTCACGGAAATGTCTCCACTCGCTCATGTTGTAGGCAACCATGAAGAGAATGGACGCGATTACGGGCATCGGAATCCAAGACGCATAAGGCATCAGAACAACAAGAATCAGAAGTAACGTTACCGAGTGTACCATACCCGAGATAGGGGAACGTCCGCCATTCTTCACATTTGCCGCGGTTCTTGCGATGGCACCCGTTGCCGGAATGCCGCCGAACAGCGCGGATGCGATATTACCGGTACCCTGGGCGATCAGCTCGGTATTCGAATTGTGGTGGCTTCCGATCATACCGTCCGAAACCACGCAGGAAAGAAGGGACTCGATTCCCGCAAGAATTGCGATCGTGAAGGCGCTCGGAATGAGTTCTTTCACAAGTTCAAACGAAAACGCAGGTACCGTGAACTTCGGAAGGCTTCTCGAAATGGAATACAGGTCGCCGATGGTATTCACCTTAAGATTTGCAAGTTTCACGATCAAAACGCCGACAATAACGGCTACCAGCGAACCCGGGATTTTCTTATTGATCTTCGGCCAGATAATCTGAATGGCAAGCGCGAGAAGTCCGATCAGAAGCGCCATATAGTTCCATGAGGAAATGTTCTTCACGACATTGACCGCCTTGTCGATGGTTTCCACGTTCTTCGTACCGTCCGGATACGAAAGCCCGAGGAAATCCTTCACCTGCCCGACGGCAATCGTCACGGCGATGCCGGCGGTAAAGCCGGTCGTAATCGTATAGGGAATGTATTTGATCAAAGAACCGAACTTAAAGAGTCCCATCAGAATCAGGATAACGCCGGCCATAATCGTGGCAAGCGCCAGCCCGCTCATACCGTATGCGGCAATGATTCCCGCAACAATCGTGGCAAATGCGGCGGTCGGTCCCGAGATGTTCACGCGGCTTCCGCCCATCAGAGCGATGATGAAGCCCGCGACAATCGCGGTATAAAGACCCTGCTCCGGGTTTGCACCCGACGCGATCGCGAGTGCGATGGAAAGCGGCAAAGCGATAATTGCGACGATGATACCCGCTACGATATCCTTGATGATCTGTTCCTTTTTGTACCCTTTAAGGGCCGTTGTAATCTTCGGTTGAAAAACCTTCATGGAAATTCCTCTCTTATCTGCTTCGGTCCGCTCCGGGCGGGCCGTAATATGCGTTTCAAGGCACAACAAGTAGGAGTTTACTCTCTTTCCGTTCTTTTCGCAAGAATGAGAATCACCAAAAAACTAAGGCATTTCGGAAAATGTTATAGATAATCCCCACAAAGAAAAAGAAATTCCATTTTCCGAAAGAACAATGTATAATAAGATTACTGCGAATCAGTGCGGAGGAACACGATATGTACTATCAGATTAAGAATACGCTGACGGAGTGCGAGGCTTCGGACATCAAAAACCGGAAAGTGCCTTATGTGGCGAACATCTCTTTGGATGAATTCGAGGAGAAGAAGGACCTTTTTGACATGGGTATCGATCTGGAACTCGATTCCGATGATGACGAAGTTACGGATATTCAGGTAAACTACGATTCACTGACCGGGCGGTTTGCGATTCCGGACTTTACGAGCATCGAGAGCCCGCCGCACACATTTCTCTTCGCGATTGACGAACGCGGCATCGTCATTCTTGACGACGATGGCACGGCCCAGAAGATTCTTGACCGGATTCAGACGAGCAAGCGGTGGAAGCTGCCTTCGATTGAGCGTTTCCTGTATGATTTTCTTGAAGGAATCGTAACCGGCGACCTGATCACGCTCGAGAAGTACGAAAAGGAAATGGATGCCATGGAGGACCGCATTCTCGCAGGTAACCTTGACGGCATCATGGCGCGGCTTGTGGACATTCGAAGCGAGCTTCTTGACCTTCGTACCCATTATGAACAGTTGGTGGATCTCGGTCAGGAACTTGAGGAAAATGAAAACGGTTTCTTCCAGACGAAGAACCTCCGTTTCTTCCGCCTCTTCATCGAGCGCGCGGAACGGCTTCAGTCCAATGTCGCGTCCCTTCGTGAGCATACGATGCAGGTGCGCGACCTTTACCATTCCCAGCTTGAGGTTAAGCAGAACCGTAACATGTCCTTCTTAACGATCATCGCTACGGTATTCACTCCTCTCACGCTGATCACCGGCTGGTACGGCATGAACTTCAAGTACATGCCCGAACTCGACTTTAAGTACTCCTACCCCATTGTCGCGGGTGTATGCGTTCTGATTGCGACAACGATTCTGATTATTTTGAAAAAGAAGAAGTGGTTTTAGCTACTCAATTCTCTTTTGTTTTTGCGCGTAATATACAGATTTAGGAGCCTTTATGAGACAACTCTTTATTGACGGCTGGACATTTGCCAAGTATTCTTTGGAAGCGACCGAGGACGAACTCCTTTCGGGTTCTTCCTCCCACTGCCTTACCCCCGAAGCGCCGGTTGACATTCCGCACGACTGGCTGATTGGGCAGGTAAATAATCTTTATGAGGACAGCATCGGCTGCTATCGGAAGCATTTTACGGTTTCCGGGCTTGGCGGCCGCTTTACGCTCGGGAATTCCCGCTTCTTTCTTCGTTTTGAAGGCGTCTATATGGACTCGCGCTGCTATCTGAACGGGCGCGAGGTTTTCGCATGGCCTTACGGCTATACGACCTTTGAATTTGAAATCACGCCTTACCTGATTGACGGCGACAATGAGCTTGTGGTCACGGCAACCTACCAAAGCCCGAACACACGCTGGTACTCGGGCGCGGGTATCTATCGAAACGTATGGCTCCTCGAAAAATGTGACACCTTCCTCGTTTCGGACGGCATCTATGCCGCCTCGGAGCCGGCCTGTGAGACTATGGATGAGGATGGCAGGTTTCCGGGAGTCAGCAAAGTTTTGATTGATACGGAAATCTCCGGCAGTTACACGGGAGAGCTTCTGCTTCGGCAGACCTTGAAGGATTCACTTGGGAAGACAGTTGCGGCGACGGAGTCGGTTGTTGCATTACCTAAAGATGATGTTACCCCCGTTGCCACTGAAGCGGCGATGGATGACACGCCGAATCTGGCGGCTTCCGGAAAGACGTTTACGGCGCCCACGCAGACACTCACCCTTACGGATGCGTGCGCCTGGGATATCAACTCTCCTGTTTTATATGAATTGACAACCGAACTGTTCCTTCCGGGCGACGGTTCCGGAAAGCCTGTTCTTCTTGATTCATATACCCAGAAGATCGGTTTTCGCTCGGTCCGGATAGATCCGGATCAGGGCTTCTTCTTAAACGGACGACATGTGAAGCTGAAGGGTGCGTGCATGCACCACGACCTCGGCGCTCTCGGCGCGGCGGTCAACAAGACCGCGACAAAGCGGCAGCTTACTTCTCTCCTGTCAATGGGCTGTAACGCCGTTCGCACCTCCCACAATCCGCCCTCGGTGGAATTCATGGACCTCTGTGATGAGCTCGGCATTCTCGTGGATTCCGAGGCGTTCGACATGTGGGAACTTCATAAGACCGAATATGACTACGCACGCTTTTTTAAAGACCATTGGAAAGCGGATGTCAGATCGTGGATTCGCCGCGACCGGAACCGCCCGTCCGTCTTCTTCTGGAGCATCGGAAACGAAATCTATGATACCCACAGCGGCGAGGGACTTCGCATCACGAAAGAACTGCGCGACGCAGTCCGTTCACTGGATTACCGTCACCATGCTTACATCACCATCGGCTCGAACTATGTCGCCTGGCAGGGTGCGCAGGACTGCGCGGACGAATTGGAGGCTTCCGGCTACAACTATCTCGAGCGTCTGTATGACGAACACCACCGGAAATACCCGCATTGGTGCATTTACGGAAGCGAAACAAGCTCGACGGTGCAGAGCCGGGGCGTGTATCATTTTCCGGCGGATGTGCGGCTTCTGACATTTGCCGACATGCAGTGCTCTTCGCTCTCGAACTGCTCGACAAACTGGGGCGCGAAAAATCCGACCGTCGTCATCACGGGTGACCGCGACACGCCCTTCAGCCTCGGCCAGTTTATCTGGACCGGCTGGGACTATATCGGCGAGCCGACGCCCTACCACACGAAGAATTCGTACTTCGGACAGTGCGACACCGCGGGTTTCCCGAAGGATTCCTATTACATCTATCTGGCCGGCTGGACCGACGCCGAAACGCATCCGATGGTGCACATCGTGCCCTATTGGGATTTCAACGAGGGACAGCTGATTGACGTACAGGTTTTCTCGAACTGCCCGAAGGTGGAGCTGTTCTTCCGTTCGGATGCTGAAGGTTCCGGGCAGGCCGATTATAAATCTCTCGGCACCCGTGACATCGACCCGCTTCACGGGAAAGAGCTGCACGGCTCCTGGCAGGTAACGTATACGCCGGGCGAACTGTACGCAGTTGCATATGATCAAAACGGAAACATTGTTGCAACCGACCGGCAATGCTCCTTTAACGACCCTGCAGAAATCATCCTAAGCCCCGATAAGCGCGTTTTACAGGCGGATGGCGAGGATATGACCTTCATCACCGTTACGCTCAATGACGCAAACGGCAGGCCCGTTCATAACGCCCGTAACCGCATGAACGTAACCATAACCGGCGCCGCCCGCCTCGTGGGCCTCGATAACGGCGATTCCACCGATTATGACGAATATAAAGGCACCTCGAAAAGACTGTTCTCCGGGAAACTTCTCATTATGCTCGCAGCCCGTAAAGAGCCCGGCACGGTAAATGTGAAGGTTTCCTCCGCAGGTCTTCCGGATGCGGAGCTTATGATACAGGCGATGTTGCCGGATACCGCTCCCGATTCCGCCGCCTGCGCATCCTATGAGAACTCGCCCCGGATTACCTATCCGGCAATTCTTTCTGAAGTTCCGGTTCGTAAGATTGCGCTGTCGCTTTCCGGCCCTGCAGTCCTTACGAAGGACTGCCGCGAAGTGATTGCGACCGCGGAGCTCTTCCCGGCAAACACGACTTTCCGTGACATCACATTTCGCGTTCTGACGAAAGACGGCATCGATTCCGCCGCCATCCGCGTCACGCCCCGTGAGGACGGCCGCTCCGCTCTGATCACGGCCCTCGGCGACGAGGAGGAATGCTATCTGTACGCATTTGCGGCAAATGGGAAGCCTCACGCCGACGTCATCTCGTCCCTTGCGATTCGCAGCTTTGGGCTCGGACACGCAACGGTTAATCCGTATGAATTCGTTAACGCAATCCGCTTCGACGCGAGCAATCAAAAGCCCACGCTCAGCTTCGACGGCGGCGCATTTACCGCGGACGAACCGACGTGGGTACGGTACGACAATGTGGATTTCGGAGATTACGGCTCCGACACCGTTACGATTCCGCTCTTCTCCTTCTCGGACGTTGTCCCGATTGAAATCTGGGAAGGGACTCCCGATGAGGGCGAACTGCTCTACAGCGGGCAGTACGAAGCAAAAAGCATTTATAACACGTATCAGGCTAACGAGTTTAAGCTTTCGAAACGCCTTCGCGGCGTGACAAGCCTTTCGATCCGGGTGCCGTTTAAGCTGTCGCTGCATGGCTTCGTCTTCAAGCGAATCGACAAGGCGTGGGCCGAGATAGGCGTAACGGAGCTTCAGTATGCAAGCGGTGACGCCTATCATGTAACCGAAGACGGTATCTACGGCATCTCAAACAACGTCGACCTTGCCTTTGGCACATTCGACTTTGGGGAACGGGGTGCCCGTTCGATCACCGTTACCGGGTGTTCTCACGTACCGCAATGCACGATTCATCTGCATTTTACGAAGGACGGCGCAACCGAAATGCAGATTATCGACATTCCGAAGACCGATGAGGCGGAAACGTTCACATTTACCCTCGAGCCCGTGTACGGAGCTTGCACGGTGAACTTCATATTCCTTCCGGGAACCGACTTTGACCTCATATCGTTCCGGTTTACATGACATAATTTAAGGCGGAGCAGTTAACCTGCTCCGCCTTGTTTTATTCTTCCCCCGCTGCATGTTTTCTGAGTTCGGAAAGGATCTCCTGAAACCGTTCATCATCTCTGATAAAATCAAAGACTTTCTTCTCTTCGAGCAGTTTCATGTGAATGTACGCAGTGTTGCATGTGTTGGTAATCAATACATCCCCTTTCTTCTGCTGAAGGCGGTTCGCCATCGGTGCGGTATAGTCAAAATCCAGATCTTTTATTCGGTCAAACTCGAGTGAATGCTTGCAGCACTCTCTGAGCATTTCAATGGTTTTATCGGCATTTTGGTATTCTGCATGTACATGTGCCAGGCGATAGTAATTATTTGCCAGAGTATAATTGTCAAAGCCGTAGTTCCCGTCGGAATAAAGGCGTTTAATGATATCGATGGCAAATGTGTACGCTTCTGCCTTTTCCTCATAGCTGAGTCTTGTTTTTTGAGGAATCCCGTATGCTGTCGACGCCGCCTCCCGAATCAGATTGCTCAGGTACTCCTGACTTGCCTTAACCCCTTCTTCTCCGCTTAAAACATGGCAGCGAAGATTGCTCTGATTCACATAAAAATTTCCTCCCATATCCGCGTATTGAAGCGCTTTTTTATCATCATTCCCCCTATAGGAATAACAGAGCATCTGAATCACGCTCTCCCGATAATCCTTATCGGTTGACTTAGAAAGAACGGTTTCCCCAAGTTCGGTAATGCGTCTGAGCTTTTCCTCCGGCATCGGATCTTCATAATTACTCGAATCCAGACAAATCGCATACATCAACTTAACCATGACCCCGAAATCATTCGGAAACTCTTTGTATGCCTTCTCCCAAAGTTCGAGATTCTTCTTCATATCACCCTTGTTGTTTAATTGCCTGCTTTCATCCTTGTAGGCGTTAATCTTTTCTTCAATCCGGGCTTTATCAACATTCAGCAGCTCATCCACGGTAATTCCGAAATAGAGCGCAATCTTAGGTAAAAGCGTAATATCCGGGTACCCTTCGCCGCGTTCCCATTTGCCGACGGACTGCGGCGTGATACTAAGATGGTTCGCAAGGTCCTCCTGCGTAATGTTCTTCTCTTTGCGAAGCGCACGAAGTTTATTTTTCAAATCGATTTCCATAATCATCACCTTCCTTTTTGGTTTTTCCGTGATCACTTGTCTATGATTATAATAGCACAGAATCCGGTTTTCAAACACCGCAAAGTATGGCAATCGTTGCATTTTACAACCATTCGTTGTGTGGCAGAAGAACAAATTGAATGGTAAAGCATAAAAAAACAGGCGAAGCATAACCTGCTCCGCCCTTTTTCTATGTTGCTCAGTTCGACACCTGATTCGACAGTCTGATTCCGTTTTGAATTTCTTCTGCCCTGCTTTCCGTTATGCCTGCCCGCTCCGCATATGTCATCCATTTTCCGATTACAAGTTCTGTTTCCGCAATCGTCTTCCTGCATAACTCCGCCGGAAGTCCCATATTTCGTCCGCAAAGAAGCAAATCCGCTTCGGTGATTCCCGAAGACTTCCCGTTTACCGACATCTGATGCCTCGAAATCCAGCGGTTATCGGGATGAAAGGCAAATGTAAGGTCATATGCCGGCGAAACACTCCACTCGCCGCGACGGTTCATCAAAAACGCTGCGTTTTTGACATGGTCGTCACAGTTCCCCGAAAGCACACAATATACCATACGGCGATAGATCTGCTCCACCCCTTTACGCCCGACACCAAGCTTCATGGCCATATCGGCATAAGTTTCATAGCTGCACAGGTTCGGAACGTTATAATCAAAATGACCGAGGGCGGCAAGCGTCTGCATATGAATCTTATCGCCGTTCTTCCGGTCAAACCGTTTCGTCATGAAGTGCTTAAGCCCGTCTTTCTCGAAAATCCGGCATTCGCTCATCTCAATACCCAGATCCAGCGCCATCCGGTAATATGCATATTCAATCAGCGAATACTGCCTGCCGTCCGTCAGGTTGTGGTCACCGTTATCCGTAACGCCGTCAAATTTGATGATCCAGTATTCAAATCCGTTGCCTGCATCCACCTGACCGGACTTCACTTCTCCGGTTTCCTCGTTCCACGCAATAATCGCTTTTGCGCGGGCTCCGCCGGCCGAAGATCCGATTTCCATCAATTGCGCAATACTTGCATCATGATCACGCAGGATCCGGCTCTCCTTGCCGCTCAAAACATCTGATGCAAGTCTGGTCATCTCGGTCACATCGACTTCCTGTTCAGACCACGCGGGTCCGGTTGCCGGAGCATACTCCAGAGCTCCCATTCCTCTCCGACCGGTATAGCAAAGCCTTTCAATTGCGGAAAATGAATCCGCCGCCCTTCCCTGTTCCGATAGCCATCGGTTTATCACTGCGTTGCCGAAACGGTCCGGCAGCGAATCCGCAAAGAGTCCCGGAACGCCGCGAAACGCATCCGTACGGTTCAGCTCCGGAAAGGCATAAATTCTGCCGGAAAGCGGCATCATAAACGGCGACAGTTCAATCCCGCTTCTTTGGAAATATCTGTCATATTCAAAACTTGCCGTACTGTCTCCGTTCCTCTGGTGAAGGACACCGATTCTGGTTCCCCACAGGAATACTTCAGCTGTTTCAATCATTGTTCATCTCCCCACTTCCATTCGGTATTCTTCTCGGATACTCTGGAAGCGCGTTCTCTCGGCTTATAAGTATCAAGATACCGCGACGGTCTCTCCTCCGGATCAATAATCAGTTCCTCAAAATGCGTTACAATCCCAAGCGCTTTCATCAGCTTCACAAAATTACTGAGACCGATATCGTTACCGTTTTCAAAACGCGCAATGGTGCCGACGGAAACCATGGACTTATCGGCAAGTTCTTCTCTGGTCATCGGATAAGAAATACGATACTGCCGGAACCGTTTTGCCAATTCAGACGTTATTGCTTTTTCAGTAAGAGTTTCGTCGATTCTCATCGTGCACCGTACCTCTCTTTCTTTCCTCTTCTGTTCTTATTATATCGCGCGAAACAGTAAATGTCAATATGTTATATTTTATATTCAATTTTCATTCTTATTATATCATATATTATCTTTTAAGTAAAAAGAGAAACGGATCTTTCCGTTCCTCTCATACTCTCATATCAAATAAGATCCGCGAACCCGCATCCGACTGTTTTTGCGAGATCCTGCGGGGACAGCTCAACCTGGAAACCGACCTTGCCGGCGCTCACAAACATCTTATCAAGGGACTCTGCCGTCTCGTGGATGAAGGTCTTGAAGGCTTTCTTCATGCCGATCGGCGAGCATCCGCCGTGCACATAGCCGGTAAGCGGAAGCAGTTCCTTCTGCTTGATCATCTCGATGGATTTTTCGCCGGAGGCTTTGGCCGCCTTCTTCAGTTCAAGCTCTGCCGCCACGGGTACGACGAATACATAGTACTGTCCCGTCTTGCCGCGGGTCACAAGGGTTTTGAATACGTGCGCGGGGTCTTCCCCGAGAAGCGCAGCAATCTCCTCTCCGGTCATCGTCGCGTCCGGCGTGTAGGAGTGGCTCTCATATGCGACCTTCTTCTGGTCGAGCACACGCATAACGTTGGTCTTCTCATTCTGTTTCATAATAGTTGTTTCTCCCGTTATGAAACAACTGCCGGGTTGTCCCGGCAGTCGCTGACAATTCTATTTTTCTTCAAGACGCTCGCTCATCTTAACCTCGGTCGTAACCTTCTGGTCATAGCAGGCGAACATGGCGTCGACTTTGTCCTTGTCGGGCTTCGGTGTGATCAGGCTCACAATCGGAACAAGGATCAGACCGCCCACCATGGAGCATACGCCGGAGTTCAGAGACGACCGGAAGATGTACTCTAAAACGCCGCCGTCAAAGGAAATCGCGCCGAAGGAAACAAGCAGCTGCACAACCGTAACGCCGGTAGCGTATACGAAGCAGGTCGCAACCGCGCTCTTCGTGACTTTCTTCGCGTACAGGCCGTACAGGAACGGCGCAAGGAAAGCACCCGCGAGAGCGCCCCATGAAACGCCCATCATCTGTGCGATAAATGTGATGTTGAAACGGTCCTTCAGAACGGCAATCACAGCCGAAACGATAACGAAGAACACGATGAAAATCCGCATGACAAGGACTTTCTTCTTCTCGGTGAACTCCTTCTTCGAAGCGGGCGCGATAACATCTAAGGTAAGCGTCGAGCTGGAAGTCAGAACAAGCGAGGAAAGCGTCGACATCGAAGCCGCAAGAACAAGTACGATAACGATGGCGATTACAAGGTCCGGAAGCTCACGGAGCATGGCCGGGATAATCGAGTCGAACAGAATCTTTCCGTCCTTCTTACCGATGTACCGGGAATCTGCGAACAGACGTCCGAAACCGCCGAGGAAGTAGCATCCGCCGGCAACTACGATAGCGAAGAACGTGGAAATGATCGTGCCCTTCTTGATGGCATCCTCATTCTTGATCGAGTAGAATTTGCCGACCATCTGCGGAAGGCCCCAGGTACCGAGTGAGGTAAGGATAACAACGAACAGAAGGTCAAGAGGGCTCGGTCCGAAGAATGCGGTATACGCGCCGTTCAGCGTCGAACCGCCGGCAACCTCAACGGATTCCTTCGAAAGCGTTGCGCATGCTTCGCTGAGACCGCCCTTGCTGATCAGAACGGAAAGCACAACCGCTACGATACCGACCAGCATGATGATACCCTGAATGAAGTCATTGACCGCGGTCGCCATGTAGCCGCCGAAGATAACGTAGATGGCGGTCAGAACGGCCATGATCACGATTACTACCCAGTAGGGAATCGTAAATACGATGTTGAACAGGCTCGACAGACCGTTGTAAAGCGATGCCGTATAAGGAATCAAGAATACAAATACGATAATAGAAGCAACAATCTTCAAAGCCTTACTGTTATAACGCTTCTCGAAGAAATCGGGCATCGTCTTCGTGTCGAGATGACGGGTCATGACACGGGTACGGCGGCCGAGAATTTCCCAAGCAAGAAGCGATCCGATGAAAGCGTTTCCGAGTCCGATCCAGGTGGATGCAAGACCGAACTTCCATCCGAACTGTCCGGCGTATCCGACGAAGATAACCGCCGAGAAGTAGGAAGTACCGAAGGCGAAAGCCGTCAGCCACGGACCTACGTTACGTCCGCCGAGTACAAATCCGTTTACGTCGGTGGCATGCTTTCTGCAGCGGAAGCCGACGAAGATCATCAGTGCGAAGAAGCATACAAGCAACGCACAAGTCAAAGGAATTAACATGTTTCTACTCTCCTTATGTGGGGGATTATATATTTCGGACAAATGCGACACTTCGCACTTTTGCACTCTAAAGTGCCGAGTTATTTGGCCGAAAGATTGTGGGGCGGGAAAGCCCCACAATGTGTTACATTTTTCGGAATAAAACTACTTGATCTGAGCCTCTACAAGGCTTCCGCCGCAGAACTGCTTACGAAGCTTCGGCTTCTCGATCTTGCCGGTCGGATTACGCGGCACATCCATGAAGACGATCTTGCGCGGTCTCTTGTAACGCGGCAGATCCAGACAGAAGTTGTTTACTTCCTCTTCCGTCATCGTCATGCCCTCTTTCACCTGGATTACGGCAAGCGTAACTTCGCCGAGACGGGCATCCGGAACGCCGATTACCGCAACGTCCGCAATCTTGTCGTTGGCGCGGAGGTAGTCCTCAATCTGAACGGGGTAAATGTTCTCACCGCCCATGATGATGACGTCCTTCTTACGGTCTACGAGGTAGATGAAGCCCTCCTCGTCCTGTTTCGCCATATCGCCGGTGTAAAGCCATCCGTCGTCCGAAAGAACGGCCTTCGTTGCAGCCTCATCCTTATAGTAGCATTTCATGACGCCGGGGCCCTTGACGGCAAGCTCGCCGACCTCACCCTGCTTTACGCTGTTACGGTTCTCATCGACGATATCGCACTCCCAGCCGTAACCGGGAATGCCGATTGCGCCAACCTTGCGGATGTTCTCGATTCCGAGATGTACGCAGCCGGGTCCGATGGACTCCGAAAGTCCGTAGTTCGTATCGTAATCATGATTCGGAAAATGCTCTTTCCACCGCTTGATAAGGCTCGGCGGAACGGGCTGCGCGCCGACATGCATGAGCCTCCACTGGGAAAGCTCATAATCTTCCATCTTCAGCTCGCCGCGGTCGATCGTATCGAGAATATCCTGTGCCCACGGAACGAGGAGCCATACAATCGTAGCCTTCTCGCGGGATACCGTTTCAAGAATCCACTCGGGCTTTACGCCACGGAGCAATACGGCTTTGCCGCCGACAAGGAGACTTCCGAACCAGTGCATCTTCGCGCCGGTATGATAAAGCGGCGGGATGCAGAGGAAGATGTCCTCGTGGGTCTGTCCGTGATGGTTCTGCTCGGTAATGCAGGAAGAAACAAGCGCGCGGTGCGCATGCAAAATCGCTTTCGGGAATCCGGTCGTGCCGGAGGAGAAATAGATTGCCGCGTCGTCATCATCCGTAAGGGCAATGCCCGGATTCTTCGACGTGCAGTATGCGGCATACTTCTCATAGCTGTCTGCGAAGGACGGGCAGTCCTCGCCGACATAGAACATCTCCTTTACCTTAGGAATGCGGTTTGCGATGTCCTCGATACGTCCGATGAACTCGGGTCCGAATACGAGTACGCTGCAGTCCGCAAGGTCAAGGCAGTACTTGATCTCATCTGCGGTATAACGGTAGTTCATCGGAACGGCCAATGCGCCGGTCTTCAGAACACCGAAGTAAATCGGAAGCCACTCGAGACAGTTCATTAAAAGAATGGCAACCTTGTCACCCTTCTTCACGCCGCGGCTAAGAAGGAGGTTTGCGAAACGGTTGGACTTCCGGTCGAAATCCTCCCAGGTCATCTCGCGGCGGTACTTCTCGTCGCGGTCGCTTTCAATCAGTTCATATTCGCGCCAGGTACGGCTCTTCTGTTCCGCCGGGTTAATCTCCACGAGGCAGACCTCGTTCGGATACAGCTCAGCGTTTCTTACTAAGAATTCGGTAATCGGCATGTTACTCCTCCGCAAAAACAATTCGGTCAGGCAAAGTGTAACACTCTGACGCGTTAAAGTCAAGAACTATTTTATCAATCCAGGAATTCTTTCCGCCGGATCGGAAAATGCCATATATCCTATTTTGCTGCCCGGAAGATATTAAGCATGTCTTCTTCCTTCAAAAACTTCGCGGAACCCATTCCGCCGTTCACGCCGACCGCGCACTTATGTGCCATCAAAACGAGGTCCTCGTCGGTCGCCGCAACACCGAGTTCTCTAAGGTTGGTCGGCATTCCGATGGCCCTATAGAAGTCTTCAAGCGCCTCAATTCCCTTAAGCGCGATCTCCTCGTCGGTTCCGACAGCCGGGACACCCATTACATGGGTCGCAAAGCGCTTAAAACGCGGCAGGCAGTCATTCATAACGTAGCGGGCCCAGCTGCCCCAGATTGCCGCAAGACCGGCACCGTGGGCAACATCATAAAGACCGCCCAGTTCATGCTCCAACTTGTGCGTCATCCAGTCGCCGCCGTCGTTTCCGCAACCCGTAAGACCGTTGTGCGCAAGGCTTCCGGCCCACATAACCTCGGCTCTCGCGTCGTAATTCTTGGGATCTTTCGCAAGAATCAGCGCGTTCTCCTTAACGGTACGAAGCAGTCCCTCCGCAAGGGCGTCGGTCAGCTCCATATTGCCGCCGTTCGTGAAGTAACGCTCCATCGTATGCATCATAATATCCGTACAGCCGCAGGCGGTCTGGTAATCCGGCAGCGTCATCGTGAGCTCAGGATTCATGATTGCAAACTTCGGCCGGCAGTAATCGCTGCTGTAGCCGCGCTTCACAAGTCCCTCCTCCTTGGTGATAACGGAGGAATCGCTCATCTCGCTTCCGGTGGCCGCGATCGTCAGAATGACGCCGAGCGGCAGGCAGGCCGTAGCTTTTCGCTTATAATCATAGAAATCCCAGACATCGCCTTCATTGGTAACGCCGTAACCTATGGCCTTTGCCGAATCGATCGCGCTTCCGCCGCCGACCGCAAGCAGAAAATCAACGCCTTCCTTCTTACAAAGCTCAATGCCCTCATAAACCAATCTAAGATGCGGATTCGGAACCGCTCCGCCGAGGGTAACGTACGGAATTCCGGCTTCCAAAAGATTATTCATAACGCGATCAAGAAGCCCTGAACGAACCACGCTTCCGCCGCCGTAATGAATCAAAACCTTCGTTCCCCCGAACTCCCGGATCATCTCCGCGGTGCGAAGTTCCGTCTGCTTCCCGAACAAAACCTTCGTAGGCGTATAATACTGAAACCCGAACATAACCTTCTCCTCCTTTATTTACCAGATCCTATACAGTCCGCAAAGCGCAAGCAGCGCAAACATGTACAGGCAGTTATCGTAGTAACGGCGGCCGCCCTTACGCATGGGCTGGTTCCAGAACCATTCCACCCACTGCTTCGCTACCGCGAAATCGCTATCCGGATCATCGGAATACGGAACCGTAAGCGCACTCTGCGCCATCGTCGAAAGAAGCCCCAGAGGATGAAGCACGGGCCGCTCAATCGGCTTTCCGTCAATCGTATAGGAGCAGCGGACGGCTTCGAGATCGGTTCCGAAGAACTTCATCATCCGAAGCGGCACCGAAAGCTGTCCTGCATCGATTTCGAACCACTCGGCATCCAGTCCGATATTGGCTGCCGTCCGGTAGGCGTCGCTGAAGAACGTTCCGAAGTTACCCCACGGAAGCGGCTTATCCATCGGCGTTCCGTCGAAATTCGCGTATTCGCTGTTAAGACCGGTCTCCTTATGGCAGGCCTTCGCGAGATACTCACGGCTCACCTGCGCCGCGCGCTTAAAGAAAGCCCGATCCTCCTCATAAGCCCACTCTCCGAAAAGCTCGTAAAAGTGCGGCAAATGATACGACGGATCCGTAAACGGGCTTCCCGGAACGAACAGAATCTGTCCGTTCTCCCTATTCCACATCGTCGTGCCCGGTCTTCCGTTCTCTCCCTTATGAAGACAGGCTCTCAAAATCTCCTGCGCCTCGTGGCTGTAATTGAAGATGCCCTCTCCGTCGCCCCAGCGGTGGGACGCAAAGAACAAAGCCATTGCGAAAAACTCCTCGCCGTCGGGCGCCGGACCGTACGCATTCTTCGTTCCGTCGGTCTTGCAGGACCACGCGAAGTAGCCCTCGTTCTCGCCGGAATCCATATACATATAGGTCTTCGCCCACTTCCAGATGCGGTCGAACTCTTCCTTTCTGTTCATCTGGACGCACATCATCATACCGTAGGACATGCCCTCGGTCCGCGCGTCGAAGTTTCCGGTATCCTCAAGATACCCCATGTCCTCTCCGGCCTCATGATAGATGCGCTCATTCTCGTCATAAAAGAACGTCTCCCACGCCTTCCGAAGCCGCGCCTCAATCTCCTCTTTGCTCTTTCCGATCTCAAGGAGGACGTTCCGGTATTCCTTTGTCTGATATGCACTCATAAACTATTCTCTCCGTCCGTATGTAAATCCGCGGTCACCTTCAAATTCCCTGGGCGTGATCGATACGTACCGTACACCCTGCGGGCGGATTTCCGCGTCAAATGTGATCTTTCCGCCTCTGCTCTTCGTAAGAATTTCGCTCTCGCAGAACGGATAAGCGAACTTACGGATCAGCTCAACCTGCTCCTTCGACGGGTTCTTCGGCTCACCGAGGTCATGCCATGCCTTCTGCGGGTTACAGGTTACGGGGTCAACGGTTTCGCTGATTACCGTGTACTCCTTGCAGTCCGCCGGAAGCTTCACACTGACATCCAGATTTTCGCCATCCTTCATGTTCCAGAAGATGCCTTCGTAGCCACCCTGACGGGTCTTTACGATAACCGCGTTCTTTCCCTTGTAGACGCACTCGGTGGCTTCATCCTGCAGTCTCTTATAGAACGCAAAGGTCCAGAACGTAGGCTTCGGAATGCAGCCGTGCGCAACGAGACCGAATCCGCCGTGGAAAAGACTGAACGGCACGCCGTTCTCCTCGAATACGTCACCGAAGGTCCAGTAGGAATAAGAATAAGAGGTCTCGCCGAGACGCTCCAGCTGATAAGCAAGATAAGCCGCGTTCTCATTCGTATCATGTAACGGGTTCGTGGGCGTATAGGACGTGTTGAACTCCGTCAGATGCATCTCCATGCCCTTGAATTCCTTGTAGGAATCAATGATGTCGCGGGAGCCCTGCAGGTTCTCAAAGCCGAGCTCGGGATCCGACAGCTGCTGGTAGGTATAGTGTCCGTCGTACTTCGGCATCTCGGTTGTATAGTGATGTCTCGTTGCGAAATCGGGCTTCAGTCCTTCCTTCTTACAGAAATCGAAGAACGCCTTCATCCACTCCTTATCCTTTACGCCGCAGATGGCCGGGCCGCCGACGCGGAAACGCTTGTCGAGCTTTTTGATTGCAAGGAACGTCTCCTTGAAGAGCTTAAAATACTCCTCCATGTTCGCATCCTTCCAGAAGCCGGGAAGGTTGGGCTCGTTCCATACCTCGATCGGCCAGTCGTAAACCTGCTCGCCGTAACGCTTTACAAGATGCGCAAGCGTTGCGGTTACCATATCGGTCCAGTCCTTGTAATCCTTCGGAGGCGTCGTGTTGCCCTTCCAGTAGAAAATCGTATTGTCGCCGCTTGCCATCTCCTTCGGCATGAAGCCTAGCTCTAAAAACGGCACGATCTTCCGTTCCAGATAAGCATCCATAATGCGATCCAGATACGTAAAATTATATTCCATCGTAATCTCGCCGGTGAACCAGTTCTTGCGCTTCTGGTAAATCGCAAGATCATCCGTGAACAGTCCGTGACCGCGGATATGCTTGAAGCCGATGATGTCCTGTACGAAGGAAAGCTCCTTCAGGTACTCCTCCGTAAGCGCAAGCCCGGCTCTTCCGGTTCCCACACAGAAATCCACGTTGTTCCAGAACGAGATATTCTCATCGCCCTTTAAAGAAATGTTCAATTTCATAGCTGATCAAAACCCCTTTACGTCGTATTTGCCGCGTAACGTGCAGCGCGCAGGCAGAAAAAAATGAGACGATATGCCGAAACATATCGTCTCATATTATACTACACGAAAAGCTTACTTGTAAAGGTTGTCAAGTCTCTTCCTGATGGAATTACTTATACAATTCTACAAGCTTCAGAAGGTGCTGGTAACGCTCGTTTGCAACCTTCTCGGACTCAGCGAAGAGCTTCTCCGCTCTCTCCGGGAACGGCTTAACAAGACGGGTGTAACGGGACTCGTTGTTCAGGAATTCCTGATACGTTCCGTCGCCTTCCTTAGAGGTAAGGGTGAACGGGTTCTTGCCTTCTGCCTTAAGAGCAGGATTGAAGGAGAACAGGTTCCAGTAACCGGCCTTAACAGCCTTCTTCATCTCATCCTGGCAGTGGTTCATACCGCCCTTGGCGATTCCGTGGAGTTCGCAAGGAGCGTAGCCGATGATCAGGGAAGGACCGTTGTAAGCCTCAGCCTCCTGCAGAACCTTAACGGCCTGAGCAGGGTTCGCGCCGAGCGCGATCTGAGCTACATATACGTAACCATACTGCATAGCGATCTCGGAAAGGCTCTTCTTGCCGATTTCCTTACCGGCTGCGGCAAACTGACAAACCTCACCGATATTGGAAGCCTTAGAAGCCTGACCGCCGGTGTTCGAGTACATCTCGGTATCGAATACCATTACGTTTACGTTCTCGCCGGAAGCAAGTACGTGGTCAAGTCCGCCGTAACCGATATCGTAAGCCCAACCGTCACCGCCGAAGATCCATACGGACTTCTTGGCGAGGTAATCCTTCTTCGCAAGAACTTCCTTGCAAAGATCGCAGTTACATTTCTCGAGTTCAGCTACCAAAGCGTCTGCATCGGCAGCGTTCTTAAGGGTGTCATCCTTCGTAGCAAGGAATGCGGAGATTGCAGCCTTCAGAGAATCGGAAGCATCGCCTGCAGCGATTTCTTCGAGCTTGGCAATTGCCTGGTCACGAAGAACCTTCTGGCCGAGATACATACCGAAGCCGTGCTCTGCGTTATCCTCGAAGAGGGAGTTCGCCCAAGCGGGACCCTTCTTACTGTCCTTGTTAACGGTGTAAGGTGACGTAGCAGCCGGGCCGCCCCAGATGGAGGAACAACCGGTTGCATTGCTGATGTACATATGCTCACCGAAGAGCTGGGTGATCAGTCTTGCATAAGAGGTCTCGGCACAGCCTGCGCAGGAACCGGAGAACTCAAGGAGCGGCTGATTGAACTGGGAACCCTTAACGGCAGGCATCGTGTCGGCAACTGCCTTCTTGCCTACGTTCTCAACAAGGTAGTTGAATACAGGCTGCTCTGCTGCCTGAGACTCCTGAGGAGCCATTGCGATAGCACCTACCGGACAAACGGTGATACACTCACCGCAACCCATACAGTCAAGAGGCGAAACGCTCATCGTGTACTTGTACTCGCTTGCCTTCGGCTTCGTATCCGCAAGCTTGATGCCGGCGGGTGCAGCCTTAACCTCGTCCTCGGAAAGAAGGAACGGACGGATCGTAGCATGTGAGCAGACAAATGCACACTGGTTACACTGGATACACTTAGCTGCATCCCACTCCGGAACGGTTACTGCGGTACCGCGCTTCTCGTAAGCGGAAGCACCGGTCTCGAACTGACCGTCTGCAATATCCTTAAATGCGGAAACCGGAAGGCTGTAACCATCCATGAGACCGATCGGATCAAGGAGCTTGTTAACCATCTCAACGGTTGCCGGACGGCCGGTACGCTCGATCTTCTTGGGAGCGTCAACTGCGGTAGCCCAGTCAGCCGGAACCTTAACTTCGTGGATAGCGTCTACACCGGCATCAATTGCCTTGTAGTTCATCTCAACTACTGCGTCACCCTTCTTAGCGTAGGACTTCTTCGCAGCTGCCTTCATGTACTCAATTGCCTCGTCAATCGGCATAACGTTTGCAAGCTTGAAGAATGCGGACTGAAGAATCGTATTGGTTCTCTTGCCCATACCGATCTCGATTGCCTTGTCGATTGCGTTGATGGTGTAAAGCTTGATGTTGTTCTTAGCGATGTACTGCTTTGCTTCAGCAGGCATATGCTGATTCAGCTCTTCGTCACTCCACTGGCAGTTGATCATGAAGATTCCGCCCGGCTTAACGTCCTGAACCATCTTGTAACCCTTGATTACGTAAGACGGATTGTGGCACGCAACGAAGTCAGCCTGGTTGATGTAGTAAGGGCTCTTGATCGGCTTGTCACCGAAACGAAGATGGCTGATGGTGATACCGCCGGTCTTCTTGGAGTCATACTGGAAGTAAGCCTGGATGTACTTGTCGGTATGGTCACCGATGATCTTGGTGGAGTTCTTGTTCGCACCAACGGTACCGTCACCGCCGAGACCCCAGAACTTGCACTCTACGGTACCCTTTGCAGAGGTAATCGGAGCGGGCTTAACTTCCGGAAGGGAAAGGTTGGTAACATCGTCTACGATACCGATCGTAAAGCGGCTCTTCGGAGCATCCTTAGCGAGCTCGGTGTAGATAGCGAAGATGGAGGACGGAGCGGTATCCTTGGAACCGAGACCGTAACGGCCGCCACTGAGGATTACGCTGTCAAGACCTGCCTCACGAAGCGTGGTAGCAACGTCGAGGTAGAGAGGCTCACCGAGGGAGCCGGGCTCCTTCGTTCTGTCAAGAACGGCAACCTTCTTAGCGGTCTTAGGAAGAACCTTAAGAAGTGCGCTGCTAACCCAAGGACGATACAGGCGAACCTTTACAAGGCCGACCTTCTCTCCTGCTGCGGTAAGGTAATCGATAACTTCTTCTGCAACGTCACAAACGGAACCCATAGCGATGATTACGCGATCGGCATCTGCTGCGCCGTAGTAGTTGAACAGATCATAATCGGTGCCGAGCTTCTCGTTCACCTTCTTCATGTACTTCTCAACAACAGCCGGAAGGGCGTCGTATACGGAGTTACATGCTTCACGGTGCTGGAAGAATACGTCGTCGTTCTCGTGAGAACCGCGCATTGCGGGATGCTCGG
>JAEEGI010000434.1_pt1 | contig 135595 bp, 84 predicted proteins | sample 8958751 | NCBI WGS metagenome assembly JAEEGI01 (sample SAMN16246545, study PRJNA631951) | gut metagenome | biome: gut microbiome; feature: rumen; material: KS-attached | host: Bos | place: Iran: Karaj | collected 2018-10 | reverse complement strand
ATTTACGTTTTCTCCTATTTTAGTTACATTAACTAAATTTAAATTTCCACCCGCACTGAGACTTACTCTGTCTCCTATTTCGGTTAGTTTTCTTAAATCCAAATTTCCGTTAACTCTGAGATTTATTTGATCTTCAATACTTTTAGCATACTTCAAGGATAATGAATTATATTGAAATTTATTTATTTTATCTGCAGTTTCTTTTGTCAGTTTTGTTAATCCTAAAGACAAATTTCCGGCACGGATACTTACTCCCTCTCCTATTTCAGTTACTTGTTCTAAAACCAACTCTCCTTCGGTATTGAAGCTTACATTTTCAGGTAAAAAACTTAAACTGTTTAAATACAACAATCCACCGGCGCTGAAACTTACATTTTCTCCTATTTTAGTTACATTACCTAATGCCAGAGTTCCGCCTGCGCTGAGACTTACTCCTTCTTCTATTTCGATTACATGACCTAAATCCAAATGTCCGCCGGTATTGATAGTTATTCCTTTTTTAAGAGAATTTCTCCTTAATTTTAAATCTCCTCCGACATTTAAATCCTCTACATATTTGGCATAATTAGCATTCAAAATGCTCGCCGATTCTTCTACATTTTTTATAGTCTTCAAAAATTTTTCTACTATAGATATATCGGTTTCTGCCATTTCATCTAACATTGCATCGGTTATTTCATGAACAGTGTTCCAATTCCCGTTCTCATCTTGTGTTATAACTATAGAAAATGCTTCCTGCAACTGCTCTCTTGATTTTTTATCCGTGAAATCCGTTACTTTTCTTTCTTTTATGTTTTCAAAAAATTTTCTCTGCCTTTCTTTTTTTGCTCTTTTCTCTTTTATTATATCCGGATATCCTATTTCCTGTAATGTTTTATATCCTACCTCATCTTGATATTCGCCTGATTGTAATTCTTTTTGTAACTCCTTCACTGCTTCATCATACATGTCCGGTACTATATTGTTTTGTCCGTTTCCCTGTTCAAACAATCCGTAATACCACGAATCTGTTTTTAATTTTTTTAAATCTTCCGCAGGAACAAATCCCAATGTGGATTTTGGTTGTCCTTCCTGTATAAATGCATAAAAATCACAACCGTTTTTTTCCAATACAGTTATTTCTCCTCCCCTTCCGCTTGTGCACCAGCGTTCCGATGATATTGCCGATAATATTTGTTTGTTTTTTTCTAAATCTCCTTTACCTTCAGCCTCTATACTTTTTTTACCTTTTATTCTTATCCATTTCCCTTTTATCTGCGTTCCGTTATAGTCATAGTTTACTTCTTTTACTATCGGATTTTCCCCGTTTGACATTACCCATTCCGTAAAACATTTTAAATATTGTTCATGTATTTTAAATCGTTCTGCTTCTTCTATTTGGGTACTTTTAAAGTTTTCTATAAATTTATCAAAAACTTCTTCTATATATGCATCTGGTATTGCAGATGTTTTTGCTTTATTTAAATATTGGATTATACCTCTTGCTATTAAAACCCTTTCAACAATTGTATATTTCTCTTTTTTTAACGCTTCTTTCCATTGTTCTATTGCATCAAATTTTCTTCTGTTAATACGATCTGTTAATCTTTTTATTGCTTTCTCTTTTTCAAGAACTCTTATTTCTTCATATACTTCTCTATCTGTCGCTCTCAATGTGTACATCAAGTCGTCATAAATTTGTTCTATTTCATCATAATCTTTATAAAAATTTTCTCCTTTGAATATTTGTTCATATTCTTCTTCCAATAATTGTTTAATTTTTTCCTTTGGTTCTTTTTCTTTTTTCCCAAGGCACCCTTGAACTAATCCGATATATTTATCATTTCTAAATTTAACTAAAAAATTAAATAATTCTTTATCATCTATTCCTCGTTTTTTTAACTCTTTTATAATTCCGGGTTGTCTAAATGTTTGTTTCCCTCCGGTCTGTAACATAAAACCAGGATATTTCGTATTCCATTTATAATGTTCTACAATTTCTGTTGCTGAAAAAGAAACAGCACCAACTATTGCAGCACCGAGAAACATCGATAGCAGAGGATTAGAAAATATTGCTACTCCAAGTGCTAAGCCTAATACTGCACCGATTCTTGTTCCATCCAGTCCGGATAATATGCTTTGTTTTTTTATTTTTTCCAGTTCCGTTTGTTGCAAGGGTGACCAATTTTCATGCTGTCCGGCAAAATCTTTACTCCATAAACTAAAAAATTCCATCAATACACCCAAAGCAACTCCGAACGGGGTCCTGCTCAAAGGGTTCTCTTCAGAAAACTTAAAACCTAATTTTTCAAGAAAACTTTGAATATCTGCTAATCTACCTATTGTTCCTTCAGTCTGTAACAATGGTAGAAGATTTTTACTTTTCAAAACTCCGTTTATAATACGTACAATTTCATCTCTTGCAACAGAATTCGACCAATATTCAGTGACATTTATTCCCTTTTTTTCACATTTTTTCATCACATCAACTATGACATTTCCATACATATTTTCATCGGAAACATCTATATCCAGATTATCAAAAATTCTAACGATATAATGTGAAAGCTCCGGCATTTTTTTTGTAAAAGCCTGTCTTAATTTTTCATTTTGGATTTCAGATATTAACTTTTGTGTCTTTTTCTGTAACTCGGAAGTATCTTTAAATTCAGTATTATCCGCAATTCTTCTTTTATTTGTTCTTTCAGCTTTCAAATATTCCTGCAGACTCAAAAATGCTTCCGCTGCAACTTTTGCCTGTGTTTGACTTAACTTAACATCTTTCGCAGATGTTTCTGCAATATTGCCGTTTATCAAGCCGTTATGCCCAAGCATTATTGTCTCTTTTGCGGTAACAAGTTCTATTGATGTTTTATCAGCACTTAATCTTATTTCTTCTACAACTTCCGCTTTATTTATTATTTCTTTTACCAATAAAGAAAACGGTATATTCGCAAATTTCTCTTTTACTATTTCATACTCTTCTTTAAACATTTTTTCATACAAATTGTCACTTGTTACCGTTTCTTCGGTTATGTTCGGTGTTATTACGATATAATTGATTTTTTCTTCCTCAAATAATCTGCTTAATCCTCTTGTGTGAAATCCTCCGGTTATAACAACATCTATTCCGGCTTTTGTTTTACTCAGTTCTTCTATCGCTTTTGCATTATATTCCGCTCCGGCTTTTATAACTATCGCTTCTTTTTCTTTTGCCGGCTTTTTACCGGTAATATTTTCTATAAAACATCTGTTCCTTTCTACATTGTCTTTATAAAAGTCGTCAAACAAACTAAAATATTCATCTATGTTTATTATACCGTCAATATCTACGTATTTTGTCCATAACAGCTTAAACCTTTCTCTGTTGTTTTCAAAATATCTGTATTCGTCCGCCGTAATCTTGTTCATTAAGTAACTTTCTATCAACCTAAAATATTTCTTCAAAAATAATACTTCTTTCTCGTATCCGTTTTGTGCAAAACTTGTCTCTATATCGTCTATAAGTTCTTCTTCCTGCTCAACAAGTTCTATCGGATTTAACATCTCGTTATACGTCAAATATTCAAAAAATTTCTCCGCTTCTTTATATTTATTAAGTATTCCTTTCTGTTCGGCAAACTTCTTTATTCCCGAATAAAATTCGGCCTCGGTCTCTTTGTTATTTACTTTGTTTAAAAGCTCTCTATACTGTTGATAAGTTGATACTTCTTTTAATTCTGTTATTATTGTTTTGATTTCTTTATTTGCTCTTTTAAAATTTATTCTCTTTTGTTTTGCCATAACATATACATACTTGGAAATTTGTTCGTAATCAGACAACTTTAATCCGGCTTTTTTCATTGCTCTTAAAATGTATGCAAAGTACTTGTCAGCTCTTATTTTACCTTCTTTGTTCTTCTCCTGAAGACTATTTATCTTTCTGTTATTTATCGAAAAATAACCTTCTGTCTTTGCTTTAAGAATTGCTTTTATTTGCGGGAGGTATTCTTCTATTTCAACTTTCTTATTATATATTTCATTCAATCTGTTAAAGTTTTTTAAATATACTTCTTTATTTTCTATTCCTTTTAATATATCTGTTTTTCCGGATTTTATAGAAAACATTTCTGCTCCGGTAAGCATTCCTTTTTCTAAAAGTACCTTTACAACTTGTTCCCTTTCTGTTGTATCTTGAATTTTGAATATCCAACTTGTATCAAGATGTCCGCTTGCTCCTTCAAGCCAAATATTTTTTATTCCGTACTTGTTATCCAACACTTTTAATATACTGTTTATATTTTCTTGTGTTTGTTTATGACTGTGTAAATCTTGTATCAATACAAGTACTTGTCCGTCTCCGTTATAGGTTGTTTCAGTAACTCTTCCGATATTAAATGGAATAATGTTCGTACTAATTTGAGGCAACAAAGGTACTGTATTAACAGGTACCGACATAGAAAATGTCAAACCTTGTAAGCTTGTTATTATCAAACAGGTTGCAATTGTCACACTTGTAATTTTTTTTATCCAAAATTCCTTTAATTTTTTATTTAACATAGTTTTCTCCACAAAATAAAATCCGCCTTGTATTTCATTATGCAAGACGGACTTTTCTTTCTATATTTGTATTATTAATAATATCTTCCGTATCTCCTCTGGCAAGCATAATAGAACCATTGAATAATATAATAAACAGTAATATTTCCAAAACTATAACATCAATATTGCAATTATGCTTACTTATTTCAACATTATAAAAAGGCAATAAAACCGGGAAAAATAAACTTTTGACAAAATTAACCGAAGATATGTTATCATTGGCAACCGCATACTGAAAAAGATCGTTCAACCCGTCTTTTTCCTGTTTTTTATTACCATTGTCTGAATTTTTTATCGGTGCAAGCATTCCAATACTATTTGAAACATCATCCTTGAAAAAATGACTCATAAGTTTCATCGGAATATCTACTGCGATATTACAATATTTTGCAATTGTATCTGTAGTATAGTTCTTTGACTCTTCTATACTTTCGGCATTGTATATAAGAACAACACTAAAAACATTTAATATTGTCATAACTGACAATATTAAAGAAATTATCTTTTTAGATGGTAACAAAAAAAGGCTCTTCTCCATATAATAGTATTATACTCTTTTTTTAAAATTTTTCTTGTGAAAATTTTGTAAAAAACTGATTTTTTATGATATAAATTTCCGAATAGACTGTTTCCAGTCTGGGATATTTATATTTAATTCTTTGGATATTTTTTTGTTTGACATTGCCGTAAACAAAGGTCTTTGCACCTTAGAGTTAAAGCTTGCCATTGGAACAGGAACTATTTCATTATTGAAATTATTGAGTTTTACAAATTCTTTTGCGACTTCATATCTTGAGGCTTTACCGGAATTTGTAAGATGATATAATCCGGACAAATTTTCATATAATGCTTTTATAATTACATTTACAATATCAAAAGTGAATGTAGGAACAGATATTTCATCTTCGGAAACACTGACTGTTTTATTATTCTTTAACCAGCCCGAAAGTTTATAAATAAAATTTTGTTGTCCATAGCCGGTAACCCAACTCAATCTGCAAACTAAATTTTTATCATATTTTAATGCTTCTTTTTCTCCGGCAAGCTTGCTTTTACCATACTCGTTTAACGGATTGGGTTCATCCGTTTCTATATAAAAATCTTTCTTTTTGCCATCAAAAACATAATCACTGCTGAAATGAACTAATTTTGCTTTATATTTTTTAGTTTCTTCAACTAAATTTGTTACGGCAGTTTTATTTATTAAAAAAGCTTTAGTATTATCTTGCTCGGCCAATTCTACATTGTTATATGCAGCACAATTTATAACGACATCAGGATTATATTGAGAGAAAATATTTGAAATCTTTTCTTTGTTTATAATATCAAGTTCTTGTTCACTCGGAGCAATAAAATCAATGTTTAATTCCGTAAATTTCTTTATAAATTCTTTTGCTAATTGTCCCGAGCTTCCCGTAACAATATATTTCATAAATTTACCTTTGATTGTTAACAGTCTTTTAACTATAAAATATAAATTTATAGTTTATACTCAAAATTATGTTCCGCATACTCAAAAGTAGGGTATACCAAATCTTTCTTTGAAAGTTTTGGATTTGTTGTATGCCATTCGATATTTAAAAAAGAATCGTTATACAAAATACCTCTTTCGTGTTCCGGAGAATAAATATTGGAACAATAATACTCAAAATCAACTTCATCCGATAAAACTTCAAAACCATGGGCAAAGCCTTCAGGAATAAACAACATATTTTGTCCGTTTGAGGAAAGTTCAGCTCCTACCCATTTACCAAAAGTTTCCGATCCCAATCTTAAATCTACAGCAACATCAAAAATTTTTCCGTGTATAACTCTAACTAATTTTGCTTGAGCAAACGGAGCCAGCTGATAATGTAATCCCCTCAACACACCTTTTGTTGAATGTGAAAAATTTATTTGTTTAACTGTTAAATCTATTCCAAAGTTTTTAAAATCCGGAATTTTAAAAACTTCTTCAAAGAAACCCCTGTCATCTTTAAACTTCACGGATTGTATTAAAACGACATCTTTTATTTTTAAAGAAGAAAACTTAAATGGCATAAGAGCCGCCTATAAATTTATGTTTATATTTTTTGTCTGTTGTTAACTCAATTTCTTTTTCATTCTTTTTGAGTGTCGCATGGCCGTCTATAATTGCCAAAGTTACGGAATTATCTTTTGGCTCATAGTGCAAAGAAAAAATTGTATCTGCATCTATTTGTGCTATCGTTGTTGCATTGAAAGAAACTATGATAGGGCCGGATCTTGTATTTTCCACCTTAGAAAACATTAAGATATTTGTAATCGGATCTTTCGATATAAAAATTCCCTGCTGATTTTTTAAAACAATTCCCACCGAATGATAATTTAAAATTGACATTCCGTTTGCTATAATGGTTGACGCATAATCTATAGGCGGCACACTTCTCGGTTCCACATAAGTTTTTGTTTCTCCGTCCGGAGAAATTACATTCATTGATTTGATTATCACTCTTACATCTAAATTTTCCGAATATAAGTTTATACATGTAAAAACAAATACTACAAGTAATATTAATAGCTTTTTCATATTTTATCCCAATACTACCAAAACTTTATGAGTTCCGTTCTTAAACGGTTTTATAATGTTTCCTTCAATTTTTTTACCATCAACAATAATTTCCTTTGCCGTTGAGTTTTTCTTTAACTTCGGATTTTCAAAAGAAATATCGTAATTTGCATTTCTAAACTTTATAAACAATTTACAATTTTGAAAATCTTTGTTTGCAGGCAAATGCGGATCTACAGACAACCCTTCAAAAACACCTTTTACACCGAAGAAAAAGTTTTGGAAAGCATATCTTGTCCAAGCACAAGAACCCGTTAAAACAGGATATTCTCCTCTACCTGCAATGTTAGGATTATCGTTGGAAATATAATATTCCGGTATCCAAGGGCCGGTTCTTATTATTTCGTGTTCATGATTTAAAGGATTTATTCCGGAAAACACTTTATATGCCAAATCCGGCATACCTTGTTTTATTAAAGCCCAAACAAAAAATAAGTTTGCATGAGAAAACAAAGCGTTGTTTTCTTTTGTTCCCGGAGCAAATCCTGTTATTCTTCCTATAGTTTTGTTAAATTTCGTATAAGCAGGATAATTTAATTTTAATGCACCGGTAGTTTTATCAAATAAATATTTAAATACCGAATCTATAACTTTTTGTTCTACACCGATCTTCTTTGCACCTCCGGAAACGAGTGACCAAGTTTGCGGCATTAACATCATTTCAAAATCATTTGATGTAGGATTCTTTTTATTTAATGCGGATTTATTCCAAATTGTATCTACAGGTTTACCGTCTGAAAAAATGTATCCGCTGTAATAATATCCGTTGAAAGCTTTTTTATTTGCATTATCTATAACAAATTGTGCTTTTGTTCTTAAATCTTTCAATATCTTTGAAATTTTTACTTTAACTTTTTTACCGGAAATTGCATCGTTAACTTTACTTAAATATTTTGCCAAAACCGCTTGTCTTTGTTTTGCAGGAATATCCTTTACATTATCATCAAAATTTTGGATAAGTTCCGCCAACTCCGTAAAAACTTCTATCTCTTTAATGTTTAAATCGTTTGCTGTTTTTTCCAACAAATCTGCAATCTCGTTACAGTTTTGAGCAAGCGCGAAAGAAAATGTTACATTTTCACCTTTTACTTGGTCAACAGCATCATTCCAATCTGCTCTTTTTTGTTTTAAAAGATTATTGTTTCCTACATCATAAAACATTGTTTCTATTTGAACAAGCATATGTTCAATTACCGTTCCGGTATATTTTTTACCTGTTGTTGTCTTTTGATTTTCGATATAACCTTTTTTCCATTTATCGTTTTTACTCTCGCCTCTGTTTTGGTAACAATCTTTAAAATATCCTATTCCGTCTCTAAACAAGAATTTTTTATCACCTAAAAAGTTTGCAAGTATCATAACTGTTTGTGCCGTCCAATAAGGATGATCGCACCATAAACCGTTAACTTCATCACTGCCAAACTCTTTTGTCCTTGCAAAAAATCTTGTAGCATTTGTTCCGTCAAGCCTTATACCTTCAAGAGTTTTCATTGTTCTTTCTTCAAGACCTTTCGGATCAATTACCGTTGCAGCCATCATATCCTGCCAAAAATCTCTCCAACCCGCAAAATCTGAACCATAGTCTGTTTGAGGATGAGCCGTATTTCCAAACCAATATCTCATTGATAATTGATAGCACCACCAATTGTTCCATAAATTATCGAATTCTTTGTTTGCCGTTGTTATTTGCACTCTTGAAGCTCTTTCCTGCCAATATTTGTTTAAATCATCAAAAGCTTTAAGAGCTTTTTTATATGAATATTTCTTTATTAATTTGTCTGCATCTTTACTGCCGGTAAACGTTATGCCGTTTATTACAACAAAACTTACGGTTTTTCCTGCAGGAATTTTTATTTTTTTAAATTCTATTGCACCTACGGCTTCTTTACCGTAACATTGTTTTTGCGGAGCAATATCGTTCAATATTGAATCAGGTTTTAACCACATATTGTTTGGTCCGAGAAAAGTTTCTCTGTCAGAATAGAATCTGTTGCCCTTCTTACCGGTTTGAGTTTCTGCACTCATAAAGTAACAAATATCACTTGAATCCGTTGAACCTTCTATCCATTCAAGTCCGGGAAGAATTTTTATACTGTTTTTTACTTCGCTTTTATTATAAAGTCTTACAACATCTCTATGATATTCAACATAAGCTCTGCTACCGCCATAAATAGGAACCGTTGGTATAAAATCTATAACTTTATCCTTTTTAGAATTATTTGTGATATCTACAAGCCACAATTCTGCCATTTCTTCCAGCGGAACAAAAATTGTAGTTTTAACATTCAAATTTAATTTTTTAGAAGAGCCGTAAAAATTTACATAGCCTAGTCCCATTTCATATTTCGGGTTAGAAGTTTGAGTATCCGTTAAATCGTAATTGTTAACAAGCCAAGTTTGTTTTCCTTCTCTTATCCAAATAAATCTTGCCTGTCCTTTAGGAAAGTTCGGACCGTCGAATTCTCCGAACATTCTCGTATAATCAAAGCCTGAGAATCCTCTTAAAAAATTATCACATATAGAAAAATATTTCGGACAATTTGCTATCATGTGAATTAAAGGTTGTTTTAAACTTCTTGCATCTTTTACAACACATTGACCTTGCTTGTCGTAAGACCATAAGTTTTTCATTTTTATCTCCGCAAATAAAATACATTTACATAGTTTTATATTTTACTTAAATATAACAAATTTGTCTATTTTATATTGATATAATAAAAGCATAAAAAAAGGCAATTTATAGTTTTTGTTTAACAATGTAACAATAAAATTAATTAAGAAGAGATTAACATTAAAGAAAGACACACCTGTAAAACAGGATTGACAAAAAAATTTTAAAAATATAAAATATTTGAATATCATTTGAAATGAATCGCGGGGTGGAGCAGCCCGGTAGCTCGTCAGGCTCATAACCTGAAGGTCGTAGGTTCAAATCCTGCCCCCGCAACCATTTAAAAAAGGCTCGTGCATTTAGCACAAGCCTTTTTTTATTTGTTTAATTGCAACTTATAAATTGTATATTATAATTCTCCGTTCAACATTTTTTCAGTTAAGTCTGCTGCATAAACAACAAATTTTTCACAAGGCCTTATTTTGTAGTATTGCGAAGTTCTTACTTCCGGCATGGAAACATCTTTTTTTATATTGGCCAGAGACAATAATAATTCTTTACAAATTATTGTGCCGAATTTATCGGTAAATTGTTTTGCCAAATTTTGTATTAATTTATAATGCCGGTTCTTCAAATTCATATCTTGGCTGTCTATATAACCGTATTTTAACCCTGCAATCATAAACATTGCGGTTACAGCTCCACAAACTTGTCTTAATCCCCCCATGCCGCCACCGAAAGAAGAAGTCAGTTTTAAACCTGTTTCAAGATCCATACCTAAATCTTGGCAAAATGTCACAAACACGGCCTGTGAGCAATTATATCCTTTCCTAAAATATTCTTGAGCTTGTTCCTGCTTTGTCATATCAAAACCCCGTTAAACTTAATTTAAGTTAAGTTTATATTATTTTTAATTTTTAATCTATAAAAAAAACAGAGTCTCTATCAAAAGACACTGTTTTTTAATTATAAATTATAAATTGTTTTCTTGGAAATGCCGAGGGCGGGACTTGAACCCGCACGCCGCCTAAGCAACTTGAGATTTTGAGTCTCACGTGTCTGCCAATTCCACCACCTCGGCAATGTCCAATTATTTTACATTATAATTTTTTTTTAGTCAACAAATTTACTTTTGTACTTTTCCTTGATTTGCAACAGCTTCCATAGCTTTTTTTACCGCTTCGGGATCACCTACATAATAACTTTTTATAGGTTTTAAATTTTCGTCCAATTCATAAACTAAAGGCATTGCCGTAGGAATATTCAGATTAACGATATTTTCGTCGCTAATATTATCCAAATATTTTACTAATGCTCTTAAACTGTTACCGTGAGCAGCTATGATTATTTTTTTACCTTCTTTTATTTTAGGTGCAATTTCAGAATTCCAAAAAGGTATAACTCTTGCAACAGTATCTTTTAAACATTCCGTTAAAGGAATATCTTTTTTATCAACATTTTTATATCTTGGATCGTTACCTGCATATCTTTCATCGCTTGTTGAAAGCGGTTCCGGCGGAGTATCATAACTTCTTCTCCAAATTTTTACTTGAGCTTCACCGAACTTTGCAGCAGTTTCTGCTTTATTCAAGCCTTGTAAAGAGCCATAATGTCTTTCATTTAATCTCCAGGATTTTTCTACAGGTATCCACAATAAATCCATTTGTTCCAAAACATTATTTAATGTTTTTATTGCTCTTTTTAAAACAGATGTATATGCCAAATCAAAAGAAAAACCTTCTTTCTTTAAATCTTGACCGGCTTTCTTTGCTTCTTGAACACCTTTTTCAGATAAATCAACATCTGTCCATCCGGTAAATTTATTTTCTTTGTTCCAAACACTTTCACCGTGTCTTATCAATACCAACTTATACATCTTTACATCCTCCATATCCCATAATTTTTATTTAAAACATATTTTGTTATTATAGCATTTTATTTTTGTATACATTGCCAAAAATCACTATTCCAAAGCCTTATTTATTTTTTCAATATTATTTTTTAGTGTGTTTATATATGAATTTCCAAGAACAAAATTGCTTATAATAATATATTTCATATTCAAATTTTCCGACAAAGATCTCCCCACATCCGTTCCGTCCTGTAAATTATCTGCAATATATTTAATTTTTTCTTTTTTTATCTTCTTTTTAAGCAACGATTTTTCGGAAGAAGACATATTGTTTTCTCTTCCATAAGTCATAACAACTTCAAAGCCCAACCATTCCATAAAAGAAGCTATTTTGGAATTACAAACAATTTTTTTATTATATTTGCCGTAATTATTTTTTATTATCTCATTCGATACAAAATTCACTTTAAAAGAATAATCCAAAAAATTTTGTTCATAAAAAGCTTTGTTATCTCTATCCCAAACGGACAACAAATCAAATAATTCTTGGGCAGCTTTTAAATTTATATACGGAATCATCAAATTTTCTCTTGTTTTCAATTCTCTGTAAACAAGGCCTATGTTAGTTAGTTCATACTTTAAATTTTTCACCCATGGTTGCCAATGATGATATAAAATAATGTTACATTTATTAACTTCTTTAATTGTTTTTTCATCTATAACATAACTTTCGGGACTTGTTGTCACAGGTATTATGGTAACAACTTCAATTTTGTCCTTACATATTTCGTTTAACAATGTTGCTATATTTGATGTTGTGGCAGCTATTTTGATTTTTTTATCCGGGAGCGGTGAATAAGCAAAAAGTAATTTTGGAATAAGAAACAATATTAGTGTAAATATTAATAATTTAAAAATATATTTCATTTTTCAGCATCCTGTTCAACATCATCCTCAAAAACATATACAACTTCATCTTCGGCAATAACACCATATTTATTTGTACCGGCTCCAAGTTTCAATGCTCTTTCAACTTCTCTTTGTTTATTATTAAATCTTTCGATATTCTTTTCAAGTTTTCTATTTTCGTTTATCATCTTTTCTTTTTTTATTTTAAGATCATGAAGAGTCCATAGTTTCACAAAAAAATCTCTTGTGGAAGAATTGATCATTATACTAAAAAAAGTAATAATAATTATTCCCCAAAATATATACTTATAAACTTTTTCGTTTTTTCCCATTTTATATTCCCTGAATTATAATTCCGCCACCTATAACATAAGAGCCGTCATAAAAAACCGCCGATTGACCTGGTGTAACGGAAGATTGCTCTTCGTCAAATAATACTATATCTTTTGAAATAAGAGCTGCAGCAGGTTGATGCATTCTCCTTATTTTAACTACAGCTTTAAAATCATTGCCTTTAAATTTGTCAGAAACAAATGTTATATCTTTGATTTTGGCAATTCTTGAAAATATGTCTTTTTTCGTACCTACAACCAATGTATTTGTAGCTATATCCATTTTTAAAACATATACAGGTTCCGGAGTAGTAATACCTAAACCGCTTCTTTGACCGATTGTATAAAATATTAAACCTTTATGTTTGCCGAGTTTTTTACCTTTAGTATCTACAATAAAACCTGGCAAAACTTTTTTATTAAAATCTTTTATGTTTTTTTGCAAGAACTCGTGGTAATTTGTTTCAATAAAACAAATTTCCTGACTATCAGGTTTGTTTGCTACCGGAAGGCCGGCTGAAATTGCGATATCTCTTATTTCGGATTTAGTATAATCCGCTAAAGGAAACAATAATCGTTTTAACTCTTTTTGAGTAAGTCTATACAAAAAATAAGTTTGATCTTTAGATTTATCTTTTCCTATTTTTAACTTATATTCATCGGATTGTTTTTCTATTTTTGCATAATGTCCCGTAGCTAAATAATCAAACCCTTCTTTTTTGGCATATTCGAGTAACAAACCAAATTTTATTTTCTCGTTACAAAGAATACACGGATTAGGAGTACTTGCCGATAGATAAGACGATATAAAATTATTTATAACTGTATCTTGAAATTCTTTTTGTAAGTCGAGGACATAATGTTTTATATTTAAAAAATCACAAACTTTTTTAGCATCTTCTATTGCCTGTAAAGAAACAGATGCCTTAGAGCGAGAATCGTATAATTTCAGTGTAAGAGCCGAAACATCAAAACCTTGTTGTTTCAACAAATAAGCAGTTGTAGACGAATCTACTCCGCCGGATAATGCGACTAAAACTTTTTTCATATTCTATTATAAACCATAAACTATTAATAGTTTTGACGAAATTTATCATCAAGTGCGGAATGACATATGAGATATGTATTATTTTTTTATTTCTTCCAAATATTTCTGATAGCCGAACTTATTTAATTTTTCATCTTTACTTAAAATTTGCTTTTCCATCTCTTTTCTGTATTGTAATAATTTTTCCGAAATGGTTTTATCTTTTATTGCAAGAATTTCCATTGCAAAAATTGCCGCATTTTTTGCACCGGCTTTACCGATAGACATACATGCTACCGGAATTGAAGGCGGCATCTGTGCTATAGAAAAAAGAGCATCCGCTCCGGAAAGAGCTTTGCCGTCCATCGGAACACCTATTACAGGCAAAACAGTTTCAGAAGCAACTACTCCCGGAAGTGCCGCAGACATTCCCGCAACGGCTATAAAAGCTTTTGCGCCGCTATTAACCGCATTATTTACACACTGTTTTACAAAATTTGCCGTTCTGTGGGCTGAAGCAATATTTACCGAATAATTTATACCGAATTTATCGAATATTTTTAATGTTTCGGCAACCGTAGGCAAATCCGAATCCGAACCCATTATTACTGCAATATCTATTTGTTTATCCATTTTAATGCCCTCTGTGCAATATCTTTTCTATAGTGCATCTTGTCGAAATTTACTTTAGGAATTACTCTGTAAACTTTATCTATTGCCGATTTTATATCGTCGGCAAGAGATGTTAATACCAAAACTCTTCCCCCTGAAGTTAAAATGTTTCCCTTATCATCTTTTTTTGTTCCAGCATGAAAAACTATAGCTTCATCTTCTTTAACTGCATCTAACCCGGAAATCTTAATATTTTTTTCATATTTTTCGGGATAACCGCCGGAAGCAAGAACCACACATACCGCCGATTTATCGGACCATTTTATACTTATTTCATTTAATGTCTGATTTATTGTATGTTCAACTATGTCTACCAAATCGGTTTCAAGTAGCGGTAAAATTACTTGCGTTTCCGGATCACCGAACCTGCAATTAAATTCCAAAACATAAGGGTTTCCGTTATCAACCATAAACCCTATATACAATATACCTTTATAATCTATATTTTCTTTTTGCAAACCTGCCATAATATTAGGCATTATTTGTTCTTTAACTTGTTTTAAAAGTTCTGATGTCGCTATAGGTGCAGGAGCATAAGCTCCCATACCGCCGGTATTTAAACCTTTATCTCCGTCGTCAACTCTCTTATGATCTTGTGCCGCAGGCATTATTGAAAAATGTTTTCCGTCAACAAAAACCAAAACAGATGTTTCCTGGCCTTCAAGCCATTGTTCAAAAATTATTTTGTCACCTGCTGTTCCGAAAGATTTATCCTGCATTATATCTTTTATTGCTTCAAGAGCTTGTTGCCTGTTTTGGCACATAACAACACCTTTACCTGCTGCAAGGCCGTCTGCTTTAACAACAATTTTTTTATTTTCTTTCCATTCTGTTTCAAGAAAACTTTTTGCTGAATTATAGTCTGTAAAAGTATGGTATTCCGCAGTCGGAACATTATATTTCAACATAAAATCTTTTGCAAAACTTTTACTTGCTTCAAGCAATGCACCTTTCTTTGAAGGGCCGAATATTTTTAAATTTTTAGAATTAAAATAATCAACTATTCCCAAAGCTAAAGGAACTTCCGGGCCTACGAACGTATAATCTATTTTATTTTCCAATGCAAAATTTGCAAGAGAATTAAAATCGTCAACTTTTATATTAATAATTTCCGCTTGTTTTGAAATACCCGCATTTCCTAAAGTACAATAAATTTTATCTACTTTCGGGCTTTGTGCAAGTTTCCAAATTATGGCATGTTCTCTTCCGCCATTACCTATAACCAAAAATTTCATTTTCTCTCCAAAAACTAAAAAATATATTTATCAAAGAATTTAACAACGATTAAAAATGTGAAAAATGCAATTATAAATGTCGCTATCATTATATACCAATTGGATTTTATTATAGAGGATATACTACTGTTGTTGCCGCTTTTTTGCATTGCATATTTACATCTTAATTCCTTACTTAAATCGGCATATTCGGTAAATTTCGGACAAGAATCCTGTTCTTTTTTCCACTTACAATCTACCATGCAAAAAACTTTGCCGTTACCTTCAACGTCAACATTATTATCTCCCTGAAAAAGACAAGTAATACAGCTTTTCATTTTATTACTCCTTTTTTATCTTAAATAATCAATTGCATTTTGGAATATTTTCTTTCCCCAACCGTATACTCCGTCGTAACCTTCTCTTGCCGGATGTTGTAAAGCATATATGTATCTTTCCGGATGAGGCATAAGACCAAAAACATTACCTTTTTTATTACAAATACCTGCTATAGCATTTAAAGAGCCGTTAGGATCTTGCGGATAGACGGTATTTTTGCCGTCTTTATCACAATATCTAAAGACTACCTGATTATTTTTCTCTATATCATCAAGAATTTTTTTATCGGCAACAAATTTTCCTTCACCATGTGCAACCGGAAGAGAAATTACATCCGGCAATTGTCTTGTCCATAAACACGAAGTATTACCGTTGATTTGTTTTTCTGTTTTCAAATGAACCCATCTGCATTCGAATTTATTTGAATCGTTATATGACAAAGTTGAAATCTGCTCGAAATTTTCCGGTTTAGGTAAAAGTCCCATTTTCACGAGAATTTGAAAACCGTTACAAATACCGATTATAGGTTTACCGGACAATGCAAATTTTTTCACATTGTCTCCCAATTTATATTTTATTTCGTTTGATAAAATTTTACCTGATGCAATATCGTCTCCGTAAGAAAATCCCCCCGGAACTGCTAAAATATCGTAAGATAAAATTTTGTTTTTGTTTGATATCAATTCGTTTATATGAACTCTGTCTACCGTTGCTCCGCAGAGTTCAAATGCGGACTTTAACTCATAATCACAATTTGTTCCTGCTGTTCTTATAATAATTACTTTTGTTTTTTTCATTTTATTTTACCATTGTAAAGTTTTTTGCCAAGCCTTTTGTAAATTTTTTATATTTTCCTTAACGAAAATTTTTGATTTTTTTGATTCCAATTTTAAATTTTTATCGTTAGAAACTTCACCGATTTTGGATATAATAATCCCTTTAAATAATTTTTCGAATTTTCCAACATTTTCAGGTGAAACTTCAACTATGAATCTTGTATTGCTTTCCGAAAATAATGTTTCGGAAACAGTCATTTTTTCGGAAGTTTTTATTGCATCAATATTTATATTCACTCCCTTATCTCCGGCAAAAGCCATTTCCGATATTGCCGTAACAAAACCGCCGTCGGAACAATCATGACAAGATTCAAACAAACCTTCATTTATTGCATTAAAAATCGTTTTCATTAACTTTTTTGAAACTTTTACATCAAGATCCGGAACAATACCGTTTTTAATATTTTTTATCTTAGAATATATTGAACAACCCAATTCATTTTTTGTAACACCGATTAAATAAATGATGTTACCCGGATTTTTTAAATCCATGGTAATTGTTTTATTTACATCTTCCATTACCGACATTGAAGACACCAAAAATGCAGGCGGTATAGAATAAGTTTTTCCGTCTATACTATATTCGTTGTACAAACTATCTTTTCCGGAGATAAACGGAACACTGTAACCCAAAGATAAATCATAAGCTGCTTGTGCCGCTCTTACCAAACTACCTAAAATTTCCGGTTTATTAGGATTTCCCCAACAGAAATTGTCAAGCAAAGAAATTTTCTCCGGATTTGCTCCAACACAAACTGCATTTCTCATTGCCTCTTCTATTGCAGAAGCCGTCATTTTATAAGTATCAACTTTCCCGTATTCTGGATTTATTCCGTTAGACAAAACAATTCCCTTTTTTGTTCCCTTTACAACGGTATAAGGCCAAATAACTGCCGCATCCTGCGGACCTGAATTCGTTATGGAACTTCCCTGTAAAGGTTTTACTATAGTTTGACCTTGAACTTCGTGGTCGTACTGTCTTATTATCCAATCTCTTGAACAAACATTTATATCAGATAAAACCTTTTTAATATCTTCCTGCAAAGTCTTTGAAGAGTTTTTAATTGGTTTTTGTTTCTTTTGAATTTTTTCTTTCCAAACAGCTTTTCTTGTGGGTTTAGGAACTCCGCCATGTAAAAATTCCATTTCCATATCAGCAACTGTTTCTTTACCGTATTTCAACAAAAGTTTACCGGTATTGGTAAATTCACCTATAAATGTAGCTTCAACATTTTCTTTTTTAAACAAATTCAAAATCTTATTTTTATTTTTTGGAGGAACGGCAAAAACCATTCTTTCTTGAGCTTCGGAAATCCATATCTCCCAAGGAGCAAGCCCCTTATATTTTAAAGGAACTTTTTCAAGATCTATAACAAGACCTGTTTTTTCTCCTAGTTCACCGGCAGCACTTGAAAGACCGCCTGCTCCGCAGTCTGTTACCGCTCTATACAAGTTAAGATCTCTTGCTTTAAGCATAGTGTCTAAAACTTTCTTTTCAACAATAGGATTTCCTATTTGCACTGCACTTACATCTGATTCTTTATCGAGCTCAACGGAAGAAAAAGTTGCTCCGTGAATACCGTCTCTGCCTGTTCTACCGCCAACCACCAAAACTAAATCACCCGGTTTAACTTCTTTTTCTGATTTGTTTTTGGGAATTATACCCATTGTTCCGCAATATACCAACGGGTTTGCCATATATCCTTTATCAAAAAATACTCCGCCGTTAACTGTAGGAATTCCCATCCTGTTGCCATAATCTCTAACTCCGGAAACAACACCTTTTGCTATTCTTTTCGGATGATGCATTCCTTCAGGTACTTCACTTGCTTTTGTATCGGGAAGACCAAAACAAAAAACATCGGTATTTGCCAAAGGTTTTGCACCAAGACCAACACCTAAAATATCTCTAATAACACCGCCTATACCGGTAGCAGAACCTCCGTAAGGTTCAAGCGCTGAAGGATGATTATGTGTTTCAACTTTAAATGCAACTCCGTTTGTTTTATCGAAATCTATAACACCGGCATTATCTTTGAACACAGAAATACACCAATCTTTATTCAACTTCATTGTTGCATTGAAGATTGTTTCTTTCAAAAGGTTTTTGTATTTTGTGATTTTTTTCTTACCGCCTTTTTCCTCACAATACTCAATGTTACCGGTAAGAGTTTTATGTTTACAATGCTCACTCCATGTTTGAGCTATCGTTTCAAGCTCAACATCTGTGGGATTTCTCTTTATATTGCGAAAATATTTTTGAACTTCTTTCATTTCCACAAGTGAAAGAGAAAGAACACTTTTTCTGCTCAATTCTACCAACTGTTTGTCATTTAAATTTAAAATTTCTATTGTGTTTACTTTCATTTTATTAAATATTCCTGAATTAAAGTATTTGCTAACAACCCCGTAGCTATTTTTTTCAATTTTTTATCGTCTATATTTTTACCTTTGAGACAATACTTCTTACCTGTCTTTACAGTCAATTCCTCTTTAATACCCAAATCTTTTATTGCTTTTACCACACTTTCACTAACAGTATCGGTTACCCCGTGCTTATACCAAACTTCAATGGAATTTTTTTCTAACTTTTTATCTTCCAATGAATTGTATTGTTTAATAACATACTCTTCGGTTATTTTGTCGCTAAGTAATTCTTGTCCGATAACATTAGCTTGTTTATTTGTAATATTTCCTGAAATTCTGTAAACGGCAACATAAGAAACATCGGTAATATCCTTTATACCTATTCCGGATATATCGGAAACGGTATGAAGACCTTGCGGATCAACAAAACCTTTTTTAGTTTTAATTTCAATTTCAAATATCATTTTAAAATGTCCTACCTGTTATTTTTTCATAAGCTTCTACATATTTTGCTTTTGTTTTATTTACAACTTCTTCCGGAAGAACCGGAACCGGCGGTTGTTTGTTCCACTTAATTTGTTCAAGATAATCTCTTACAAATTGTTTATCCAAACTGTCCTGAGATTTGCCTATAACATATTTTTCTTTTTCCCAAAATCTTGAAGAATCCGGTGTAAAGATTTCATCTATCAAAATAAGTTTGCCGTCATAAATACCAAATTCCAATTTAGTATCGGCCAAAATTATTCCTCTTGTTGCACAATACTCACTAACCTTTTTATAAAGAGTTATTGACATTTCACTTATTTGTGCAGCCAAATCCTCACCAACTATTTTTGCAGTTTGTTCAAAAGAAATATTTTCATCGTGTTCACCGTCTTCAGCTTTTGTTGACGGTGTAAATATAGGCTCCGGTAACTGTTGAGATTGCTGTAATCCCGCCGGAAGTTTTATGCCGCATACAGTTTGACTTTTTTGATATTCTTTCCACCCAGAACCGGCAAGATATCCTCTTACTATACATTCCACATCCAATCTTTTGGCTTTTTTTACTATCATAGCCCTGTCTCTCAAAAACTCATATTGTTTAAGCTCTTCGGGAAACTTTTCAAAATCTCCGGTAATAATATGGTTGGGAATTATGTTCTGAACAAAATCAAACCAAAACATTGATATTTTGTGTAAAATTTTTCCTTTATCTGTAACCAACGGAGTAAGGATGTAATCAAAAGCAGATATTCTGTCTGTTGCAACTATCAAAAGTTTGTCGTCTTGATATTGATACACATCTCTTACTTTGCCCGAATGCAACAATTTACAACCTGAAAGTTCCGGTGCTGTAACCATTTTGCAATATCTCCTAATAAATGTATTCTTTTATTTTATATTTTTTGTCATACAAATTCAATAAAAAATTAGTCTTGCACATCCTTTTCTTTCTTTGAAGACATCGGTAAAGTAATTGTAAACACCGTTCCTTCACCATATTTGGATTCAAAAGATATATCTCCGTTATGAGCCTCCACTATCATTCTTCTTGCAACATAAGAACCTATTCCCGAACCGGATTTACTTGAAGGTTTGGTAGTAAAAAATGCTGAAAATATTTTTGCCTTATTTTCAGGCTTGATACCTATACCGTTATCTTTTATAATAATTTGACATTTGTTTTTATCTTTCAAATATTTTAATGAAACTTTTATTTCCGGCACGAAACTTTTATCTTTCTCAATATCGGCAAACAACGGATTTTTTATATGTTGTTCTTTTTCCAAAATAGCTTCAAAAGCATTATCTATACAATTAAAACACACTTCCTGAATTTGATATTTTATACCGTAAATTTTATCTTCTTCAGGTAAATCAAGAACAACAGGAACTTTTTCCTTGTGATGTTTTACTCTAACCAACATTACAGACGGATTAATTATTTCTTTTAAAGAAAATATCTCTTTATGTATAACGGAACCTTTAGGTTTTGCAAAATCTAAAATTCCGGTTAATATGGCATTTGTTTTTTTTATATTTTCGTTAATGGAAACAATAAGTTCATCCATATTTTTTACCATTTCACCTACATCTAAATTTTTATTGATAAAATCTTCATATTTTTCGGAAAAATCATGGACGTCATATCTTAAAAGTTCTGCAGCGAAGCTGAAACTGTTTAGTCTGTTTCTTATTTGATGTGCCATACCATCGGCCATACCTCCGATGGAAGCAAGTTTTTCCGCTTCAAAAAGTCTTTTTTGTTGCCTTTGTGTTTTTTCCAAAAACATACAATTTTCAATGGCAAGTGCGGCTTGATTCGATAATACACCGAAAACCTCAACATCTCGCGGTGAATATAATGTTCTGTTTTCTTTATCTCCCAAAAACAAAAAACCTATAACTTTTTCTTTAAATATTGACGGAATTATTAAAGTTATTCCCGGATTTATTTTCATAAGTTCATTTTTATATTTCTCCGGAATAGCCGAAAGGAAGAAAGGTTTTTTTGTCTCTTTCATAAAATCTATAAATTCACTATCTTTCGGAAAATCTTTTAATTCCCTTTTTCCTTTACCTCTATAATCGATATTTACAAAAACATTTTTTGCTTCATCTAAAATATACAAACTCACAAAAACAATTTTTACGGATCTTTTTATTATTCTTACTATCAATTTCGATAATTTTGAAATATCATAGTCTTTTTCTATCATGCCTGTTGAAGCTTGCATTAACAATTGTTGATATTGTTCTTGTTCAGCTAACAAGAACCTTTCGGCTTTTCTCTGAAAATAATTTACTATAAGCTGTCCAAAAGATGAAAGTAATAACAGAGCAATACATGTTATTATCCATTGACCTGTTTTAAACCCGAAATAAATCGGCAATCCCAAAATAAAAACATATAATATGCCCCATATCAAAGTTTTTGTTAATACAATTCTTATATCCAACAAATTAAAATTTACAATAGTAATACAAATTGTAACAACAAATATCAAAATAAGTATATATCCAAACGGATATATTTGAATATTGCCAAATTTTGTTACATAATCTCCTACACCCAAAATAAGAATAGAAAAAGAAAAGAAAAGATACTTTATTTGTTGATGTCTTATAACCGGGAAATTTTTATTCCGGAGATTTTTGAACAACAAATACAAACCGAAAACAAATAACAAGCAAAATTCAATAAAGACAATCGAATATGCAATCCCCGCTTTAGGATAATATCCCCAAAAACAAATCTTTATTTTTTCATAAAATATAAAATAGTTATACTGTAAAAGTGTAAGAGGAAGATTAAACAAGTATAAGAAGTATATAAACTTTTTATAATTGTATCCGAGAAAAGAAGATACGAAATGTAACATCGACACCGGAATTTGAAGAACACCGAAAAAAGCTATATTGGCAAACAAAAAAGCCATCTGTTCATTTTTTGACCAATACATTAAAGAAAAATTAACCAACCACCAAAAAATAGAAGAACAAAAAATCAAATAAGAAACGGTAACTTCGTTTTTCTTGGATTTAAAGAAAATAAACAGTCCAAAAATCAAAAACAATACGGATGTTATTGTAGGAAACAATGCATGATAATTCATATATCAATCTACTCCCTTGTTAAGCTTATACCTTGCATATGACTTGTTTTCAACCAAATATAATTCATTTCTCCGTATGGTCCACCTGTTTTACCTATTCCGCCATGACTCGATAAATATGTCGATACGCCTATATGCTTTGAATTTATTCTAAGCAATCCGCTTCTGTCTATGGACTGCATAAATTGTCTTGTATAAAAAGCTGACTTCACCCATACAGATGCTCTTAAGCCATACTCATTACTATCTGCTATTTCCATCATTTTTGTAAATATTTCTTTATCTTTTTGTTGTTTATCCGTACTTTTTGATAAAACTTTAATAATAGGAATTACAGGGAAAAAATTTTCTTCACAAACACATTTTATTTTAAGCAAATTCGGATTATCACTTTCAAACAAAACAAGAGTAGGCTGAAAATAAACTCCGTTGTTATCAATGTTTCCATTGTAATCAACTCTGTTTCCTCCGCACAAAACTTTACCGTTATTTTCTTTTGCATCTGCAAAAGATTTTATGCATTCATTTATTTTTACAACGGGCGTCAAAAAAGTTTCTGCACTCGATGGTAAACCATATTTCATACTTTTAACTTTTTTAAGCATTTTATCTACAAATTTATCACAAATATTCTCATGAACGATTAATGTTTTTGGTATCATACATATTTGTGTAGACCCCAAAAAACAATCTATTGCAGAATCTGTTGCTTTTTCCAAATCGCAATCGTCCCAAACAAAAAGGTTATCATTGCCTGATAATTCTAAAATAGGTTTCTTGTTATATTCACAAACTTGTCTGCCTATTTCTAATCCCTGAGCACTTCCACCGGAAAAGAAAATATCATTTACCTTAGGATTTTTTAACCATTCATCCAACATAACTTTTGAGTTTCCCATCACTATATTTATTATCCCGTCGGGGGCACCATTTTCTTTTAATGCTTCTCCCACGATTTTTTTCCAAACAAATATTGTTGCTACCGGAATTTTTAAAGGAGGTTTTACTATTATTGCATTGCCGGATAACAATGCATATGCACCTATAAGGGAATTACAAGCCGGAGCATTTTTAGGAGGTATTATAACAACAACACCGTCGGGTTTTCTTGCTAAATATATTCTTTCATTTTTTTCACAGCCTAACTCTGTCCACAATTCATCTTTATATAAGTCTATCGATTCTTTGCAAAAAACTTTTTGTAAACCGTTATATTCCCATTCCGCAAGTTTTTTAGTATGTCCTTCTATCGTCAATATTTTTAAAACCTCACTCTTATATTTGACAAGTTTATCACTTATAGAATAAAGAATCTTTTTCCTTTTAAGGACATTAAATTTTCTGTATTTTTTAGCGGCTTCGTACGCGGCATCTATTGCTTTTTTGTTCAGTTCATTATCACCTACACAATATTTTGCATAAATATATTTATCGACATCTTTAGACATTTCACCTTTTTTTAATTTATTTATAACTTGATAAGTTTTTTTAAAATCCAGAATCGTTTGATCGGAGTAAGGAAAATATTCGTATTTCCCGGTATCTATATCTTTACCATTAACAAACAAAGAAAATTGTTTCATAAAACCTTTTCCTCCGCTTTAATTATTTTTTGTTTCCAATTTCCAATTAAGATACGCCGAAATAAAAGAATCTATATCTCCGTCCATAACTTTATCAACCTGTGAAGTTTCATAATCTGTTCTGTGATCTTTAACAAGCTGATAAGGCATAAAAACATAAGACCTTATTTGACTACCCCAAGCGATAAGACCTTTTTCATCATAATGTTTTTCGTAGGATTGCCTCAGTTTTTCCTGTTCGAATTCATAAAGCTTTGCTTTTAAAAGTTTCATAGCCGTAGCTTTGTTTTTTATTTGAGATCTTTCCGTTTGAGACTGCACGACTATGTTTGTAGGCAAATGTGTAATTCTAACGGCTGAATCCGTAGTATTAACATGTTGACCGCCGGCTCCCGTTGAACGATATGTGTCTATTCTCAAATCTTTTTCTTCTATAACGATATCTATATCGTCATCCACTTCCGGTATAACATCAACACTTGCAAAAGAAGTATGTCTTCTTTTATTTGCATCAAAAGGTGAAATTCTTACCAATCTGTGAACACCTATTTCGGACTGAAGTAAGCCATAAGCATATTTACCGTTTATAATAAATGTTATACTTTTAATACCTGCTTCGTCGCCATCTAAAATATCTATTGTGTTAAATTCGAAACCTTTGTTTTCCGCCCATCTTGAATACATTCGAACAAGCATTTGTGCCCAATCGCAAGACTCCGTTCCACCTGCACCGGCATGTATTGAAACTATGGCATTATTTTTATCGTTTTTCCCGGAAAGTTTTGTCTTTACTTCAATATCTTCAACATCTTTTATAAGTTTAAGTTTGTTTTGTTCAAGTTCGTCAGACAAAGAATCATCTTGTTCCTGTTGTAAAAGTTCATCTATTTCAATTAAGTTATTTATCTGTTCTTTTAAATTTCTCCATGAATTAACTGTCTCTTTTAAGCCGTCGAGTTTAGACATTACCTTTTTTGCATTGTTTTGATCGTTCCAAAAGTCTACGGCGGAAATTTCTTTATCCAGAACTTCTATCTCTTTGATTTTGTTATCAACATCAAAGAGACCTCCTTAAGCCGTCTATTCTTTCTTTTAAATCGTTAAGCATAAAACTCATCCTTTATATTATAAAGACTATAACTACAACAAATAAAACCAGAAACATACAAACATAACAAAAAATATCGCCTATTCCGGTATAAACGGTTACTGCTGTATTTTGATATACTTCCGAAACAAATGCGGTATTTTCGTTCACTTTTGTTTTTTCGATTATATTACCGGCGGAATCTATAACCGCAGATATACCGGTATTTGCCGATACAATAACATTTTTTCTGTTTTCTATTGCTCTAAAAATATTCATTATAAAATGTTGATGAGGTGCAAAGGAATCAAAAAACCATGCATCGTTGGTATGATTTGTTAAAATTTTTGCTCCATTCAAAATATATTTTCTCGATAAATCCGGAAAGAAATTTTCAGAACAAATAGTTGCACCGACAAACATATTGTCAACTTGTAAAACATTCATGTATCTTCCCTTCGAAAAATCACCCAAATTATTCAAAATTCCGAAATATCTTGATAATACTTTTTTGAAAGGAATATATTCTCCGAAAACAACGAGATGATTTTTATCGTGCTTTTTTAAAATTTTTCTGTTTACCGTTATGGCAAAGATAGAATTGTAAATTTTATCGGAATCATCATAACTTGCTCCGCCGAGCAAATTCATTTTTGCATAAGAAGATACTGCGTCAACAAAATCAATAACATTGCCTTCATATTGTAAATATCCGGGCAAAACAGTTTCGGGATAAACAGTTAAATCCAAATTTTTATCTTTAAAAACGCTGACCGTTTGTTTTATCGAATTTAATATTTCGTCTTCATATTTTTCATCCCATTTTTTATACTGGTCTATATTGGGTTGAACAACACCGGCTATTAATTTTTCTCCGTAAGGATTCGAATAATTTTTAACTTTAACATGACCGTAAAATAACAGAGCACCAAACAAACAAAATACATAAACGAGGAAAAACTTTCCCCTTACATCTCTTAGCCAATAATACAGCAACATATTAACCAAAACTATAATAAAGGAAATTCCGTAAACTCCAAACAAGTCTGCGAACTGAATTACATGAATGAAACTATATTGACTATATCCTAACAAATTCCAACCGAATCCGGTAAGGAAATAAGTTCTTATATATTCCAACATCACCCATGAACTTGCTGCATATAAAGATGAAAATATCGGATGAAAATGTCTTCTTGAAAAGCTTAACAATCCCGTCCATAAAGAAAAGTATAATGAAAGATATATCCATAACAAACAAGAGGCAATTAAAGCCTGAATTATATTTGTGTTGTATTTCAAGAAAGGAAACATCCAAAATAAGGAAATTGCATAAAAAGAAAATCCGAATATAAAGCCGTATACTAAAGAATTTCTAACGGAATTTCTGAGTGAAGTATAAATAATCGGCAAAAAAGCTATCCAAACCAAATAGAAAGCATTTATCTTCGGAAAAGACAATGCTACAAGGAAACCGGATAATATAGCCAGAAAAAAATATTTTAATCTAAACTTTTTCACCTGTAATCCGACTATTTATTTTATTTATTTGCTCCGCAACATTTTTTATATTTTTTACCGCTGCCGCATGGGCAAGGATCGTTTCTTCCTATTTTTTTTATATCTTTTGCGGAAATTTGTTTCTTTTCATTTTTATTATTAGCGTTACCTGCATTTGTTTTTGTCGGATCTGTATTTCTGTTTTCCTGTCCCGAAGGCATAGGTTTTGCAGATACATTTACCTGAACTTTAAACACGTATTCTATTGTTGTTTCTCTTATTCTTTTCATCATACCGTCAAAAAGCATAAAAGATTCTTTTTGATATTCTATTTTAGGATCTTTTTGAGCATATGCTCTATAACCGATACCTTTTTTCAATTGGTCAAGTTCATACAAATTATCTTTCCAGGCAACATCTATCATTTGTAAAAGGACAACTCGTTCTATATGTTTTAATAGCGGTTCACCCAAAGTTTCTTTTCTTTTATCATATGCTTCCTGTATTTTATCGAGCAGTATTGTTTTTAAAGCATCTCTTGTAAGATAACTTAATTCATCTTTATTTTCTACTTCAAAATTTATTCCGAAAGATCTCATCATCCAAGCATGAAAATGCGGCCATTCCCACTGTTCCGGATAAGTTTTTTCAGGTGCCCATTGTTCAATTTTTTCTTCTACGGATTCAAGCCACATATCTTGTATTGTGGTCGAAACATCTTCTCCTTCAAGAATTTCATTTCTTAATCTGTAGATGGCTTCTCTTTGTTTATTCATAACATTGTCGTAATCTATTAATTGTTTTCTTATATCAAAATCTCTTCCTTCAACTTTTCTTTGAGCATTTTCTACTGCTTTCGATATCCACGGATGCTCAATCGCATCACCTTCTTTAAGGCCTAACTTTTGCATAACCATTGCCATTCTGTCGGAACCGAAAAGTCTCATTAATTCATCTTGCATAGACAAATAAAATCTTGATGCTCCGGGATCTCCCTGTCTTCCTGCTCTACCTCTTAACTGATTGTCGATTCTTCTGGATTCGTGTCTTTCCGTTCCTATAATATACAATCCGCCGACTTCTCTTACGAATTTACCATTTTCCTCATCCCCTGCACCGAGAACAATATCGGTACCTCTACCTGCCATATTGGTTGCTATGGTTACGGCACTTTTTGCACCTGCCTGAGCAATAATTTGAGCTTCAAGTTCATGATATTTTGCATTTAAAACATTGTGAGGAATACCTTTTTTCCTTAACATATCCGAAATCAATTCCGATTTTTCAATCGATCTTGTACCTACAAGAACCGGTTGACCTTTTCTCCAACATTGTTCAATATCCTGAATAATTGCATTGTATTTTTCTTTTTCTGTTCTGTAAATTACATCCGGATAATCTTTTCTTATCATAGGATTATTTGTAGGAACTTCGACAACATCAAGTTTATAAATTTCCCAAAATTCGCTTGCTTCCGTAAGTGCGGTACCGGTCATACCTGCTATTTTGTTATACATTCTAAAAAAGTTCTGAAATGTTATCGTAGCAAGTGTTTGGTTTTCTTGTTCTATTTTTAAATTTTCTTTGGCTTCTATCGCCTGATGAAGTCCGTCGGACCATCTTCTGCCCGGCATAAGCCTTCCAGTGAATTCATCAACAATAATAACTTCTCCGTCTTTTACAACATAAGCAACATCTCTTTTGTAAAGTTCATGTGCTCTTATTGCTTGAGTTATATGATGTACCCATTCGGCTTGCATATCATCATAAATATTTTTTACACCTAAAAATCTTTCGGCTTTCTGTACACCTTGTTCCGTCAAAACAACAGTATGATTTTTTTCATCAACAAGATAATCATAACCTTTCGATAAATCTATTCCTTCATATTTAGCTTTTATTTCTTCGTTTTCCGTTATGTGTCTTCCTTTAAGCAAAGGAACTATTCTGTTTGCAATATAATATTTATCCGTAGATTCTTCACCGGGACCTGAAATAATTAACGGCGTTCTTGCTTCATCTATTAATATCGAATCGACTTCATCCACGATTGCATAATTCAATTCTCTCAAAACTCTGCGATCTTTCGATATCTTCATATTATCTCTAAGATAATCAAATCCCAATTCATTATTTGTTACATAAGTAATATCACAGGCATAAGCCTTTTTTCTGTCTTCATCGGATGTATCGTGGCAAATGTTCCCTACCGTCATACCCAAAGCATTGTAAACAGGTTCCATCCATTCTTTGTCTCTTTTTGCAAGGTAATCGTTGACGGTAACAACATGAACACCTTTTCCCGTTAAAGAATTTAAATATACCGGTAAAGTTGCAACAAGGGTTTTACCTTCACCCGTTTTCATTTCCGCAATTTTGCCCTGATGTAAAATATATCCGCCTATCATTTGAACATCAAAATGTCTAAGACCTATTGTTCTTTTCGATGCTTCCCTGACACATGCAAATGCTTCCGGCAAAATACTGTCCAGTTTTTCGCCGTTATTAATTCTTTCTTTAAACTCCAAAGATTTTGCTTTTAACTCTTCATCGGATAATTTTTGTATTTCAGGCTCTAAGGCATTTATTTTATCTACAACCGGCCTTATCTTTTTAATATCTCTTTCATTTTGTGAACCGAATATTGCCGCAAATATTTCTTTTATCATAACTTTTCCCTTTAAAATTTATTTATATGTCTATAAATTTTATCTTTTTTGCATATAAATTTCAATATAAAATCATATTGTTTTATTGTATTTATTGTTGTATTATATTCTTATGAAAAAATTAAATATCGTTGATTTTATTAAAGAAAACATAGATATCGTTTGTAAAATTGATAAAACAAGTTCTTGTTACAATTGGACAAAGAATATGTTCTTAAACGAATTTGAAAACAAAAATTCTTTTTTTAAAATTTTGCTTTCGGATAATATTGTTGCAGGTTATATAATATATCATATTATTATTGACGAAGCCGAAATTTTAAATATTGTAATTGATGAAAAACTAAAAAAACAAAAATTAGGAAGTTTTCTTTTGGAACGAACCGTTAAGGATATTTTAAGTAAAAACATAAAAACAATTTTTCTTGAAGTAGGTGAAAACAATATTCCCGCAATAAATTTGTATTTAAAGTTCGGTTTTGAACAATATAATATAAGAAAAAATTATTATAAAAACGGTGAAAATGCAATATTAATGAAAAGGCAAGTTAAAGAGTAAGCACGAATAAAGCACAGATCTTTTTATTGACTTTTATTGTTTAAAATAATACAATACTCAAATATCAATTAACAGTTTGTTTGTTTTATGGCAACGTAGCTCAGGGGTAGAGCAGAGGACTCATAAGCCTTTGGTCGGTGGTTCAATTCCACCCGTTGCCAGTTTTTTTTTGTAATAACAAAATAAAATGCAAAGCAATTTTCATTATAAATTTATTGGATAAAAATATTAAAATGTTTGGAAATATCCATAAGGAGAAATGATGAAAAGCAATACTTCACACACAAAATCTTTCTCTCCGAAAAAGATTTTGGTTACTGGTGCAACAGGTTTTGTAGGTAGCCACATAGTAGAAGAACTTATTTCAAAAAATCATGAAATTATTGCAACAGTTCGAAAATCATCTAATTTAAAGTGGATAAAAGATTACCCTATACAATTCGAATATTGTTCTTTAAACGATGAAGAACAATTATCAAAATTGCTTTCCGAAGTTGAAATTGTTGTTCATTGTGCCGGTGTTGTAAGAGCATTAAATTGGGACGAATATTATAAAACTAATGTAGAAGGAACAAAAAATCTTGTTCAAACAGCAATTAAGAACAAAAAAAATCTTAAGAAATTTATTTATATATCTTCTCAAGCGGCAATGGGACCAAGCTCTACGGAAGTACCGAAACAACTAACGGAAAAAGAAAATCCGGTTTCGAATTACGGTAAAAGCAAATTACTTGCCGAACAAGAAATAAAAAAGTTGAACGGAATTATTCCTTATACAATAATAAGACCGGCATCTGTTTACGGACCGAGAGACAAAGATATTTTCATTTTCTTTAATCTGGTTAAACATCATTTAAAATTGAATACTTATAATAAAAAATTCATTCAACTTGTTTTCGTAAAAGATATAGCAAAAGTCATATCAAATGTAATAAACGACGAAAACACTGACAATAAAACATATTATCTTTGTGACGGCAATATTTACACTTGGGAATCCGTTGCAACAACGATAGCAGATACAAACAACATAAAAACAGTACCGATTATGTTGTTCGATTTTATTTTTAAATCGGTTGCTTTTTTTTATGAACTTGTTGCAAAAATCACGAAAAAGCCGCAAGTATTAAGTAAAGAAAAAATTGTTGAAATGTTACAAACTTATTGGATAGCCGACAATTCAAATATAATAAAAGACACAGATTTTGAGTTTGTAAAACTTGAAAACGGAGCAAAAATAACATACAATTGGTATTTAAGTAACAAGTATTTTTAATATAGTTTACACAGTGGAGAGTTTTTATGTCAAACGATATTTTTGAAAAATGCACGAAATTTACGGCACCGAGAGATTTACAAAATGTAGGTATATATCCTTACTTTAAAAGAGTAGAAACAGTTCAAAGTCCGGTTGTTAAAATTGACGGCAAAGAAAAGATTGTTTTGTGCTCGAATAATTATTTGGGACTTGCAGATCACCCTAAGGTTATTGAAGGTTCTGTTTTGGCTGCAAAACAATACGGAACATCTTGTACGGGTTCAAGATTCGTGAACGGAACGAACGATTTACACGAAAAAGTTGAAAGAAAATTTGCAAAATTCGTAGGTAAAGAATCCGCGATACTTTTTACAACAGGTCATCATTCAAATTTAGGAGCAATTTCTTCTTTGGTCGGTAAAGGCGAGTTTGTTATTACCGATAAATTAGATCATGCCTCAATTATAGACGGCTGCAGGCTTTCTTTCGGCGGAGAAATGTTAAGATTCAGACATAATGATATGGGTGATTTGGAAAGGCAATTAATAAAAGTTCAAGCTAAAGGCACTTCCGCTTTAATAGTTGTAGACGGAATTTTCAGTATGGAAGGAGATATTGCAAAGTTTCCCGAAATTTCGGCACTTGCAAAAAAATACGGTGCAAGAGTTTATGTAGATGAAGCTCACTCCCTCGGAGTTCTCGGTAAAAACGGTAAAGGAACAGGCGAATATTTTAATATGGAACCGGAAGTGGATGTTTTAATGGCAACAGCTTCAAAATCACTCGCTTCAATAGGCGGTTTTATAGCCAGCAGAAGTGAAGTTATTTCATATATTAAACATACAGCAAGATCTTTAATTTTTACTGCAGCATTACCTCCCGCTTGTGTAGGTGCAATTGATGTTGCTCTTGATATTTTACAGGATGAGCCGGAAAGAAGAGCCAAGCTTTGGGAAAACACAAACAAAATGAAAGAAGGTTTTCAATCACTCGGTTTTGATACAAGAACATCAGAATCTCCGATTATACCTATAACCGTAGGTGAAGACATGAAAGCATTTCAAATGTGTGCAATGTTGTTCGAAGAAGGTGTTTTCGCATCACCTATAGTTAGTCCCGCCGTTCCTGAAGGACAAGCAATAATAAGAACAAGTTACATGGCAACACATACTGACGAACATCTCGAAATTATACTTGATAAATTCGAAAAAGTTGCTAAACAACTCGGAATTATCCCCGGCGGAAATACAAGAACAAGAATGAAGAAAAAATCTTCAAACAATATAAATAATAAAAGATGGAATTTTTCATTTTCAAACAATAAATTCGCTGCCGCTACAAAAAGATGGCTTAAAAATTTGTGGAATAAATAAAATGTTTTCCGTAAAAGAAATAGGTTTTGATAAGATTAATGACTTTATAAAGTTACCTTATAAAATTTATAAAGACACACCTTATTGGATACCGCAGTTAGATTCGGAAAACAAGAAATTATTATCAAACAAAAACCCTTATTGGAAACATGCGAAGAAACAATTGTTTCTAGCTTATGACGATAAAAACAACATTGTAGGAAGAATTGCCGGAATTATCGATTATAACTATATAAAATTTCAAGAGACGGAAATAGGTTTTTTCGGCTTTTTTGAATGCATAGATAATGTTGAAGTTGCAAAATTGTTGTTTGATGCGGCAAAACAATGGTTGGCAAAAAACAACTTAAATAAAATGATGGGACCAATGAACCCATCGACAAACGATGAAGTCGGTTTTTTATGTGAAGGCTTCGACAGTTATCCTAAAATATTGATGCCCTACACACACAAATATTATTTAGATTTGGCAGAAAAATGCGGATTACAAAAAATCAAGGAACTTTATGCATATAATATTCCGGTAGCATTAGATGACAGAATGCCAAGACTTAACAAAGCATTAAGAATTGTTCAAAAAAGAAATCCAAACATAACTTTAAAAACTTTTGATAAAAGATATTTCAAAAAAGAACTTGAAGATATAATAGATATATATAATTCCGCTTGGGAAAAGAATTGGGGATTTGTTCCTTGGACAAGAGAAGAATTCGAATCTATAGCAAACGATTTGGTAGATTTGGCAGATCCGAATATTATAATGCTTGCATGCGATGGAGATAAAACAATAGGTATGCTTATAGCTGTTCCCGACTACAATTATGTATTTAAAAAAATGAATGGCAAGCTGTTCCCTTTCGGTGTTTTTAAATTCTTATATTACAGAAAAAAAGTTAAAGATTTAAGACTTATGATTATGGGTGTAAAAAAAGAATACAGACATAAAGGTATTGAAGCCTATATGTCTTTAGAAGCTCTTATAAATTCCGTTAAAGGCGGATATCAAGAATGTGAACTTTCTTGGATTTTGGAAGACAATGTAATGACTCAAAGAACAGCGGAAATGATGGGCGGCTCAATTTATAAAAAATATGCGGTTTACGGAAATTAAAGCTATGAAAAATATTTTGGTTACAGGTGGTGCAGGTTTTATAGGAAGTAACTTTGTAAGGTATATGTTAAACAAATATAAAGATTATAAAATTGTTAATCTCGATTTGTTAACTTATGCCGGAAATATTGAAAGTTTAAACGATATAAAAGACAATCCTAATTATTTGTTCGTTAAAGGTGATATTGCCGATAATAAATTGGTAGACAAAATCGTTTCCGAAAATAAAACAGATGTAATAATAAATTTTGCTGCCGAATCCCATGTAGACAGAAGCATAACAAATCCTGATATATTCGTAAAAACAAATGTTTTGGGCACACAAAATCTTTTGGAAGTTGCAAAAAAGTATAAGCTGAAAAAATTCTTTCAAATATCTACGGATGAAGTGTATGGCTCACTGGGGAAAACAGGTTTTTTCACGGAAAAGACCCCCCTTTCACCGAACAGCCCTTATTCCGCAAGTAAGGCAAGTGCAGATTTATTGGTTATGGCATACCATCATACTTTCGGCTTAAACATTAACATTACAAGATGCTCAAATAATTACGGTCCGTATCAATTTCCTGAAAAATTAATTCCTTTATTTATTACAAATGCTCTTGCTGATAAACAAGTCCCTTTGTACGGTGACGGTTTAAATATCAGAGATTGGCTTTTTGTAGAAGATCATTGTTCAGCAATCGATACAGTATTACATAAAGGTAAAGATGGTGAAATTTATAATGTCGGCGGAAACAATGAAAAAACAAACAAATATATTACCGATACTATTTTAAAATATTTAGGTAAAGATAACTCATTAATAAAGTATGTCGCAGACAGATTAGGGCACGACAGAAGATATGCAATAGATGCAACGAAAATAAAAGAGGAGTTGGGGTGGCAACCTCAATATAAATTCGAGCAGGCAATAGAAAAAACAATTCAATGGTATTTAAACAATAAACAATGGTGGCAACCTCTAAAAAACAAGTTATAATACATGCTAACAAATATATTGACGGATAAATAAAACAAATGCAAAAATTTTTCAGCTTTAAAAATTTCAAACTGTTTTTTTATATTTTATTTTTATATTTATTAATAAATCTTTCTTTTTTCATTATTTTATTGCCGGATTGGAGTTATAAGTTTTTCGGCGATATAACGATAGATCAAATATTATTTACTCTGATGTTACCATTAAACGGTACTCCAAATTCAATATTATATTTATTTGTTAGATATTTGATATGCCCGGTAATTGCTTATTCAACTTGTGTAATATTTATTTTGATGATAATAACCTACCTTAAATATTTTAACAAACTACTGTTATCAAATATATTAAATCTTGTATATAAAAATTCAAAAATACTAATCATTTCGTTTATTGTTTTAATGGCTTTATTTATGACAATAAATTTTTTTCGCCCGCAGACAAGACATAAATTTTATAACTCTACAAAGAATATAATAGACAGTAATTCATTAATAGCTCATGCCTGCGGACAAATAGACGGAAAAGATTATACGAATTCTCTTGAAAGTCTACTTTTAGCTATACGAAACGGATATAAATTTATAGAAGTGGATTTACGTATTACAGATGATAATAAAATTGTGGCTATTCATGATTTTAATCAATTTATTCGTATGACCGGAAATGCAAATCTTAATAATGTTTTTCAAGATATCATAAAACAAAAAATATATACCCAATATACTCCATTAACAGGTGAAAAAATAAACGAATTATTTAAAAAGAACAAAAGCTTAATTTTAGTAACAGACAAAATTAGTGATTTTGATATTTTATTAAATAACTTTAATTTTACCGACAGGATGATAGTTGAAGTTTTTTCCGTAAAAAAATATAAAGAGGCTCTAAAGAAAGGAATTTTGTATCCTGCATTATCTGTTTACACTCTAGACGGTTTGAAATCTATTATGAAAGAAGACATTAAAATGATTACCACTTCTATCGAATTTCTAAAAAGCAATATCAATGTATTTAAATATTTTCATAAAAAAGGCATTGTTATTATGGTTTACGGAACACCTAAAATAAATGATGAACAATTTTTAAAAGATAATTTGGGAGTTACTTGTAGTTTAGCTTATGTAGATAGTGTTTTACCGAAGGATAAGAATAATGATTAAAAAGATAATTTTATTATTACTCTCTTTTATAGTTATAAATCTAATAATTATTTCTTTTAGTATATATAGATTAGGTTTGTTTAACTTTAATTTAGATATTATTAATTTCTTAAGATACAATTTTAATTTTGTGCAATTATTGTCATTTACAAACATAATATTTTATCTGATAATATTTTTTTTATTTCTAATTATTTGTAACTTTACACAAAAGAACTACTATAAATTTATTTTAGTTTTTTTTAGTATTATTTTGTTATTAGGGACTATAAAATTTTGTGCTTCTTATAAAGTTTTTTACTATCTTATTAACAAATTGGATACCAGTGATTTTTATGAAAAACACTATGTTGATGCAAAGAAAATTTCTATAAAAGCTCCGGAAATAAAAAAGAATTTAATTCTAATATTTATGGAAAGTATGGAATTTACTTTTGCAAATAAAAGAATTTTTAAGGAAAATCTTATACCTGAATTAATACAACTATCGGACAAAAATATTTCATTTACAAAACATCTTCAAGGTTATTTTCAAGATAATACACAAATGTCTTTAGTTGCAACTATGACAGGACTTCCCAGTCGTGCACTTTTTATTAATAGAAATTTGCAACCCAACAGAGTTGGAATAGGATTAAAGAAGTATTTGCCGAAAGTTTATTCATTATCCGAGATTTTAAAAGACAACGGATATACAACAACATTCATTCAAGGTGGAAATATATATTTTTCAGGAGCAAAAACTTTTCTGCAGCAACATGGATTTGATTTTATATATGGAAGAGAAGAACTTAAAAAAGAATTTGACAATAAAGTCGAAACAAATCCATGGGGAGTTGAAGATAAATTAACATTCGATTTTTTAAAAAAAGAAATACTTAATAATTCTAAAACAAATGTTCCTTTTTTCTTTACAATGTTTACAATAAATACTCATTTTTATGAACCTTCATCTATAGATGAAGATATAACCAATATAAAACAAGCATCTAAATTAATTGACGATTTTATAAATTGGTGCAATAAACAGTCTTTTATTAAAGATACGACTATAATTATAGTCGGTGATCATCTTAGGATGAAGGATAAACTTAACCAATTTCTTGATGAAAATTATGATGAAAGATATATTTACAATACATTTATAAATACTGTATACAGCAATAGTAAAATAAACAGAGACCGAACTTTTTCACAGATTGATTTATTCCCCACAATATTAGAAGCAATCGGTTTCAAAGTGGAAGGTTCAAAATTAGGACTGGGAACATCTTTATTCTCAGACAAAAAAACTTTGCTTGAAGAATTTGGTGAAACAGAATTAAATTCTCAACTCGCAAAAAATAATAAATTGTATAAAAATTTATATAAAAACAGATAGGAGAAAAGAAATGAAAAAAGATACAGGGTTTATAATCGGTATTGCTGCAATTATCATAATTGCTTTTATAGTACTTTCAAGTTTTTTTGTCGTTGAAGTAGGTTTTGTAGGTGTAAGAATAAATATTATTACCGGGCAAACACAAAGTTTTGCTCAAGGGACATATTTCAAAATTCCTTTTATTCACCAAGTAGTAAACTACGATGTAAAAACACAAAAACAAGAGATTGAAGCGGATTCAGCTTCAAAAGATTTACAAACGGTTAGAGCAAGAATAGTAGTAAATTTCAGACCGGTTTATGAACAAGTAAACGACATTCATATAAAAATCGGTAAAGATTATTTTGTAAAAGTTATTTATCCGGCAATTCAAGAAGTTTCTAAAACAGCAATTTCAAAGTTGCCTGTTGAAAATATTATTGTAGAAAGAGAAAATTTAAGAGCAGCAATTGAAGAGAATTTAAGAAAAAAAATTGAAGAATATAATATAATCATAGAAAATGTAAACATTGTAGATATTCAATTTACAACGGAATTTAACAGAGTTGTAGAAGAAAAACAAATAGAAGAGCAAAAAGTTAAAAAAATACAGTATCAAAGAATGCAAGCAGAAGAAGAAAAGAAGAGAGTTATTTTACTTGCCGAAGCCGAAGCTCAAAAACAGAAATTACTTAGAGACTCTTCTAATCAAACCGTTATTAATTTAAAATGGATAGAAAAATGGGACGGACATTTGCCGAAATATATGCTAGGTGATAAGTCTAACTCAATGATAATGTTAAACGATAAAGATTAATTTGCCGGTAATAAATAATTACAATTATGTAAGATTACTTGTATAGTTTTAAGAATTATTTTCATATTTCCGCTTTATTTATTGAGATTTTTTTATTTTATTTCTTATATAATTGAATATTTTTCCTATTGGATAGTAATTTATATTCGTTTTCAGGCAAAAATTAAATATAATAAGTCTTATTTTTAGAAAAAAGCTTTGTGAATAATTATATTCCAAAAAATAACTGTTATCATAAAAATTCTTTTTAAAATCAAGAAATATAGTTTTTCTTTTTTGGCTTTCCATTAATAACATCATACCAACCGTAACATAAAAATAAAAATCTTTATTATATATTTCATAAGCGTTTATATCTTTAAGCATTTGTTTAAGTTTTTTATATGAATAGAGACGATAGCCATAAGGTTTTTTATTTATTATCATCATAAGTGAGTCTTCTCTAATTACTCTATGATAATAATATAAATATTTATCAGAGAACACAAAGCCCTTACTTTTTATAATACTTTCCCATGTAAACAAAACATCTTCCAACTTATTTACTCTGAACCATATGTTGTTTCTTGTTAAAAAATCTCTATTAATAATTTTGTTCCATACTGTAACTGTTGGAAGATTTACCAATATTTGTTTTTTATCTTCGACATCAGAAACTACAATATTATAAAATGGTGATTTTGTTTGTTTACGAAAAACAGTTTTATCATTTTCATACACTTGTATATGAAAAACAGATAAAAAGTCAACATTTTTTTCCTCTATTGCATTATAAAGACCTTCCACGAAACTTTCTGAAGCCCAATCATCCGAATCAACAAACACTATATATTTACCCTTTGCAACTTTCAACCCCTCATTTCTTGCAAAGCCAAGACCTACATTTTTGTTTAAATCTACCAAAACAATTCTTTTGTCTTTTTGTTGATATTCTTTTATTATTTGTAATGAATTATCCGGAGAGCAATCATTTACACAGATTATTTCAATCTCTTTCAACGTTTGGTTTATCATACTATCCAAACATTGCCTTAAATATTTTTCTACTTTGTATATCGGAATTATTATTGATACTTTTGCATTGTCCATTTTTGCTTTTATACTATCACACAATTAAATTGTTCTATAGAAATTTATTATTTTTCATCATAATAAATTTTATAATTGTAAGTGCAATATATTTTCCCCCCCCTATATTATTTTAAATATAAATTGGGATATTTGATTTAAGAAAACATGAAAAAAAGTAAAAAGATTTATTATAAAAATATATAAATTGTCTTATTAACTTCTATAAGAACCGTTAATTTTTACATAATCGTAGGAAAAATCGCAAGTATAATATCTTGCCCATTGCTTTCCGCCCGACTTTACATCTATGGTAATTTTACATTCTTTTTGCTCTAATATTTTTTTAGCTTTTTTTTCATCAAATTTTACAGCCATACCGTCTTTTGCAGTCATAACATCACCGATATAGATATCGACTTTATCCGGATTTACTTTTACTCCCGCTCTTCCGAGTGCGGCAAGAATTCTTCCCCAGTTTGCATCCGAACCGAACAGTGCTGTTTTTACCAAAGGAGAAGTTGCAATTGTTGAAGCTATTTTTTCGGCATCCTCATGTTTTTTAGTATTCTTAACAAAAATTTCTATCATTCTTGTTGCACCTTCACCGTCACTTGCCATCATTTTTGCCAACTTTAAAGTAACTTCATTCAATGCTTCTTGAAATATTTCCAAATCTTTTGCGTCAAGTTTTCCGGTTTCACTTTGACCGTTTGCCAAAACTAAAACTGTATCATTTGTTGATGTATCTCCGTCTACAGATATGCAGTTATAAGATTGTTTAACCGCAATCTCCGTAACTTTTTGCAATTGTTTTTGATACAACTGTGCATCCGTTAAAATAAAAGATAACATCGTTGCATGCAAACCTTGTAAATTAGGATGTATCATTCCTGAACCCTTAGTACATGCCCAAATTTTTATTTCGCCTTTTGAAACTTTAATTTTTTTTGAAATATATTTAGGATAAGTATCCGTTGTCATAATAGATGTTACGGCCGAAAGTTCATCTCTTTTTTTTATATTTTCTACGAGTTTAGGAACTGCATCTATCATTTTTTCTACAGGCAAGAAATCTCCTATAACACCCGTTGAAGCAACTAAAATATCTGTGTCTGAAATTTTTAAAAATTTAGCAACTTCTTTACAGACCATTAAAGCATCTCTTTTACCTTGTTTACCCGTACAAGCATTTGCACATCCGGAATTTGCAACTATAGCTTGAAATAGTCTATATTTTTTTATTCTGTCTATATCGATTAATACAGGTGCAGCCTTAACCAAACTTCCCGTAAACATTCCGGCAACAGTGCAGGGACTATCCGAATAAAACAATGCAAAATCGTTTTTATCTTTATTTTTTGCTATACCGCAATGCAAACCGCCGCAATAAAAACCTTTGGGTAACATTTTATATCTCCTTAAAACTTAACAATTATTATAAATTTATTTTGCAGAATGTTTTACTTTATCTGCTTCTCTTATGGCAACTTTTCTTATTTTACCACTGATAGTTTTAGGTAACTCGTCAACAAATTCAACAACTCTCGGGTACTTATAAGGAGCCGTAACATTTTTAACATGGTTTTGTAATTCAACAACTAATGAATCACTTGCATGGTAACCTTTCGCTAAAACTATTGTTGCTTTAACAACTTGTCCTCTAACAGGGTCCGGAACTGCGGTAATTGCACATTCCAAAACTGCAGGATGTTCCATTAAAGCGCTTTCAACTTCGAAAGGCCCGATTCTATATCCGGAACTTTTTATAACGTCGTCTGCCCTTCCTACGAACCAGAAATAACCGTCTTCATCTTTGTAAACAACATCCCCGGTAAAATACATATTGTCGTGCCATACTTCTTTTGTTTTATCCGGACTTTTGTAGTATCCGCAGAATAAACCGGTAGGTTTTTTGCCGTCCGGCATTCTAACTATAAGGTTACCTTCTTTACCGTCTTCACAAGGATTTCCATCGTCATCAACAATATCTATGTTGAATGTAGGTGACGGTTTTCCCATTGAGCCCGGTTTAGGTTTTATCCAAACAAAATTTCCTACCAAAATAGGTCCTTCACTTTGTCCGAATCCTTCCATAATTTTGTGACCGGTAAGTCTTTCCCATTGATTAAATACCTCAGGGTTTAAAGCTTCACCTGCTACGCAACAATATTTCAATTTTGAAAAATCATATTTGGATAAATCTTCTTTAATTAAAAATCTGTAGACAGTTGCAGGGCCACAGAACGATGTAATATTATGCTTTGATATAATATCCAAAACATCAGTAGGATGAAATTTGTCGAAATCGTAAACAAATACCGCACAACCCGAAATCCATTGACCGTAAATTTTACCCCAAGCGGCTTTCGCCCAACCCGTATCCGCAAGTGTTAAATGACATCCGTTTTCTTCAACATTTTGCCAAAATTTTGCCGTCAAAATATGACCCAACGGGTAAGTAAAATCGTGTAATGCCATCTTAGGTAAACTTGTTGTCCCGGATGTAAAATATATCAACATTTTATCATCGTTATGTGTTGCTTCTGCTCCTGTAGGTCTTTCAAATATATCAGACTGTTTTTCTACTTCATCGGTAAAACTATACCAACCGTCTCTTTTACCTGCTACTACAACCTTATATTTCAACGTAGGACAATCTTTTTGGCAATTATCTATTCTTTGTAACAAATCGGAAAAATCTACCGCAATTATCATCTTAACATCTGCAGCATTTACTCTGTAAGAAATATCTTTTTCTTTCAATAAATGTGTTGCGGGAATTGCTACAGCACCTAATTTATGTAATGCAACCAAACTTATCCAGTACTCAAATCTTCTCTTCAATATAAGCATAACAAAGTCGCCTTTTTTAACACCTAAAGACTTAAAAAAGTTTACGGCTTTGTTTGTTTCTTTTTTCATATCCAAAAAAGTAAAGGTTCTGTTTTCACCATGCTCGTTGCACCATACCAAAGCTTTTTTGTTAGGTTCTTCATCTGCAGTTGCATCAACTACATCAAAACCGAAATTAAAATTTTCCGGTACATTTATTTTAAAATTTTCAAAAAAATCTTCATAAGATTTAAAATCTCGTCTTGCATATTTATCTAATATCATTGTTGTTCCCTCTATTCTTCTAATCTTCTAAAATACTATCGCTATAAATTTTGTTGTTTTGCCGCCGACTGCCGTCATATAATGCTTACAATTTGAATCAAAATATAAACAATCCCCTTCTTCCAACACGACATATTTCCCGTCTAAATATACTTTCAATGTGCCTTCCAAAACATAATCAAATTCGTGCCCGTCATGTGAGTAAGGTTTAAGTTCTTTTTCGTTTGTTCTATCTTTTGCGGTTACCAAAAATATTTGGGCTTTTTTATTCGTAAAACCGTAAGCAATATCTTGATAATCATACTCTTTTCTTCTTTCTACAGCCACTCCTTTACCTTTTCTCACGACACTATATCTGTTCAAATGAGGTTCTTGTCCTGTAATAAGGGTTATGAACTCAACTTTAAATTTTTCCGCAATCTTTTTTATTATTCCTATAGGAATATCTGTTTGGCCTGATTCATATTGCTCGTATGTTTCAACATCAATATTTAAAGCTTTAGCCAAACTTTCCTGCGAAATGTTAGCTATATCTCTTAAATCTCTTATTCTCATTGCAATATCTTTTATATCGTCATTCATAAATTCCTCCATTAAATAATAATTATATCTTTATATTATATAATAAATAGAGTTAAAAAACAAAAAGTCAAGAATATAATTTATATTCTTAACTCGTTTCAAAAAATTTGACATTATTTTTTTATTTTTAATTTATTATTAGATCTTTTTTCAAGCATAAAACATTAAAAAAAAACTTTAAAAATTTTTTGAAAATTATTTAAAATACCTTTTCCCCATCTATTATAGTACTCCATTTTAAATATTCTATACTTCTCTTCCAATATACTATATGGAACTAATTCTTTTATTATTTTTTTTGAAACATTATCTTTTTTCGGAAAAAAGCCACAATGGGTAATATAAAAACTATCTATTTTATTTTCATCAAAGTTAACTAAGAAATTTGGCCTTTTTTGAAAATGAATATATATGTATTCTTCTGTATGTATTTCGCCTTGTTTATAATATGCCCTTTTTACTTTTCCTTTTTCCCAATAAAATATTTGATATCTATAGTTACATGGTTTTATAGGATCTATCTGATAAAAATCATCAACGATACGATATCTAATAAATTTAAAACTGATATCTGCAAAAATATTTTTATAAAAAACTGTAAATTTATTTTTTATAAATATAGAATATATACCCCTAAGTTCATCAAATGTATAATTTATATCATTAGAAAAAACATCTTTATAGCTTATTGGTTTGTTATTATAAATTGCTCCTGATAGCATATATGCATCATTTATTTTTTTAACATTTCTATACAGAGATAGATGCCCTAAAGTAAGAAATTTATCATACTTTTGTAAATTATACTTATTTAAAAAAGATCTTATGTCTCCGAATAAAATATCCATATCACAATATCCCCAATAATCATATTTTTTTAACTGTTCGGAGAAAAGACACCCATAAATTGTTTTATAATCACAACATTTATAAGGTCTATTCAAATTTGCATTAAAGCCCAATATTTCAGTAGTTTTTTGTTGCATTTTTTGCAAAGTATAAGGGAACAAATGTATATTCGGTGGTAAAGGATATGTTATTTTTTGATCTGTTACAAGCAAAAAATCAATTGTAGGATTATATTCACAAGATTTAATCCAAAGTTTAACTGAATTTAAAAATTCACCAAAATAAACACTTATAATACAAACTGATAATTGTTTTTCCATACTTTTTTATAATGATTAAAATAAAAAAGAAAGAGTATATACAACCCTTTACTTTTTTATCTACAACTTAATTTATAAGCAATATTTCTATTCTTTACCTGCAAGTTCCATTTGTTTAAAGAAATCTTTATTTGACTTTGATGCTTTCATTCTTTTTGTAAGTTCTTCCATAACTTCTATCGGATTCATATTACTGAAAAGACTTCTCATAATCCACATTTTGTTTTTTTCGTCTTCACTTATTAACATTTCTTCTTTTCTTGTTCCGGATCTTAAAAGATCTATTGCAGGATAAATTCTTCTGTCTGCAAGTTTTCTGTCTAAATAAATTTCACAGTTACCTGTTCCTTTAAACTCTTCAAATATAACATCATCCATTCTGCTGCCTGTATCTATTAATGCGGTTGCAATTATTGTTAAGCTTCCGCCTTCTTCAATGTTCCTTGCAGCGCCGAAAAATCTTTTTGGTCTTTGTAATGCATTTGAATCCAAACCACCGGAAAGGACCCTTCCGCTTGAAGGTATAACAGCATTATAGGCTCTTGCAAGTCTTGTAATGGAATCAAGTAAAATAACAACATCTTTACCGTGTTCAACCATTCTTTTAGCTTTTTCAAGTACCATTTCTGCAACTTGAATATGTCTGTCGGCAGGTTCATCAAATGTGGAAGATACAACTTCACCTTTAACCGACCTTTGCATATCGGTAACTTCTTCAGGCCTTTCATCTATCAGTAAAACCATCAAAACTATTTCCGGATTATTCGTTGTAATTGCATTTGCTATTTTTTGTAACAAAACAGTTTTTCCCGTTCTCGGAGGTGCATTTAACAATACTCTTTGTCCCTTACCTATAGGAATAAACATATCTATTATTCTTGTAGATATTTCGTTCGTTTTAGTCTCTAAAACAAGTTTTTCATTAGGATACAATGGTGTTAAATTATCGAAGAGAGGTCTTTCTCTGATATTATCTAAATTTGTCTCACCGTTAATTTGAGTTACTTTTAAAAGTGCAAAATATTTTTCATGGTTTTGAGGAGGTCTTACATATCCGCCGACGGTATCGCCTTTTCTTAAAGCAAACTTTTTAATTTGCGGAGGTGCGATATAAATATCGTCCGGACCGGACAAATAATTATAGTCGGTTGATCTTAAAAAGCCGAAACCATCATGCTTAATTTCCAAAACACCTTCATCGTAGGCTTGTCCCTGTTCTTTCATTTGAGCTTCAAGAATTTTTGCAATAAGTTCCTGCTTTCTTAAACCTGTAATAGTTTCAAGTTTCATTTCTTTAGCAATTTTCGTAAGCTCTACCATTGTCTTTTTAGACAATACGGTTAAATCTTTATCAGACATTAAGTCCCCCTGATTAGAAAAATACTACAATTTTATTTATGTTTTCTGATTTATTTATTTTGATTTGCATATAAAAAGATTTTTTATTTTGGTACTTTTAATTCAACTGTTATTTAGGATTTTTTTAGTTTAAGATTTATTTTCTATGATTATATACTTTTAAAACAAAAAATGCAAGAGAAATTTTTGTATAAGTAATTTATAATTAACCGCATAATGTAGTTTCTCATTGCATATTGTCGTCGAAGTTTTAACTCTTTAACCAACAGAAATATAAAACAATTTTACAGAACATTCTTTCAATTACCGTTATGCCAAAGAAATTTCCTGTTGCTGCTGGGTTTTCATATCTTTTACAACGATATTGCCTTTATCAAATTCGGTTTTACCGAACAATATTGTTTTTGAAGCATTAAGTTTATCGGCAAGTTTAAATTGAGATTTTAAACTTTTATTTACAAAAGGTCCTTCAACCGTAACATTGTTATCCAAATTTAATTTTTGTCTGATATTATCTTTATTTAATATTAAATTATTTGCAAATTTGAATGCTTCATTAAAAAGTTCGTTGTCTGCAAGTGCGATAAATACAAGCTCATTTTTAGGTAATTTGTCGAAAAATCCTGTATTTTGTGCTGCCATTAAAACTCTTTCAGAACCTAAAGCAAACCCTACACTCGGTATTTGTTGACCGCCCAACTCTTTTACCAAATTATCGTATCTTCCGCCGGCACAAATTGCATCTTGTGAACCTACGGCTGAAGAACGAACTTCAAAAACCGTTCTTGTATAATAATCCAAACCTCTCACCAACTTATCATCTATCATATACTTGCAATCTACAGATTTCAATAACGATTGTACTTGCTCAAAATGATTTTTACAATCATCACATAAACATTCTTGCATTGTAGGAACATTTTGGAACTTTTGTGAATCTATTTTGCAATCCAATAATCTTAACGGATTTTTTTCCAATCTTCTTTTACAATCTTCACATAAATCCTGTATAGAAGAAAAATAATCTACCAACTTTTTTCTGAATATCGGTCTGCAATTTGCACAACCTAACGAATTTATATGTATTACAACATCATTTATATTTAAAGTGGAAAGAATTTCTTTTGCAAGAAGAATTATCTCAACATCGGCATTCGGGTTAGGGTTACCTAAATATTCGGCTCCCATCTGTAAAAATTCTCTGTATCTTCCGGCTTGCGGCCTTTCATATCTAAACATATCACCGCAATAAAAGAATTTACCTATAGGTTCTTCCATATCAAGTCTGTGTTCAATATAAGCTCTCACCAAAGATGCCGTCCCTTCCGGCCTTAAAGCAAGTTTTCTCCCCTTTCTATCTTCAAAGACATACATTTCTTTTTCCACAATATCTGTAGCTTCACCTATGGATCTTGTAAACAAAGAAACATCTTCAAACATAGGTGTTTTTATTTCTTTAAAATTATGTTTCCTGAAAACATTTCTTGAAATTTTATCTAATTCTTCCAAGGCAAGTGCCGTTTGGCCGTATATATCGTGTGTACCTCTCGGTGCTTTATACTGAGTCATTTTTTTCTCCTAATTGTTTCTGTCCTTTTTCCTGTTTCAAATTGGGTTGAACTATACCTGCAGATATTATGAATTGTATTGCTTCTTCTATTGTATATTCACTTTCAATAACATCTTCCGCTTTTACCAACATTAAAAAACCCGTTGTAGGGTTAGGTGTACTCGGCATAAAACTGGAAATATATTTTTGACCGTTAATTATTTTTTCACCGGTAGAAAAAGCTACACAATAAGAGTCTTTTGTAGGGAAAGGCACAAAAATAACTTTTTGAAAATTATTTGTTGTATCTTCACTTGTAGCAAAAAATGAAAACAATTTTTTTAAAGCAGAATAAATGCTTCCTATCAAAGGAATTTTTGTTAAAACATTTTCAAAAAAATTGTATAGTTTTTTACCAAACCATATATTGGTAAAAAAGCCCACAAAGAAAATTATTATTAATGTTAAGAAGAAACTTGCTATCTTTGCTAATATATCTATCCATTGAGAATCCGATGTAAAAATATTTAAAAAGGGAGACAATATCGGCATAGAAAGGTTGCTGATCCATTTGAAAACATACCAAATGATTAATATAGTTAACCATACCGGTAATATAACCAACAAACCTGCTATAAAAGATTTCTTTATAACACTTTTTTTCTTTTTGTCACTTTTCCCGGAAGTTTTTAAACTGTCCTTATTTGCCATTTATGAATTTTTCTCCCGCAGATACCAATTTTTTTAATTTTTCGTTTGTTGTACTTTCGGCATATAATCTTACTATAGGTTCCGTACCGGACAACCTAAATCCTATCCAAGTATCTTCATCTATTATAAACTTATAACCGTCTAAAGTAACAACTTTTTGTATTTTCATTCCTGCAATTTTTTCCGGAGCTTTTTTCTGCAATGATTGTCTGAACTTTTCCATTGCTTCTTTAGGCAATCTGAAATTTTCTCTTGCCGTTACAACCGGTCCCGTAAGTTTTACAATATCTTTTAATATTGCACCTAAAGATTTCTTGTTCATGGCAACAGCTTCCGCCATAAGCAAACATGCGATTATACCATCTTTTTCAGGAACATGACCTCTTATCGTAAGTCCGCCGGATTCTTCTCCGCCTATAATAAAATCTTTAGGTCTTTGTGTTAAAATATCTCCTATATATTTAAAACCTACAGGAGTTTCGGCTACTTCTATACCAAGCTTTGCTGCAAGTTTATCTATCATGTGACTTGTCATAACACTTCTAACAACAACACCTTTCCAACCTCTTGTTTTATTTAAATGATACAACAATATCGGAATAACCTGGTTAGGTGTAATAAATGTTCCATCTGAATCCACAATACCGAATCTATCCGCATCACCGTCAACCGAAAGACCGATTTTGTAAGATTCTTTTTTTATTATTGATTTTAATTCTTTTAAATTTGCTTCACATGGCTCAGGTGAATGGCCATCAAATAACGGATCTCTTTTTTTGTTTAACACTTTCAATCTCATTCCTGCAGATTCAAGTAATGTATCCAAATAATCATCACCTGTTCCGTGCAAAATATCCGCTACGACTTTTAAATTCGATTTTTTTAACAATTTGAAATTAACAAGCTGTTTTATTCTCTTCAAATACGCAGGTCTTGGATCATAATATTTTATAATACCTGATTTTAAACCTTCAGCCAAGCTTAAACTTTTAACGTCGCCTATTTTTATTTGAGCACAATATTTTTCAATTTTTTGCGTTGTTTCCGGTAATGCAGGACCACCCCAAGACGGAGAAAACTTTATACCGTTATATTCCGGAGGATTATGACTTGCCGTAAAGTTTATACCACCTGCAAGTTTATTATTAACTATGTCATAAGCTATAACCGGTGTAGGAGTATTTCTTTTGCACAATAAAACTTTTATTTTATTTCCGGCTAAAACTTCAGCAGAAATGTCCGCATATTTGTCGGATAAAAACCTTGTATCATATCCTATTATAACAGCTTTATCTTTTTTATATTTTGCATCATCGTTAATAAGATAATTTGCTATTGCTTGTGTAACAATTTTTACATTATCAAAAGTAAAATCGTCTGCTATAATTCCTCTCCAACCAGATGTTCCAAATTTAATCATTTTTTTTACTCCTTTTTAAAATCGTTTGCGATTTTAATTGTAAATTATAAATTGATAAATAAATTTTATTTTATAATTTTATTTATTATTGCTCCTTCAGCAGCAGAACTTACCTGCGCTGAATATCTTGCAAGAACCCCGCTGATATCGGTTTTCTTTTTTATCCGCATTGTTTGTTTTCTTTTTTCTATTTCTTCATTTGAAACTTTTAATTCAATTTTATATTCGGGAATATTTATCGAAATAATGTCCCCGTCTTTAACATAAGCTATAAGGCCGCCCGATGCAGCTTCAGGAGAAACATGACCTAACGATGCACCTCTTGTAGCTCCGGAAAATCTGCCGTCGGTAATAAGAGCAACATCTTTATCTAATCCCATACCGGCAATTGCGGATGTAGGGCTTAACATTTCTCTCATTCCCGGTCCTCCGGCAGGACCTTCATATCTTATAACCACAACATCACCTTTAACTATTTCCCCTGCATAAATTGCAGAAATAGCTTCTTCTTCGCTGTCATAAACTTTTGCAGGGCCTTCATGTTTTAACATTTCCGGTGCAACAGCACTTCTTTTTACTACACAACCATCCGGTGCAAGATTGCCTTTTAGTACTGCTATTCCGCCTGTTTTACTGTAAGGGTTATCAACGGTTCTTATAGTTTCATTATCTAAATTTATTGACTGTTCAATGTTTTCACCCAATGTTTTACCAGTGCATGTCATAACTGATGTATCTATTAAGTTAAGTTTTGTTAATTCTTTTAAAACGGCATATACTCCGCCCGCCTCATTCAAATCTTCCATATATGTGTGTCCTGCAGGAGCCAAATGACAAAGATTAGGAGTGTGTTGACTTATCTCGTTTGCCATATCCAAATTAAATTCTACTTTGCATTCATTGGCAATTGCGGGAAGATGTAACATACTATTTGTTGAACAACCGAGTGCCATATCTGCAGTTAAAGCATTCTTTATTGATTGCTTTGTCATAATATCACGAGGGCAAATATTTTTTTTAACAAGTTCAATTATTTGCATACCTGCATGTTTTGCAAGTTCTATTCTTGCCGAATATACGGCTGGAATTGTTCCGTTGCCTTTTAATCCCATACCTAAAACTTCCGTTAAACAATTCATGGAATTTGCCGTGTACATACCTGAACAAGAACCGCATGTAGGACAAGTTTTTTCTTCATAAGCGGAAAGTTGTTCTTTGTTAATTTTGCCGGCTTTATATGCACCTACAGCTTCAAACATTGCGGATAAACTTGCTTTTTTACCGTTAACTCTACCTGCAAGCATAGGACCGCCGCTAACAAAAATTGTAGGAATGTTTACTCTTGCGGCAGCCATTAAAAGACCCGGAACATTTTTATCACAATTAGGTACCATAACAAGTCCATCAAAGCCGTGAGCAAGTACCATAGCTTCCGTAGAATCTGCAATTATATCTCTTGTAATAAGAGAATATTTCATCCCGTTATGCCCCATGGCAATACCGTCACAAACGGCAATTGCAGGGAATACTATCGGGGTTCCGCCCGCCATAGCCACACCCATTTTAACGGCTTCAACGATTTTATCTATATTCATGTGTCCCGGAACAATTTCGTTATAAGAACTTACAATACCTATGAAAGGTTTAGATTGTTCTTCTTTTGTTATTCCTAAAGCATGATATAAACTTCTGTGAGGCGCATTATGTGAACCGTCTATAATCTTTTCTTTAATCATCTTTTCTCCAAAACATCGCAAAAATTAAACTACTCTTCTACTTTTGCCATTCGGATATTTTATCCGTATAAATATCTATAAAACCTTTGGCAGTTGTTTTATCTCTTGCCTCAGCCCAAATATGGAAATAAGCTTCATCCGGATCAGGAAGCAATAATACCCAACCATTATTCAAAAATATTTTTACACCGTCTATAAGTTCGGTTTTTTTGCCTTTTGCATACTCTATCGCATTTCTCATAACTTGTCCTTTCTTATCCCAAGAACAAGGTATTGCTTTATGGAATACTTCAAAAGAAGGGATTTCTCTTCTTATCATACTGATTGTAAATTCCGTTTGGGATAACATTTTTATTAAATTTCCTACAGCATACATTGCATCAAACGAGTTTTGGAATTCCGGGAATATAAATCCTCCGTTACAATCGGCAACAAAAATAACATTTTTTTCTTTTGAAGCTTTCATTATATTTCTGGGACTCGTTCCGGTTCTTATAATATTGAAATCAAACTGTTTTGCAAGTTCGTCTATAACGGATGAAACCGTAACCGGAACGGCAATAGTTCCTTTTTTGTATGTAGACATAACCAAATATGCCATAACAAGCATTGCTGTATCATTATCTATAATTTTTCCTCTTTCATCGACAAGGAAAACTTTTTCGGCACCATTATCCAACAAGAAACCGACATCTGCTTTAAGAGTTGTTACAATATCTGACAACTGATTTAATGAATGATCGAACTCTTCTTTTGATTTCGTTATTTTTTTAGCATCTATATAAGCATTTAATGCAACAACATCTACTCCCAATTCACCCAAAATCGTAGGAAATACGAGTGATGCGGTAGAATGTGCATAATCTACAACTATTTTCATTCCTTTTTTTGTTTCGGTTGACTTTTTTTGAATGGTATTCAAATATCCGGTTTTATAAAACTCATTTGCTCTCGGCGGAACGGTAATCATACCTACGTTATCCATATCCGCTCTTTTAAAATCCTCTCTAAAAAACAATTGTTCTATGGATTTTTCTTGACTTATGGATATATCGCTACCAAATTTATCAAAAAATTTTATATCTATAAGCTTTGCATCATAAGGAGACTGTCTTATATGAATACCTCCGATTTCTCCATCGTTACCGATTTCGTATCTTGCTACGGGAATTGGTGCATTCAACATATCACCTACATTTACGCCGGCAGACAAAATACCTGAAATTATACCTCTTTTTATCATTCTCGTTGTTCTATGGTCGTCTCTTGAAATTACTACATAAGCTCCGTTGCCGACATAAGCACCGTAAGCTGAACCAATCTTAGCTGCAAATTCGGGAGTTATTTCTATATTTCCCAATCCTGAAATACTTCCGTAAGCATTGAACAACGCTTTATTCCACTTTGCGCCCCATACCAAACTTGAAGAAAGGATTGCTCCTTTTTCAACAATTTTATGAGGCCATATTCTTAAATTTGCCTTTATTGTTGCTTTCTCACCGATAAGACATTCATCTGCAATTATAGTACCGACTTGAACAGATACACCTTTTTCTATTTTTGTAGATGTTCCTATAACAACTTCTTTCAAACTTGCTTTAGGTCCGATGTTTACATCATTCCATATAACAGAACCTAAAATCAATGCATTTTCTTCTATAGTAACATTTGAACCGATAACGGATTTTCCTATTTTTGCACCTTTCTTTATTGTAGTATTATCACCTATAATTACATTATCGTCAACAATTACTCCGTCTTCAATCGTTGAATTTTTACCGAGTATAACTGTTTTTCCGTTAATCTTTTTTTTAGATCCCAAAACATTAATTTTTACTTTTTCATCCAATATATCATAATGAGCAAATCTGTACTCGTCGTGATTACCGATATCTTTCCAATATCCGTCGGCAATATATCCGTATAACGGTTTCCCTTCTTTTAATAATTTAGGAAATAAATTTTTGGAAAAATCAACATCCGTGTTTTCCGGAATATAGTCAAACACTTCCGGTTCCAATATATATATTCCGGTATTTATAGTATCGGAAAAAACTTCTCCCCACGAAGGTTTTTCCAAAAATCTTTCGACTTTACCGTCTTTATCGGTAATAACAACACCGAATTGTAAAGGATTTTCTACTCTTGTTAAAACCATAGTTGCTATTGCTTTTTTCTTTTTATGAAATTCTATTGCTTTTGAAATATCAAAATCGGTTAATACATCTCCGGAAATAACCAAGAAAGTATCTTTTATATTTTCTCTCGCAAAGCCCACACTTCCTGCTGTTCCAAGATCTGCTTCAGGTCTTAAATATTTTATTGATACACCTAAATCTTTACCGTTTTTAAAATAGTTTTTTATAATCTCGGGCTGATAATAAAGCATCATTGTTAAATCGTTAAAATTGTGTTGCTTCAACAATTCGATAATGTGACTCAACATAGGTCTGTTCGCTACTAAAGCCATAGGCTTAGGAACACTACAAGTGATGGGCCTTAATCTTGTACCAAAACCGCCTGCCATAATTACAGCTTGCATTTTGCACCTCTCAATTTTATATTTTTTGTTTAAAATTCAATGAAGATTTAGATTTTATAATTCTATCAGTTTTTTGTAGTTTTATCAAGAATAACAGAAGACTTTATGATTGAAAGTTTTTAACGGCAACTATACATACAACAATAAAACAACAAACTTTTTGAATATCCGATGAATTAAAAATTTCTAATTTATTGAAAAATGTTGAGAGTTTTCATATAATTTGCAAATCATGTACAGTTTATATCAATTTTTCATATGCTTATCCGTTATCGTAATAATTTTTTTAACGATTTTTGTTTTTTTTAGGAATAAGGCAACAACAAATTCATATCTTTTTTGTGCTTTAAGTTCATCTTTTTTATTATGGTTGATATCTTATGCCGTAATATATTCAACGGAAAAAGAACAAATAGCATATTGGTTGGGACATCTAGGTTTTATAGGAATTATTCTTATACCTTTTTTCGCGGCTCACTTTTTATTTAACTTCATGAATATAAAAATAAAAAAACATATTAATATTTTAATATCAATAACAGTCTTAACCTTTATTATCTTAACAGTTTGTTCGAATTTAATTATTTCTTCCACCGAAGCCAATCAATGGGGAGTATATCCGGTTGCAGGAAAATTTCATTTTTTATTTCTTTCTTTTTCTGCAGTTCTTTTTTTGTATCCGATATATAATGCATATAAATATATACATCGTGATGATATAACATCCATTCAAAAACAAAGAATCATATATTTAATTTTGGTTTATGCGATATATTTCCTGCTTTTCATATTCGATAACTTATTTTTCTATGACATATTCAGTTTTGAACCTGTTTTCTACCTTACTGCAATATTTTTTATGACAACAACAACAATAATAATATCAAGCTATAAATTTACAAATATTAAAATAGCATCAATAAAAATGCTCATATTTTTATTTATGTTGTTTTTGGTTTTAGTTCTTTCAAATTATATTTTAATTTATTCAACGAACATACACATATCAAACTTTATAACTTTCATGCTAACCATTGGCTGTTTTATTATTTATAAAAAAATAATATCAAAAACGGAAGATTTGCTTTTTGCACAAAACAAACATTATCAAAATCTTTTAATTCACGCAGCAAGCGGTATGGCAAAAGAACACGACATAGACAGATTAATGAAACTTATATCTATGATTATTTTAAAAACGGTAAAAGTTTCTTTCGTAGCAATTTTTTTGGAAAATAAAAACAAAGAAAACTTTGAGATAAAAATTATTCGTTCTTTTAAACGCTCAAATAATGAGTTACTTTTTTCTTATGAATACGAACATCCGTTTATAAATTTTATAAAACATAAAGAAGATCCTTTTCTTTTTGATGAAATGCCCCAATTTATTGCAAATTCAGTTGTCTTACCATTTAGGTCGGCGCTTATAATTCCTGCTTTTTATGACGGCGTAAACGGCTTTATGGTAGTAGGTGAAAAAAACAATAACGACATTTTCACCAAAGAAGATATCAGTGTTTTTAAAATGCTTGCAAGACAAACTTCTCTTGCAATGGAAAATTGCCTTTTCTTTGATGAATACAAACAAGCTCAAGAAAAAATTTTTGCAGCTGAAAAACTTGCCTCTATCGGAGGTCTTGCCGAAGGAGTGGCACATCAAATAAGAAACAGATTAAATCAATTTGCACTCATTACGGGAGAATTAAAATTTGAAATTAAAGATTTTGAAAAAAACAACGAAACTTATTTAAAAAACAATAAACATCTTCAGGATTCTTTTAAATATATTGATGAACTTGCGGAATCTTTAAAAAACAATACCGTTAAAACGGATGAAGTAATAAGAGGAATTTTAGATTTTGCAAAAATGAATGAAAAGCATAGAATGTTTGAAACTTTTTTGTTTAAAGATGTTGTTGATTTAGCTTATGATATGTTAAAAGTAAAACATCATCTGCCCGATAAATTGATTATCGATAAAGATTTCAAAGAAACAGATACCATTTTCGGTGTTAAGTCTCAAATGACTGAAGTTATTTACAACCTTATTGATAATGCCTTCGAAGCAACGGAAGAAAAGCAAAAAATATTGGAGCAAGAAGAACAAAAGCAATATGTTCCAACGATAAATATAACATTAACAACTAAAAAAGACAAAGCTATAATTAAAATTTCAGATAATGGTATAGGTATAAAAGATAAACATACAGACAAAATTTTTATTCCTTTTTTTACGACAAAGTCATCGACTAAATCCGGAACGGGGATAGGAATGTATATCGTAAAACGAATGATTGAAGAAAATCACAAAGGGAAAATTTGGTTTGAATCTAAATACAAAGCGGGAACAGATATTATTATTGAGTTGCCAAATTTATAAGCATTTGTTATACTTATGTAGTTAACAAGAGGTGTTTACTTTGAATAAAAAAGTTTTGATTGTTGATGATGAAGAAGAAATAGTCGCTTTTATGGGAAGATTCTTAAAAAGGCTTAACATAGATAGTGTATTGGCTGTTTCCGGGGAAGAAGCTTTGGAAAAATATTCCAGAGATTTTTTTGATTGCGTTTTTTTAGACGTTCATTTAGGCGGCATAAGCGGAATCGAAGTTTTGAAAAGAATCAAAACTGTTAATCCTGATGCAAAAGTCGTAATTATAACCGGAAGCATAAGCTCCGACAATCAAGAAAAAGTTCTTGAATATGGTGCTATAGATTATTTACAAAAGCCGATAGATCTTACAAACTTTAAAAAGAAAGTTTTGACCTACATATAACAATGGAACAAAAAAAAGATTATAAAAGTTACCTGCTAAAAACAGCGAAACAAATGATTTTGATTCACGACACTACTCTCTTGTCGAAATTGGTAATAAGAACTCTTACAAGAAATATCGGTATAAAACATGCAGGTCTGTTCATATATGACAAAATCAAAAAAGAATATATAATAAATGTCTCCCGCGGGAAAAAAGGGTTAAAAATTCCGGTAGGCTTTACAAAAATAACCGCAAACAATTCTATAATTCAGTTCTTCCTAAACAAAGATATAAAACAAGAAGACAAAGATTTTCTTCTTGTTTCTAATATAAAAAATCTAAAAGAAAAATATAAAGATAATGACAAAGTCAAAAATTTGCTTAATGAACTCGAAGAAGAAACTTCAATGTATAAAGCTCAACTTGTTGTCCCGGGTTTTTACAGAAAAGAATTAAATATAGTTTTTTTTATAGGAAACAAAATAGACGGCACTACTTTTAACAATGAAGATATGGATTTCTTAATGGTATTATCTTCCGACATAGTAATGGCAATTCAAAATGCAAAACTATTCGACGACATAAAACAACAATTGGATGTAAACAAGCAGTTATTACTAAATACGGTTGAAACACTCGCAACCGCAATAGATATAAAAAATTCCTACACTCACGGGCATACAGAAAGGGTTATGAAATATTCTATGTCTTTATTGAAATATATCCCTCAAGATTTAACAAAAGATTATGAGGAATTTGAAAACTCTTTACGCTTTTCCGCATTGCTGCATGATATCGGCAAGATAGGTATTCCGGAAAGTATATTAAATAAGGCAGGGCACTTATTACCGGAAGAAACAAAACTTATCGAAAAACATCCTACGTTGGGGGCTGATATTTTAGAACCTATAAAAGAATTCAAAAATATATCTTTGGGTGTAAAATATCATCATGAAAGGTATGACGGATCCGGGTACCCGTGTGGATTATCCGGAACAGACATTCCCCTTATTGCCACAATAATTTCCGTTGCCGATGCTTATGATGCAATGACTTCCGACAGACCTTACAGAAAAGGTTTGTCTAAAGAAGACGCCGTTAAAGAAATAGTTGCAAACAAAAATAAACAGTTCAGCCCGATAGTTGTGGATGCTTTTCTTAAAGCAATTTCAAATAAAGAATTATAAGAAAGAGAACATATAATGAATAATATATATGCCGTAATTGATATTGCAAGGGATTGCCAAACAAACATAGCTTTAGACGAAGTTTTTTTTACGGAAAAAGAATTTAAACCGATATTAAGATTTTACACTTGGACAAAGCCCGCTTACACTATAGGATATTTTCAAAAATATTCAGAGCTTGAAAACAAAAACAATTATGATATAGTTCGAAGATTGACAGGCGGGTTATCCGTACTACATAATACGGATTTATCTTATTCTTTTATCGTTTCCGATAAAGAGTGGGACTATATTTACAATCAGGAAGAAACTTACAAAATAATTCACGAACAAATGAAAAAAGCTTTATTGAGTATAGGAATAAATTGTGACACTAAACAATCCGAGAATTTAAGCCCAAATAATTTTTCATGTGTTAATACTTTTTATAAAGATGATGTTTTTTTTAAAGGGAAAAAATTGATAGGATCTTGTCAAAGAAGAAGAGGTAAGATTTTGTTGGTTGAAGGGTCCATTCATTTAAAAATGTCAAATGAACAAATAAATATTTTTGCAAAAAACTTTTTTAATAATATATCTTCCTTTTTAAAAGGAAATATTATTGAAACGAATTTGGATAAAAAATATATAACCGAAGCAAATATTTTGATAAAAAATAAGTATAATAATGAAAAATGGATTAAACTTTTTTAAAAATGAATAATGAAATTTTATATTTAATTACTTTTCTTATAGCATTCATTGTGTCTTTCGTTTTGACACCATGCTTTAGATTTATTGCAAAGAAATTCGATATTTACGACAGACCTACAAGCGCCGTAAAAACGCATAAAGAAAGTGTCCCCTATTTAGGCGGGATTGCAATATGGAGCGGATGGGTTATAAGTTTGATAGCAATAAGATTTATAACGGATTTTCCCACCGGCACTTTAAACAATTTACGTTCGGTAATAATCGGTTCGTTTTTGTTATTACTTCTTGGTCTGTGTGATGACATAAAAAAAGGCGGACTTGGTTTTAAATTCAAATTTTTAATACAAATCATAGCTTGTGTTATTGTAGTTGTATTGTTTGATATTAGAATAAATTTTATTGAAAACTATACTTTATCGGTATTACTGAGTATTTTTTGGATAATAGGCTTATCTAATGCTTTTAACTTAATAGATATTATGGATGGGCTCTCTTGCGGAACTGCTGCAATTTCTGCTTTTTTCTTTTTTATAATAGCATTACCGAGTGAGATGATTTATGTTAATTTTTGTGCAATTGCACTTTGTGCAGCTTGTTTGGGATTTATTCCTTTTAACTTGTCAAAAAGCAAAAAAATATTTATGGGTGATACAGGAAGTCTTTCAATAGGTTTCATTCTTGCAACAATTGCGATGGGCACATCTTACACAAAAATAAATCCGATAGCTGTTTTTGCTCCTTTGCTTATTTTGGCCGTTCCCATATATGAAACAACTTTTGTGAGTATTATCAGAATATTAAAAGGTAAAAATCCGTTTTTGGGCAGCAAAGATCATTTTCCTTTAAGACTTGAAAAGATGGGATATTCCAGAAAGCAAATTTTAGTGTTCGTTTATATTTTATCTTTTATATTAGGTATATTCTCTTATACACTGGTTAATCTTAACGACAACATTTCTTACTTAATTTTTTCGTTGGTTATAATATTACTTATTATTTTTTCCATAAAATTATCTAAGGTAAAAGTAGATTAATTATGACAAATAATATTGTTATAGGTGCAGGAATTTCAGGATTATCTTTCGGATATTTTTCAAAAAAACCGTTTATCGTTTTTGAAAAAGAAAACATTGTCGGCGGGTTATGTAAGTCCGTAAAAGATAACGGATTTACATTTGATTATTCCGGACATTTTATTCACATAAAAGAAAAAAAAATAAAAAGTTTAATAGAAAAGCTTATCGGGAAAAAACTTTTAAAAGTTAAAAGAAACTCCGTTATTTTATTCGATAATAAAATTATACCGTTCCCTTTTCAAGCAAATTTGTATTATCTTAACGAACGACAAAAACAAAAATGTATCGACGGAATAAAGAAAAGAAAAAATATAAAAATATATAATAATATGCCGTTTATAGATTGGGCAAAAGCAATGTTCGGTGACGGCATAACAAATTATTTTATGCAACCGTACAATAAAAAATTATGGAATTGCAGTTTGAAAAAATTAACTGCAGAGTGGACTGCTCCGTTCGTACCAAAGCCTTCTCAAGAGGAAATAATAAAATCCGCTTATAATAAAAATGAACAAAAATATGGTTATAACAGTGTCTTCTATTATCCTCAAAAAAACGGTTGCCAGGAAATGATAAACGGATTTTATAAAAAAATAAAATCGAATGTTATTAAAAACACTAAAGTTTATTCAATAGACATACAAAACAAAAAAATTCTTGCGGGTAATAAATATTATTTTTATGATAATATAATATCAACCCAACCTTTAAAAGAACTTTTGTCGAGTATAAAAAATTTACCTAAAGAAATTTCTTCTCTTATAAAAAAGTTGGAATGTACTTCGACAAGATGCATAAATTTGGGAATAAAATATAAAAAAAATTTACCGGAAAGAATTAAAGATGTTCATTGGATATATGTTCCTGAAAAAAAATATCCTTTTTACAGAGTAGGAATTTATTCTAATGTATCAAAAAGTTTATCCCCTAAAAATTGTTATAGCCTATATATTGAACTCTCTAACAAACAAAATTGCGAAAATATTATTCCCCTGCTTAAAAAAACAGGCATAATGAATGACACGGACGAAGTAATAAGTATAAATGTGATAGATATGAAATATGCTTATGTTTTATTTAATAAAGAAAGAACTGCATTATTGAACAAAATTTTTAAATTTCTGAAAGACAACAATATTTATTGTATAGGAAGATACGGAAGTTGGGAATATTCTTTCATAGAAAAAAATATAATTGATGCAAAAAATTTAGCTGAAAATTTAAATAAAACAAAATGAACAAAATAAAAATTGCAGTTATTATTACAAAACTTGAGCTCGGTGGAGCACAAAAAGTTGCCATATCAATTTGCGAAAAACTTGACAAAACGAAATTTGAAACGGTTTTAATATGCGGTTGCGGCGGAATACTTGACGAAGAAACAAAAAGAAAAGTACGGGTTATATTCGTAAAAGATTTGGTTAGACAAATAAACCCCATAAAAGATTTAAAGGCACTTTTCAAAATATATAAAATATTAAAGCAAGAAAAACCCGATGTTGTTCATACTCATTCTTCAAAAGCGGGAATCACCGGACGAGTTGCGGCAAAACTTGCCGGAATAAAGAATATAATTCATACAATTCATGGTTTCAGTTTTAATGATACTCAAAGTTTTTTCAAAAGAAATCTGTTTATCTTTTTAGAAAAATTTTGTGCAAAATTATCTTCAAAACTCATACCTGTAAGTACGGAGAACATAAAAAAAGGTTTAGAAAACAATATCGGTAAAAAAGAACAATATCATTATATAAGATTAGGCGTTGATATAAATAATTTTAAAAACTTCCATCAAATACCGAGTTTAAAAAAAGAATTAAATATCGATAACAATGATATTTTAGTGACCACTATAGGTCCCTTTAAACCTCAAAAGAACTTGCATGACTTTATAAAAATAGCAAGAAACATTTCTAAAAAACATACAAACTTTAAGTTTGTGATTGTCGGAGACGGGATATTAAGGCCTGCTTTCGAAAAGTTAATAAAAGATTATGATATTTCGAAAAATATTTTTCTTATCGGATGGAGAAGAGACATTTCAAATATATTAAATTCCACCGATATTTTTGTTATGACTTCTTTATGGGAAGGTTTGCCGATTTCAACAATAGAAGCAATGTGTTGCAAACTTGCACCGGTTGTTAATGATGTTGACGGACAAAGAGAAATCGTAAAAAATAATATCACCGGATTTTTAATAAAACCTCATGATACTGATTCTTCGGAAGAAAAAATTTTATTGCTGGCAAACAACGAAAATTTAAGATTAACTATGGGGCAAGCCGCCCAAGATACAATAGACGAGACTTTTTCAATAGACTATATGATAAAACAACATGAAGAACTTTACATAAAAGTTATTAAAGAATAAGTGTGAGAAAATTCTAATTTTCTATAAAAATTTTATCTATAAACAAAAAAATCTTAAATATTAACGGAGCTAAAACAATATTTACAATTATATTAAAAATCATTAAGTAAGATAATTCAAAACTTTGAACAAAAACTGTCTCGGATTCAGGCAATATCAAATATACAACATTTAAAATTAAGTGTGTAATTATTAAACCTATAGCCATCACTATAATTTGTGTAAGCGGCTGATTTTTATTTAATTTTTTATTAAAACTTCCCGCTAAATATCCGGCTATAGTAAAACTTAATGTTCGCACACCAAATATATCAGTGGATAAAACATCCCATGTTAAACCATAAAAAAAGCCTGTTAATTGTCCTTTCATTATTCCTTTATTTAAAGCCGTATAAACAACAAACATTAAAATAAAATTCGGATACAGCATCCAAATATTAAAAGGCATATATTTCGGAATAACGAATTGTAAAATTATAAGAAAGAAATAAACAATTATTGAAATAATAATATTTATCATTTTATTTTTTCACTAATGCGGCAACTTCATAAATTGATTGAGTTTGAAAATACGGTTCAACCAAAACTTCTTGATAATCACCGAAATTTGTCTTTTTGATTTCTGTGATTCTCCCCACATTTATACCTTCTTCAAAAATATTGCTTAATGAACTTGTAACAAGTTGATTATCGACTTGTAAATTTGCTGATTGCGGTATAAAGGATAATTTTAAAACAGGCGAATCACACCCGTTACAAACACAATCAATTTTTAAATCTTTTATTTGAACAGGTATCGAAAACAACGGATTTGTAAGTAAGGCAACTTTTGCCGTAGACGGATATACTTCTGATATTCTGCCAAAAACACAAGTTTGTCCGTCCGATAACACCGCTACAACCGGAGTATCAACTTCTATTTCATTATTTAAGCCCTTATCTATTATGACAAACTTATACCACTGTGTAGGTTCTCTAACTATAACATTTGCAAAAACAGGTTTTATATCTTTAGTTTCTTTTATATTTAGCAAGTTTTTTAGTCTTATATTTTCTTCCAAAATAATTTGAGAATCAGCCAGTTGTTGTGTTAACTCAAAATTTTCATTTTTAAGTTCAGCATTTTCTTGATTGACTTTTATTATGTTGTATAAATTGAGTAAAAAATTTCCTGTTTTGCTAAACAGATTGGAAGATATTTCCACATCCGGAATCAAGACCGAATATGCAAGTTGTTTTAAAGCTTGAACAGTTGGAGTAAGTCTTAATACAATTAAAATTACAGAAACTATTAATAAACTAAAAAAAACTTTGGTTTCTTTTTTATTTGTATTCGTCATGATATGAAAAGATTTAAACTATATTTCTTTTTTGTGCAAGTTTTATATTATCCAATTCTTCCAAATAAACTCCGGTTCCTCTAACGACACATGTTAAAGGATCGTCTGCAATATTTATTGGAAGTTCCGTTTCCTGTTTTAACAGTTCGGGCAATCCTCTTAATAATGCACCGCCGCCGGCAAGGACTATTCCTCTATCAACCAAATCGGCAGAAAGTTCCGCGGGAGTTTCTTCAAGAGTTTGCTTGATAACTTCAACTATTGATTTTATAGGTTCCGACAATGCAGATCTTATTTCTTCGGAAGTAACGGTTATTGTTTTAGGAAGACCGGTAACCTGATCTCTTCCTTTTACTTCCATATTTAATTCTTGTTGCATAGGAAAAACAGATCCTATCTGAATTTTAACTATTTCGGCAGTATTTTCTCCGATAAGCAAATTATATTTTCTTCTGAAATACTGAACTATTGCTTCATCCATCTTATCACCGGCAACATCTATTGCTTTTGATACAACCATACCACCTAAAGAAATAACGGCAACATCGGTTGTTCCGCCTCCGATATCGACTATCATGTTTCCTTCCGGTTCTTGTATTGGTATTCCCGCACCGATTGCGGCCGCCATAGGTTCTTCTATTATATGAACTTCTCTTGCGCCTGCTTGTTCTGCAGCTTCTCTTACGGATCTTCTTTCAACATCAGTTATTCCGGACGGAACACCGATAACGATTCTGGGATGCAATAATCTTCTCGATTTGTTTGCTTTATAAATAAAGTATCTTATCATTTTTTGTGTTGCTTCAAAATCTGCAATAACTCCGTCTCTTAAAGGCCTTACCGCAACAATATTTGCAGGAGTTTTACCTAACATCTTCTTTGCTTCTTTTCCTATAGACAAAACATTTTTGGTCTCTTTATCCATAGCTACAACAGACGGTTCGGTTAAAACTATACCTTGACCTTTTACATAAACCAAAACAACAGCTGTTCCTAAATCTATACCTAAATCATTTGAAAATAATTTAAAAAGATAATTAAACATTTTTATTTCTCTCTTACTATAAAATATTACAACTTAATATCTTATGATTATACAAAATATAAAATAAAAAAACACAAAATTTATTCTTTGTTAATCCAATTTATTTTCTCCCAAAACGGCAATTTTTGTATTAACAAAACCTTTTTGTTTATATAAAGCTTTTGCTTTTTCCAATATATTTCTGTCTCCGTGAACCAAATAAAAATTTGTGGACGAATCTTGATTTGAATTCCATCTCATAAGTTCATCTATATCCGGATGATCCGAAAAGATATCAAAAACATGAACTTTTGCCGCAACTTTTGCATTTCCGTATTTTGTTCTAATGTTCTTAGCTCCGTGTTTTATTTTGCCTGCCGGAGTTTTCGGTCCTACATAACTTACCAAACAAACATCAACCGTATCCAACGGCAAAAGCTTATTTACCAAACTTAAAGAAACTCCCTGATCCATCATGCCGCTTGCAGAAATTATTATGGAAGGTCTTGGAAATTCTTTCGGTTTATTCGTTATATACTTTTCCGGCAAAAAAGAGCCCGTCATATAAACTTCATTTTTGAACCATCTGTCTCTTGAAGGATGTTTTACCTCCCTTTCGTATTGTTCCGTAATGCCGTTGGAAGAAGGTGACAAACTGTATATCGGAACATCATCAAAAATAAGTCCGTTGAGTTGTGCTTGCTTAATTTCGTATAAAACTTTTTGTGTTCTGTGCAAAGATAAAGACGGTATCCAAACTATTCTATTATCTTTTATTGCAGCAGAAATTGTTTCTTGGAATTTTTTATAATCGGCATTACTTACATTTTTTTTAGCTCCGCCGTAAGTCGTTTCAACAAAAACATAATCGGCTTTGGGAATTATATCCTTGTCAGGAGTTATTTTGGAATATCCGCTCCCCAAATCTCCGGAAAAAGCTACAGTTCTTATCTTTTTATCATCATATACATAAAAAAACACACTTGCCGAACCCGTAATATGACCGGCATCATATAAACTGAAATTTATTTTATCTGTTATATCTATGTTGTTTTTATATTCTACGGATATAAATCTGTCTTGAAGATCTTCCAAATCTTTTTGCAAACAATTCCTGCAAACTCTGAAGTTTATACCATATTTGTTTTTTAATTGTGCAAGAGAAACTGCTGATTTGCTTTCCTCCTTATTTTTAACAGCGGCTTTACAAATAGCATGCCAATGTAATGTTACCATTTCCGAACTTTCTCTCAGTTGAATTCTTTCTCTTTTATTTTTAGACCAAAAATATTTCTTTTTAACATCCGCATAATTCCAACCATCGTCATACATTTCAAAAAGTATTTTTTTTGTAGCATCGGTACAATAAATATTTCCTTTAAAGCCTTCGTTTATAAGTTGTAATATTCTGCCTGAATGGTCATTATGCGCATGTGTTAATACCATTGCATCCGCAGATATTAATTTCTTATCTATTACGGAATTGTTTGACGGCAAATTTCCCTCATCATAAAAACTGCCGCAGTCTATAATAACGGAATTATCTCCGACTTTCAACAATGCACAAGAACCGGAAACTCTTTCGGCACCGCCAAAATATTCTACGGATATTTGAGCGAAAGAAAGAACAGGAAACAACAAAAAAAACAAAAACAGAAAAGATTTATAAGCCATGTTTTTTATCATAATGCCACCATGTAAATATTAAAAATTTCAAAAACAAAATAAATATTATTGATTTTTTTATTCCCAACACGGGAATAACAAATGCCCCGCCGACATAACATGCAAAAGCTGCACCTAAAGCATCCGCAAAAAATATTTGAACATTACTTTTGTTTTCTTTCATTATACCAAACATTTTTATAAGTTGTGCGAATTCAAGACCGGTAATAGTTCCGGCACCAAAAGACAAAAGATATATATTATACATATTCAACAATTTATGTTTTAGAACTATCATAAAACATATTATCAGCAACAAATACATAATTTCGCTATAAAAAAAACTTTTATTCAGCGGCATATTTCTTTGATAATATCCGGAACATATTGAGCCGATAACAAAACCCAACATAAAAGCAGCTATAAGCATTCCAAACCACTGATAAATTTGCCCCACATATATTTGAAACCCCCAAAAACAAACAAATTGTAACCACATTGCACTTGCTCCGGAAACAAAAGCCGTAGCCGAATATTTATATCTAATAAAAAAGAATATTATTATTGCTAAAAAAATAACGAAATAAGAATACTTCATTATTATTCTGAAAAATCTCATTAAAAAAGGTGAAAACTTTGATTGCCAATATAGTGTAGACAACAACATTGCTTTTTGATTTGAATCTTTATTTAAATTTTTCTTTGTACTATGTTTTTTTATTTGGGAATTTAACCAATTTGTCCTTTGAGTATCCATTTTTTCATCTACATAATATTTTGATAATACAAAAGTTTCTTCTTCAACTTTTTTCAATCTTTTCTTTATATGTAATCTAAAAGGCATTTTAGATTGCGACGAAATTATTATATTTTGTTTACCGGGAATAATTTGGACATAAGGAAAATTTCTTCTTAAACTTCCGTATATTGATGCATTTAATTCAAACATTAATGAAGGAGAATACACCGGTGACCCGGGAAAATTTAAGGCTAAAAAACCATTTTCGGTTAATTTGTTTTTTATTATTTTAAAAAATTCATAAGTATAAAACTTATTTATTGTAGTATTTAACGGTATATCCAAACCTATAAGAATAACATCATATTTATATTCATTATTTTGCAAAAATAATCTTGCGTCTTCTGTATATACATTTATTCTTTCATCTTTAAAAATAGAATTTAACTTGTTTATATTTTTTCTCAATATATGTATCATATTCAAATCTTGTTCGATGAAATCTATTTTTTCCAAATCGTATTTTATAATTGAAGAAAGATATCTGATTCCCCCTATAAGCAACAAATTTTTCGGATCGGTATGATGCAGTATGGCTAAATGTGCAAAATCTTCTTCATCGAATATTTCCGGACTGGGCAAAGCAAATTCACAGTTACCGTTTTTATAAAAATAATATTCTCCGTTTTTTTCAATTAATATATTTTGTATATTTTTATAATAAGAAAAGTCTATGATATTTATATTTGAATTGTTGTCGAATGTAATATTTTTTTCAATATCAAAAGTATGATATCCGATTAAATAAACAGAAACACATAATAGAACAACATAAAACACTTTTACAATTATACTTTCACAAAGATATATAAGATTACAAAAAATAAGTATTATTGTTATCAACAACAAAGCTGTTGTGGATATGGATGACATAAACAAAGAAAAAACGGTTCCACCTATAACAAATCCTGCGGCTTCACAAACATACCTTTTAATTTTTTTTTGATAAAGCACGGTAGAAAAACTTTGTTTTAAAAAATTAAGAAGCAAATTCAATATAAAACTTATGGGAAAGACTGCAAAAAAAGAATAGCATAGCAAACTTTTTAAAGATATACCCACAGCTAAATTTGTAGTTGAAACAGCATTTATATTTCGGATAAATATAAATACCAATACCATAAAAATTATTAATGTAATAAACAGATTTACGGATTTATTGAAAAAGTCTCTTGTTTTTTTTAAATATTGATATAAGAAATTTGCAATTGCGGCAGACAGTAACCAATGTCCCAACACTATACCTATAACAAATTCGCTACCATGAAATAAAGGAACAAATTCCCTGATAAAAAAGATTTGTAAAAATATTGAAATTATTCCGTATATTATGAAAACTATATATGACATAAAAAAAATATTACCATTTTTTAGATTTTTATAAAAGATAAAAAAAACAGGTAGATTTTTTCTACCTGTTTTGATATTCAAAAACACACCTAAAACTGCATATAATGAAGAATATCGTGAGCAAGTTCAAGAGCATCCCTTCCCTGTTCACCGGATACCAAAGGTTTTTTCCCTTCAATTACACAATTTAAGAAATGTGTTAATTCGTAAGCTAACGGTTCACCCGTTTGAACTTTCGGTTTTATAACATCTATATCCAACAAACTTTTCACAACCGACACATTAGGTTTCTTTTGATATATTTTCAAACTTTTTCCGGCATAATCTACGGAAATATAACTATCCTTTTGAAATATTCTTATTTTTCTGTATTTATCTATTGTTACCCTGCTTGTTGAAACGTCTGCAATGCAACCATTAGCAAATTTTATTCTTACTTTAGCAATATCTTCATGTTCGGAAAGGATCTTTGCACCTACCGCCTCAAAACTTACAACTTTACTTTTTACAAAATTTAAAAGCATATCCAAATCGTGTATCATCAAATCAAGAACTACACCGATATGACTTGTTCTGGGATCATAAGGGCCGAGACGATTAACCTCTATAAATTTAGGTTCTTTTACATAAGGATATGCAGCAATAATTGCAGGGTTAAATCTTTCAACATGTCCTACTTGCAGAACAAGATTTTTATCTCTTGCTATCCTTATAAGTTCGGTAGATTGTTCAACCGTTTCGGTAAAAGGTTTTTCCACCAAACAATGTACTCCGTTTTGTAATAATTGTTTTGCTATATCATAATGATACGGAGTAGGAACAGAAATAACCGCCGCCTGAACTTTACCTATGATATCTTTAACGTCGGTAAAATTAACGGTATTGCACTTTTTTGCAATTGTTTCTCCCCTTTTAGCGTCTGCATCAACAACCCCGATAAGCTCGGCATTTTCATGTGTTGATAAAATTCTTGCATGATGTTGTCCTAAAGAACCTACACCTATAACAGCTATTTTTATTTTGCTCATTTTTTAAAACCTTTTATAACTTTTATAATTGTATTTATATCCTTTGCTGATAAAGACGGATGTACAGGTAAAGAAATAACTTCTTTTACCGCTTGTTCCGCAACGGGGCAAAGTCCTTTTTTATATCCTAATTTTTGATATAACGGTTGTTTATTTATAACTTCCGGATAATGTATTCCGCATCCTATACCGTTATCTTTTAAATACTGCATAAACTTATCTCTCAAGCCGTCTTTAATTCTAACAGTATATTGATGATAAACGTGAGTATAACCTTTAGGAACAAAAGGTGTTTCCATGAAGTTTAAACCTTTTAGACCGTCGGACAATTTCTTTGCATTTGCAATTCTTTGTTTTGTCCATTTTTCTATTTTTTCACACTGTGCTATACCAATCGCCGCACAAACATTTGTCAATCTGAAATTATATCCCAACATATCATGCCCGTAATGAGCCATCCTTCCATGGTTAATAATTTTTCTTGACAATTTATCTATTTGAGAATTGTTTGTTAAAACTGCTCCGCCTTCACCGGTAGTCATATTTTTTGTTGCATAAAAAGAAAAACAGCCTGCATCACCTATGGAACCTACTGTTTTATTTTTATACTTTGCCAAATGCGCCTGACATGCATCCTCAATTAAAGCAAACTTATATTTTTTCTTAAGTTTTAAAAGTTCACCCATATCAGAAGGCAAACCATATAAATGAACACATATAACGGCTTTAACATTCTTTTCTTTTTTAAGTATCTTTTCAACTGATTTGGGATCTATATTAAAAGTTTTTTCATCGATATCGGCAAATATCGGTTTTGCTCCGCAATAAAGAACAGAATTTGCGGTTGCAATAAAAGTAAACGGAGTTGTAATAACTTTATCTCCGGGCTTTATTCCGCATGCAAGAAGAGCGGTATGCAATGCTGTTGTTCCGCTCGAACAAACAACGCCATATTTTGCTTTGGAAAGCTTTGTAAACTTTTGTTCAAATTGTTCAACATATTTTCCGCTTGCTATAATGCCTGAATCGATAACTTCGTTAATTAACTGTTTTTCTCTTTTACCGAGTATAGGTTTTACTAAAGGAATCATTTTTCCCCTCTTTTATTATAAAAATTTATAACTTATATCAAATCTTCCCAAATTAATTTCATATTTGTATGTTATACCATCGTATGTAACAGGGTTTGTAAAAGAATGTGTTAAAGATAAACCGGCTTTTAATGCATCCGTAAACTTATATTCAGCACCTATTGTTAAATATTTCATATTATACATATCAAGATTCGTTAAATCATAAGTGTACCTGTATTCATCTTTTATTAAGTTAGGATCAGAGAAGAAACCGAGGTGCAATGACAATTTGTCTGTTGCTCTGTATTCTGTTCCGACTCTGTATTGAAAAATATCCTGATATCTTACGGAAGTCCAAGAAGTTTTATTTTCGGAAATTGCAGCTGCAAAAGTAAAATCTTCAAACAAATCATAAGCAAAACCGATTTCCCATGTTAGAGGATAACAAACATCGCTCGCAAACGAAGGATTTGAAGAATATGGCTCATTAGGAACATCAACATACGATCCGCTTCTTAAAACAAATGCCGTGGAAAGTTTTTCTGTAGGTTTATACATAAAACCGATATTTCCCTGAAAGCCGAAAGCACTTCTGTTATAATCTACACCTAATGCATTTATAACCAACTTATCTTGAAATTGAATTGCATCAAAGCCCAAGCCGATAGAAAAATTATCTGTAATTTGTTTTGCCAAAGATATATTATAAACCATATAACTTTGTTGTCCTTCTATTTTAAATCCTGCCGGCAAACCTTCAACTTTTCCACCGCCTCCGCCGAGAACATAAATGCCTGCAGCAATAACCGTATCAAAATAAAATTTTGTAGAAAAAGCTACGAATGGAACTGCTGCATTTGTGGAATATTTATCTGACTTAAGAAGTCCCGGTACCCCATGAGGTGCACCCAAATCATACTTGCTGCTTGCAGTTACCGGATAATTGATATAAAAAAGTGATGCCATAATTTGAGTATCCTTTTGATAAGCAAGACCTGCAGGGTTATAATAAATTGCGGTTAAATCATCTGCAACAGCAGAAAATGCGGTTCCGTATCCGCCTGCTCTTGCACCCGGTGTAATAAAGTGACTTTTTGCATAAGACATAGTTGCAATACCTGCAACCAGCACCAACGCCAACAACATTTTAAATTTCATTTTTTGTTTCTCCTACCTCTTGTTTTTATTTTTCTGTATTTTTAATATTTTCATCAGTTTGTTCAAGAACTTCGTTATTATCTTGTTCTTGTGATTTCAATATTATAATATTTACTCTTCTGTTTTGAGCTCTTCCTTTAGCAGTCTCATTTGAAGCAACAGGACTGTCTTGCCCGTATCCGACTGCATTTAATCTTTCTGCAGGGATTCCGTTCTGAACGAAATAAAGATATACCGCCTGAGCTCTGTCGTAAGACAACTTAAGATTTTTTTCTTTGTTCCCTGTAGAATCGGTATATCCCTCTATTAATACCTTATTTGCCGGATAAGCATTTAAAAGTTTAACTGTTTCATCAAGAGAAGATTTTGCTTCTGATTTTAAAACGCTGTCCCCTGACGAAAATAAAACATTGCTCGACAAATTAACGACAAGGCCTCTCGGTTCTTCTTTTACTACGATTTCTGAAATTTTTCCTGCAACCTGCTCAAATATTGTTATATTTGCATACATGGATGCTTTATTATTTACTACATCGCTTACCGTTAAAGCAACTTTATATTCTCCGGCAGGAATAAGATTATCATAAATATCGTCTTTACCATCCCATGTAATTGATTGCGGAATACCTTCAAATATTGAAAAATCCCATTCTTTTATAACTTTATTTTTAAAATTGTATATCTCCAATTTTGTTTTTGATTTGTCTATTTCACTTTCATCACCGATATCAAACTTAAATATAATATCATTAACAAAACTATTATTTTTTTTATCCAACAGGATGGTGTCTGCCGATGATGATAAAGACACATAAGGTTCCGTAATATCAGAAACAAACTCATCACTCTGTTCTATTTTTATATTTTTTTTGTTTATTAATGCGGTAAAAATATATTTAAAAGTTCCTTCAATAAAATTATCTTTTTGATCTTTGCCGTACCACACTAATTTTTTTGGAATTTCTTCTTTACCGGAAAAAGAATACACAATTTTATTCGACTGTGTATTTACAATATCAAATTGCCAATTCTTTATTTTTAATTTTTCCTGTAAAAGAGAAATTTCAAAAGTTATTGTATCAAAAAAGCTGTCATTATTCGGAGAGAACAAATTTGTGTCTAAAGAAATTGACACATAATCTTTGCCGTCTATAAAAGAAGGCTCTTGTTTCTTAGCAGAATACAAATGTGTGCTTATAACTACGGAAATAAGTAATCCTAATATTAAATTAAATATTTTTTTCATTTTCTTAAATAATCGGGTTGGTAGGATTGCTACCAACCCGATTTTTATTAGATTATCAAATACCTGTTTATCTTATTTCTTTTTTGCTGTTTTTTCTTTTGCAACTGCTTGTGCTGCTGCAAGTCTTGCTATAGGTACTCTGAAAGGTGAGCAAGAAACGTATGTCATTCCGATAGCATTGCAGAATTCTACGGATTTAGGTTCTCCGCCGTGTTCTCCGCAAATACCGATTTTCATACCTTTTCTTACACTTCTTCCTTTTTCAAGACCCATCTTAATCAATTGACCAACACCTTCCTGGTCTATTGTTTGGAAAGGATCTGCAGGAATAATTTTCTTTTCTTGATAATCACCTAAGAAAGCACCAACATCATCTCTTGAGAATCCGAAACTCATCTGTGTTAAATCGTTTGTACCGAATGAGAAGAATTCTGCAACATTTGCTAATTTGTCTGCTGTCAATGCTGCTCTCGGGATTTCTATCATTGTACCGAAAGAGTAATCCAATTTTTTAACTTTATATTTTTTCAAAACTTCAGCATGAACTTTTTCAACTATAGCTTTTTGAAGTTTCAATTCGTTTTCCGTACATACAACAGGAACCATTATTTCAGGATGAACTTTTTTACCTTTCTTTAAAAGTTCAACTGCAACTTCAAATATTGCTCTAACTTGATATTCGGTTATTTCAGGATATGTAACACCAAGTCTTACTCCTCTGTGACCCATCATCGGGTTAGATTCGTGAAGAGCAGCGGCTCTTGCTTTGAATTCATCCAAAGAAATCTTTAAGCTCTTGGCAATTATTTCCTGTTGAGCTTTTTCTCTCGGAATAAATTCATGTAACGGAGGATCCAACAATCTGATTGTTACTGCATATCCGTCCATAGCTTCCATTGTTCCCTTAATACTTGATTTCATAAACGGGAACATTTCGTCCAAAGCTTTCTTTCTTTCTTCGGTTGTTGCCGAAGCAATCATTTTTCTTAATGCAAATAAAGGTTTTTCTGAATTTTCACCATAGAACATATGTTCTGTTCTGAAAAGGCCGATACCTTCCGCACCGAATTCTCTTGCTTTCTTTGCGTCTGAAGGGTTATCCGCATTTGTTCTGATTTTCAATCTTCTTATAGAATCACAAACTTTTAAGAAATCGTTCAAGATTTTGTTCTTGGTACCATCAACCATTGCCAATGCTCCGTCATAAACAAAACCTTTTGTTCCGTTAAGAGTTATATAATCGCCTTCTTTAAATTTCTTAGCACCGATTGTCATTGTTTTCTTTGCTAAATCAACACTAATTGCATCACAACCTACTATACAGCATTTTCCCCATCCTCTTGCAACGAGTGCAGCGTGCGAGGTCATACCGCCTCTTGCTGTAAGAACAGCTTGAGCGGCTCTCATACCTTCAACATCTTCAGGGTTTGTTTCTTCTCTAACGAGAATAACTTTTTTACCTTTCTTTGCCCATGCTACCGCATCTTCAGCCGAGAATACGATTTGACCGTTTGCTCCTCCAGGACCTGCCGGAAGACCTTTTGCCAAAACTTTTGCACATTTTTCAGCTTTAGGATCTATAATAGGATGTAATAATTCATCTAATTGTGCAGGAGAAACTCTCAATACAGCTTCTTCTTTTGTAATGAGTTTTTCTTTTACCATGTCCATTGCCATTTTAACTGCAGCAGGACCGTTTCTCTTTCCAACTCTGCATTGTAACATCCACAATTTACCTTCTTGAATTGTGAATTCTATATCAAGCATATCTCTATAATGTTTTTCAAGTTTTTTCTGTATTCCGTCAAGTTCTTTGTAAACTTTAGGCATAAACTTTTCAAGAGATATTTCACCTTTATTCTGTTCTGTTTTTGTTGCTTCGTTAATAGAAGCCGGAGTTCTTATACCTGCAACAACGTCTTCACCTTGTGCATTTATAAGGTATTCCCCGTAAAAATGTGCATCTCCGTTTCCGGGGTTTCTTGTGAAAGCAACACCTGTCGCAGAAGTGTCACCCATGTTACCGAATACCATGGTTTGAACATTTACTGCTGTTCCCCAATCTTCAGGAATTCCTTCGATTTTTCTGTAAGCAATAGCTCTTTTTCCGTTCCATGATGCAAATACTGCTCCGATTCCACCCCAAAGTTGTTTCATCGGATCATCAGGGAATTCTTTACCTAAAACTTTTTTAACTACTTTTTTGAACTCATCGCAAAGTTTTTTCAAATCGTTTGCATCGAGTTCCGTATCTTTTGTTACACCTTTAGCTTTTTTAGCTTTATCCATAACTCTTTCAAGTTGTTTTCTGATGCCCATATCGTCTGCCGGTTCTATTCCTGCAGATTTTTCCATAACAACATCAGAATACATCATGATAAGTCTTCTATATGCATCGTAAGCGAATCTTTCGTTTTTAGTTTTTGCAATTAAACCCGGGAGTGTTTTTGAGGTAAGACCAACATTCAAAACTGTTTCCATCATACCAGGCATTGAAGCTCTTGCACCTGATCTTACGGATACTAAAAGAGGATCTTTCGGATCTCCGAATTTCTTACCCATAATTTTTTCAACTGCTTTCAAAGCCGTTGCAACTTGTTTTTCAAGTTCCTTAGGATAAGTTTTTTTGTGGTCATAGTAATATGTACAAACTTCTGTTGTAATTGTAAATCCCGGAGGAACAGGAAGTTTTACTTTCCCTGCCATTTCTGCAAGGTTAGCACCTTTTCCGCCCAGAAGATTTCTCATACTGCCATTACCATCTGCTTTTCCGCCACCGAACGAATACACAAATTTCGCCATACTTCATCTCCTTACTTTATTTTATTGGATATAAAAATATCACTAATAATCTTAAAGATTTTAACAATTACTAAAAATTGTGTCAACCTAAAGAATTATTTTTTTAATACTTTTTTTATCTTTTTTAAGAAAAGTTCGTTTTCTTTTCTTGTTCCTACAGTTACTCTTACATAATCATATAACTCATATTCATCCATTGCTCTTATAATCACACCTTCTTTCAACATATTTTGAAATACTTCTTTACCTTTAAACGGTGCTACCGACATTAAGAAGAAGTTGCCTACTGAATCAACATATTTTATTCCCATTTTCTTTAATTCAGCAAAAATAAATTTGAATTCTTTTCTTACATGAGCAAGACTTTTTTTAACTTGAGATTTATCGTTTAAACTTGCTATTGCACCTGCCTGTGCAAATTTGTTTACATTAAAAGGAGGTCTTATTCTTTCAATATAATCTGATACGGTTTCACTTACCAAACCGTAACCTACTCTTGAACCTGCCATAGCATAAATTTTTGAAAAAGTTCTGAGAATTATTAAGTTAGGATTTTGTGCCAAATATTTTAATGTGTCCGGAAAATCTTTTTTATATGATGCATATTCAAAATAAGCTTCATCGGAAATAACCAACGGTTTTACTCCGTATTTGTTTAAAGGAAGAGCTTTTAAAAACTCCTCAAATTCTTTTTTTGTGTTATATGTTCCGGTAGGATTGTTAGGGTTTGTTATAAATACGGCTTTTGTATTTTTGTTACATGCTTTTGCCATAGCTTTTAAGTCGTGAACAAAACCTTCTTTCATAGGAACTACTACAGACTTTGCATTCATTAATTTTACTGCCATTTGGTATCTTGTAAAGGAATATTTTGAGATAACAATTTCATCTTCGGGATTAAAATAAGCTCTTGCAATTATTTCTATAAGTTCATCGGAACCGCAACCTACTATAATATTATTAATTTTTAATTTATAGTGTTTTGCAAGTGCCGTCTTAAGTTCCGTTGAATTAAAATCAGGATAAAAATAAACTTTGTCCGCAATATCTTTCATTGCTTTAACAGCTTTTTTGGAAGGTCCCAACGGATTTTCGTTTGAAGCTATTTTTATTATGTGTTTTAAACCGAGTTCTCTTTTTAATGTTTCTATCGGTTTACCTGCAACATAAGGTTGAAAAGTTTTACAAACAGATCTTGCTAATTTTCCTGCATCGAATTTTCCCATTTTATTCTCCTAATTATAAATCGGATTTCGGGTATGAGCCCAAAACTTTTAAAAATATACAATGTTCTTTTATATTTTCAAGTGTATCTATAACTTTTTTGTCACTTACATGCCCTTCAAAATCTATAAAGAAAATATATTGCCAAACTTTTTTCTTTGTGGGCCTTGATTCAATTTTCGTTAAATTTATCTTACTCTTACTAAATTCCGATAAAATATTGTATAAGGTATTAACTTTATCTTTAATGGTAAAAATTATACTTGTTTTATCTTTACCTGTTTTACTTGTTATATCGTGCCCCAATACAAAAAATCTTGTCCAATTATCTTTACTGTCTTCTATGGATTTAACAAGAATATTCAAATTATAAATTTGTGCCGCAACTTCCGAAGAAACAGCTGCAGCTTTAGAATTTTTTGAAGCAAGTTGTGCCGCTTGTGCCGTAGAATTTACAGGAAAAATTTCAGCATAGGGCAAATTTTTATGAAGCCAATTACTACATTGAGATATTGCCTGATGATGAGAATATACTACTTTAATGTTTTCAAGTTTTGTTTTAGATAAAAGGCAATGAGATATCCTCATATTTATTTCGTTTACAACTTTCAAATTTGTATCTACAAGTTCATCCAAAGTTGTATTTACGGAACCTTCATTTGAATTTTCTATGGGAACAACGGCATAATCCGCTCTTTGTTTTTCAACTTCTTCTATAACATCCGCCAATCTCTTTACAGGAATAAAATCCGTTTTCAAACCGAACAATTTTAAACTTGCCTGATAACTGAATGTTGCTTTAGGTCCTAAATAAGCTACTTTCAACTTGGATTCCATTCCTCTGCAAACACTGATAATTTCTCTATATATACCGGAAATATCCTGCTTACTTAAAGGACCTTTATTATTTTTTGAAAGATTGTTTATTATTTCGGTTTCTCTGCTCGGAACATAAATTGCCGAAGAAGATTGTTTTATTTTACCTATTTCAACAGCTGCTTTTGCTCTTTCGTTAAGTAAATTTAAAATTTTTTTATCGATACTGTCTATTTTATTTCTGTATTTTAAAAGTTTGTTATTCATAAAAACCCGAAAACATTTGATTTTATATATTCGTTTATTATACTATTATTAAAAAAATTTTTAAAGCATAGAAAAAGATTTTCTGTTAAATAAAAACGGCAAAAGAACTATTAAACTTTGTTTTTTCATTAACTTGACAGTTAAATTGCAATAGATTATACTATGTGACTATAAAACAAAAAAAATAAAGAGGATAAAAAAATGAGAAATATAAAAGGGTTTACTCTTGTTGAGTTGGTAATTGTTATTGTTATCATTGGTATTTTGACTGTTGTTGCAATATCCATTTACAAAGAAAACACAAAAAAAGCTATCGAGACAGAAGCAAATACATTATTAGGCTCAATACAAATAGCAGAAAAAATCTATTATGCAGAACATTTTGAATTTTTTGAAGGTAATTTCACTGCACCCAATAATGGTTACAGTTCGGATTTAGATATAGATGCCAGATCTAATAAATACTTTAAAGGTTTCAGTATCACTAAAGAAGCCGGAACCGATGAGTCCGGTGCAGGATTTAAAGCAGTAATTGAAGGTGGAGCTAAAGGTGCAGCAAAAGGTATAAAAAAGACATTGGAATATTATTTAAATAACGAACATTCGTTGACAAATGAAGGTGTGAAATAAACAATCAAAATTTTACAGAAAAAGGCACTGATAAAAATCAGTGCCTTTTTTTATGTTTTTTATTTAAATAAATTTACTTCAACAAATTCTCTGCCATTTTTTTTATTTCCGTTGCTTTATTTGTTTTTTCCCACTTAAACTCTTGTCTGCCAAAATGACCGTAAGCAGCAGTTTTTGTGAATACAGGTTTTCTTAAATCTAAATAATTTATTATACCTTGCGGAGTTAAATCAAAAACTTTTCTTACTATCGGTTCAAGCAAATTTCCGGCAATTTTTCCGGAATGATGTGTATCTACCATAACCGATACAGGTTCCGAAACACCTATTGCATAAGCAAGTTGAACTGTACACTTGTCAGCAATGCCGGAAGCGACAATATTTTTGGCAATATGTCTTGCCATATAGCAGGCACTTCTATCTACCTTGGTAGAATCTTTACCTGAAAAGGCTCCGCCGCCGTGTGCCGCCATACCGCCGTAAGTATCAACAATAATTTTTCTGCCTGTAAGACCGGTATCTGCTTGAGGGCCGCCAATCAAAAATTTACCGGTAGGATTTATATGTATTATCGTTTTATCATCAATCCATTTACCTAACACGGGTTTTATAACTTTATCTTCTATTTCTTTTTTAAATTTTTTTGTTATTTCTTGTTTATATAAAACTTCTTTTGTATGTTGAGTGGATAAAACTACCGTATCTACTCTGTAAGGTTTCCAATTTCTATATTCAACGGTAACTTGAGTTTTCCCATCCGGCCCTAAATATTTCAATATATTTTTCTTTCTCACTTCTGAAAGTCTTTTTGCCAATTTATGTGCCAAAATAATAGGTAAAGGCATTAACTCTTTGGTTTCTTTACAAGCAAAGCCTATCATAAGACCTTGGTCACCTGCTCCCCCGGAATCTACTCCTTGAGCTATATCCGGAGATTGTTCGTTTACTGTATCGATTATTGCACAGGTTTTATAATCAAAACCGAATTTGGAATCCGTATATCCGATATTTTTTACGGCTTCTTTTATAATTTCTCTTTTATTTATTTGTGCGGTTGTGGTTATTTCTCCCCCTAAAACCAAAAGACCGTTTGAAACGAAAGTTTCACAAGCCACTCTTGCTTTTGGATCTTGTTTTAAAATTGCATCCAAAATACTGTCGGACACAATATCACAAATTTTATCAGGATGTCCTTCTGTAACCGATTCAGATGTAAAAAACCAACCTTTTTCTTCTTGCTTTTTCATATTTTTTCCCTTTAAATTTTCTACTTTATATTAAACAATAAACCGTTATATACCGAAAGTTTGCTTGGAACCTTTGTCGATATTATACTGGAATGCAATTTTACATTCTTTCCTATTACGGTATTACTCCAAATAATGGAATCTTTTATTATAGCATCATTTTGTATTTTAACATTGTCTCCGATAACAGTGCCGTTATCTATAACAACATTTTTACCTATAACGCAATTTTTTCCGATAACCGATTTACCTATAAATTTAACGGTTTTATCTATTTGACAACCGCTGTCGACAAAAGCTTCCGTATTTTTTATTTTTTTACCTTCTATATTGATTGCTATTTTGTTAAATAAAGCGTCTTTCACACCTTGTTTATATTCGTCAATATTACCTATATCCGTCCAGTATCCGTTCATCAAATAAGCATATATAGGCTTTTTAAGTTTTAATAATCTCGGCCATAAATCTTTACCGAAATCATAAAAAGTGTCCGGAATATATTTAAAAATTTCAGGTTCGAAAACATAAATTCCGGTATTGACGGTATCGGAAAAAACCGAACCCCAAGTAGGTTTTTCAACAAACTTAACTATTTTGCCGGACTTTTCAGTTAGAGTTATTCCGTAAGCAAACTTTGTTTCTATTTTTTTTAAAACCATTGTCGCAAGAGATTTTTTCTTTTTATGAAAAGCAATTACTGAAGTTAAATCCACGTTTGAAAGACCGTCTCCCGACATAACAACAAAAGTAGAATCAAAAAATTTTTGACATTTTTTTAATCCGCCGGCTGTTCCCAACAAAGTTTCTTCCAAAGAATATTTTATATCAAGGCCAAACTTTTTACCGTTACCGAAATAATCGGTTATCATTTCAGGTAAAGTATGCAAATTCATAACAACAGAGTCGATATTATGCTTTTTTAAATTATTTAATGTATGTTCTATTACAGGTTTATTTAACAACGGAATCATAGGTTTAGGGCATTCGTAAGTTAACGGCCTAAGTCTCGTTCCCGCACCTGCAGCCAGAATAAAAGCTTTCATAAATAACTCCATATTTTTGATATTTTGCGATTTTTTATTATACTACTTACAAATGAATAAGACAAGATTTTCAATTGCCGATTTATCATCGGCTTTTCCGGTCTTTAAAGCAATGTCGGTCTTTAATATTTCTTTTAAACTTCTTTTTAAATGTGTCAATGAATATTTAGACAAATTAGCAGCATATTTATACTGAAAATAAGAATACACTCTTATATAATTCAAAGCATCTTGTGAAGTATAATTTTTTTCTTCCATAAGACTTTTAGCAGTCAACATTTTTCGAATTGTTCCGGAAATTGTTGAAAGAATACCTATTGCACTTTCACCTGTTTTTAACATTTGTTCAATAATAAACAAAGAATAATTAAGATTCTTTTCTTCTATTGAATTAGTCAACATAAAAATATTTATTTCTTTTGTAAATCCGCTTATCTTAACAAAATCTTCAACCGTTACGGCTTTTTTATCATTACCTAAATACAAAGAAATTTTTTCTATTTCACTTGAAACATTTTGTAAATCAAGACCGGCATCGTTTATTATTTGTTGAACAACGTCGGGTTCTATTGTTTTCCCTCTATTATTAAATTCTTCCTGTATAAAAATTTTTACATCTTTTTCATAAGGTTTTTTACAATCTACACAATAACAATTATCACTTTGTTCACAAAGAGATATTAAATCTTTTCTCTTTGAAGTTGAATTTTTTATTTTATCCGGGAAAACTATTATAAAGCAAGTTGTATCCACGGGATTTTCTATAATTTTTGTAATTATTTTGAAATCATCGTTTTTTAATTTATTTGCAGATTTTAATATAACCAATCTTTTATCGGTTAAAAACGGTAATGTTTCAACAGAATTTAAAATATCACTGCCGGAAGATTCCGTTGCCTGAAAGATTTCTCTGTTTAAATCATCCACATTTATCTTTTTTTCTATTCTTTTAATACTGTCTTCCAACAAAAAAGTGTCTTCTCCGGCAAGGAAATATACCGGATAAGTTTTTTTTGCGGACAAATTTTTTCTGAACATTGTTACCGTTGAAAATTTCATTTAAAAACCCTTAATAAACAACATTATAAAATACAGTATAATTGTAGCATATATTCCGGCAAAAATATCATCCAAGATAACACCGAATGCATTTGTTATTTTTTTATCGGCATAACTTACAGGAAACGGTTTTGTAATATCGAATATTCTAAATAATATAAATCCTATAATATATGGAACTAAATTTGTATTGCTTTTAAGTGTATCGGCAATAAATAAAAATGTTACGGCTTGCCCTATAAACTCGTCTATAACAACAAAAGAAGGATCATGTTTTGTGTAAAGTAACACTTTTTTAACGGATAAAAGTGCAACAAAAAAACTTATAATTATTGTAAAAACTAAACCGACAAGGCCGAACTTATAACATATAAAAAAAATCACAGGCAAACTTACAAGAGATCCCGCCGTTCCGGGAGCTTTCGGGAAAAAGCCTATATAACATAATGTGGAAATAAAAAATGAAAATTTTTTCATTGTTATAAATATATCTCCTTAGATTTTGCTGTTTTACCTATATCGAAAAAGAATTCTTTTGTTAATTTCTATCTCAACAAATACAAGAACTCAAGATAACAAAACGGCAACTGAAAAAAGCTGATAACAGTTGCCGTTTTAAATTTTTCACTATTTCACCTAAACAAAATTTATTTTTTATAACACTACATTTTTAACTTTTGTTACACCTTCAACTTTTGCTATTTTTGCAATAACATCATTTGATACTTCACCATCTATTTCCAAAACGGTTATTGCTTGTTTACCTGATTCTTTTCTACCAACATTCATACCTGCAATATTAATGGATGCAGAACCTATTATTGTTCCCAACGTTCCTATAACTCCCGGTTTATCGGTATTATTTATAAATATCTTATGTCCTTCAGGTTTAACATCAACATTTAATCCGTTAATATTTACTATTCTTTGTTGTTTATCAAGCAAAGTTCCTGCAATAGAATATTCACCTTTATCGGTTTTAACTTTTGCAAGAATTAAGTTTGTATAATCTTTAACATCTTTTACTATAACTTCTTTTATGTTTATTCCTCTTTCTTTTGCAACCGATATTGCATTTACGGAATTAATTTTCAAATCTAAAATTTGTCCTAAAATTCCTTTCATATATGCAACCGTTAAAGGATTTGTTTTAAATTCTGAAACATTACCGCAATAACTTAATTCTATTTCGGAAATTCCGCCTTCTATTATTTGTCCCTGGAAAGAACCGATTTTATCTGCAAGTTCTATATAAGGCATCATTTGTTTTTGTGTATCCCAATCTACCGTTGCAACATTAACAGCATTTCTTATTAAACCTTTTGTAAAGAAATCTATAACTACACTTGCCATTTCTATAGCAATCTTAACCTGAGCTTCCTCCGTTGAAGCTGCCAAGTGAGGTGTTGTTATAATATTTGGTGTTGTTTGAATTGACCAATCTACAGGAGGTTCTTTTACAAATACATCAAGTGCTGCATTTGCAACTTTACCGGATTTAACCGCTTCAATTAAATCTGCATCATTGATGATTGCACCTCTTGCACAATTTATAATTCTTACACCATCTTTCATTTTTGCGATATTTGCTTTATTTATCATTCCTCTTGTATCATCCGTTAAAGGAGAATGTATTGATAAATAATCTGCTTGTTTAAATACTTCGTCCAATGTTGTCAATTCTATTCCGTTATTTTTTGCAACTTCCGCATTTGCAAAAGGATCATAAGCAACAACTTTCATTCCGAAAGATAAAAGTCTTTTTGCAACTTCATTTCCTATTCTTCCAAGACCGATTAAGCCAAGGGTTTTACCGAATATTTCATTACCCATAAATTTTTTCTTTTCCCACTTTTGAGACTGCATTGAAGTAACTGCAGCAGGAATATTTCTTGCCATAGAAAGAATAAGTCCTATTGTATGTTCAGCAACGGAAATAGTGTTTCCTCCGGGAACATTTGATACAACTATACCCTTTTGTGTTGCAGCTTTTTTATCTACATTATCAACACCTGTTCCCGCTCTTCCGATAAATTTTAATTTTTGTGCAGCTCCGATAATTTCTTCGGTAACTTTAACTTCGGAACGAATTATAAGACCGTCATAATCTTTTATAAGTTCTTTAAATTCTTCAGGTGAAGGTTTGGCATGAACTTCAACCTTAAATTCAGGATGATTTAACAATTGGTCTAATCCTTCCTGGCTGTCGTAAGTCATTAAAATTTTGTACATTTTTACTACACTCCCTCTCTATTATTTTATTTTTTTATCAAAAGCATATTTTATAACTTCATCCATATGTTTAACAGGTATCATTTTTATTTTCTTTTTAACATTTTCCGGTATATCAACCAAATCTTTTTTATTTGATTCCGGGAACAATACCATATCTATTCCTTCTCTGTATGCCGCCAAAACCTTTTCTTTTAAACCGCCTATAGCTAAAGCTCTTCCTCTTAATGTAATTTCTCCGGTCATAGCAAGTTTTTTTCTAACGGGCTTATTCATACAAACAGAAGCCAAAGCCGTAGCCATTGCAAGACCTGCACTCGGACCGTCTTTCGGAACTGCACCTTCGGGGACATGAACATGAAAATCCGTATCTTTAAACATATTTTCCTTAATACCAAGTTTTTTTGCCGATGATTTCACATAAGTAAATGCCGCTTGAACGGACTCTTTCATAACATCGCCAAGTTGCCCGGTAAGGTTCAACAATCCTTTCCCTTTCATTTTGTTTACTTCTATTGTAAGTGTCTCGCCACCGACTTCCGTCCATGCAAGGCCGGTAACAACTCCTATTCCGTTTTCGGAAATTTTTTCTCTTTCGTAATGAGGAACACCTAAATATTTCTCAACCGTTTTTGACGTTATTTTTACACTTTTTGTCTTTTCCAATGCTAACTCTTTTGCAACTTTTCTGCAAAGATTTGCTATTTCTCTATTTAAATTTCTTACTCCGGCTTCCCTTGTATAACTTGCTATTACTTCCTTTATTGCACTGTCATCTATTGTAAGTTCTTCATCTTTTAATCCGTGGTCTTTCATCTGTTTCTTTATTAAAAAATTTTTTGCAATAGAAAGTTTTTCTTCGTCCGTATAACCGGAAAACCTTATTATTTCCAATCTGTCTAACAAAGTGTTAGGAATATTACTTAACGTGTTAGCCGTAGTTATGAACATAACATTCGACAAATCATAATCAACATCCAAATAATGGTCTCCGAAAGCATAATTTTGTTCCGGATCCAACACTTCCAATAATGCTGCAGACGGATCTCCTCTCCAATCACTGCCCATTTTATCTATTTCATCAAGAATAAATACGGGATTTGAAGAAGAAGCTTTTTTCATAGATTGAATAATTTTACCGGGCATAGAACCGATATATGTTCTTCTGTGTCCTCTTATTTCAGCTTCATCTCTTACACCGCCCATAGAAATTCTCACAAAGTTTCTGCCTAAACTTCTTGCAACGGATTTTGCAATTGATGTTTTACCTACTCCCGGAGGTCCTATAAAACAAAGGATTGGACCTTTTATTTTTTTTACTCTCGAAAGAACCGCCAAATATTCTATAACTCTTTCTTTAACTTTTTCCAAACCGAAATGGTCTTCATCCAATATTTCTTTTGCTCTTACCAAATCCAAATTATCTTTGGTTAATTTTTTCCATGGTAAATCAAGCAACCATTCTATATAAGTTCTTATAACGGAAGCTTCCGGAGACTGAGCCATCATTTTTTCCATTCTCGACAACTCTTTTTCCGCGGTTTGCCTTGCTTCGTCCGACATAGAACTTGCTTTGATTTTATCTCTTAATTCTTCTATTTCTTTAGAATTATCATCTTTTTGTTTCAATTCCTTCTGTATGGCTTTCATCTGCTCGTTAAGATAATATTCTTTTTGATTTTTCTCTATTTGATTTCTAACTCTGTTTTGTATTCTTCTTTCAATATTTAAAATTTCAATTTCCGTATTTAAAATTTGAATTATTTTATTTAATCTTTTTAAAGGATTTACGGCTTCCAATATTGCTTGTTTTTCGTTGCTTTTTATTGAAATATGAGAAGCTATTGTGTCTGCAAGTTTTGACGGATCCTGTATATTTGATACGGATATCGAAATATCCATCGGCATTCTCGGATTAAGTTTAACATATTGTTCAAAAAGAGCAATTATTCTTCTCATAACCGCTTCAACTTCGGAAGTTTTTTCTATTGTTTCATCGAACACACTCAAACCTACCTCAACATATCCCTTATCGGTAAGTTTAAATTCCGTCCACTGTGCTCTTGCAACACATTCTATTAAAATTTTTAATGTCCCGTCGGGCATTTTCAACATTTGCAAAACTTCGCAAACCGAACCTATATGATATATATCGTCCGGTGTAGGATCTTCTATCTGCAAATTTTTCTGTGTTGCAACAAAAATGTATCTTTCGGAAGTCATGGATTCTTCAAGAGCTCTTATAGACTTTTCTCTTCCTACGGCAATAGGTAAAACCATGGAAGGGAATATAACAACATCTCTTACCGGCAACATCGGTAAAACATTAGGTAAATCATTACTTTTTTTATAATTTAAAGTTTTTTCTATTTCGCTCATGCAATCTCCTTAGAATTATCTTTAAAAATAAATTTTGGTTTTGATTTCTTTTGTATTGTTTCCAAATCCACTACACATTTTGATATTTTATCTTCATGGAACATTTCAAACATTGTTTCCATTAAAATACTTTCTATCATCGATCTTAAACCTCTTGCTCCTGCGGATTTACTAAGAGCAATGGTTGCAATTTCTTTTAAAGCAGCTTCTTCAAAAACTAAATCTATGTGTTCCATAGCAAACATTTTTGTATATTGTTTAACCAACGAATTTTTAGGTTCCGTTAAAATTCTTACCATATCGTCAACGGTAAGATGTTCCAATGTTGAAATAACGGGAAGTCTTCCAACCAATTCCGGTATTAATCCGTATTTTATTAAATCATGAGTTTCAACTAATGAAAAAAGTTTATCCTTATTGGCAAGTTTTTCTTCTTTAGTTGCCGTTTTTTCGTTACTTACAAAACCGATACTCTTTTTATTTAATCTTGTTTCAATGACTTTTTCTATACCGTCAAAAGCTCCGCCGCAAATAAACAAAATATTTGTAGTGTCAACTTTTATACATTCCTGTTGAGGATGTTTTCTCCCGCCTTGCGGAGGAACATTTGCTATAGTTCCTTCTATAATTTTTAAAAGTGCCTGCTGAACACCTTCACCGGAAACATCTCTTGTTATAGATTTATTTTCAGATTTTCTTGCTATTTTATCTATTTCATCAATATATACAATTCCGCATTCGGCTCTTTTAACATCATAAGAACAATTTTGTAACAACCTTACCAAAATATTTTCTACATCATCACCTACATATCCCGCTTCGGTTAATGTTGTTGCATCGGCTATTGCAAAAGGAACATCCAACATTCTTGCAAGTGTTTGTGCAAGCAATGTTTTTCCTGTTCCGGTAGGGCCCAATAATAAAATATTGGATTTTTGAAGTTCCACATCGGAAGATATGTCAGACTTTGATTGTATTCTTTTATAGTGATTATATACCGCTACGGACAAAACTTTTTTTGCTTGTTCTTGTCCGATAACATAAGAATCCAAAAATTTTTTTATATCTTTAGGTTTTGGTACCGGTTTTATTACTTTTTTGACTTCCGATTGCTCTAATCTGTTTAAAATATCGTTTGATGTTTTTATACAGTCGGAACAAATTATGGCCCCTCCGCCACCGATAAATTTTTTACCGCTGGATTTCGGTTTACCGCAAAATAAGCATTTCTGTTCTTTCGTTCCGTTGTTGTTATTATCTGCCATTATTTTTTACCGGGAATTATAATTTCGTCTATCAAGCCATACTCTTTTGCATCTTGAGCCGACATATAGCAATTCCTTTCCGTATCGGCAATAATTTTTTCTCTTGTTTGCCCCGTATGTAATGCCAAAATATCAGCCAATTTATTTTTTGTCAAAATCAATTCTTTTGTTTCAACATCAATATCAGTAACCTGCCCCGACAAACCGCCGCCGTAAATTAACGGTTGATGTATCATTATTCTTGAATGCTCCAAAGCATATCTTTTACCTTTTGTTCCTGCTGCAAGAAGAACTGCCCCGAAAGACATAGCCATACCCATACAAATCGTGGTTATAGGACTTTTTATATATTGCATTGTGTCATAAACAGCAAGACCTGCAGTAACTATTCCTCCGGGAGAATTAATATACAAATTGATATCTTTTGTATTATCTTCCGCATCCAAATATAAAAGTTGTGCTATCAGTGCATTAGCCGAATCGGTTGTTACGGCACCTTCTGCACCGCCAACAAAAACTATTCTGTCTTTTAAAAGTCTTGAATATATGTCGTAACCTACGGAAGTGTTACCGCTTCTGTCTATTACGGTAGGTATAAAATTAGGCATTTTACCTCCTAAAAATTTCTATTTCTCTAAATACCAATAAAAATTACATGGCAATTTTTATTTTACGGGCATATCTTTTTCGCTTTCGCTTATTTTCGCATTGTCAACTAAAAACTTAAATATCTTTTCTTCTTTCAAAGATGCTGCTATATTTGCTTTATTTTCTTTAAAATAATTTTCGACGTCATCTTTTCTTGTAGGATTCGAATCTAACATTTTTTTCTTTTCATCTTCTAATTCTTTGTCTCCCACTTCTATTTTTTCATCATTACATATTGCATTTAAAATATATGATAGTCTTACATTTTTTTCCGCTTCTTCTTCATATTTTTTATCTGCAGTTTCTGCTTGCTTTGCAATGAATTCGTCATTTGCACCCTGACTCTTCATATAATCTGACATTCTTTTAATTAAATATTGTTTCTGTTGTAAAACTATAGATTGAGGAACTTCAAATTTATTTTTATCCAAGAGATGTTCTATTATTTGTTTTTCAACTTCGGAATTTTGTCTTCTTGTTTCTTCACTTTCCAAAGATTCTCTTATTTTTTTCTTTAAATCTTCAAGGCTTTCAAGTCCCATATCTTTAGCAAAATCGTCGTTAAGTTCAGGAAGTTGTTTTTCTTTTACTTCCTCTATGGTTGTTTTAAATACAACTTTTTTCCCTGCTAATTCTTTGTTTAAATAATCTTTAGGATATTCTATTTCTATATCTTTTGTTTCACCTTTTTTAGCTTTAACCAATCCATCTTTAAAACCCTTCAAAGTATTTTCGGCCCCTAAATCTATCATATGTTCTTTAGCTTTTATTTTTTCTACAGGTTTACCGTCAATAAAACCTTCATAATTAACTATAACAAAACTATCTTTTTTTACTTCACCTGTATTTGAAACAATAAGATTCGCATTTCTATCCAATAAAACATCTATGTTTTTATTGATATTTGCATCTGTTACTTTATATTTTTCTTTCTTTATTTTTATATCTTTATAATCTTTAACTTTTACTTCCGGTTGGCATTCTGCTTTAAAAGAATATTTCAATACTTTGCCAAAATCATAATCGATATTTGTAATTACCGGCATATCGATAGGTGCAAAATTTTCTTTTTCCATTGCAGAAAAGACAGTCTTTTTTACCATATTTTCAATCAGTTTTTCTCTGGCAACATCGGAATAGTTTCTCTTAACCATATCCATAGGAACTTTACCGGTTCTAAAACCCGGAATTTTTGCTGTTTGTTGAATTGATTCATAAACTGATTTTAATTCTATATCTGTCTGAGAAGGTTCTATTTCAACTTCCATAGATATTGAACATGGCTTCTTTTCTAAAACTTTTGATTTGAACTCATACTTTTGAGCACTCATGATGACCCCTTATATAATTTATAATTTACAATTTATAATTTATAATTAACGACTAAAAGACAATTAAAAATTAGAAATTAGTATTTTCGAAACAATAACAAATGCGGATAGAGGGACTTGAACCCCCACACCTTACGGTATATGGTCCTAAGCCATACGCGTCTGCCAATTCCGCCATATCCGCATTCATCTATATTTAAAAAATTATATCATTTTAGAATGTTTATAGTCAATTTTTATTAATTGCTTTTTTGCTGTTTCAATATCTTTTTGAATTGATTTTTTTAATAGTTCTATATTTTTGAATTTTTTTTCTTTTCTTATAAAATCGTAAATATAAATAACAGGATTTTTTTCTCTCCAAACACCATGAAAGTTTAATAAATGTATTTCAACAGATAAATTATGTTTTTTCAAATCTACCGTAGGTCTTATTCCTATATTTAGTACACCGCAATACATATTATTTTTTTTGTCTCTTACCAAGCATGTAAAAACACCCTTAGGCAAAAGTTTTGCATCGTCAACTTTTATATTTATTGTTGGAAAGCCTAAAGTTCTTCCTATTTTATTACCGTTTATATGTTTACCGGTAAAACTAAAAAGTCTGTTAAGCATTTTGTTTGTATCTTTTATATTTTTCCCTGTTATACAGTCACGAATTTTGGATGATGAAACAATTTTGTTTTTTACTTTTACTGGATTTATTACGGTAAGCTTTATTCCGTATTTTTTTACATTTTTTTTAAGCCAAGCAACATTTCCTTTTCTGTTTTTACCGAAAGTACAATCATACCCGACAACAATATGTTTCGCTTTCAGTTGTTTTACCAAAACAGTTTCAAAAAAATCTTCTGCGGCAGTCGATAATATTTTTTTTGTTACGGGAAGCAATAATATTTCATCAACACGAAAAGAGGCTAAAAGATTAACTTTTTCTTGTGTGGTAGTTATAAGCCCAGAAACTTGCTTTACCGGATTTTCAAAAGACAAAACAATGCTTTTTAAATTGTTTTTTTTTGCAATATCAACAACTTTATTTAAAATGGCTTGATGTCCTTTATGAACACCATCAAAAGTACCGATAGTAATTACAGATTGTTTTGTATTTTTAAACATTGAATTTGAACTCTATAATGTCACCGTCTTTTACGACATAATCTTTGCCTTCGCTTCTTAAAAGTCCGGCTTCTTTAACCGCTTTATCATTGCCCAACTTGAAAAGATCATCAAAAGCCATAACTTCAGCCCTGATAAATCCCCTTTCAAAATCTGTATGAATAACACCGGCAGCTTGCGGAGCTAAAAATCCTTTTTTTATAGTCCAAGCTCTTGATTCGTCTTCACCGGCAGTTAAAAATGTTATAAGTCCCAACAAATTATAACTTGCTTTAATAAGTCTGTTAAGGCCGGGCTCCGTAAGTCCCAAATCTTTCAAAAATGCCAATTGGTCTTCATCGGAAAGTTCCGAAAGTTCAGCTTCTATTTTTGCACAAATAGGAATGGCTTGCGCATTTTCCTGCTTTGCTCTTTGTAAAACTTGTTCAGTATATTTATTTGTCATTCCCGGTAAATCCGCATCGGAAATATTACATGCATACAAAACAGGTTTAGCCGTTATAAGAAAAAAGTTTCTTAATATTTCTTTTTGTTCTTCTTCAATTTCAAGTGTTCTTACCGGTTTACCCGATTCCAAATGAATCTTTATTTTGTCTGCCAACTCTTTTTCGGCAACTACTTTTTTATCTCTTGATTTTATATCTCTTTGCAACTTTTCCAATTTTTTGTTTATTGCTTCAAGGTCTGCAAGCATAAGTTCTGTTTCTATAATATCTATATCTCTTATAGGATCGATTTCTCCCATAACATGTGTTATATCGGAATTTTCGTAACATCTTACAACATGAACTATGGCAGATGTTTCTCTGATATGTGCCAAAAATTGATTACCCAACCCCTCACCTTTAGATGCGCCTTTTACAAGCCCTGCAATATCTACAAACTCCACCATCGCAGGAACCTTTTTTTTAGAGTTATACAGCTTTTCCAAAAAATCCAACCTTTTATCCGGAACGGCAACTACACCGACATTTGGATCTATTGTACAGAACGGATAATTTGCACATTCCGCACCGGCTTTCGTTATTGCATTAAACAATGTGGACTTACCTACATTAGGCAGTCCAACTATACCTAATTTCATATTTACCACCTATTATAAAAATTCTACGAGTTTTTCTATACCTTAAAATTACCTACGGCAATTTGTAATTATAAATTATAAATTGCAAATTGTAAATTGTATATATTAAGCACTTGCCAAAAGACTTCTAATATTTTCAAAATCAACAACAGGAGTATTAGGTAATGTTTCATCTATCACAATATCATCCGTCGATACAGGCAACAGAGCAATTTCTCCGGTTTTAAAATTAAATATACCATTATTTAATTTAGCTAATATTACCGGATCTGTGTTTATTCTGTTCAACAATAATTTCCCCAATGATCCGTCTTTAACAATATCAGAGAACTTGGCATCGACTACAAATTCTGTTAGTTTACCGTTTACGGATTTTTTATATATAGGCACTGCCTGTGTAGGTTCTAAAGGATTTGCGATATATGCAAAAGCATCTTGCCCTTTTGGTATTTGTCCTACAGTTACGGATATTTCATATCTCTGTTCAACAGGTAAAAGTCCTTCCATACGAAGAACTTCTCTAATTTGCTCTTCCGTTATTTCTTCCTTTTTCTCGGTTTCAAGAGTTGTTATAGGTCTCATTTGTAATATATAAATTTCGTCACCTTTAATTGCAAACTCAACATCTATCGGGTAACCTACCGAATTTTCCAAAATGGAAATTATTTCCGCTAATTTTTTTACATTTTGAGCACTTAATGCTCTTGTTTTTGCCATTTCACCTACAGAAACTTTTTTTAATCCGCCTTCTGCATCGGTAACCAACTTAAATTGTTTATCTGCAACGGAATACTCTATTATTTCACCTGTACTCATATCGAACAAAACACTATCCGGAGTAAACATACCTGAAACCAATCCTTCTCCCTGACCAAACAATGCATTAATTCTTCCCTTACCATATTTATCTCTGCTAAAAATAACACCGGATATTTCAGAATCAACCATTTCTTCAACTAATACAGCCGGTTTTACAATCTGGCCGCTTGATATCATATAATCTATACATCTTTCCGCAAAGAACGATTTCCAACATTCTTTTACACTGTTATAAATATCATCATAATCTGCATTAAGTATTGTTTTTCCCATACCGGCAAAAGCATTGTTTGTAGCATCTTCACCAACTCCCGATGATCTTACAGAATATTTTCCATCTGAAGTTATAAATTTATTAAGTTGTTCTATTATTTCTTTTTCAAGTTCTATTCTTTCCGGAGAAACAGACTGTACGGTAACTTTTTTCATCTTTACTGTATTAGCGGCATCTTCAACCTCTATTGTTTCTTTTGAATCTATCAAATTACAAATTTCTCCGGCAAGTTCCATTGCTTTTTGCTTATCCTTCTTTTTTATTGCATTTTCAAATTCCGTTAAAAGATTTTCTTTTCCCAAAGTTTTGAATAACTTAGGCATAACATTCACACTTATACCTATACCTCCTGGAACAATAACACCTTTTATACCTTTTAACAATTTAAACATCTTTGCAAGTTGCGATGTCTTAGAACCGAACAGTTTTTCATCACTTGCATTTTCTTCAAACAAACTTATTTCTTCCTGCAAATTTGTTTCTTCTTTTTGTTTAATATCTTCGTTAATTTTATCTTTCATTTTAGAAACTAAATCCCGAAGAGTTTCTTTTTTATCCAACAAATCTTTTAATTTTTCATTAGCACTGACAAAATAGTCATATATTTCAACATTTTTAAGCATTGTAAGAATTTTCTGAACATCCGTATTACTGAGCTTATCTTTAAGCAATAAAGCATTTAACTCATCTATAAATTGCTGTAAAAATATATTCAACCTGTTTTTAATGTCCACTTCCAAAATTCCTATCTGCTCTTTCAAATTTTCCAAATCTTGTATCACACCCACAGTTTTTATAAAGTTCAACTTTTTTATTACTTCTTGTAATATGTTATGTGCAATATTTACATTCTCGATTGTTTTGAGGTTTTCTACAGCTTCGGAAATATTTTGTATTTTATCTTGTATGTAACCATCATTTAATTTTTTAATTTTATCTTTTACAATTTCCGGCATATTATCGGAAAATAAAGAATCCAAAACCTGTGTCGTTTTAACATTGCCTATTACTTGGAAATATATATATTCAACAAATCTGTTTATGTTTTCATCTTGTAAATGATTATTCATAAAATCTATAACAGCTCGTGCATTATCAGTATCTATATAACTTTGTAACTTATCTAATAAAGCAACATCAATATCGTCAAACAACAAAACGGTTCCGGTTTCACCGTTGATAAGAACTCTTGCCCCTTCTTTCAATAATTTACTTGTTTCTTCTATTTTTTGGACTTGGAATTGATTATTAATTGTTTCAGGTTCACCTGAAGCCAAATAATACAAAACTTCTATTTCTTTATTTATCCATGTTGCACCGTTAAGAACAACTGAAGGCTTCTTTAATTCTCTTGTAGTAATTGCAGCATGACTCAAAACTCCGCCACCGGTAGTTATTATTCCTTTAGCTTTTTGTATAAGTTCTATGTCATCGGGTGTTGTATACGGAACTATAAAAATACTATTTTCATCAATATTGTTTTTGTCAAATGTAATATTACCAACAACACTAACTCCGGTCCCGTCAGAAGTAGGAGTAGATGGAATTTTTGGACTTTCTATAGTTTGAACTTGCCTTAACAACATGTTCTTTATTCTAATTTTTTCTCTTGAACCTATCCACTCTTGTTGCGGTATAACATATCCTTCTTTACCCAATATTTTGATTAAATCGTCACTTTTAAGAGGTTCCCTTCCCGAATAAGTAACTTCTTCGGTTATTGCATATTTCATTCTTCTTGTAACCGGATTTACAAGACCTTTAACCGACAAATAATTACCATTTTCTAACTTTAAATATCCGCTTACCGCAACTAAATCTCCCATATAACCAACAGATTTAAATTTAAATTTATTCCTTGGAATTAAGTTTATCAATCTGCTTTCATTGATGGATTCTTCTTCATTTAAATAAATCCCATTTGCTAAATAAGAAAGAATATTATAATCTTCATTCTTTTTCAAAGTACCATCTTTGTCTAACTTTATTCTTCCAACTGCAAAAGCTCTTTCTATAATCGCATTAAAATATTTATCTAAATTGTTTTGATTAATATCTTGCGGAATATTTTCAGATAATCCCAAATACCTTAGTATACCTATAAGTTCTTCTCTTTTATTTACTAAACTTTTTCTCTTTGGAAGAGAAAGCAAGTCGCTGCCCCAACCTTTTTTATCCGTCGGTCTGTATCCGTACCAAATATCACCATTCATAAACTTTTTAACAAAATCATCAAAAATATTTTTATAACCGGAACCGGAACTATACTCCCCCTCATCATCTCCATAATCAAACAAATCAAAATCCAACATATCAGAATATTTAAAAAGAGAAATAACTTTTGTAGCAATATCAACAAAATCCATATCTTCACTTAAACCGTAATTGGAACTTAATGTTGCTTTTAAACTACAAACACCCTCACCACCCTCTTTTGTATCAGCTTCAACGGAAAAGCCTAAATTCTCTAATACGGCGGAAAAATATTTTACCCTCTCCGAATTACCAAAACTTCTTCCGCCTTCATGATATGCGATGGTTATTGTTTTATCCGACTCGGCAAAATTCATAAAAACATCAACACTGTGAACAAAAAGTCTTGTGGTCCAAACCAAGAAATTATCCATACAGACAAAGTCATTTATTTGACAATCAGGTTTTGACTCAACTGCTCTCGGATAAGGCAATTGCATTTGAGATAATCTTCCTATAAAATCAATTATATCCGAATTCAATTCTTTTTCGGATAAGTCATAGATTTTTATACCTGTTTGTTCCAAATAATCAGAATCATATCGTAAATTTTGATGTGTAGCAGTTATAGTTTTTATTGATTTATTACCGGTTGTATCTTCTATAGTAGATTTCAAATCAGATATGATTGTTTGATGAACGGCATTTATCAATGTATGAATTTCCGTTATTTCCGATAACCTATTTTCATCCCATTGTTTTATTTCAGTCTGCCGTCTTACCTTTTTTGAATCCAAAGTAGCGATTTTATTGTCTTCTCTGTTATATAAATTTTTAACAATATTATCTAATGCAGTTTGTGCTGCAAAACCATGTTCTTCATTTATCAAAGATAATCCCTTTATCATACCGGATAAAACACCTATTAATTCCTCCACATTTTTTTCAAGTGTTTTCGCTTTTGATAATCCGTTCAATAAAGACAATGCTAAAGTATTGTCGTTTAATACTTGTTGTAAAGTGTTAAATTTATTTCTTGTTAGTTCAACCTGTTTATCATTATTTTTTGTTTCGCCGTCAAATGTATATAATATAGGCGGTTCTTGAACAACACCGGATATATAACCAAAAATACTTTTTGGTAGCTGCTTTAATAAATTTACTAATTTATACTCTCCTCTTGTGCTTTCCCCTTTATCAAATTTCGCATAAGAGTCGGTAACAGATTTCAAATAATACGGAAGATTATATTTCCTGCATAAATCATTAAGTTTATCTATATCAAAAAAGTTATATTTTTGTGCAGACATATATAAGTCCGATGTTGCCATACTAATGAACGTGGATAATATTTCTTGCTTTTCTTCATATTCGACATCTTTTTTTTCAATTTCTTCAAATAACTTTTTTATTATAGCAACGGCTAACTTTTGAGCATTTCCGTTTTCTTCCTTTTTAAACAAATCCCTACAAGATATTGATAAATTAAAAAAACTACGATTTTTTACAAACAAATCCGCCAACTCGTTGATATCACCTATATCTGAATCCCTTTTTGGAACAGGAATAACTATGTCTTTCCTATTCGATTTATGGATAGTATTTATATACATCCGAGCTGTCTTACTATTTAATCCGGGGCCATATATATATGCATTTTCATCATACTCATCGTCATCGTCATCCCAACTAAAGGAAAACTTAGCTTTAACTTCCGGATTTCTGATTGTAGTTGAAGCAAACAAATAAGAAAAAAGTCCTAAATTATTCGGAAATTCAGAAATTAATTTATTAAATATAGCATAAAAAGTACTTTCTCTATCTTTATATTCCGAAGAATTTTTATCTAATGAACCTGTAGAAACAGGAGCATACACAACAAGAAGAATAGTTTCTATTATTTTATTACAAATTTTTCTGCTGTTTTCGTTATTTAGATCATAAAGCTGCTTTGAGATATCAATTAACACATCAAGCATATAATTAAACCTTTTATTATCGAAATTCGCATTATAAGAAGATTTTAATATGTCAAATATAGTTTTCATTTGGTTTTCTTCTATTTGATTTCCGCCTTTTGCCAAACAAACAAATAATGGCAAAATACAAACAACGGCATTTTCCATATTGTTTTTGTCTTCTTTTGATATTATTTTCCACAAATCATTAACTGATACTTGCAATAAACCTATATTTTTACTATTAATTCTGTTTGATAGTTCTTCAATTCTGGATAATATTAAACCTACATTTTCTTGTCGTTCCTTGTTTCTTATTAAATTAATTAAATTTCCCTTTAAGTCGTCAACAATATTTTTAAGATTATTTGATAATTCTTCATCTTTCTTTTCACGAGAAGAAATAGCAAAATAGTATTGCTTTAATGCATCATAATCTTTTATTAATTCACTGTATATATCCCTATCAACGTTTCCTTTAGATGAGATATGTTTGTATTTTATAAGACTGTCAATAGTATAAGGAATAATATTAGGATTTATAGAATAAGAAACTCTCATAAGTGTTGCCATTTCACCGACGGCAACACCTCCTCTGGACTCCTCTTCGTTAAGCCAATAATCAACAATTGAATTAAACAAAGGTTCTCCTGAATTTTTAGTATCTTCAATATTTAAAAAAGGAATTAACAGACAACTTAAAAAATCATCAAAATCAACTCTGTCATTCCATGTGACAATCTTATTGTCTATACAAAACTTCCCAAATTCGTCTTCTTCGGAAACAGGTTTGGATACATTATACGAAGAGGAACCTCCCGGACGAATGACAAGACGATGCTTTTTTTTCAAAATATCTATCAAATTATATACTTCTTCAACAATTGTGTTATATCTTTCCGTTTCATCTTTTGGCAAATCGGATAATTTATTAATTACATCTTGTATTTCTTGTATATTTGATGTCCAAGGAGAAAGGAAATTTATTGTTCTATCTATTAAAGATTGTTCTATAACCGGAACGGCATTGCTATCTTGCGGAGAAAGAGTTATCGATTCCTGCGATACCAATGTTGTTATTGCCCTTCTTTGCAATACAGAAATTTTCCTGTTTTTATCTATTGCAAATTCTATATCTACAGGATATCCGGAATCTTCTTCCAAAATATTTGATATTTTCTTTAATCGTCTTATTATGTCTTCATCTAAAATTCTTTCTATTTTTTCTTCAGCGGTAATTTTTGCTACTCTCGTTCCGCCGTCTTCTTTTTCTTCTATCTTTATCATCTTATTTAATGCTCTACGGTATACTATTGTTTGGCCATATGCTCTAATCGTTATATGATCGGGAGTTATTCTTCCTGAAACTAAGCCGTCGCCTAAGCCCAAAACTCCTTCTATTATTGAATTTCCGCTATTATCTTTGGTGAATATTACACCTGCTTTTTCAACATCAACAACCATTTCCTGCACCAACAATGCAGGTTGAATAGCAACACCCGTTTTAATCATATTTTCTATACAAGTTTCAGTAAAGAAAGCTTGCCAACATTCTTTTACACTTGCATAAACATTATCTTTATGTACATTTAACATCGTCTTTGCCATTCCGGCAAAAGAATGGTTAGGTCCGTCTTCTCCTCCTCCGGACGATCTAACAGCATATTTCTTATTATCGTCTAGTTTTGATTTAAGAAGATTTTCAAGTTCCTTATCATCTGTCGCTTCAATAAGTTTTGATATTTGTTTGCCTATCTCTATTGCTCTTTCTTTATTTTGCGATTTTATTGTCTGCTCAAAATCTTCTATTAATTTCGAATATTGTTCACCTAAACCATTATGTTCAAAAAAGATTCTTAGTACATCTCTGCTTATACCTGTTCCGTAAGGAACATCCGCATCGTCGATATTCTCTTCATGAAGCAATCTATATACTTGTGCTGTCTGTGTGGTTTTTGTTCCGTATTTTAACACATCTCTTGCTCTTATATCTTCAAAACCTTTTATTTCAGTTTCATAATTTTCACCTTTTTCCGGAACTATTATCTTATCTATTTCATTCACTAACTCTTTTATTTTTGAACTGCCGTAAAAGCCCCAAACTTTTGCTCTTTCACTTATTTTTACCAATTCATCTATCAATTCATCTCTTTCTCCCTTTTCGGATATATCAAGATTTGATAACTTTTCAAACTTTACATTTATCTCCATTATTATATTTTTAACGTTCTCTTTTATTTGTGAAATGACTTCGTTTTTGTCTTTCTTAACAATATCCACTAACTTTCGATTTTCTTCTGCAACATTATAGTTTGAACCCGCTAAAGAAGATTCTAATGTTCTCAATTCTTGTTCTATAAAGTTTATTATTCCAAACCTTACATTCGCATCTTTTATTGCTCTCTCGTTTTCAATATATATTTTCAATGCTTTTATTTTTTCACCCGTATACACTTTTAACAATTCGGAAATTTTTTTGCCTATAGTCGGATCATCACGCCATGGCAACAAGATTTCTGTTATTTTGTTCTTTTCTTTATCGGCAATTACCTGCAAAAATATATATTCAATAACTTGCCTTATGTTTTTATCATCAAAATGGTCTTGTATATAATCCAATATAAACTTAACATTGTTATCGTTTATAGCGCTTTGAATTTCGGATATTGTTTGACTTGGTATATCATTATAAACCAATACCCTTCCGTTAATTCCGTTAGCTAAAACGACATCCCCTTCTTTCAACACCAAACGATGCTCTGATATTTTTTGAACTTCATATTTCCCGCTTTTTTCAATAGGTGATTCTACAGAATAATAAGGCACTTCCAATTTTCCGTTTACCCATTGCCCGTTGGAAAGAATAGCTACTTTATTATTTTCTCTTGCAGTAATATTTGCATGGCTTAACATTCCGCCTGTCGTTGTCATAATAGCACCGGTTTTTATTATGGTTTCAACATCATCCGGTGTTGTTTGAGACACAATCCACATACTATTTTGGTCAACATTGTTTTTATCGTAAGTAACTCTTACGGGAATATACTTATCTTCTTGACCCGAAACGCCCATACCTCTTGTATATATTCCATCTTTAGGAAATAGTATTCGTTCTCTTAAAACCGTTAACGCCGAATTTTTTTCTGATTTACTTCTTGGTTTTTGTTCTTTTACCGTATAACCGAATTCTTTTAATTTGTTTATCAATTCTTTACAGGTTAATGGTGTTCTTTTGCCATTAAAATCTACAAACTCAACGTAGGCAAACTTTGCTCTTTTTCTTTCTTTATCAACAGCTGTTTTTATCGATAACCAACCTTTATCATCTAATCTCAGTGTACCACTTAGGGCCACCATACCACCTATATAACCTTCAACCTCAAAATTAAAATTATCATTGTCCAATAAATTAATAACCTGTGCCTGTTTTAAAGAATCATCAACATCATTATCAATCCCTTCCAATAAAGCAGCTATACAATTGTAACTTTCATTTCTTTTCAACACACCTTTTTCAATTTTAAGTTTTCCTTTAACATATTCACTAACTATTTCCCATTTGTTTCTTTTAGAGACATCTATTGATAGATAATCATAAATAGGATCAAAAGCTTTATCTCTTTGTTCTATTTGTTCTTTTAAGGCACTTAACCCCTCACTTCTGCTCTCTCTCTCACGCTTTAAATATATTAATGGTTCAAAACCTCGCGGCATATCGGTAGAGTATTTCATTTTCTTAAAATCTTCAAGACTATAAGAAGGAATTTTAAATCTATTATAAAAATGACGCTCTGTATCAACATCATTCCCTTCTATATCGTAATCCAAATCCGTTGTCCTTTCAAGAATCTTTAATGCCAGTTCAAAATATTTTGCATACTCGATTCCATTATTTAACGCACCTTTAGGCAGAGAGAACATTGCGGTGAAATTACATGCTCCATCATCTGTTTTTGATACTGTAGCATCAAAATTTGTTATATCAAACCCCGCCTGTGAAAAAAGAGAGGCAAGCAAAAGCACTCTCATTGCATTTCCGTCCCCTCTACCCGAATCATTGAAAGAAACTCTTATACCCTCATCAAGATCAACAAATATATCGACACTATGTGCTCCCAGTGATTTTGAGCAAATAAGTTTGTTATCTTTAACAACAACATTTATTCCTTCTTTTAGCAATTTCCCCAAACGTAAAGAAGATATAAAATCTTCCATTCGCTTGCTCATTTTGTTTTCCGAACAGTCAAAAAAAGAAAAATATTCATCATAATTTTCTTTGAATACAACCCTGTTTTCGGAATCAGCATATTTAAATTTATACATTAATTGCCGTATAGAAGTTTGATGAACAGCATTTATCAATGTATGCAATTCGGTAATCTTATCCATATCGTCAGTAGTCCATCCTCTTAACTTAACAAGATCTGAAACTTTAGTTCTTGACTCATAAAAATTTTTCTTTATTCCTTCCAAAGAATGTCTTGCTCTATCTGCCAAAGTATCATTTAAAACAGCAAGATTATTTATCATCTCTTCCGTAAAAAAGAAAGAATCTTCTATTGCATCTTTATTTGCTTTATTTATTCCGGATAATGCAAACATGTTATTTTCCAACACCATTTCCAATGCATCAAAATATTTTGAATATTCTTCGTTCTTTTTGGATGTCGTCGTATTCTGTGACAACATTTTTTCCTTTAATGTTCTAAAATATTTCTTTGTTATGTGTCGTTCTTTTTTAAAAACGAAAGCGGGAAGTTTATCGAAAAGAAGTTGATATTCCGGAACATATTCTCTTCTATCGTATAATGTAGAATTCCCTTCTGGTATATCAAAATCCATACCAATTGTATAATAAAACAGTTCCAAATCCTCACTAGTTTTTATTTTATCTTTTAAATTGTCAGGAATTTTATCATAAGCCTCTTGTAAACTTGCCGGTCTCCAAGTCTTCCAATTGGCACTAAAATATTTTACCATTATGGAATAAGAGTTATACATTTTACCTATTAAAGAGAATGCTTCTTGTTTGTTGATGTCGTAAACAAACGAAATTATATCCAGTTTCATTTCTTCATAGTTGGCATAACTGGGATCAATTTCTTGAAAAATATCATTTAGTAAACTTTGTGAAGTTGTGTTACTTTTAATAAAAAACATTATAGGAATTAATGTCTTTACTATTTGCCGTTGTCTAAAACTGCCATTTGCGGCAAACAATTCAACAAGATTATTCATTTGTGTCGTAACGATTTCAATCTGTGCTTGTTTCGGTAATGATAAAGCACCTCTTAATTCTTTAATAATCTGTTCATATCGTTCTTTCTCGAAAGAGTTCCAAAGAGGATTGTATTGTTTTACAAATTCAAGTCTTGATATTATATCACTTAAATATAAATTGTTTGTTTTTAAAATATCGGTATTATCTGAAAACAATTTTACATTTTCTTCATCCAATAAAGGTTCGCTTTGCTCAATTGCAAAAATACCACTTTTGTCACCACAAGCTTCATAAAAACTTTTTGCCCATACATAATTATCAACATTTTTTATAAACGGAGGTTTTGTTTCTTTACCACTCTTATATAAAGCTCTTATGATAGCTTTTGCATATTCATCAAGATTTTCTACTGATGATGCTAAAAAAACTTCCAATATTTGAACATACCAGTGAGAAGTTATTTTTTCTTCCATCATAATTTTACGTATTTCGGTTTCCCATTCTTCAACGCTGTTGAAATCGGATGAAAAAGGAGAAGGTATAGGTAATGCAAATCTTCCGTAATCAGTCTGAGAGTTCACGTGAATTTTATTTTTATATAAAGAATCAAATATTTTATGAACATATTCAATCTGTCCGTTTTTATAAAAATATTTTGCAGAATCCATCAATATATCAAAATATCTTGAAGAAGAATTTTTCTTATCTTCAGCTTTTAGCAAAAGGTATCTGAAAACGCTATCAAAAACCGATTTATCTTGCTCATCTTTTAAGTATGCGGAAATATTCAATATCGGCTCTAACAATAATGTAAGAGCAAAGCAATGTTCTTTCTCGCAATTTTGCTTAACAAAATCAAATAACTCTATAACTTTTTGTGTAATAATTTTTTCATCTGTTCCTATGTTTTCAAAATCATCTATAAAATCATTTCTTGCTTTTTCATATCCGAGTGATTCATTATTTTTTGCGATGTTTTTTAATGTTTCTATTATCATCCCTAATTCTAAATTAAGTTCTTTTTTATTTTGTGAAGTTTGCACTATGGTTAATTTATTATTGGCAAAAATATTTAACAAAGAATGTACAACTGTAGTTGCAGCAAAAGCAACAAATGTTGTTTGTGGAAAAGCAATGGAAATTGCAACATATATTGCAGTGAAAATCAGTGAAGGAAATAAAAAGTCTCTTACATTTCTTACCGGTATTTTTTGATTAAAAAGTTCCGCAATAAAAGTATTTTTTATTTTACCTTTTTCAATTTGCTTATAAAAATAATTATTTATTTTGTCAAATAAAGGATGTGCAAACGAAAATCCCAACACACCGACTATTGCAGTTACTATTGCAGGAATTATTGATGCAGGACTAGATACAAACAATCCTGTTATAAAAAATGGAACAAACCTAAAAAGAGTTTCTTCTATTATAGGAGCAACTACAACCTCATAAAAAAATTCAGATTTTGTTTTTGATTTTCTTATAAGATTTTTAACTATTACTAAACTTTCTTTTTTCGGGAATCCTCTTGCAACTACATAATCTTTATCACCTGTTGAAGAAACATAACCGCTTTTCAAAGTAAACGAAGTTTTTATTTTAGATAATGCATTTTTCTTGTTTATTTCATATATTGTTTCATTAATCTTTTTCAACAATTCCGCCAATTCCTGTTTGGATTGCCCGGAACCGTCTAAAAGTTTTTCATCAGTTATTCTTCCAATGGTCATATGAACTATCTTAGGTGTTTTATATTTAGAATCTTTTTGCAGAGTCGATCTGAGCTCCAACATCTTTTCTATTAAATCTTCATCGGTAATTTCATATATTATTACTCCGTCAGGCATCAATTTTAAAGTTCCCGCCATAGATGTTCTGTAATTAAAAAATTTTTCTATCAATGTATCAATCACAGAAAAGATTTCTATGTCTGATACTTTTTCTTTTAATAAAAATTTTGTTTCTTGCCGTTTCAGGATAACGGAATCATCTTTATCCTTTTTTAAAAATTTTTTTAAGCCCTTTATTTTTTTGCCTATTTCCTGTTGTGTCATCGGGGTTGAATCGTAACCGATTGTCATGTGTACCTGTTCGAAAGGCATCAGATCTACAGCATCGCCTGCAACTTTTTGTAACGGTTCCAATATATATTTGGCAACTTTCTTCCTTGCAGACTTTGTCGGTTCCAATTCTATTGACGGAAGAGCATACTTGTTTGCATTTATCCTTTCCGCCATTTGTTTTGTTCTATCATTATCTATTACAGCATAAGGGACAATTTGACCGTCAACAAAAAGATATTCTATTTTACTTACCATTCCGTTATTTGCTTCATCTGCATATTCAACAAAAAACTCTATTTTACCGGTAAGATCTTTCGATATTATGTCCCATTCCTTTATCCTAACTTTTCCATAAAAACTTCCTTGTTGATCTATTATATCTTTCTGAATAAAATCTTTTACTATGTCTCTCAGTTGTTCTTTAGAGTAGTTTTCAAATATCGTTTTTTCTTGAACTTTCGTAAATATAATATTCATCATTTCCGGAAAACTTACATTTAATGGTTCTTGTGCTAATGTTACCGGTTTTATTGTATTTTTCAATATATTTGAATAATACATCACGTTATCAATATAAATTTGTTTTGCTTGTTCTATAGGTTGTGTGATTTTCGGTGTAATTATTACATAAGAAATTCTTTGTTGTTCAAGACTTTTCTCCAAGCCTCTTGTATGGAATCCTCCGGTAACAACCAATTTTAAATTTTTGTTGCTGAGATTTGTTTTTATTTGTTTTATTGCAAGGTTTGTATCATTTATATAAACATTACTATTCGTGTTCTTTCCTGATATTAAATAATCGGAAAAAATTCTATCTCTTGTTATATTATTTTTATGATATCTTGCCAACAGAATTTGGTACGGTTCCAAATTCTTTAATATATCTTCGGAAAAATAAGACGGCCACACCGTTTTAAACGTTTCATACTTTTTTTCAAACTTATAATATTCGTCGGCGGAAATATCTGCCGTAAAATACTGTTTTATCGTAGGTATAAACTCGGCCAAAAACGACACTTCTTTTTCATATTTTGTCCTGCCGAGTTTAACATAAAGTTCATTTATAAATTTTTCTTCTTCTTGAACCAATTTTATCGGGTTTATATTTTGATTGAATTCCAAGTACGAAAGAAAATTTGCAAAATTGGTTAATTTTAACTTTTGGGTTATATTATGTTGTTTGTTTAATGTTATAAGTTCTAAAGAAATATCTTCTAAATTGCTAAAATTGTTACTCTTTTTTAAAAGTTCACTGTATTGTTGATACGGCAACATATTTTTTATCTCGGAAACAAATTTTGTAAACTCATAAACCACTTTTTTATCGTTAAAATATCGTCCTTTTTCCAACAACGAAATGTATATTGTTATATTGGGATATTTGTCTGTTGATAAATTAACGGTATCTGCCAAAAATTTTAATTGTCCGTAAAAATATTTTGCATCTATTTCTTTCTGTTTAAACAATTTTATAAGTCTTTGTAACTTTCTTGCTTGCCTGCTGGAATAATCTCTCTTCACTTTATTTATTTCTTTTTCCAGTTGAGAACAAATTGCGTTCACTTCCGGCTGCAAAGATAATATCTCACCCAGCAATTTAATGTTTTCTTTGTAAAGATCTTCATCTTCTATTCCTAAAACAAAATTCTTTTTATTGTTTACAACCGAATAATATTCCGTCCCGCAGATTTTTCCGGAATCTATTAATCCTTCCAACACTTTTGAACCGGTTATATCTTTATTAAAAACAGAAAGCCAAGAAGTATCCACCGTTTTAAACGCACCTTCCAAATAAACATTGTTAAGGTTATATGTATTATCTATATATTCTATTATCGAAGCTATTTTTCTTTGAGTTTCGGCATGGCAATGCAAATCTTGTATATTTATAATAATATCTTCACTGTCAAAATACTTTGCAGAAGTTATTTTTCCTAATGATGTAGGTATTATAGAATTATCAAATTTTATATTTTCTATATTCGGAATACTTGTTCCAATCGATGCGAAAACGGAACTGCCGAACACACTTGTTATTAAAAAACATATCATTACAAAAACAGCCGTAATTTTTTTAAAACACAACTCATTAAAAAATTTTTTCATATTTTTACCCCAAAATAAAAATTCTGCTTTTATATATACATAAAAGCAGAATTTATTATATTTATATTTAATTTTAAAATATTATCATATAATTTTTTTATCGATGCATAAAACAGCAATATAATACTTAATAAACAAAAAATTTCATTATAAAAAACATAAAAATAATTAAATATAAACCTATAATCATATAATAAATTGTTATATGAAACGTCATTGTATGGCTGATTTAACTGCAATTTTAAAAATTCATTTTGTATTTGCGAACTTGTGATAATAAAATCGTTGTATCTGCATGGTATATTTTTGTTTTCTTTACTTTGAGAATTGGAATTTTGTTTATTACTTACAACTATTTTTGATGTTAAAGAAAAGTTTATTTTTTCTATTGTATTTGAAACAAAAAATACGGCGGAAAAAATATCTTTTTGAATATCGGAAATAGTCGACAAATCATTAGAATTTATATTCATCAACAAAGGAGAAAAAACACAGTTCAAAATTATTACAAAAGCTAAAATAAAAGTAATAAACTTGAACAATGTTTTATACAAAATAAAATCAAAGATGTTTTCTATTCTTTTTATCATAATAACACCTAAAAAAAGTATAGGCTATTTTGATATTTTGTCAATCATTTTTTATGTATAATATTATATAAAATTTTTAATGAAAAAATATAAAACTTTCAACACAAAAAAAAAGAGGCAGGATATTTAAAATCCTGCCCCTTTCATTTTTTTACTATTTCGAATTAATCTGCTGTTGTAATTATTATTTCTACTCTTCTGTTTTGTGCTCTTCCTTCTTTTGTATCGTTTGTTGCTATAGGTTCTTTTTCACCTTTACCGATTATAGAAATATCGTTTGGAATTTGATAATCTTTTTTCAATACTGTTGCTATTGAAGAAGCTCTGCGTTCAGACAATTTTTGGTTATAGTCTTCTTTACCTATATTATCTGTATGACCTTCTATCAAAATATCCGCATCAGGATAATTCTTTATTTCCTCTACTACATCTTGAAGTTTTTCTTTTCCGGATTCACTGAGTTCAGTGGTTCCGAAATTAAATGTAGGTCCGGATATCTTTATGCTTTTAATTGTATTTTCTTTCATCTGTTGAGCTTCTTCTTCACTTACAACCTTTGCTTCTTGTTGCAGTTTATCCTGTAATTCTTTTTCTCTTGCTTTTGCTTCTTCCAATTCTTTCTTTAATTCTTCGTTTTCTGCTATTTTCTCGTTCAACAGTGCAGCCGTATCTTCATCTGTTCCTGGTTTGTTATTCTTGCATCCGAATCTATATGCTAATCCTACATTTGCATAATAGTTTGTGGATACATCCGCAAAATTGCCCAATCCGTTTGCAAATATTGTCCAATTTTCAGACAAATCATAGTCTGCTCCGATTCCGCCCATCAATGTTGTTCTTGCATTCTCTGCACTTCTTATATTCATCTTTGTAACATCTGCATAATCTAACAATGATAATTCTATTTCTCTATAATTTTCCGTTAACAACTGTCTTGCTCCGGCTTTTACATACCATCCGAATCTCTTTACTTTTCCGTTCAGCTCTAATCCTGCTCTTGCTTCGGCTGCAAAATCAGAATAATCATTAACTTTTAAATTCAATGAGTCTGCACCTTTTTCTTCATATCCCTCGTTGTTAATGTAGCTGCCGATTGCACCTATAAACGGTTTCAAATATACTCTGTGTTTTGCTTGTTTATCTTTATTTAAGCTTATCTTATAACCCGCTTCCAAATCCAATGCTCCGCTGTATCCTTTATGTTCACTTGTTGCTGTTCTGTCCATAAATGCTATTTTTCTTGTTATATCATATTGTTCATATCCGCCCAATAACATTCCTTTTAACAACCATTTATCACTTTCATATCCGCCATACAAACCTAAGTTTATATCTTTCATGTCTGCTTTATCTTTTTTCTGTTTCAATTCGCTTGTTCCGTATCCGCCCATTATTCCCATTGTCCAATTCTTTGAATTTATCATATCAAAGCCTACCAAGAAGCCGTTCACTGATAATTCCTGTTTCGGTGAGTTTTCATCTTTGTCTACATTGTAGTTGTTATAATAATATTCCGCCCATATTTTGTCGTGTACTTTGTTGCACGGTAATATATCCTTTGTTCTCTCTTTTATCTTATCGTATACATGTTCTGCTTTTGCATTAAAGAATGTTAAATTCGTTGCATTTGAATGTATTACACCGGCTATATCGTTAAGAGCCGCTTTTAATCCGTCTATATCATATGTAGATTGATAATAGAACATCTTTTCCATTGCATCCAACGGATTTGTTATATCTCCGCCGTTTCCTGTTGATACGGCATCTATTGCTTTTGCAGCTTCCTGCTCATTATGGCTTCTTTCAAACTCTAAAGTATCTGAATATTCACTTCTCTTTCTTTGTAAATCCAGTTTTAATGCATTCCCTTCAGTATATACTCTTGTAGATATTCTTGTTTCAAATTCAGGTCTTATATCATCTGCATCGTTATCAATAAATTCTACATTATCTTCACTATATTCTCCGTCTACACCACTGCCGGAAGTTATTAAATCTATTGTTTCTGCAACATAATATTTACCTTCCAAGTTATTCAATGTTATTTTTGCACCGTCTCCTATGGTCGTTGTTCCGCTTACATCTGCACTATCGTTATAATGACCTGCTTCGTCCATATTAACTTGGCCGAACTCTACGTTATAATTGCTACCGCCTTCAAATGTCAAATTACCATTTACTTTATATGTTGTTGTTGAATTTCCGGGTGCAAATTCTGCTCCGCTTCCGATTATCAAATTGCCTGCTGTTATATCTCCATATCCTTTTAATACTGCGTTTTCTACTCTCATATCACCTGTTACTTCAAATGTGCTTTCGCTTCCACCCATTTCAGTATCATTATTTATTATAAATGTTCCAGCTGTTATATTTGCATTCACTGCATTGAAATCGTTAGTTACTTCCATCGTTGCAGAACCGGTCTTTTCAAATAATCCGATGTTATCTATCGTGTTCAAAGTAACATCATCACCATCATCATTAAATTCAACACTTGTTCCTTCTCCGTTACCTGTTACTGTTCCATTAATATTTGCTGTATTTCCTATTATTCCGCCTTCTTCTATTTGAGTGTCACCGGCATAAGAGTTGGATTCCATTTGTAATTCCAACAATCCTTCACCTGTCTTCACTAAGTTTTCGTTTCCTAATATTTCACCGGTTAATACTGTTGTTTCTCCGTTTACTTCTATGTTAACATCGTTATGATCTGTTCCGATTATTTCGTTTCCTAACTCTACATCACTGTCTCCGCTTACTATTAACTTTCCGCCATCCATGTACAATGTATTTGTACTTATTCCGTCTGCTGCCAATATTTCTATTGCACCGCCGCTTATTGTTGTTGTTCCTGCATAATCATTTGAACCGCTCAATGTTACTGTTCCTTCGCCTTCTTTTACTATTTTTCCTGATCCGGTTATTGCTGTATCGAGTACTGCATCTGATTCATCTGTTAAGTTCAATACTGTTTCTTCTCCGGTTAATGTTATGCTGTCACTTATATCTAAGTCGTTTGCATCGGTTACAAATGTTGAATCATCTTCTACTTTCACTGTTCCTTGTTCTATAGTTGTTCCGGTTGCATTCTCTACTATTCCGTCTACTACTAAATCTCCGATTCCGCTTATAGCATCATCATTTGTTCCACCGGTATATGTCAATGTTCCATCATTTACTATTCCGGAATCTGTTGCTATATCGTCTGCATTTGCTGTCAAGCTGCCGTTTACTGTTACTGAATTCTGTGTTATTGCAGTTCCAATCTCATTTTCTACAGATCCTTCTACTACTAAATCTCCGGATCCTGTTATTTCATTATTATTTTCTCCGTCTCCTGTGTATGTCAATGTTCCATCGTTTGTTATTCCGTCTGTTGCTACTATATTATTTACATCTGTTTCCAAACTTCCTGTTATTTCTACTTCACTCTGTGTAATGCTTGCTTCGTTTACTACATCACCGGTTACACTTAAACTTCCATCTCCGCTTATTACATTGTTATTTGTTCCACCGGTAAACTCTAAGTCTCCAAGATTTCTTATTTCACTTTCGGTTATTAAATAGTCTGCATCTGTTACCAAACTTCCGTCTTCTGCTATTGCTATTGTTCCCTGGGTTATAGTGTTGTAATTTGTTACAGATCCTTCTATTGCTAAATCTCCGCTTCCGCTTATTTCATTATAGTTTATTCCTTCTCCTACAAATATCATGTCGCCGTTGTTCTCTACTCCGCTTGCTGCTGCGATGTCTCCAACATTTGTTGTGAATTCCGCATTTTCGTTTACTGTTATCTTATCCTGGTCTATGCTTGTTCCGTCTGCATTTTCTACATCCCCATCTATTACTAATTCTCCGTATCCGCTTATAGCATTGTCATTGGTTCCGCCATTGTACGTCAATGTTCCGTCATTTGCTATTCCGGAATCGGTTGTTATATCATCTGCATTTGCTGTTAAGCTACCATTAGCATCTACTGCTACTGAATTCTGTGCTATTGATGTTCCGGTTGCATTTTCTACTGTTCCTTCTACTACCAAATCTCCGCTTCCGGATATCTCATTCTTATTCGTTCCTTCTCCGGTGTATGTCAATGTTCCGTCATTTGTTATTCCGTCTGTTGCTACTATATTATTTACATCTGTTTCCAAGCTTCCTGTTATTTCTACTTCACTCTGTTTTACACTTGCTTCGTTCACTACTTCACCGGTTACTTTCAAACTTCCTTCTCCGGTTATTACATTTGCATTTGTTCCACCGGTGAATTCTAATTCTCCGGCATTTTTTACTGCATTATCTGTTACTATACTACCTGCATCTGTTACTAATGTTCCATCTTCTGCTATTGCTATTGTTCCCTGTGTTATAGTGTTGTTATTTGTTACAGATCCTTCTATCGTTAAATTTCCGGATCCGGTTATTTCATTATTATTTTCTCCGTCTCCTACAAATATCATGTCACCGCTGTTCTCTACTCCGCTTGCTGCTGCGATATCTCCAACATTTGTTGTGAATTCCGCATTTTCGTTTACTGTTATCTTATCTTGGTTTATACTTGCTCCGTCTGCATTTTCTACAGCGCCATCTATTACTAATTCACCTTCACCGCTTATTTCATTATTATTTGTTCCGCCGGTAAATGTTATCACACCATCATTCAATAATCCGTTTTCTGATTTTACTGCACTTGCATTTGTGGTTAACGAACCGGTTTCACTTATTGTTATATCGTTTGCTGTTATTGCTTCATCCGCTACATTTTCATTTATTAATGTTCCGTCTATTACTATTTCGTTCTGTGTTATAGTGCTGTCTACTCCGCTTGTTACTGTTGCTTCTTCATTTATTGTCGTTGTTCCTTCTCCGTTTATTCCGCCACCCATTGTCGTTGTTCCGGATTCAAAAACTATCAAGCCATCATTATAAATATCGTTTGCTTCTCCGTTTGCTAAATTTCCCTCAAATGTTGCACCTTTTATTGTTACCGTTGATTCAGCTGCATTGTATATTGCTCCACCCTTTTCTGTTGCAATATTTGCTGAAAATGTTGTACCTTCTCCTATTGTTACTTCTCCACCGTTAGTATTATATATTGCTCCACCGTTCGCAGCAGTGTTCTGAGAAAATTCAGTTCCTTCTCCTATTTCTATTTTCGAACTATCTTTACTATAAGGATCATCATTTGGTTCTCCATCATTATATATTGCTCCGCCATCTTCTGTTGCCACATTGTGAGAAAATTTAGCATTATTTCCTATTTCAACAACTCCGGCTTTAAAATTATATACTGCACCACCCTTTGCTGCCGTATTATGAGAAAAATCTGCATTTTCTCCAATTACTAAACTAGCTTTTCTATTAGATATTGCACCACCTTTATCAGCTGCTGAATTTGACTCAAACACAGCATCGTTTCCTATAGTTAAAAAAGTATCCGTTGAGCCATCTTTTAATACAGTGATCGACCAATTATAAATAGCTCCCGCATCTCCGGTTAATCCTTCGTTTCCAATAAATTGTACGCCGTCACCTATTGTCATAACTCCATCATTATCAACAGCACCACCGGATTCTCCTGATTTGTTGTAAGTAAATTGTACATCATTACCTATTGTTACATTAGATCTCCAGTTATTATATAGTGCACCGCCATGACCTTTACCGGTAAGAGAAGAATCATTAGAATCAAATATTATTCCATCCTCAATAGTCATATTTCCGTAATTATTTACTGCTCCACCAAAAGTAAGAGGTTCACCGCCTGATAAAGCCGCATTATGAGAAATAACAGTTCCACCTTTTATTGTTGTTGTTGAACCTTTAGTTCCATATATTGCAGCACCATTACGTCCCATTGTGGTATTGTAAGAAAGTTTTGTCCCGTCAATCGTCATATTTCCCGAGTTAACTACTGCTCCTCCATAAATATCTCTACTTTCTTCTGTAGTAGCATTGTAAGAAATTTCTCCACCAGTTATTGTTGTTGTTGAACCTGCTCTTGCATATATTGCACTACCATAATATTTCGTACTGTTATAATAAAAATTTGTATCTGTAATCTCTAAATTTCCTTTATTCGTTATCGCACCACCGCTATTTCCGGAAGAATTATGAGAAAATTCCGATCCCGTTATTGTTGAAACTCCACCAGGCGCATTAGCATTCATTATTGCACCACCATATCTGGTTGCATAATTATTATCAAATACAGAATCTGATACTGTAAGCACTCCTTGACTATTAATTATAACTGCTCCATCAGAAGCATTGGCTGTATTATGAAAATTTTTGAAGGTCATATTTTCTATTGTGGTTTCTTTACTTTTTGCAATAAAACCGACATTATTGTTACCCTCACCTGCATCTATAATACCCATACCGTCAACACCCTGTATTGTGAGACTACCGGCTTTTTGTGTTACTCTCTTCTTGTTAACTTCGGTCGAATCAGCTACAACATTATCAACTGATATAACCGCTGTTCCATCTGATACCATAGTTTGAAATTCTGTAAATGTCGTCGGTGTAGCACCATAACTCAATGAAGACAACGACAATGTTACAGCCAAGACAACTGCAAGCAACCTACTGGACTTCTTTAGAAAATCTCTCAACATTTATTATCCTCCCAGATAATTTTATTTTTTATATTTTTATTTTTTTACACAATAATATGCTTTATTATAAAAAAAAAATATTAATAAATCAATACCATATTTATATTTGTCAATATTTTTCAATGTTTTTTATTAAAAAAACTTATTAAAAAAATTTTTCTTTAATATGAAGATTTGTTTCCCGATTAAAAATTTTTAGCTGAAAATACATTTTTTATAAGTAACTTTTTAGATATTAATATTAAAAGATTAACAAAAAAATTTTTTAATTGACTACTTAGTAAATTCGAATTCAAAGGTACCTATACGAACTGTGTCACCAACTTTGCACCCTTTTTCTTCCAAAGCAAGTTCCACACCCATTTTTTTTAATATATTTTGAAACCTTCTTAAAGCATCTTCTTCATTAAATTTTGTCATTTCCGCTAATACTTCAACTTTCTTACCGGAAATAACATATACACCGTATTCATCTACATCTATTTTAAAGTCAGGTTCATATATATATTTCTTTACGGGAACAGATTTTATATCTTCTTCCTTTACGGGTAATTCTACCAACTTAGCCATGGTTTCCAACAATTCATCTATACCTTCTTTCGTTATGTTGGATATAGTAAAAATTTTCTTGTTTTTAATATTTTTTTTGAATTTTTTTATGATTTGGTCACAGTCTCCGGCATCTATTTTGTTTAATGCGATAAGCATGTGTTTTTTAGACAAATATTTAGAATATTTTTTTAACTCGTTATTTAATATTTTGTAAACTTCATAAGGATCTTTACCGTCAAATCCGCTGACATCTATCATATATAAAAGAACTTTTGTTCTCTTTATGTGTCTCAAAAATTCAAGTCCCAACCCTTTACCCGAACTTGCACCTTCAATTATTCCGGGAATATCTGCAATAACTATTTGTTTATCATGTAAAGAAACAACACCTAAATTCGGTTCAAGTGTTGTGAAAGGATAATCGGCAATTTTAGGCCTTGCGGAACTTACTACTGATAAAAAAGTAGATTTCCCTGCATTAGGGAACCCTACCAAACCTACATCAGCAATTAATCTAAGTTCTAGTTCTATTTCCGCAGTTTCGCCCGGTTCGCCTTTTTCTGCAATTCGGGGAACTGTATGTCTTTGAGTTTTAAAAGAAGAGTTACCTCTGCCGCCCCTGCCGCCTTTTGCAACAAGTACTTTTTGACCTTCTTCTTTCAAATCTGCAAACAATTCTTTATTTTTATATATCAATGTTCCCAAAGGAACTTTTATTACCAAATCTTTCCCATACTTACCAAACTTATTAGAACTTTCACCGCGGCTACCGTCTTCGGCAAAAAATTTAGGTCTGTAAGAAAGATCCAACAGAGTGGATTTTTTAATATCCGCCTCTATATAGATATCCCCGCCTTTACCGCCGTTACCGCCATCCGGTCCGCCAAGCGGTACAAATTTTTCTCTTCTAAAAGAAATACAGCCGGCTCCACCTGATCCGGCTGTAACAAATATTTTTGCTTTGTCTATAAACATTATTATCCTTAGTTTGCAGAAGGTTCTACATTAACGAAACATCTGTCTCCTGCTCTTCTAATAAATTTTACTGTTCCTGCAACTTTCGCAAACAAAGTGTTATCTTTACCCATACCTACGTTTGTTCCGGGATGGAACTTCGTTCCTCTTTGTCTAACAATTATTGCACCTGCTTGTGCAAATTGATCGCCGTATATTTTTACACCTAATCTTTTACCTTGTGAATCTCTGCCGTTACTGGTAGAACCTTGTCCTTTTACATGTGCCATTTTCTTCTTCTCCTAAAAACTCTTATGCCTTAATATCAACTACTTCTACTTCTGTTACATATTGTCTGTGACCTTGCATTTTCGTGTAACCTGTTTTTGCTTTTTTCTTAAATACAAGAATCTTAGGCAATCTTTTTTGTGCAATAACTTTTGCTGTTACTTTTGCACCTTCAACTGTAGGTTTACCTACTGTTGCTTTGTCACCGTCTGCTATCATTAAAACTTGATCCAAAACAACTTCTTTACCAACTTCTGCTTCGTCAAGTTTTTCAATAACTACGTTCATTCCTTTTTCTACTTTATACTGCTTTCCACCTGTCATTACTATTGCATACATTTTAAATTACTCCCATTGACTTACATCTTTATAATCTGTATAATTTACAAAAATAAAATCAATATGTCAAGATAGTTTTTAATCTTAACAAATTTGATTCGTTATTTTAGCAAATTAAGATATTTTTTCAAAGTATCTTATTATTTATATGTATGTGAGGGATACTATGTACATTTCAAAAAGACTTCAATCAATAAAACCATCGCCGACTTTGGCCATCGACGCAAAAGCAAAAGCATTAAAAGCAAAAGGTGTAGATATAATAAGTTTCGGAACAGGTGAGCCGGATTTTGATACACCGCAAAATATAAAAGATGCAGCAATAAAAGCAATTAACACCGGCTTTACGAAATATTGTCCTGTTCCGGGAACTCCCGATTTAAAAGATGCAATAATAAAAAAATTTAAAGAAGATAATAATCTTGAATATACAAGAGAAGAAGTTATGGCTTCCTGCGGCGGCAAACATTCTTTATTTAATTTGTTTCAAACAATATTTGATGATGGCGACGAAGTTATAATCCCCGCGCCTTACTGGGTATCTTATCCGGATATGGCAGTTCTTGCAGGAGCAGTTCCGGTATTTATCACAACAAGTGACAAGAACCATTTTAAAGTTAAACCTACAGAAATAGAAAAAGTTATAACAAAAAAAACAAAAGCATTTATATTAAATTCACCTTCCAACCCCACAGGAAACACATACACAAAAGAAGAATTGGAAGAAATAGCAAACATTTGCATAAAACATAATTTATTAATAATTTCCGACGAAATATACGAAAAACTTACATACGATAACTTTAAATTCTTTTCTATAGCACAAGTATCAAAAGAAGTAAAAGATCATACTATTGTTGTAAACGGTGTTTCAAAAGCATTTGCAATGACAGGATGGAGAATAGGATATGCTGCAGGACCTAAAGAAATAATTGCGGCAATGACGAAAATGCAAAGTCAGTCAACGTCTTGTCCGACATCTATCTCGTTAAAAGCAGCAACTGAAGCTTTGAACGGAGATAAAGCTTGTTTGGAAACAATGAGAAAAGAGTTTGAAAAAAGAAGAAACTATATTGTAGACAGGTTGAACAAAATAGAAGGTATAACCTGTTTAAAACCAGAAGGTGCTTTTTATGTTTTCCCCAACATATCAAATTTATTGGAAAAGACATATAACGGAAAACTTATAAATACGGATATTGAACTTGCGGACTATCTGCTTGATGAAGCAAAAATTGCGGTTGTACCCGGATCAGCCTTCGGAGCAAAAGGCTTTATAAGATTTTCTTATGCTACTTCCATGGAAAACATAGTTGAAGGTCTTAACAGACTTGAGGCTGCACTAAAGAAATAGTAATGACAAATCTTAACGATTTATCCGAACAAGAAATAAAACAAAATCTTTTGGAACAGTACAAAAATTTTGATATAAAAATTTTTGACACATTGTCTTCAACGAACGATTTTGCTAAAGAATTAATAAATTCAAATTCTTTCACCGATGGAACAACAATAATAGCAAACTCTCAAACTGGTGGCAGAGGCAGGTTTGCAAGAACCTTTTTTTCTCCCGAAGACACCGGAGTATACTTTTCTACAATACTAAAAAAATCATTGCCTATAAAATATATTTTTTTAATAACATTTATTTCGGCAATAGCAGTATGCAGAGCAATAACAAAACTTACAAATCTTAATCCGCAAATAAAATGGATTAACGATATTTATCTTAACGATAAAAAAATTTGCGGAATACTTGTAGAAAATATTTGCGATTTCAACAATATGCAAAGCAAAGCAATTGTTTCAGGCATAGGAATAAACATATCAACAAAAAAATTCCCTGAAGACATACAAGATAAAGCCGGTTCAATTATGTGTAGCAATTTATCAAGGAACAAACTTGTTGCGGAAATTTTAAATAATATTTTTGATTTAATCAAAGATATTTATAACAAAAAAGTTATTGAAGAATATAAATCATTATCTTTGGTATTAAACAAACAAATCACTTACACAAAAGATAATAAAATTTATACTGCAACGGCTATTGATATAAACGATAACGGAAACCTAATCGTAAAAGATGAAAACAATAATATCTCAGCACTTGAATGTGAAGATATATCAATCAAGATATAACATATCAATCCGAATAAAAACTCAGAAACTCTTTAAAAGCAACAAACGACTATGCGGCGGATAACATACTTCTAACCGCTTTTATCGACATATTGATACCAGCTGTTGTATCTTTAACAATCTTCAAGTTATCGAACAATACAACATAGTTCTTAAAGTCTTCAATTGTTTTTGCTTTATCTTTTGTCCCTTTATCTTTTATCCATTCTATTTTATACTCATTATGTTTTAATATCTCTCCTATATTTATGTTAACTTTTTCAAGAACAGAATCCAAATATTCTTTGACTGTCATATCGGATTCAATAAAATCTGTATCCAACAATTCTGTTATATCAACATCTTCCATCATCAATTGAACTGCAACAGTGAGTAATGCTTTTTGATATTTGCCGTTAGCTTCTTTAGCAAATTTTTCCATATCCAAGCTTATACCTCTACTATCAAGCCCTTTAACAATCTGAGTTCTTGCCGAATTCATTGCTATACCCCTTATAAACCCTGCCATTTCTTCATAATATCCTCTATCCTGCAAGATTTTCAAATATATTTGAGAATCAGAACTTAAACTTAATTTTGACAAATCAACATTTTTTAACGTTTGTAATTGTTCAACATTGTTAATATCTATAGATAAAATATCTTTTAATTTTTTTACATCAAAACATACATAGTTAATTTCTCTGATCAAACAGTTCAAAGAAGCATTATAACCTTTATTGTATTTATGTTCTTTAGAGAACAATTGTCTTATTATACCCTTTTTACCTACAAATACCCTTGCATTGTTTATAACTATTCCCGTAACTAAATTATTTCTCAACAATTGTTCAATATTTTTTTCTGTTATATTTTCAACTTCACATTTACCTACATTCCACATTTTTTCTGCATTAACTATGGGGCTTATTCCAAATTCATTTAAAATATCCCTATTTAAAGATTCAAATTGACTATAAACATCATCGTTAAATTTAATCGATATTTGTTTTGCAAGTCCTTGCTTCAAAACTTTTTTCTTTAAAGATTCCATAAATTTCGTTGCTTGATTTATATCTTTTATTTCTGTTGCATTTATCACCAAGCCATCATAATCCGTTACATCTGCAACATTATTATATTTACATGAAATTATAAATTTAAAGTCTTGTTCTCGTAATTGTTTTATTTCATCGACAAATTCTTTTGCTTGTTCCAATGTAATAACAAATGTTTTTCTGCCCGTCGCAGCAAACTCTTGGTTACAAACGGTTACAAGATTTACTATATTTTTGCGATGAGATAAATCGAATTTTATTTCTTTATTCGGTATAGTTACAGAATAAGTATATGCAGTTTTTAATCTGTTTAATATATCTTCTGCCGTTGAATCTGTTTTGTTGGCAAAAGCTATAACATCACCTGTAACAATATCTTCACTTCTCTCAGCAAAATATTCCTGCATTATTAATGATTGTATTTGTTCTTCACTTATATCTACACCTCGTTTGGAATAAATTATAAGTTTGTTCTCTTTAGCATCATATCTTGCCCTTATACCGTTTCGAATATCTAAAATCATATCACTCCTTATAATTTTTGTAGGTTCCGTTATAATTTCCATAGTTACTATTTCCGTGTTTTCAAGGTTATTTTTCTTTTCTTCTTGCAATTTTTGTTTTAAGTTTTGTTCTTGTTGCTTTGAAGTTACAATTAACAACTTTTTCTCTTTCATTATGTTATTTAAATCTTTTATTCCGAAAACTTTATTCAGTAACAATTTAGCGAAGAATGCTTTATTTAAACTGTTAGATATAAAATCAAAAATTTTTTCCTTAACAGCAGTTATAGGGCTTGTAGATATATTATAGTTATCTTTTACATATTCCGATATTTGTTCATATTCGGATAATGAATAATTTTCTTTTTGCATATCAAATATTTGTACGGTACCTTTTACGACATTTATTATTCCTTCTATAACTCCGTCAAAATTATTTATCAGCTGTTCGTAGTCCACCTCGGATATGATATCTGTGATTAGCAATATTAATATATCATCTTTAGATAATTGTTCTTTAGATTTTATTACATTGGAAAACTTTTCAAGTTGCTCTTTTGTTTTAGCAGGATTTGACAAGATTTGTTCTCCGAAATAGAACTCGTTGTTGTTTCCAAGTATTTTGCTATATGTGTCCGGATCTATAGCTTTTATATTTTGAACAATATCAAAAGATAATAATGTCCACATCTGCATTTTTTCCATTTCATCTAGTAACTTGTCTGTTTCTTTCTTGGTAAGTTTATCTTTTGCCACTAACATTTTTGTATAGGTATATAAAACATCTTCAAACACAGATGATTGATCCAGATTTTCGTCATCCATTGTTTTTATAGCTTCAAGAAGGATATTCCAATCAACCATTTTTCCTACATTTGCATGAGCATTAAACAAAAGTTCCAAAAATGCTATAGGTGCACTATGTTCTTCTTGTATAAGCTCACGATCAATGGTTCTTTCACTAAACAAGTTGTATAACACATGCAATTTTTTGCCCATTTTGACATAATCTATTACGCCTTTTGTTTGATGCATTGTATAACCGGTTTGTACTTTAGAATAAGCTTTAAACGACAATTTAGCCATAGCTAAAAACATGTTCGGAGTGACATAAGAAACAAGTTCATCAACAGTATCCGCTACTAACTTGCTATAAAAACCAGGTTTTGATACGACAACATGTGTAAGTTCGTGTACTATCGTAAACAAATCTACTCTCGCAAAAAAGCCATCTGAATTTGCTAACACAACACCATCCGTATTAATTATAAATGCATTATAAATAATCTTCGGAATAGGTTTGTTCAATGAATCGTCTTGCAGCAGTAAATATATACCCATCATATAAGATCTTAAGTCGAAATTGTTTGATACTCTAAAACTATTATTTTCCAATTGCTTTTTAAATTCAGTTATTATCTTATCTCTTGAAACTGTCATAACATTCATTTCTTCTTGAGTTAAACCTCTTCTAATTCTAACTAAATACATTAAAGCTAACAGTTTGAATTTCAGTTCGGCATCTTCTCTTGATACCACATCCAATAATTCATCTTTATTGTTTCTGTTTTGTAAAACATATAGATATTTTGTGCTTGCAGCAAATTCAAATTGATACTTCTCGCTGACAAGTTTTGAAATTTCATCTTCATAAAGTTCTCTTGTTGTTTCTCTTTTGTCGGTATCTGTAAAAGCAAAAGATGGTAAATTTTCCATATGTTCAAACTGATTATAATCATCCAAAAACTTTATAAATCTTTCAGGAAGGTTTTCCTCCAGGAAGGCTTTGTTTAAGCGGCCTTCAAGACCTATTTTATTGTAATCGTGTGCGGAAATATATTTTAAAAGTTCCATTAATTTATCGTTACTTCTAATACTGAAAAGTTTTTTGTATATTTCTTCATCTAAACTTGAAATTCTTTCCTGACCTTCTTTATAAGAAATATTTTTTAAAGATTTTAACATATCCGCAAAATCTTGATTGTTCTCGTCGATTGGGATACCAAGTGCTTTACATCTGAAAAGAATTATTCCTAAAGCAAATTCCGAACTCAAAATTATATCATCAAAACTTCTAGATGTATGAGCAATATTTTTAATGGTTCCTATAGACTTATTCTTTATAGCTAAATCAAAAAACTCTCTTATTTGTTCATCATTTTCATTGTTCTCAACAAATTTAGATAATGTTTCTGCTTCACCTTTTTTTGAAAAAATATTTCTATAATCGTTGTATAGATATATAAATCTTTTTATATCTTTTTTACTTTTACGGCTTGATATTGTAAGACGGGAATCGATATAATTTATTTCATCCGCACTGAAAGGTGCTAAAATTTCTATAATATCGATATCTTCTTCAAGAGATAAATCTAACCCTTTAACAACACTGTATAAAGAAAAAAGTTTAATTTCATCTTCTAATAAATTTTCTTTAAGTATTGTTTCCGGTGATAAACTAAATAACATATTTGCCTTTTTAAGTTCTTCTTCCAGCTCTAATGAGGAAAAATCCTGACTTCTGTTAAGCTTAGTCCCTTTTGCAAACATTAAAATTCTGTCAAATTTTCTGTTTTTAAAAAGGTCATCGTTTTTGTATATCAATTCTATATTTAATTGTTCCGATTTTATAAAAAGCACTTCTATTTTTTTGTTTTCCGTTATTTCCGATATTATTCTTTCAATCGTATTCTCATCCAAACTCAACAATTTTTCTATATTTTGTTCGGAGAAATCTGTTGTTGAAAGTATCTTAAACAAAATATTCATCTTATTGTTTTGTTCAGTTATTATTTTCTGTTTGTAAAATTTATCCGCTAAAATTCCGCCCTTTATAAGTTGCTCTTGTGTTAAACTAACGGTATTGTTTTTTATATATTCCATGATGAACGGATCCAGTGACAATAACAAATCAATTTTTTCGGAACTTATATCCGGATAATTTGATAAAAGTTTTTCTCTAAACATATCCTCCTGTGTAACTTCGTAACTTTCATCTTCTTTTTGTTTTTTACCGAAACGCATTCTTTTAAATATTGAAGCAACAGCGGTTAAAATACTATCCGATATTATCTTAAATTGTATACCTTTCTTAAAACTTAAATTGTTTAACAACAATAATTGCTCTTTTTTGCCTAAATTATCAAGATAACTTGATATTTTACTTATTGCCTGTATAAACATCATGAAATCGCTATCAATATTTTCTAATGAATTAAATATTTCAAACAAATCCACAAATTTGCTTTCCAAACTTGTTTTTCTATTTAATATTTCTTCTGTTTTTTTAAGAGCGTTTGCCTGTTCCAAATCTTTATAAAGTTTAGAATTATACGATTTTAATGCATTTATAAAATTTTCATAATTTCCGGAATACATATACATAAAAATATTTTTTAACGATTTACTTTGTTGAGCGGAAATGTTCCCTACACCGCCTAAATCTATAAAAGATATATTTCCTTGTTCATCCACAAAAATATTTCCGGTATGCAAATCGGCATGATACAATGCACTACCATTTTCTATAGGATCCACAAAAACTTCAGTAAAAAATTCTTTCAAAATTTCAAAATATATTCTGCTTTTTTGTTTTTTGGAAACTTTTATTTTATCTAAAGTTTTTCCTTTTGCTGTTGTCTGCAAGAATAAATTTTGAGTATATACCTTTATGCCGTCTACAGTTTCTACCAATTGCGGAACTCTTATTTTACTATTTCTTTTTTTAAGTTGTTCGTTAAAAGTTTTTAAATTTTCGGATTCTTTTTCGAATTCAAGCTCCTCATCAAACAGAGTTTTTAATTTATCCGTTGACGGAAGTGTTTTTTTATATATAGACGGAATTAAACTACTGTCACCTTTAAAATATTCCAATATCTTATCGGCAATTTTAAAATCTTCGGAATAATTTTTATTTATATTAGGCCTTTTTATTTTGGCAACAACAAGCTCAGACATATTTTTTAATTTTAACAAATAGGTTATTCCTATAGAAGCAGAACCTAATCTTTTTCCTACATATTCAACAGCTGAAGATACACCCAGCTTTTCCAAATATTGAAACAAAACAGATTTTGATAAAGGTTCGTTTTCACTTTTAACTTTGGCAACTTCTTCATTTATTATTGACCCGTATTTTTCATCCAGCGCCTCAAAAACTCTGTTATTGGATAATATTTGTAACAGTTTAACGACCATAACTCCGGAACTTGCTCCCAAAGCGACAATCAATTTTCCTAATTGACGAGCTTTTTGTTCATCGGTATCCTTTTCATCACTATTCTTTATTTCGGCAAGAGAGGAAATTAAATTATTCACAAACAAAACTTTCCTTTCATCACTTAAATTATTGAATACTATTGAAAAAACATCTTTAAATACTATCGACATGGAAGATGCTTTAATTTTTGAACTACTAAAAGAAGACAAGAAGAAATCATCAAATAAAATATTTTTCAATCCTTGTTCAAATTCCTTGCTATTCTTTTCTGCAGTTGTCTTTCCCTTTTCAATAATGCCGGAATTTCCCAAAAGAATTTTTCTTATAAAGTTTTCTCTTTCGGTTTTTGTCATTATTAATCTAAAACTTTGTCGCAAAGAATCAAAATTAATTTCTCCCTCATAGTCAAAATTAATCGGTCTAATTTGTTTCAGCATTTGCGGTTTATACGAATCATTACCGCTTAGCAGCCAGAAGAAAAAACTTATCTTTTCAGAATCCGATAATGTAGGCAAAATAGTGTTGATTATTTCCAAATTAGTGACATTTTCATTATTCTTTTCCGAATTTGAACCGAAGGAATATAATCTTGTTTTTGATATTAATTTCCTATATTCCTCGACAGTAACATTATAATTATCCAACAGTTCCGTTATGTAACCATCTTTTACTGCAGAAAAATCTTCAAATAATAAATCCAACAATTCCAAATTATCTTTTGCGGAAGAAAACACGGATAAAGAAGAATTCCTTTTTAATAATGAATATACAAGTTTTGCATAAACATCTACTGTTTCTTGCGGCAACTCTCTTTTTATAATTGAAAAAGCATTTATTAATTGTTGCGCTTGTTGTGCTGTAGGGACAAATGCATCATTAAACAATTGTTCATCCAGTTCAAAATATGTATATACAAATTGTTTTCCTTCATAGTTAAATTCAACATTTTTTTCTTTGGGACTTAACTCGAATATTCTATGAAGTTCAACAAGCCAAGCTTTTTCTATCTCCGTATTTTTTATCCGCTGTTCAGCCTCATCCGGATTACCGATATCATCTTCAAGAGATATAAAAATTTTTATTTCTTCTTCACCATTCTCTTCATCTCTGAGTTCTTGAAAAAAAGAATATGCGTCAAAATGATTTTTTATATTTTCAACCGTTTTTTCAAAAGAAACCGCAGAATAATTCGGTTTAAAAGTTTTAAATTCTAAAAACGGGACATAAAAAGCAACAAAACTTGTTTCTGTTTTAAACTTAGGAAGTTCTCTGGTTTGTTCATTTATATCCTTATAAAAAAACCGCATATCCACGAGATTTTTCAAATGCTCATAAGGTATTGAAGATATATCTCCGTTTATTTTTTCTATGGGAGACTGTCCCTTTGGAAGGAAAGTCAAGATTTTACTTAATTTTATTTTTTCAATATCACTTAAATTTAATACTTTTTCTGCAATAAAACACATCAAACAGGATATATTTTGACACCAACAATTATTTTCCAACATAAAATTTTGAAAATCCATGAGATCATTTAATGTTACATTCCTAAATAAACTTTTATCCAGGTTTTCTACATCCATACCATGATACAAACATATACCATCAGAATATTTCTTGTCGTAAGAAAGTTTTTCATCTTTAACAAAGTAAATTTTAATATCTTTATTATGCAACTTTAAAAAATATCCTAAGAAAAAAACATCAAATCTTGATATAAGATATTTTGTGGAAAGTGCCATTTTTCTTAATTCATCAACGGAAAAATCATGATTGGAAATATCATATCTATCCATCAAATCATCATAAGAAAAAACATCGGACAAGTAATAATCATCGAAAATTTCGAAAAGATACAATATCTTTTCAATATTTGTCTTATCGGAATGCAACTCATCAAATAAATTTAAGAAAAAATTATTAAACTCTTCTTTATGTTCATTATTGATACTTTTTGAAAGTTTAAAAAGAAACTCAAATTTTTCTTGTTTTGTTAAAACACTGCTTCTCATAAAAAAATTAATAAAATGCATAGAATGTTGTTGGAAAGTAGGACTTACATACGGATAATAAGATTTTTTTTCTAATAAAATCTTTAACATTAATTTAAGACTTTCTTCCTTTTGTTCTTGACTAAAATTAACAAACATATCAGGAATACCTTCAGAACCGAATAACGGATCCGATATCATCAAACTTTCCAATAAATCATTGATTTCACTATCAGATAAATACTTGTAATTTGTTAACCAAAAATAAGCCGTTTCTGTTGAATAAAAAAGATTTATTTCATTGTTCATTCTAAAATCAAGAAATTTTTTTAATTCTTGTTCCGTGGGATTCATTTTTGAAACGATATCAGAAAGAAGAGCTTTATTCTCTATTTTTTTAGCTTCCACAGTTTTCAATATATCAATACAAAAATCAAATAAATCTTTTTTTTGTCTGTTTTCTAATTTTTCAATAAGTTTATTATTATTATATATACTCGAAGAAAAAAGAAGATAAAAAACAACTTCTTTTTCTTCATCACTACAATTTTTTATAAAATCATTTTCGGCTTTTGTAAAAAACTTGTAATTACCATTTAAAATATTATTTAATACGAAATCTTTTGTAGATTTATTATAAAAAGCTATATGCTCGCTCATATCGAATATACTCATTTGTTCAAAGAATTCGGTTTCGTCAAGAATTTGTTGCAAATGTTTACCCTCAAGGGAATAATTTGATCCCGAATCTTTTTTAAAATTTGCACCCAAATATTTTTGAAAATCTTGTCCGTATTTTTGTACAGAAGAAGAAAATTTTTGTTGTTCTTTTGTCATAGATAAAAAAACCAACGATGGATCTTCTAAAATTTCGGATATCTCTTTTAATCTGTTTTTTGTGTCCGGATGTGCATCAAAAAAGGTTCCCAATAAATTTAAATCAGACATTAAACTAAGTGCAGTCATAGTCTCTTCAACCGCTCTCGGATTATATTCTGCTTGTTCCAATATAAAAACAGCTTCCCGATCGGCATCGTATTCTTTTCTTTTGTCATCTCCTTTCTTTGCACTACTGTCATCATACACTCTGTTTTCCTGAATTGTATGTTGTAATTCATGTGCAAGAATTGCAGCTATATGATCTTTTGTCAGTTCTTTACCTTCTCTATGCATTTCCTCAACCAGCTCATATATTAATTCACTAAATATGAACACGTCTTTACTATTTGTCACGGTATAAGCATTTGCTACGGAAGAGTAATAGTAGTGTATTCTGTACTGCTGTTTTTCTTCTGTAGTAATTTTTCCTTGTTCTACCATGGCATTAAGCAAATTATTGAATATTTCTTCTATATCTTTCTTAATTTCGGGATTAGGTTGATATTGATATCTAATATCATCTTGCGAAATCTCCTTTTGCAAGATTTGTTCGTATTTATATATTTCTTCTTGCGACAAATTCCTTCCTTTATCTTCTTTTGATTCTTGTTTGGGAATCGTTATTTGTTCAATTTTTGATTTTTCCCCCGGAATTTGTAACATAAGATCTTTTCTTCCGACTAATGTTACAATGCGGTCCCAAATGAAATGTAAAATCATATTGGCAAGAACCGCTTTCCATATCGTGCCCGTAATCAAACCTACACCTATTGTTAATCCTAACATTCCAAATACAACTGCTGTCATTGCAGGTTTTACTGATGGATCAAAATTATGTTTTTCTATAAATACATTGGGAAGGACAAACATCGGTAGTTCTATTACTGATACGAGTATTAATCCTAAATTCGTATATTTAAAATTTTCTCCCGCATTGTTTTTATAAAGTTTCCTTATTATTTTTGTGTTCCCCAACCAATTTAAAAAATCTTGTGTTGAAGGAAGCATGAGTTCGGCAGTCATTTGCGGCAATTTATTATCTATACGAATTTTTCTTTTTTCTCCTACTTGCTCAATTAAAGCAGAAGCTTCTCCGATTGTTTCGGATAAATATTTTTTCAAGTCTTCATTTAGTTTTTCTATCTCGGAATTTGAAATAAGTATTGTATGATTTGAAAGATATATCGGAGCATCAAACAAATCAAGCAAGGTCAATTCCTTTGGTGGTGCTGTTTTTGCCATTTTATTTTTTGCTATTTTATCTTCCAAATATTTTATTATGGAAAATTCCATATTGCTTAATGTAAAACTCTCTCTAGCAACTTTGCTTTCATAAAGCAATGAATATCCATATTTTGTTTCTCCTCCGCTTTCTGATATTATCTGCGGTATTCTAATATTATTTAATTTTTCTTTTTTTTCTAATTCCACAAGCTTTCTTATTACATCTTTTGCAAAATCCTCAGAATTACAACAAGAAAAATCCAAGATCATGTTTTCAAACAATTCTTCTTTTCCCATATAAATACAATTCTTGTAAGATTTTAACAAAGACTTCGCGACTTCTTCTGACGAAATTTTTCCGGCATATATATCTCCTGATAAAATTAATGTTTTTTTCAAACCATGCCCACCAAAAACATATCTAATATTATCAATATCGTATTCTTCCAAAAGATATATGAAATTTTCTATATCATAAAGCCATTCTTCCTTCTTGTTTATTACATCAAATTTATCATCAAAAGAAATATATTCTTTTAATGCTGGTTTAACATTCAATAATTCTAGTGTTTTTTCAATAGCCAAATGAGAAAATATTCTTTTTCCTCTTTTATCTTTTTCATTGTTAAAAATTGCCACCGTTCCCGTCTTTTGCGAAACAAACCTTATTCTCCCGGCGATGTTTCTTAATGAAACATTATGTTTTATCAATCTCGGCATAACTACATTTAAGTTCTCGTCGGTTATATTTAATACATTATCCATGTTTTCATATAAACTTTGTGCTATTGCCTGTGCATTTCTATACATAGCTAAAACAGAAATTTCTTTATTCTCTTTTTTATATTGCTCCGTAATAAGTTCCCTAAAGCTTTTATTTAAGAATACTTTTAATGCTAAACCTTTATATCTTGTATCCATCAGCAAAACTTGACTTTTATTATCCAATGTTTCTATTAACTCTTCTAAATTTTCGGCTTTTGCTTCATCATTATTTATTAAGGATTTTATATCTATATTTCCATAAATTAAGGAAAGCCACAATGAAATACCTTTGCCTAGAAACCGATATAATTGTTGTTTCCCTTTATCCCACCGTGCATTAAGATTTAAATATAATTTTAAAGTATCGGGATTAAATGCTTTATCTTTGAAGTAATAGAAGTGTTTCCCGTCATCAAATATCCTATTTTCTTTGTAAAGCATTTTTAATAACTTTGTTATTTCTTCTTCGGAACATTTTCCTTTTTCATATTCTTCGGTCGCTTGAAGCATTAATTTAAAAGTATTTAATTGAAATTTTGATTCATATACACCTAATATCCCCAAAATTCTTTTCCTGTTTTCTTCTTTTAATTTAAAAAAATCCAAAATTAATTTTCTTACCTGTTTCCCCTCTGGCAATAAATACTGCCCGGTTTCGGATAAAATATCTCCCTTGACAAAGAAAACATTAGTCAAAAATGCTGCTTGTTTAAAACTTTCTTTCGTAAGTAAAATTTTCTGCTCTTTTAACAATTTAATAGTATAAAAGAAACAAATCCTTTTATCTATGTTCGTTGATATGCTTTGATTATCGGAATAATGCAATACTTCTAACAGCTCAATAATCTCTTTTCCGCTTATTCCCTTTTTCCTTGCCTCTTTAACTGTATTGATAATACTTGCAAGAACTTTAGGCTGGGCATATATCATATTACGAAGGATATCTGTGTCCTCCGTAGTTTTGTATAGTTCTTCAATTTCTTGTTCATTTAATAATGCTAATAATTCTTGCATAAGATTATGCATATTCTCAAAATCATCATCTTCAAAAATACCATCCCCTAAATCCGCCAGTTTCGCATCATATTTATCCATAAAATCTTTTGCTATCGGTTTTTTTTCATTGGTATTTACGGGTTCATAACTATTTATCATACCTATACTGAAAATATTTTTTTTCATTATAATAAAGCTATCAAAAATTCCGTATAACTCATCAAACATTTCACTTACAAGTCTTACAGACTGTTGTGCTGTTGATTCGTCCAATAACTCTATTACTCTTTGCAATTTTTCCTTATCTTTAAGTAATTCTTGTAAATTTTTTATTTGTGATATTAGTTCCGGGGTTACTGTTTCACCGACAATAGTCTCTACTATTTCATGAAGTTTTTCTTCAACTTTTCCGATATCGTCACTTTCCAACAATTTTGCAGCGGATAATTCGGCAATTATTTGTGCTCTTTCTTCACCGCTCATGCTAATTATTTGTTCTATTTTTTGAGTATCTTGTGTTTCTATTTTTTTTAGTAAGGCAATTTGCAGTTGAGATGACAATGAAGCTATAACCGGAGCTATCATCTGAAAATCTATCTCACCTTGTTCCTGCAATATTTTATTGTATGTATCTTCAGCTAATTTTATTCCATCGGTAACATTCGGAGTTATAACGATATAACTTACGTTGTGTTCTTTTAAAAGCTCTGTGACGGTTTGAGAATGAAAACCTCCGGTAACAACAATATCCACCTTTTTTACTTCATCCATATTGCTTATTATTTTATTTATATCGACATCTTCCTGTTTAACCTGTTCAATTTGCGCAAATTGTTCATTTTCTTCAAATAGATTTTTTGTGAAATAGAAGTTTCTATCCATATTTATTTCATAAAACTTATCTATTTGTGCAATATATTCATCTAATAAACTCAACACTCTGTTATCTACATACTTGTTATATATTTGTCTGTATTGTTCTATGTTGTCTTTATAATATTTATAGTCTTCCAATGTTATTTTAGTGGTTACATAATCTCTTAAATATCTACCGAAATGAACCAAAAATACTACATCTTTTTGAGCTTTTGTTTGGGAAAATCTTGTGTTTATTTCTTGCGATAAAAATTCATCTTCTTTTATAAGTTCTACAGGATTGATTTTCTTACTTAATTCTATGTATTTAAAATATTTATCAAGTTGCGGGAAATTTAAAGATACATCAAAATTATAATTTTTGTCCAACTGAATTATATAAGAATATAATTTCTCCAATTCTTTGAAATTGTCGGTGTTTTCCAACAATGTTTTATAAATATTATATGGAACTTTCTGCTTTAATGAATAAATTAAACTATGCAACTCGGAAGTTATTTGTTTGTAATTTAACTTTTTCTGTGATTCCAAAAGAGTTATATATATTAAAGTGTTTTCGTATTTTGTTAAATCTATGCCTAACTTATCTATGTGCTTTGACAACAATGTATAATATTTCTGAGAATTTATTTTTCCTTGTTTATATTTTTTAAACAAATTTTCTATTTTATATTGCCTTTTTGAATAATATTTTTTCTTCACTTCGTTTACAGATTCATCCAAAGAATTTAATATTAAATCTATTTTCTCCTGATTATTCAAAATAGAGCCCAATCTTACTATATTATCCAAATAAGGTTCTTTTTCTTCCAATCCTTTAATTATTTCCGTTTTATTACTTAATGCGCTGTAATATTCCGCTCCGGTAAGTCTTCCGGTATCGAGCATTTTTTCCAAAAGGGATTTGTTATTTTGTATTTTATCAGTGAGCCATTTTGTGCTTACATTCCCGTAAGCACCTTCCAAATAAATATTGTTTACTCCATATTTTTTATCAAAAATTTCTATTATATTGGATATATTTTTTTGAACTTTGGGATGACAATGTAAATCTTGAATATTTATTATTACTCTGTCTGTTGCAGCGAAATGAGAATCTGTTATTTTTCCGTAACTATAAGGCAATATGAACTCTTTAAAAACTTGATTATATCCTTTTGTTGTTTGTTCGTTGTTTATTGCAGATGCAGCAGCAGGTCCCACAACAAAAGATAAAAGCAAACTTGTTGCCGTCAATAAAGCTATTAATTTATTAATTCTTGTTTTAAATATTTTTATCATAAATAAAAAAAACTTGTATTGCTTTTTATGCAATACAAGCCCCCCGTTCTATATTTATATTGTTATAATTTACTGATATAGATCTTGGTAATACTACAAATAATAATCTTAATATTAAAATTAAAAATATACCTGGCAAAAACGGTATTTTTATCGGATAATCAACATCCGCAACGAAATTTTCCGATATAAATATACCAACATTTGAAACTAAAAGATTACTTAAAGTTGACATTGCAGGAAGTGTTATTTCAACAGGTAATAAATATTCATAAAAAGATGTAACATCTTTTTTTTCTTTTTCGTTGTTGCTTTGTTTTGTTGTGTTATTTGTTTGCATCATAGATGATAAGATATCGGATGGTGTTTGAACAGCACACAAGATTTGTTCCAATGATGAACCCTTTACAAAATCATTTGACACACCTTTAGAAAAAGGCACAGCCAAACAATTTGCAAAAACAAACAAAAACACAAATAACGATAAACACTGTTTCATTAAAGACACTTTCATACTTTATATTATAGTCTATATATGTTGATTTTTCAATAATAACTTGTGAAAAATTTGTAAATAAAAAAGGCCTATATGATAACAAAAAAGTATCATATAGGCTTTTTATATTTATTAAAAGATTACCATTTATAATGAGCAAATGCTTTGTTAGCTTCTGCCATTTTATGAGTATCTTCTCTTTTCTTCATAACAGAACCTTCTTTTTTGCTTGCATCCATAAATTCTTGTGCAAGCTTTTCACACATAGGTCTGCCGGTTTTACTTCTTGCAGCTTCCATTATCCAATCCATAGCAAGGGTTGTTGATCTTATCATAGGAACTTCCATAGGAACCTGATATGTTGCTCCTCCAACTCTTCTTGGTCTAACTTCCAATAACGGTCTTGCATTTTCAATAGCTCTGTTGAATACTTCCAATGGTTCTTCACCGGTTTTTTCTTTCATTATTTCAAATGCTTTATAAATTATTTTTTCAGCTAAACTCTTCTTTCCTCTGTGGTCTAACTTATTTATAAATCTTGCTACTAATACTGAATTATAAACAGAATCACCTTTCGGCATTCCTCTTTTTTCTCTTGGTTTTAATGCTTTTCTTGGCATATTTAGTTATCCTCTTTTTACTTTACTTTAATATATTATTTTTTTACTTTTGCTTTCTTTGCACCATATTTACTTCTTGATTGTTTTCTACCATCTACTCCGGTAGCATCTAATGCTCCTCTGATAATATGGTATCTAACACCAGGCAAATCTTTTACTCTTCCGCCTCTTATAAGAACAATTGAATGCTCCTGTAAGTTATGGCCGACACCCGGTATATATGAAGTAACTTCATAACCTGATGTAAGTTTTACTCTGGCAACTTTTCTTAAAGCTGAATTAGGTTTTTTAGGAGTTGTTGTATAAACTCTTGTACAAACTCCTCTTCTTTGTGGACAACTTTTCAATGCAGGAGATTTCGTTTTTTGTATAACTTGTTTTCTTCCGCCTGAAATTAACTGATTAACTGTTGGCATTCTTCCCTTCCCTCTAATTTAATTTATAATTTCTTTAAAATTATTTTTTATTTATCTTCTTGTGCTTTAAGTCCTGTACCAGCAGGTATTAAATGACCTATAGCAACATTTTCTTTTAATCCTCTAAGAACATCTATTTGTCCGGAAACAGCTGCTTCCGTTAATACTCTTGTCGTTTCCTGGAAACTTGCTGCCGATATAAATGAATCGGATGAAAGTGCAGCCTTCGTTATACCTAACAATACCGGCTGAGCCTTAGGTAAAGCTTTACCTTCTTCTTTTAATTTCTTTCTTTCATTTTCATATTTATATCTTGATATAATTTCACCTTTAAGGAACTTACTTGCTCCTTCTTCGGTTATTCTTACATTGGACAACATTTGTCTTACAACTACTTCTATATGTTTATCGTTAATTGATACACCCTGTAATCTGTAAACCTGCTGTATTTCGTTAACAAGGTATTCCTGAACAACCTTAGGACCTTTAACTTTAAGAATATCATGAGGATTTACTGCACCGTCTGAAAGAGCTTCTCCGGCTTCTACTTTATCACCTTCATATACAACCAAATGTCTTCCTAACGGAATAACATATTCTTTTTCTATCTTTGTTTCAGGATCAACAACTTTAACTTTCAATGCACCTTTCTTTGTTGCTTCACCGAACTTAACTATACCGTCAATTTCTGAAACAACAGCAACGTTTTTAGGTTTTCTTCCCTCGAACAATTCTGATACTCTGGGAAGACCTCCGGTAATATCTTTAACCTTTGTTGCTTCTTGAGGCATTTTAGCCAACACATCACCGACCTTAATTTCATCACCGCTTTTTACCATAAGCGTGGTATCTACCGGTAACGGATATTCAACAACAGTTTTTCCGCCTTTTTCGATAACGAATTTAGGTCTGTGTTTTCTTGTTCTGTCTTCAATAATTACTCTTTCAATCTGACCGGTAATTTTTGATTTTTCTTTCTGTAATGTAACACCGTCTTTTATATCAACATATTTCAATTTACCTTCGTATTCCGAGATAATTGATTTTGAGTGAGGATCCCATTTTGCAAGCAAAATATGTTTTTTCGATTTAGTTGCAGGATCTTCTTTTAATGTTACGTCCTGACCGTCTTTAACATATATTACGGCACCATACGGAATTTTATGAACCTGTCTTCTTCTCGGAGACATTTCCGTAAATACAAGTTCCGTATTTCTGCTAACTACCAAAGTTTCACCGTCTCTGTTTTTAATAGATTTTAAATTATAAAAATCTACGGTTCCATCTTTTTCCGCATAAATTTCGGATTTCTGTGTAACCGTACTTGCAGCACCACCGATATGGAAAGTTCTAAGTGTAAGCTGTGTACCAGGTTCACCGATTGATTGAGCAGCAACAACACCTACTGCTTCACCGACTTCGGCAAGTTTTCCGGTAGCAGGACTCAAACCGTAACATTTTGCACAAACACCATGTTCCGCTTCGCAAGTCAATACACTTCTGATACCGATTTTATCGATACCTGCTTCCATAAGTTTTTTAGCTTGTTCGAGAGTTATAAGTTCTCCTCTCTTTACGATAAGCTCTTCTTGTATATCATCACCGTGTTGTATAATACCTACAATATTATCGAGTGCAACTCTGCCTACAATTCTTTCGTCAACTTTTTCAATTGTTTCTTCACCTGATTTCAAATCTCCGATAAATACTCCGTTAGGTGTTCCGCAATCGTGTTCCGTAACAACCACATCGTGAGATACATCAACGAGTTTTCTTGTCATGTATCCTGCTTCTGCGGTTTTCAATGCTGTATCGGAAAGACCTTTTCTACCGCCGTGAGTAGAAATAAAGTATTCCAAAATTGAAAGACCTTCTCTGAAGTTTGCGATAATAGGTGTTTCGATAATTTCACCGACACCTCCGGAAAGTTTCTTCTGAGGTTTTGCCATAAGACCTCTCATACCTGCGAGCTGTCTTACCTGTTGTCTCGAACCTCTTGCGCCGGAGTCTGCCATCATATATACTGAATTAAATCTGTTCTTGTTAGGTTCATAAGGTTCACCTTCGGTCTTTTTCATTTCATCAAACATGATGTCGGCAACACCATCGGTAACCTTTGTCCAAATATCAATGATTTTATTGTATCTTTCGCTTTCGGTTATCAAACCTAATTTTGCCTGTTTTTCTATAGCTTTAACTTGTTTCTTTGCTTCGGAAACCATCTTGTCTTTTTCAGGCGGAACATTCATTGCATCTATTGAAATCGACACACCTGCCAAAGTTGCATATTTGTAACCGAGATTTTTTATTTCATCCAACAATACAACTGTTTTATATTGGCCAAGTTTTTTGAAACATTCATCAATAATTGCAACCAAATGCTTTTTACCGAATGCATAATTTTTATATCCTAATGCATAAGAACCGTCTTCGTTCTTAGGTAAATGTTCGTTAAATATTACTCTTCCTACCGTAGTATAATTTATTATACCTTGCGGAGTTAAATCAAAAACTTTTCTTACTATCGGTTCAAGTAAATTCCCGGCAATTTTTCCGGAATGATGTGTATCTACCATAACCGATACAGGTTCCGAAACACCTATTGCATAAGCAAGTTGAACTGTACACTTGTC
>JAEEGI010000430.1_pt1 | contig 136088 bp, 117 predicted proteins | sample 8958751 | NCBI WGS metagenome assembly JAEEGI01 (sample SAMN16246545, study PRJNA631951) | gut metagenome | biome: gut microbiome; feature: rumen; material: KS-attached | host: Bos | place: Iran: Karaj | collected 2018-10 | reverse complement strand
CTGCCGACGCATCCTGTTCGACACGACAATAGACGGTTTCAAAGGCAAGACCATCGAACTTGCAAACGGCATCACCGTGACGGCGACAATGGCGGGCAACTCTGAACATCGGTTCAAAGGCACCTTCGACGGCAAAGGCTATACGCTGACGTTCAACCCTACTTCCGTCGGACAATACACCGCACCGTTCTATTGTACCGACGGTGCCACCATCCGCAACCTCCACGCAACGGGCTGCATTCAGGCTGGCGACTTTCAGAACTGTGGCGGCATGGTGGGTTTGACTAACGGCAACCTCACCATCGAGAACTGCCGCGTGAGTACCCAAATCAGCAGCACCTACAGCGGCAATGCCGGACACGGCGGCTTCGTGGGCTTCCTGACTTCGCAATACAACCAATGCCACATCACGGGCTGCGTGTTCGACGGACTCATCTACAACCCGAACACATGGAACCAGACTTATGGCTGCGGCGGATTCATCGGTGCCATGTCACAGTATGCGTATGTTGACCTCACCGACTGCCTCTTCCTGCACGGCCAGTACGATAACAACGGCAACAAGTGCGAACTCTACTGGGGATATGACAACGACAAGAACAGCACCTTCTTCCACCGCAGCAACGGCTACGGCGAGGGTAAATTGACCAACTGCTTCTACGTCGGCACACGCGGTCTGAAGCAAGGCTCGCCCGCTGTGGAATCTGCCGACGCTCCCGACAATTTCGCCCACTTTGGCACCCCGACCGACCACGGCTTCCTGAAGGTCTATGGCCACACCATGGTCTTCGACGGCAAGTACTACACGCCGACATACGGTGACCTCGTGGAGAAGTACGACTACAGCGGGGTGAAGAGTTACAACATTGAGTACGACGACGCGCCCCTCGGCATCCCCGACATCACTTCGCCACTGTGGACGGAGAGCCTGCGCTATAACCGCTCGTTCACCGCTGGAAAGCCCGTAACCATCATGCTGCCGTTCGTCTTCAAGAGAGACCGCACCACGCTGGCTGGAACCAACGAAAATCCGTCGGGAAAGTTCTACGAGTTCAAGGGCATCGAGGAGGATCAGGATCACAAGTGGGTGGCCGTGATGATAGAAGCAGGCAGCGACGATGCTAACGAAGTGACCACGCTGAAGGCCAACCATCCGTACCTCTACGTGCCCGGCGAGAGCACGGAGCATTGGGCCATGTATGTTAGCGGCGGCATCAACATCTTCACCGAGGGCAACGAGGGCGGCGAGAAGGTGACCCCGTATGACGGCAGTGATGGCACATATTTGTGGAACAAATGGAATTTCAAAGGCACCTACCAGCCGCGCTACTGGAGCGACAGCGAGAACCCTGAGGAAATCGGCAAGGTGTATGGCTTCGCAGGAGCGACCAAGGATGTGGACGAAAAAATGGTCGAGGCTGGCGAATTCGTGAGGGCGAAGGTCGGCGCGAAGATTCGCCCGACATCGTGTTACCTGATGTGGGCTGGCAGCGAACCCGATGACTCTGACACTAATGCAGCCAAAGCCAGTGGTATGAGCGGCACTGCATCAGTTATGAACGAGTTGCCACAGACCATCACCGTAAGACTTGTAGATGCCAACGGCGAGACTACCGGCATCGGCGAGATTGACACCAAAACGGGTGAGGTATCATTTGACAGCGAGGCTTGGTACACCATAGACGGCATACGCCTTGACGGCAAGCCAGCGAAGTCTGGCATGTATATAAACAATGGTAAGAAAGTAGTAGTAGAATAAGCCTCACCCCCCGCCCTCCCCTGTAGGGAGGGAGCACCATTCGGAAACCCGTTGCGCAGCGACTCCCTCCCTACTGGGGAGGGCGGGGGTAGGGCTAAAATAATTTGAAAAATGAAAAAAGAATATAAATATCCCTCAATAGAAGTATTGAATGTGGACGTCATGAACCACCTGCTTCAGGCAAGTGGCACGCCGCCCAATGAAATCCCAGACTACGACGACTGGTTGGAGGGAAAGAGAAACAACAGCCTATGGCAAGAAGAGGAGGAGTAACAATAATCCTGACGCGACGCATTAATGGTATTAACGCAGAGAAGCGAGAATCCCCATTGTGCCTTACGTAAAATAACATTGGCGGTCATTCATTTGCATAATACAAATGAGTGGCCGCCAATGTTATTTCTTTTTGATTACGTCCGATTTCGTTTGTCTTATACCTCCTCCCACACATTTTCTGGGGGAGTTTTTAGTTTGTTCCACACATTTTCTGCGGGAGTTTTTTGCTCAGTCTACACATTTTCTGCGGGAGTTTTTAGTTTGTTCCACACATTTTCGGGGGGAGTTTTGGTGCAAAGATACACATTTTCCTTTAAAACTTCATATAAATCATGTCAGAACTTGTAATAATTAAGTCAGTTTAACTATTTTGAAAAGAAAAACACTCTGCCATGCATCATTAATATTTTGTGTTTGTCAAAAATCATTGAACCGATGTTATCGTAGAGTGAAATTCTTGTTCCTGCACAAAAGATTTTCAGGGTTCAATGACAGAAAAACACAAGAATATGCGGTTATTTGCAAAATAATAAGTAACTTTGCACTCGCAAATCATAGACGTGCGCCATTCTAACGAATGACTCGCACTATTTGCTTCGTGCGATACATTGCACTCGCAAACTCGCCGTTGGCGACCATGAGCCTGCATCGCAGACCCTCATTGCTTGCTTCGTGCGATACATTGCACTTGCAAATCATAGACGTGCGCCATTCTAACGAATGACACGCACTATTTGCTTCGTGCGATATAAATTGCACTTACAAAAGTGGAAAAGGTACTTATCTCCATAGGAAGTAACATGGAAGGCAGGAGACAGATGGCTCTTGCCAGACATCTCTTGTCCCGCTGTTTCATCGGGATTAGGTTCACGCGTACGCTGACATCACCGGCATGTCCGGGAGAGGGGATATATTCGAATATGCTGGCGGAGTTTGATACCGATATGGAAAGGGAGAAGCTGGTGCAGAAACTGAAACATCTGGAACAGCAGATGGGGGATACTGCAGAACTGCGGCGCGAGGGAAAGGTGATGATGGATATCGACATACTGCGCTATGGCGATGAGAAACACCACCTTGCCGACTGGGAAAGACCTTACATCAAGAGACTTTTGAGATATGCCATGAAGATGGTGCTGGCGTTGCTGCTGGCATTGCCTGCCACGGCATACGGGGCAGGTACGGCAGATGTGGACTTGCTCGGAAGGGCCATAGAATACTATCAGGGAGGGAAATATCACGAAAGCATACTGGCTTTCGAACAGTTGCGCAAGGACTATAAGCTGAACCCGCGCTTCATGGCGTATCTCGGCATGAGTTACTACAAGGAGATGCAGTATGAGGAGGCGGTGGAATATCTCAGGCAGAGTCTGCCGGAACTGAAGGCATACTCACCGCACGAACAAGCGGTTTATACGTATTCGTGTGCAGAGAGCCTGTTCCATCTGGAACGCTATGCGGAGGCGATAAAGTATTACGAGCAGGCGCTGCCACTGGTGACAGGCAACGACAGGGGCGATGTGCTGTTCCATAATGCCTTTGCGCACTACCTGACGCAGGGCGACACCGACGAGGTGGTCAAGCTTTTCAGTGAGGCACTCGAAGCATATAAGTCTGCCACCGCCACTGCCACGCCCTTGCAGGTGGCACGCCTAAGGCAGACAGAGACGATGCTGCGCGGACTGAAAAAGGGCTGACACAGGAGTGCAGATGTCTTTGCGGTTAAATAATCATTCCGCAGCAGAACTGTATTCGTGCTTGCGTTTGGGATTCATGGGGAACCAACCTTTCTCTACGCGCTTCTTCTGTGAGAATAGTTCGCCGATACCCCAGAGGGCAGAGGCTCCGAAAACGCCGAGGAACGATGAAAGGTAGATGTTGGCGATGAACAGTGCCGCCATGCAGCAGCAGATGCCGATGAGCAGATAAAGAATCCAGGGGCGGGTGCCCCAGTAATACTCCGTCTTGATGACGATGGGATGCCAGATGCCTATGGCGAAAAAGGTCATGATGGCGATGATGATGCCTGTGAAGTACATGTCGTTTCTTTTTAATTCCGGTGCAAAATTACATAAAAATTTTGGATTTATAGGCCTGCCGAGATAAAAATGTTTGCATTTATTTTTCTTCGACAAGAATATTCTGATTGCTTTTTCTGTATTTTACAAGATTAATTTGTGCATTTGAAAATAAATCACTAACTTTGCAAACGTGTTTGCAATGCACAATTCACAATGCACAATTCACAATGCACAATTCATAATTCACAATTATTTTTGACTATATGAAAACTTCAATCCTTCAATTCTTTAATTCTACAATCCTTCTGGTGGCTATGTTCTTCGTTACCGTTACGGTGGAAGCGCAGCGTCCGTTGTCCGCATCGCAGAAGGCACGCCAGCAGGTGGTGCGCCAGAAATACTCTGAGGCACAGCAGTATGCCGAGAGACAAAAGAAAGATAGTCACGCCGGGCAGTATATCACGGTGAAATGGCCACGCATAGAACCTGCTATAGGCAAGGTGGAAGAGACGATAGAGTTTTTCTCGGATTGCAAGGAGGATGAGAGAACATCGATGACGTTCTTCGAACTGAGGTTGGTGCGTTTCAGCTATAAGCGCCTGGAGGCATCGATTGGCGATACATACACCGAGTTCTTGTTTGATACCTCTACGGGCAACCTTATCTTCTATTATCATACATATAACTACTGGTGGGCCGGCGAGGAGGTGAAGGTAGAGAGACGCTACTACTACAACGCTGACGGCACATACAACTCCGGCAGCGTGAAACTGACTCCGCGTCAAGGCAACGGCGGTGCATACTATCCTGATGAACTGCAGGACATAGACGGCATGGATGCCATGCGTGAACAACAGCGCTACAAGAGTGCCTTTGATGCAATGGCAAACTTCACGATGGAGTAATAAAGCAACCGACAGTTAAGAGATGATAAAGAAAACAATAATCCTTGCCTTTGTGGCAACAGCATTATGCGGAAGCATATCTGCACAGGTACCATGCTCTTTTGATGAGATGCACCGTGCCTATGATGAATGTTTCGGTGAGGGTGAGGCCACGCTTGCACGCTATGCCCTGGCCGACATCGACGATGATGGTCGGCAGGAGGTGTTCCTTACCAATTTCGACGGTGAGGAATATCAGGGCAACGGACATTGCGAGGCAGTGTTCACATGCAGCGCCGACGGCAAACTGACGCTGATACAGCAGACGTATGGTATGACGGCGGGTGCCAGCGACTACAGCCTGTGCCTGCACAAGAAATATAAGGCTTTGTATTATTTCCACAGCAATCATGGCGACAGCGAGGAATATGTGTTCTTTCTGAAAGACAGTCGTGTGGTGAAGTGCCTGTCGAAGGAAACCGTAATAAAATGGGTTGGTGAAGGCGATGATATGACTGACACCTACAAATATTACTATTATGAGTACCCCATCACTGCTGACGGCCAACTCAATTATGATAAGCGCAAGACAGTCAGAAAGCAAGCAGTGGAGCCTTATATCCTGAAAGGCAATGAAATGTATGGTGACAAGTCGGTGGGAATTGAATGGAAAAAGATTAAATAAATATTATAAAAGATGAGCATGAATTATTCTGGAGGAGAGAGCAACGGATTGGTCAATGGACTGAAGAAATTCTTCATGGGATGCGGCGCAGTGTCGTTCATCATGTTTGCCTTAGTCATGTGTATCGGCATCTTCGCTGACGGTGATGACAAGAAAAAGGATGTGACCGAGTCGCAGGTGGGACTGAGTGAGACACGCAACGATTCCGTGCAGCGCCGTGATGTGCTTGAGGGCGACCCGATGAAAGAATTGGAGTCACTCACTGGTATGCCGGAGGTGAAGGCAGAGGTGAAGTCGCTGGCCAACTTCATCAAGGTGCAGAAGCAGCGTGAGGCTCAGGGACTGAAGACACCGCAGATTTCCTATCACCTGGTGTTCACCGGCAGTCCTGGTACGGGTAAGACTACCGTGGCGCGTATCATAGCACGCATATACAAGGACCTCGGAGTGCTGAAGAGCGGTCACCTTGTGGAGACCGACCGCTCAGGTCTTATTGCAGAATATGTAGGTCAGACGGCTGTAAAGACCAACCACTTGTGTGACTCTGCACTCAACGGTGTGCTCTTCATTGATGAGGCTTATGCCTTGCTCGACGAAGGCAGCGGCGGTTATGGCAGCGAGGCCATCGCTACACTGCTGAAGCGTATGGAGGACGATCGCGACCGCCTTGTGGTCATTGTGGCAGGATATACTAATGAGATGAAGAAGTTTATCAATGCCAACCCTGGTCTGCAGTCACGCTTCACACGATATATTGACTTCCCCGATTTCAAACCCGACGAGTTGGTTGAGATATACATGAGTCGTGTGAACAAATACGGTTACACGCTCGATGATGATGCTTATAAATATCTGCAGGAGAAGTTCAAATACGTCTATCAGCACAAGTCGAAGAACTTCGGTAACGGCCGTTATGTGCGCAACGTATTCGAGCAAACCATCACCGAGCAGGCCAACCGAGTGGCGAAACAGTCCAATCCGTCAAAGAAAGAACTTAACACTATCACTCTCGAAGACCTGCGCAAGGCTTGTGACTTCGTGAGATACTAATTAAGGTGAAAAGTGAAAGGTGAAGAGCAAAACTCTTCACCTTTTATTTTTCATATATAACCAAATGGCGGTATTTCTTGTGTTATTCAATAAGATTTTGTAACTTTGCAGAAATTAACATGGAATGATATGATCATGACACCTGACGAATGATTATGGCAAAAAGAGAATATATACAGGCCAACAGAGATTGGCTTATTGAAAAAGCGAAGGAAGAGGGAGTGAGGGCTTTGCCCAAGGGCATCTACTACAAGGTGCTTTCCGAGGGTAATCAGTCAAGTGCCACTCCTAATGTGCGCAGCATAATCACTGCACACTATACCGGCAAGACCATCAATGGCAAGACGTTTGACAGCAGTCGTGGCGGCGTGCCGCTTGCCTGCAGGCTCTGCGACCTTATAGAGGGCTGGATAATTGCCATGCAGCAGATGCACGTCGGTGACAAGTGGGAGGTGTATATCCCGGCAGAGATGGGTTACGGCAAGTTTTCGCAGCCTGGCATCCCTGGTGGCTCTACGCTGATATTTGAAATAGAACTGACAGGTATAGCTTGACGACAATGATTAAAGACATTCTACTTGTTGGTGCCGGCAGTTTCGTTGGCGGTGCAATGCGTTATGCCGTTTCGCTCATGATGCGCTCTTGCGGCGGCTTTCCATGGGCTACGTTCACGGTGAACATACTCGGTTGTCTGCTTATAGGGGCGCTGTGGGGCTTTACCACTCGCTGCACCAGCATCACACCGCATCTAAACCTGTTTCTCGGCGTGGGACTGTGCGGAGGATTCACCACGTTCTCCACCTTCTCGAAAGAAAGCCTCGCACTGCTGCAGCAGGGCAACTACTCCGTCTTCCTGCTCTATGCCGCCGGCAGCGTGGTCATGGGACTGCTCGCCGTGGCGTTGGGACTGACACTTGCTAAATGACGTGAACTCAACGTAATATTATTATCGTTAATGTCGTTAATGTAGACCATTAATGTCATTAATAATCTTAGGGTAAACCATTAATGGTATTAACGAATGATATTAACGGCATTAACGTAAAAAAGCAAATATCCAAAGCATAAATAATCAGAGTGAAGTCTGTGGTTAAATGTCCCTTGACTCCTTAAAATAACAAACAATGATTACACGAGAACAAAACGAGGCCGGCAAATCTGCCGAGCGTTATCGCCCAATGGGCAAGAAGATTATCAATCCGTGGTGCGACTGTCCGGAATACAACTGTTTCGGATGCAGTCCGGCAAACCCGATAGGCCTGCACATGGAGTTTTATGAAGACGGCGACTACATCGTTAGCACATGGCACCCGGAGAGCAACTATCAGGGCTGGGTGGACACCATGCACGGAGGCATCCTGAGCACGCTGATTGACGAGGTGTGCGGATGGGTGGTTACGCGAAAGCTGCAGACCAGCGGCTACACCGTACAGCTGAACGTGAAGTTCCGCAAGGCGGTACCCACCACCGAACCTGCGCTGACCATACGCGCGAAGGTGACGAAGCAGGTGCGCAACCTTGCATACATCAATGCCGAGATAATAAACAGCAAGGGCGAAGTATGCAACGAAGGCGAAGCCATCTATTTCCTAATGAACGAGGAAAAGGCAAAGGAAATGGGCTTCAGACCCTGCGAGGTGGAGGATATAAATGAAGAATATAGAATGAAGGTTGAAGAATAAAAAATGATAATTCTATTTCTTAATTTTTGGATATGGAACATAAAACAAAGCGGAGGGTTCACGTTGCGTGAAGCCTCCGCTTGAATTATACAATAGCTTGTAAGTTTACCTGTGGATTACAGCTGTGCCAGCTCTATTACCTTGTCAACGGCGGACTTTAAGCCGTCGGCGTTCTTGCCACCTGCTGTGGCGAAGTGTGGCTGACCACCACCGCCGCCCTGGATGAGCTTGCCTGCCTCACGGACTATCTGACCGGCATGCTTGCCTTCCTTGACAAGGTCGTCAGAGAATGCTACGGTGAGGGTTGGCTTGCCACCTGCTGCACAACCAATGGCGACAAGCAGACGCTCTGGGAACTGGGCACGGAGCTGGAAGGCGATGTCCTTGGCATTCTGTGGGTCGATAGGCAGGACGCCTGAGATGACCTTGGTGCCGTTGATGTCCTGTGACTTGCTGATAATGGCTTCCTTTAACTGTGCCGCCTTCTGTGCCTTGAACTCCTCTACCTGTGCCTGCAGCTCCTTGTTCTCGCTGATGGCCTTGCTGATGGTGTCGAGAAGGTTTGGCGTGTTGTTGAACAGGGCTCGAATGTCGTTCTGCAGGTCCTGGGCGTCATCCATGAGTTTCTCTACGGCTGCACCGGTGATGGCCTCGATACGGCGTACGCCGGCTGCGACACTGCTCTCAGAGATGATGCGCACCATGCCGATCTGACCTGTTGCCTTGGCATGGCAGCCACCACAGAATTCTACAGATGAGCCGAACTTAACGACGCGGACCTTGTCGCCGTACTTCTCTCCGAAGAGGGCGATGGCACCGAGTTGCTTGGCTTCCTCGATTGGTGTGTCGCGGAACTCCTGCAGAGGTATGTTCTGACGTATGCGGTCGTTGACGATATGCTCTACCTGGCGAATCTGCTCCGGGGTGACCTTCTCAAAGTGTGAGAAGTCGAAACGCAAGTAGTCGGCGGTGACGAGTGAGCCCTTCTGCTCTACGTGCTCGCCGAGGACCTCGCGCAGTGCCTCGTCGATAAGGTGCGTACATGTATGGTTGCTCTCGATGGCGTGACGGCGGTCAACATCGACGCATGCCATGAACTCTGCCTCTGGCTGTGCAGGAATCTTGTTGACGATGTGTATGGCAACGCCGTTCTCCTTCTTGGTGTCGAGAACCTGTATCTCTTCGTTCTCGGAAACGAGTACGCCGCTGTCGCCTACCTCGCCACCCATCTCTCCGTAGAAAGGTGTCTGGTCGAGTATCATCTCATAGGCGGTGCCCTTCTTCTGCTTCACCTCGCGGTACTTCACGATGTGGCAAGGGTACTCGGTATAGTCGTAGCCTACGAACTCTGATTCTGCTTCCTTGATGACTACCCAGTCGCCCAGCTTCACCTCTGCGGCGTTGCGGGCACGGTTCTTCTGTTCCTGCATGCAGGCATCGAAGCCTTTCTCATCGACTGTCATGCCCTGCTCACGGCAGATGAGCTCGGTGAGGTCGAGTGGGAAACCGAAGGTGTCGAAGAGGGTGAAGGCCTTGTCGCCTGCTATCTCTGTCTTGCCGGCTGCCTTGGTGTCGTCGATGACGCCCTGCAGGAGCTTGATGCCGTTTTCGAGGGTGCGGAGGAATGAAGACTCCTCTTCCTGCATGACCTTCATGATGAGCTTCTGCTGTGCAGGGAGCTCTGGGAATGCCTCGCCCATCTCTGCTACGAGGGTAGGGACGAGCTTGTAGATGAATGCCTCCTTCTGTCCGAGGAAGGTGTATCCGTAACGTACTGCGCGGCGCAGTATGCGGCGTATCACATAGCCTGCCTTGGCATTAGACGGCAGCTGACCGTCGGCGATGGCGAAGGCGATGGCACGGAGGTGGTCAACGATGACGCGCAGTGCGACGTCTTTCTTCTCGTCGTCGCCGTACTTGCAGCCTGCCATGTCTGCCATGGCCTTGATGAGTGGCTGGAAGACGTCGGTGTCATAGTTGGATGTCTTGCCCTGCAGGGTGCGCACGAGGCGCTCGAAGCCCATGCCGGTGTCGATGACCTTTGCAGGCAGTCCCTCGAGTGAGCCGTCAGCCTTGCGGTTGAACTGCATGAACACGAGGTTCCATATCTCGATGACCTGTGGGTGGTCTTTGTTTACGAGCTCGCGTCCAGGAATCTTTGCCTTCTCCTCGGCAGGACGGCTGTCAACGTGGAGCTCAGAGCATGGTCCGCAAGGACCTGTGTCGCCCATCTCCCAGAAGTTGTCGTGCTTGTTGCCGTTGATGATATGGTCTTTAGGCAGGAACTGCTCCCAGATGCTTGCTGCCTCGTCGTCGCGTGCCAGTCCCTCTTCAGGAGAGCCCTCGAAGACGGTGGCGTAGAGGTCAGCGGGATCAATCTTCAGTACATCGACGATGTACTCCCATGCCCATGAAATAGCCTCTTTCTTGAAGTAGTCACCGAAAGACCAGTTGCCGAGCATCTCAAACATGGTATGGTGGTAGGTGTCGTGACCAACCTCCTCCAGGTCGTTGTGCTTACCTGACACACGCAGACACTTCTGCGTATCGGCCTGACGGCGGCACTTAGGTGTCGCATTGCCGAGTATGATGTCCTTAAACTGGTTCATGCCGGCGTTGGTAAACATCAGCGTCGGGTCATCCTTAACTACCATTGGTGCCGATGGCACGATGAGGTGTTCCTTGCTTTCAAAGAATTTCTTGAAAGACTCGCGTATTTCTTTTGCTGTCATGGTGACTTCGCAAGTTATTAATTATGAGTTATGAGTTATATTTACGTTTAAGTGTGCAAAGTTAAGAAAAAAAAATGAAACTGCCAAATTTTTCATCACTTTGCGGGTCTCATAACCACTTTCAGCTTATTGTCATATTTCAGAATGTTGTCGCGCAGGAATGCAGAAACCTCCTCAGGGGTGACTTCACTGACTATCTTCTTGTAGTCAGTGCATACGTCCAGCCCATAAATGTACCATGTCTCGATTATTCCCTGCCATGTATTGTTTCGCCTTGCGTTGATGTCTGCCTGTTTCAGCAGGTTGGCGCGTACCTTCTCTACCATGTCAGTGTCAGCCTGGCGCACCATGTCGGCAACACATTTGTCTATCAGCAGCAGTGCTGTATCCACTTTCTCTGGTGTAGATATAGGGGCACCTATTCTAAGCAGTGCGAACGATTTTTCCGGTTCTGTGTCCAAATATGCCGACGCACCTATGTTGTATGCCGCACCTGCATCCTCGCGAACCTCTTTCAGCAGTTGCATCTGCAATACCTCACCTGCAAACGATGCCAGTATGCGGTTGCGCAGTGTGTGTGCTGCTTCTCCTTTGAAATATAAGGCTACATACGGTTTAGGCGTTTCCATCTTGCGGTCAAAGTCGCATTGGATATCTCCGCTGAACAGTGTGCGCATGTCGGCAGTGTTCTTCTTGCCATTCTTCTTGGATGGCAGTGCACCGATGTACTGGCACACGAGACGTTGCATCTCGGCCTCTTCGAAATTGCCTATTATGGTGAACACGTAGTCACTTACATCAGAGAATTGTTCACGCGTTATTTCCAGACAGCGGTCTGCCGAAATGTTCTTCAGGTCAGACACCTGCAACTGTTTGAATCTTTCGTTGTCGCATGTCAGGTATTTCGTTAAAGAATCAGAAATTGCAGTTTCTGGCTGCAGGTCACGGTTTTTCAGTACCGTCTCCAGAGTGTTCATCAGTGTGGCGTATGTTTTCTCGTCCTTCTGTGGTGCGGTGAAGGTGAGATAGAGCAGTTGCATCAATGTTTCAGCATCTTTCGGCGTGGTGTTTCCGTTCACGTTGTTATAACGATTGCCCAGTCCGATGCTCAGTCTGCACTGCTTGCCGGCGAGAGCCTTCTGCAATTCGCTGTTGCTGAAATTACCCATGCCATACGTTGAAACCACATTCTCAAAGATTTTGAGGTTGCTGTAGTCGGCTGCCCCATACTGCCAGCTGCCGCCCGGAGCCCATCCTTGCAGTATTATCTCATCATCCTTGAAATCAGTCTTTTTCAGACATACGCGGGCACCGTTAGACAGTGTCAGTTCTGTATATCCGAAAGTGTCGTTTTTCTTTTCCTTGACAACCTTGCCTGCCTTTGGCATTTCGGCTATCAACGGTTCGTCCTTGGCATTGTCCACCCATGCTTCAACCTTCTCAGCTCGTGCATCGGCGATGACCTTCTTTGCGTCGGCTTCCGTAAGATATTGTGCACCGTCTTTTTCCTGTGCAAAGCAGATGAGGACAAGGTTCTTGTCTTCGTCTATCGAAACAGCCTGTGCACACATCTGGTTTATAGCTTCAAGTGGTATCATCTGTGAGATGGTCTGCCACTGTTTGTAGTCGGTATCGGCATCCGGCATGGCATTGCCGTTCAGGTAATTTGCCAGACACGCTCCATAGAACTCGTCGTTCTTGCGCTTGTTACGGTTAGAGTATGCCTTTTCTTTCTGTGACATGATATTCTCTTTTGCCCTCAGAAACTCACCGGCGGTGAAACCATACGCCTTGATTCTGCGCAGTTCTCTGACAGCGGCTGCAAGGGCTTCTTTCTCTTTTCCTTCCTTGGGTACGCACTCCACTGTCATGGCATCTTTCATCGTGGTGACACCGATGTATGGAGCGTAGTTCATCACCAGTTGAAGGAACGGACAGTCGGGCTCTCTCACCAGTTCGTTCATACGCTCATTGAACATAGAGCATGTCATGCTGGTCATGTAGTTAAACAGATAAGCAAACTGTGTATTGCGCATCTCGCGAGGCATTGGGTCGCTCTTCATGTCCAGTTCCAGCATGGTGTATTGCATCTCCTTGTCCTTGTCGATGATGCATATCATGTTGTCGTTGTCGGGCACCGCCACGGGTTCTACGTGGGCAGCGTTGTCGTGCGCCTTGATGCCTCCGAACAACTCTTTTATTGTCTTTTCCGTATGGTCAACGTCTATGTCGCCTATCACTATGATGGCCTGATGCTCGGGATGGTACCATTTCTCATAATACGCCCTCAGCGTCTGTGGTTGAAACGAATCCACCACAGCCATCAGTCCTATAGGCAGGCGCTCTCCGTACTTGCTTCCAGGAAAAAGCTGAGGCAGGTTCCTTTCCACCAGGCGTTGTATGGCATTGTTGCGCATGGCCCATTCACCGTGTATCACGCCGCGCTCCTTGTCAATTTCCTCTGGCAACAGCGACAGTCCGTTAGACCAGTCGCTGAGAATCAGCAGACAGGAGTCAAGGGCCGTCTGTCTCTGTGTAGGCACATTGCATATTCTGTACACGGTCTGCTCTATGCTTGTGTATGCGTTCAGGTCCTTGCCGAAAGCCACGCCGAGGCCGCGCGTAAAGTCTATTATACCGTTACCGTTGAAATGACGCGAACCATTGAACGCCATGTGCTCAAGGAAGTGCGCCAGTCCGCGCTGCGAGTCATCCTCCTGCAGCGAACCCACACGTTGTGCAATGTAGAAGTCAGCCACATGCTCAGGCTTCTCATTGTGGCGCAGGTAATACGTCAGTCCATTGTCGAGTTTTCCCACGCGTGTCTCCGTGTCGTTGGGAATGGTAGGGAACTGTGGCATCATCTGCGCATGCAGATTGCCCAAAAACAAAAGGAATGCTGAGATTAAAAGGGAAATTCTTTTCATTGTTTGTATTTGATGTTCTTGTTTGGTTACTGTAAATACGGTTGCAAAGGTAAACATAAATTCCCTAACACGCAAACTTTTTAGTTTTTTTTGTACACATCGTTAAGTGACGTTATGTGTGCTGTAATCATTAATCTTTGGTTGACAGCGAAAAAAGAAGGTGTGTTTCTTTGTCGTTTCAGATATTTTATGTAAATTTGCAGTCGTGCAACAATAAACTAAACAATAGTTACTATGAAATATGCTGATTACATACACGAAATAGAGATAGAATCGCTGTGGAGTGGCAGAAAGCACATACGCTGGACGCTCGACCGACACGTCAACATTCTTTCGGGAGTGAACGGCGTGGGCAAGAGCACTATTTTGAACAAGGTGGTGTCGCCTCTGCTGGCGTCTAAGGGCAAGGTGGATTATGAGAACGGCGTGAAACTGCTGCTGTCGCCCGATGATGCCGATGCCGTGCGTTTCGACGTGATACGTTCTTTCGACCGTCCGCTGATAAACCATGAGATGACGGCGCGGCTTGATTTCAAGATAGTCACCGAACTCGATCTGCAGCTTTTCAATCTTCAGCGCCGATACCTCGACTATCAGGTGAACCTCGGCAACCGCATCATACAGGTGCTGCAGAGTGGGGGGGCAGATGCCGCAGCAAAAGCACAGGATATGTCGGCTGGCAAACAGTTGTTCTATGACATAGTGGATTCTCTGTTTGCCGACACCAGCAAACACATCATACGCACCGAGAACGAGATACGTTTCGACCAGATGGGAGAAATGCTCACGCCATATCAGCTGTCAAGCGGAGAAAAGCAGATTCTTGTCATACTGCTGACAGTGCTGGTGGAAGACCAGCAACCCTACGTGCTGTTTATGGACGAACCGGAGATAAGTCTGCATATAGAATGGCAGAAGGTGCTGATAAACAATATCTTCAAACTGAATCCTAATGTACAGGTGATACTCACCACTCATTCGCCAGCCGTCATCATGGACGGGTGGACAGACTGCATAACCGAGGTTAGCGAAATAACAATATAGTGCATAATTCATAATGCATAATTCATAATTCATTCATAATGCACAATTACGCATTAAACAAATATATCACTTCCGATTATATCAATGCTGCCAACAAACTGCAGGGTAAGACGGCACGCCGCCGCATCGTGGCTTATGTGGAGAGCTACGACGATGTGTTGTTCTGGCGTATGGTGCTGTCGCAGTTTGAGAATGAGAAACTGTATTTCGAGGTAATGCTGCCAACGCGCAACAACCTGAATAAAGGCAAGAAACAGGCACTGCTGGCATTGATGAGGCAAGGAGCGGGCCGTGACATGATTGCCTGTGTGGATGCCGACTACGACTATCTGATACAAGGCTACACACCGCAGTCAGAGTTCATGCTCAAGAACCCATACGTTGCCCATACCTATGTCTATGCCATAGAAAATTATCAGTGCTACGCACCGTCGTTGCATAATGTCTGTGTCATGGCAACGCTGAACGACCATGTGATGTTCGATTTCGTGGAGTTCCTTACCGAATACAGCCGCGCCATCTTCCCCCTGTTCATCTGGAGCGTGATGCTCTACCGTCGTAATGAATACTGCAATTTCTCCTTGACCGACTTTAACACTGTCGTCACCCTCAAGCGTATGCGCATGGAACAGATGGGCGAGGCCGTGGGCAAGGTACGTCATAAGGCCTATGTGAAGGTCAAGGAACTGCAGCGCAAGATGCCGGGAATGAAGGAGGAATATCTCAAGACAAAGGACAGCCTGATTTCACTCGGCGTGACACCAGAAAACGCATACCTGTATGTGCAGGGACACCACCTCTTCGACAATGTGGTGGCACCTACAGTAGATACGGTATGCACCGAACTGCGCCGTGAGCGTGAACGAGAGATAAAGACAAAGGCAAACCATGCCCTGCAGATGCAAAACGAACTCTCTGCCTACACCAGGGCACAGAGTGACATTACCTCTATGCTGAAGAAAAACCAAGGTTACACCCAGTGCGAGCCATACAAACGTATGATTGCTGACATTGAAAGAATAATAAAGAACTGAGGTTTAGTCAAAGGTGAGAGGTGGGTTGACATAGCCTTGAAAGACGAAATTATCTGAAAATAAACATTTTTTTCAGATAATTTGTGAGAAAAGAAAATTATTCGTATCTTTGTAGATTAATAACATTTCGCCGATATGTGCGCGTTGTCTAATGCAAACACGGTAGAAGAAGATGCTTCAAGCTCTGGGCTTGCCCCCATTGCCTTCCCCGAAGCGACAAATAGTCGCTCAGGGGTGTCGGTAGAGTATGTCCATGACCCAACAGGAAATAAGAAATGGTATCTCTTTCGTGCTATCTATGGTCGCGAGAATATGGCAGCAGATATACTCACCGCCGCTGGTATCTATACCTACATACCTAAACGTTTGGAGATGTCTGTGGTAGGCGGACAGAAAAAGAAAGTGTTGCGCAACCTTATGCCCAGCCTCCTCTTTGCATACATGACACGTGCAGAAGCCGATACCTGCACCCGTGACATTCCCTTCCTCACATTTTATTACGACCATTTTCACACAGAAAACGGAAAGAATCCTCCCCTTGTCATTCCTGCAAATCAGATGCACAACCTTGTCCTCGCTACGCAGTCGCACAACGAGAACATAATGTTGTTGCACGAAGGTGCCTACACCTTCAAAAGTGACGAAGAAGTGGAAGTCATGGGGGGCGCGTTCCAAGGAGTGCGCGGCCGTGTCATACGAGCAGGCCGTCAGCAGCGCATTATGATAACCCTCACAGGTCTGGGCTCCATAGCCACTGCCTATGTCCCCACGGCATTCCTACGTCCAGTCTGTCAGAAATCAATATAAATCGAACACTAATCACACTAATCCTCACGAATATTAGTGAAAAATTTATTCGTGTCCATTCGAGCAATTTATGTTCGTATGGGATATATAGTTAAGTAAGTCTATATGGAGTGGAAACTCATGAAGTGAATCAGGCGGTAAAGAATAATCTGGATAAGTTCCCTGTGCACTATATGTTTGAGCTGACAACCGACTAACTACGGGATTTGCGGTCGAAAATTTCGACCACAAAAGTGTCACCCAGCAACCGCAAGTAAATCGCAATTACACATCATACATTTTCCCTTTTTCTGTCAGACGTCAACAATAAATAGTAAACTTTCAACTGTAAACTATCAACCGCAAACTACAAATAGTAACGTGTCAGATAATTCAGTAAATAACAAGAGAATAGCAAAAAAAATAAAGGCATGGCATAATAATATTCGGATTATTGGCTAATTAATTTTGTTGTGATTTATTAAACTCGCCTTGATTTAAAACTTAAAAAGGAAACTACAATGAAATATTCTAGGAAAGAAATAGATAGAGCAGGAAAGGTGATTGTATCTTCCTCTCCTGGTGTGTTTGATCTGGCAGAAGCTATTGTAAAAATAGATGATTGGAGAAAATTACATTTACCTGTTATAGAAGGACTTTCTGCCAAAATTTCAGATCTACTTTCAAAAGAAGGCGTGCCCGTATCTTTCTCTTCACAGAGATTGAAAAGAATGAAATCCATAAAGGAAAAACTTGTTCGCACACCCAATATGGGTTTAGGAGGAGTACAAGATATAGGAGGGGGACGTTTTGTCTTTGAGGACATGCAGTCATTACTTAAAGCCAAGGAATGTATAGTAAAGGCAACCTTTGATAATTACACACTTGATCATGAGTTGTACGATTATATAAACAAGCCAAAGGATAGTGGGTATAGAAGTATACATTTCGTATATAAGTATTCAGACGTTAACTCGGAATCGGATGGAATGCGTGTAGAGATACAGATTAGAACCAAACTTCAGCATGATTGGGCTACAGCAGTAGAGACTGCAGAACTTATATCAAACTCATCGCTAAAAGCAAGCCAGGGAGATCAATCATGGCTTGATTTCTTTAAACTTGTTAGTGCAATATTTTCGTTGAGAGAGAATCAGCCTGTAAATGAACTTTATAGAGATATGACAGAAGAAGATTATTGTCGTAATTTCTATGAAACAAATAACAAGTATAAGTTCGTAGATAATCTTAAGGCATTAGTTGGTGCAGTAGACTTCTATGAAAAAAAATCCTTTAATGGAGGATATGTTCTGGTTGTCATAGACTATGTAAAGAAAAGAATAGATATACGTCATTTTAACCCACAAGATACAGATAAGGCAAATGAACAGTATGCACAAATAGAAAAAAGTATTGATAAAGAGGCAGAAGCTGTTGTTCTTGTATCAGTTTCAGACATGAAAGAACTGAGAGAGGCATATTCTAGCTATTTCCTCAATGCTGGTGAGTTCATAGCCGAGTTATCAAATTTTCAAGAGAATTGTAAATTGAAAGGGTATATTAGTTAAACATTAATTTGTAGTGTATTTTTAAACGTTAATCTGACTGCACTAGTTGCCATAAAGTGATACAGTACGATACTACTAGTCAAAACAAATCACAATAATGGTTACAATGAACAAACAAGAAAACCTTGCTGTAAATTTCACTGAGATGCTGGCGAAGCAGAATGCAACACCAGAGGAGAAGAAAATACAGGCACTCATTAAAACTGCACTGTATAGCGACAATATCATTACGTTTATTAACGAGGTGTCTAAGACCTTTAATGGTTGTGGCAAAGTGAAGGTTAATACCGTCAAAGGAGTGACAGAATACTTCAAAGCTAATAGTGAAGTTCAAATACGAAATAAAGAAATAACTGATGAGGAAAAAGAGCGTCTAATCAGAGAGGCTTCTAATCGTATAACGGGAGGTGAAGTATGGGTTCTCGGCACACTTGCACATTTGGGATATTTAGTAGAATAAGCATGAAAAATCGTTGACTCTAGCTATAGAACAGAGACCTGTCCCCTTGTTCCCGTGCTTTTCAGCAGCTGCCTGAAGAAACAAAAAAATCAGTCTTAATAGAATTGAAAGATAGAAAAGCCTCACTCCGCCAATTAGAGAGGTTGACAGGAATAAGCATGGGCAGAATCTATCGCCTCAAGCCGTGAAACAGGTACCTGTTCCCCTGTTCTTTGGAATGCTAATAAAGAAACATGACACTTATGAATTACGGATCAACAACTTATATTTATGGAACTTCGAAACTCGCTTTGAAGTATAGGGACGATAAGTTGAATGAACTTATTGGAGAGTATATTAATAAAAACCAGGAGTTTTCTTTTAGTCAGCTGTGTAATTATGTGCTATCAGAAGCAGATAAACATAATATGCTTGATAAAGAACCAAACACTTCATACAGCCAGATACTCTTAACACATCATGATGTGGTAAGAATCTGCAAGATTTTGTGGGAGCGTATTTGGTCAAAGGAAGTTATGATACTTTTTAATACCCCTCAAGATTATATTCATAGAAATGAGGAAACCTATTTTATAGTAAGCAAGTAATATGGCAAATTTCACAGAAGAGATTATTAATTATGTATGGGAAAAGGCAGAAAAGGTAGCCAATAATGATCCCAATATTTGGCGTAAGGACTTTGCAGGAGCATGGATACGTCGAGACCAATACGGTAAGACCTCTAATTACGGTTGGGAGATAGACCACCTACGTCCCGTTTCTCAGGGAGGAACAGATGCTATAGGCAACCTTTTACCCATGCATTGGGAAAATAATCGCCGCAAGGCAGATAATTACCCATCTTTCTTTTCGGAAGTGACAGCACTTGGTGTTAACAATGTTAAGATCTCAAAGTCATGGAAGGTAGGATAATAGAAACCAACGAAAAGCCCAAGAAGGAATCGTGGGAGAAAAACCTTAGCAACCTTGAATGGAGTGCCTTGGGGTTGTTTATAATATTCTTCCTACTTTATTTTTCAAAGGGCATATTCTCCTTTTTGGGTATAAAGTTAAATCATATAGTCTTGCTTCATGATACATGGGGCGTTTTTGGAGATTTTATTGGCGGTGTACTGGGAACATTCATAGCCTACATAAGTGTCAGACTTTTAGTAAAAACCTTACATCATCAGATCTCTGCGAACAAAGAAACGTCAAAAATCAACAAGGAGACGGCGACCGTATATAAATTGCAGCAATTTAATGAACAATTTAAGATACTGTTTAATCTTTATCAGGATGCTATACATGCGTACAAGGCATCCGACTTGAGAAACGGGGATGATCTTTCTGTGATAGTAGAACAGTTGAAAACGCATGGTAATACATTTGTTAAAAATGAAGACTACGCAAAACGCCAACAGGTAGCATTAGACATATTTAAGGACTTTTATGTGTCTTATCATAATGTGGCATCAGTCCATTTCCGCTTGTTGTATCGTATTTTTCAACTTATAGATGATGCTGATATCCCGGAAAGGAACAAGACAGATATTGCGAAAATTATGAGGTGCCAGTTATCTACCGATGAGATACTATTGTTACGCTATAATGCGATAGCATCGTATGGTGAAAAAATGCGTATATATATCAATAGATATAACCTACTCAAACATCTTCCGCTTTTTAGTTTGTTAGAGCTGTCATATTTGAGCACAAAATTAACAGATGTTCAACGACATAGTATAAATACAGAGGTAATAAAGTGGCGTAAGCAGACAAAAGAACTATTGCTAAAGAAGAAGCAGAATGCAGAGAGTATTAATGAAGAGTATTCGGAAAAGTACGTTATAAAGATGACGGTGTCCTCAGATAATAGTCTTTTCAAATTGGAATTGACAAAAAAAGCTCGTAAAAAATATGAGGCAACCGACACCAATATAAGTAAGGCTTTCGACATGTTTACAAATGATGAATTAAAATGCCTGTTGCTTGATTTTGTATCAGAGATGTTTCTTTATTCCAATTTTTCGATATACAATACCCCAATTGATCTCAAAATATCCCCCGAAATAACAGAGAAAAAGGAAGGTAAGAAGACAATTATAAGTGTAGAGGTGTTGAAAGATAATAAACTACCAATCATATGCAGTCAACGTCAGATGGAAACACCATCAGAAGATGTTGGATAATAAATAAACAACAATTAAGAGAATATGAGAAGTTTATCAAGTTTATTGGAAGAGAAATATACTATCAATTTCCTGAGTGTAGGTGATGCTGATGCCATTGTTATTGGATATCAAGAGGATAAAGAATCACCACTTAGAATTGCACTTATTGATGCAGGAAATGAAGGAGATGCCAAGACCATCAAAGATTTTATATGGAACAAATATAAAACCCGTCGTGTAGATTTGGCCGTATGCACTCATCCAGACCGCGACCATAAGGGAGGATTCTTTGAACTTATGGAAGACCCTGATATGGAATTCGGTGAGTTTTGGTGTGCTGATCCTTATTCTGTATTAGAAGATGACGATTATGAGGAGAACATGACTGAAGACGACAGATTGGCAACTTGTAGAATTATATATAACCATCCCACTGATAGCACTAAAAATCTTATAGATATAGCAGAAAAGAAATGCACCAATTGCTTTCATGTTGAAGAAGGTGATGAATCAGAGATAATGCCAATTCGAGTAATTGGACCATCGCAGAGTTATTATCATTCAGCTGCTATCAATTTGCTTAATGAATTTGTAGAACTCCCCGTTGAAGCAGATATGGGCGAGTATGAAGATGCTGCAGAAGTTCCAGATGATGAAAATAACAGTAGGATAAATGACACTAAGGATGAAAGTAACACTAATAAGTGCTCACTTATACTATTGTTTACACCGAACTCATCAAGTAGGTATCTGCTATGTGGGGATGCTGCTGCATCTTCTCTGCAAGAGTTAGTAGATAGCTATGGAACAGAAGTTAAAGGTTGCAGGTTAAAGGTACCTCATCATGGGAGTATCAAGAACCTAACGACACGAATTATTGACGAGTTGACACCCATTGCTTCAATAATTAGCTGTGCAGGGAATAGACATCACCCTAATGGGTCAATTGTAGAATATCTACGTAAGTATGGAAATGTCTATACAACAAGTTTTAACCATAATTATGGAGTAACAAATATGCTAACAGGGACTCGCGTAAAGCCTTTCCGAGAAAAGAAAGTTAAAAAAACTGATTATTAAGAGGAAGAAAGGGTTATGAGAATATTTGGATTATACGGCCATGCTAATTGTGGCAAGTCTGCCACATTGAATATTCTGAAGGAGTTGCTACGGGCAGCAGAAAAGTCTATTTCTTCCAAGCCACATCCCGATAGCGACACACCTGAGACTTTCGAGCATAAAGGACAAATAGTATGTGTTGCCCCTGGTGGTGATACAAGAGGAATTGTGGAAGCCAATTGTCGCTACTTCAAGGCTAAGAACTGCGATGTGGCCATTTCTGCCACCCGCACACGATGGGGGTCTGCAGATGCGCTTAATGAATTTGCAGAAAGAGAAGGCGTGAAAGTTAATTGGGTTGCAAAGTCATACGAGTATAACCTGTCAGAAAGTACAAAGATGTTGTGCAATAAAGAAACAGCAGAGTTTATACTTGGAAAAATATAATTTATGGCATCATCATATATTGAAGAAGTGACATGTCCAAAGTGTCACACTAAAGTTAGGGTTAAGGTCACAAATGGGGTTTATCCTATGCGTACAACAGAAATTGCTAATTGCCCTGTATGTTGGGAAGAATTGTTCCATAAAAATATTACAGGTGACATTGAAGAAAGCGTTTTATCACTTGAAAACACTATCGAACCCTATCTGACAGAGTATAAGAATAAACAGGAATAATTTTGTCTTCCACTTATGCACAATATTGATTTCTCTAAAATAGATAGGCTTCATTCCGAGTGGTCGAGGATGGAGAAGGCGGCCAGGTTGGGTTGGCTGTCGGGAGAGAAGGCGCGGCTTACAGGGCTGGCGAACCAGTTCTCGCTGTATATCTATGCTAAAGGGGGTGTTATGAATGATTCCGAGAGAGCTTACGCTCGCAAGCTCCTTGACATGATTAACTCTGTGAATACGGAAGGCTCAAAGGTGATGGACGACCTTAGAAATGAAGCTTTCAAAGAGATTGTCAAAAGTATAATGAAACAATAAAATAGCTCCCACCGCACTTACGTGCAGCTGGAGCGGCTCACAGGAGTAGGAAGAGGGCTAATTCAAAAGTTATAAAACAAGAAAACAAGGTGTGAGGGAATATCTGATTCAGATGTCAGGAACCTGTCCCCTGCCATCCCCCTCTTGCCATCCTTGATTCAGAGAAATAGGTGTTTATCCGAGGCTTAGCCTCCGATAATATATCTTCAAGGCTGGCGCATAGAATGTAACAAATGAAGAACAAACGTTTCAAGCAGATAGCGTTTAACTATAGCGATAAGGACATCGAGGGCGAAGTCCACGACTATTTCAAACTGAAGTTTGAGGATCGTGAACTTACCGACTATGAGTTCTTGCTGTGGGTGAAACTGTTCTACTCTATGAAGCGTAAGGAGGGAACCTCCATACAAGAGCCTTCTTCAGAACTGTTAGAAGCAATAAGACAAGAGTACCAACTGCCAGAGCCAACTACTAACCCATCAAACCCAGAGTTATTTGAAATGATGAGGGCTCATGAGTGGATAAAACTGCAAGACAATACAGGTAAATACCTGTTTGGCCCCTTCTCAGAAACATATCTGAAAGTACCATCGTTTTCAATCAATCGCTTTCAGCGGTCTTTAAACATAACGATAGGAAAGCTGAGAGATTTGATTGGTAATGGCGATATAAACGAAGAGTTATTAGATAAGACCAAATGGATTACTGATTGCATCAGAGGTTTGAATCATTTTGTAAGCCAGGCATATCTTGAGTTGTTCACACACTCTAAGGTTGCAAACGCAACAGAGAACGATAAGAAGGAAAGTTGTCCGTACTCAACCCATATAAGGGTTTGTAAGGATATACTTGAGATAATATATATACTATCAGAAGCATATAAGCATAACGAACTAACATCAAGAGGATATGAACCAGAAATGGTGTTTCCTGTTCTTTTGCCTAAGTATATAGAACTTAAAGGAATCTCAGGCTTTTCTTGCCTTTCATCTCTTGTCCTCGATGCAATGTTCTTTACGTTTGACTATCAGGAGGCATTGCTAACTATGATGCTCTTTCTGCATTTGAATTTTCACAATTCATTGCTCTGGGCAATAGAGTTTGCAGCTTCACCAGTTAATATAGGAGTACCAACGGGAGAGAGAGGTCAGAAGGAGCACACAACACAGATGAAGATATATCTTTTCGATAGTAAGGATCGCCCTCGTGTCATCCGTATAGATATGCCTCATAAGGGCGATGGTGGGGAGAAATATCTTCATTTCAATGTGACACCTACTTTCCAAGGTGAAAAATATGACCATCTTGTTCTTACGAAAGACTTAGATCAAGTACAATTCACACTCGATAGTTTGAAGGAAGCTGCGTTGCGAGAATGCCCTAATTTAATTGTAGTACAGGACAGTGGAAGTGCAGATGATGAAGCGATGCTCCATGAAATGCACCGGTTCTTGGCTTATGAAGATATGACCACAAGGTATATCGTGAAAGAGGAGCAGGAAGAAGTCTTGACGGATTATTGCAAAATTACTGGTAAGCAATTCGGTAGTCTCAATGCAGCATTAGAACATGCTTGTCAGACTTTTTACGAAAGATTCTAGTAAATGATGACTAAGCCCGAATTCATATCCTTGACAAATCGCCTGCTTGAAGATGCTGTTGTCAGATGTCAGGAACCTGTCCCCTGCCATCTCCTGCCATCCTAACAATTTTTTTACATCACTAAAAAAAAGAAATCCTCAAAAAACTTAAGGGAATAGGTGCATCACATAGACAATTGGAACGTTTGACTGGAATAGGACGCGGAATAATTCAAAAACTATAAATGGATGCCACTGACCTGTCCTCGTGGCATGATGAATTAGGACAAATATAGTATGGAACCAAAGGAGTTAATGACAAAGCGCAGGATAGAAAAGCTTGCAAAGGAATACGAACAATATGGAGAAGTCTCCCAAGAGATTTCCATGGGAGATCGTAAAACCATCGATGTCTTTGTGTCCCATTCCAGTGCAGACAATGAGTTTATTAAAAAGGTTCTTCTTTTCCTCAAACATGCCAAAGGTGGTGTGGAGGGATATGTTGACTGGCAGGATTCAAAGATGCAACATCCGACAAATGCTGATACTGCTAAACGTTTGAAGGATAGAATTCGAAGAGCTCGGAAACTGATTTATGTTGTGACAAACGATTCCTTGAAATCAGTTTGGTGTAGTTGGGAGCTGGGATTTGCGGATAGAGATAAGGGAATAGAAAATGTCGCAATTTTGGCTATCAAGCCCAATAACGGGTATTGGAATAAAAACGAATATCTCCAGCAGTATCCTTGGATAAATTACGAGAACTATCTTTTTCGTGTTATGATGCCAAATGGAACGTCGCAGGCATTGTATGAATGGCTAAATAAGTAAGAGAATAATTACTTTATTAACTGAACTGTCATTAATTATGATCGCACCACTTTCTGTATACGTTCTTTATCACTTCGATAATAAAGAAGGGCATGAGGTATACGAGCGTCTTTACAAATTACTTTGTCGGGATGCTGGTGATCCGTTCTTCGATGGACTGGACATACCTGTCTATTATAGCTGTGGTACTGACACGAATGCAATAAATGCAGTAGATTACTCGCGTGCAGAAAAAACGGTGATTCTTTTGCTGATTGACCAGAAAATGTATATTAGCGAAGCATGGAGGAATGTAGTTAAGGACATCCCAAACACATCAAATGTTTGGCTATGCCCAATATCACAATACCAATATGCTTTCGATTTCTCTGGTCGGACAGAGTACCAGCAGTTCATTTCGTTGAAGACCTATTCAGTGTTAGATAACTGGCAGGAGTTTAAGACAAGGCTATTTGACTATCTCATCCGTTCATTATCAGCAGACCCGAAGAAAAAACTGAAGATATTTATCAGCCACTCAAAACGAGACAAGGACAACCTTGGCCGTGTAAATGCTGAGAATCTAAGGGACTATTTGCGCAAAGAAACCAAAGGCGATTCATTCTACGATGTAAATGACATTGTTGACGGATTCCGTTTCGATAAGCAGATAGAGTCAGCAATCAAGGATTCACTCCTGATAGTGCTGTTTACAAATACATATTCATCAAGAGAATGGTGTCGTAGAGAATTGCTTACTGCGAAGAAATACAAGATACCAGCCATAGCTGTTTTTATGGTAAATGGCGACATTGACAGAGTGTTCCCTTATATAGGTAATATTCCCTCAACGATATACAATGGCGATTGGAGACCTGTACTGAATCTGCTTTTCCGTACTACACTTGACCAATACCACGAGTTGTTATTGTTGGGCAAGCTCTCAGACGCAGGAACCTCAGTATTACCTTTCTCTCCGGAGGCATTTAGCCTCTCAATAGTAGACGGCGCTAAGAAGAAAGTTCTGTACCCAGAACCTCCTCTTGGTCCAGAAGAGATAGAAATACTACAGGCTATACGCTCAGATACAAAGTTCTATACTCCAATGCAATATTTGGCTAAAGACGTGGATTTGAAAGGTAAGAAAGTTGCAATATCCGTATCTGAATCTGACGATTTCGAGTCTATGGGGCTTAGTCAGGCCATTCTGAAGGATCTTACAGTTGAATTATCACGCCATATCCTCATTGCTAAAGGTCGAATGGTTTATGGTGGTGACTTGAGACAAGAAGGTTATACGGAGCTATTCAAAGATCTCTCTTATCAATATGGACAGTTTGAGAAAACAGACAGTTCTCATGTCTATTTTGATAATTACCTTTCTTGGCCAATTACCACTAAACTGACCGAAGACATTGTAGCTGACTATGCGCATAATAGAGTTAATCTAGTGAAAGTTGCACATGCGGCTGAATGTGAGGGAGTAGTGAACCTCACAGAATTCCTGCCACCAGTTGGTGATTGTAATCTGTATCTGTGGGGCCAGTCACTAACGAAAATGCGTCAAACGATGGAGACAGCGGTATCAGCAAGGATTATTGTTGGAGGCCGTACTAGAGGATTCAAGGGTAAGATGGCAGGACTTCTTGAAGAGTTTAAGATAGCTAAAGATAATCATCATCCCATTTATTTGGTTGGTGGCTTTGGTGGAATTGCAGGAATGTTATGCGCAGCTATAAGGAAAGAAATACCTTCACAAGCATTCCTTGAAGAAGCATGCACACATGACTATTATGAGAGTCTCTTCAATTATTATGCATCTAAAGGGCAGCCTATTGACTATTCTTGGATTGATAGCATAACAGAGGGTGACTTGAATAATGGGCTTACTCCTGATGAAAACAAACGTTTGTTCTCTACCATAAATATTATGGAGATAGTATCATTGGTGCTGAAAGGACTTTCTAAAACGTTGAATCATGCATAAGGTCTTTGTCTGTTACCACCACAAGAATGACCAGTGGTATAAGAATGAATTAATCAGCTGGGCAGAGAAGAACCAGGTATTTATTGATGGTTCTGTTGGCTTGGGTGAGATACCCGAAGATTGGGATGATCAGAAAGTCAGGGAGCATATTCGTGATGAGTATTTACGTGATACTACAGTAACCATTGTTTTGGTTGGGACAGAGACGCAGTACAGAAAGCATGTTGATTGGGAGATATACTCCAGTATGCATGATGGTAAGAAGAACAAGAAGTCAGGAATCATTGTTATACTTCTTCCTTCAGTAAAGAGTGACTATTATACTTGTGGCTTTGGAAATGAGAAAACAGCTATCTATCCTGAGCAGCAGTCATGGACATCCATAACAGAACGAACAGAATTTGAAAGGCGTTATCCCTATATGCCAGCAAGGATAATAGACAATCTGTTAAAAGTGGGTGTAAACATTTCAGTGATAAACTGGGATAAGCTAAACGTAGAGAACCTTAGGTTGATGATTGATAATGCTTACGACAACAGAGCTAAACAGGATTATGACATGTCACGTCCGATGAGAGAACGAAATTACAATAAATAAGGACAAGGCACAATGAAGAGAAAAGTATTCTATAGTTTCCATTATGCCAAGGACTCTTGGCGTGCTGGTCAAGTGCGGAATATAGGTGTTGTAGAGGGTGATGAGCCTCTCACATCTAATAAGTGGGAAGAGGTTAAACAAAAGGGTGATGCCAATATTCTAAAATGGATACAGGACAGTCTTGTTGGTAAGTCATGCTTAGTCGTTCTAATTGGAGAAAAAACAGCAGAGCGTAAGTGGTGTAATAGAGAAATAGAAGAGGCATGGCGAGCCGGTAAAGGTATTGTAGGTATATATGTCCATAACTTGAAGGATATACTTGGCAATCAGAGTACGAAAGGAAACAATCCTTTCAGGGCGTTCTATATTGATAAGACCTATACCTATATTGCAAAACGCGATAACAAGGCAGATGATAATGAGATTCTTCTTTCTTCCGTTTGTCATGCATACGATCCACCATATGTGATGAGTACCAATGTGTATAAATACATCTCAGAGAACATTGAAGATTGGGTCGAAGAGGCAATAAGGATAAGAAAAATGTATCCTTAAAAGAATATATAAACATATGCTGCATAGAACCAACATGTCTTACACTCAGCCAGTGGCTCTTGCTGCCGCTAGGCAAAAGGAAATACACAAAGGGTATAACGGCATAAGTTGGGAAATGTGATAGGAAAGAATCACACCAAACCGTAAACAGTAAACTTTCAACTAAATATAATTCAGCAAATAAAAAACATATAGCGAAGAAATAATTACCTAACCAATGAATAAAGATATAATAACCGTCACGTCACCACTTCTCCCCGACTTGGGAGATTTCAATGAACTACTTAAGGATATCTGGAATCGTAAATGGATTACTAACAATGGCCATTATCACCATTTATTAGAATCGGCATTGGCAGAGTACCTTCATGTACCTTATGTTAGTCTGTTTACAAATGGAACTCTACCTCTTATTACAGCCTTACAGGCTTTACGTATTACAGGAGAGGTAATCACCACACCTTATAGTTTCGTTGCAACTACTCACGCCTTGTGGTGGAATGGAATAAAGCCTGTATTCGTTGATATTGACGAGGAAACCTGTTGTATCGACCCTAACAAGATCGAAGCTGCAATCACTCCAAAGACTACCGCCATAATGCCCGTACACGTATATGGCAGACCATGCAACACCGAGGCAATACAACAAATAGCTGACAAATATGGATTAAAAGTCATTTATGACGCAGCCCATGCCTTCGGAGTAGAGCAAAACGGCAAAAGCGTATTAAATGCAGGCGACATATCTACCCTTTCCTTCCATGCAACAAAGGTTTTCAACACGATAGAAGGTGGTGCAATGGTTATGCATGATGCAAAGATGAAGCAACGCATTGATTATCTGAAGAACTTTGGTTTCGCAGGAGAGACAGAAGTCGTTGCACCTGGCATCAACTCAAAGATGGATGAAATGCGTGCAGCCTATGGCCTTCTAAATCTAAAACAAGTTGATGCTGCAATAGAAGCGCGCCATCAAGTTGCCATAAAATACAGAGAAGCATTAAGAGATGTGGAAGGTATCACTATATGGGAAGATGTTCCTGGCATAAAACACAACTACTCGTATTTTCCTATTTTCGTTGACACTGAAAAATATGGAATGTCTCGTGACGACTTATACTTCAAAATGAAAGACCAAGGCATTCTCGGACGTAGATATTTTTATCCGTTAATAAGTGATTTCTCTACATACAGAGGTTTAGAGAGTGCGTCAAAAGAAAATCTTCCTGTGGCATCAAAAATGGCGGAGGAGGTGATTTGCCTACCTATGCACCATGCCCTGAGCGACAAGGATATCAAGAGAGTAATAGACTGTATAAGAAAATAAAATGAAACAAAAGAAACTGATGCTTCTTGGTGGCATTCGCTATTTGCTGCCAGTTATAAAAGCTGCACACGAACAAGGATATTATGTTATCACAGCAGATTATTTGCCAAATAATATAGCGCATAAATACTCTGATAAATATGTTAATGTGAGCATTATCGACAAAGAAGCAGTCTTGAGGGTTGCAAGAGAAGAACAAATAGACGGAATTATGTCTTTTGGTGTTGACCCTGGAGTGGTTTCTGCTTCATACGTGCAGAATCAGATGGGGTTACCTTCTTTCGGACCATTCGAATCTGTAGAAATACTCCAGAACAAAGATAAGTTCCGTACTTTTCTCACACAACATGGTTTTAATGTACCTCAAGCAAAAGGATATGACAGTATAGATGCGGCTTTGGCAGATATTCACTGGTATCCCTGGCCTGTGATAGTAAAACCTACCGATGCTGCTGGCAGCAAGGGAGTAACACGTGTAGATAAAGTAGAGGATCTAAAACCAGCCTTGGAATATGCAATGGAGCATAGCATCTCTGGACATATCATTGTGGAGGAGTTCATTGAAAAGCAAGGGTGTTCTTCAGACACTGACAGTATGTCTATTGATGGAAAACTCGTATTCACAAGTTTCTGCGCTCAGCGTTTTGATATCGATGCTACTAATCCATATACTCCCGCAGCATACTCTTGGCCATCGACTTACACTAAAGAACAAGAGGAATATTTAGCATCAGAAATTCAACGTCTTATTACCCTCTTAGGGCTAAAGACAGTGGTATATAATGTAGAAACTCGAATAGGGACAAACGGAAAACCGTATATTATGGAATTATCTCCTCGCGGTGGCGGTAATCGTCTCTGTGAGATGTTGCACTATGCTACAGGGGTGGATTTAATAACTGCTATTACCCGTGCTATGGTGGGTGACCCTATTCTTGAACCAATTGAACAAAAGCCTTACAATGGCCACTGGGCAGAGATTATTCTCCATGCTGATAAAGATGGTGTGTTTGACCATCTTGAAATAAGCAAGGATTTGCCAGCTGAGATTGTAGAAGAAGACCTTTGGGTAAAAAACGGTGATAAGGTGGAATCATTTGAAGGTGCAAACAATGCTATTGGTACTTTGGTCCTGAAGTTCCAAACAGCGGAAGAGCTTGAAAAAGCAATTGCCGATCAAAGGAGTTGGTTGAAAGTAGTTGTAAAGTAAGAAAGATTAATCATTACTCAATCATATAATAATGAAGAAAATACTGATACTGGGAGCTAATGAGAAACAAATTCCATTGATTAAGGCTGCCAAAGAGGAAGGATATTATGTTGTTGTATGCGATTATACAAGTGACAATCCAGGCATTCCTCTTGCAGACAAACATTACCAAGTGAGTTATCTGGATCAGGATTCTGTTCTTTCTATTGCGAAAAAAGAAAGAATTGATGGAGTAATAGGTAATAATGATCCTGCTATGCCAATGGTAGCATATATATCTGACAGGTTAGGACTGCCAGGGAATTCCCCTGAGACTATTGACAAACTAATATCAAAATCTGCTTTCAGGCAATTCCAAGAACAGATTGGCTTATATTGTCCCAAGCATATTGAAACAGAAGACTTTTCTGTTGTAGAAAAATCCATTGAGAATCTGAATTTCCCTATTATCGTTAAACCAAGCGTAAGTGCCGGTTCGCAGGGTACAACAAAAATTCAAGCCAATCAGACTGGCAAACTTCAAGAGGTATTTAATACCTGCAAAGGTTTTTCACGTAATGGCAAAGTGACTATTGAGGAATATGTAGAAATGCCAACTTTGGAAGGTATAGAAGGAGACATCTTTGTATATGGCGATACAATTCTATGGAACGGGCTTTTCACCACTCGTCGGAGCATAATGGCACCAATGATTCCTATGACCTATATCTTTCCTGCAATACTCAGCCAAGAAAAACTTACGGTCGTTAAGAAAAATGTTACCAAACTTTTCAATGAGGTAGGAATACGACATGGAGAATACAACATAGAAATGTATTTTACTAAAAAGGAAGAACTCTTTATTATAGAAGTGAATCCAAGACAAGGAGGACATCTCTTGCCACAGCAAATAAAAAAGCATACAGAGATAGATCTTACAAGGTTATTAGTTACAACAGCGGTTGGTCAGAATGAGTATCTTGATGATATTGTGAAAAAGGAACCAAAGAATAATTTCCTTACCCATCATGTGGTATTCTCAGATATTAGTGGTATTTTGCAGGATATAGAAATAGACCCTGTGATAAGAAAATATGTTTCAGAGATTGCTTTCCACAAGAAACGTGGAGAAAAAATCAATCAGCGTAATAATGCAACAGATTATATTGCTTATGTAACGATGCAATTCCCAGATAGGGAAACACAACTTTCTTATAGTAGGGAGCGAATTGAACAAATGATTCGTCCAATAGTTAAGGAATGATGAAAATAGTTATTTCTTGCATGAAAAGTCTCTTTAGAGGAAATAATTAAATATGAAGAAGATACTTATTTTAGGAGCAAATAATTCACAAGTTCAGCTTATAAAGGCAGCTAAGGAAGAAGGATATTATGTCATTGCTTGTGATTATGCTAATGATAATCCAGGTATCCCGTTTGTAGACAAACATTATCAAATAAGCTATTTGGAACAGGAAAAGGTCCTTTCTATTGCTAAAGAAGAACAAATAGATGGCATCATAGGAAACACAGACCCAGCTATGTCTGTCGTTGCGTATGTTGCTGAGCAAATGGGATTGGTTGGTAACACCCCAAATAGTGTAAAGAAATTTATTTCAAAAAACGACTTTCGACAATTCCAAGAACAAATTGGGTTATTTTGTCCCAAACACATCGAAACAGACGATTACCTTACAGTAGAGTCTATTGTTGATTCATGGAATTTTCCTATTGTTGTTAAGCCGAGTAAAAGTTCTGGTTCTCAGGGCGTAACCAAAATATTCTCCAACCAAAAAGAAAGGCTTCGTGATGCTTTCGAAAATTGTAAAGAAATATCCAATGACAGCAAAGTTACTATAGAAGAATATGTAGAGATGCCGTCTTTGGAGATAATCGAGGGGGATTTATTTGTTTTAGATGATAAGATTCTATGGAATGGATTGTTTAATATCCGCAGAAGTATATTGGCTCCTATGGTCCCGATGACCAAAATATTTCCTGCGATTCTCTCCACAGAGGAACTGTCAATTATTAAAACAGATGTTACCAAACTTTTTAAAGAGGCAGGCATTCGACATGGTGAGTATAATATAGAAATGTATTTTACAACCGAAGGAAAACTCTTTATCATAGAAAACAATCCAAGACAAGGTGGTAATCGCATACCACAACTCTTAAAGAAACATACTGGTATTGATTATAACAAGTTGCTTGTTACTACTGCAGTTGGTGATAATAATTATTTTAATCAGATTAAAGATAAAGAATTAACAAGGAACTATCTATCACAACATATTCTGTTCTCAAACTTTAGTGGCATTTTGGATGGGGTAGAGATTAGCCCAAACATAAAGAAATACGTTACAGATGTTGAATTAACAAAAAAGGCAGGCGACAAAGTTAATCAATTTCATAATGCAACCGATTCTATAGGATATGTAAATTTGCTCTTCCCTGACAGAGAATCCCAACTACACTATTGTAGGAGAAACATTGAGCAACAGATCTTCCCTATTGTAAGCAAACATGAGATTCCAATTGCAGATTGCTCTTTACCATATCAGCTAATCTATGATTTTATGATTGGCGATGCCTATGAATTCTTTGTGCCAAAGTTGAAGAAAGTAAATCGTACACCTGAGGATTATGCAGAACAACTCGCCACTTATTGCACAATAGCATACGACTTGGATGAAGATAACAAATTAAAAGGATTGGTTGCTGGTTATATGCAAAACCTGAGGAAATCCCAATTCTCATTAATAGCAGAAGTTTATGTTAATAGTGAATATAGAAGAGAGGGATTGGGAGAGAAATTAATGATGCGATATATTGATTGCTGCAAGTCTGCTGGATTGAAGGGTGTTTGGTTGCATGTAAAAGAACATAGTGAACCTGCACAGAACCTGTATAAGAAACTGGGATTCGTATTTGATGAATCATACAATGAAAATGGTTTCCTTCAGATGGAATTGAGATTTTGAATATAATGAAGGACAGCATGGTATTTGAGATTTCTTCTTGTTTTGAAATTCCACAAAATAAAAATTATTACAGAATTGTTAGAGAAACATTAATAAATATCTTATAAACCTAATGTCAACAGAGGAAAATACTATATCACTAGAAATCAGCGACTATAACAGTCTGCAGGAGGTACCGGGATTCTCGCTACTGACAAGTAAGGTACGACGCTTCCACGACTGTCTGGACGAGATGCTTGAGAAACACCGTGCGGAGGAAGATGACAGACTGTTTGCCGTGGCTGTGCTGGAAGACCTTGCCAATGGATGCCGTGAGATGGGATTGGAACAGGATTTCGGGGTAAGGATGGCAACGTTCCAGCCTGTATTCAATGGTGATGTGGAACTGATAAAGACGGTATTCAAGACAGCATATCTGAAAGAACAACTGAAGACCGTTCCTCTGAAGTATATGCAGAAGTCGGCATTGCTGGCTTTCAAGACTGAGGCTTATCTGAGGGAACATTATGTGTTGAGGCTAAATGTGATGACCGGCGTACCGGAATACAAGCACAGGGGACTGCACTACAGTTTCGCCCCGCTCGACAGGGCTGCCCGCAACACCATGTCTATAAATGCCCTGAAAGCTGGCGTGGATTCATGGGATAAAGACCTAAACCGTTATCTGGACAGTTCTCTTATTCCGCAATATAACCCTATGCATGACTACTTGCAGCATCTGTCTAAGTGGGACGGCAAAGATAGGATAGGGACACTCGCCCGAAGGGTGAAGACGGACAATCCTGACTGGGAGCACTATTTTCACGTGTGGATGCTCTCCATGGTGTCGCAGTGGAACGGCACCAACAAGCAGCACGGCAATGCCATAGTGCCGCTGCTGATAGGTCCGCAGGGTTCGGGAAAGACAACATTCTGTCGTCGTTTGTTGCCAGAGAACTTGCAGGTTTATTACAACGACCGTCTGTCGATGAAGAACGACAACGATATATTCATGGCAATGTCGGCCTATGCCCTGATAAACATCGATGAGTTTGACGCCCTTGCAAGGTCGCAGCAACCAATACTGAAATATCTTCTCTCCAAGCACGATGTCAAGATGCGTCCGCCATACGGCAAGACGATAGAGCACCGTCAGAGGTTCGCTTCGTTCATCGCCACCACGAACAACCGTCACCCATTAGTTGACACCACGGGCTCACGTCGCTTCGTATGTGTCTATGCTGACACCATCGACAATAAGGGCAAGATAAACCATGACCAGATATATGCCCAGTTGAAACAAGAGTTGAGTGACGGACAGCGCCACTGGTTTACCGACAAGGAGAACCAGCGCATCATGCACCATAACGAGCAGTTCCAGAAAGTGACAGACTTCCCGCAGATGATTGCCCGTACCTTTGCTTCGCCAGAAGACACGCCAGCCGAAGCCCCCTACATGTTGCTCAGTGAGGTCATGACCATTATCGCTCAGAAATACACCGATGTCAGGATCACCAACGGAGCATTGATTACCTTGGGTAAGGCACTTCGCGCAGCGGGTTACGAACAGAAACACGCTAAAAACGGTTCTTCATACAAAATTTATCAGAAAAATCCATCACCCGTCACCTCTACGGTTTAATCCTCTGCACCACAGAGAGTAACAGAGATGATGAATATAAAAACGCCCATCACCATCCATCACCTCCATCACCATGCAATAGCTATCATATTACAGTGCAAAAGCTATCATATTACGATGTAAAAGCTATCGTTTTACGGTATGAAAGCTATGCTATTACAGTTAGTCGAACACGAATCCCACTAATCTTCACGAATATTAGTATAGAAGTTTATTCGTGTCCATTCGCACAATTGACTTCGTCGAGCTAAACCTTCGTGTTCAAATAAATTGACTTCATTCGAGTAATCCGCGGTCTAATACCTGTTGGTGACGGATGGTGACGAATAAAAATATATTCATCACCATTGTAATTCGCAAACATACAACGTTATAACACCTATTGATGACAGGTGACGGATAAAATGCAAATACAAAATCTTTAAATGGCAGAATCGCTAAAAAACAAAACGGTAAAGGGAACAATATGGAGCGGCATTGATAATGTTGCACAGGTAGGTGTAACATTCCTGGTGAGCATTGTGCTGGCACGACTGCTGACGCCAGATGACTATGGCCTGCTGGGCATCATCACCATATTCACCTCGGTGTGCAACACGCTCATCAATGGTGGTATGGTGACGGCACTCATTCGTACGAAGAATGCCACTGATGATGACTATAACACTGCCTTCATCTGCAATCTCGGCATGAGTCTGGTGCTCTATGCCGTGATATTCACTGGTGCACCACTGATAGCGCAGTTCTTCCATCGTGAGGAACTGACGATATTGACCAGGGTGTCATCGTTGGGCATTATAATAGGAGCACTGGCTATGGTTCAGCGCACTCGACTGACCAAACGCATAGATTTCAAATCTCAGACAAAGATTACCGTCATCTCATCGGTGGTTAGTGGTGTAGTGGGCATTATTATGGCACTGATGGGGTTCGGGGTATGGGCATTGGTGGGGCAGAGCTTGGCTATTTCTGTGCTTAGCACAGTGATGCTCTGGATTGTCAATAAGTGGGTGCCACGCATGTGCTTTTCCGCCGAGAGTTTTCACCGGCTATTTGGCTTTGGTTGGAAGATGATGCTCAGTGGACTTCTCGATACGGTATGGAAAGAACTCTACCAGGTCGTTGTCGGCCGTTTCTATAGTCCTGCTACATTAGGCCAATATACGAGGGCCAAAGGCTTCTCAAAGTTGTTTAGCAGTAATCTTACTGCTGTTATTCAACGTGTCACATATCCGGTGTTGAGCAATATTCAGGATGATAAGGTAAGAATGGTAAGTGCTTACCGGCGAATAATAAAGGTTACCATGTTCGTTACGGCTACTGGTATGTTTTTTCTTGGAGCAATCAGCGAACCTTTGATATATTGTCTTATAGGACCGAAGTGGCATGAAGCTGCTATATATCTGCCTCTGATATGTATCACAGGTTCTGCTTATCCGCTACATGCAATCAATCTCAATATGTTGCAAGTACAAGGGCGCAGCGATCTATTCCTAGGCCTTGAGATTGTCAAGAAAATTATAGCCTTAGGCCCATTGTTTATTGGTGCCTTTGTAGGCATCATCCCCATGCTGTTTACAAATATTATCTCAACCATTATTGCTTTTCTTCTTAACAGCTATTATAGCGGCAAGTTTCTGGGCTACACCTCATGGATGCAGATAAAGGATATAATCCCGTCATACGCAGTTGCTACAACTATTGCCCTTTCGGTATTTTTCCTAAAATATCTGCCCTTAAGTTCTTGGCTCATCCTGCCAGTTCAATTGCTTTTGGGTATAATAATATTCCTTATAATATGTTGGGTCACGAATATTCAGGAGTATAAAGAGATAAAGGGAATGTTTTCTTCTGGCATACGAAAAATAAATAAATAAATTCCACTAATTCTAGTTTTTTTATGAAAAAACGTCTTAGAGTATTACACGTTACTCCCGATGATAAATTTTTCGATCCTGTATTCGAACATTGGGAAGTGAATGAGAACTTTATCAATGAAGCTATCTTCATAACCAAATCTCGGCATTATCAATTTCGGTTTATCAAGAACACCGACGAGGTAAACGTGCTTTACAATACTAAGATGGTAACGGAACGACTGTCTGCAGATGATTATGACATTATCTTTTTTTATTCAATTAGGCCGAATTTATATAAATATTTTAGATTTATACCGCAAAACAAAATAGTAATATGGTGGATGTGGGGACTTGACATATATAATCCAGTAAAAGGATTACCTCCTTTTATAAATCTGGATTTATATAAACCTCTAACGAATGAATATAATAAAAGAGTCAATAATAACCTTAAAAATAAACTCTATAAGCTTTATTGTTTGCTGATTAAAAACATCATGCGGAAGCAACGTCTTGAAATGTTGCAACGCATTGATTATTTTCAGCCTGTTTTGAAAGAAGAATATAGCATGATGTGTGCTAATCCAAACTTCAGAGCTTCAGAGTTCTATTGTAAGCCAAGTGTCAACAATGTAGAGAAGGTAGAGTTAAAACGGGCTGATGGGAATATCTTGTTGGGAAATTCTGCTACTGTTACAAATAATCATCTTGATGTTTTAGAAACAGTGAAGAAATTTAGACAAGATCAACAGCAAATTATAATGCCTCTAAATTATGGTAATGGTAAATACAAAGAATGGCTCAGTAAGTATATTGACTATCCGTTTGTTACCCCCATATATAACTACATGCCTAGAGAAGAGTATTTTAAGATGCTTGATGATTGCTCCTACGCTGTAGTAGGCACTATCCGTCAGCAGGCTATGGGCAACATTGGTTATGCACTAAGACATGGGATTAAGGTTTTCCTCTATAAAGATAGTGTTGCCTACAAAAGTCTTAAGGATTCAGGATACGTAGTATATGCTATTGAAGATATGACTGTCGATAGTTTGCTCATACCTCTTACGCAAGAAGAGGTAGAACAAAACCTAAAAGCAGATCAGAAAGAACGTGAAAGACGTCTAGCTGTCTATGAACACTGTCTGACGGAATTTAGACGACACTAATTTTTTCTGTAAAATGCTTTACGTGGGTTCTATAAATTCCCACGATTAGATTTTTTAAATTCGTATTGAGGACAAATCTTAGCTGATAAGTGTTTATTTCCCCAATAATTTGGGGAGTGAGGGTATAATGGAATGTTTTATCGCAGCAGTTGACAGCGTGCACAGAAATATGCCATATAATGATATTCTAATTATTGACTAATTTTACTTGTTGGAATTTATATCTACCCGCCTTTAATTTTATATATGAAAAAAGAAATTACATATAGTTTTATAATTCCTCACAAGAACTGTCCGGAGTTATTACAACGTTGTGTTGACAGCATTCCAGAGCGTGATGATTTGCAGGTAATTGTTGTTGATGACAATAGTGACGAAGACAAAAAGCCATCGCTGAAAGAACGTAAGAACCTGCAAGTAATCCTCCTCGATGCCTCACAGTCTAAGGGTGCAGGCAGAGCAAGAAATGTAGGTCTGGAACATGCAGAAGGTAAGTGGTTGCTATTTGCAGATGCAGATGATTACTACACGGATTACCTTCCAACATTGTTAGATGAATATGCTGATGACGAAACAACAGACATTGTTTATCTAAATGCTTGTAAATTTGATGAAAATGGAGTGGAAACTTCATTTAGAACGGATAAACTGATAAACAATTATACCAATGGAGTGGAAAGAGCTGAAATGGAATTACGTTACAATCTGTGGACCCCTTGGTCAAGAATGGTGAAAGGTTCTGTAGTTCGCAGTAAAAAACTACTATTTGATGAACTTCCTGCTACAAATGATAAGATGTTTTGCTTATACTGTAGTTACTACTCAAGAAGCGTTAAAGCAGAAAAACAAATCATATATAAATATTATCGTCCCACCAAAGGAAGTATAACAGATAAACAACGAGATTCAAGAATGCTTGATGGTTTACTTGATGTAAGACGAAGAACGATCACGTTATATAAGAAAGCTGGATATAAGAGGATTCCTTCTTTCTGGTCTATCCTATTTAAAACATCATATGTTAAAGAATTATCTTGCTATGATGTAATCAAAAAATATGTTAAGGCGTTACATGATTCGCATACAAATATACTTGTAGATCAAGCACGTTTTTTCAAAAATCTGTAACTTAGATAAGAAAAAGATGAAAATTTTAATAGCAGGCGATTTTTGTCCTAGATATAGAGTTGCAGAGAAAATCGAAAAAAGGGACTTTAACTCTGTTCTTGGTGAGGTCAAAGATATTATTTCAAATGCGGATTATTCTATTGTTAACTTTGAATGTCCAGTGACAAAAGGAGAAGGAAGCCCCATAGAGAAATGTGGCCCCAATCTTCGATGCTCAGAGAAAGGGATGGAAGCTGTCAAGTGGGTAGGGTTTGACTGCGTAACTTTAGCCAACAATCATTTTTTTGACTATGGTAAAGAAGGTGTGGAAAACACCATAGAAACATGTGGACGATATGGTTTGGACACTGTAGGAGGTGGAATGAATTTAGATGAAGCATCTAAGATTTTATATAAGGAAATTGAGGGTAAGACTATAGCGATAATTAATTGTTGCGAACACGAGTTCTCAATAGCAACAGAAAAAACTGCAGGCTCAAATCCCTTGAATCCGATACGGCAGTATTATGAAATAATGAATGCAAAAGAGAAGGCCGATTATGTATTAGTGATAGTACATGGAGGTCATGAACATTATCAACTGCCAAGTCCGCGAATGCAAGAGACTTATCGTTTCTTTATTGATGTAGGTGCTGATGTAGTAGTAAATCACCACCAACATTGCTATAGTGGGTATGAAATATATAATAATAAACCGATTTTTTATGGGTTAGGAAATTTTTGTTTTGATGACAATAAGTCCAATGCGACAAAATGGAACTATGGCTATATGATTGAAATAGAATTTAAAGAAGATATTAGATTCGAAATTATTCCATATGAACAGAGTTCACACCATTTGAATATAACTAAAGTTAATGATGAAATTTTCTACCATACAATTAATAATATAAATGATGTTATTTCAAACCCCAAAGAACTTAGAAGTGCAGTAAACAAATATTATAAAGAAAGTCAAATGGGTATAAAGATTGGATTATTTCCAATTAGCAATCTCATTATAAGAATACTGTTTTATCGAAAAATAATTTCACCAAAATTCCCTCGTAAATGGTTGCTACGCTTAGGAAATTATGTAATGTGTGAGTCACATAGGGAAAAGCTATCCTTTATGCTTAGGACAGAGGGAAATAATTAATAGATGTAGAAAGACATTGATGATTTACAATCAAATAATAGATAAGCAGCAAAAAGTATCGAAGAAAAAAAAATATGTTAGAATAAGAGATTGTGCAACGATTTGCCTACTGGGTATTTTTATGGGACAATCTTTACCAATACCTGTTGTTATATGGCGAGGTATATTTGTTGTATTATGTTGGTATTCTATATATTTAAGACGTGGACAACTTACACGTATAGAAACATGTTTGAATGGACTTGCGATATTATGTTCTGTATATTTTCTAATTCATTTATTGTGGGATGGCTATAGTTCTATAACTTTGGTGGGGGCAATAATTTTTACTATGCCAGCGTGTAGCTTGTTTTTTTTGCTACATAGTAAAGGAGTTATTACAAAGAAATGGATTAATATTAATTGCATTTTATTTCTAATAGCAGCCATCGTGAATTATATTTTTTTTATGAGAAAAGTTATGCTTGCCCGTGATATAGAAGAATTTGAAAATATGACAAATAATGCATCAACGATATTCCTATCACTGATTCCTTTTATATTATTATCTAGTAAACGATGTATACAATGGGGAGGGCTATTGGTATGTTGGTACTTCTTGTTATTAGCAGTAAAGAGAGGTAACATTTTAGGTGCAATTATGCCGACATTCTGTTTCTTGTTATCTTTCAAAAGTGAAATAAGAAGAAGTCCATGGAAAATTGTCTCTATATCGTTTTTGGTTTTAGTTTCTGGTTATGTGATAGCTGATTGGATTAGCCAAAATGGTTATTTGAATGTAAAAATGACAAAAGCATTAGATGGAGATTATAGTGATAGAGATGTGATATATATGTATTTTATTGAATATTGGTTGAATAGCAATATTTTTTATGTTATCTTTGGACATGGATTCCATGCAACGGCGGAATTGAGCACTTTCCATTTGCCAGCACATAATGACTGGATAGAATCATTGTTCGATTATGGTATTATAGGGTTCTTATTTGAATTAAGTATATTTTTATCATTTATATCCCTTGCTAGAAAGAGGTCAAAATACCGATTAGTATTATTGAGTGTTTTTTTTATATGGTTAGAGAAATCAATGTTTTCGATGGGATATATGGATCCACTTAATGTATTCGTATATATGTCATTAGGAATTGTGTTGTCAGAAATGGCAATAGAATAAAAAAATAATCAGAGTGTGTATTATGAGCATTATGTAAATTAATTTCTATCATAATTTAAGCAATGAATATCTTAAATAAAATCAAACTGGCTTTTGAAAGCCCCAAGGCAGTACTTACTATTGTTTTGAATCGTATAGGGCCCCTTATAAAGAATGATGAATTATTTCTTCGTTTAAAATGGAAATTGAAAATGGGATATCCAATAAATTTAGATAATCCTCATACTTTCAATGAAAAACTTCAGTGGCTGAAACTACATGATCGCAAACCTATCTATGCAACCATGGTGGATAAATATGAGGCAAAGAAATACGTTGCGAATATAATTGGAGAGGAATACATAATCCCCACTCTTGCTGTATACGACAGAGTGGAAGATATAGACTTTGATGCCCTGCCAAATCAATTTGTACTGAAGTGTACTCATGATAGCGGAGGTTTAGTGATATGCAGAGACAAGAGCAAATTAGATAAGAAATCTGCAATAAAGAAACTTCGGAAATACCTTAAAAGAACATATTTCTGGCAAAACAGAGAATGGCCTTACAAGAATGTGAACCCTCGTATCATAGCTGAGCAGTATATGGAGGATAAAGGAACAAAAGAACTTCGTGACTATAAGTTCTTTTGCTTCAATGGGATTATGAAAGCTTTGTTTATAGCATCAGACAGGCAAACAGAGGGTGAAGAAACAAAGTTTGATTTTTTTGATGCCGATTTTCGTCATTTAGATATTAGAAATGGACATCCAAATGCCGATATGCCTCCTGCCAAACCTGAAACATTTGATAAGATGAAGAAGATGGCAGAAAAATTGTCGGAACACATACCGCATCTAAGAGTGGATTTCTACGAAGTGAACGGAAAAGCATATTTTGGGGAGTTGACATTCTCACACTGGAGTGGTATGAAGCTTTTTAATCCAGAGAAATGGGACATGGAGTTTGGTCAGTGGATAGCCCTCCCAGAAACTGATGGGGGGGGTAATTTATACCTGTCAGATGGAATCGTCTTGTATTTGCATTCGCTTCGAGAAGAAACGCCATCACTTACCGACTATAAATTCTACTGTTTTAACGGAGAAGCGAAATACCTTTACGTATCAGAGGGACTTGAAAACCACTCAACCGCAAAGATTAGCTTTTTGACATTGGATTGGAAGTTTGCTCCATTCTGCCGTTTTGACTATGCGCCATTCAAGGAATTACCTCCGAAACCTTCGAAATTTAACGAAATGATAAAAATAGCAGAACAATTATCAAAAGGACATACATTCCTTCGTGTGGATCTATATGAGATAAATAATCAGATATATTTTGGAGAGTTAACATTCCACCCTTGTAGTGGTATGATGCCTTTTAAGCCAAAAGAGTGGGATTTAAAGTTTGGAGAATTGGTAACTCTACCCAACAGAGTAAAAGATGCTATTTGAGATAGAGAAGATAAGATAAGGAATTAATGAAGATAAAAAGCTTACATATAATATGAACCATAATAAAAGGGTATTATGTCTCATTGATGGTTTGGGGTCTGGTGGAGCTCAAAGACAGTTGGTAGGATTGGCCGCTTTACTTAAGGATAAAGGTTATGATGTTCTTTTCGTGTGGTATCATAAATCAGAGTTCTATAAAAAATTCTTAGAAGATAATGGCGTTAATTTTGAACAGATACAAGCGAAAAATATTTTTCAGAAATTTTGGAGAGTAAGGAATGTTATATCTCGTTTTAGGCCTGATGCGATTATATCATATATAGATGGACCAAATATGGCAGCATGCTTTTTGAAGGCATTTGGATTAAAAAGTACTATCATAGTATCGGAACGAGCTGTACTTCAAAAAATCAATTCTTACCAGAAGAGAAAGTTTTTCCTTTACAGATGGGCAGATTACATAGTATCGAATGCCCAAGAACAAACAGATATCATTAACAGATTTTTTCCATCGTTACGAAATAAAACTGTAACAATAAGAAACTTTGTTGAAACTTCGGTATTTGTACCATCAGACATAATAAAAGACACGAATGAGATACAAATGTTGGTAGTGGGTAGAATGGCACCACAAAAAAACATTATCAGGTTTATGCGAGCAATCAAGAAAGTTCAAGAAGATGGAATCCAATTGCGTGTAAAATGGTTTGGTGGACAGTCTCCAGTACAGAAATCATATATAGAGAGTGTTATAACTGAGCATAAAAGAATGAGATTGGGTGAAAAATTTGTATTTATGCCTCCAATTCGTGAGATTATCCCAGAATATCAAGCATGTGATGTTTTTTGCCTTCCTTCGTTGTTTGAAGGATTCCCAAATGTTGTATGTGAGGCTATGAGTTGTGGTAAACCTATATTGTGTAGCAATGTAAATGACAATGCTATTCTTGTACACCATAGTGATAACGGCTTGCTTTTTGACCCTAAATCAATAGAGGATATGACGGATAAAATAAAAGAATTCTGCAAGTTGAGCAAAAAAGAACGTATAGAAATGGGAAATAAGAGCAGAAAGATAGCAAAGGATATTTTATCAGGCGAATCATTTGTTAATAAGTATATTAACTTAATTGAGAAATAAATGATATATAACTCCTTTGAATTCCTTGTCTGTTTTCCATTGATCTTCCTGCTATATTATTTGATACCTGCGAGGTTTCATAAAGGTAGGAATATCTTCCTTCTGATAATCAGCTATCTGTTATATTTGAATTGGAAACCAGTATATGCATTGATATTGCTTGGTGTAACGCTTGTAACATACTATAGTGCAAGACTCATTGAGACGAGTGAGAAGAAGAGGCTTATCGTATTTTTGGGAGGAACAATTTCTTTGTTCCCACTCCTGTTCTTTAAATACTTTAACTTCATTAATGAACAGGTCTATACAGTTTTGTCAGTTATTGGTCTTCGCTATGATATACAAGGGTTGAACTGGGCTATACCTATCGGAATTTCATTCTTTACTTTCCAAGCATTGGGATATCTGTTTGATGTGTACTATAAGAAGATAGAAGCAGAAAAGGATTTTCTAACTTATTCATTGTTTATATCATTCTTCCCTTCTATCGTATCAGGTCCTATCAACAAGGCTTCATTGATCATACCACAATTGAAGAACCTCCGTCCATATTTTGACTATCCCAAGGCCGTAAAAGGATTGAGGATGATACTATGGGGTATGTTTATGAAGGTCGTTGTGGCAGACAGAATGGGATTGTATGTAGATACTGTGTTGCCTAATTATATGAACTATACTGGTGTTACCTGTCTTGCAGCAAGTATTTTCTATACCATACAAATTTATGCAGACTTTGCAGGGTATTCGTTGATGGCTATCGGTGTAGGGAAAACATTAGGTTTTGAACTAACAGAGAACTTCCGCAGACCGTATTTTTCAGTAAGTGTGACGGATTTCTGGCGCAGATGGCATATATCTCTATCTACATGGCTGAAAGATTATGTTTATATTCCGATGGGAGGAAGCAGATGTTCTAAGTTGCGTAATTACTGGAATATATTTGTTACGTTTCTTGTGAGTGGTATATGGCATGGCGCTAACTGGACGTTTATTGTATGGGGTATTTGGCATGGATTGTTTCAAATAATAGAAAAGGCATTGGGCCAACAAAAATGTGATTATGCTTGGGGTGGCAAAAGTCTTAAGATTATAATTACATTCTTGTTGGTTAATTTCGCTTGGATATTCTTCCGCATGCCCACGCTTACAGACGCTTGTGGAGTGATATGCAGGATTTTTGATTTTAGTCTGCCAATGACATTCTTTTCAGATAGCATGACAACAATGTTCTTCATGATTTTTGGACTGTCGATTTTGTTTTTCAAAGATGTGATGGATGAATTCTTTCCTAAACAGATGCGAAGCATGGAGCAGATAAACATTCTGAGATGGGGAGCTTATGTCTTTATTCTCTCATCTATATTGTTGACTGGAGTTTTTGGAGCAGACCAGTTTATTTATGCTAATTTCTAATATAATACAGATGAAAAGATTTGTTATAAGACTGCTTGCCTTCCTGATGCTGATGTTAATAGTTGACAGAGGTGTTGGCTTAGGAATGAGATATATGCAAGAGCATGCAAAGGGAGGTTATATTGGACATCATAATAAGATAATAAATTCAAACGAGGATATACTAATATTTGGTTCCTCAAGGGCCATTCATCACTATAATCCGCAAATAATTGAGGATAGTCTTGGAATGAGTTGCTACAATTGTGGACAAGATGGCAATGGTATAATATTGTTTTATGGATGGTGGCAGTTAATGAAGGAAAAACATACTCCGAAACTTGTAATATATGATGTTAATCCTGGTTTTGACTTGCTACTAGGTGAAAGTAATCAGAAATATTTGGGTTGGTTGCGTAGCGAATATGAAGATAAAGATATAAAGCAAATATTCGAGGAAGTAGATTTTACGGAAAAGTATAAAATGCAGTCTATGATGTACCGTTATAATTCTAAGTTCCTGCAGAATATTGTTGATTATGTGCATCCAATCTTTAAGATTAAGAGTGATGGCTTCTTGCCTTTGAAGGGGGAAATGAATGAAATGAAAATCAAGAAAATGCAAAAGGAGTCAAAACAACCGAAAATAGACTCTCTAAAGCTTGAGTTGATAGAGAAACTTGTCGTTGACATAAAGAAGCATAACTCACGAGTAATATTTGTCGCATCGCCAGTTTGGTATGGAAAAGAGAATTCACAATTCGATGCACTATATAACATCTGTGGGGAATATGGTATTTCTTTTTATAATTATTCCAACAGCTTAAAATATGTCAGAAATAATTATTATTTCAAAGATGGAAGTCATTTGAATGCGAGAGGAGCAGATGAGTTTACGAAGGATATCGTAATGAAAATACGTTTAAGTGATAATTAATTTAAATGTAACATTGGTATGAATAAAATTACAAAAGCATTAAGAAATCCTAAGAAAATATTTAGTTGGGTATTAAAACTATTGTCGAAGTACATAACAGATGACAAACAGTATCTTTCATTAAGGTGGCGAATCGCTATGGGATATAGAATGTCGTGGGATAACCCCACGACATATAATGAGAAGCAACAATGGCTCAAATTATATGATAGGAATCCTCTTTATACGGTTATGGTAGATAAATTATTGGTAAAGCAATATGTTGCGCAGAAGATAGGTGAATCATATATTATTCCAACATTAGGTTCTTGGTCAAATGCTGAAGATGTTGATTTTGGTTTGTTGCCTGAACAGTTCGTTATAAAATGCAACCACAATTCTGGAACAGGTATGTATATATGTAAGGACAAATCTAAGATGAATGTCATGAAGGTCCGTAAAGGTCTGCGTAAAGGCATGCAAGAGAATTATTATTTAATAAATCGTGAATGGCCATACAAAAATGTTCCAAGGCGAATTATTGCAGAACAGTTTATGAAAGATGAAAAAGTGGGAGAACTTTTAGATTATAAATTCTTCTGTTCTGATGGCGAAGTGAAGGGTTTGTTTATCGCAACTGGTCGTTCAAAAGGAGAACATGCAGTATGTTTTGACTTTTATGACGCTGATTTTAATCATATTCCTGTAAGGCATGGGCATCCTAATGCAGAAATACGACCAGAAAAGCCTTCAAATTTTGAAGAAATGAAGCATGTGGCTTCTGTACTGTCAAAAGGAATTCCTAGTGTTCGCATAGATTTATACGAGATAAACGGAAGAGTATATTTTGGTGAAATGACTTTCAGTCATTGGGGTGGTTTTATGCCTTTTGATCCTATTGAATATGATACGATTTTTGGAGAATGGATAAAATTACCCCAAAAGACGCAAGAGTTAAAATGTCAAAGATAATTGTAAATACAGGAACACTTTCTGCAGGAGGCGCGGAACGTGTACTCTCGATACTTTCGAAACCATTGGCAGATGCTTTTGACGAAGTTCATTATGTGATGTGGCTGGATGCGAAGTATCCAGACATTTTTTATGACATAGATCCTCGTGTTAAAATTGTTAGATTGTCAAAGGAAAGTGGAGCCACCAATATATTGCAGCAAATGATATGGTTTCGCAGATATATAAAACGGGAGCATCCGGATGTGGTACTATCATTCATGGTAATGGTATGCTTTACAGTGACCATTGCATTGCTCCTCACTGGTATAAATCAGGTCGTGGCCGAGCGTAATGATCCTAACTTTTTTAGACCGAAATGGCTACGTCGTCTTATCAATTGGTCATACTTATCGTCAGACGTAAAGGGAATCATAATGCAAACGGAAAAAAATAAGATTTTTTTTTCGAATGGTAGATTACTTCGAAAAACTACGGTTATATATAATCCAATTGATATTGATGATACATATGTGGGGGCGGCAGTTAAACACAAGAAGGAAGACGTTATTGTAAGTGTGGGTAGACTGACAAATCAGAAACAGCAATGGGTATTGATAGAAGCATTTGCATTATTTCATAAGACGCATCCGTCTTATAAGCTCGTGATTTATGGCGAGGGAGAAAAACGAAAAGACCTTGAAGAACAAGTAGTATTATTAAAAATGAAGGAAAGTGTAATTCTGCCAGGTCGCTCAAAACAAGTAATCCGTGACATATTGCCTGCTAAGATGTTTGTGACAACCTCACTTTATGAGGGGATGAGTAATGCCCTGATAGAAGCGATGTGTGTTGGGCTACCATGCATTTCAACAAGTGTTAGTGGAGCAACAGACTTGATAAATGATGGAAAGAATGGTTTCTTGGTTGATGAGGGGGATGTAAAAAAAGTATTTGAAAAGATGTTGTTTATAGCTGATCACTCAGAAGAGGCAAATACGTTAGGATGCAATGCTTCGCAGGCTTATCATTTACTTTCTAGTGAGGTTATTTCTGGAGAATGGGTAAACTATCTCAAATCTATGATATGAAACGGGTTATTACATACGGAACATATGACTTGCTGCATCAAGGACATATTAACTTGTTGCGACGGGCAAAAGAACTTGGAGACTACCTGATAGTAGGTGTCACCAGTGACAGTTTTGACCGCGGTAGAGGGAAACTGAATGTACGCAATAACGTTTTGGAACGCGTTGAAGCTGTTAAAGCGACAGGATATGCTGATGAGGTAATTATTGAGGATTATCTCGGACAGAAGATTGATGACATACAGAAGTATGATGTTGACATCTTTGCAATTGGTAGTGATTGGGAAGGTAAGTTCGACTATTTGAATGAGTACTGCAAAGTTGTATATCTTCCCAGAACAGAGGGTATCTCATCTACGATGTTACGTGCAGAGAAACAGAGCGTCTATAGAATCGGTGTCATAGGTGGTGGACGAATAGCCCATCGTTTTGTGCCTGAAACGAAAGTGGTGAATGGGGCAGAGGTGGTAGCTGTCTTGAATCCTGATAAGGATAAGGCTGAGGCTTTTGCTAAAATTCACGGTATAGATGCTTATGCTGATTTTGATGACTTTATTGGGCAGGTGGATGTGGTATATATTGCTTCACCACACCTGACTCATTACGACTATATCAAACGGAGTTTGTTGGCTGGTAAACATGTTCTGTGTGAAATACCTTTTACGCTGAAGAAAGAGGAGGCTCTTGAATTATACAGGATAGCAGAAGAAAAAAACCTTGTGCTGATGGAGGCGAGTAAAACGGCCTATTGTCCTGCCTTTGGCCATATAGTGACATTGATTAAGAGTGGTATCATTGGTGAGGTTGTGGATGTAATGGCTTCATTAAGTAAGATGGTGGCTCCGCCAACACGTGAATTAGATGCTACACAAGCTGGCGGAGCAGTGACAGAGCATGCCCCTCTAACACTAATGGCGATAATTAAGCTCTTAGGCCTGGAATGGCATGATGTGAATTTTCACTCCAAACGTGAGAATGGTGTGGATATTTATACGAAAGGCGTAATCAATTATCCTCATGCAACATCTTCATTTACTCTTGGCATCGGAGTTAAGACTGAGGGAAATCTGGTGATTTCCGGTACCAAGGGGTATGTCTATGTGCCAGCCCCTTGGTGGCTTACCAGCTATTTTGAGGTGCGTTATGAAGACCAGACAAAGAACAAAAAATATTTTTATAGTTATGATGGCGAAGGCTTGCGCTATGAAATACAAGAATTCCTCTCTATGATTGTGAACAATCGTCGTAGCTGCTATAAACTTCGTCGTCGTGAGAGTGTGGCTATAGCAGAGATAATTGAGAAATATCGTAATGGAGAAAACGTAACAGAAATATAATATAGAATTTATGAAATATGCGGTAGTAACAGGTGGTACGTCTGGTATGGGGTTAGGCGTAGCAAAAATGTTAATAAGCAAGGGATACTATGTGTTTACCACATACGTAGGGCCAGAGTTTACCGAAAAGATGGAGAACTATGAGGCCCACCTTGTGGATCAGTCCAAGCGCGACGAGGTGTACGCCTTTATCAACTATGTGAAATTAAAAACAAATCATTTGGATTGCATCGTGTGCAATGCGGGAATGAGTATTCGCAAGTCATTCACTGATACAACCGATGCAGATTGGGATAAACAGATGGAGGTGGCCGTAAACTCTCATTACATTATGCTTAGAGAGTTCTTTCCAATTGTTCCTGCAGGTAGTCGCATTCTCTTCACAGGTTCACAGATGGCGGTACACCCACATGCTACCGTGCTTTCTTATGGCGTTACAAAATCAGCAGTATGCGCATTGGCCAAGAACCTTGTCAAAGAGTTTGAAGGAACGGGTACGACGGTTAATGCCATTATTCCAGGCTTTGTAGAAACCCCTTGGCAGAAAGAGAAACCAGAAGAAATCAAACAGAATATTTACAAAAAGACAGCTATTCATCGTTTCGCTACAATTGACGAGATTGTTGATGCATTTCGTTTCTGCATAGACAATCCGTTTGTTAACGGCAGTATGATAGAGGTGAATGGTGGGTATTGCTATAAATAGGATATGGCATCATTAAGTTTAATCAATAGGGTAAAATATTCGTCTTTCCTATATAATGCCTATTTCCATATTGGCTCAATAGGGGTGAGATTGATGAGATTGTTTGTTCGGAAAGACAAGAGCCTTATTGTATTTTCATCTTTCGGTGGTAGAAAGTATGATGATAGTCCCAAGTGCATTTATGAAGAAATGTTACGTGACCACCGGTTTGACAAGTATAGGATTGTATGGGCGTTTATGAATCCAGATGCTCATGACATTCCGAGAGGAGATAAAGTAAAGCTGGATACATGGGCTTATTATAAGACTTTATTGAAGGCGAGAGTATGGATTACTAATAGTACGATGGAGAGGGGACTTTCATTTAAAGGAGATAGTATATTCTATTATAATTCATGGCACGGAACGCCTATTAAGTTGATGGGAGGAGATATCAGAGAGGGAAATCAGTCCTTTGGTACTAAAGAAAAAAGGTGCCCTTATGATGTGTTCTGTGCACAGAGTGAATATGATTCTGATATATTTAAGAGAAGTTTTCATGTTCCAGATAGAGCAATGAAAATTATCGGACTGCCTCGTAATGACGAACTGATAAATAATGCAGGAGAAGAACGAAAAAATAGGATAAAGGCGCAGCTTGGCATTCCCAATGATAAAAGAGTAATACTTTATGCGCCTACATTCCGTGAATACTCTAAGGATGAGAATTTGAATTGTGTAATAGCACCTCCGATACATCTAAAGCGTTGGAAAGAAAGTTTGGGGCATAAGTTCGTTCTTATATTCCGTGCTCATTATGAGGTGGTGAAGGTTATGAATGTTGTTTCGGATGAGTTCGTAAAGGACGTGTCGGCATATCCTTCGCTAAATGATCTGATGATTGTGTCGGATGTGCTTATAAGTGATTATTCGAGTATGTTTTTCGACTATTCTGTTATGAGAAAACCTATGCTTTGCTTTGCATATGACTATGATAAATATGCGAAGGAGCGTGGTATGTACTTTGATATAAGGGAATGGTTGCCAAATGCAGATAACGAGGATGACTTGATAAAACTTATTCGGGATACAGATACGACAAAAGAGTGTGTTGCTACCAAGAAGTTTCAGGAGAATTTTGTCACAGAATATGGATCAGCATCTAAGAAATCTCTAGATATTATATATGATGCTATAAAATAATATGCCAAATAGAATAAAGATAATTCGTGCAACTACAGTTCCGATGTCTCTGGATGCCTTCTGCAATGGAATGCTGAAGGAGTTGTCACAGAAATATGAAGTGATAGGTATGGCGTCTCCTGGGAAAGAGCTAATGGCGGTTGCAGAGCGTGAAGGAGTGCGCACCATTGCAGTACCTATGGAGCGGCATATTTCGCTGAAACATGATCTGATTTCGCTATGTCGAATGATAAAAGTATTTCTAAAAGAGAAGCCAACGATGGTGCATAGCATGACTCCAAAAGCGGGATTGTTGTGTATGATTGCAGCTTGGTTATGTAGGGTACCTGTGCGTGTTCACACCTTCACTGGGCTGGTGTTTCCAACATCGACGGGACTGAAGCGTAGAGTCTTGATGGCCACAGACTGGTTAACATGTGCTTGTGCAACTCATATTATTCCAGAAGGTGAAGGAGTGAAGAATGATCTTCTTAATAATGGTATAACGAAGAAACCCATAAAAGTCCTTGGTTATGGCAATGTCAGGGGGGTGGATATGGAGTACTATCGAGTAAGTGAAGAGATAAGAGCGAAGAGTAAAGAATTAAAAAAACCAGAATCTTTTACTTTCCTTTTTGTGGGGCGTATTGTTGGTGACAAAGGAATCAATGAGTTGTGTGAGGCGTTTGAAAGATTAAAAGAAACGGAAAAATCTATCCGTCTGCTTTTGGTTGGACGATTTGAAGATGAACTCGATCCAGTTTCTGATAAAACGAGAGAAACGATTAATAATGATAGTAGCATAGAAGCGGTAGGACCAAAGTACGGTGATGAACTTCTTGCTTATTATGTTGCTGCGGATTGCTTCGTGTTCCCCAGTTATAGAGAAGGATTCCCCAATACGGTATTAGAAGCTGGAGCTATGGGAGTACCATCTATAGTGACGGACATCAATGGTTCTCGAGAGATTATTACTGAAGGAGAGAATGGTATTATTATTCAATCACATGATGCAGAAGCTTTGTTCCATGCTATGTTAAAAATGATGAGAGATAAGGATGCGCGTGAAAAGATGGCTGATAATGCCAGACAGATGATAGCATCGAGGTATGAACAGGGTTTTGTGAGGAAGTGCTTGTATGACTTTTATGATGAGATTATATCTAGAAAATAGTTGTATTACAAAGAAAAATATGTCTTAACTGCGCAAAATGGCAGATTTTAATGTGTACAAACTGTACAAAATGGCGAATAAATTATGCCAAACGCTAAATGTTCTACACATTTTATGAGGGAATGGTCTGCTGAGAAAACATATTAAATGTTTTTCTTCGTGAAGAAAAATAATTTATGTGTCTGATATTCTCAATGCTGAATGTGTATGTGCGCACTCAAGTGAAGTGTCGTGGCGGCAGGATGGACATGGTGGTGTCGATGCCAGATACCACATACGTGTTTGAACTGAAGACGGAAGGCACGGCGGAGCAGGCCCTGCAGCAGATTGACGAGAAAGACTATGCCCTGGCATACGAAACGGATGGCCGCAATGTGGTAAAGGTTGGAGTGAAGATGAATGCAGCCGACCGCACGATAGAGAATTGGGTGATATTTTGAATATAAAAGATTAGTATGGATTTTCAGTATCATATTTTTTCGCCTTACCGGGTGTGTCCTTTAGGGGCGCATGTGGATCATCAGCATGGCATCGTGACAGGCTTTGCCATAGACAAAGGGGTTGACCTGTGGTTTAATGTCAATGAAGGTCAAGGGCCATGGGGTGAGAACCATGTGCATTTAGAGTCGAGGACGTTTGAGGGCTTGGTGGATTTCGACATCGATGCACCCAGTCAGGTAAAGGTTGGGCATTGGGGTGACTATGCTCGTGGAGCGAAGTATGCTCTAAGGAAGCGCTTTGAACTGAAGCGCGGCATAGAAGGAGTTATCCAAGGTTCTTTGCCTATCGGTGGATTGTCAAGCAGTGCGGCGGTGTTGGTGGCATACGTGATGGCTTTCGCCAAGGCTAATGACATTACACTGCAACCTTTTGAAGTGGTGAAGATTGCTTCTGAGGCGGAACGTGAATACATAGGGTTGAACAACGGACTGCTGGATCAGGCCTCCATCGTATTGGGCAAGAAGGATGGCCTGCTGTTCCTTGATTGTGATTCTGATGAATACCGTATAATAAAACGCAATCCCAACATTGCTGATTTTGAGATAGGTATATTCTTCTCTGGACTGACACGCTCGCTTGTGAACAGCGACTATAACCTCCGCGTATATGAGTGCAAGACTGCTGCATGGAATATGCTTGCATATATGGAGCAGCCACTGAAAACCTTTGATAAGACATTCCTGCGCGACATTCCGTATGATACATATACCAAGACACGGGAGCGGATGCCGCAGCGTTTTGCACGTCGTGCAGAGCATTTCTACACGGAGTATCGTCGCGTGAGGCAGGGAGTGACGGCTTGGGAAACGGGAAACATGGAACTGTTTGGCAAGTTATGTTTTGACAGCTGCGAATCGAGCATCCACAACTATGAGTGCGGCTCACTTGAGTTGATAGCCATATACAATATCATGCGCAGCCTGCCAGGTGTCTATGGGGGGCGGTTCTCTGGTGCAGGTTTCAAGGGGGCGTGCATCGCCTTGGTCGATCCTGACTGTAAGGAGAGCATAGAGAAGGAACTGACGGCACGATACTTGGAGCAGTTCCCGGAATACGAAAAGACGTTCCAGGTTCATTGGGTAAAACCTGATGATGGAGCAAGATTTATAAACGAACACGAATAACACTAATCTAACGAATAATTATAAATTCGAGTGATTTGTGTTAAAGAAATAAACGAACACGAATAGCACTAATCTAACGAATAATAAAGATTAGGGGGATTCGAGGGAAAGTGTTAGAAAATAAACGAACACGAATAGCACTAATCTAACGAATAATAAAGATTTGGGGGATTCGAGGGAAAGTGTTAGAAAATAAACGAACACGAATAGCACTAATTTAACGAATAATAAAGATTAGGGGGATTCGAGGGAAAGTGTTAGAAAATAAACGAACACGAATAGCACTGATCTAACGAATAATTATAAATTCGAGTGATTCGTGTTAAAGAAATAAACAAACACGAATAGCACTAATCTAACGAATGACAATGATTCGGGTGATTCGAGGGATTCGTGTTCAAAAACAAATCAAATATGATAGTTTACAAAGAAGAGGCATATCTGATAATGGGAGCAGCGTTCAAGGTGTACAATAACCTTAGACATGGATTTCTTGAAGCGGTTTATCAAGAGGCTTTGGAAATCGAATTCCAGAAACAAGGTATTCCTTATGAACGAGAGAAAGAACTGAAGATTCAGTATGATGGCATTGAACTTAAGCAAACCTACAAAGCAGATTTTGTCTGTTTTGGGAAGATTATTGTAGAACTGAAGGCGGTAAGCGCGTTAGATGACACTCACCGTTCTCAGGTTTACAATTATCTTCATGCCACCAACTATAAGTTGGGACTTTTGCTTAATTTCGGATGTCCCGACGAATTAGAATACGAACGAAAAGTATTGTAACAAAACGAACACGAATAGCACTAATCTAACGAATAATTATAAATTCGAGTGATTCGAGTGATTTGTGTTCATAAATTAAGGTCATTATGAAAAACATAGTAATAGCGGCGGGATACGCCACAAGATTGGGAGAGTTGACAAAGAACTTCCCGAAACCATTGCTCAAAATAGGTGATAACACAATCCTTGGACGTATGCTCGATGATATTGACAAGATTCCAGAGATAGACGAGCATATCATCATCACTAACCATAAGTTTGCCGGTATCTTTGAAGAGTGGGCTAAGACGAACACTAATCTCACGGATGGTAAGTTATACGAACACGAATCTCACAAATCAAACGAATATTCGTGCAATTCGAGTCATTCGTGTTCAAAATATAAGAAGCCGATAACCATTGTGGATGATGGTACAGAGACAAATGAGACTCGCCTCGGTGCTGTGTGCGATTTGCTGTTTGCAATGGACAAACTCCATATAGATGATGACCTCTTGGTGGTGGCTGCGGACAACTTGCTTTTCTTCTCCTTTCAGGAGTTTGTGGACTTTGCCAAGGAGAAAGGCACGTCATGCATAATGTGTCATGAGCAACCTTCTATAGAAAAACTTCAGCGCACTGGCGTCATCGTCATTGATGAGAACAATAAAGTTCTTAACATGGAAGAGAAACCTCAGTGCCCTAAAACACATTGGGCTGTACCACCTTTCTATATCTATCTGAAACAAGACCTTGAGCTCATTCGCCACTCCGTAGAGAATGGATGTGGCAAGGATGCACCGGGCAACCTTGCCCACTATATGGTGGAGCATACCGATATGCATGCATGGCACATGACAGGTGGACGTTTTGACATCGGTTCTATTGATACCTATAAGGAAGCCGTGGAGAAATATGGCAACCAGTAAAGACTTATTCTGTTCCATTCTCCGTGAGGCTCTGTGGCAGCGTGGGGAGAACTTGCCGAAGACTCTTTCCAAGGAGACTGGGGAGAGTCTGCTTGACCTTGCGGAACAGCAGACGGTGACGGGAATGATTGCGGATGTTGTGTTGCATAATGGAGTGGAACTTCCAGAAGATGCCTATTATGATATGGTAGGCATACATATACAAATGGAAGACAGGAACAGACTGGTGAACAATGGCGTGAGGGAACTTGTTGAGTTGCTGGATGGGAAGAATATAGATTATGTGATGGTGAAGGGACAAACAGTGGCCTCATACTATCCCAATCCAGTGATGCGAGTGCCGGGTGACATAGATTATTATTGTGACAAAGAAAACTTCCAAAGGTCAGTGCAGGCGGTCAAGGATGCATGGAATGTGGAGTTCGAAATGAACAATTCTGACAAGCATGTTCATTATAATTATAAAGACATTGCGTATGAAGGGCATTTCGCTTTAGTTTCTTTATACAACAAAAAGAGGAATGATTATTGGCAACAGTTGTTGGATAATGACGAAGGAACGACGGCGAATGTTGAAGAATGCACTGTAAGGACTCTTTCTCCTACCATGCATATGCTTTATATATTCCTGCATCTTTATCATCATCTGTTGGCTTTAGGCATAGGACTGCGACAGTTTTGCGACATGGCAGTGATGCTTCATTATGCAAAGGATGATATTGATATGGATGCGCTGCGTTTCCATCTGAAAACATTTGGAATGGAGCGGGCATATCGTGCCTGTGGCAGTATTCTCGTGGATTATCTCGGATTGCCGGAGAAAGAGCTTGGCTACACATTGTTAGACAGTGATCGCCGTTATGGCAAGAGAATCCTTGATGTGGTGTTCTACCGTGGGAACATGGGGCATAGCAACAAACGTAATGGCTTCAAGGGCTGGAAGCACAAGGTGGAAGCTGCAGCCATCAAACTATCACATTTTGTGAAATTCGCACCACTGGCTCCTGATTATAGTTGTTGTTGGTTATGGCGTGAAGTTAAAAAGATATGAGTGACCATGTTATATAAATTAGCACATATAATAAGAGATAAATTTAGCTGGCTTTGGGATATAATAGAATGTCTGAATGGAGTTCTATTCGCTCTGAGGTACGGAAAGAAACTAGAGAACATTGATTTTAAGAATATCCCAGAAGGATATGAAGTAACTCCTATTAATGCCATAGAAACAAAACGAATGGTGGAATTTTTCGCATGTCAACCCGAAGATGCATTCAAGTTCTTCCATCCTCATGGCTTTGATGAAAAAAGTATAAAGAAACTTCAAAAAAACAAGGCGTTCCTCGGTTATGTCCTGTTGGACAAATTAAATAATAAAATAGCTGGGTATTGCTTCAATAGATGTTTCTTTCATGGTCAGGGTTTTCGTGGAAGGATGGTTGATATTGAATGTCGAGGAAAAGGACTTGGTACAGCTATGAACAAGCTGTTAAATGAAGTTGGCTTTGGCATTGGCGTGCGACTATTTGAAACCGTATCCAAAGACAATGTAGCATCATATAAGTCAGCCCTTTCAGCCAGCAATGTCAGAGTGGTAAAAGAACTTCCAAATAACGAATTATATTTAGAGATAATAAAAGAATAGGATATGATACTAAAATACATATTTGACAGGGTTGTCTCACTGGTGGGACTGTTGTTTCTATGGCCTGTATTGCTGATTATTGCGATAATGGTTAAGATAAAGATGCCGGGAGGACCTGCGTTCTTCGTACAGAAACGTGTGGGGAAGGATGGGAAGTTGTTCAATTGCCACAAGTTCCGGACGATGCGGGTGCAATCTCACACAGAAAGCACAGATAACACAGAAAAGGCTAAGGCGAACACGAATGACACGAATGGCACGAATGCCTCGACTGGATGGTCAACGGTGTCGGTGGCAGGGGACAGTCGCATAACCCCCTTTGGTGCTACACTGCGTCACTATAAGCTCGATGAACTGCCGGGATTATGGGATGTACTGATTGGCAATATGAGTTTTGTAGGTCCACGACCAGATGTGCCTGGGTATGCGGATGAATTGCAAGGTGATGATAGGGATGTGCTGAAACTGCGTCCCGGCATCACCGGACCAGCAACGCTGAAATACAGGCTTGAAGACGAGATGATCTCGGAGTATGTAGCTCAGAAGCAGTCAGCGGGGGATACCCGACCTATGCAGGAGATTGCAGTGGAGTATAATGACAACGTGATTTACCCTGACAAGGTCCGCCTAAACTGCTATTACTACCGCCACTATTCATTCATCAAGGACATCAAAATGATATTCTGCACCGTACTCGGTAAGAATATGGAGTATGCAGGGGAGGTGATTTAGTTTGCAGTTTGCGTCTTACGGTATAAATGGGTTGAAAATGGGGAAATAGATAGGGGGCAGTTGATGTAGTTATGATTGCTTCGCAAGAAATCCTTTAAAATCTAAATAAAAATCTTTAGGTAGAAATATTTCTGGGCGTAGCCCAAGAATTATGATTTGGATTATTTTGGGATTTCTAACCGAAGGTTATCATAAATGGAATAAGATGTGGTTATTAATGCTTCGCAAGAAGTCTTTTAAGAATTTAATATAAATCGAACAAAAACGATAAACAGTAAACAAATATGTCTGAAAGAAAGAGAATTTACCTTTGCCTTGCCCACATGAGCGAGGACGGAATGGAACAGAAATATGTCAAGGAGGCTTTTGACACTAACTGGGTGGTGCCTCTCGGACCTAATGTCAACGGATTTGAGAAGGACCTCGAGGAGTTTGTGAACACGAATCCCACGAATGACACGAATCTTTCAAAGAGGGTCGTGGCGCTGAGCGCTGGTACTGCAGCTGTGCACTTGGCACTTATAGCATGTGGAGTGGGACCTGGTGACGAGGTGATGGTGCAGAGCTTTACGTTCTGTGCTTCATCTAATCCTGTAGCTTATCTCGGAGCTACACCTGTGTTCGTAGATTCAGAAAAGGACACATGGAATATGGATCCCGACTTGCTGGAGGAGGCTATTAAAGACAGGATTGCCAAGACTGGCAAGACTCCAAAGGCTATCGTGCCGGTGGCACTCTATGGTATGCCATATAAGGCTGACAAGATTATGGAGATTGCGAACAAGTATGGCATTCCCGTTATAGAGGATGCTGCTGAGGGCTTTGGTTCAAAGTATAAAGGTCAGATGCTGGGTACCTTTGGTAAGTACGGAGTGCTGTCATTCAACGGCAACAAGATGATTACTACTTCTGGAGGTGGTGCGTTGATTACAGAGGATGAAGAGCATTGGCGTGAAATAATGATGTACGCTACCCAGTATCGTGAGAGCTATCCTTACTATCAGCATGAGAAGATAGGTTATAACTATCGTATGAGCAATGTATGTGCAGGTATCGGTAGAGGACAGATGACAGTGGTTAATGACCATATAGCACACCACAAGCATGTGCAGGCTCTTTATGAGGAACTGCTGGCTGATGTGAAGGGTATTACTGTGCATAGCCAGCCAAAAGTCTCCCCTGCTGGGGGAGATATAGAGGGGGCTCCCGTTTATGATTCCAATTACTGGCTCTGCACCATCACTATCGATGAGGATGTGAAGGTAAAGGGTCAGGAGAATGCTTATAAGACCGTTGTGACAGGAGCCGTTGGCGGTGCGGCAGGAGTCATACACGCAGCAGACTCTGCTCATACCGACTGCGAGCCAAACGCTAATGTGGAGGCTCTTCGCGTATGTCTTGACCAGGCACAGATTGAGGCACGTCCCGTATGGAAGCCCATGCACAAGCAACCGGTGTACTGTCGTACAAGTGAAAATGGAGAATTGAAAATTGAAAATTTACCTGGCGGAGTGATTTGTCAGACCTCGGCATCAAGTGTGGCTTATATCAACGGTGTGAGTGAGGCGATTTTCAAGAAAGGTATGTGTCTGCCATCTGGACCATGTGTAAGCGATGATGATGTTAGATATATAGTGGATACGCTCAAGGGCGCAATGGTGGAATGATGTAGAAATTATTACTGTCCGGTAAATACAATATGGAGAAATCCCCACATCGGTTCTGGAAACGGAACAGATGTGGGGATTTTCTCTTGGTTTGGAGCTTATTTTGTTCTGTATTGTTGCAATCCTCTTGTCAATCACTTTGTCCTGTGATATTTCTTTGCAGGATATCTTTCAGTTGCCCTATGTAATAAAAAGGAATGTTTATCAGTCGGTACGGACGACCTTCTGGGGCTGGGGTGGTGACATCCTGTACGGAATATTCGCCACTCCAGAAACGTACTGCTGTGACAGGACGGGTAGCAGTGTTGACAAAACTATGGAGTGAGCGCAAATGTGAGTTTGTACCCGCTTTTACTTCGATGGGTACAATCTGGCTCTGTGTCTGCCAGATGAAGTCTATTTCCGCCGTCGTGCCTTTTTTGTCTCGCACCCAGAAGAATTGTTTTTCCTTATATTGTCTGTCGAGCAGTATTCTCAGCTCCTGTGCCACTATCTGTTCGGCGGCCCTCCCCCTCCACGTGTCGAGCAGGTCTTTGTTCTGCAAGTATTCTATCTGGATGTCAGCGACAAAGTTTGTGACTCCGCTGTCAACCATAATCAGTTTTGGTGAACGTCTCTTAGAAGGTATGGCAGGTATGTCTGTTGAGGTGACAGGATAGTCGAGAGAAAGGATATATGCCTTTTCCAAGCAGTCCATCGCTTCGTGTATCTGCGTACTTGTATAAGTGCTATTTCCAAAGTTTGCAAAAGTGATGGCTTCTGCTGCAGAAAACCATGCCGTATCGAGGATATGGCGTATGATGCGCACCTGCTCCTCGTTTTTGGCATATCTTTCCACATCCTCGTTGTAGCCCATTAGTAGAGAGTTGAAGATGGGCGAGAGTCGTTCAATGTCGTGGTTCTCGGCATATTCGGCCACGGCCTCGGGCATTCCTCCGATCAGCGCATAGCGGTTAAAGACGCTGATAAGTTTTTCATGCATGACTGCAGGCACTTTCACATCTTTAACTAGTACAGCCCATTCCTTTCCTTCCGTAGCATTAAGGTATTCTACAAAAGAGAAAGGTCGCAGGTTGAGATATTCTACCCTGGCGACAGGGAAAGAAACGTGCTTCTTTAAAAGACTCTGCAATCGACTTCCTGCAGTTATGACGTATAGCCACGGCATTTTTTCGTAGAAATAGCGTAGCAGGCCAACGGCCTTTGGCTCTTCTTGTATCTCGTCGATAAACAGCAGCATGCGTTTGTTGGAATCTGAAATTTTGTGGTCTCGCAGACAGAGGTATTGCCATATTTCCTGCACGTTGTCTGTGTGTTGAAAGACGGAGGCATCGTCTGACAGCTCAAGGTTGACCTCGATGAATACATCGAATTCACGACCGAACTCCCTAACGAGGGTACTTTTTCCTACTTGTCTTGCTCCTCTTATAACGAGTGGTTTGCGTGGCGACTTCTTGCTCCACTGCCTCAATTGTGTTATCAGCTCTCTTTCGTACATAATGACATTATAAGTTTATTCGCTGTTTCTGCCTGCAAAGTTACTATAATTTTCTAAAACATAGGCAACTTTTGGTGAAAATCTTTCTAAAACATAGGCATTTTGATCTAATAACTTGCTAAAGTATAGGCATTAGCCCAGACTTTGTACCAGGTCCATATGTCAGTGATGTTAGATATATCGTTGCTGCTATAAAGGAAAATGTCCTATCCTGACGGTTTGTCCTATATCTCCACTTTATCGTGCCTGTACTTAGCGTAGCATTGTTGGCGGAAGCTTATATTGTCCTACTCTTTGAATGACTGCGCGATTCTCGCATTAACCGTTGTTCCTTTGCTACTTAAAAGTCATAAAACGTAAAGATTTACATTGCTTTACGTGATTTTGTAACATAATTTTGCCAAATGCAAGGTGAATTGTAATTTTTATCGGAAAAAAGGAGAAAGTTTGCGGAATTATTAGTACCTTTGCAGTTGAATGGCATTCGTCGGGCATGATATCTGCTTTCAGCGAATACGTTTGCGTTTGCTCAGTTGCAAACGACCTTGCTTTTTCCATTCCATGGAATTACTTTACTAACATAAAAAAATATGAAATCTGAAACCAAGAACAAGAACTTTTTTGCGCGGATGGCAGTGATGCTAATCGCGCTGATGCTCACCTCGGCTACGGTGCAGGCTACGACGTACATCAAGGATGTAATGCTTATCGGCGGCAGCGAAAGCGAGGTGAACTTGCTGAAGACAACCTACCAGGATCAGGGTTGGACGGTCATCAACCAGAACCTGAACGCAGGGTGCGGCAGTAGCAGTGACCATATCTATCTGCTCTGCAAGTATGACACCAGCAATGGTGCCAACTTCGGTTACATTAGTGACTTGTACATCAGTACCTCCAGAGGCACGGCACCCGACACTCGTACCGTGAACAACCGCACCTTCTATCTGGTGACTTACGACGGCGGCAGCCACTTCGAGGAGAAGAAGGGCGACCTGAACAGCAATGCGGGTGGTGATGATATTCATCTCTACTATACCAGGACACCAGCCACCAGCAATACTTTCCTTTCCAGCATCTCTTTTACTACGACGAAAAACAGCGGAAATGGTGCCTTGGGCAGTGATAACAACGGATGGGGCACGGGCTACGACCTGAACAGCGATGCCGGCGGCGACTATATCTATCTGCACGCCACCACCGCCACTGCCATCACCTATACCGTCACCATACAACCGGGCATCGGGCTGATATCCAACGAGCCGCCAAGCAGTCGCTCCTCTGACAATCCCACCTACATCGCCGCCTCGAAGTCAGCTGCGCAAAACCTGCAGTTCTACAACGATAACGGCTCTATCGGCTTCTATCTCAGCGAATACTACGATCCCTTTTCCTCCAATCAGAAGGACGGCTACACCTTCCTCGGATGGAACTTCGACAGCAGTGAGGGAGCCTACCATGCGCTCACCGCCACACAGACCACATACACCGCACAGCGGTACGGCTGGCTGCACGACGGAGCCACCATCACCGGTGTGGAATGTTCTGACTTTTCAAAGAATACAGTCACCTATACCACCATTCCTGCCACCATCGACGGCACGGAAATAACGGGTATAAATATCACGTATGACAACACTATTGCAGACAACCTGCCCCGTCTCCAGTCGCTCTCTATGCCTACCGTCGGCAATGTGTCTGGCACGCCATTCAAAAATTGCACATACTTGACGGACATTCACATCACTAACATCTCCCATACCAGCGTGTCCTTTGATGACCTCTCAGTGGCATATCTTCCCAACCAACTGACTGTCTGGTGCTATAACGCCACCATGCCCGAGGACTTCCACTATCAGGTCTATCAGTGCTCGCCCGGCGTCATGTTCGTCTTTAAAGGTGGCGATTACTGCGGATGGTGCGGAGACGACAGCGGGGTTGACAGACTCTGCTGGACTATGAAAAACCAAGAGATTACCATATACTGTTGCGACGACAGCTATAAGGATCCGATATTTGCTCCGTATCAGATAGTCAACAGTCACCCCTGGAGCAGAGCCTATGCCTCGTTACCCGAAAAGGTCTATCTTAGCCCCGCCGTCAAGGGCATCGGTGCCGAGACCTTCAAGAATAACAGTAACCTTGCCGAACTCTATTATGAGGGCACCAAGGCTGAGTGGGATGCAGTGACGAAAGGCACTGACTGGAATAGCGGCGTGGCTTCGAACTTCAAGGAATACTGGCGCTGTACCGTTGCCTTCGATACCAACGGCCGTGGCACTGCCCCCCAGGCACAAACGGAATTATGGAGAGATCAGGACAGGGCTGTCAAGCCTTCCGTCGCCACTGACGAGGGCTACGAGGTGGCAGGATGGTACATCGATGCTGACTGCACCACGCGGTGGGACTTCAATACAATTGTTACCGCCGATACTACACTTTACGCAAAATGGGGTGAACCGATACACAACAGCAGCGACAACGACCTGACAGCATGGGACGATGAGATGCGTGACGTCACACTCGACGGACGCACACTCTACTGCGACAACAGTTGGAACACCCTCTGCCTGCCGTTCTCACTCAACAGCCTCGCTGGCACTCCTCTTGAAGGCTTCACAGTGATGGAACTCGACACGGAGGCAGAGCACAAAGGCCACATGACAGGCCTCGACAACGGTACGCTCTACCTGAACTTCAAGAAGGCTACCAGTATTCAGGCAGGAAAGCCATATATCGTGAAAAAGGCTGCACCGGCTTTCAGCTACAATGGCATCAGTGCTCCAAGATATGATTGGGATTGGCTGAGAAAAAGTGATCCTGAAAATATGTTTGATGGAGATAACGAGAGCATGTGGGATGCAGATGAAAGACAAAATCCTAGACCTTGGAACATCGTGTTTAATACCTCTATCCCTGTTTTGACTATAGGCTATACTATAGTTCCTGCCAGGGAGGTTGGACCATATATATGGACACTGTATGCCAAACTGAATGAATCTGACGAATGGATTACCATTGATAGTCAGGATAAATACGAATTTATAAGCCCAGGGGATTATTCTAGTGCTTATTTTAGCATTGCCCCAAGCAAACAGGGCTATTACAAGTATTTTCGTTTAGAGATAGCTGCTGGGTTTCACACCGAGTACACGAAAATTCACGAACTGTCCATCCAAAACCAGGAACTAATCACCAGCCCGCTGTTCTATGACGTCACTATCAGCAGCGACGCGCCGACACCAGTCACCAGCGCTGACGGCACGCTGAGTTTCGTGGGCAGCTACAGCCCCATAAACCTGGCTGCCAATGATGTGACGAAGCTCTACCTCGGCGCCTCAAACATGCTGTACTATCCAAGTGTGGCAAAGAAGATTGGTGCCTGCCGCGCCATATTCTCGGTTGCCCCTGGCACCGCTAATCTGGCACGAGCTTGTGTGTTGAACTTTATCGACGAGGAAGAAGGCGAGGAAGAGGCAACGGAGATTCGCGGGATTACCACATCCGAGTCGTTTCACGCAGTGAAGGAAAGCGGCAACATGTGGTATGACCTCAACGGAAGTGAACTCAACGACAAGCCCACTAAGAGCGGCGTATATATCAATAACGGCAAAAAGATTTTAATCAAATAGGAGGACTGCTAAATGAAGAAAGAATATATCAAGCCAGTGCAGCGCTTCGTGGTGTTGCATCGACGCGCACATCTGCTGCAATCCAGCAGCTTGGTGGACGATGTCAGCACGGACGTTGACAATAATAACGATGATAACGACGACTTCCACTGGGGAGGCGCAGGTGACGTTGAAGGAAGATAATACACATAAAAAATGGCTGACTCCAGTTGCGTGAGTCAGCCATTTTTTGTTAAGTCTTTATGTTATTTGAATATTCCGTCTTATTTTGACCGCACGTTGATATAGCCGTGACGGTAGGCGTAGAGCAATTCGCGGAGGTCTTCAATCTGTTTCTTAAGTTCCTTGCCGCGGTCGGTGTCTTCCACATGAAGGCGGTGACCGGTGGTGGCTACTATCTGTGTTGACGACTTGATGTCGCGGCCTTCGCGTATGGCATCCTCGACGTTGGTGAACGGCTCGTGCTGAACCAGCTCAAACTCACGGCTGTGATATACCAGCGTATATCCGGCAATGCCGGTTTCCTTGTGATATGGTTCTGCAAATCCTCCATCGATCACCATCAGTTTGCCGTTGGCCTTTATGGGTGTCTCGCCTTTCTTCACATGAACGGGAACGTGGCCGTTGATGATGTGGCGGTTTGGTCCCGTTACGCCGAAGGCATCGAGTACGGTGTCGGCCATGGTTTCGGCGGTTTCCTCCTTGTCGCGCAGTTTGAAATACCAGCCCTTTTCCTCTATGTGAGTCTCTTTCTCGGCTATGAAATAACGCTCGAAGGTAGCCATCTTGGACTTGTCGAAGAGGCTTGAGTCCTTGCCGCACCACAGATAAAGGAAATAGTCGCGGGCATATCGTTTCTCTTCTGCCGGTGTGTCGTTGGCAAAGGCAGAGCGTACCATCATGCCGGTGCGCTTGAGCAGCAGGCGTCCGGAGCATTTCACGTCGGGCATCAGCTCCACCTCGCGCAGCGAACCGTCCTCGTTGAGTGGTATTGAGGCGTGGAACAGGAGATTGTTGTTGTATATGGCATACATACATCCGTGTGTGAGCAGTGTGCGTATGTGGCGCTGCAGTTTTTCGGAGACACGGAAGGAATGGTGCAGCTTCTGCATGAGCAGCCTCTCTTCCTCGGTGAAGGCACAGGGGTCGGAGGGAGAGACCGTCGGGAAGTTGCTGTCAAGCATATTGTATTGCTTGCCGTCAACGTTGCATGTTTTGTTGCTGAAGTCGATATGCTCAAGCATCAGCCTGTCGTCCATGTGCCATGTCGGGTTGCGCTTTATTATCTCAGCCTCGGCCTTGAACTGCAGTATTGTTATTGCCTTGTGCATCATGGCCATAAGGCGCAGCGTTTTCTGGTCGAAGCGGTCGCTGTTCTCTGCATTGAGAATCGGTTGGAACGCCTCGCACGGGTCTTCGCCGTATGTCTCCATGGCAAAGGTGGCAAGCGGCATGAGGTTGATGCCGTAGCCGTCTTCGAGAGTGAGCAGGTTGGCATAGCGCAGTGACAGACGTATGACATTGCAGATGCAGGCATCGTTGCCGGCGCAGGCTCCCATCCACAGTACGTCGTGGTTGCCCCACTGTATGTCCCATGAGTGATACTCGCTCAGCTTGTCCATGATGATATGGGCACCCGGACCACGGTCATACACATCGCCGAGGATGTGAAGCTGGTCGATGGCAAGACGCTGTATCACGTTGGCAAGGGCCGTAATGAAATTGTCGGCACTGTCAGTGGATATTATGGTGTCGATGATGACGTTGACGTATGCGGCCTTGTTGGCTTCCTCGGTGCGTGTGTGCAGCAATTCTTCAAGGATATAGCTGTATTCCTGTGGCAGCGACTTGCGCACTTTGGAACGTGTGTATTTTGAACTTACAACCCTGAATACCTTGACAAGCTGGTGGAGGGTCATGCGGTACCATTCTTCAAGTTCTGTTTCCTGAGCCTTGACGAGTTCCAGTTTCTGTTCCGGGTAGTATATCAGTGTGCAGAGTTCTTTCTTTGCGGTGTTGGGCATGTATTCGCCGAATATCTCGTCCACCTTCTGCGATATTCGTCCGGATGCGTTCTTTAATACATGCAGGAAAGCCTCGTGTTCGCCGTGTATGTCGGCGAGGAAGTGTTCGGTGCCTTTCGGCAGGTTGAGAATGGCGGATAGGTTGATTATTTCCGTTGACGCCGCTGCAACGTTAGGAAAAGACTTTGCCAGCAGTTGCAGGTAGTGTATGTCGCGTTCTATGTTGTATTTCATCTTCAGTAAATGTCAAAACCTTTTGGCAGGTTGTAATACTTGCCGAGTTTCTTTTGCAGTTTCTTCGTGAATCCTGCCAGTTTCTGGTGATCCAGCTCGTTTGCTGCGATGTCTTCGTCGAAGTCAATGTTGCGGAAGAGATTGTATAACTCGCTCCATTGTTTCAGTGTCAGCCGTTTCAGTTTTGTCTGCTTTGCTGCGGCAATCAGCTTTACCGCCTCCATTTCTTTAGGATGGCTTTGGTCAATGGACTGTTTCTTCAATCGCATATCAGTATTGTATAATGATATGCGTTTCTTCGCTTTCTTGTTTTTGTAGCGAGGCAGCGCAGCCACATTGAGTACGGGTGGCATGGGGATGGCAGCCTTCTTGGTGCCTTCCACCAGCAGGTCGATGGCATCCTCGTCGTATGCGTAGAGATATATCCTGCGGTATGACAGGCCTTCGGTTACGTTAATCTCCACCGGTGTTGCCTCCTTCGTGATGGCGTTGTTTACAGCATCTCTGACAAACTGTTTCTCCTCATGTGTGATATAGTTCAGGTATGAGGAGTCGAGCGCTTTGCGGTAGATTGACATGATAGCCTCTCCCTGTTCCTGAACATTGTCGGCAGGAAGTGTCTCTATGCGGCTTTTCAGCTTGAGGTTGAGAATGTCTGTGCGTTCCTGTTCAGATACTGCCACAACAGTGGTGCAGCTGCGCACCATCCATGCCTGATACATGGCGAGGCGTGGCAACTTGTCTTTCCAGAATGAGGTGTTGAGGTTGAATGTTGACAGTCCGCCCATCGGCGATACGATGGTGACGATTTTGCGTGAGCGTGCCTGTTTCTCCACTATGGCGGCGGTGCTGTCCCATGAGCCATACACATGCACGATGTCAGGTGTGAGGCTTTTCAGCAGGCGCTTGGCCTGTCTGCCCTGTGCATAGGTGCGTATGGGGTATATGGCTTTATTGTATGTAAGGTAATGTACGGTGATGCCATACTGTTCCTGCATGGCCTGCACCATAGTGTCAGGCAATGGCACCACAGTCAGCAGGTGACACTCGGTCACCTTTGTCGTGGATACCATGATAGACTTCACCAATGAGGTGGCCTCACTCGTGGTGTCAGAGAAATCGCGTATGTAATGAACTACTCGCAATGTCTAAGGGTGGGCTTTATGAATTCCCACTATATTAAAGCTTGTGTGTTATGAAGTCGTTTTTGTCTGCGAAGATGTAACTGAGTCGCAGGAACATGTTGCGGATGCTGATGGTCCATTCCATCGTGATGGCAGAAAGCGGGCCCACTGAATCGAAATAATCCAGTTTGCTGCTATAGATGAACATCCTTTCTATCAGTGATATCAGCCATGCCAGTGCAGCTCCGCCCAGCAGTGCCATACCATCGTATTGCATGAGTGGCATGGAAGGCAGTATGTCTGCCAAAGGCAGGACGTCGGGCATCATTGTGGCTGTAGTCAGTAAACCACCGCATATCACTGCTATCAGTGACAGTATGTTGAACATGTGCATGGTGAAGAGGTCGAGCTTGTACAGCGACTTGAATCCTCCGGCACGCTGCAGGCTTTTCAGTGCATCGATGGCGAAAAGACGTTTCATCTTGATGTACTCCTCTGACGGTCCCGGCTGTTCCATGCGGGCCTCTGGCTCAATGGCTATGGCGCATTTTCCTTCTTTGGCGAATTTGTTTACGAGGAACTCAAACTCGGCACGTGCATATTCAAGGTTGCCGAGGAATCCGCGCTCATTGAAAAACTCGCTGCGGCGAATCATCACCAGTGAGTGGTTGGTGCTGAATGCCATGCCTTTCTGTGCACTGCGTAGATGGTAGAGCATGGTGCGCAGATGCTCGAAGCGATAATACTTTGGTGTGTCTTCATCATATGGCGTCATGCCCAGAACCATGTTGTGCTTGTCGTCGCAGTGACGTGCAACGGCTTCGAGCCATTTGTCAGATGTAGGCTGGCAGTTGGCGTCGGCAAAGAGCATCCATTCATGCTTTGCCGCTTTTATGCCAAGTGTCATGCCTGCCTTCTTGCGGCTGACATATCGTGAGGAGTCAGGAAGAAGGGTGTAGTAAAGCTGCGGATGCTTCTCGCACATGATCTTGAGATATTCCTCAGACTTGGCATCGCTTTGGTCGATGACGACGATAACCTGATAGTCTGCCGGGTATTCCTGACTCATGTACAGCGGAATAACACGCTCAAGGTATCGGGAGCAGTCGTGCTCAGCCAGTATTATGGATACAGGCTGCAGGGTGTTGTTCTCGGTATCCCCGTCAGTGCCGTCCAGCACATTCTCTGTTTTTACTTTACGGCTGAAAGGGCTGAATAGCGGTGTTATCAGTGCAAGCACCAGTAACACCGCCAAGATGATTATTATAGGTAATGAGATTATCATATCAGATAAGCTTTGGGTAATTTCCTACAGTTGTATTGACATGCCATGATTTCTCCGTATGCTCCGGCGGAGCGAAGGGCTATCAGGTCGCCGCGACGGCATTGTGGCAGGTGTTCTGCCTTGCCGAACACATCGCTTGACTCACAGATTGGTCCTACTACGTCATACACTTCTTCAGGTTCGCTGCTTGTAAGGTTCTGAATGACGTGGTGTGCACCATACAGAGCCGGACGTATGAGGTCGCTCATGCCAGCATCGACGATGGCGAACTGCTTCACCTGTGCATGTTTCACATAAAGCACCTGTGTGATGAGTGAACCCATCTGGCCTACCACGGCGCGGCCAAGTTCGAAGTGCATCTGTTGGCCAGAACGCAGTTTCAGTCCGTTGGCGTATGTGTCGAAGTATTTTCTGAAGTCTGGTATAGGATGTCCGTCAGGGTCATTGTAGTCTATGCCTAAACCACCGCCTACGTTGATGTTCTTTACCGTTATTCCCTGCTCCTCCAGTCTGTCCTGCAGTTCGTTGATTCTTACGCAGAGGGCTTCAAAGTCGCCCATCTCGAGTATCTGTGAACCAATGTGAAAGTGAAGGCCTATGAAGTCAATGTTGGAAAGGGCTACGGCAGCCTTGACGGCAGTTTCCATATCGTCCATCGCTATGCCGAATTTGTTTTCGGCCAGTCCGGTGGTAATGTTGGCATGTGTGTGGGCACCGACATTAGGGTTTATGCGGAAACATACACTCGCAGTCTTGCCCTTGGCAGCAGCGAGGGAGTTGATGATGTTCAGTTCTTCGAGCGATTCCACATTGAAACAGAAAATACCGGCATCAAGGCCGAGGTTTATTTCCCAGTCGGCTTTGCCTACTCCTGCATAGACTATCTTCTCTGGGGCGAACCCGGCATCGAGTGCACGCTGTATCTCACCGCCGCTGACAGCATCGACACCGAACCCTGCCTTCTGGATAACACGGAGCACATCGATGTTGGCATTTGCCTTGATGGCATAGTGCAGGTGATAGTCGTTGTGCCTTGTCAGTTCGCTTTTTATGGTTTCAAGGGTTTCTTCGAGTACCTTCTTGTCATAGTAGTAGAAAGGTGTTTCGATACCCTGAATTTTATCTAATTGTATAGCCATTGTCTGTAACTATTAATTGAAAAGCTTTGCTGAAAGGTTTTGTAACGCTTGTTTCTTGTCAGCCTCGCGGATGAGGAAAGAAATGTTGTAGTTAGAACCACCGTATGAAATCATGCGCACAGGAATGTTAGCCAAGGCATCAGTAACGAGGGTCTCAAAGCCCACGTTGCTCCAGTCAAGGTCGCCGGCTACGCAGATGATACACATATCTTCGTCAACGGTTACAGAACCATATTTCTTCAGTTCGTCAACGATACGTCCGAGGTTTGCCTTGTTGTCAATGCTGACACTGACACCAACCTCTGATGTGGTAATCATGTCGATAGGAGTGTTGTTTACCTCGAATATCTCGAATACCTTGCGCAGGAAACCAGTAGCGAGCAACATGCGTGATGACTTTATCTTGATAGCCGTGATGTTGTCTTTTGCTGCCACAGCCTTAATCTTGCCGCGCACCAGTGAGTTGTTGATGACGGTGCCTTCTGCATCAGGCTCCATGGTGTTCTTGATGCGTACAGGAATACCGGCGAACTTGGCAGGCTGTACACATGTTGGGTGCAGAATCTTTGCACCGAAGTATGCCAACTCAGCAGCTTCCTCGAAGTTAAGTTGATGCACTGCGTCGGTCTTCTCCACAAAACGTGGGTCGTTGTTGTGCATTCCGTCGATGTCTGTCCAGATGAGAATCTCGTCAGCACCCATGGCAGCACCAATGAGCGATGCAGTATAGTCAGAACCGCCGCGCTGCAGGTTGTCAACCTCGTCGTATGCGTTCTTACATACAAAACCCTGTGTGATGTATATCTGATAACCCTTGTTCTGACGCATTACCTCTGCCAAATGCTCTTTGATGTATGGCATGTCTGGTTCTGCATTCTTGTCGGTACGCATGAAAGTGAGTGCATCCAGCAATATGGTCTTGACACCCTGCTCGTTCAGATAGTTGGTCACCATGTTGGTTGACATTACCTCGCCCTGGGCAACAACGATTTTCTCTTCGAAGGAAGTGAATGTGTCTTTTGTGAATGAACGCAGATACTCAAACTCTTTCTTCAGAAACTCTCGTGTCTTCTGCTTCATGGCATCGGTGGAGTAAAGCTCCTCAACATGACCCATGTATTTCTTCTCCAAGGTGTTGATGACCTCCTGAGCTCCCTCTGGATTCTTCTTGTAAAGGTAATCGGAGATTTCAACGAGAGAGTTTGTGGTTCCTGACATAGCGGAGAGCACAACGAATGTTGGCTCACCTGATTTTGTTACGAGTTTTGCGACTCCCTGCATTCTTTCTGGTGTGCCCACAGAGGTGCCGCCGAATTTCATTACTTTCATATAATTATCTTTTTATTGTTATTTTCTTGCTGTATTGTAGTTTACTTAGTTTTCAACCTGCAAAGTTACGATTTTTTTTTCAATTATACGAATAATATAAGGCTTTTGTTGCGTAAGCATACAAAAAAACTGCCGGAGTGACTCTCGTCAGACCGGCAGTGTAGCTTTTTACTGTTCGTAACCTGTGATTACTTAGCAGCAGCAGTGTCAGCAGCAGCAGTGTCAGCAGCAACAGTGTCAACAGCAGCTGTGTCAACTGTGTCCTGTGCAGGAGCCTGCTCTGTCTTGTTACCACAAGAAGCGAATGAAATCGCAGCCATAGCTACGAACATGAAAACTAATTTCTTCATTTTTCTAAGCTTTTAAAAATCTGTAAAACAATCTTGTTTATTAAAACCAATGCAAAGTTACGTACTTTTTTTATTACGTGCAAGGTTTTTTTTGTTTTTTTTTACGTCCGTTTTGTAACTTTTTTGCAATCGATTGATAATCCGTAGTTTACAAATTGTAAACAAAAGTTAAATATTTTTTGTGCTCGCACACAACCCTTTTTTTGTACTTTTACGGGTGTTTTACTTGCCTACATGGGGCATTTTTTGTAACTTTGCATAAAACATTAAACTTTCAATATTCAATAAACTTTTAAAATCCAACATTCAACTAAATAATGATAAACACTTCGGCTTTTCAGGGTAAGGCGGCATCATATTTCACTTTAGGCTGCAAATTGAACTTCTCAGAAACCTCAACATTTGCAAAGATGTTAGAGGAAATGGGAGTGCGTATTGCCGCAAAGGGTGAAAAAGCAGATATATGCCTGATAAATACTTGCAGCGTGACTGAGGTGGCGGACCGTAAGTGTCGCCAGGCCATTCGACGTCTTGTAAGGCAGAATCCTGGAGCGTTTGTGGTGGTGACTGGCTGTTATGCCCAGCTTGAGCCGAAAAGCATCAGTGAGATTGAAGGTGTAAGTCTTGTGTTGGGTAGTAACGAGAAAGCCAATCTCATTGATTTCTTGAATGAGAAATGGAGTGGCGTGGGTGATTCTGCATTCAGCATTGGTGACTCTATATATAAGGTGGAGAAGACGAAAGACATAAAGTCATTCGCTCCAAGCTGCAGTCGTGGCAATCGCACACGTTACTGGTTGAAAGTGCAGGATGGTTGCAACTACTACTGTACGTATTGCACGATACCTTTGGCACGCGGAAACAGTCGCAATCCTTCTATCTCTTCACTTGTGGAACAGGCACGTGGCGCAGCGAGTGAGGGAGGCAAGGAGATTGTCTTGACGGGTGTGAACATAGGTGATTTCGGTCGTACCACGGGTGAGTCATTCCTTGACTTGGTTAGGGCTCTTGATGAAATAGAAGAGATACAGCGTTACCGTATATCCAGTCTTGAGCCGGATCTCATCAGTGATGAGTTGATAGAATACTGTGCGAGGAGCAGGGCTTTTATGCCTCATTTCCATATTCCGTTGCAGAGCGGCAGCGACGAGGTACTGAAATTGATGCATCGTCATTATGACACCGCGCTCTTCCGTGAGAAGATACTTCGTATCAAGAATCTTATGCCTGATGCTTTCATTGGTGTGGATGTAATGGTGGGATGTCGTGGTGAGACACCAGAGTGTTTCGAGGAGACATACCGGCTGCTTGAGGAACTTCCTGTCACGCAGTTGCATGTTTTTCCATACAGCGAGCGTCCGGGGACGGCGGCGTTGAAGATTCCGTATGTTGTCAGCGACAAGGACAAGCGTGAACGCAGTCAGAGATTACTTGAGTTGTCAGACAGAAAGACGGAGGCGTTTTACTCCTTATATATAAATAAGGAGATGGATGTACTTTTTGAGAAAGCCTGTCGCGGAAGGGCTATGCATGGTTTTACTGATAATTATGTAAGGGTGGAGCTGCCAGCATCACTTGCGTCAGACGACTATGACAACAAGATAGTGAGTGTAAGGCTTGGTAAGTTCAATCATGACAAGTCAGCATTGGTAGTAGAGAAGATAAATGAATAAGAGACAATGAAGAATATAGCGATTGTAATACTCAACTGGAACGGTGCCGGCATGATGCGAAAATATCTGTCGTCGGTAGTTGCTAACTCCGACAAGGCAGAGGTCGTTGTGGCAGACAATGGTTCTACCGATGAGTCTTTGGAGATGCTGTGCAAGGACTTTCCACAGGTTCGCATCATTACACTGAGTAAAAACTGGGGCTTTGCAGATGGGTACAACAAGTCATTTGAGAAATACGAGGAGGAGAATAAGGCTCGTGGCATTGCCTTGCCCGACTATTATCTGCTGCTGAACAGTGATGTCAGGGTAGGAGAGGGATGGCTTGATGCAATGCAGGCATATATGGATGCACACGATGAAGTGGCGGCTTGCCAACCCAAACTTCTCAGCGATGTCAATCCTGAGAATTTTGAGTATGCAGGTGCATGCGGTGGCTTTATTGACAAATATGGTTATCCGTATTGTCGTGGTCGTGTGTTTGATACGGTAGAGAAAGACAGTGGCCAGTATGATGATGTTGCCGATATTTTGTGGGCTACGGGGGCCTGCCTCATGGTGCGCCGCGAGGATTATTGGGCTGTTGGCGGACTTGACGGACGGTTCTTCGCGCATTGTGAGGAGATAGATTTCTGCTGGCGGTTGAACATGAAAGGCAGAAAGGTGGTGTGTGTGCCACAAAGCGTAGCATATCATTATGGAGGCGGCACATTACCGCAGGGTAATCCGCGCAAGACGTATCTGAACTTTCGCAACAACCTGACGATGCTATACAAGAACCTTCCTTCCAGTCGCCTTCGTCGTGTTATGTTCATGCGTATGCTGCTTGACTATGTAGCCGCATTCCAGATGTTGCTTATAGGTCGCAGCCTCGGTGATTTCAAGGCAGTGATCAAGGGAAGACGCGATTTCCGTAGATGGAAGAAGGACTTCAAAAAGGACAGGGAACAGATTCAGGGAGCAGCAAATGTGAAAGAGCCAAAGGGCGTGACTTCCCTAAGTGTCTTGTGGCAATATTATGTGAAAGGTAAAAAAAGATACAGTGATATATAAAAAACAACTGGCAGTGTTTTAATGCGAACACCGCCAGTTGTTTTTTTGTATGGTTTTGTGAAGATGTCTTTATCTCACGCCGCCGCCACCGCCGCCGCCGGAGAAGCCTCCTCCTCCGCCGCCCCATGACGAGTGGCCTCCGTGGCCGGATGCACGTGCCTCGCGGGCTGCCTTGCGTGCCGCGGCACGGGCTGTTCCAGAACTGAAGGTGGAGTATATGGCATGTATTGTCACGTCGTTAGCCATCTGAGCGGCCATCTTGTCCATCTTGAAGTACCCAGGATTAATAGCTTTCATGTCCTTGATTACCTTCTCTGCTATGCCGAAAAGCGTAGCGTAAATCATATAGTCCTTCCACAGGGCCACTTCCTTGACTTCACGTTCATTGAGCAAAGTGAAATCCTCAAGGTATTTCTTCAGACCGAACACCTGCAGCACGTCATCCTGACGGTTCTTGTATTTTGACACCGACGTCTTCGAATGTAGCATACTTACAAACGATTCCATCTTGCTGGTGTTGCATTTCGCATCAACGTATTGGCGCAGTTCCTGGGTCTCAAGCACGGTGTCCTCTCCTGCCGCATTGCTAAAAATGTCATGAATGGTACACAACAGTTTAGGCAGTTCGTTTGCGTTCTCCAAAGGATGGATGACGAAGTTCGGCTTAATCTTTCCCTTGGCATTCAAACGCTCCTCAATGGTGATGACACCCATGCTGATGAGCTTGAGTATGCAGGCAGAAATCAAGTTGTTGTCGTTGTCGCCTACATAGCGATAGGCATTGAGAATCTTGTTTGCTTCCTGCAGGTCGCCGTCAAGCGGAATGTCGCGATACCACGTAAGGTTTTTCTTGAGTTTACGCCTTGCACGCCATACGCTGATGTAGTCACCGATTTTGTCAAATATACCCCATGCAAACAGTCCGACGACAAAGATGACCGAACACCAGTCCTCCAACGTCCAGTCGGAGATGCTGCTGCTTTCAGTGTCATAGTCACTGCCCTCGAAGGCCTCCTCCTTCTTCTTCTCGAATGTTTCTTCTTCGGAAACTGATGGTTCAAACATTCCTTTGTCGAAACGCACCATTATATACAGACCGCCTTCCGAACCGAAGGATTCAGTGTTGTACGCTACTATTTTCCCATCGTCGAACCCTACTTCGCCGCCGAAACGGAATCCCCACACACCACAGTGCTCATCAGTGAATGACAGTGAGTCCTCCGATTCGATGGTCAAAGTAGCTTTGTCAGGCTTGGGCGAAACGCCAGAGTCCATGAACACGTGGCGTATGGCATCGGCGTCAGGGTAGGAGCGTACAAGACCTGTGATAACGTATTCCGTCAGATATATGCGGCGGCCAGGCTTACCCAGTCCCCAGCACAGTTCATAACCGTTAGACTTGTTGACGATGCCGCATCTGTTTGTTTTCCAGTCGCGACTTTTGTCCACATCCCATTCTCCAACATTTTCATACTCCACGCTGGATTCATCTGACACGCGCAGGTCCTTTACCTTACTTGGACCCATGTTGCCCAGTCCGATGTAGCACTCTGTGCCTTCATCGTCAATGGTCATATTGCGTCGTTCGATAATCAGTGCATCGCCGTTGTGCCTGAGCACCACGCGGATGTCAAGATTATGCAGCTGTGGAGCGGCCTGAACGGCAGAGAATAATAAGAGTGAGAAGCAAAGAGTGAAGATACGCTTTGTCATGTGGTTTCCGTCTTTCTGTGCTCGTTATGTGAATTATTTCTTGAATGCTTCGTCAAGGTCAGGGTATGCCTTCTTCTTCTCTTCGTCGATGGTGAGATACTCTTTCACGTCGAAGTGCAGCATTGATGCTACTATGCTTGAAGGCCACTGGCGCACCATGCGGTTCATCTTCGTTGCAGTGTCATTGTATACCATACGTGAAATACGCACATTCTCCTCATACTGTTTCTGTCCTTCCTGCACCTCTAAGTAAAGGTTGTCGGCCTTCAGTTCAGGATAGCGCTCGAACACCACGTTGAGCTTGCTCATCATCTGTCCGAGCAGGTCGCTCTGCTGGTTGATGGCGGCAGCGTTGTCGGCTGCGGCGTTGCCTGCTCCTGTATTTCCACCACGTGCCTGAACGGTCTGGATGATGGTCTCAGACTCATGGGCGGCATATTTTGCGGCAGTCTTTGCCAGTGCCACCACTGCATCGAAACGAGAGTTGAGCTGCACCTCTATCTGACTGAGTGCGTTCTTACACATTTCGTCAAGACCTACCAGTGAGCGCTGTGTGCTGATGAAATAAATTACTACTGCTATCGCTACGATCACGATGAGCAAAACAAGTACTAAAAGAATTAATGCAACCATAATTGTATAGATTATTTGTTATTCTAATTAAAATTTCTACAAAGTTAGCGTATTTTTTTTATTCAGCGGTTTTCATGCTTGTTAAAAAAAGCAAATGCAGCGTGAAAAGTCATTTTTTCTCACATTGCAGTAGTGCATGTGAGCCGTCGGCAAGTGTGGTGGCAAACAGATAAACATTTCCTCCCTCCTTTATCTTCAGTCGCTTGCGCAGGTCTGCCACGGTGGAGGGAAAGTTTCGTATGGTCAGGTTTGCCTGCCTTACGTTGCGCTGCAGCGACTTCAGCGACTGTTTGCTGAAATCATGTACTGCCACGATACGGAATGTGCGTGCCGGCACCTCGGCTGCCACGTCGCTGTTACAGACAAAGAGGTTGCTCTGTGGGTGCAGCTTCTTCATGCCGTTCTTCATGGCGTATGCGTCCTGCATCCCTGCCTTCAGTATGCTGGCGTTGGGCTCGAGAAGCAGTGTACCTTCCTTTATGTCCTCTGTAGAAGCAAGGTGCAGTAAACCTTCATCCTTCATCCCTTCATCCTTCATCCATACAAACGCATCGTCGTTGGTTTCAAGGTTTACGCAGTGGTATGTGATACCGGGCGCGTCGCTCTCCTTGCGCATGATGAAAAGCAGTTCCTTACATTCTCCCCTGACGCTCACCACATGCACGTCGGTGACACAGTGTAGCGAGCGCAGCGCCTGTGTTATGTCGAGCATGGGCGAGAGTTTCACCATCACGCAGTCGGCATGTTCGAGCAGTGTGTCTTGTATCTGAGTAAGGTCGGGCGTGCAGTCTTCTATGGCAAACACCTTTCTGCCGGCATCATCGCGCCGCGCCGGGTCAAGGTATATCAACGAATAATTATTGCTGAAGAACGGAGAATCAGTGTTGGTCAGCAGTTCTTCTGCCGTTCCCTCTATGACCTCCGCATTGTCAAGTCCCAGCAGAGGGAAGTTATGCCGCGCGGCATCGCAGAGCACCTTCTGCTGCTCTACGTATATTGCCTTCCTGAAGTTTCGCGCCATATAACTGAAGTCAACGCCGAAGCCTCCGGTGAGGTCAATGAGCACTCCTTCATCTTGGGTGGGGGCAGGGGAGAGTTTTTTATACTCTGCCGTAGCTTCGCTCGAACACTGCTCCATCGACAGCCGCGGCGGAAACCACAGTCCCTCGGTCGCGGCCCATCGTGGCAGTTTCTTCCTTGCCAACTGCCACCCTTCGATCTGCCTCAGGCACCATGAAAGGTCAACGCCCTCCGGCACTCGTCCCAGTGCCAGAGAGCGTACGTCCTTCTCTCTGTTTTTGAGTATGTATTCCTCGTTGGTCATCTGTCGTGGGGCTTTTGCTATGCCTCTTTCCACTCCACAAGGCATTTGTCGAGTTCTTCGGTGATGGCCTTGCGGTCGAGGTGCTGACCAATGAATACAATTTTCTGTTGACGGTCTCCGTAACGGTCATCCCAATCGCGGTTCACGCCTGGGTTGTCGTTGCGGAACTGGCGCAGTTCGTCGTCAGGCATGGTGGCATACCATTGTCCGGCATTCTGCAGTTGCACCTGTCGGCCTGCCTGTTCAAAGATGTAGCAGAGGTGAGGCTGATCCTCAAACCAACACAGTCCCTTAGCGCGTATCACACTCTTTGGCCAGCGGCGTGCCACGAAGTCGTCAAACATCGTGATGTCGAATGGCTTGCGTGCGTAGTAAACGAATGTGCCGATGCCATATTCCTCTGCTTCGCCCTCGCCGTGATGATGGTGATGGTGGTGGCATCCGCATGTGCACTCTCCACCGTGGTGCGACTCACATTCTTCGTCGTGGTCATGATCATGGTGGTGGTGATGGTGCTCATGTTCGTCATGTTCGTCATGTTCATCATGTTCATCATGCTCGTCATGCTCATGATGATGGTGTTCATGATGATGGTGATGCTCATGCTCATCATGCTCATCATGCTCGTTTTCGTTTTCGTTTTCGTTTTCGTTTTCGTCCTCGTTTTCGTCTTCGTTTTCGTCTTCGTTTTCGTTTTCGTCTTGGTTAGAGTGTTTCTCTATCTCTCCTATCCATGCTGCCGATGTTGCCACGTCGTCGAAGTTGAACATGCCAGTGCCCAGTATCTTGTCGAAATCCACATTGCCGTAGTCACAGTCAATGATCTCCGCCTTGGGCTGTATGGCGCGTACTATCTGACGGACGCGCTCCAGTTCTTCTGGTGACACCTCAGAAGCTTTGTTCAGCAGTATGATGTTGCAGAATTCTATCTGCTGTATTACGAGGTTCTCAATGTCTTCCTCATCGCGCTTGGCGCCGAGCAGCGACTTGCCGCATCCAAACTCGTCTTTCATCCTCAGTGCATCCACCACTGTCACTATGCAGTCGAGGCGTGGCGTACCGCCTTCATTATACTGCATACCCATTGATGGTATCGAACAGATGGTCTGTGCTATTGGTGCAGGTTCGCAGATGCCGCTGGCCTCAATCACGATGTAATCGAATTTCTGCATCTTCACGATGTCGCTGAGCTGCTGTACCAGATCCATCTTCAGCGTGCAGCATATACATCCGTTCTGCAGTGCCACGAGTGAGTCGTCTTGCTGTCCTACCACGCCGCCTTGCTGTATGAGGTCGGCATCGATGTTTACTTCACCGATGTCGTTTACGATGACTGCGAATTTTATACCTTTCTCATTGTTCAATATACGGTTGAGAAGCGTTGTCTTTCCGCTGCCTAAGTAACCCGTGAGCAGCAGGACGGGGATTTCCTGTGTATTCATTGTCGTTTTCAGTGTTTATTTTCTTTTTTCTATGTGCTATTGCAAATTCCATGCCAACGTCTTTAACTGCCATTTCCTTGCGATAGAAATCACGAAAGTCACTTTTGATCTCAAATACACCAGAATTTTGAAAGCTGAGTATATTGCTGTATTACAGCAATATAGCTTAAAATGTACTTCCGCGAGCACTCTCCTCTTTTGTAATAGCATAGCTTTTACAGTGTAATTAGGCATCTTTTACCTCCTAATAGCATACCTTTCACCATGCAAAACCAACCATTTTAATGCATAATTCATAATGCATAATTCATAATTATTGCGTGTAACTCGTATTATTCGTTCTATTTGACCTGATTATGCATTGTGCATTTTGAATTGTGAATTATTTTAACATCTCTTTTGCACTTTTCAACCATGCGTCATTTGTTCACAAATTTCCTATTTCTTATTGGAGAATTAGAAAAAAACAGAGTTAAGCTGATGTTGTCATGATTGCTTCGCAAGAAATCCTTTAAAAATCCAAACAAGAATCTTATAGAAGAAATATTTCTGGGCGAAGCCCAAGTATTATGAACCAGATTTTTTGGGGATTTCTAACCGAAGGTTATAATAAATGAAAAATTGCATGAAATTACCTATGTCGTCCTACATCTTTTTGAAGACAACTTAGGAAAACTTGGACAACTTTTTTCTCGCACATCCCTTCTGTCACACAGCTGTTGTCATTGTTGTCTGTGTTGTCTTCTATTCATTTATCAAATTAACTCTCAAAATGACGCATAATTTGCGACATTTTTGACCCGAAAACGTCTGATTCCGCAATCCGTTGTTGTTATCTTCTACATATAATCCTCGTATAATGCGTCATGGCGGTGTTTTTTTTGCGAATGGACAAATAAAAAACTGCAGGATGTTGTGTCATCCTGCAGCTATTATTTTCCTGGCGGAAGGTGAGGGATTCAAACCCCCGATACGCGGTAAAGCGTATACCGGATTTCGAGTCCAGCGCATTCGGTCACTCTGCCAACCTTCCTTATGCTGAAAAAGCTTTTCTCGCTTTTTCAGCATGCAAAATTAATAATTTTTTCTATACTGACAAAATATTCTTTGAAAAATATTTTCTCATGTAGGAAAAACAATTTATTCGGCATCGTCGGCCTTTTCCTTTATTGGTGTAGCCTCTTTCTCTGATGTTACAGTGCTGTCAGACTTTCCAATATAATAATAGTAGTTGCTGTAGCGGTTGTGCCTCCAACTTGTTACTTTCACGAAGTCGAATCTTGCTATCACATTGCCAACGGAGTAACTGCCTATCCACTCGCAGAACTCGCCAGAGAATTGAGTCTCAGTCAATGTGTAATTGCTTATTGCTATGCGTGAACCGTCTTCATATTCCATGAATATTCTGCCGTTGGTGACTTTGTATGTGAATGGACATTCTACGTATCCACCGCTGCTGAAGTAATCGTATTCCACGCCATAGCCGTCAGAGTATCCTTCTCTTGAGAATTGTATATCCACATATTGGTATGAATTCCAACGAGCTGTGGATACCTGTCCTTCCCATACTCCATCAAGAGTCTGCGCAATCTTGTCATCATCACATGAGGTCAATGACAGCATTGTGGCTGCCATGACAAATAGCATTAAAATTTTCTTCATTTCTTAATAGTTATGTTAGTTAATATGTGTTGTGTCTGTCACTTCGTGATGCGGAACCAGTCCACGTCAACCCATCCGCGCACCTTCTTGCCTGGCTGCTCGGCTGCGCAGATGCCTATCTTGGCTCCTATCCACTTGCCTTGGCGCATGGTGAAGGCATTACCGCAGGGGGTGAACTTCTTGCCGTCTTTTGAATAGGCGAAGGTCACGCGTGCCTCGTGCTTGTTGCTGCCTTCCTTGGTCTTGCCGCCTATGTATTCCACCTTCATCTGCATGTATATGTCGCAGTGCAGCGACGGCTGGTAGTCTATCTTGTCGGCAGAGGTGGGGGGCAGTGTGGCAAGCACTTCTATTGTTTCGAGCTTGCCTTTGTCGGCACTCTTGCAGGTTATCTGCTGCAACTGGAACTCGTCGCCCACGCGGCGCAGTACCAGTGAGGAGTAGTCCATGCCCATGCATATTATGCCGCCGTATTGCTGCTCGGCCTTGGCGGTCATGGTAAGTTTCGCTGTTGCTGTGAAATTGTCGGCAGGCGTTTTCTGCAGCAGCAGGTTGCCGGCCTCCCACAGGTTTTTGTATTCTGCACTCTGACGGTGGCAGAACACTCGGAAATATCCGTATGGCGTAGGCATACCGAAGGTCTGGTCATAGTTGGCGTGCCATTGCCACTGCTTGCCCAGTGTGGTGGTATTGAACTCGTCGCTCTCTACGGGGTTCACCACAGGGTATGTGCCGCCCACGTTAGGTTTCTTGTATGTCAGCACCGGCTGTCCACAGTATTTCTCTGTCTTGCCGTAAGCCTTCACCTTGCCTGCGTTCTCGCCCATTACAGGCCAGTTGTCAATCCACTTCACTGGTTCGAGCCACACCACGCGACCATAGGCTTCCTTGTCCTGGAAGTGCAGGAACCAGTCTTCGCCGCTCTTCAAGTGAATCCATCCTCCTTGGTGAGGGCCGTTCACGTTGGTGGTGCCCTGCGCCAATACTGTCTTGCTTTCGTAAGGACCGTAAGGCGACTTGGAACGCATGGCCAGCTGATGACCTGTTGGCACGCCACCGGCAGGACACATTATCCAGTACCATCCGTCGCGCTTGTAGAACTTAGGACCTTCTGCCGTGCGGTCGTTGGTGCCGTTGCCGTCAAACACTATCACGGGGTTGCCTATCTGCTTCATGCCGTCGGCGCTCATCTCACGCACCGTCAGCACTGAGTTGAACTGGCAGCGTGAGTTTGCCCAACCGTTCACGAGGTAGCATCTGCCATCCTCATCCCAGAGTGGTGTGGTGTCTATAATGCCTTTGCCGGGAATGATGCACTTTGGTTCAGTCCACTCGCCGGCAGGGTCTTTCGCCGTTACCACGAACACGCCGAGGTCGGGGTCGCCCCAATATATATAATATGTGTTGTTATGCTCGTTGTAGCGTATTGACGGTGCCCACACGCCGTTGCCATGCTGCGGCACGGCATAGCGGTCGAGCGGCAGCAATGCCTTTACGGCATAGTTGACGATTTCCCAGTTCACAAGGTCTTTCGAGTGAAGTATCGGCAGACCGGGTATGCAGTTGAATGACGAGGCGGTCATATAGAAATCCTCACCACTCGCACCCACGCATACGTCGGGGTCAGAATAGTCTGCATTGATTACGGGGTTGGTAAACGTACCATCGCCGTTGTCGGGCGACCAAACTTCAGACTTGTAGTTCACCGCACCGGTCACTAACGGCAGTGCCAACAAGAAAGCAAAAAGTGTTTTCTTCATTATTTGTAATAAATGTTTTGGCTACAAAATTACAAAAAAATATACAATCTCTTGCTTTGTTGCCGTAAAAAAATGCACGTATTGGTGTCACCAAAGGCAAAAAGACATTTCTTTACAACCTCCATGAACCAATTTTCTACCATCGCGCCACTCTCATGTCATGCTTTGCCAGTATTCAGACCGAATCGTCCGCCATCAAATACGGTACGCATCACGCCGCGTTCACCACGCTGCGAGAGCGCAAGTGCCACATGTCCCATGGTGCGGCGCAGGTTTATCTCCACGCAGGGATGGAGGTATGCCTCATGTTCGCAGTCCACCATCATCATGTCAACGCCGAAGGGACCGTAATATTTGTCCGACAGATGATTTGCGAGTGAGGATTCCAGTGAGGACAGCGCTTTTTCTGTAACCTCTTGGGAAAGGTATTGTGACAGTATGTTCCATTTCTCTTCCTCGCTCATCAGCAAGTTGCCGGTGTATGCGGCACCGTCGGCCTGAAATACCGACAAGCCCTTGCGTTGCAGTTCACCCGTAGCGGTTATCTCATATTCCACGGCAAAGTCAAGCAGCTTGGCGTATTTCTTCTCTACCGTCACATATCCCTGCTGCCTTATCGTGCGCACCACCCAGTTGCGGGTTGCCTCATCGATGGTGTTGACAAATCTCACCCCCCTGCCGCTGCTGCTGTATGGCGCCTTGATTACAATGTCACGGTGCACTTTGAGGAAATCTTCCACAGCGCATATCGTATCACACACCTCTGCAGTTCCCACAGTCCTTTCCACTGCTTTCTGTTCTTCCAGAATCTTCGTTGCCAGTGCGCGCCCCGACAAAGTGCGCCATTCCTCCAGTCGTTCTTCAGTGGGAAGCATCGTCGTCGATATGCCGGCAATGCGCAGCGTTTCGCGTATAGCCATGTTCCATCCCCATGGGCTTATACTGTCGTGCTGGGTAATCCGTGCTGCAGCATCCTTTAAGGAAAGAAACAGCATGTTTTTTTTGTTCTTCAGCCCAAGTGCCTCATAAGCCTGCCTGGCATACTCCGCATCATCCGCAATCACACCGTCGCCGTCATCCGCCCACAGTGCAGGCAGAAATGCAAGGTCGTGACACATCTGTCTTACGTTGCGTGACGGCACGAAGCTCCGGGTGTTCATCGCCAGTGCAATCTCGTGGTCGGGGTTGAACAAATGGTAATTCATATTGGAATGATTGGCAGGCTATGCAATTAGTGTTAATCCTGCATCGTCAATAAGTCCGACAAGGTTGGCACATAGTGGTATGGAACAAGATGGGGCAATAAGTATGTCGGGTATGTATTGCAGCAAGGCTGGGAGGAATGAGAAGTCAGGTTGAACGGTGGTTATCTCAAACACATCCACGGCATTGCCGCCGCCGTTGCTGCGGCCCTGCGATGTCGTTATGAGCCAGCGGCCATCAGGCGAGATGTCAAGTCCTACAGGGAAGGAGTCTGCTTTAATGGAACCAACCACCTTCATTTGTTGTGCATCAACAATTACCAGACTGCTGCTTGAGTTGCATGCAGCGAAAATCCAACGGCCGTCAGGCGAGATGCAGATGGTGCGTGCACCAGGGTTTACCTTGCATGTGGTGAATCCCTGCACACTGGCAGTGCGTCCTAATTCAGAGGATTTCTTGCAGTCAGGCGAGCGTAGCTGGCGGATGCCCTTCAGCAGGTCTGCTATTCTGATGCGCTGCACATAACCGTCGATGTTGCAGCTCAGGTACAGATAATCACCGCTTACAATCATGTGGCGTGTGTTCTCAAGCATGCCGGTAAGCATACCGAGGTATTTGCCGTGCTTCACGTCAACCACTCCGAAACCACCTGCACCGCACATACGGCTGACAAGCAGCAGACTGTCGCCGGGCAGGAAGACGGTGCCGCGAAGTTTCAGGCCGCTGTCAGAATCACGGTCTATCTGGTTCGTCAGACTGTAGTTGAGTATCAGTTTCTTTGTTATGGCAGGGCATGACTCATAGCGCCATGCAAATGGGTCGTTGCCTTCAATGTTGATGATGCCAACGGTGTTGTCGCCCCAGTGTGTTACTGCCAATCGACGGCCATCGTGCGATGTTGTCACCATCTTTGGCAACGGACCGGTTTCCATCAAGCGTACTATCTCGTCTTTCTCTGTATCAATGACACACAGGGCCGACGGGTCTTGTGCGTTGATGTCGAATGTACGGCGATAGTATGGCACCCAGAAATATCTGCCGCCATGTGAGAAGGTGCCTTCCACCGGTTTGCCCAGAAAACAGTTGACATTCTCGAAGTAATGTCTGAAAGGGAAGAACTTGCTCTTCTCTCCCCACAGTTGTGTCTCTGTGCCGTCAAACTTATGGCTGATGACCTTCAGTTTCTTGTGCGTGGCGGCATCAAAGACTACCGTGCAGCATCCTTCGAGGGAGTTGACGTAGTATTTTCTTCCGTCGGGAGTGAAATTCACCGACTTCGGTGAGTCGATGTCAGTGTCGCGTGTGGCTGCATTGCCGCCTTCGTAGTTCTGGTGCTTGGTTATGAGACGCAATGTTAGTTTGCCAGGAATGACAAGGCTGTCGCCTAACGCCGAATGTACCACAGGATAGGCCTGGATGCCTGTCGTACATATCATGGTCACCAAACACAGTGTGAACACATTCTTTATATATCTGCTCATTACTTTAAGGTGGGTTAAATCCCAATATATTTAATTAGTTAATTATATGAATATCATTATGAAATGTCATTATGACAACATAGCAAGAAACTCATCTTCGTTGATGATTTGTATACCGAGTTTCTGGGCTTTCTCCAGTTTGCTCGGCCCCATATTGTCGCCTGCAAGGATGAATGATGTCTTGCTGCTTATCGATCCGACGTTCTTTCCTCCGTTCTGCTCTATTATCTCCTTGTACTCATCGCGGCTGTGGTGAGTGAATACTCCACTGATAACGATGCTCTTGCCTTCAAGCAACGTGCTATGCTGTGTCTGCTGCTGCTCGCTCAACTGCATCTGCAGGCCGTAACTGATAAGACGGTCCACAATCTCTATGTTCTTCGGATTGCGGAAATAGTCAACGATGTTCACAGCTATTATGCCACCCACACCGTCAACCTCCGTCAGTTGTTCGACGGTGGCATTGCGCAGTGCCTCGATGCTCTTGAAATGTCGTGCCAGAATCTTTGCAGTCTGTTCGCCCACCATGCGTATTCCAAGAGCGAAGACCACACGTTCAAACGGAACCTGCTTTGAAGCCTCGATGGCTGCCACTATCTTGCGTGCAGATTTCTCGCGGTTGCCCTCGTAGTTCAGCTGGTCGGGGGTAAGCGTGTATAGGTCGGCAATGTTTTCTATTAGTCCGCGCTCATAATATGTGTCAACGGTTTCTGGTCCGAGACTGTCAATATTCATTGCCTTGCGGGCTATGAAATGCTCAATACGGCCTTTTATCTGCGGCGGACAACCAGTGTCATTGGGACAGTAATGCGCTGCCTCGCCATCCACGCGGCGCAGTTCGGCACCGCACTCTGGACAGTGTGTGATGAAACGCACCGGTTGAGCCGAAGGGTCGCGGCGGCTCTCGTCAACGCCTACTATCTTAGGAATAATCTCACCGCCTTTCTCCACAAACACCCAGTCGCCCTCGTGCAAGTCGAATGAACGGATGAAGTCTTCGTTGTTCAGCGTGGCGCGATGCACACGGGTACCAGCCAGTTGCACCGTCTCCATGTTTGCCACAGGTGTTATAGCACCGGTTCTGCCCACCTGATAAGTCACTTCCTGCAATCTTGTGCATACACGCTCAGCCTTAAACTTATATGCTATGGCCCATCGCGGACTCTTTGCCGTATATCCGAGGTGACGCTGCTGTCGTTGTAAGTTTACTTTTAATACGATTCCGTCGGTAGCAACCGGCAGATTCTTTCGTTCTGTGTCCCAGTAGTTTATGAAATCGAAAATCTCTTGCAAACTATGAGTTTTCCTCATGCCTTCAGAAATTTTGAATCCCCATTTCCTTGCTTCCTCCAGACTTTCATAATGACCTGTGTCTGCTACGCCATCCTTGGAGACAATGGATGGGGTCGGGATGTAATACAGATAGGCGTCCAAGCCACGTTCAGCCACCACACGCGAGTCTTGACTCTTCAGCGTTCCGCTGGCAGCATTGCGCGGATTGGCAAAAGGCTGTTCGCCGATGTCCTCGCGCTCAGCGTTGAGGCGGTTGAACGACTCCCACGGCATGAGTATCTCACCGCGTATCTCAAACTCGTCCGGCCAACCAAGTCCAGGTTGCAATACAAGCGGAATGGAACGTATAGTCTTTACATTCGCAGTTACATCATCACCCTGCACACCATCACCGCGTGTCACAGCCTGTGTCAGTCGTCCATGTTCGTATGTCAACGATATTGACAGACCATCATACTTCATTTCGCAGCAAACCTCAAACGGTTCGCCCTCAAGACCACGGCTCACCTGATTGTACCATTCGGCTACGTCTTGCTCGCTGTAAGTGTTGGCGAGCGACAGCATGGGGTATTTATGTTTCACCTGCTTGAATTCCTTGGTAATGTCACTGCCCACGCGCATCGTAGGCGAATTGGCATCATACAACTCTGGATGGCGGGCTTCAAGGTCTTGAAGCTCGTGCATCATCAGGTCAAACTCCTGGTCGGAGATGATGGGTTGGTTTAGCACATAGTATCGGTGATTGTGTTCGTGCAACTGACTGCGCAACTGCTGTATGCGTTCTTGTTCGGTCATATAGTTGAGTATTGAAAGTAGATTGGTGAAAGTTTTCTGCAAAATTACAAAAAAAAGTTGAAACTTTCAACATTCATCTTTCATCTTTCATTTTTTTTGTGTAACTTTGCATCAGAATAACACGAAAATACCTTTTATGCGAATAGATATCATTACTGTTTTGCCAGAGATGCTTGAAGGATTCTTCAACGAGTCCATTCTTGCACGAGCCCAGAAGAAAGGTCTGGCGGAGATTCACCTGCACAACCTGCGCGATTATACGCTTGACAAGTGGAAACGCGTGGACGACTATCCATACGGAGGCTTTGCCGGCATGGTGATGCAGTGCGAGCCGATAGACCGTTGCATAAGTGCACTGAAGGCAGAACGTGACTATGATGAAGTAATATATACTTCTCCCGATGGTGAACAGTTCAACCAGCATGTGGCCAACGATCTTTCGCTGAAAGGCAATATCATCATTCTTTGCGGTCACTACAAAGGCATAGACCAGCGCATACGCGACCACCTCATCACACGCGAAATAAGCATCGGCGACTTTGTGCTTACGGGGGGTGAACTGGCAGCCGCAGTCATGGCTGATGCCATTGTGCGCATCATTCCCGGTGTGATAGGCGATGAACAGAGTGCACTCTCTGACTGTTTCCAGGATGACCTGCTGTCTGCACCAATATATACACGTCCTGCCGACTATAAGGGATGGAAGGTGCCAGACATACTGCTCTCCGGTCATGAGGCAAAGATTAAGGAATGGGAAATGGAACAGGCACTTGAAAGGACAAAACGTCTGCGCCCAGACCTGCTGAAGTGATTCTTTGAATGTAATTTCATGCTCCACTTTAACTATTAACCAACATGAAACTGGCAAAAGGCTTTGGATGTGTTTCAACCATCATTGGTTCCATGATTATGGCATTGGCGGTATTCTTTGCCGTTGCGTGCTTTATCGCCGACAAAGAAGCCGGTGAGAAGAATCAAGTTCAGTGGGAAGAATACAACAGTCATCTGACAGAAATAGATTCACTTGAAAAAGCTGGTGTGGCTGACTCGATAATATATGAGAAATACCCACGGCCAGTGATTCGTCAGGGAGGCTTTGCAACTTTGTTTGGCGGATTCTTCGCCTTGGTGGCTTTTGCTGTTGGAGCAATTCCGTTTACCATAGGCTTGTTGCTGTACAATAAGAAATCGTAAACTTATTCGCATGAAGTTTCCACCGTCACTCATTCTGTGCATGGCGCTTATTGCAGGCATCATATTGGGAGAGCATATGGCTCTGCCTAATGGAGTATTGTCGTATGGAACAAGCATATCCGCTGTCAGTGCGTGTGTCGCATTGGCGGCGTTGTTTTTGTCTGCGCTGTTGCGACGATACGGCAGGGTGGCTACGGCTTTCATCATTGTTGCAGTGTTCTCCCTTGGTGTCTTTCTGATAAAAAGTGAGCGGAACACCTATACGGTTCCCTATGAGGACAGTATAGTGAGTTTCATGAATGAAAAGCGCAAGGAACTGATAGATACATACCGGCAATGTGGACTGGAAGATGATGAGTATGCGGTAGTGACAGCCATGACGTTGGGCGAGCGCACTCATGTGAGCAGTGACCTCAAGGAAACATACAATGTCAGTGGAGCATCGCATGTATTCGCTTTGTCGGGCATGCATCTGGGCATCATTTATGCACTCCTCGCAATGTTGTTGCCGTGGCGGATGACTGCACATCTTGGACGAATGCGTCGTTTGGCGCAGTTTCTTCTTGCCATGCTGATGGTGTTCACGTTGTGGGCATACGTGATGCTTGTTGGAGCACACCCGTCAATTATGCGTGCTGCGGTGATGCTTACTGTATATACTATGGCGCGCAGGCTGTCACGCCGTCCCGATGGTCTCAGCGTGCTTGTGTTCACCCTTATGCTGTTGCTTGTGATATGGCCCGAATGGCTGTTTGACGTAGGCTTTCAGATGTCGTTCATGGCGGTGACGAGCATTACCCTGCTTTATGTACCAGTAAACCGTTGGCTGACAGAACGCATGCCATACGGATGGAAGTATGCTGTGCCGCGCTTGCTGCTGCGCACCATGCTCATCTCTACCTGTGCTCAGATTGGCGTGGCACCGCTCATAGCACTTTATTTCCATCGTTTCTCTACTTATTTCCTGCTTACTAATCTGCCGGTGCCATTGCTTGCCGCCCTCATCATATATCTTGCTATCTTACTGCTTGTATGTGCCGTTCTCCCCTTTACGTCGCTCACCGCCATCGTTGCATGGGCGCTGCAGCATGTCACTGCGTACCTTAACCGCTATCTCGCATGGATAGCCTCTCTGCCACAAGCTTCTTTCGATGACATATATAAATAAGGTGCAGACTATCATCATCTATGTGATAACTATATGTGTCTGCATGATTATTTATCGTCTGCATCATGGTCTGCGCCGCAGACTGGGCACAGTGTATAGATAACGTGTCTTTAATATTTTTTAGTATATTGTAGTCCTTTTTTTAGAAAATTTTTAGTAATTTTGCAGTCGCAAAATAAAAAGAAGGGATTATTTTATCATGAAGAGCATTTCTTACTTCATTATCTTAGCATTGAGCGCTGTGATGACGTTGCAGGTAGTAAATGCCGAAGAAAAAGCAATGATTGTTTATCTTAAAAGTGGTGAGGCTGTGCAATATCGCCTGTCTGACGTGGACAGCATAGTGTATGACAAGTACAGGACTTACCTCAACGGTTACGAGTATGTGGACCTTGGTCTCAGCGTTAAGTGGGCAACATGCAATGTTGGCGCTCAGTCGGCGGAAGAAGCAGGTTACTATATAGCCTGGGGCGACACCGTGGGCTATGTTGACTTCGAGGTGGATGAAAGAGCATTCACGTGGGACACTTACAAGTATAGTAAGGGCTCGAACCAAACACTCACGAAATACTGCGACAGGCCAGAATATGGATGTGTAGCGGTTGAGGCCACAGATTCCACTGAGGCTGTACGCTACACCGATGAATTGTCTTCGCTGGTCGCTGATGACGATGCCGCATTGAGATACATGGGTGAGGGATGGCGCATACCTACAAGGAGAGAGATGATAGAACTCAAGAATAAATGCTATTGGGAGTGGACCAACAGTTACGCCGGTACAGGTGTGAATGGATATATAGTATATCGTGCCAAGGCGGAAGGCGATAAGGGGAAATTTTCGTATGATAAACCCGTGTTGGATGCAGAATACACGTTGAATGATACCCACATATTCCTGCCTGCTGCTGGGTATCGCCGTGGTGAAGGAGGAGTCAATACTACGAATTTCAACAAAGCAGGCGTATGGTCTTACGGAAAGATGGGCAACTACTGGTCGAGTGACCTCAGGGCTAACGAGCCTTACAAAGCCTACTATCATAATTTCTCTGAAACGACAGGACGCAACGAAATTGGCATCGCAGAGCGTTATATGGGACGCAGTGTGCGTGCTGTGTGTGATGTGGCAGATGTTGCAGAAGAGTAGGCAGTAGAGGAAAAATGAAAATAATTTGCCTATGTCGGGAAAAATGTGTACCTTTGCACGCAAATGAAAGTATCTATAGTAAAATATAATGCCGGCAACATCTTCAGTGTGATAAACGCTGTGCGTCGGCTTGGCATAGAACCTCTGCTCACGGATGATGCGGAGGAACTGATGACGTCTGACCGTGTGATATTCCCTGGACAGGGAGAGGCGCACGGTGCCATGCAGTATCTGCGTGAGCGTGGACTTGACCGCGTGATAAAAGATCTGAAACAGCCTGTGCTGGGTATCTGCATAGGTCAGCAGTTGATGTGCCGCCATTCAGAGGAAGGCGACACTGACTGCATAGGTATATTCCCGCTCGATGTAAAGCGTTTTCAGCCTACGCGGCATGAGGATAAGATTCCGCAGATGGGATGGAACAGTATCGCCAATCTGAAGACACCGCTGTATGAAGGGCTGAACGAGAATGACTTCGTGTATTTCGTACATAGTTTCTATGTGCCATACAGTGAGGAATATACTATCGCCAAGACACATTTCACACTCGACTATTCTGCTTCGTTGCACAAGGATAACTTCTATGCAACGCAGTTCCACCCAGAGAAAAGCGGCAGGGTAGGAGAGAGGATAATACGTAATTTCTTTGAAATAAAATAAGGAGGGGAGAATAGAGGCATGATAGAACTTATACCAGCCATAGACCTCATCGACGGTAAGTGCGTAAGACTTACCAAGGGTGAGTATGACAGCAAGAAAATATACAACGAAGACCCGGTGAGCCAGGCTAAGGAGTTTGAACGACTCGGCTTCAAACGCCTGCACATGGTTGACCTTGACGGTGCAAAGTCAAAGCATATCGTCAACGATGCAGTGTTGCGTGCAGTAACGGAGGCAACCAGTCTGGTAGTGGATTTCGGTGGCGGCATAAAGACGGCAGAGGATATAGAGAAAGCATTTGATGCTGGTGCCACGATGGTGACACTTGGCAGCATTGCCGTGACCAATCCGGAACTCTGTGAGGAGTGGATAAAGAAATATGGTGCCGACAGGATAATCCTCGGTGCCGACGTGCGCAATGGCAAGATAAGTATCAACGGCTGGAAAGAAGATTCTGCAGAGGATCTTATTCCATTCCTTGAACATTATATCAAGTTGGGCGTGAAGAACGTGCTGTGTACTGAAATATCAAAAGATGGCACGCTGGCTGGTCCTGCCGTAGAACTGTATGAGCAGATTATGGCACGCTGGCCACAGCTGCACCTCATAGCCTCTGGCGGTGTGAGTTGCAACGACGACATCAAACGCCTTGAGCAGAGCAATATACCAGCAGTGGTGTTCGGCAAAGCATATTATGAAGGAAGAATAGATGTTGCTTCGCTTCGCTCAGAGTGAGAGAAGTGAATAGTGAAAAGTGAAAAATGCCCTGCGGATTTAAACTTTCAACTTTCAACAGTAAACGGTAAACAGTAAACTATCAACCGTAAACCAAAAACAGTAAACTTTAAACTCAGAACTCCTGTGTTAGCAAAAAGAATCATACCATGTCTTGATGTAAAGAACGGAGAGACAGTAAAAGGCACAAACTTCGTTAATCTGCGCTCTGCCGGCGACCCGGTGGAACTGGGTAAGATGTATAGCGACCAGGGCGCTGACGAACTGGTGTATCTTGACATCACGGCATCGCATGAGGGCAGAAAGACCTTCACCGATATGGTGACGCGTGTGGCAGAGGAGATAAACATACCGTTCACCGTTGGTGGTGGTATTAATGCTCTTGAAGACGTGGAGCGCATGCTTGCTGCTGGAGCCGACAAGGTAAGTGTCAACAGTGCGGCATTGCGCCGTCCGGAGTTGATAGACGAGATAGTGAATCGTTTTGGTTCACAGGTATGCGTATGTGCCATAGATGCCCGCAATGATGAGGACGGCTGGCACTGTTATGTCAACGGCGGTCGCATACGTGTGGAGCGCACTCTGCTTGACTGGGCAAAGGAAGTGGCAGACCGTGGCGCTGGAGAGATACTCTTCACGTCGATGAACCATGACGGTGTGAAGCAGGGATTTGCCAACGAAGCACTTGCCATGCTGTCAGATGCTCTGCCAATACCAATCATTGCATCAGGCGGTGCAGGCAAGAGAGAGCATTTCCGTGATGTGTTTGTAGAGGGAAAGGCAGATGCCGCATTGGCAGCGAGTGTATTTCACTTCGGTGAGATACCAGTGCCGGAACTGAAACAGTGGTTGAGAAACGAAGGTATAACAGTGAGAATTAATTGATAAAGGAATCTCCGATTATTCAGAATATTCTGAGTACTCCGATAATTCCGATAATTCCGATAACTCAAAAGAAAATGACGATAGACTTTGAAAAAGGTGGCGGCCTTGTGCCTGCCATAATACAGGATGCAGTTACGAAGAACGTCCTGATGCTCGGTTACATGAACGAGGAAGCCTACAACAAGACTTTGGAAACGAAGAAGGTAACATTCTGGAGTCGTGGCCGTAAATGCTTGTGGACTAAAGGCGAGACAAGTGGAAACTTCCTTGACCTCGTTGACATCAAGGTGGACTGTGACAATGATACGCTCCTTGTAAAGGTTCATCCGCATGGTCCGACGTGTCATACCGGCACCGATACCTGTTGGGGTGAAGAGAATAAGTAAGTGATGATTAAAGACCACAGAGCACACGTGTCATGTGTGTTCTGTGGTTATATGTATTGACAAACTAAACAATATTATTATGAGAAAGCTGTTATTTGTTATTGTAATATCCTTGTTGGCATTGTCAGCTCATGCCGACGTACTCGGAGAGTATAGTTTTGAAGGAAAGATTGGAGACAACATTCCTTTCAAGGTTAAGTTCTGCGTTAATGGCGACGAGATTGTCGTAGGTGAGATATACTACCCTAAGGCAAAGCATCCTGCTCCGATATTGCTCGTAGGGTCAATGGTTGAGGATCACTATTATCTCAGAGAGTTCCAGAGTGACGGTACTGTTACCGGCATATTGATGTTCGGCATCATAGAAGATGAAAATGAAGAAGCACGCATCGTCGATGGAATATGGACGAATCCGAAGACTGGCAAGGAGATAAGGATGAAGAACGTCCATATGAATGGCGAGTATGTTGACGTGACTTCGTATCTTGACTATGAGGACCCACAGAACATAGGGCGTGAATATTCCTATTCCATGTGGAACCGTCATTATAACTCCATGATGGGAGGTAATGTGAAATTTCGTGGTGCAGGTAAGAATAAGTTGCATTTTGAGGTGAGCAACTGTGCACACAACATCGCAGAAGGCAAGAGCAGTCCCAGTCGTCCGGCAGTATTGGGCGAGACAACACACGACTACTTCATTTATAATAATGTGAACGAGTGCGGATATGGTTTCAGTGCACATTTCTTCAAGAAGTTTGTGGTGCTGAAGACTGTTTCTGGTCCGGAAACACTTGGCTGCTTTGGCATGGGTGCATCTTTTGATGGTGTATATATCAAGGTTAAGCAATAGCCGACTGTCGGTGTGAACAGATAGCATTATATCGTTATGGGAAAGGCTTTCTTGTCAATGACAACGCTCATCTCTGGTTTTCTGATGACTCTGACGGCATGTGCTAGAATGCCTGAGGGAGAACTCGTCAGCGTGGAGTATTCACGCCAAGGCACAATGATGGGTTATGAGTATTTCGGACGTATGGAGCGCGACTCAACAGGTGCCTATGTGTTGCGGGCCATGAAGAAAAGCCGCAGCCCTCTGTATGAGAAACATCTTGATGACGTGATGGTGGCAAACTTCCGCAAGATAATAGAGGAAGAGAAGATGTATAAGTACAAGGAAAGGTATTTGCCCCACGTCCGTGTGCACGATGGTTGGACTTGGGGGTTCAAGGCTGTGTTTTCAGATGGTACAGAGATATACTCACATGGAAATAATGCCAAGCCCAGTGGCGACGGACTGAACAGGATACGCAGTTATATGGAAGAGTTGGCTCAGAGTGGAACTGAGTTGGACTCCGCTGATGTTCAGTTGGATTATTAAGAGTTTATTTCGGGTTAAAATATTGAAATAGTAAAAGTATATTCCGCAGAGAAACAGAAGTTTCTGCGGAATTTTTTTTTGTATGTCAGAAAAAAGTAGTAACTTTGCACTCTTAAAGGAATAATAAAAAAACAGATATAGACAATGGAAGAGAAAAATCCGCTGCTGTTCCTCAGTGAACTGCAAGACTTTATTGAGAAACGCCACGAGGAAATGCCCGAGGGCTCGTACACCACATCACTGTTCAAGGACGGTCTTAACCGCATGGCACAGAAGGTTGGCGAAGAGGCTTTGGAACTTGTTATTGAGGCAACCAACGGCACCAATGACCGTTTGATATATGAGGGTTCGGACATGCTTTACCACCTCATTGTATTGCTCACGTCTAAGGGACTGCGCATAGAAGACCTCGCTGCAGAACTTGCCGAGCGTCACAATCCAGGATGGAAGAAACATTGATTGACGATGTTAATCGAATATAAAAACGTAAACATCAGCCACCACGATGACGAGGTGGTGCTCCGCGGCGTTGATTTCAAGGTCAGCGAGGGGGAGTTTATATACATCATAGGCAAGGTGGGCTCAGGAAAGAGTTCACTGATGCGCACCGTGTATGGTGACCTGGAGATAGACAGTGCCTATACTGCCAATGTGCTGGGTCGCGACATGACCGACATCAGTCACAGCGAGGTGCAGAGCCTGCGCCGCGAACTGGGCATAGTGTTCCAGGACTTCAAACTGCTCACTGACCGCACCGTGCGTAAGAACCTTGAATTCGTGCTGAGGGCTACGGGATGGAAAGACGAGTTTGAAATTGACAAACGTATAAGGGAGGTGCTGAAGGCTGTAAACATGACGGGATGCGAGGAACGTATGCCACATGAACTGTCGGGCGGCGAACAACAGCGCATAGCCATAGCGCGTGCACTGCTCAATTCTCCTAAGCTGGTTCTTGCCGATGAGCCTACTGGCAACCTTGACCCAGAGACGGCAGAGAGTATCATAGGACTGTTCCGTGATATATCCGCCACAGGCACTGCTGTGGTCATCACCACGCACAACATGACTCTCCTTGACAAGTTCCCCGGCATCATCTATCAATGCGAGGACGGCAAACTGAGTGAAAAGAAAAACTGATAACAATTAAAACAAGATATGAATATTTCATACAAATGGCTTAAGGAGTACGTTGACTTCGACCTCACACCAGAGGAGGTGTGCGCTGCACTCACCAGTACAGGACTTGAAGTTGACGCTCTTGAAGAAGTACAGACTATCAAGGGAGGTCTGAAGGGCCTCTATGTGGGACAGGTGCTGACCTGCGAACCACATCCAGACTCAGACCACATGCACGTTTGCACCGTGGATTTGGGCAAGAAAAACGAAGACGGCACTGCCGCCGCTCCATCACAGATTGTATGTGGTGCGCCCAATGTGGCAGCAGGACAGAAGGTAATCGTTGCCGACCTGGGCTGCGTGCTCTACGACGGCGACAAGGAATTTAAGATTAAGAAATCAAAACTTCGTGGCGTTGAGTCTAACGGCATGATATGCGCTGAGGATGAAATCGGCGTAGGAACAAGTCACGACGGCATCATCGTATTGCCGGAAACAGCTGTTGTGGGAACACCAGCTGCTGAATACTACAACCTGGAGAGCGACTGGCTCATTGAGGTTGACATCACCGCCAACCGTGCTGACGCATTGTCTCATTATGGTGTGGCACGCGACCTCTACGCATGGATGAAGGCTAACGGCAAGGAAACCACTTTGCACCGCCCGTCATGCGATGACTTCAAGGTTGACAACAACGACCTGCAGATAGATGTAGAGATACAGAATTCGGAGGCTTGCCGTCGCTATGCATGCATCAGCCTGACTGACTGCGAGGTGAAAGAGTCACCTGAATGGTTGAAGAACAAACTCACAGTAATCGGTCTGCGCCCCATCAACAATATCGTGGACATCACAAACTATGTGATGATGGCATACGGACAGCCTATGCACTGCTTCGATGCCGACATGGTGACGGGCAACAAGATTGTTGTGAAGGACAAGAACGAAGGCAAGAAATTCGTCACCCTCGACGGTGAGGAGCATATACTTGGAGAGCACGACCTCGCCATCTGCAATGCCGAAGAGCCTATGTGTATCGCCGGTGTGTTTGGCGGCAAGGGGTCCGGCACATACGAGACGACAAAGAATGTGGTGCTCGAGTCAGCTTACTTCCACCCAACATGGATTCGTAAGTCTGCCCGCCGCCACGGCCTGTCAACCGATGCTTCATTCCGCTTCGAGCGTGGCATCGACCCTAACGGAGCCATATACGCACTGAAGCAGGCTGCCATCCTCTGTAAGGAACTGGCAGGTGCCAAGGTGTCTATGGAAATAAAAGATGTATATCCAAATCCTATTGAGAACCCACAGATGCGCCTCGACTTCGCATACGTTGACAACCTCATAGGCAAGAAGATAGGCAACGACACAATAAAGAATATCCTCACATCTCTCGAGGTTGAGATAAACGCCGAGGATGCAGAGGGACTGCAGATAACTGTTCCAGCATATCGTGTGGACGTGCAGCGTCCTTGTGACGTGGTGGAGGATATCCTGCGTATCTATGGCTACAACAATGTGGAGATACCTACACAGTTGAAGTCAACCTTGACTGTCAAGGACTTTGAAGACCAGCGCCACAAACTGATGAACCTCGTAGCTGAACAGCTTGTAGGTGCAGGATTCAACGAGATACTCAACAACTCACTTACAAAGGGTGCTTACTACAATGACCTGAAGGCATATCCTGCCGACAAGTGCGTTACTATTGTCAACCCACTGTCAAGCGACCTTAACGTGATGCGCCAGTCACTGCTCTTCGGCGGTTTGGAGAGCATCATGCGTAACGCCAACCGCCGTATGGCAAACCTCAAGTTCTTCGAGTTTGGCAACTGCTACCAGCATTTCAACGAGAAGAAGGACGATGAGAATCCTATGAAGGCATACTCAGAGGAAAGCCATCTCGGACTGTGGATTACGGGTAAGCGCATAGAAGGCTCATGGATTCATGCTGACGAAGACAGCACCTTCTACGAACTTAAGGCACATGTTGACAACATACTGCGCCGCATCGGCATGCCGCAGGGACTGCTCGTAAGCGAGAAGACCGACAACGACATCTTCTCTACCGGCATCAAGATGATGAACCGCAGCGGCAAGGTATTCATAGAGTTGGGCATCGTAAGCAAGAAACTGCAGAAGCAGGCAGACATTGACCGTGAGGTGTTCTTCGCCGACATCAACTGGACACAGGTTACAAATGCCGTGAAGAAGGCTGCCGTTCACTTCACCGAGATACCAAAGTATCCTGCAGTAAGCCGTGACCTTGCCCTGCTTATAGACAAGAATGTGGAGTTTGCGCAGATAGAGCAGATAGCACGCCAGACAGAAAAGAAACTCCTGAAGAAGGTTGAGCTCTTTGATGTCTATGAAGGCAAGAACCTGCCGGAAGGCAAGAAGTCGTATGCCGTCAACTTCGTGCTGCAGGACAGCGAGAAGACGATGAACGACAAGGCTATCGATGCCATCATGAACAAGCTCATCAACAATCTGAAGAAGCAACTGAACGCAGAACTGAGATAAGTATTCATGGGAGTAAAGGGTAGTTTGAGGGAGTTAAGGGACATATGTTTTTGACTGTATGAATAAGAAAACGTAATGTCTTTTAACTCCTTAGCGGCTGAAAGCCGCGATAACTCCTGTTCCCCCCTCTTAACTCCTTGCAGAAATAATCTCCGCACACATGACTGTAAAGTTATGTGTGCGTTTTTTTTGCCATATTATGGCTAAACAATAAAGTCAACAAGAGTGATGACAATAATTTCCTATATCTGCGTCAGCAGAAAGGGTTGATGACGGACTTGAAAATCCGACATATAGGCAAATGTAAAATGCTTTGGTTTTCTGTCTGTGAAGTAAAAGCTATCATATTACATTGTAAAAGCTATCGTTTTACGGTGCAATAGCTATCACTTTATATTGTAAAAGCAGTGCTTTTATAACATAAAAAGGCGTCGATTAATGTACAATGCATAATGCTCAATATACGTTTATTGCGGATAGTTCGCATTTTTTACCCCGCATGGCATAATTGTGCGTTGTGCATTATGCATTGTGCATTGAAAAAATCGTTTTAAGGTACCTCTATGCGATTCTACCCCCATTCTGGACTTCTTGTCCACCACCCTCCTTCAGTGCTCCTTAAAATGAGTTTTCTGAATGGTGGAGAAATAGAACAATTAAAGAAATCAGCAACATGTCGAAAAAATAACATACGGCAAAGAAAAAGTCGTTTACACATGCCTTTGGCATTTAGAGAAAATAATAGTGAATATTACACCTTGTAATATAAAAAAATGAGAAACATCACAAGTTTCTCATTTTTTTTTGTAACTTTGCATTTTTAAGGATAATATAAAAATAAAACTATAAAAATAAATTACACAAAAACAAAATGGGAAGAGCATTTGAATATCGTAAGGCCACCAAGATGAAGCGTTGGGGCCACATGGCAAAAACATTTACACGCTTGGGAAAACAGATAGCCATTGCCGTGAAGGCAAGCGGTCCTGATCCAGACACTAACCCTACACTGCGTTCTATCATTGCAACGTGTAAGCGTGAGAACATGCCGAAGGATAACATCGAGCGTGCCATCAAGAATGCAATGGGTAAAGACCAGTCAGACTACAAGGAGGTGACATACGAGGGATATGGCCCTCATGGAATAGCAGTGTTCGTTGACACACTGACTGACAACACCACACGTACCGTGGCTGACGTTCGCTCGGTATTCAACAAGTTCTCTGGCAACCTGGGCACTACTGGTTCGCTGAGCTTCCTCTTCGACCACAAGTGCGTATTCACTTTCAAGAAGCCTGCCGACCTCGATATGGACGACCTTATCCTCGAACTCATTGACTTTAACGTTGATGATGAGTTTGACGAGAACTACGATGAGGAAAAGGATGAGACAACAATCTCTATCTACGGCGATCCGAAGTCGTACGCCGCTATCCAGAAATTCCTTGAGGAAAAAGGTTTCGAGGAAATCGGTGGTGAGTTCACATACATCCCTAACGACTTGAAGGATGTAGATGAGGAGCAGCGCGCAACCATCGACAAGATGGTTGAGAAACTCGAGGAGTTTGACGACGTGCAGACTGTTTACACTAACATGAAGCCAGAATAATTACGCTTCGCGAGAAGTAGATATTTAAAAATGAATAATGAACAGTGAATGATAGCAATGCGATACTCTGTATTATTCACTATTCATTATTCATTTGATAAGCCTTAAACCTACCTACATAATATGAAAAAACTAACTTCTATCTTTTTAATGCTTTTGGCGGTGCTGGGTGTCAATGCCGCTGAAGGTTGGGACGCAGAACTCTATCAGCAGATAGAGAGTCGCATAGTGGCACCCACATTCAAGAACAAGACTTATAACATCAAGAAGTTTGGTGCTTCCGAGAAGGCTTCTGCTGCCAAGAACCAGCAGGCTATCAACAAGGCCATAGAGAAGTGCTCGCAGTCGGGCGGCGGCAAGGTCATCGTGCCTGCAGGCACATACCTGACAGGTGCCATTCGTATGCAGTCAAACGTAATGCTTGTGGTGGAGAAAGATGCCACCATACTCTTCGCATACGAGCCAGACCTCTATCCGCTTGTGAAGACACGCTGGGAAGGACTCGACCTGATGAACTACTCACCATGTATCTATGCCTATCAGGCACAGAATATAGCCATCAGCGGTGAGGGTATAATCGATGGTAACGGCGAGAACGAAACATGGTGGCAGTGGTGCGGAGCCAAGAAATTCGGCTTCAACGAGAATACACCGCAGGCGCAGTCCATGCCATACTTCGGTAACGACAAGTGGGGCAAGGACTCGCTGGGCAATGCGCTGAGCAACCGCAACACGCTGCTGCAGATGTCAGACAACGGCGTGCCGGTGGAGGAGCGTATCTTCGGCAAAGGCCATGGTATGCGTCCGCAGTTGGTGAACTTCTATGAGTGTCAGAACATACTCATCGAGGGCGTTACTATGCTGCGCTCGCCATTCTGGGTGATAACGCCCACACTGTCGAAGAACATCACCGTGCGCAAGGTGAAGATTATCAATGAAGGTCCTAACGGTGACGGCTGTGACCCTGAATCGTGCGAGGACGTGCTTATCGAAGACTGTATATTCCACACTGGCGATGACTGTATAGCTATCAAGAGTGGTCGTAATGCAGACGGACGTCGTGCCAACGTACCTTCACAGAATATCATCATTCGTCGTTGTACGATGGAAGACGGACATGGTGGCGTAGTACTTGGTTCTGAGATTTCAGCCGGTGTGCGCAATGTGTTTGCCGAGGACTGCAAGATGGATTCGCCGAACCTCGACCGTGTGCTGCGCATCAAGACAAACACCTGCCGTGGCGGTGTTACGGAGAATGTGTATATGCGCAATATCGAGGTGGGCCAGTGCCGCGAGGCAGTGTTGCGCATCAACCTCATGTATGAGCCAAGAGAACGTGCGAAGCGTGGCTTTATTCCTACCGTGCGCAACGTGTATATGGAGAACGTGACCTGTCAGAAGTCTAAGTACGGCATATTGCTCAACGGACTGGAAGACCATGACAACATATATAATATAAATGTGAAGAACTGCACGTTCAACGGTGTGCAGGACGAGAAAGTGCGCAAGACGGGCAAGTGCCACGACATACACTTCGACAACCTCCGCATCAATGGCGAACTGGTACTCTCTGAGCCACCCTTCAAACACTATTCCGAGTGGATGTCGTGGAGTGAGATGCAGCGTGTGCCAAACCCGATATACCTTGACTTTACAGACGTGAAGAAGCGCCCAGACGGCAAGTGGTCGTATGTCATGGGCATAGAACTGGAGGGCATACTCGACACATGGCTGGCATACCAGAACCCGATATTCAAGGACTATGTGGTGCGCTATCCAGAGCAGATGATAAAGGCCGACGGCACAACCACCGGTTATGACATCAAGGCATACAACCTTGACAACATCCGTCCGGCACGTTTCATCCTGCGCATGAACCGTCTGTTCCCCCACGAAGGCTCAGACAAGGCGCTGCAGACATTCTTCCGCCAGCTTGAGGAACAGCCACGCACCAAGGAAGGTGTGTGGTGGCACAAGGAGATATACCACTGGCAGGTATGGCTCGACGGCATCTACATGGGACTGCCGTTCTATACACTCTCTGCGGCAGAGTTGAAAGGCGACAAGGCTGCAAAGAAATACTATGACGATGCCGTTGACCAGATAGGCAAGACATTCCAGCGTACATACGATGCCAAGACTGGACTGTGGAAACACGCATGGGACGAGACCCACACAATGTTCTGGGCAAACAAGGAGACAGGATTGTCGCAGCATACATGGGCTCGCGCCATGGGATGGTTCGTGATGGCTATGGTGGAGATACTCGATGCACTGCCAGAGGGATACGAGCGCCGTGGCGAGGTCGTTGACATGCTGCAGCAGGCCATGACCGCCGTGCTGAATTATCAGGACAAGGAAAGCGGTGTATGGTTTGACGTAATGGACGTGAAAGACCCGAAGAACTATATTGAGTCAACAGCCACTGCGATGTTCACCTACGCACTGCTGAAAGGTGCCCGCCTCGGCTATCTGCCTACGAAGGACAACTGGGCAGTGGGCAATAAGGTGTGGCCGCTCTGTGAGAAGGCAAAGGCTGCAGGTGCAGAGAACTATGACTTTAAGGCAGAGGGTGTGAAGGCATACAACAATATGCTGAAGCATTTCATCAAGGTCAACGACGACAAGACCATCAGTCTCACTCGCTGCTGCTCTGTCAGCGGACTGGGTCCGGAGAAGAGTCCAAACCGTGACGGTTCATTTGAATACTATATGTCGGAGCCAATCCGCGACAACGATGCCAAGGGCATTGGCCCGTTCATCTGGGCATCGCTTGAGATGGAGCGCGATGGCTTTACTGCTGGATATTGATTTAGTTGTAATACAGATTCACCGTTTTTTATTTTCACAAAATAAAAAAGCATCTATAAAATTTGTGTTTGTAAAGTAAAATTATTAACTTTGCAAACACAATTTTTTATTGTCAACAATTAAAAAAGAACAGGTTTGAAAAAAATTATATCTTTTATAGCTTTTATAGCGATTGCATCAATTAGTATGTATGCCAGCAAGGCTGTGCCAGGCTCTATGCAGGTAACGCTCGTAGATGGCCGCACTGTCACTGTGTCTTTGCGTGGTGATGAACACTTGAATTTCCTGTTGTCTTCCGATGGAGAAATAATCATGCAAGAGGGAGACACTTATCGTATAGCTACTGATGCAGAACGCGAAGAGATAATTAATCGTGCAGATTCGCTTGATAGAGAGAATCTATCAACGCAGGCGAAGGCGGTAGGCGGATTGCGGGCAAACACGGGAGAGGGTATCAATGGATATAAACTGTTTCCACACATGGGTACGCCTAAAGTGCTGGTGCTTATGGCGGAATTCAGTGATGTAAGGTTCACCTTCAATAATAATGATATAGACTCTTTGCTTAACAGTGATGCGATTCTAACGAAAGTTAGCAAGTCGGCAAAGAGCTATACCACAGGTGAAGAACAAACGATTTCCAAATTAAGCAATATGCGCAGCTACAGTTCGGTGGCACAGTATTTCAATGATTGTAGCAATGGACAGTTTAAACCTCAGTTTGATGTGTATGGTCCTTATACTCTGTCAAATAATATGAAGTATTATGGCGAAGGAAATGACCGTATGGATCGCTTGATTCCCGACATCTGTGCACTGGCAGACAGCGATGTGGACTTTTCTGAGTATGACCAGGACGGTGACGGATATGTAGATTTGGTGTATGTGATTTATGCAGGTTATAGTGCCAACTGGACTCAGAACAGCAGTGATTGTATATGGCCAAAATCAGGTCCGGCTGTATCTCAATCACCATTTTGCACTCATGATGGTGTGAAGATATTACGTTATGGAGTAAATGGAGAGTTGCTTGTATATCCGTTGGCAAGTGGTGCAAAATATCTCAATGGCATAGGCGTTTTCTGTCATGAGTTCAGCCACACTATGGGATTTCCGGATTTATATCCCGCAAGTACATATAACAGTTCTATCTTTAATAGTTGGTCCATAGCAGACTATGACAACCAGTCTATGGAAGAATGGGACTTGATGGATGGAGGTGAAAACAGTACTAATGGTTGTTGGCCTCCGATGTATTCTGCCTTTGAGAAAGAACTCATGGGGTGGATGAAGATTGATACTCTTGATACTCCTTCGGACGTTACGCTGACACCACTCATTCATGGAGGAAAGGCTTATAAGATATTGAATGACAATGATGCAACGGGCAATGAATATTGGATTTTAGAGGCCATTTCGACAGATGAGAGGTCTGAGAAATGGCAGCAGTATATGCCGGGCAAGGGATTGCTCATAACGCATGTGAACTATAATCCCAACACTTTTTGCATGCAGTATAATAATGTGAATGCAACTAAGGGAAAGCCTGGCATCACGATAATACCTGCGGATGGATATCTGCCTACGTCATACAGAGCAACCTCTGACACATCACTGGTGCAAAGGGATAATACATATATGTTGTTCCGCGATTTTTTTATAGAGGAATCTGGTGACACCTATCCCGGCTCTCAAGGCATAACGGAGTTTAACAATTACAAGGCTTATACAGGCACTGTTGACAAACCGATAACTGAGATTACACAGAATGATGATTTTTCAGTCTCATTCAAGTTTATGGGAGGCACCCCGCCGTTGATGGGTGATGTGAATAGTGACGGTTTCGTGACTATGGCAGACGCAAATGTAGTGGTAAACTACTTCCTTGCTGATGATGCTACAAAGGCACAGATGATAGAAGATGGTTTCAACATAGAGGCTGCAAACGTTAATGGTGACGAAGGCATTACCATGGCTGATGCCAATGCCATCGTCAATATATTCCTTGGTCAAAATTAGAAAGAACCTGAAACCATCGACAGAGAATGATAATTAACGAACTAACTATTATAACCCAACCAATAAATATATTTTTATAAAATGACATGAAAAAGTTTATTCTTGCGCTTCTATTCTTAGTAGCCGGTATTTCCCTAAACAAAGTGTATGCTGCAGATACTAATGCTTTACTCATAGGCGATTGCAGAGTGACCTTAGACAAGGTGCAGTCAGGCGGTTCTTTTACTTCAAACATTAGACCCACAGGTTTGACCAGCGGTACTATAACTTATGACAACTCTACACGAACGCTGGTACTTGACAACATTACATTTAATACAAGTGATGTCGCAATCCATAACATATATATTGATGATTTGACTATTTACGTCAAAGGCACGTGCAATATTACCAGCTCGTCGGATGTAGGAGCTATGGATTTTACAAGCAATACAACCATCACGGGATATGACTATCATGGCAAGTTGAATGTCACTTCGACTGCAAGGATAGGCATTTTAGTCAATGGTCCAACATTGCAAACATATTGGTTGGACCTGTCTGTGTGGGCCCCAAAATATCCAGTGTACTCTACAGGCCAGCTCTATCTGAACTTTTCAAAGCTTGATGCCATTGTTACAGGAGCAGATTCTGATTATGGTGCCATATCTTCCCGTGGAGTAGAAAAATTGGTTGACTGTCAATTCATGGACAGCAGTTACAGATTTTATAGCTATGGTGTCGTTGACGGCTCTGGCAAATATGCCAAGGAGGTGCATATCCTCCCCAAACTTGCCATCGGTGCTTTTATGGTTCCCCTCAGTTCGGATATGACCAGCCTGCCAGATCGTGCCAGAGAGGCTGCAGGCATTACCTCGGGTACGGTGGAATGGAATGCCAGCACCAAAGAACTCGAATTCACCGATGTTACACAGAATGTAACCAGTACATGGTGTGGTATAACAAATTTGGGCGTTGACGACCTGAATGTGACATTCTATGGCAACAACAATCTTCAAGTGCCGTCAAATCACGTCATATACTCTGAAAAGAACATCAAATTATCGGGCAGTTACACTAGTGACAACGTTAGATTGGCGTGCACGTCAAATGGCGATCCTGCATGGAGTTCCGTCAAAACATTCGGAGACTTAAGTGTTTCTGATTTGACTCTGTCTGGTGATGCACAATCTAAGGTAATAGAGGGAGATGCAACCAAGAGCAAGCTAACCATTGCCAGGGCAAACATATATGCCAAGGCCTCTGCTTCTGATGGCAAGGCAATATCGGGTTTTTCCAGCAGCAAGTTGACCAAGTGTGACGTTATACAGCCTATCGGTTGTCTCTACCGCGAGTCGCTTGGGGGCTTCGGACTGGAGAACGGACTGTGCAATGAGGTTTATATTTATAACCCCAAGAACACGGAGTACTATCCTGTTTATATTTTCGGCAAGCAGCTGAACATCGTAAACACAAAAAACCCAGCAACGCTGGACGGCCTTACGAAGGGAGTGCTATCTTATGACAGTGATTCTCACAAATTGACGCTGGACGGCGTGACACTGACACAGCCGAATGAAACTACCACGGACCCCGCCATCCGTGTGAATGGCGTTGATATCGAACTGAGCGGCAGTAATGTGATAAACTCCAAAGGTGACTGTTTCAACGTTGAAGGTACAGTCAAAGTGACGGGCTCAGGCTATATGGATGCCAAATCTACAGCACATAGCGGTGTGGTATTACGTGAGGAGAACTCTAAGTTCACGCTTGCCTCCAGTTGCTTCTTTGTTGTCAATGCAGCCGAATATGGCTATTTGGGCTGTCTGAATGATGAACTGGTACTGAGGAAGGAATCCTCTGACAATTATGCCTATGCTTTTCAAGGCAACAAAGGCGCCATCTTTAATGCAGGAAAGCTGACGTTGGAAAACATGGACTACTCGAAAGGCCACGCCACCTGGCGCGACGACTATTATTTCCTCGACCATGCGGTACGCCAGAACGGCGGTGATGTGGTGAAAAACTCCGAAGGCGCGAGGTTCATGTCAATCAAGGAGCACCTCGGTATATATGTAGCTGGCAAGGAACTGTGCCGTGTACAGGACGCAACATTCGACATCAATGTGGGCAGTCCGTATATTACGACTTCATCTTATGATCCGGCAGTTACATACAGCCCAAGCACAAAGACGCTGACTCTGAACGGTGCAAACATAAATTGTGACGGTGCAAACATAGTGGAGAGTAAGGTGGATGGCCTTACAATAGAACTGAAAGGCTTGAATAAATTTGAGAGTGGCAATATCGGCATGGAACTGACAGGTAATATCACCATCAACGGCAGTGCGGATGACAGACTGGACTTCAAGACAAATCTGGGCATATACCTTAATGGCGGTAGCAATGCACAGAAAAAAACTCTTACGCTGAACGGCGCAGTGCTTAACGCAGAGACCACTGCTTGGGGACTGTGCGGACATAACGGAAAATTTGGCGAGACTCTTGTCCTCAAGAACGGTGCGGCAGTCAAGGTGACCGCAAATTCCATGGCAGCCGTCAGTGACTTTGCTTCCATCCAACTCTATGACGGCATCAAGGTGTCAAAGCCCGCAGGTGCGACAATATCAAGATACCAGGATGGCTATGCTGTCATGGAGGGAGGAAAATGTGCCTTGAGCGTATTGCTCAGCGACGGTACATCTGTCTTTGACGTAAAACTGGGTGACGTGAACCGCGACGGTGCAATAACTATGGCCGATGCCAATGCAGTGGTAAACTATTTCCTTGCAACGACCAAACCAGAGGACTTCGACATTGAGGCTGCTGACGTGAATGAGGATGGTAGCATTACCATGGCTGATGCTAATGCCATCGTCAATATTTTCCTTGGAACTGGAAAGTGATTTCACTATGACATAGGCGCAACAAGAGGTGCGCTGATAAACAAAAAAAGGATGCTTCCATGCAACGTGGAGGCATCCTTTTTTTGTCGTAACAAATATGTTTATTGGTGCTGTTCGCGCAACAGGTCGTTGACGGTCTTCACAGGGTTGAACGTGCCCAACGGTACCTCAACGAATACCGTTGACCAGTCGCTCATGGCACCGTTCCACAGTCCCGGCAGTTCCAGGGCCTGCAGTTCCTTGCCGTTCTTCGACTTTGATGATATGAAGCCAGTCGTCGGGTCAACGAAGTCGGGCAGGTTGTATGGCTGTCCCTTATAATCCTTCACGGCGCATACAAGGTCAACGGGGTTGAAGTGAGTGCCCTCAGTGAACATCTTCATGTATTCAGCGTTGCTCTTGTCTATCTGACTGCTCTCGAGAATCTGCAGACTCACTGTCCCATCCTGATTGTATGTGAGGAACGGACCACCGCCTGGCTCACCCACATTCTTCACTACGCCGCATACGCGCATCGGACGGTTCAGTTTCTTCTTCAGGTATATCACGAGTTCGGCATCCTCCAGTTCCTTGATGTCCTGTTTGCGGCAACACAGTTTCTGCTGTACGAAGCGGATAATCTCCTCAAGTTTAGCATGGTCATAACGTCCGCTCTCAAGCACCTGCATGTATTCAAATGCCTGCTTCTGCAGTGTCACCAGCACACCAGCGATGATTTGCTTCCATTCCACAGTCTCTGGTTTCAGACGGTCAGGCACCACGTTGTCGATGTTCTTTATAAAGATGACGTCGGCGTTTATCTCGTTGAGGTTCTCGATGAGCGCACCATGACCACCCGGACGGAACAGCAGCGAACCGTCGCTGTTGCGGAATGGCGTGCCGTCAGGATTGGCGGCTATCGTGTCAGTGGATGGCTTCTGTTCAGAGAAAGAGATGTTGTATTTCACACCGAACTTGTCAGCATACTGCTGCATCTTGTCGGCCACCTTCTGCTTGAAGAACGGCACATGCTCGTGGCTAACTGTGAAATGTACGTTTGCCTCGCCCTTTGATGCTGCGTACAGTGCACCCTCTACAAGGTGCTCCTCCATTGGCGTGCGTGCTCCTTCTGCATATTTGTGGAACAGTAGCATACCCTTCGGCAGCTGACCATAGTTCAGTCCTTCCGGCTTGAGCATGTTGGCAGCCACAGCCTTGTAGTTGCCTTCGCTTATGAGTGTGTCAATGTCCTTGCCCTCATTCTTCTTGCACACGGCGTTCAGTTCGTCGTAGAAAGCGAAAGCCTTGATGTGGGCAAAGTATATCTTCTCAAAGTCGGTGGTAGGCACGTCATAGTCTGCATCCACGAAGGCGAACACATCCTTGAACATACGGCTTGCCGCACCGCTTGCAGGCACGAACTTCACCACTTGCTTGCCTTCGGCTTTGTAGTCTTCCCATGCTTTTATGTATGCTTTCTGTTCATCTGCAGACGGTGCGATGATGCCCTTGTCTATTGATGCTGCAGCCTCCAGGCGGAGGAAAGGAAAACCGGTCTCAAACTGTTTGAGCTGTGTTTCAATCTGCTGTTCGCTGATACCTTTGTCAGCAATCTGTTTTAGGTCTTTTTCTTCCAACATAGTATATAGGAATTAAGTGTTAATTATGCTCGCTTCACAAGCCTTACGCCCTTGATAGACTGTAGTTTCTTCATAAGGGCTTCAAGCCGTGATGTATCTTCGAGTGCAACGGTGATTTCTCCCTTGAACAGTCCGTCGTCACTGTCGATGTTGATGCTTCGCAGTGCGGTGTTCTCTTCTTTTGAAATCACTGATGTAATATTGTTGACAATGTCGATGTCGTCGTTGCCGGTCACCTGCAGGGTGATGTTGTAGCGTCCTGTTCCCTTTCCGCTCCATCGTGCCTTCACTATGCGGTATCCGTATCGTGAGCGCATTTCCGGGGCATTGGGACAGTCTTCGCGGTGTATGCGTATGCCGCCTGATACGGTGACGAATCCAAACACCTTGTCACCGTATATGGGATTGCAGCATTTAGCCAGCGTATAGTCAACGCCCTTCAGGTTCCTGTCTATTACGAGAACGTCCTCTACGCCGCCTTCCTTCATTACATATTCTGCGGCGCTCTTGTGCGTGGCGTTATCGTTCTCGCTGTCACTGGCTGCTGTCGGCTCCTTTAGTTCCAGGTATCGGTCTATGACTGTCAGCACGTCGAGCGAACCATTGGCTATTGCAATGAAGAAATCGGAGTTTTCCTTGTACCCCATTTTCTTTATGAGCTGGTGCATCAAGGATTCGTCAACGTCAATCTTCCTGTTCTTGAATCGACGGTACAGTACTTCTTTTGCATACATGCCGTCAGCCGCCTGTGCCTCTTTGATGGCCTGACGTATCTTGCTGCGGGCGTGTGATGTCTTTACTATCTGCAGCCAGTCGCGTTTTGGCTTCTGTTGTGCCGATGTCAGAATCTCCACAGTGTCGCCAGAGTGCAGTTCCTCGCGTATCTGTACGTTGCGACCGTTGATGCGCGCGCCGACGCACTGGTTACCTATGCGTGAGTGTATGTGGTATGCAAAGTCGAGCACAGTGGCTCCCATTGGGAATTTCCTTATTTCTCCCTTTGGTGTAAACACAAAGACCTCATCCTCATACAGGTCCATGCGGAACTGGTCCATCACCTGCATGTCGTCGCCGGCCTCAAGTGCGCTGCGTACCATGGTGAGCCATTCGTCCATGCCTCCGCCAGTGGCCTTTATGCCTTTGTATCGCCAGTGTGCAGCCAGACCGCGCTCGGCAATGTCGTCCATGCGCTCTGTGCGTATCTGTACCTCCACCCATTTGTTTTCTGGTCCCAAGACTGTGATATGCAGTGATTCGTAGCCGTTGCTCTTCGGCACGCTGAGCCAGTCGCGCAGACGTTTTGGGTTAGGCTGGTACATGTCGGTGATGATGCTGTACACCTGCCAGCACTCTTTCTTCTCCTGTTCTGGTTCGCTGTCCAGTATGATGCGTATGGCAAAGAGGTCATATACTCCCTCGAACGGACAGCGTTGCTTCTTCATCTTCTGCCAGATGGAGTGTATGGACTTTGTGCGTCCTTTAATGTGAAAGCGCAGTCCTGCCTTTTCCAGTTTCTGGCGAATAGGTCCGATGAAGTCCTCTATGTATTTGTCGCGTGCACGTTTTGTTGCCGACAGTTTGTCCTTTATGTGGTAATAAGCATCGTGCTCAAGATATTTGAGCGATAAGTCCTCCAGCTCGCTCTTCAGTTTGTACAGTCCCAACTTATGTGCCAGTGGGGCATACAGATAACTGGCTTCTTCTGCTACGCGTTGCTGTGCATCGGTATTCTCCGTGTCGCGTATTTCACGCATGATGTTCACTCGGTCTGCTATCATGATGAGGATCACGCGCATGTCCTCTGCAAACGACAGCAGTAGGTTTCTGAAGTTCTCCGTCTCTATTACCGGAGTTTTCTTGTACAGTTCCTGTATGTGAAGCAATCCGTGCAGGATGTTCTTCGGTCCCGTGCCGAAATCTTGCTCCACCTCGTCGAGTGAATAGTTGTTGTTCAGTACGACAGGTGTCAGCAGTGTTGCTATCACACTGTCGCGTCTCAGTCCGATGTCATCGACTGCGATGTATGCTGTCTGCATGGCCATGACCACGGGGTTCTGGCCAAAGACATCTCTGTTTATTCTTCCTTCTTCGATTGCAGAGAAAAGAATACGGCGCAACTTCCCCTCGTCGTCGGGAAGCAACGCCGTACTCAATCTATTCCTGAGGCTGTTTACGATCCCCAGTGCTTTGTCTTTTTCTGCATCGGTAAATGTCATTATTTCTCTGTCATGTCGCCTTCAATGTACAAGCGCACCATTTCTGGTGTACCGTTTGTACGCACGGTGATAGTCTTCTTGAAGTGTCCGGGGAACTTGCCCTGACCGTTGTAAACCACCTCGATGGTTCCCTTCTCACCTGGTTTCACGGGAGTCTTGGTGTGCTTAGGCACAGTGCATCCGCATGATGCCACGGCTTGGTTGATGATCAGAGGTTGGTCGCCAGTGTTAGTGAAAGAGAAAGTGCATTTCTGTGTGGCGTTTGCTTCAGAGAAAGTACCGAAGTTGTGTGTGGTTTTCTCGAATGTCACCTTTGGCTCGGCCATTGTGACAGTAGTGAAGCCCATGAGGGCCACCATTGTAAGTAAAATCTTTTTCATATCCCTGATTTTATTATTGTTCATCATTTGTGTGTCAACATTTGTTGACCGCTTTCTATTTCCTATGACTCGTTTTGTCGGCAGAGGTTTAAGGCCGTCATGGTTTTATATACTCAGTTCGTACAGTTCTGACGGTGTCTTGCGTTTCAGGTCTTCCACGATGAAGTCCTTACCCATCACGAGTCCATACGAACGCAGTGTCTGCTCAATTGTCTTCAGTGCCAGTACGGGGTGATTGTTCTCCTCGCTGAGGTGGCACAGCCATACATGCTTTAGGTTTGCCGTGGCATGGTTTGCCAGTGCCTCGCCGCATGCCTGGTTTGACAAGTGTCCTGTTGGACCGTCTATGCGTGTCTTCAGATGAGCGGGATATGCTCCGCTGTGCAGCATCTCCGTGTCGTAGTTCGCCTCTATCACCAGATAATTCGCCTCGCCGATATACTGCTGCATCTGTTCTGTCACGTGTCCCACGTCGGTCATCAGGCAGAACACCACGCCCTCTGCTTCTATGCGAAAGCCTACGTTGCCGGAACTGTCGTGCGGCACAGCGAACGGAGTGACATAGAAGTCGCCCAGTTTTATTCTCGTGTCCTTTTCTATCAGTCGGCAGTTGTCCGCCTGTATTTTCTTCGGCACGCAATAGTTTCGCTGTATGCCCACATGCACCTCGCGTGTGGCATAGACGGGAATGTTATATTCACTGCTAATCACGCCGACTGCTTTTATGTGGTCAGCGTGATCGTGTGTCACCAATATATGTTTGACGCTGTTCAAGTTAAGACCGTAGTCATGCAGGTGACTCTTTACTGCTCTTATCCCCACACCTGCATCTATCAGCATCGCGTCATTGTCAGTCTGGAGGTAGTAGCAGTTGCCACTGCTGCCACTGCCCAGAGAAATGAATTTCAGCATTATTTAGTTAATATTTTGTGCAAAAGTAAGAAAAAAGTATGGTTTATCCAAATAAACCTTTCATCTTCCCCCATATTTTAAGAAAATATAACGCAATGCTGAAAGTGGTGTGTATCTACCACCACCTCGCTTCTCCGTTCTCGTAGGTAAAGATAAGTTCCTCCCTGCCTTTCGTCAGGTCGTGCAGGATGTTTTTCCGTTTTCCTTGTAAGTGTCGGAAAAAATTTAGTAACTTTGCACTTGATGAAGCATCTGCATTATTGGACTGTGCGCTTTGCGTGTTTTCACCTCGTGTGATAGACGGCTCTAATGCGGATGCTTCTGTTTTGATTGGTTTATCATAACAAGGGTTCTAAACTAAGAGAGCAGTGGCTTTTCGTAATTGCTCATTTTTTATTCATCTCTGTATTCAAGGATGTCGCCGGGTTGGCAACCTAATTCGCGGCAGATGGCTTCAAGGGTGGTGAAGCGCACAGCCTTGGCCTTACCCGTCTTTAGGATTGAGAGGTTGGCCAGCGTCAGACCTACACGGTCAGCCAGTTCGCTCAGCGACATTTTGCGCTTTGCCATCTCTACATCGAGATTTACAATGATCTTTCCCATAGGACATTAAATTGTTAATTCCTGTTCTTTTTTCAGCTTTATGGTGTCCTTAATGAACTTGGGCACGACGAAGAAGACGATGGCAATCCAATAGATAGCTCCTGAGTAAACCCTATTAGCCAGCGAGGGCAGCTGGTCCATGTACTGGCTTTCAACGTGATGGTAAATATAGCTAAAAATCATGTTTGCTATGAAGAATTTTATGAATACCGACGCCCCCAACACATAAAACAGCCAGATGCTCCACTTGGAATACCGCTTATTAATATATGTAAGGCAGCCCATAATGAAGAAGATGGCCATGAAATAGCTGATGCAGATGTACTCAAACAGGTAGCAGAGAGCACCGCAATATTCGTAGCCTGTCGTTGCAGTGCGCATGTCCTGAATATTGCCATAAATGCAAACTGCCATTACAATGGTTATAAGCATAAGGAGAAGTGTGGTGATTGGATTCTCTGCTGCAGCGCGAAACAATTTGTCTGTGCTCATGATTTTATTGTTTTAATGATGTTATTTATTGAATTTATTTATATGTTTATCGAATTTCGATATGCAAAATTAAAAACTATTTTTCAATCTACCAAATAAATTCGATAAAACTTTATTGATTTTCGATAAATTTAACACTTGCTGATTCGTGAGGATAAGTGAGATTGACTTTCGTCGAGCTAAACCTTCGTGTTCATTTTTTCTCATGAAGCAAGCATTATATGAGAAATTTATGCATTTTTTTGTATTTGGTAGAATAGAAGACAACACAGACAACAATGACAACAGTAGGGGATTACAAAGTGATGTGTGAGAGAAAGTTGTCCCCGTTGTCCTAAGTTGTCTTCAAAAAAAAATATAAGACGACACAGATAATTTCATACTATTTTTTCATTTCTTATAACCTTCGGTTAGAAATCCCCCAAAAATCTGAATAATAATACTTGGGCTTCGCCCAGAAATATTTCTTCTCTGAGATTTTTATTTTGATTTTCAAAGGATTTCTTGCGAAGCAATCATAACAACATCAACTTAACTCTTTTTTCTAAATCTCCAATAGGAAGCTGCGGATTTGTGAACAAATGACGCATGGGTTTGGGTGACAAAATAGAAGAATAGTTCAATGCAAAATGCATAATGTACAATGCATAATTAAGTGAGATACAACAAAAAGTGCGACCGATACGCAATAATTGTGAATTGTGCATTATGAATTGTGCATTAAAACGGTAGTTATTGCATGGTAAAGTGAATGGTATTAGAAGGTAAAAGCTATCATATTACACTGTAAAAGCTATGCTATTACAAGAGGAGGGGATTGCGGCGAAAGCGAGGATGAGGTTATGTTACTGTGGTACAGTAACATACTTAACGAGCGGAATACTGGCGTATTTGAGAGCAAAGTTGGCGTTGGTGATTTCTATCGCAAGGAAACGGCAGTTAAAATAAAAAAATGTGGGGTGAAAAGTTTATTTAAATAGGAACTGTTTGCGCATTTCGTTTTTTATTCGTAAATTTGCCATTGAAAAGAAGAAGGATGAAGAGAAGAAGGAAGAAGGGAATAAGGATGAAGGTTTGTTTGATACTGCAATACAATCGAACCTTAATATAACGTCAGTTCGACGAAATCATATTAATGACATTTGTCCACTGTAAGACATAATGACCATTTTTGTCTTTTTACGTTAATACCGTTAATTTCATTCGTTAATACCATTAATGCTTTACCCTAAGTTTATTAATGAAATTAATGTTCTATATTAACGACATTAACGATAAAAGAATATTTATCTCGTCGAGTTCACGTTAATATAGAGAAAGAACCTTAATCTTTCAACTATCAATCAAATAAGATTCAGATGAAGAAACCACTGACCGTTTTTAAGGCAAGCGCAGGCAGCGGCAAGACGTTCACGCTGGCTGTGGAATACATAAAACTCTTGTTGGTGAACCCTCGCGCCTACGAGGGCATACTCGCCGTGACCTTTACGAACAAGGCTACGGAGGAGATGAAGATGCGCATATTGTCGCAGCTGTATGGACTGAGCCACGGACTGCCGTCGTCTGACGGATACCTGAACGTGATAGTCAGCGATACCGGTATGGCGCCAGAGTTTGTGCGCAGTCAGGCGGGCAAGGCCCTCAGACTGCTGTTGCACAACTACCACTTCTTCCGTGTGCAGACCATCGACACGTTTTTTCAGGGAGTGCTTCGCAACCTTGCCAAGGAACTGGGACTGAGCGCCAACCTGCGCGTGGGACTGAACAACAGTCAGGTGGTGGAGCAAGCCGTTGACGACATCGTTGACTCGCTTGCCGACGACAAGAAACTGCTTGGCGTGGTGGTGAGGTATATGAACGACCGCTTGGAGGACGAGAAATCATGGAATGTCATCAAGAACATCAAGGCCTTCGGCGGTGCCATCTTCAATGAGATATACAAGCGCAACCGCACCAAGATGGAGGAAATCTTTGCCGACGACAACTTCTTTGACGACTATCAGGGTGAACTGCAGAAGATGAAGAAGGAGGCGCTTGAGAAATATATGGCGGTGGGCCGTGAGGCGATAGACAATGTGGAGGCTGCAGGACTGTCGGTGGACGAGAGTTTCAAGGGCAAGAGCCGCAGCATAATGAGTTACTTCAAGAAACTGAGAGATGGAAGGTTTGCTGAAGACACCATCGCCAACAAGACCGTGAATGACTGTCTGGAAAGCGTGGATGCGTGGGTGAAGGAAGACAGTGCGGAAAGCGACGTCATCGTTCCCCTGGTGGTGGAATACCTCATGCCCTTGCTGAGAGAGACGGAGGAAGAGCGTGACAAGGATGCGCGGCTGTATAACTCGGTGATGGCCACGCTCAGACACCTTAATGACGTCAGACTGCTGAAACGCATCGAAGAAAGTGCGCACAAGCTCAACGAGGCATCGCAGCGGTTCATGCTGAGCGACACGCAGGGACTGCTCCATGATGTGATGGGCGAAGACGACTCGCCATTCATCTTCGAGAAGATAGGTTCGCAGCTCGAGCATATCATGATAGACGAGTTTCAGGACACCAGCACCGTGCAGTGGGCAAACTTCAAGACCCTTCTCACGGAATGTATGTCGCACGGCAACAGCAACCTCATCGTGGGCGACGTGAAGCAGAGCATCTACCGCTTCCGTTCCGGCGACTGGCGTTTGCTCAACGGCATAGAGAAACAGTTTGACGACGGTCAGATAGACTTCCAGCCCAAGACCACCAACTGGCGTTCGGAGCGCGGCGTGATAGCTTTCAACAATGCGTTCTTCGAGCGTGCGGCAGAGATAGAGGTGGAAGGCATTGCCGAATATTCAAGAGAAAGAGCCGACGAACTGGCCAAGGCATACGCCGACGTGAAGCAGGAGATACCAGCCAAACGCATGCGTGGCGGACTGGTACACATAGAACTGCTGCCCGAAAGTGAGGCAGAAACCATGTGCGAGCGAACACTGGAGATCATACATGACCTGATGGCGGTGAAGGGCGCCAGCCAGAGAGACATCGCCATACTGGTGAGGTGGACCAAGGAGATAACGACGCTGGCGAAATACATAGAGGAGAATGACTCCACGCTCAAGGTGGTGTCAGCCGAGGCATTCCGTCTTGACGCCTCCAAGGCGGTGAGCGTGATTGTAGATGCCATGACGCTGTTGGCACACCCCGGCGACGAGGTGGCGCGTGCAGCATTGATGCGCCGGAGTACGGATGAGCAGATGGACTTGTTTGAAGAAAAGCGTGAGGCGCTGATAGCGATGCCGTTACATGATATGGCGGAGTCGTTGGTAAGGCTGTTTGCCGTAGATAAGATGACGGACGAGGGAGCGTATGTCACTAAATTCTTTGACCATCTGCATGGCTTCACCAATGACATGGCACCGGTGCTCGAGGATTTCCTTGAGGCATGGGAGGAAGAAATACATGGCAAGACCATACAGACAACCGAGTGTGACGGCATACGCATCATGACCATACACAAGAGTAAGGGACTGGAGTTCAAGCATGTGATACTGCCATACTGCGACTGGTCGCCCAATCCCAGCCATGCTGAGACACTGTGGCTGCAACCGAAGGAAGCCCCCTTCTCACGTCTGCCAATGGTGCCGGTGGACTATAGGAGCGTATCGTCGCTCATGGGTACGATATATGAAAACGACGGCATAGAGGAACACATACAGACGGTGGTCGATAACCTGAACCTGCTGTATGTGGCAATGACGCGTGCCGGACATTCGCTGTTTATCATCGGCAAGAGGTATAAGTTGCCGAAGAGCGGCAAGAGTTCGGCAGCGCCCATACGCTCCAAGGTGATAGAGGACGTGATACGGAAGTTGCCCGGAATGATAGAGGGAGTGCCGGTGCATATTGAAGGCCTTGACGATGCAGAACAGGTGTTGGAGATGACGTATGATATGTCGGGGAATGAAGAATGTAGAATGAAGAATGAAGAAGGTTTAGCTCGGCGGCCCGAAGGGGAAAGCCAATCCTTTTCTGTCTTCGATGTCACCCCGGTGCCGGTGTCCGTCCCGGTATGTTCCTACGAGGGCAGGGTGGAGTATCGCCAGAGTAATGACAGCCTTGCCTTCGCCGACGATGCGGTGGGAGAGTCAGACCGTCAGCGATACATACGCATAGGCATGGTGATGCACCAGTTGTTTGCCTCCATACGCACGCTCAACGATGTAGAACCGGTGTTGCGCCAGATGGAGATGGAGGGTGTGCTGTATGACGATACCGTGTCGCGCGACGAGTTGATAAAGACACTGCGGAGCAAGTTTGCTGCCAAGCAGGTGCGTGAGTGGTTCTCCGACCGCTGGAAGGTGTATAACGAATGTACGCTGCTCACTCCATCGGGAGAATGTCGCCCCGACCGTGTGATAGCTGACGAGAAAGAAACCATTGTCATAGACTTCAAGTTTGGCAAGCAGCACGCAGAGCACCAAGAGCAAGTAGGCGGTTATATGCGCCTGCTCAGTGAGATGGGAATGCCTGATGTCAAAGGCTTCCTGTGGTATGTCAACGACGACAAGGTGGTTCCTGTAAACAGTAAACCATAAACAGTAAACCATAAACAGTAAACCATAAACAGTGAACTGATATGACATTTCTGAAGACGGTGGCGGCAGACTTGCTGCAGAAGAACGGTGGCAATCTGGCCGACCTTACGATAGTATTCCCAAACAAACGTGCATCGCTGTTTTTCAACCAGGCGCTGGTGGAACTGAGCGACAAACCGGTGTGGTGTCCGGCGTATGCGAGCATCGACGATTTGTTTACGGCATGTTCAGAACTGAAGAAGGCAGACCATATATGGCTTGTCATGGAACTGTATGAGGTATATGTGCAGGTGACGGGATTCACAGAGACACTGGAGGAGTTTTACAGTTGGGGTGAACTGATGCTTGCCGACTTCGACGACGTTGACAAACACCTTGCCGATGCACGTCAGGTGTTTTCGCTCATAGGCGACCTGCATGCACTTGACAATGTGGACTATCTCAGTGAGGAACAGCGCAAGGTGCTCGAACAGTTCTTTAGCAATTTTACCAAAGACCACAACAGTACACTGAAAAAGCGCTTCCAGCAGTTGTGGAACAAGTTCTACGATATCTACACCACATACCAGAAACGACTGGAAGAAAAAGGTGTGGCATACGAGGGTATGCTATACCGCAAGGTGATAGAGAATGAAGAGCGTAGAATGAAGAATGAAGAAGATTTAGCTTGGCGACCCGAATCATCATCTTACGTCTTTGTTGGTTTCAACCTGCTTAACGATGTTGAGCAGAAGATGTTCTCCATGCTGATGAAAGAAGGTCGTGCGAAGTTCTATTGGGATTTCGACGACTATTACATGAAGGCGCAGGACTATCATGAAGCCGGAAAATACATAAGCAGTCATCTGCGTAACTTCCCCAACGAACTGGAATATGATTCTCCCGTGTATCACCGTTTTTTGAAAGACAAGGAGATGACATTCATATCCTCTGCCACCGACGACCTGCAAGCCCGCTACATAACGCAGTGGCTCACACCAGAGCGCATTGCGGCAGGAAGGCGCACGGCAATAGTGCTGGCTGACGAACAGTTGCTTGAGACAGTATTGCACTGTCTGCCGCCAGAGGTGGAGCACGTCAATATAACCACAGGCTATCCGTTGGCACAGGCACCGGCGGCATCCTTCGTGAGGCTGCTTATGAACCTGCATGCGCATAGATCATACACCCTGCACAATGTCAATGCCGTGCTGCGCCATCCATACACAAGATACATAAGTGAGAAAGCATCAGAGCTGCATGAGAGGCTGAATGGTGAGGTGATATATTATCCTACGCTTGAAGATTTGTCGGTGGACGAGAACCTGCATCGGTTGTTTGCACCGGTGGATGACATGTGTGCGCATCTTATGTGGGCGGTGAGAACCATCGCACAGAATATGAGTGACTGTCACGACGATTTCCACAGCGAGGGGCTGTTTCGCATGTACACCATATTAAATAGACTGCATACGCTTCGCCAGTCATTGCAGGAAAATGGTGACACCATGTGCAGCGAGATGATGGGAAACACCTCGCTTTTCCCCCGTCTGCTGGCACAGATAATACAGACCACTACCATTCCATTCCATGGTGAACCGATAGAGGGTATACAGATAATGGGCGTGCTTGAAACGCGAAATCTGGACTTCGACCATTTGCTGATACTGTCATGCAATGAGGGATGCCTCCCGGCAAAGGTGAGCGACAGTTCATTTATCCCCCACAGCGTGCGCAGGGCTTACAACCTTACCACGGTGGAAAACAAAGTGGGGATATATTCGTATTACTTCCACCGCCTGTTGGCACGCGCAAAGGATGCCGTGATGATTTACAACAATTCCACGGAGGACGGCCGCACGGGCGAGATGTCACGCTTCATGCTGCAGTTGCTGGCAGAGTCAGGAATGGAAATAAACAGACAGACGCTGGTGTCAGGACAGGTGACGGGCACTGCCAGTCCGAAGGATATAGTGAAGACAGAGGGAATGATAGAGAAACTGTTGCAGAAAAAATCATTCTCGCCGTCTGCATTGGGCAAATATCTGCGATGCCCGATATCGTTCTATTACCAGTATGTGCAGGATATAATGGAAGACGATGAGTCTGACGAGGAAGAGATGGACAGCCGTATGTTTGGCAACATCTTCCATAAGTCGGCAGAACTGCTCTATGGAGAACGCCTGAACCGTCCTATAACGCGCAGCTTCATAGAAGGACTGCTGAACGAGAAAGGCCATGTCACACTGCAGCGAATCGTGGACAAGGCCTTTCGTGAGGAACTGTTCAGAATAAAAGACGACAGTAGGAAAACACCGCGCCTCGGAGGATTGCAGGTGGTGAACCGTGAGATGGTGCTGCGTTTCTTTGAGGAATTGCTGCGCTATGACCTGGGCAAGACACCGTTTACTGTCATGGCGGTGGAGGAGAGAGTGGAAGGAACTATGGAGGTGGAGACCGCACTCGGACGGCGCAGGGTGAAAATCGGTGGTGTGATAGACCGTCTTGACTGCGTCACCGACGAAGATGGAGTACAGCGTGTGAGGGTGATAGACTACAAAACGGGCAGGGCGCCATCGGCAATAGCGATGGAGAGCATCAGTGACATCTTCTTGCCGGCACAGGTGGAGAACCACTCCGGTTATTTCCTGCAGGCACTGCTCTATTCCGGACTGGTGAAAGACCAGGGAGAGAACCGTCCGATATCGCCATGCGTGCTGTATGTGCAGAATGCCTCCAAAGAAGGTTACTCGCCCAATCTGCTTATAGAGAAGGTACCGCGGAAGTTTATCGGACGGCCGATACTTGATGCAAGTGAGTTCCTTGAGGAGTTTCAGGATGGAGTGCGCAGGCTGCTCACCGAGATATTGAGTATGGACCAGCCGTTCCGCTTGCCGGAAAAGGAAGACAGATGCCACAACTGTGCATTTGAGAGATTGTGTTATTAAAGGTGAAATAATGAAAAAAATAAGAGCTATTTGGATTTTTATTTGTACCTTTGCGGTCAAAGAATAATGTTGCTAAGAATAAGGAATAAGGTTTGCATCGCAAGATGAACCTTAATCTATAAGCCATCAACCAAGACGATAATACCAAACAATAGATACTATGATTGATTTTACTTTTTACTCCCCTACGGAGTTCGTCTTCGGACGTGAGACAGAGAACAAGGCTGGACAAATGGCCAAACAGTATGGCGCCGGCAAGGTGATGATAGTATATGGCGGCGGCAGTGCCGTGAAGAGCGGACTGCTCGACCGTGTGAAGCAGTCGCTGGATGCTGCAGGTATCAGTCACTGCGAACTGGGTGGCGTGCAGCCAAACCCGACAGACAAGAAAGTTTACGAGGGCATCGCGCAGGCCAAGGCTGAAGGAGTTGACTTTATGCTGGCAGTGGGCGGCGGCAGTGTTATTGATACGGCTAAGTCAATAGCTTGTGGTGTGAAATATGATGGCGACTTCTGGGATTTCTATGTAGGCAAGGCCCCAATAACTGCTGCCCTGCCAGTTGGCGTGGTGCTGACTATACCAGCAGCAGGTTCTGAAGGTTCTGGCAATGCCGTGATAACCAATGAGCAGACACAACAGAAACTGGGTATGGGACACCCCATGTTGCTGCGCCCCAAGTTCTCTATCCTGAACCCAGCACTCACCATGACCCTGCCTGCATGGCACACGGCATCGGGTGTATGCGACATGATGGTGCACATACTGGAGCGCTATTTCTCCAATACAGAGAATACGGAAATCAGCGACCGTCTGTGTGAGGGTGTGCTGATGGCAATCATCAACGAGTCACGCAAGGTGATGAAGAATCCTCAGGACTATGACGCCCGTGCAAACGTCATGTGGAGCGGTATGGTGGCGCACAACGGCACCTGCGGCGTAGGTCGCGAGGAAGACTGGACCGGACACCAGATGGAACACGAGATAAGTGCCATATACGACGTGACGCATGGTGCAGGACTGGCAGTGGTAACACCTGCCTATATGACATTCATGGCAAAGCACAACCCAAGGCGCATGGTGCAGTTTGCAAAGAGAGTGTTTGCTGTGCCTGCCGATTTCGGCAATGATGAGGCTGTGGCACTTGAGGGCATCAGACTGTTTAAGCAGTTCCTGCACGACGACCTGAAATTGCCTGTGACACTTGATGAACTGCTGCCCAACCTGTCACGCCAGGAGATAGAGGCTGCAATCCCAGTGTTTGTTGAGCATCTGCACAAGAACAAGGGTGCGCGTTTCGGAGCGTTCTATCCCGTTACTCCTGAGGTAAGCACAGAGATATACAAGATTGCGCTTGCTGCTCAGTAATGTCTTGCTTTCATAACTCCTTCCTTCGGTTTGGGAAATGAATATGAATAAATGGTTGTTTACTGCCATACTCGCCTTTAGTGCTGCGTCGGCACATGTCCTGATGACATCGTGTAAGACGAGGCAGACCGTCGAACTGTCAGCGCCTGCTCAGGTACATAGTTTTGTTCCTGAGCACTCGCCTGACGTGTTCCTGCTGATGTACGATGAAAAGGTTGGCAAGGAACCGTTGCTGCAGGCCATCAAGGATTACAAGTGCGAGATAGTCTATGATTACAACATCATCTCTGGCATGGCACTGAAGAAACCAGACGACAAGACTCTTGAGGAAACCATGCAGTATTTCAGGAAAGTGAAGGGTGTCACCACGGTAGAATACAACCACATCATACGCCTTACCGACCCCGTCAAGCCTAAGTTACTCGTGCAGTAAGAGTCTTGACTCTTAATTGTTAGCTCTAAGCATAGCGAGGTGTAATGCCTATGTAATTGTTCATTTTTAAGCCCCCACCTGCCTCCCCCGTGGTGGGAGGGGTGATATTACGTTTTCTTAATCGCCTCGGGCAAGTGTGAGCAGTTGGTTTGTTGTTCATTTGTAATTCAGTCAAATTGTAATTTTATTCCCTCCCCGTGGGGGTTGCTCTCCCCCGCGAAACGGGGGAGCCAGGAGGGGGTGAAAAGACTATTGAGGACGTGGGGGCTTTCGCATCCGTTTTCTTCGTTTTCTGATGCAAAGATACAAAATTGAGGCACGAGGTTGCAAGTGCGCGACCATTTTTTAACATTTGAGGTGTGTACCAAAATGTCAGTTTTTCCGGTGGAGATTCATTGCATGCTTTTTATGCTCTCATCAGGCATATTCCATAGGGAAGAATATATGCAATGAGCATGAAAAACGTATGCTTTTTTCTTTTATCTACAACAACATATTTTGTGGCCATGTAACAAAAACACGCAAAACATGAAACATACATCACGGTAAACAGACATGCCGCATGCATCGTAATTGAAAATAAATTAGTAACTTTGCACTCGTAAACTCGCCAAGGCGACCACGAGCCTGCTTCGCAGACACTCGGTGTTTACTTCGTGCGATAATATTGCACTCGTAAATCAGAGACGTGCGCCAATCTTCGATTGACACGCACTATTTACTTCGTACGATAATATTGCACCATGAAAAATTGAAGAATTGAAAAGTTGAAAAATTGAAGTTATTCCCGCATGGCAACTTTCATTCTTCCATCTTTCCATCCTTCAACTCTTTAACTCTTCCATCCTTTAAATCTTAGTCTAACGACCAAATCAATAAAAAAATGAAAAAGAAAATCTTTATCCTTTCTGCACTGCTCGCCGTCGGCACGATGGCTGAAGCGCAGGACAAACTCTACAGCGACGAGTTTCCAATCGGCGACGTCACACTGTTGGACGGCCCGCTGAAGAAGGCTCGCGACCTGAACATCAAGACACTGTTGCAGTATGACTGCGACAGACTGCTGGCTCCATACCGCAAGGAAGCCGGACTGGAACCCAAGGCAAAGACTTATCCCAACTGGGACGGACTGGACGGACACGTGGGCGGACACTACCTTACTGCCATGGCGATGAATGCTGCCACGGGCAACGAGGAGTGCCGCAAGCGCATGGAATATATGATAAGCGAACTGCAGGAGTGCGCTGATGCGAATATAAAGAACCACCCGGAGTGGGGTAGGGGCTACGTGGGCGGTATGCCTAACAGTGAGCGCATCTGGTCAACATTCAAAAAAGGTGACTTCGGTACATACTTCGGTTCGTGGGCACCGTTCTATAACCTGCATAAGATGTATGCCGGTCTGCGCGACGCATGGCTGTATTGCGGCAACGAGCAGGCCAAGCGCCTCTTCCTCGGTTTCTGCGACTGGGCCATCGACCTTACCGCAGGGCTTACCGACGACCAAATGGAGCGTATGCTGGGCAATGAGCATGGCGGCATGAACGAGGTGCTGGCCGATGCCTACGCCATCACCAAGGAAAAGAAATACCTCGACGTGGCGCGCCGTTTCTCACACCGCCGTCTGCTCACGCCGATGTCGCAGCGCCAGGACAACCTCGACAACATGCACGCCAACACGCAGGTGCCGAAGGTGGTGGGCTTTGAGCGCATAAGCGAACTGAGCGGCGACGAGACATACCATAATGCAGCAGACTTCTTCTGGGACATCGTGACGGGTGAGCGTTCGCTCGCCTTCGGAGGCAACAGCCGCCGCGAGCACTTCCCAAGCCGTGAGGCATGCACCGACTTCATCAACGACATTGACGGTCCGGAGACGTGCAACACCAACAACATGCTGAAACTGACAGAGGACATGCACCGCCGCAATCCAGAGGCACGCTATGCCGACTACTATGAGTTGGCTACGTTCAACCATATCCTGTCGAGCCAGCATCCAGAGCACGGCGGCTATGTGTATTTCACGCCGGCACGTCCGCGTCACTACCGTAACTATTCAGCACCAAACGAGGCAATGTGGTGCTGCGTGGGCACGGGCATGGAGAACCACGGCAAGTACGGACAGTTTGTATATACACACAAGGGCGATGCGCTCTTCGTGAACCTCTTCGTGGCTTCAGAACTGAACTGGAAGGAGAAGGGCATGGTGCTGCGCCAGGAGACACAGTTCCCATACGCAGAGACAAGCCGCATCACCATTACGCAATGCACGGCGCGCAATGCACAGACAATCCTGGTGCGCTATCCTGCGTGGGTGAAGCCGGGAGAGTTTGAGGTGAAGGTAAACGGACAGCCTGTCAGCATCGTCACAGGACCTTCGTCATACGTGAGCATTGACCGCAAATGGAAGAAAGGCGACGTCATAGACATCACCTTCCCAATGCACAACAGCGTGAAATACCTGCCAAACGTGCCGCAGTATGTTGCACTGATGCACGGTCCGATACTGCTCGGCATGAAGACCGGCACCGAAGACCTGGCTCACCTCATTGCCGACGACAGCCGTTTCGGACAGTATGCCGGCGGCAAGAAACTGCCCATAGACAAGGCTCCGATACTCATCAACGACAACATCGACGGCATTGCAGACCAGTTGCAGCCCGTAGCAGGAAAGCCGCTGCACTATACCCTGGCAACAAAGATGGAGAACGGCATACACAACGAACTGATGCCTTTCTTCGAGATACACGACTCACGTTACATGATATACTGGCTTGCACTGACGGAGCAGAACTACAGGGGTTATCTTGACAACCTTGCCAAGCAGGAGCAGGAGCGTCAGGCACTTGAGGCACGCACCGTGGATAAGGTGCAGCCGGGCGAACAGCAGCCTGAGACAGACCATAAGATGGAGACCGACCGTTCAAACGTGGGCAACACCAACGATACCTTCTATCGTGATGCACGCGACGGCCACTACTTCAGTTACCTGATGCAGACCGGCGGACAGACAGACCTCAGTCTGCAACTGAAATACTGGGGTGTGGGTGAATGGAAGACCCATGAGTTTGACATCTATGTTGACGACGTGCTTGTCAAGGAAGTGAACAACACAGGCAAGTACCGCATCTCAGAATTTAAGTATGAGACCTATCCAGTGCCGGCAGAATTGCTGAAAGGCAAGCAGCAGGTGCGCGTGAAGTTCGTGGCCAAGCCACGCAAGCAGATAGGTGAGATATATGAAGTAAGACTGGTTAAGAATTAAAGAGTCTTTTAGTGAAAAGTGAATAGTGAAAAGTGAAAAATACGCCAAAGACATAGTGCGTGATGATACTTGTGCGTAACTTGTATTTTTCACTATTCACTATTCATTATTCATTATTCATTATTCACTTCCCGAAAGGAGAACTTTAATTTTTCAATTCTTCAACTCTTCAATTCTTTCAATGGCCGAACAGTCCCTGAAAAAACAGTTGAAAGTACTCACCATCCCGGTGTTCATTGAGATGGCGCTGGTGATGCTGCTGGGTGCCGTCGATACGGTGATGCTGAGTCGCTACAGCGACGATAGTGTTGCTGCCGTCGGTCTTGACAACCAGCTGATATCACTTGTGTTCCTCGTCTATCAGTTCTTCTCGATGGGTGCCGCCATACTCTGTGCGCAGTATATCGGGGCTGGACTGAGGAAGCAACTTGTGCAGGTGGTGGGCATGGCCTTGGTGGTAAACCTGCTGTTGGGACTGACGGTAAGTGCCCTGCTTTTCTTCTTCGCGGAACAACTGCTGCATCTGATGGGACTGCGCCCCGAACTGATGGGCGACGGACTGGTGTATCTGCGACTGACAGGTGCACTGTCGTTCTTCCAGGCATTGTCGCTCACGTTCTCCGCTTCGCTGCGCAGTGCCGACAAAGTGATATGGCCCATGACAGTGACGGGCATCGTCAATGTCATCAACATCTTTGGCAACTACGCCCTGATATTCGGACACTGGGGATGTCCGCAACTGGGTGTAGAGGGTGCGGCTATCGCTACGGCTACCAGCCGTGCCGTAGCCATGATACTGCTTGCAATCATACATTTCAAGGTGCATATACCAAAGTTTCCGCTGCATTATTTCCGTCCCATCCCCTGGCAGGAACTTGGCAAACTGCTAAAGATCGGTGTGCCGGCCATGAGCGAGAATATTTCATACTGTCTGTCGCAGGTGGTCATCACCTATTTCATCAACCAGATAAGCAACGAGGCATTGGCGGCACGCACATACTGTGCCAACCTGATTACGTTTGTAAATCTTTTCTGCATCAGCATCACGCAGGGCGGCGACATACTCGTGGGACACCTTGTAGGACAGAAACGCCATCAGGCAGCCTACGTCATGGGCAATTATTTCTTCCGCTGGTCGCTGATAATCACGCTCACCGGTTCCGTGTTGCTCGCACTGACGGGCCACAGCATCCTCAGTGCCTTCACCGATAATGTAGAGATTGTCACCATGGGTGTTTGGGTGCTTGTCGTTGACTGTTTCCTTGAACTGGGGCGCACGTCAAACATCTTTGCCACCAGCACGCTGCGTGCCACTGGCGACACCGTATATCCCCTTGTAGTAGGAGTGGTGTTCCAGTGGAGCATAGCCGTCGGCTTGGCATACGTCATAGGCATCCCCCTCGGCTATGGCCTCGTAGGTATGTGGATAGGCTTCGCGCTTGACGAAAACATCCGTGGCATCATCCTCGTGCGCCGCTGGCGCTCAGGAAAGTGGAGAAATAAGGGGTTTGTGAAATAACTTTTTCAATGCACAATGCATAATGCACAATGCACAATTGGCTGCGCTTTGAAATAGAATCCGCATGGTAATTGTGCATTGTGCATTATGAATTATGCATTATGAATTGTGCATTGTGCATTATGAATTATGAATTAGCCTGTATGCTATAGAACCAGGTTGAGGCGTAGCAGGGCAGTCGTCGATTGAGAACCATCCGGCATCGCTGATTTCCTCATCCTGCGGTTTAATCTCACCGCTCTCCCATTCTGCGGTGAAGGCAATCATCAACTGTGAAGGGAACGGCCAACTCTGTGTGCCGAAGTACTTTATGTTTTTCACCTTTATGCCTGTCTCCTCCATCAACTCACGCCTGACGGTCTGTTCGGCTGTCTCGCCAGCCTCCATGAAACCAGCTATGCAGGCATATATATCCTGATTCCTCTGTGCATGGCGTGCCAGCAGCATCTTGTCGCCCTTGCGCACTAAAACGATGATGCATGGCTCAATGCGTGGAAATACAATCTTGCCACAGCCGGTGCATGTCATGGCTGTCAGTTCTTTGTGAGGCGTCAGTGCACTTCCGCATCCGGCACAGTAACGTGTGCTGTCTGTCCAACTGGCAAGTGCCTTGGCACGAAACACCTTCATGGCTTCCTCCTCAGTGTTGCGGGCGTTATATAGGCGCAGCGCCTCCGTGGTGTAATCAGAAGGCAGTTCCTTGTCTTTCACCAGCATGAAACAGATGCCGTATTCAGGCTCGCAGTATATGTCGCTGCCCTGTGCATCATGTTTCAGCTGCTCCATGTCCTGCAAGCACATTGGAGCATTGTCCTTTCTGAGTATTATCTCTTTATTTATGAAGGCGAAACATTCGCCGTCAAAAGTCTCTGGATTCTTTATAAGCATAATTCACCTTTCACCTTTCACTTTTCACCTTTCACCTTTCACCTTTCACCTTTCACTTTTCAGTAATATCCTGCAGCACCAGTCCGCTCAGCATAAAACCGAATATGGCAGTGATGTGGGCGAGAGTACCGTTAATCTGTGCTTTCGATGAACACCATTCATGGTTCAGGAGACTCTGGTCGCCAGGGCCGTTTTTCGCTTTCGGACACATACATTGCTCTGTGCCGCATGTGGCATTGTGACCACGGTTCTCAAGAAGTTCGTCACTGTACACACACTGAAACTTGTGTTTCGGGAACTGCTTCTGCGACTTGAATTTCTTGCGCAGGGCGCGTGCCAATGGGTCGCCCTGCACCTTCCAGAACTCTGTGACCTTGATGCGTGTGGGGTCGAGTTTAAGGGCAGCCCCCATCGAAGAGAAGAGCTTGGCTTTCGTCTTGCAAGCCAGAAGGATAAGTGCCGCTTTGTCTTTCAGCGAGTCAATGGCATCAATAATGTAGTCGTAGCTGTCAAGATTGAAGTCGTCTGCCGTCTCTTGTGTAAATATCTTCTGCAGGGCTGTGATCTCTGCCGAAGGGTTAATGGTCAGTAGGCGCTCCTTCAGGACATCTACCTTCACCTCACCCACGGTTTTCGTCGTTGCCATCAACTGACGATTGATGTTGGTAATGCACACACGGTCACTGTCAACAATGGTCATCTGGCGTATGCCGCTGCGCACAAGACTTTCTGCGCACCATGACCCAACGCCACCCACGCCGAAGATAATCACGCGCTTTTGGGCAATGCGCTCCATCGCCTCGTCACCTAACAGCAGTTCGCTTCTGCGAAATATAGCACTGTCTATTGCCATTGGTTATTAATTGCTCAGATAACTACTTCCGTTTTTCAATTCTTCAATCCTTCAACTCTTCAATTCTTCAATTCTGCAATCACCTCTATTTCTGTCAGCGCTCCTTTCGGCAGTGTCTTCACTGCCACTGCAGAGCGGGCAGGGTAGGGGTCGGAGAAGAATTCTCCATATACGGCGTTCATGTCGGCAAAGTCATTCATGTCGGCCATGAATACAGTAGTCTTGATGACGTTTGCCATTGACAGGCCTGCTTCCTGAAGTATTGCCTGAATATTCTTCAGTGCCTGACGTGCCTGTTCCTTGATGCCGCCTTCTACAAGGTTTCCTGTTGCAGGGTCGATGGGAATCTGTCCTGATGTATAGACAAGGTTTCCAACTTGTATTGCCTGACTGTACGGTCCAATGGCGGCTGGTGCTTTTGCTGTGCTGATTTTTTTCTTCATGTGTTTCTTATAACTTCAATTTTTCAATTTTTCAACTTTTCAATTCTTCAATTATTCTTGGTGCAATATTATCGTACGAAGTAAATAGTGCGTGTCAATCGAAGATTGGCGCACGTCTCTGATTTACGAGTGCAATATTATCGTACGAAGTAAACAACGAGTGTCTGCAAAGCAGGCTCGTGGTCGCCTTGGCGAGTTTACGAGTGCAAAGTTACGAATATTTAATGAAACGGCAAAATTTATTACTAGATAAAGTTGTCATGGTTGTCCAAAGTTGTCTTTAATACAAAAAGAATGGAAGACAACACAGACAACCAAGACAACTTCAATTTAAAGGGACTTCTATTTATTATCGCCTTCGGCTGTCGAGCTAAACCTTCTGCCACGAAGTGGCATACCAAGGAAGAATTATAGAATAGTCCATTAATGGATGATATTGATGGCATTAACGATAATACCTGATGTCATTCGCTGAACAGTTACCGACATTCATACAAATGTTAAAAATGAAGAATAAAACGCAGATTTATAATTCAAAATGGGTTGTAACTGAAAAAAAAGTTGTATTTTTGTATATTGTTTGTTACATGAAAATATGAAGTAAGGAGTTGAGGAAATAAGAAAGAATAACTAATAAAAACAATAGATAATGAAAAAGATTCTCGTGGCGCTCGCAGCCGTCTTTTGCTGCGCAATAACAGCTCTGGCTCAAAACACCCAGACAGACAGAAACCGTTCGTACACCATCACGCTCGGCGGCGTGCAGTATACTCACAGCGATGAGAAGATGACATCGAGTGAGGCTGTCAGCAAGGTTATGACCGGCATGCTGACCGGCAAGACCTCCATACAGGCAACCGAATACGAGGAAGACGTGATCAACGCTATCATCAAGGGACTCTCCAATTCTCATCGCTATCGCTATGACGACAGTATGCTGGAAAATAACGATGCAATAGTGGCGGGCAACCTCGTGGTTGAAGCTGTCATCACCAACATACAGGTGAAGACGGAAAACCGTACTTGGAAGGGAAAGGATGGCAGACCGCAGATTACCACTTCATACAAGGGCGAGGTAGAGGCTATGCTCACGCTGAAGGATGTAAAGACGGGTGAGGTAATCGGCAATCCGTCGTTCAGCGGTTCGGGAACAGGCACTTCCTATAATTCCGACTCTGACAAGGCTATGCGCTATGCCATAGGCCATCTGTCTTCCAGCATCACCACCTGGCTCAACAAGTATCTTCCTTTGCAGGCCAACATCATAGAGGGCTCTACAGCCAAGAAAGACAAGCAGAAGGAAGTGTATATCGACCTTGGCGCGCGAGAGGGCGCTTCAGAAGGTCTGCACTTGGCAGTGTATAAGGTGAAGACCATTGCCGGCCGCGAGGCAAAGACACAAATCGGCAAACTGAAGATTGAAACAGTAGATGGTGACGACATCAGCCACTGCAAGGTGCAGAGCGGAGGCAAGGACATCAAGGCAGCCCTTGATGCTGGTGAGCAACTCGTGGTTGTCTCTACAGACTAATTTAATTTGCAACTTATAACCCCCACCATAGTTATTATGAAAAGGATTTCTCTCTGCCTCATGGCAATGTTGTGTGTGCTAACGCTGTCGGCACAGAGTGTGTATGAAAACGAAGTGACTAACAATATCATGGCGCGTCGCTCGGTACGCAAATACCTTGACAAGCCTGTGGAACACGAGAAGCTGGAGGCAGTGGTAAAGTGCGGCATCAATGCGCCCAGTGCCATGAACCTGCAGAATTGGGCTGTACGAATCGTAGAAGACCAGAAATTGCTGGCTGACGTGAAGAAAATGTGTCGCAATGCTCCGAACCTTATTTGCGTCTGTGCTCCGTCTGACGGCAGGTTTGACCTTGACGCAGGTCTGATGGGTGAGAACATGATGCTGGCGGCTCAGTCATTTGGACTTGGCACCTGCATCCAGACAGGTCCGATACGCTTCCTTACAACAGACGAAAAAGCCAAGACTTTCATGAACAGTCTTGACATTCCTGAAGGCTACAAACTGCTGTATGTAATCTCCATCGGCTATCCAGATGAGCAGCCGGAAACTAAGCCACGCGACACCTCAAAGGTGAAGTATATTAAATAGGTCTTATAATATAATCAAAGCGATCGAAATTATGGTAGCCAAGCGTTTCAAGATACGCTTGGCTATTATTTATGTCGTCATCGTCGTTGTGGTTGGGAATGTGTGGCAACCGCAGTTCTATCGAAGAAAGTATGTCGGCATGTTCTGAGGCAAGCCACTTGAGATTGTCGATGACGCGTTCGTTGCCTATGCCTGTGTAAGCCTTGTATATTCTGGGGTTAATGTCCTTGATGTCTATAATCCATTCTTTGATGAACGGAAGCACGTCCTCTATGTTCCTGCGCGGTACGTTGAGGCTGGTCTCTATGGCTATGCGCCATTCCTTCGGGCACTGTTCGCAGAATGCCTTGATATATGCGCTGTGAAGCAATGGTTCACCGCCGCCGAAGGTTATGCCCCCGCCCGTGGCGAGAAAGTAAAGCTGGTCTATGCGCACCTCGTCAATCAGTTCCTCCACAGTGCGCTCCATGTACGTCGTGTCATCTGAAATGCTCTGCGGATTGAGGCAGTATTTGCATCGCAGAGGACATCCGTGGAATGCCACGAGTGTGGTCACGCCTTCGCCGTCCACTGCCAACCGGTGACGGACAATGCCGATAAATCTGCCTGTGAGTTCATGGGACGTCATGGCTATTGCGCTTTCTTGTCGGGGTCAAGTGAGTCAGGGGCGTAAACGTCGCCTTCAAGTTGTATCTCGTCAAGGCTGTCATTCTTGCAACTGTCAATCATTTGTGGGTTTGGAACATCTCCCTGCAGTCTTTGCCCTGTTCCATTACAACTGCTCAGTGTCAACATTCCCACGGACACGCCGGCAATCATTGCCGCCTTGCCAAGCAACTGGCGCTGGTGCAACTGCTGTTCGAGGTAGCGTACCTCAGCCTCGCACTTGGGGCATGTGCCGAGGCAGTCGCCCTTATACTGACATTCCTCTGTCACATACTCTATGTCGTTCGCCTCAGCAATCTGCCTGCGAATCTCTTTCAATATCTTGCAAGTTCTCTTTCCTTTTGCCATAGAAAATATATTGAGTTGTTTAGGAAAAATTCGTAATGCATAAACGAAAACGAAGACGAAAACGAAAATATTCCGCATGGTATTTTTCACTTTTCACTCTTCACTTTTCACTCTGAGCATAGCGAAGTTGATTGCAAAGTTAATATTTATTTCTGAATCTGCAAAGATTTTGTTTCCTTTTTCAAATTTATCTTGCAGATAATATATTTTTTATTTATCTTTGCATTTGGATGTAGGAATCAAATAATATTCTCTGCGAGGCACCATAAATTCCATAAAAGCCATAAATTTTTTCATAAATTAATTTATGGAGAGATTAATGGAATTAATGGTACGCCGTAGGCAAGGATAAATTTCCGTTAATTAACGTCAGTTCGATGAAATCATATTAATGACATTTGTCCACTG